>VOFB01000382.1_pt1 | contig 216001 bp, 166 predicted proteins | sample 5384141 | NCBI WGS metagenome assembly VOFB01 (sample SAMN12384721, study PRJNA508395) | human gut metagenome | isolation source: healthy gut A | host: Homo sapiens | reverse complement strand
TGATGACCTATTCGCCCCTGTTCGCCCTCTCGCCCACGACGCGGCAGCACGCCTGGCTCACGGAGGAGGGCAACCAGTTCACCTTCGAGTTCCGGCAGCGGTAACTGCGGAAGGCATTTCGAGTACAGCGCACCCCGGAACGCGACGCCCCGCCCTGCTGCTATTTCTTGCAGCAGGGCGGGGCGTCGTGGTTCGCCGGTCGCCGGTTCCGCACCGGAACGGATCGCGCCGTCTCGTCACCGCTCCCCCGCGCGCAGTCTTGCGGTCGTTGAGAATATCGGCCATATTCGCATCGGCCCACGCGACGAGCGGATCGATGCACGCCAGCAGCGACTGCGCGCGGGACGTAAGGCTGTACTCCACCCGAGGCGGAACTTCGGGATAAACCTGCCGCGTGAGGTAACCGTCCTCTTCGAGCGTGCGCAGCGTCACGCTCAGCATCTTCTGCGAAATGTCGGGAATCGCCCGCTGCAATGCGCCGAAACGCATCGTCCGCGCACCGCTCAGCGTGACGATCACCAACAGCGACCACTTGTCGCCGATACGCGCCAACACGTTGCGGATCGGGCAATCGGGGTTCAGGGCGTCCTGTACGGTCGTTCTGTCCATAGTCTGTATTCGTTTCATGATTATCGGCAGCCCTGCCGCACGACGAACCCGCGCCGCCACGCCGACCGGCTGCCCCGCTCCGGTTTACAAAAGTAAGTAAAACTACTTTACGCCGCAAATAAAAAACGCTGAATCGAAGGATCGGGGCGCTTCCCGAAGCATCGATCGAGAAATTTTTCTTCTCATAGATTTTTCTTGCGTTTTGGCTTGATCCAAAAGCATCGAAAGATCAGGCACCGCGAAAAGCACCGGGTGACGGCGATCGGGGCGTTTTTGCGGGAGGCGGAAAAAATCCAAAAAAAATTCGCCAGTCAATCCGTTCACGCCCAGCGATCGTTACCCGGAGGTAACTATCTGACATTCGAGTATCTACTTGACACGTACGATCCGTCGGACTATATTTGCACTCGAAAAGTAACCGAATAACTTTTCGGAACCTATAAATCCGGACAAGATGAAAAAGAGATTCGCTATTTTATCGACATTGTTAACGATTACAGCTATGGCACAGACGAAAGGAACATTCGAAACGCACGATTTCGACAATTTCAGACTGCATGTCTACCACACCAACGACGCACTCGGCGACGCAAGCTACATCGTCGAGGGAACGCAGGCGGTCGTCACGCTGGAACAGCCGTTGTTCCGCGAAAACGTCGCCGAATACGACGCCTACCTCGACGCGCTCGACAAGCCCGTCGAAGCGCGCATCGCCGACTACCATGTGGGCGGGACAGGCGACCACGCGACGGTCATGCCCGCAGGGATGCCCGCCTTCACGAAGGATGCAGTCTACGACGGCATGATGCGGAACTTCGCGCAGACCTTCGGCGACGCGATCGTCGATCGGCCGACGGGAGCGACGGACGAAGTGGCCTTCGGCACTACGCAGCGGTGGGCGGGGATTCCGTTCCGTTTCGACCGCGGCGCCGCGACCGACTTTCCCGCCGCGAGCATCCTCATCGGCGGCAAGGTCTGCTACACCCACTGGGCTCCTGCGAAGGCACACGCGAATTCCCTGCAAATCTCCTCGCCGGCAGCCGTCGACGCCGAGATCGCCGAGGCCCGTCGGGCGCTCGCATCGGGCGCCGAGCTCTTCATCGGCGGACACGGTGGAGCAGCCGGGGCCGATGCCGTGCGCTTCAAGATCGACTATCTGGAATGCGTGAAACGCCTGCTGGCCGCAAACGGGACGGCCGACGAATTCGCCCATGCATTGCGAGCGGCCTATCCGGAACTCCCGGGCGAAGCGGGACTGGATGCATTGGCGCAGGCGCTCTACGCCGACCGATAACGATCCCGCCACCGTAAAACGAAGGGGAGTCCCGTGCGGAACGCCCCTTCGTTCGCTCCGTCGGCACTCCGCCTGGCGCTGCCGCCAGTCGAGCAGCGGCAGCAGGAACGAGACATCCGATGCGCCGATCCAGAAGAACACGGCCGGATTCCGAAGTTCCGCAGCGACCCGTGCTGCCTGCCGGCGCTTCCGAACTTCTGCCGCACGCCGGAAGCGACGGCACGGGCAGCAAACGAGTAAAAGTCTCCTTTATTCAGCAGGCAGTTTCAGGATTACGGGGCTGCGCGACTATTCGTCGTAGTAACGCCATACGATCTCGACGGCCGGATCGTGCGCCATGTCGTTGGGATTGGTTCCCGCCACGCCTTCGGGAACGGGCATCCCCAGCGCGGCGAAGTGCTCCGCCCAATAGGCCGGCAGCTCGCCGTCGGCCGTGCGGAAGGTCATGGGCCGGCTCCGAAGCAGGTGCGTCGAATCGTCGGCCGCCACGAAGCACTCCCACGCCAGCTCACTGCAATAGAGTTTGCCGTTGGCGGGCAGAAACTCGTCGTCGTAGGGAAGTCCTAGCCGCTCATGCGCACGTCGCAACGCACGCTGCACCACCGTGCTGTCCGCACCGCTCACCCGTCCGACGGCTGCTATCGGCCGCCCGCCGCGCCGCGCCGAACGGGCCAGAAACTCCCCGAGCGGCGTACGCCGCACGCTCGTATCGACCGCCTCGACGACGAACGCGCCGCCGGCCGTCGCTTCGACGATTCCCACATGGGAGAAGGTCACGGCCCCGCCGCGCTCCGTCGCCGCCACGATGGCATCGGTCATCCCCTCCGCCGCCGTGAGCTGGAACAGCAGGTCGCCCGTGCGGGGCGCATACTCCCCGCCGCAGGCAGCCAGCAGCAATACGGCCGCTCCGAATATCAGTTTGTTTCTCAAATTTCGGTTCAACTCGTCGGGTTCAACGTTTCAGGAGCACGGCGGGAAGCCGTCCCTGCGCGCCACGCCGGACGGAAAGCCGCCGGGCGCGAAGCTCTCCCGCCCACTCCGCAGCGTTCACTTCCTGCGCGCCTCCTCGCAGTCCTTTTCGCATTTGAGCTTGTCGTCCTCCTCCCAGTCGAACCAGTCGAAGCGCACGGTGTCGTCCAGCGTAAAGCGGGTATAGGTGATCGGCAGGCCGCGATCGAGAAACATCTGTTCGTAGGCCGTCTTGATCGAAAGCACCTTGTCGGCGTATCCCGTACCGTAGATGTCGGGATTCGAGACCGCGCAGCGCAGTCCGCAGCGGCGGATCACCTCGCCCGTATAGCGGTAGAGGTGCTGCGAGTCGGTTTTGAGGTTGATCCAGCCGCCCGGTGCGAGCAGCTGCGCATAACAGGCCAGAAAGGGCGGTGCGGTGAGACGTTTCTTGGCACGCCGCGTTTTGAGCTGCGGATCGGGGAAAGTGATCCACAGTTCGGACACCTCGCCCGGCGCGAAAAACGACGTGATGAACTCGATGCGCGTGCGCAGGAATCCCACATTGTCCATCCCCTGCTCGGTGGCGGTCTTCGCGCCGCGCCACATGCGCGCGCCCTTGATGTCCACCCCGATGTAGTTGCGCGCGGGATCGTCGGCCGCCAGCGCGACGGTATACTCGCCCTTGCCGCACCCCAGTTCGAGCACGATCGGGCGGTCGTTGCGGAAAAAATCGGCGTGCCAGCGCCCTTTGAGCGGATGATCCTTGCCGAAAATCTCGTCGAATTCGGGCTGAACGAGGCAGCGGAACGTCTTGTTCTCGGCGAATTTCTTCAACTTATCTTTTCCCATGATCGTCAAATGCTTTTTTCAATCGTAACCCCCACGGCCTCGATGCCGCGTACCGGACGGCAGGGACGGATCGTCATCCGGTAGTCGCCCGCACAGCGCAGCACCGCACGCCGCCGGTAGAGCACCGCCGTATCGCACAGCAGCGGCGACGGCCCGCGCGAGGGGGCGAGCCGCAGCGTGAAAGGCTCCGTCGCGCGGAGCGAATCGGGCGCGACGGTCGTCACTTCCAGATCGACCGGCCCGCCCGCGAAGGCCGCGTCGTAACGCACGACGAGCCACAGGTCGCATACCGCGAGCGTATCGGCATTCGGGAAACGCACCTCCGCGGCCTCCCGCCATCCGAGCGGATCGACATCGGCCACCGCGCTCCGATGCTGCGAAAGACAACCGGCCGCCGGCAGCAACGCCAGCAGCAATCCCGCACGAAGAATCCGTTTCGCCCCTTTCATCTGCGCCTCTCAGTCAAGAATCCGCCCTCGCAGGCGGATTCGTTCAGCGACAGACGCATCCGCGCCCGTCCCGTTTCGGTCCATTACTCCTTATCGCCCTTGCCGCCGCCGTTCTCCCCCGAAGGGCCCGACGCCGGACGGTTGGCATTTCCCTGACTGCCGCCGCGATTGGAGCGGCCGTCCTGCCGGCTGCGCTCGCCGCGACCGTCGCCATTGCGACCTTCACCGCCGCGGTTTTCACCGTTGCGGCCGCCGTTTCCGCGACGTCCGGAGCGACGCTCCCCGCGCGGCCGTTCGCCGCCCTGCGACGCACCGTTTTCACCGCCGCCGCTGACCGAACCGCCGCCTTTTTGCGGATTGCGGACGGGACGCGCACCCCGTTGCCCCCGATCCGAAGCGCCGGCTTCCGATCCGGCTGCGACCTCCGCTCCCGCAGCGCCTTCGGCCGCCCTGTCGCGCGTCGGGCCCTTCCGGTCGCCGCGACGGCGCTTGTTGTTGCGGCGCTTGCCGTCGAAACGGGTGATGCTGTCCTCCTCCGAACGATAGGTCGGTTCCTCCGCGGCGGCCGGAACGTCCTGCTCGGCGAGCAGTCGGTCGACCTTCTTGCCGGCACGGTTGAGCGCCTGGATCTCCTTCACGCGCTCGACCGAAAGCGTGGTGACGTTCACCAGCGCATCCTTGCTGCTGCTGAACTGCATCGTGCGCGCCAGAATATCGCTTTTGACGAGGTAATATTCGCCGTCGAGCGCCTGCAAAGGCTCCTTCACGCGCGGGAAATCGCGCCGCGCATCGGCATAGGTATCGTATTCGTAGGCCAGACAGCATTTGAGCTTCGAGCATTGCCCGGCCAGTTTCTGCGGATTGAGCGACAACTCCTGCATCCGCGCGGTGTTGGTCGTGACGCTCGAAAAGCTCGAAATCCACGACGCGCAGCACAGCTCGCGGCCGCAGGCTCCCAGACCGCCGATGCGGCCCGCCTCCTGCCGTGCACCGATCTGCTTCATCTCGATGCGGATGTGGAACTGCTCGGCGAAGACCTTGATCAGTTCGCGGAAATCGACGCGCTCGTCGGCGATGTAGTAGAAGATCGCCTTGATCTTGTCGCCCTGATACTCCACGTCGCCGATCTTCATGTTCAGCCCCATGTCGGCGGCGATCTGCCGCGAGCGGATCATCGTCTCGTGTTCGAGCGCAATGGCCTCCTGCCAGCGTTCGATGTCGTAGGGCTTGGCCTTGCGGTAGATCTTCTTGAACTCCCCGTTGTAGGGATTGAACCCCGTGCGCTTCATCTGCTTGGCCACCATGTCGCCCGTAAGCGAGACGATGCCGATGTCGTGCCCCGGCGAGGCCTCCACGGCGACGATGTCGCCCGTTTCGAGCGGAAGGTTGTTGACGTTCTGATAGAAGGAACGGCGCGTGTTCTTGAAGCGCACCTCGAATATATCGGTCGGAACATGATCGGGATAATCGGCGAGCCACTGCGTCTCATGGAGCTTGAAGCACCCTTCGCAGACGGTCGCGCGGCACTCCTCTCCGCAGTTGCAAAAGGCGGCGCCGCGGCCGATCTCCGGTCTGTTTTTACAATTGCAGGACATTCTTTCGTGTTTTATCTGCAAATATAATCATTTTTCGACGGAATCGCAATTTCTTTCCGCAATCCCCGTCGCTTCGCGCCCGCATCGGCACGGCCGCAGCCGTTTCATCCGCGCGTTCCGGCGGGAACCGGCAGGGATCGCCTCCGCCCGACCGAACGGAACACCAAACGCGCCGGCCGGAACAGTTCTTACGCCTTTGCTCGTATCATATATAATCCGTATTGCCTACTTTTGCAAGCGTATCGGAGCGCTCGGCGGCAATATGCCCCGAACGCAGGCGACTCTGAAAAATCCGAACGCATGAAAGAAAACCTCCGCCGCATCGGCACATGGGCCCGTCGTCAGGGCGAGCATTTCGACCTTTACCTCCACGCGCTGCCGCAACGCACGCGGCTGACGCTCATCTTCGCGATTCTGGCGCTGCTCTCCGTCACGCTGCTCTTCATCTGCGGAAGCATCTACCGCATCGGACGGAACGACGGATTCAATGCACGGCGGATCGATACGACACGGGAATTTTCCCCCTTCCCAGAAACGGGGCCGCCATGCCGCTGACCTCGGTTTAGACGGACGCGCTACGGGCGGACCGAACCGGATTGCCGTAGCATCCGCACGTCCCGCCGGATGCGCAGCAGGTAGAGCACGGCGGCCGTCGTCAGCCCCACGAAATAGCCGATGAAGAGCCCCCACGGCCCCAGCCCCAGCGTGAACCCGCACAGATACCCCACCGGCAGGTTCAGCACCCAGTAGGCGGCCAACGCCAGCGGCATGATGATCTTCACGTCCTGCACGCCGCGCAGCACCCCTACCGAGATGTTCTGGATGCCGTCCGGCAGTTGGTAGAGGGCGATCAGGACGAGCATCGACGAGGCAAGCGACACCACCTCGGCGTTGGTGGTGAAAATATAGGGAATCGTCTGCCGTAAAGTGACGAACACCATGGCGGCGAAGAGGTTCCATGCGATGACGATATGCAGCGCCGCCCTGGCTGCCAGGCCCAGTTCGTCGAACCGCCGCGCGCCGTAGCAATGCGAAATACGGATCGTCGTCGCCGCGCCTACGGCCGTGACGATCATGAAGGCGAAATTGCCCATCGTCAGCGCGATCTGGTTGGCGCTGATGGCCACGGCGTCGAACCACCCCATCATGATGCTCGTCAGCACGAAGGCCGACGCTTCGAGGAACATCTGTCCCGAAATCGGCACGCCCATGCGCACCAGCTGCCGCACCGAGCGGCGCGAGTAACGCACTTCGGGCAGCAGCGCGGCATACTCGCGCAGACGCTTGCGGCGGTAGAAATACCAAATGGCGACGAGCGGCATGGCGATGCGCGAAATGAGCGTCGCCACGCCCGCACCCGTCGCTCCCATCGCTTCGAAACCGCAATGTCCGAAGATGAAGACCCAGTTCAGCACGACGTTCATCAGGTTGCATCCGACGACGATCACCATCGACACGACGGTGTTGCCCACCCCTTCGAGAAACTGCTTGAACGCGAAGAAGAGCATGACGGCCGGCATACTGAAAGCCATGAGCCTGTAATAGGGAATCGCCAGGTCGACCACCTCGGCGGGCTGTCCCATGCGATACATGAGCGGAATGACGGCCAGCTGCACGGCGGCGATCAGAAAACCCAGCACGGAGTAGAAGATCATGGCGTTTTTGAGATAATCCGCCGCACCGCGCTTGTCGCCCTGCGCGAACCGCTCGCCCACGAGCGGGGTCAGCCCCAGCGTCAGCCCCATTCCGGTGACGAAGAGGATGAAGAAGACCGCGCCGCCGAACGACACGGCGGCCAGCGGCAGCGGATCGTCGCCGCCGAACTGTCCCACCATGGCGTTGTCGGCGAACTGCACCAGAATTTGCCCTACCTGCGACAACACGACGGGCAGGGCCAGTTTCAGATTGGCCCGATATTGTTCCTTATAACGCGAAAAACTGTACATAGGGCCGCAAAGATACGAATAAGCCGAGAGAAAAAAGCAAGCTCGCTTGCATTTTTTCCGAGGCGAAGTATCCAAGGCGCAGCCGAAGAACGATTAAGCCGAGAACAAAGCAAATTTTATTCGCGATTACCGAGGCGGAGTATTATCTACCCGCCGCAACACTGCGGCGCTATGTGGCGCCGCGCGGGCCGAAGCCTCCGCCCGCGGAGGCTTGCTAAATTTGAGTATAGAGGAATTCGAATCGTAATAAATCATCGTTGCGCGGAGCGCACAACAGTCTCCGCCTTGCGAAAAGTGCGGAAAAAGAAACGAGCAGCGACGAGCGTTAAAAAACGGGGCCGGTTTGCTCGCAAACCCGCGACAGGCGCCCGTTTTAGCGAGGCGCTGTGAGTTTCCCGCAGCTTTTCGCCTGGCGGACACTTTTGGCACCACCTTTCGGTGACAAAAGGTGGTAAATCCGCTCCTTGCAGGAGACGCACAATCGGAGGGGCAGGATTGTTTCCCGAAGGATCGATCGAAAAAAAATTCTCTTAGATTCTTTCTTCCGTGCTTTTGGCTTGATCCAAAAGCACCAAAAGATCAAGCACAGCGAAAAGCAGCGGGCGGCGACGTAAAAAAACGCCCCGAAACACGGAAGCATTTCGGGGCGTACACGTCATCTGCCGGCGGAGTTACGCCACTTTGAGCGTAACGCCCGCCTTTGCGGGGAGAATCTTTACTTTGGCGCCTTCGTTGACGCGGCCTTCGATGATGAGCGTCGAGAGCGGTTCCTCGACATTGTCGAGCAGCGTCCGTTTGAGCGACCGCACGCCGTAGCGCGCCTCGTAGCCCATGACCGCCAGCCGGCGTTTCGCCTCGGCCGAGATCTCCACCTTGTAGCCCAGCCGTTGCGTGCGGGCCAGCAGGCGGCGCAATTCCAGCTCGACGATGCGTTCCACGTCTTCGAGCGTGAGCGTGCGGAAGACGATGATGTCGTCGATGCGGTTGAGGAACTCCGGCGCGAAGGTGCGTTCGAGCGCCTTGCGGTACTCGATCTGCGGTGCGGCCTGTTCGACGACCGTCTTCGACGAGGTGGAGTAACCCACCTGTACGGCTCGCTGCACGGCGGCGCGCGAACCGACGTTCGAGGTCATGATGATGACCGTGTTGCGGAAATCGACCTTGCGGCCCGATCCGTCGGTAAGGTGTCCTTCGTCGAAGATTTGGAGCATGGCGTTGAAAACTTCGGGATGCGCCTTCTCGATCTCGTCGAACAGCACCACCGCGTAGGGCTGGCGGCGTACCGCTTCGGTGAGCTGGCCGCCTTCGCCGTAACCGACGTAGCCCGGAGGGGAGCCGATCAGACGCGAGACGTTGTGTTTCTCGCCGTACTCGCTCATGTCGATGCGGATCAGTCCGCGCCGTTCGTCGAAGAGCCATTTCGACAGCTCCTTGGCCAACAGCGTCTTGCCGACGCCCGTCGGGCCGACGAAGAGGAAGACGCCGATCGGGCGGTTCTCGTCTTTGAGTCCGGCGCGCGAGCGCTGGATCGAGAGCGCCACCTTCTCCACGGCGGCATCCTGTCCGATGACACGGCCGGCGAGGTAGTCTTTGAGTCCGCGCAGGCGTCCCAGCTCGCCCGTCGTGATCCGTTCGATCGGGATGCCCGTCGCCGAAGTGATGACCTGCGCGATGTGTTCGGCGCGGATCTCCGCCGGATGGCTTTCGAGCGACCGCTGCCACTCGGCGCGGCTCTCGTCCAGTTTCGAACGCAGCGCCAGCTCCCGCAGACGTGCTGCGGCCGCCTTTTCGTAGACGAGCTGGCGGACCGCTTCGCGGCGTTCCTCGCAGGTCGAGGCCAGCGCGGCCTCCATTTCGCGCAGCGTGTCCGGTTCGCGCGCCGTTTGCAGATGCATCCGCGACCCCGCCTCGTCGAGCACGTCGATGGCCTTGTCGGGGAAGAAGCGGTCGGTGATATAGCGGTTCGTGAGCGTCACGCACGCTTCGAGCGCCTCGTCCGTGTAGCGGACTTTGTGGTGCGCCTCGTAGCGGGGCGCGATGTTGCGCAGAATTTGGAGCGTCTCCTCGCACGAGGTCGGTTCGACCAGCACGCGCTGGAAGCGGCGTTCGAGCGCCGAGTCCTTCTCGATGTTCTCGCGGTACTCGTCGAGCGTCGTGGCGCCGATGGTCTGCAACTCGCCGCGCGCAAGCGCCGGTTTGAGGATATTGGCCGTGTCGAGACTTCCCTGAGTCGACCCCGCGCCGACGATGGTGTGGATCTCGTCGATGAAGATGATCGTGTCGTCGGCCTTGCGCAGCTCGTCGAGCAGTTGCTGCATCCGCTCCTCGAATTCGCCGCGGAACTTCGTGCCCGCCACCAGCGACGAGACGTCGAGCGAATAGAGCCGCTTGCCCGCGATGGTGTAGGGAACGTCGCCCGCTGCGATCCGCAGCGCGAGCCCCTCGACGATGGCGCTCTTGCCCACGCCCGCTTCGCCGATCAGGATCGGATTGTTTTTCTTGCGGCGCGAGAGAATCTGCACCACGCGCTCGATCTCGCATTCGCGGCCGATCACGGGGTCGATTTTCCCTTCACGCGCCTGCCGGGTCAGGTCTACGCCGAACTTGTCGAGCATCCGGCTGCCTTCGGCGGGCCGCTGTCCCTGCTCGGAGTAGTCGAGCAGGCGGACGTGCAGCTCGGCGCGCGGTTCGTCGGCCGCGCTCATGCGGCGGATTTCGTCCTCGACGACGGCCGGCGTGATGTGGTACATTTCCAATACGTGCGCGCCGATCGTCTGCTCGTCGCTGATGATGGCATGTAAGGCGTGGGCCGTAGAGACGCTGGGAGCAGTACGATAACGTTTGCGCAACTCGTTCGCGAACTGAACGTAAAACTCTTCGGGATTTCCGGCCGGGCCGTCGGTACGCTCCTGCAAATCGCGTTCGATGCGCAGGCGAACCTGATATAGTTCCCAGTCCTTGAGACGGGCTGAAAGTAATTGATAGGCCAATGATCCCTCCTCCCGTACAATCTCGAGCAGCAAGCGATCCTTCAACCAACGGGTCTCTCCTTGTTTCGATGTGTCGAACGCCGTGCGGGCGATCAGCCCTTCGAGCGTCTTTGAAATCTTGGTCTGCATAAAATTCGTCGTCTAATAATTCGCTGACAAAACGCTTTGCGGAGAGGCGATATTGTGTATTCTTATAGAAATATTAAACTTATTAATAAATAATATGACAATTTGGGAGATAACCGGCAATCGAAACGCGCCGCATTCTATTATAAAACTGTATATCAACACGCTGCACCAAAGTATTCCGTTTCGTCGAGGCAGCGGGCCGGAAGGTGTACGGGATCTTCCACGATGCCTTCCGGAGCGTTTCAACGGCGTTTCGCACCGCTCGGCCAACGGCGAAGGGGGCGAAGAATCCATCAAAAAATAGCCGAAAAGGAAACTGAAATGAAAAAATCGTTATATTTGGTGCATCTAATCATCTTTTCAAATCGAATTAAGAGTTTATGAGAAAAAAGTGTGTTCGTGCGGCATGGTCGTTCGCATTGTGTCTTTCCGTCGCATTGGCGGCTTGCGACGACGAAAACAACGAAAACGACGGGCCCGTAGTTCCCCCCCCCGTCGATGAATCGATCGATTTGACGGCTTCGGAGGCGTATGCCAACTGCTTCATCGTCACGGAGGCCGACGAGTATCGGTTTGCGACGCGCAAGGTCGACGGCTCGGATGTCGAAGGAATTGTTTCCGTCGACTGGCTGTGGTCGACAAAGAATGCAGCGGGAAACCCGTTGGTTTCCGAGGTCTCCTACAAAGACGGTATCGTGCATTTCACGTCGGATGGTACGGAAGGCAATACCGTGTTGGCGGCTTTCGATGCGAAGGGCGAGGTGATTTGGAGCTGGCATCTATGGATGACCGATCAGCCGGAGCTGTTCGCCTACGACGAGGGAGGAGAATTGATGGATCGCAATCTCGGAGCGACCAGCGCCCTGGAAGCAGACGGGGCGGCCTCCTTCGGCCTACTCTATCAATGGGGACGCAAAGATCCCTTTTACGGCGGCGAAAAGAACGAAGATTCGGGCGACGGCGTCTTCCTGCGGGCACGGGAATCGACGATCGTCAATCCGGCTCATGCATCGTTGGCATGGATCGCCGTGCAGTGCGACGAGCAGGTAGGCACGGTAGCTTATGCGACGGCGCACCCGACGACCTTCCTTTTCAACTCGCCCAACGGCAACAAGGACTGGCTCTTCACCGGCGAGGACGCCTTGTGGGACAATGCAGGGAAGAAGACGAATTACGATCCATGTCCCGCCGGTTACCGGGTGCCGGATCAGGCCGCATGGGGCAATATCTCCTCGTACAACGTGGACGACGGGCCGAACAGCGACGGCAAGTACTATACGACGGACTCCGGTGCGAAGACTTGGTTCCCGCTTTGCGGCCATCGCTGGGGAGACAAGGACGCCGGTAAACTGGGCTATGTAGGCGCTTACGGAACGATGGGATGCTGGCAGCGTACGGCGGAAGGTTCGAATGCCGCGATGTTCTATACGATGTACGGCACTTATGCAACGGCAAAATACGCTTTCAACAGAGCGTCGGCCTCGTCGGTTCGTTGCCAGAAAACGAACTGATCCGCCGGTCACGGAACCGATCAGATCACATCCATCCTTTTTACACTCCCGCCGCAATTGTGCGGCGGGAATTTTTTCGCGACGAAGCGAGACCGAAATCCGGAATTCAGGGATGCGCTCCCGTGCTCCGGGGCCACTCGCCGATCTCCATGTCGCGCACCTCGGCGCCGTCGACGACGAAACGCAGCGCCGTGCGGACTTTGTGGATGCCGTAATTTCCCGCTCCGCCGGGGTTGAGGTGGAGCAGTCGGTAGACCGGATCGTAGATGATCCGCAGGATGTGGGAGTGTCCCGCCACGAAGAGCGTGGGGCGTGCCGACCGGATGCGCGGGAGGATGCGCGGGTCGTAGTGGCGCGGATAGCCGCCGATGTGGGTCATGAGCACCGTCGCCTCTTCGCACCGGAAGAAGTCGACCAGCGGCCAGACGCGCCGCATCGTGCCGCCGTCGGTATTGCCGCAGACGGCCCGCAAAGGTTTGAAGGCGGCGATGCGGTCGGCCAGTTCCAGCGAGCCGATGTCGCCGGCGTGCCAGATCTCGTCGACGTCCGTGAGAAAGCCGCGCAGCGTGTCGTCGAAGGTGCCGTGCGTGTCCGAGATGAGTCCGATGCGTTTCATGTGCGGGAAGTTTGGAATGCCCGGCGTCCGCCTGCGAGGCAGAGCGCCCCGATCGCGCCCGCGACGACTGCTGCCGCGAGGTCGGCCGACCGGAAGTCGCAGGCGAGACTCATGGCGGCGAATCCGGCGAGGCCCCGCAGGGCGAACACGGCGCCGATCGCGTAGACGGCGGGGCGCAGCAGCGGCAGCGGGCGGATCGCGCCGGCGGCCGAAAGGGCGTAAAGACCGCATACGGTCAGTCCGCAGGCGACGCCGAGGGTGATCAGATAGGGGATCGGCGGCCACAAGGCTGCCAGCCGGTCCATGAACGGTTCGATCCGGTAGAGCCGGAATGCAGCGTCGAGGCGGAAGAGGCAGAGCACGTGTCCGGCGGCCAGCAGGAAATTCAGAACGGCAGCTGTTTTCAACATGGGATTCAGTATTTTCCCTTCCACAGTTGGCGGATGCGCTCGGCGATCTTCGCCTCGGCGGGGTTCTGCGCGTTCGGTTCGTAGAAACGGCGGCCGACGAGGGTTTCGGGCATGAATTCCAGATCGGCGAAGCCGCCGTAGTCGTGGGCGTACTTGTATCCCTTGCCGTAGCCCGCCTGATCCATCAACTTGGTCGGCGCGTTACGCAGATGGAGCGGTACGGGACGGTTCGTCGTGTCGTGTTCGACGAAGGAGAGCGCCTTGTTGATAGCCATGTAGGCCGAGTTGCTCTTGGGCGACGTGGCCAGATAGATCGTCGCTTCGGCCAGCGGAATGCGGGCCTCGGGCATACCGATCTTGTGCACCGTATCGAAGCAGGCGTTGGCCAGCAGCAGGGCGTTGGGATTGGCCAGTCCGATGTCCTCCGAGGCGAGAATCACCAGCCGGCGGGCGATGAAGCGGGGCTCCTCGCCGCCGGCGAGCATCCGTGCCAGGTAGTAGATCGCGGCGTTGGGATCGCTGCCCCGCACCGATTTGATGAAGGCCGAGATGACGTCGTAGTGCTGTTCGCCGTTCTTGTCGTAGAGGGCGATGTTCTGTTGCAGGCAGTCGGTGACCAGCCGGTCGGTGATCGTCAGCCGGCCCTCGTTGGCCGCCAGCAGAATGTCCAGAATATTGAGCAGCTTGCGCGCATCGCCGCCCGAGAAGCGGAACAGCGCCTCCGTTTCGCGCACGTCGATCCCCCGCTCGCGCAGTTCGGGGTCGGTGGCGATCGCACGGTCGAGAAGCCGTTGCAGCTGGGCGTCCTCCATCGGTCGCAGGATGTAGACCTGGCAGCGGCTCAACAGCGGCGAAATCACCTCGAACGAAGGGTTTTCGGTCGTGGCGCCCACGAGCGTCACGACACCCTGCTCGACGGCACCCAGCAGCGAATCCTGCTGCGACTTGTTGAAACGGTGGATTTCGTCGATGAACAGGATCGGCGGCGGCGTGTTGAAGAAGTGCTGCTTGCGGGCCGATTCGATCACTTCGCGCACATCCTTGACCCCCGACGTAACGGCCGACAGCGTGAAGAAGGGGCGTTTGAGCTCCGTGGCCACGATCTTAGCCAGCGTGGTCTTCCCCACCCCCGGAGGCCCCCAGAGGATGAACGACGGGACGTTGCCCGTCTCCAGAAACTTGCGGAAAACGCCGTTGCCGCCCACCAGATGCTCCTGCCCGATGTAGTCGTCGAGCGTGCGGGGACGGAGGCGTTCGGCCAAAGGAATCGACATAAGCTAACGGTTGAGCAGTCAAATGTACGTTTTTTTCACGGAACGGCAAAGCGAATGCCCGAAACTTGCGGCCGACATCTTGCGCAAAATAGAAAATCACTTTGCGCGAAGCGCACGACGAATCCGCATCGTGAAAAATCGGGAAAAAGGAACGGCGACGGTTCCGCCGTTAAGAAACGCAGGCGCAAGCTTGTCCGCGCAGCGTTTTGGGCGTAACCGGAGACAACTCCCCGATTTTTCACCCTGTCGAATGCTTTTGGCGCCACCTTTTGGCACCAAAAGGCGGTAGAACACGCTACAAGCGAATTCCCGAAGCGGGAATTTCCCCGATTCCCGATCGTGCATATATTCTTCGTACTTTTGGCTTGCCCCGAAAGTAGCAAAAGGTCAAGTACGGCGAACTATCTACGGCACTCGGTGCCGTAGATAGTCGAAATCGAAAAAGCCTCCGTTGTCGGAGGCTTTTTCGTGGCGGTTGGCCGCAGGCCGGTTGTTCGGATGCCGTGCGGTCAGAAGACGAACTTTTCGAGTTTCAGTTCGCCCAGTTCGTTGAGACGCGGAACGAGGGTCGTGAAATGCGAGGTCGTCTCATGGGCGGCGAGCGCCTTGGCGTCGCTCCATGTCTCGCAGATCATCAGTACGTCGGGGCGCGTGGCGCTCTCGAACAGATCGTAGGCGACGCAGCCCGCGTCTTTGAGCGAAGCCGCTACCAGTTCCTTGGCCGTGGCGACCGTCTCTTCACGGTTGGTCGCCGTCGTGCGGATAAATACATTGAGTCGTATCATCGTTTTTTCGTTTTGAAGGTTTGACATTCAATTCTGTGAGTCTGTGCCGGCAAGCTCTTTGCCGCAGAGAGCGGCCCAATCGGCGTCGAGCATGACGCGCGCACCGCGGATCTCGCAAATCTTCTCCCGGATGACCTCCGTCTCCATCCGCCTATTTCGCTTCGGGCGCTTTCAGCGCGAGGTACAACTCGTCGAGCTGCGCAGGGTCGATGGCCGACGGTGCATCGAGCATCACGTCGCGGCCGGCATTGTTCTTCGGGAAAGCGATGTAGTCGCGGATCGATTCCGAGCCGCCGAACAGCGAGCACAGACGGTCGAACCCGAAGGCCAGGCCGCCGTGAGGAGGCGCGCCGTACTTGAAGGCGTTCATCAGGAAACCGAACTGCTCCTGCGCCTTCTCGGGCGTGAAGCCCAGGCACGAGAAGATCGCGGCCTGCAACTTGGGATCGTGGATACGGATCGAGCCGCCGCCGATCTCGGTACCGTTGCAGACGAAGTCGTAGGCGTTGGCGCGCACGCGGCCCGGGTCGCTTTCGAGGTAGGGCACGTCCTCGGGTTTGGGCGAGGTGAAGGGGTGATGCATCGCGTAGAAGCGCTGCGTCTCGTCGTCCCACTCGAACATCGGGAAATCCACGACCCACAGCGGAGCGAACCGCTTGGGATCGCGCAGGCCGAGCTGCTGGGCCACTTCCAGACGCAGGGCGCACAACTGCGTGAGCGTTCGGAACTTGGGTCCCGACATAAGGAAGACCATATCGCCCGCCGCAGCGCCGCACGCCTCGGCCACGGCACGCACCTCGTCGGGCGTGTAGAACTTGTCGACCGACGACTTGACGGCATCGGCCTCGACGCGGATCCAGATCAGCCCCTTGGCGCCCACCTGCGGCCGCTTGACGAACTCGGTCAGCGCGTCGATCTGCTTGCGGGTGTAACCCGCGCATCCCGCAGCGGCGAAGCCGCAGACGTACTCCGCATCGTCGAACACGCCGAACCCGTGCCCCTTGACGCGGCCGGTCACGTCGTGGAACTCCATGCCGAAGCGCAGGTCGGGTTTGTCCGATCCGTACTTCTCCATCGCCTCGATCCACGGCATCCGGCGGAACGGCTCGGCGAAGTCGATGCCCAGCACCTCGCGGAACATATGCTTCGCCCAGCGCTCGAACACTTCCAGCACGTCCTCCTGCTCGACGAACGACATTTCGCAGTCGATCTGCGTGAATTCGGGCTGACGGTCGGCGCGCAGATCCTCGTCGCGGAAGCAGCGCACGATCTGGAAATATTTGTCGTAACCGGCCACCATGAGCAGCTGTTTGAGCGTCTGCGGCGACTGCGGCAGCGCATAGAACTGGTTGGGGTTCATGCGGCTCGGCACCACGAAGTCGCGCGCCCCCTCGGGCGTGGACTTGATCAGGTAGGGGGTTTCGATTTCGAGGAATCCCTCCCCGTCGAGGAACGTGCGCACGGCGTGCGCCATCCGGTGCCGCAGGATCAGCGCCCGCTGCAACGGCGGCCGGCGCAGGTCGAGGTAGCGGTATTTCATGCGCAGGTCGTCGCCGCCGTCCGACTCCTCCTCGATCGTGAAGGGAGGAACGTCCGAGCGGTTGAGGATCACGAGCGCATCGGCCGCGATCTCGATCTCGCCCGTGGGCAGCTTGGGATTCTTCGACTCGCGTTCGATGACGCGGCCCGTCACTTGCAGGACGAATTCGCGGCCCAGTTCGGCGGCCGTCCGGCGGGTCTCTTCGGACGAGTGCTCCTCGACGACGATCTGCGTCAGGCCGTAGCGGTCGCGCAGGTCGATGAAGGTCATGGCGCCCAGGTTGCGCACCTTCTGCACCCAGCCGGCGAGCGTCACCGTCTGGCCGACGTTCGCGGCACGCAGCGCACCGCATGTATGGGTTCTGTACATAATAATTTGTATTTATTGCTCGGTTTGGCTATCTTTGTACTTGCAGTTGCAAGATACAAAAGTACGAAATTTATACGAAAAACGGCAGTGCCGGCAAAATTTTATAGGTAACCATATCCCATTTTACACCGCCGCTCCTCCAAAGCCCGACTACCGAAGCGGACCTCGTCCGAAGTCCCCGCCAAGGCGGGAGGGGGATCTGCAAACGCGGCTCTGCCACGAACGCTCCGACAGTCGGCCGGGTGCAGCGGCCCGGAATCCGGCAGGGTGTAAAGTCGTATATAGCTACCATTTTACAGCATCGGGCCGCAGCCGCACGGCCCTGCCGCAAACGAAGAACTATGAACGGATCGATCAACGACAGCGCAGCACAGCAGCAGCGCGATGAAAAATTCATGCGCATGGCAATAAACGAGGCACGACAGGCGTTGAAAAGAGAGGAGGTGCCGATCGGCGCCGTCGTCGTGGCGGGCGACCGCGTCGTGGGACGGGGGCACAATCTGGTCGAGACGTTGCAGGACGCCACGGCCCATGCCGAGATGCAGGCGCTGACGGCGGCCTCGTCGACGCTCGGCGGCAAGTACCTGCGCGACTGCACGCTCTACGTCACCGTCGAGCCGTGCGTGATGTGCGCCGGCGCGATCGCATGGAGCCAGGCGGCGCGCGTGGTGTGGGGCGCCGACGATCCCAAGCGGGGCTACACGACCGTCGAGGGGTTGCGGCTGCATCCGCGGACGGTCGTCGTGCGCGGCGTATTGGCTGCCGAATGCGAAGCGCTGATGAAGGAATTTTTCAAAGAGTTGCGCTGAGGGGTTGCGGAGAACGAAAAAAAATTATAATTTTGTCTTCCGTGTACCGTTCCGATTCGGCCCCATCCCTCTGCACACGGTGAGTTTCGGGCCGTTGCGACAGGGACCGGATTCGTTGCGAATTACTTAAAACTTTATAAAATTTAGAATTGCAAAAGAAGATGAAAAAGCTGTTTTTATCCGTCGCCGCTCTCTTCGCGGTGTGCATCGTATCGGCGCAGGAAGGTGTCGTCGCATCGTATAACAAAGGTGCCGAGATGTTGCAGTCGAAAAACTATCCCGAAGCTGCCAAGCTGTTCCAGAAGGTGATCGACGAAGGCATGGCTTCGGAAGATGCCACCGAACTGAACTGCGTCGAGACGGCGAAGAAGTATCTGCCGACCTGCTATCAGGGGATGGGAACCCGTGCGGCCGCGCAGGGCAATTACGACGAGGCGATCGCCAATCTGTCGAAAGCGGCCGAGGTCGCCGAACTCTACGGCAATGTGGCTGCGCTGAAAAAAGCCAATACGATTCTGGCGAAAGTTTATCAGGCTCAGGGAGGTACGGCATTCAACAACAAGGATTACGCCGCTGCTGCCGAGATTTTCGCCAAGGGCTATGCCGCCGATCCGAAGAATACGCAGATGGCCTTGTGGCTGGGAACCTGCTACTGCGAGTTGAAGGATTACGACAAGGGAATGGAGATCCTGGAGAAGGTCGCCGGGATGCAGGGCCCGAAGTTCGAGGCCGATGCCGCCGAGGCGAACCGCCTGCTGACGCTCTATACCAACAACCGTGTGGCCGAATTACAGACCGCCAACGATCAGGACGGCATCATCGCCATGGCCGACAAGATGCTGGAACAGAACCCTGCCAACGCATTGGCGCAGAAGATACGTTTGCAGGCTTACCTCACGAAGAAGGATTACGCCAAGGTAATCGAGCTGGGCGAGGCCGCCGCCGCTGCGCAGCCCGACGAGACCGAGAAGAGCGACGTCTATTTCATCCTCGGCGCGGCATACAACGCCAAGGAGATGAAGCCGCAGGCGATCGAAGCCCTCAAAAAGGTGACCGCCGGCGACAACGTGGCCGCCGCACAGAAATCGGTTGCCGAGTTGAGCAAATAATCGCCGAATACGATACGGGAAGCCGGAAACCTTCGCGGGTTTCCGGCTTTCTTTTTGTCTTGCAGCGTCCGGAGGGAGGGGCGATTTTCCTGCAAAACATTGTCTGTCATATTTTTTCGGGAAAAGTCGTGCCGAAAGCGTCCGCCGGACACCTCCGATCCGTTTCCGCATCCGGTGCGACAACGGAAAACCGCCGAGCGCTGCGTGCAACGACGGTTTTTCGTCGGCAATCGGCACGGCAGCTCTGCGGCTCGCCGTCGGCGGACGACAAAAAGGCCGGAGGAGATATTGCGGATAAGCAGGTCCCGGAAAATAAAAGAATGAAAGAAAAATATCGGCTATCCCTTGCATGTTAATGAAAAAACGTTAATTTTGTAACAGATTCGTAAAATGTTTCCTATAAACACATAGCATCATGGAAAATTCTACTAATTTGAAGGGGGGGGGCGTTCGCGCATACGCCGCGCCCGATCTCGAACAGACCGTCATCGCGGTTGAATCGGGGTTCGCCGGTTCGACGACGAACGAGGCTTTCTACGACAGTCAGGACGGAGTCACGAAGGAAGACTACGAGTGGGGCGGAACGCTCGACGGAGAGTTCGAATAACGGCCAAACAACGGGAGATCATGAGAAAGATGCAAAAAACTCTGATGCTCGTTGCAGCAGCTGCAATGGCATTGGCCGGATGTTCGAAGGAGGACGTATCCGATAACGCACTGCCCGGATCGGGAACCAAGGCCACACGCGGTTTCACGGCCGAGATCGCTTCGTCACGTACGACGCTCAACGGCGACGCGACACGCATGAAATGGACGGCGGGCGACCAGTTGGGCTTCTATACCGACGTCGAGACCGATCTGAACGTGGCGTCGAGCACCTACGCCGAAGGTGCGACCAACTTCACCGCCGAGATCGACACCAAGGCGACGAAGGTGTATGCGTACTATCCCTATTTCTCGTCGCAGAAAGATCGCACGTACGAGAATGTTTCACTCTATGTCGAGGATGCGCAGACACAGACCGAAGCCGGCGTGCTGAACGGCAATATGGTCGGTATGTACGCCAGCGCGACGCTCGCCGAGGGACAGAATACGGTGCTGACCTTCACGCCGATCGCATCGCTGATCGCGTTCAATATCTACGATGCTGAGAATAACGGCGACGCGGTGAAGAGTATCACCTTTACGCCGGCCGGCGGCGAAAAGCTCAACGGCCAGCACATCTATAATCTGGAAACAGGCGAGACAACAAGTACGGGCACCAAGGAGTCTGCTACCGTAACATTGACGACACCTTATACCGTTCCCGCAACCAAACCCGCCGACAAGGCCGGTTACATCTATCTGGCCGTCACGCCGAAGAGCTACGCCGGAGGTACGTTTACCGTAAAGACCGACAAAGGCAGTTACGACTTTGTGACAGCGACGGCGATCGATGCTTCGAACGTCTATGCTCCGATTACCATTCCGATGAACCTTGACAAAGTGCGCAAACCAGTCAAGGACTACACGGGAACGTATGTTATCCTCGCAAAACAGAATGCTGCATATTTCGCTCTTTCGAGTGTCGCGAATGGCAGTCGTCTTAATGCAGTTCCATTTGAATACAATGGGACGGATAGCTCGATTATCGCCTCAGACGCTACGACTGTATGGTCGGTAACGAAGAGCGAGAAAGGATACACATTCGCTAACAATGGGAAATACATATCATGGAATGGAGAGAATACGGCAGATGCGACTGAAACGCCCTACCATTTGACGATTATCGAGAATGACAACGGCTCGGTTTATATCCATCCTGCTGACGAACAAGCGCGTTATCTCTCAAAAAATACTGCGAATACTTATTTTGCTTTCTATGGAAATACCTCGCAAAACTGTAATCTCTATCTCATCCCTGCCGAATACAAGGTACTGCCGACCATTGCGTTAAGCGAAGAATCCGTTCAGTTGGATTATGACGACGAGGCCGCACACGAAATAACGGCAACCGTAACCGATGCTACTACGGTTGTTGCCGCGGCTTATAACGAAGAGGAGGGGAAGACTGAATGTGATTGGCTGATCGCTTCTTACGAGAATGGGAAGATTTCCTATACGGCTGAAACCAATATGACCGATGCTGTGCGTACTGCTTATATCATTGTCTCGGCGACGAATGACAATGGCATGCAGCAAGCCGTTATTACGGTGATGCAGAAAATCCAGAATACCGGAGGCGGAGAGGTTACATTTACGTTCGATCAAGGAAAAGGACAAGCCTCTCCTCTTACAAAAGTCGAAGGCGTAATTACGTGCGAAATAACTCAGAATGGTGGTGACAATCCACCGAATGAACATGCAAAAGACAAGGAATTGCGTCTCTATAATAAGAATAAAATGACTTTTACCGGTGCAATCATTACCAAAGTTGTATTTAATTTCGGTACTGCGAAAAAGCTCACTCCGAATACCGGAACTTATGATGCTGCATCTAAAACTTGGACTGGCTCTACAACGGAGTTGTCATTTGTCAACGAAGAAGCAGCGCAAGCAAAAATCAAATCGGTTACTGTTACTTATGAATAAACAATGAATAAAAAACGGAGGCTGAATTCAGCCTCCGTTTTTATTCAACGATAACACGAAGATACCTGCTCGGAACAGAGGGTAACATCTCCTGACGAAATTCGACGGCTATCCTGAGGGTATGGCCTTGAATAAGAAACTCGACTGCCACAAATGATTTCGTAAAAGAACAAGCAAGGCCATCGAACGGAGGGCCAAACAGAAGACCTAAATCTCGATTAACAAAAACCGGACGGTGAAATCCACTGTCCGGTTTTGTATTAGAACTATCATTATTCCTGTTCCGTCTTGTTCGGTTCCTTGGGGGCAGCATCCTTCCCGTGCCGCTTGTTGTAGAGGAAACGCTTGATCTTCTTGGTGGGAGTCATTTCGAACTCCTCCTTCTCCTCGACGACCTCCGAGAGACGCGAGAAGCGGTTGACCTGCGAGTTCACGTAGTCGAGCACCTCTTTTTTGAGCTCATCGATGCGTTTCTCCCATGCGTCCTTCTTCATCTCCCAGTCGTATTTCAGCTCCTCGTAGCGCGCTTCCAGCTCGTCGCGGTTGAAATGCACGAGCGCGATGAGCCGCCCCTCCTTCTCGGTGACCAGCGAATCGGCCACGAAAACGTGGGAGTTGAGGACGCTCTCGATCTCTTCGGGGTAGATGTTCTCGCCGCTGGGGCCCACGATCATGTTTTTGAGCCGCCCCTTGATGTAAAGCCAACCGTCGGGCGAGAGCCAGCCCAGGTCGCCGGTGCGGAACCAGCCGTCGGGTGTGAAGACTTTGGCCGTCTCCTCGGGATTCTTGTAGTAGCCCAGCATGACGCTCGGCGTGAGCGCCACGATCTCGCCCTGCTGCGTATCGGGATTGACGTTTTCCAGCCGCAGCTGCACGCCCGGCGCCGCAGGGCCCGTCGAACCGAGCCGCACCTGCGAGGGAGCCGCGCCGGCCAGCAGCGGGGCGGTTTCCGTCAGGCCGTAGCCGATCGCATAGGGTATCTTGGCTTCGAGCATGAACTGCTCGGCCTGCGTGTCGAGTTTGGCGCCTCCGATGCCGAGGAAGCGCAACCGCCCGCCGAAGACCTTCATCAGCTTCTTGCCGGCGATCCGGTGCAGGTAGCGGCGCATGAAGCCGATGCCGACGAGCGTGCGCCAGAAGGCGTTGGAGTTGAATTTGGCCTGAACCTGATGGCGGTAGATCTTCTCGATGATGAGCGGCACGATGAGCATGACCGTAGGCCGCACGGCTTTCAACGCCGGCATCAGCGCCGACGCGGTAGGCTGGCGGTCGAGGTAGACCACGCGCGCGCCCTTCGAAAAGGCGTAGATCAGTCCGATCGAACATTCGTAGGTATGGGACAGCGGCAGCACCGAGAGAAAGACGTCGGTCTCGTCGATCGGGAAGATGCCGAAATCCATATCGATCTGCGCGCAGATCGCCTTGTGGGTGAGCATTACGCCCTTGGGGCTCGACGTCGTTCCCGACGTATAGATGATCGCCGCCAGGTCGTCGGGCGAAGGAACCGCCGTAGATCCCGTTGCCGTGACATGCTGGGCGATGATCCCCAGATTCTTGGTCCGGATGACGATATTGAGCGAATCGATCGTCTGCTTCGAAAGTTTGGAAAAGAGTTTGTCCGAGACCAGCAGGGCTTTCGCCTCGGAATGGGCGATGATCATATCCAGTTCGGGGCCGGAGAAGTCGGGAAGGATCGGTACCGCGACCATGCCGGCCGAGGTGACGGCCAGGTAGCAGATTCCCCAGTTGGGCATACTGCTGCTGAGCAGCGCCACCTTGTCGCCGGCCTTGACGCCGGCTCCGACGAGCGCTTCCTGCACCGCGGCGGCTCGCCGGCCGACTTCGGCGTAGGTGACGCTTTCGCCGTTGAACATATCGAAGGCCGTGCGTGAAGCGAACTTCTCCACACCATGCCGCAATAGTTCGTAAAGCGTGTTAATCTTCATAAAGTCAGATTCTTCTTCTGTAAATCCGAATTGCGAAATTCAAGGCAAATGTACGGATTTTTACCTAAAAAATACTACATTTGAACCAAATTATCACCATGCTCGACCGCAGTTTCATCCGACAATCCGCCGCTGCCGCAGGCTTCGACCTGTGCGGTGTAGCGCCGTGCCGCCATCTGGTGCGGAACGAGCAGTTTTTCCGTCGCTGGCTCGGCGACGGGCGTCACGCCTCGCTCGGTTACCTCGAACGGAATCTCGACAAACGGTTCGACGTGCGACGGCTGGTCGAAGGGGCGCAGACGGTAGTCGTCTGCGCCGTCGGTTACAAGAACGGCCTGAGCGACGGTTATCCCGACGACTTCCGCGCGAAGATCGCCTCGTATGCCCTGACCGCCGACTACCATGCCACGATCAAGGGGATGCTGGGCGACCTCTTCGGGCGTCTTCGTGCCGCGGAGCCTGCCCTCGCCGGCCGGGCGTTCGTCGATTCGGCTCCGCTCGTGGAAAAGCAGCTGGCCGTCGAAGCGGGGCTGGGCTGGATCGGCCGGCAGTCGCTGCTCGTCACGCCCCGGTTCGGATCGTTCGTCCTGCTGGGCGAGCTGGTGCTCGACGCGGCCTGCGATCGTTACGACGAGCCGCTCGCCGGCGCGGGGTGCGGCTCCTGCCGCCGCTGCGTCGAAGCCTGCCCGACGGGTGCCGTTTGCAACGACCGCGCGATCGATGCGCGCCGCTGCATCTCCTGTCATACGATCGAACGGACGCCGGCCGCGGAAATTGCCCTCGACGGGTGGATTTTCGGCTGCGACGCCTGCCAGAGCCGCTGCCCCTACAACCTCCGCGCGCCGCTGCATCTTCATCCGGCGTTCGATCCGCTGTTCGATCCCTTGTCGTTCCCGCCCGAACGGTGGCTCGCGATGGAGGAGGCGGAATTCCGCACGTCGTTCGGCCGCACGCCGCTCATGCGCAGCGGCCTCCGGCGCCTCCAAGCCAACGCGGCGCAAAACCTGCGCCGAAAGGGATGACCGCGATTACCTCTGTGGAATGTCCAAATAAAAAGCGTTGTCTCGTATATTGAGACAACGCTTTTTATTTAAACCACATCGAATTATCGGTCGGACCGATAATAAACGGTCATCATCGATTCGGAAGTCGTCCCAAGTCCGAGCATTCCTGTCGATCGGCCATTGACCTGACGGATATTCGTCGGTTTGGCCACATGCCGAGGAGCACCGATCGCAGCAGCCGTCGAAAGGCTGGCAAAGGTATTAATCGTCGCCTGAACGCGTGCGATATCAGCGGCTTTACGACTAATCTGCATCCGATTGCGGGCATTCGATGCCGAAAGATCACCCTTGACGAGAACATAGGGCGCCAGCGCATGTTTCGTCTCCAACGGCCGGGTTTGGGCTTCGCCTTTCGGATTATCCTTATCGATACCCATGAAATTCATAGACAGAATCTGAACCACACCAATGCCTCCTGTAAATTCATATTGCCCACCTTGAATAACTACAGCCCCCTCCTTTTCACGTGCACCGATGAAGGCTTTATCCATATCGGTATTCGTGTAATAGTAATAAGTTTCTCCTGAGAGGAATCTCGGACAGAGCGTCCAATCGATATTGCCTTCGGTCTTGACCACCTGCGCCAACGGAATATTGAGCCAGCCGCCGATACCTTCCGTCTCCTTCGGATCGTAGTTCATTATGAACGGATTGGCATTGGCGAATTCCGTATCCGCATTCCAGCCGTACACCTTGTAGCTCTGACCTTCCACATTCCTCTCGATTCGGACATTGAATTGCAACGGAGTCTCCGTAAACTGATATCCTTTTTCGCCGACGATTGCCGAACCATACGAAACCAGCGTCCATGCACCCAGATAATCTTCATATGTCGAACCGACAAGTTCGATACCGCCCGCATTGTTGTTCTCCGACTGGCCGAGGATGGTGCAAGCGCCATATTCACCCGAGGGAGATGCAGGAACCTGTGCGATGACCCAGTTGACGGCTCCGTTTTTACCTTCGGCATCCGCAGCGACGGTCGAGAAAAGCCACACTTCTCCGGCATTGGTTTTCAATCCTACATATTTCTTCTCCCATATCGAGCGCAATACCGTCTTCAAGCGTCATGCTGCGGAGTTCGCTTTCGGATCTGATTCCAATCTCTTCCAGCGAGGTAGGCGGGGCAGGGAATTTGTCCATGTCAAGTGTCCACGCTCCAACGGTAACAGCTGTCGCAGTCTTGTTGGGTTCGCAGTCAAAGAAAATAGCGAGCCCGGCATCCTGCATTTCCCACGAAACCGCTGTTATATCCGACCAAGCATCCGTCTCGATGGGTTCGTCTCCACCCGTCTCATCATTCTTATCGGACATACCGAGGATCTCGGGCTCTGTGGAAGCCGATGCCTGTGCTTTTACAATGAACCAGTTGGCTTCGCCTGCATTGCCTTGCTCATCAATACCTATGGTACCGAAGAGCCATACTTGCCCGTATTCGGTTGGGGCGGAGACTTGATAGGACCCTTGGCTCGGAGTAACGTCGATACCCTCTTTCATGATCCTTTCTCGAAGAGAAGCCTCGGTCATACCAATCTCCTCCAAAGAGGTCGCAGGTCCCGTGAGCGTAAATCCGCCGGCTTTGACCTTAACGGTTTTATCATTCGGATAGAGCTCGGCTCCGATTCCTGGTTGACCGCTGATCGTTCCGTATACGCACGCCATGTTAACCCACGCCTCGGACATTCCCGGTTCGTCGCCGCCATTCTTGATCTCGGCACGGAAGAACTGCGTGAGGAATTCCGATGCAGCGACATTGTATCCGAAGGCCACGGCGACATAGTTCTTGTTCTCCTCGACGGCGACGTCCGTCTCGAACTTGCCGTTGCGAACGATATCGGTCATCTCCGCTCCGTACTTGTTCTGCAACAGAACGACGATTTCGTATTCGCTCTTGCCCGCGATATCGGCAGCAGCAACGACGTCAGCGAAATAGCGTCCGTCGGCAACCGACGGCTCGAAGGTCACGTGCACATTGTTATCGGCCACCTCACCGACGGTGATGGCGATCGTCATGCGGTCGTCGGCCGGCGTGGTGAACGCCGTTTCGAGACGTGCGACAGCGGACGTGGACTTGCCGGCGTCGAGGTCGTAACCGAAGGCGACGACCGTGTACTCCGTGTCGGCCTTCAAACCGTGGACGGTCTTCTTGACCGTGCCGGAGGAGAGTTCGGAGATGTTCTCTTTCAGGGCGGCGACGATCTCACGGTCGCTCTTGCCCTCGATCAGGCTGTTTTCGACGACCTGCCAGTAGTAGAGGTTCTCGGCCGAAGGTACGATCTCCACGTCGACGCTCTCGTAAGTCGGGTTCGTCGCGGCGATCTTCTCGAACGTCAGCTCCGCGGCCTCTTCGGCCAGCGTCGTGGCGAAGATTTTGGAGTACTCCGAATCCGTCAGACCGCTGCCTGCGGCGGCGACGGCCTTGACGCGCAGGATATACTTGGTTTTCGGATCGAGGTCGCCGAATGCGAGGGCCGTAGCCGAAGTCGAGTTCTCGGGCTGCACGACGAGTTCGTCGCCCGTCTCGTTCTCCTGGGAGAGGCGATATTTGTAACTTTCGGCATTGGGTACGGCATCCCACGCCACCTTGAAGCTGGAGGACGTCGTCGTGGTCACCGCGACCGAAGGTTTGGCGAGCACCGTGCCGCCCTGCTCTTCTACATCGTCGCTGTCGCTACAACCCGTGAAGGCGAATAACAGCGAGAGACATAAAAAAAGTCCGAATTTTCTCATAGTAAAACGTATTTGATTGTAATGATTCTCGTCCGGTCGTGCCTTTCCCGCACCGTGTCGTTAGGGAAAGTACCGACAAATATAGGTATTTTTTCAGAAACTCTGTAATCTTTGGAAAAGTATATCCTCCGTCCGGCCTCTTTTTTCGCTGCGGAACTGTAACGGTTTACATCCGGATAGATCGCAAAGTATCATCTTTTCGGGCATAATTCGCAACGGATGGAAAGCGGAAAGGGGGAGTTTGGCGCGAAATCGTCAGGCGGAACGATTTTTTAAAAATCCCGGGCTTCTCCGAACAGCCGCAGCTCGAACGTGCCGCCGACGGCCAGCCGTTCGCCCTTGACGGCCATCGCCCCCAGAATCTCCGGCACGCGGCAGGCCCGTTCGACGACGGAGCCCGTATCCTCCTCGGTGCGGACGCGGTTGGCCCACGCCGTGGCATAGCTGTCGGCGAGCAGCACGTCGCGGCAGACGATCATCACGGCATCGGCACGGCCGAAGCTGAGCGACGGCCCGACGGTCCCCGACGAGGTGCAGATACCCAGCGGGAAGGCTCCGCCGGGAATGTGGAGTCCGACCCGTTCCGAGAGGGGGGACTCTCCGGCGAAGAGCGCCACGTCGAGCGGCCGGTGCACGTCGGCGTAGATGTCGCCGCCGTTTTCGACGACCACCTCGCCGACGCCGAATTCGCGGCGCAGCATCCGTCCCGTCTCGCGGGCGAAGGCTCCGGCTACGGCGCTCATCGGCCCGATGCCTGCCGTAGCGGCCGCCACGGCCATTTCATGCAGCAGAGGCGGAGCGTCGGGTCGCGGCAGACAGGGAACGAGGGCGCGCAGGTAGGCGGGGTCGCGGTCGAGGTAACGGTCAAGCCGCCCGCGCAGTTCGTGCAGAAAGTGTTCCGTGCGGGCGGCCATGACGGCCGCATCGCCGCGGTCGACGGCGATCCACAGGTCGCTTTCGCGGTGGGAGACGGTGAACACGACCGCATCCCGCCCCATGCGGCTCCGGTAGCGCCGCTCGACGTACTCCACGGCTCAGGCTTCGGTGAATTCGATATGGAAGAGGCCCAGAGGGCAGCTTTTGAGGCAGAGTTTGCAGGCGATGCAGCGTTCGGGATCGAAATGCAGCCGCCAGTCGGGCGCACCGATCGTAAGCGCCTGCGGGAAGCAGGCCAGCGCACAGTTGCCGCAGTCGATGCAGCGGTCGCGGTCGTAGGCGATCTTGCTCGCCACGGGGCTTACAGTGACGCCGTTGCGTTCGAGATAGGCGACGCCTTCGCGCACCATGGGCTCCTCGCCCGTCAGTTCGACGAGCAGCGAGCCCGAACGTCCCGCCTCGATTTCGGCGCGCAGGATGTTGATGCGCAGATCGTAACGCTTCACCAGATCGTAGGTAACCGCCTTGTCGGTGGCGTCCGACGGGAAATAGAGAATTACTTTGGTCGTCATGTGCTTTTCCTTGTTAGCGGTTATTCGTCGTCGGCTTTCAGCCCCTTGACCGTCGAATGGGCGGGCATGGGTTGTACGGGTTCCGTGAGGAGGAATTCGCCGCGGGCGATCCAGCCTTTGAGCGTTTCGGCGATCTCGCGCGCCTTGCGCAGGCTCGCCACGGGAGCCGTGCGCACGCGCTGCCCCCGCACCTCGATCGAACCGCTGCGCAGTTCGGCGTAGTTGGTCTGCCCGATCGGGCGCTCCTCCTCGCCGAAATCGAGGATGTTGGTGGTGATCTGTTCGTTGCGGATCGAAACGTCGTGCGCCAGCTCCTCGTCCAGCAGCGGGATCGGGATGCCCACGCCCACGAAGAGGCTCACGCCGTATTTCTCGTAGTAGGCGGCGCGCAGGTAGTCGGTCGACATCTCGCGCAGGTTGCCGATTGCGGCCACGGTGCGCGCGCCGCCGATCGGAATGCCGTGCTCATTGACGGGTTTGGAGGTGTTGAACTGCGTGCCCTGCCAGCTCACGTAGCCGCGTGCGCCGCAGAGGAAGATGCGCGTGCCCATGCCGATCGTACGGCACGTGGGATCGTTGAGCAGGGGCGACAGCTCGCCTGCGGTGCTGTACGAAACATTGCGCAGTTTGGGCAGCAGCGTTCCCATGTAGGTATGGAGCATCCGCTCCGAAGAGTTGGTCGCGGCGTTGTAGTTCTGGTAGCAGTTGCGCGGGTTGTAGAGGATCGCCTCATTGATGTCGTCGAGCGTGACGTGCGAGCGGATATGGCGCCGCGGATAGTCGTCGGTTCCCTTGCCCCAGGCTTCCAGCGTGACGCTGCGGCCGGCCACCAGCTCCTCGATGACGTGGGCGCCGCCGTAGGCGGGGCGCGCCGGATCGCAGTCGGTGGCGCCCACGAAGGTGTCGACAGCCGCCAGGCCGCCGCTTACGGGGACGCCGTTGAGCTCGATGCGCTCCATGCGGATCGGCGGCGTGGCGTGGCCGAAGTTGAGGAAGGCGCCCGACGAGCACATCGCGCCGAACGTACCGGTCGTGACGACGTCCACGCGCCGGACGATCTCGGCGGGCGAAAGGGTGCGCGCCAGTTGGGACACCTCTTCGGCGGTCAGGACGACGGCTTTGCCCTGACGGATCTTTTCGTTGATCTCTTCGTAACTCTTCTTCATGGGGAAATTCTTGTTCGGAGCGCAAAATACGCAGAAATCGCGACATTTCAAAATCCGCGGCGGGCGGCGGCAGCTCCCGACAAAGCAAAAGAGACGACCTTATCCGAAGGCCGTCTCTTTCGTTGCGGGAGTCGTACGGATCAGATCGCGCCGCCGATCAGGAAGACCGCGGCGACCGTCAGAATGGCGTACAGCTCGGGGAATGCAGCCAGAATCAGCGTCTTACCCATTACGTCGTGGCCGTTGCCGATCGCGGTGATACCGTTGGCGCAAACCTTCGACTGGAAGTAGGACGACGCGAGGCAGACCACACCCGTCAGCAATCCGGCGCCGAAAATGGCGGCACCCTGCAACATCGAGATCTCGTCCGTCAGGAAATCCTTGATGATGAAGTAGTTCACGAATCCGTAGAGACCTTGCGAACCGGGGATGGCGGCCAGAATCATGTAGCTGCCGAACGCACCGGCGTTCTTCTTCATCGCGCCGACGGACGCCATGCCGGCGATCGAGGTGCCGATACAGCTTGCCATACCCGAAAGACCGACCATCAACGCTACGCCGACGTAGGCCATAATAATTGCTGTTGTCATAACTGAAAAATTTGAGTTTTTTAATTGTTATTTGTTTTCCGATTGATCGATTTTCGTCAGCGGTTCGAACTGGCGCGCAGCCATTTCGAAGCCCGCGTTCTTGTAGAATTCCACGAAGGTGAGTCGCATCGGGTGAACGAACGACGAGATCGAGGACATGAAGAGATTGATGCCGTGCCCGACGAGCAGGATCAACAGGATCATCAGCTCGCGCACCACCGGAATATCGGGGCTCAGGCCCGTAGCCAAGTCGTTGAAGACCGTGGCCAGGATACCGCCCGAAAGGCCGATCGCGAACAGACGGATGTACGACAGTACGTCGGAAAGGATGCCCGTTATATTATTATAGGTATCCCAAAGTCCGGTTCCGAAATTCACGAACGGGTTCTTGCCCGGCGAGTTGAAGAAAAGCATCAGCACCACGCCGATGGCCGCCACGCCGTAGAAGGCGGGTGACGAAGTGGTGAATCCCGGAATGACCCACGCCGGATCGAGCAGCGGAAGCCCTGCGGCCAGACTGCCCGCGAGGATGACGAGGAACCAGCCCAGCGTCGAAAGCGCATAGCGGAATCCCGCCGTAGCACTTACCATGACGATACGCAATACTTGTCCGAACAGAATCTGCACCAGGCCGATGGCCAGCGCCCACGAGAAAAACCTCCCCTGGAAGTCGAAGAAGGGGATCGACGGGAAGTACGCTTTGAGCGAGACGCCGAAGAACGATCCGCAGAAGAGGCCGAATACGATCGTCGAGACGGCGCACATCGTGGCGAACCATGCGGCGCGGCGCATCATGCCCCCCTTGAATTTCCAAAGCATCGCCATTCCCATCGCCAGCAGGATGAGTCCGTAGCCGGCGTCGTTGAGACAGATGCCGAAGAAGAGCATGTAGAAGGGCGCGAAGAAGGGCGTCAGGTCGATCGTCCCGTATTTCGGGCGGGCGTACATGTCGCCCACCATCTCGAAGATGCGCGCGAAACGGTTGTTTTTCAGCTTCACGGGCGTCTCGTCTTCGGGCGTGGGGTCGCTCTTGATGTAGAGCACGTTGGGATATTCGTCCAGCAGGGCGTCCACCCGATCCGACGTCTCCCGTTCGGCCCATCCCTCCATGACCAGCAGCGTGCCGTCGGCGGCCGCCTCGGCGGTGGCCGTCACCTTCACCCGCTGCAACTCTTCGCGCAGACGGTTGCAGTCGCGCTCGATGAGTGCGGCGGACGCCGCGGCGCGCGACATCTCGGCGTCGGTGGCGCTCAGACGGCTTCGCAGCGAGGCGACCTTCGCCTCGGCGTCGTGCGCCGTCATCGCGGGGGCCTTCACCTCCTGCGCGTCGAACGACAGTTCGGCGCCTTCGTGCGATACGGCGACGAACCAGACCGTCGAAGAGGTCTCGTGGATCACCTCCACGGGAGCCTGTTCGTTCCAGGCGTCGCGCGATTTCTCGAACGCATCCCGCTGCGCGGTGAAGAAGCGCAGCACGACGCCGCGCCGTGCGAGCCGCTGCAACGTCCCGGCCGAGAAGTCGCCCCACGGGCGCGCCTCCTCGGCAGCCTTTTCGGTCTGTCCGATCTCGGTGCGCAACGCCGCGCGCTCCTGTGCCGTGCGGCCGTAGCGTTCGTAGGCCTCGTCGCCCGATGCGAAGGGGCGGGCCGCCGCGTCGAAATGCTCCGAACTGCGGAACCGTTCCAGCGCCGCGAGGGCCTTGGTGCGGCCTTCGATCGCCGTAACGAGCTGCCGGTCGCCCTCCGAAGGCTCCCAGCCCCGGCAGGTCACGTCGACCAGCCCCAGTTCGCGGAGCCGTTCGATGAAGTCGTCGCTCTGACCGGCGTAGAGAATAAAGTCGTATTTCGACATCCTGGCGATCATAACATCTGCCCCTCCCCGGCCTGTTGCTGTTTGGTTTTTACGATTTTCTGTGCCGATTTCGAGAGGTTCTCCTCGTCCTCAAGGAATCGTTTGATCTTGCGTATGGCATCCTCGTAACCGGGAATCTGTACCTTCTCGTAGAGGTTGACCTTCTGAGTGGTTTTACGGCGTGCGAAATCCAGCAGCTCCATCTTGCGGTTGAAGAGTTCGTACTCGATGCCCAGCTTCGACAGCCGCTTCAACAGGTCGATCCCGGCGGCGTACCATACGGGCGACGAGAAGAGGTCGTAGGGCTTCTCTTCGTAGACGATCTCCCGGAGCACGGGCGTGCGGACGCCCGCGATCTTCTGTTCGGTCAGCTCGATGTCGGCGATTCGCAGCAGGTCACAATCAAACTCACCCCACAGCGAGACCATGTAGTCGTACTCGGCCTCGAGGCGCGAGAGCTGCGACCGGAACTCCTGTGCGGCCTCCTTCGCTTTCTTGACCTCGGAGCGCAGCGCCGATTCCTTGCTTTTGATCGTAGGGAGCGCCTTCTGCCGCATTTTGAGCTGTTTGCCCAGATCGCCGAGCGAAGTCTTGTTATATTGAAATTTGATTGCCATGAGCAGTTACTCCTTCCAGTATTTTTGGATCAGCTCCTCCTTGATGGCCACCTCGGTCTTGGTGAAGTACTCCGCAAAGAGCTTCCACGCCGTGTCGAGCATCTGGTCGATGTCGATGTTGATGTCGATCGAAAGGAGCTTCTCCGAATAGTCGTGTGCGAATTTCAGCGCGCGCTCGTCGTAGTCCGAGAGGTCGAAACCGTTTTCCAGCTTCGTCTTGGCGTTGGCCGCATCGGCGTAGAGGCGCACGCAGGCGTTCATCACCTGCGGATGATCCTCGCGGGTCTTCTTGCCGATGACGAGCTGTTTGAGGCGCGACAGCGAACGGAACGGGTCGACGATGACCTTGCCCGTGTCGGAGTCGTTGCGCAGGAAGAGCTGGCCCTCGGTGATATAACCCGTGTTGTCGGGGACGGCGTGCGTGATGTCGCCGCCCGAGAGGGTCGTCACGGCGATGATGGTGATCGAACCGCCGTTGGGCAGCTGTACGGCCTTCTCGTAGATCTTCGCCAGATCCGAATAGAGCGAGCCGGGCATCGAGTCCTTCGAGGGAATCTGGTCCATACGGTTCGAGACGATCGCCAGCGCATCGGCATAGAGCGTCATGTCGGTGAGCAGCACCAGTACCTTCTGCCCCTTGTCCACGGCGAAATACTCGGCGGCCGTCAGCGCCATGTCGGGCACGAGCAACCGCTCCACGGGCGGGTTCTCGGTCGTGTTGACGAACGAGACGATGCGGTCGAGCGCGCCGGCGTTCTCGAAGACCTGCTTGAAGTAGAGGAAGTCGTCGTTCGTGAGGCCCATGCCGCCCAGGATGATCTTGTCGGCCTTGGCACGCAGCGCCACGTTGGCCATCACGGCGTTGTAGGGCTGGTCGGGATCGGCGAAGAAGGGGATCTTCTGTCCCGTGACGATCGTATTGTTGAGGTCGATGCCGGCGATGCCCGTGGCGATCAGCTCCGAAGGCTGCTTGCGCCGGAAGGGGTTCACCGTCGGGCCGCCGATCTCGCGCGCCTCGCCCTCGATCTGCTCGCCGCCTTCGAGCGGTTCGCCGTAGGCGTTGAAGAAGCGGCCGGCCAGGTTGTCCGACACTTTGAGCTTGGGCGGCTCGCCGTGGAAGACCACTTCGGAGTCGGTGGCCAGCCCCTCGGTGCCGGCGAAGACCTGCAACGTCACGTTGTCGCCCATGATCTTCACCACCTGGGCGAGCTTGCCGCCCACGGTGGCCAGCTCGTCGTTGCCCACGCCCGAGGCGCGCAGCGTCACGGTGGCTTTGGTAATGTTGTCTATCTTGGTATATACCTTTTGAAATGCACGTGTTGTCATAGCTTCGGTCTTATTTGTTGAGCTGTTCGTTTACGAGCGCCTCGATCTGCGAGCGGTAGTCGGCGAATTTCTCGGACTGCCACTCCGCGTAGTTCATCTGGCGGAAGAGGTTGATCAGCGTCTTGAAGAACTTGGAGCACTCCTCGAAATCGGCGAAGTCGAACGTCTTGTTGCAGATGTCGAGCACCATCTCGAACATCATCTTCTGGCGTTCGAGCGGACAGTTGGCGTCGATGTCGTCGAAGGCGTCCTGCTGCAAGATCACGAAATCGATCAGCTCCGACTTCCAGAAGCGTTCGTGGTACTCCACCGGCACGCCGTCGTCGCCCAGGATGTTGATCTGGTCGTTGGCCTCCTTGCCGCGCTGCACGAGCGTCTTGCCGGCATAGACGTTGTCCACCCAGCCCTTGCCGATGTGCGCGTCGAGGTATTCGCGGATTTCGGGGTATTCCAGATATTTCGAGTAGGAGTCGAGCGGATCGATGGCGGGATAACGCTTCGAGTCGGCACGCGCCTGCGCCAGGGCGTAGAAGCAACGCGCCGCCTTCTTCGTGGACTCCGTGACCGGCTCTTTGAGGTTGCCGCCCGCGGGCGACACCGTACCGAGGAAGGTCACCGAACCCGTCTGTCCGTTGGTCAGGCGCACCAGACCGGCCCGCGAATAGAAGTTCGAGATGATCGCCGAGAGGTCCATCGGGAAGGCATCCTGACCGGGCAGCTCTTCCAGGCGGTTCGACATCTCGCGCAGCGCCTGCGCCCAGCGCGACGTCGAGTCGGCCATGACGAGCACTTTGAGTCCCATGGCGCGGTAGTATTCGCCGATGGTCATGCCCGTGTAGACCGACGCCTCGCGCGCGGCGACGGGCATGTTCGACGTATTGCAGATGATGATCGTACGCTCCATGAGGGGGTGGCCCGTATGGGGGTCGATCAGTTCGGGGAACTCCTTGAAGATTTCGACCACCTCGTTGGCGCGCTCGCCGCAGGCGATCATGATGATGACGTCGGCGTCGGCCTGTTTCGAAATGGCGTGCTGCAACACGGTCTTGCCGGCGCCGAACGGCCCCGGGATGAAGCCCGTACCGCCTTCGGCCAGCGGGTTGAAGGTGTCGATCGCACGCACGCCCGTCTCCATGATGCGGTCGGGGCGCGGTTTCTCGACATAGCTGCGGATCGCCTGCTTCACGGGCCAGCGCTGCACCATCGTCACCTCGTGGTCGCCGCCTTCGGCGTCGGTCAGGACGGCCACCGTGTCGGTGACCTTGTAAGAGCCCGCCGCGGCGACGCTCTTGACCGTATAGCTGCCCGTCATCGTGAAGGGAACCATGATCTTGTGGGGAATCCACTGCTCCTTCACCTCGCCCAGCCACGAAGCGGCCGAGACCTTGTCGCCCGCCTTGGCCAGCGGCGTGAACTCCCACGTCTTATCGAAATCGATCGGGTCGGTGATCGAACCGCGTTCGATGAAGAGACTATCCATCTTTTCGAGGTCGTTCTGCAATCCGTCGTAGTTGCGCGACAGCAGACCCGGAGCCAGCGTCGCTTCGAGCATGTGGCCTTCGAATTCGACCCGGTCGCCGATTTTCAGACCGCGCGTGCTGTCGTAAACCTGCACGTAGGCGTCGTCGCCGATGACTTTGATGACCTCGGCCATCATTTTGGTATCGCCCGTCCACACGTAACATATCTCGTTCTGGGCCACAGGCCCGTCCGCCTTGACAATGACGATGTTGGAGATGATACCGTTTACACGTCCTGTAGTTTTCATATCTGACTATTTGTTATTTATCAATTCCTTGCCGTCCAGTTCGCGCAGCAGCCGTCCGAGCATGGCGCGGCCGCGCGCCTCGTCGAGCTGCGTCCAGCGCGCCACCAGATTGATGCGCACGAGGTACGAGAGGACGGCGTTCACGTTGAAGTAGTCTTCGGCTGCCAGATCGACGGCCTGCTGCCAGCGGATGCGGTCGATCTTGTGCTCCTTTTCCAGCAGGTTGCTTTCGTCGTTCACGGCGGCGATCACCGCATCGATGTAGGGCAGTTCGCCCCGCAGGCCGAAGTCGGAGGCCGACGAACGGCGCAGCTGCTCGGCCACGTCGTCGTTACCCACGACGTGCCCGTCGACGGGACGCCCCGCGGCACGGGCCGTCGTGGCCGCCGCGACGTTGCGCAGCGTGCGGTCGAAATCGCTCCACTCGCGCAGGAAACGGCTCGGCGACGCGGCGCACAGTCCGTAATAGGCTTCGAAAAGCGCCTGTTCGAAGGGGCGCGAGGTATCCACCTCCTCGGCCTCCTCCCCGTCGGGGCGGGCATAGGCCGCCAGCACCAGTCCGATCGCGTGCGGCAGCAGGCGCGGGTGTTCCGTCTCCTCCTTGAGCCGTTCGCGCGCGAAGTTGCCCAGCGGATCGTGCGCCGGACTGCCCGCACGCAGGGCGATCAGGTTTTTGCAGTCGTAATAGCCGTAGAGCAGCCTGACGGCGCGCAGGTCGCGCGGCGTCAGCTCGCGGAGTATCTCGTCGAGGATGGCGTGCGGATCGAATCCCTTCGCGCCACCGTCGAGCGAGTACTCCCGCAGTCCGGCTACCAGACAATAATAGTTGGTATCGAACATGGCGGTGTCAGGCTTTGAACAGCAGTTCGGAGATCTTGCCGCGCAGATACTCCTTCAACAGTGCCTCGAAATCGTCGTCCGAGAAGGAGATGTAATAGCTGCCGCCCTTGGCGCCCACCTTGAAGCCGGTGCGTACCTCCTTCGAATAACCCACTTCGATGCCCGCTTCGAGCAGCTCCTTGGCCGCAGCGGCGAACGCAGCGTCGAACTTCGCCCGCTCGGCTTCGGGCAGCAGCGCTTGCAGTTCGACCTTCGACGACGATGCGCCGTTCCAGTTGCGGGCGACGCTCAGCAGCATCGCTTTGACGAATTCGGGATCCAGATTGGCGGCTTTCACGGCGGAGAAGGTACTCTCGGCCGCAATCAGCGAGGAGATCTCCTCCTTGATCCGGGCGACGGCCTGTTTGCCCGCCAGTGCGATCTCGGTCATCGAATTCTTAGCCGTATCTTCGGCCTTAGCATCGGCGGCCTTCACGATGGCTTCGGCTTCGGCCTTGGCATCGGCGATGATCTTGACGGCTTCGCTCTTCGCTTCCGAGACCAGACGTTCGGCCTCGGCGCGACCCTTCTCCAGCCCCTCGTCGTAGAGCTTCTGGGTCAATTGTTGAAGTTTGTTCTCCATAGTGTTCTGATTATCGTAATTCAATAATTTCTCGTACAAACGCCTATCCGGTAAAGATACGATTAAGCCGAGCGCAATGCAAATTTCATTTGCTTTTTGCCGAGGCGGAGTATCTAAGACGTCAGCCAAAGATAGGCATTTTTTCGAAGTTGTCCGAAAGCGAAAGGTCGTTTTTTGCTGGTTTAGGACACTTTTGCGCCGGAATCGTACAAATTACAGCCATTTTGTTTCGAAAGGAAACGCTTGTCCTTCGAAAGTAGTATGAAGGTTTTACTTTTTGAACAACATAGGCCGTTTTTGAACAAACCGCGACCGTTTTCAACCGCAGGAAAACGGCAACGGGCCGCAGCGTGCTGCGGCCCGTTGCCGGAAACGCCGGCCCGAACGCTTATTGATGCTGCGGCCGCAGCAGGTCGAGGACGACTTTCACAGGCGAGAACGTCGTGACGGGGACGTCGACGAAAACGGTGTTCCAGCGTGCCATCGCGCCGTTCCACAACCCCGGCAGCTCCTGCGCCCGCAGCTCGCGGCCGGCATAGGATTTCGACGAGATGAAACCCGTCTGCGGATCGGTATACCGCCGCAGGTCGAATTTCTCGCCCCTCACGTTGCGCACGCCGCAGACCAGATCGACCGGATTGAAGTGGGTGGCCCGCTGCATGAGCGGCCGGTCGGCGGGTGCGATCTGGCTCGACTCGGCGATTTGGAGCGATTCGGTGCCGTCGTCGTTGACCGCCCAGAAGGGGCCGCCGCCCGGCTCGCCCTCGTTGCGCACCATGCCGCACAGACGGATGGGACGGTCGAGGACGGCGCGCAGCACGGCCGAGTTGTAGTCGTCGGGCAGCTTCACGCAGAGCCGTTCGCGGATGAAGCGGGCGATGTCGGCCAGTTCGGCGCCGCCCGTATCGAGCGCACGGATATACTCGAAACTGCGCTCCTGCAATTCGAGCAGCAGTCCTGCCAGCACCTTCTTATAGGTTACCGTGTCGCCGCGGCGGGCGTCGGTGGTCACGTTGTCGATGTTCTTGACGAAGACGAGGTCGGCGTCGATCTCGTTGAGGTTTTCGATCAGGGCGCCGTGTCCCGCCGGACGGAAGAGCAGCGCCCCCGCGTCGGTACGGAAGAGCGTATTGTCGGGATTGACCGCCACCGTGTCGGTCGAGGGTTTCTGTTCGGAGAAGGCGATGTCGTAGTGCACGCCGAAACGCCGCTCGTACAGCGGAACTTTCTCGGCCATGAGCGCCTCGAAATCCGCGCGGTGCTCCGGCGAAACGGTGAAATGGATGCGTACGCGCCCCCCTGCGGCGGCGTATTGCGCCCCTTCGACCAGATGTTCTTCGGCCGCTTTGCGCGCCCCTTCCGCATAGGCGTGGAAGGTCACCAGCCCCTTGGGCCGGCCTCCGTAGCCGAGTCCCTTGCCGATGATGTGTTCGACCACGGTGCGGTCGTCGGCGCCGGCAGGCAGCGTGGCGCGCAGTTCGGGCCAGAAGGCGAAGCGTTCGATGTTCAGCAGCAGGCGGTCGATCCCCTCGCTGCGCCGCCCCTCCTCGACGAAGGCGAAAAGCTCCTTGAACATGCGCGTCGCGGCGCCCGACGCCGGAACGAACTTGACGATGCCGAGCCGCGCCGCCGCTTCGTCGTAGCGGCGCACGGCGGCCGCCACTTCCTGCGGCGCGGGAACGAGAATGCCGTCGCCCGGAGCGGCGGCGCGGACGACTTTCAGGAAGGGAAAGCCGCGGCGGAAGTTTTCGAGTTGGCGCTCCACCGCTTCGGGGGTGAGGCCGTGAGCCCGGATGCAGGCCGTATCCTGTTCGGTGAACATAGGCGGTTCAGGTTTTAGTGCATGGCGATCGGTTGCGGAAGCTGCGCTCCGTTTCCGGTTTCGACCGAACGTTTTCGATAAGCCGAGCGCAGAGCCGAACGCAGTTCAGACTATGCCGAGGCGAGAAAACGAAGAATGAAATTCAATGTTTTCGTTAAGCCAAATAGGCAGAGCCGCGCTTGCGCGGGCGATGCCGAGGCGAGAAAACGGCCGTCGGAAACAAGGGTAAAGTTAATAAAAATTCCCTATCTTTGCAATATGATTCGGGATTTTTATGACATCGACCTCTCCGGCCGCAACAGTTTCCACGTGCGGCAGCGGGCCGCGCGGCTCGTCGAGTTCGAAACGACGGACGACCTGACCGCCTTTTTCAGGAAGGGGGCGCCCGCGAAATGGACGGTGCTGGCGGGGGGCAACAACATTCTCTTCACGCAGGATTTCGACGGTGTGCTGCTGACCCCGCGCGCCGCGTCGATCGACGTCGTGGCCGAGGCGCCCGACGCCGTGGCCGTGCGTGCCGAAGCGGGCGTCGAGTGGGACGACCTGGTGGCGTGGGCCGTCGAACGCGACCTGTGGGGCATCGAGAACCTCTCGCTCATCCCGGGCAAGGTCGGGGCGGCGCCGGTGCAGAACATCGGAGCTTACGGCGCAGAGGCGAAAGATGCGATCGAGAGCGTCGAGATGTTTTGCACGGATACATGCAACACGTTGATCCTCTCGCGGGAACATTGTGCCTTCGGCTACCGCGAGAGCGTCTTCAAACATGCGCTGCGGGGGCGGGTCGTCATCACGGCGGTCACCTTCCGGCTGAGCCGCCGTCCGCGGCCCGATCTGGGTTACGGCGATCTGCTGCGCGAGACCGAGGCGCGCGGAGGCGCCACGCTGCGCAACATCCGCGAAGCAGTCTGTGCGATCCGGCGCTCGAAGCTGCCCGACACGGCCGTACTGGGCAATGCCGGCAGTTTCTTCAAGAATCCGGTGGTGGAGGCCGCCGTCGCCGAACGGCTTCGGACGGACTACCCCGCCCTGCCGCTCTACCCCGCCGCCGAAGGCCGCATGAAACTGGCCGCGGGATGGCTGATCGAGCAGGCAGGCATGAAGGGGCACCGCGAAGGCTGCGTGGGCGTCCACGACCGGCAGGCGCTGGTGCTCGTCAATTACGGGGGCGCCACGGGCGGCGAGGTGCTGGCGCTGGCTCATAAAGTGCAGGAGGCCGTGCGCGCGAAATTCGGCGTGGAGATCGCCGCCGAAGTAAACGTTTTATAATTATAAAATGAACGGATGACACGATCTGTCGGGTACGCCGTGCGGGTGCAGCCTGCGGAGGACGCCATCGGCGGGCCGCGTCCGCCGGCGGATGCGGCCCGCACGGCTCGGAGAGCCGCATCTCTCCGGCGCCAAATCCCGACGACACGGCCGCTTCGATTAATTCTTAATTCGATACACAGATGCTGACCGACCGTTTTCAATCCTACGTCGAGCGCCACGGGCTCTTTTCCCGCGACGACCGTATTCTGCTGACCGTTTCGGGCGGCGTCGATTCGATGGTGCTGCTGTCGCTCATGGCCTCGCTGGGCTATCGGTTCGGCGTGGCGCACTGCAATTTCCAGCTGCGCGGCGCCGAGAGCGACGAGGACGAGGTGATCGTAGCGCGCGAGGCGGCCCGCTACGGCGTGCCGTGCTACAACCGGCGGTTCGACACGGCGGCCGAAATGGAGCGCACGGGCGAGTCGATGGAGATGACGGCCCGCCGGCTGCGCTATGCGTGGTTCGAGGAGCTGCGGCGCGAGCACGGCTATGCGGCCATCGCCGTGGCGCACCACGCCGACGACTCGATCGAGACCTTTTTCATCAACCTGCTGCGCGGTACGGGGCTGCGCGGGCTGACGGGGATCAGCACCCGCATGGGACGGGTGGTGCGACCGCTGATGTTCGCTTCGCGCCGCGAGATTTTGGAATACGCCGTGGCGCAGAAGATTCCCTTCCGCGAGGACTCTTCGAACCGCTCGACCAAATACCTGCGCAACAAGATCCGGCTGGGGCTGATCCCCCGCATCCGCGAGATCAACCCCAAGTTCACCGACCTGATGCGCCGCAACATCGAACGGCTGACCGACACGCAGCTCTTCATCGAGGCGGCCGTCGCGCACATGCGCGAAGACGTCGTGACCCAGGCCGACGGGATCGCCACGATCCACGTCGAACGGATCGAGGCGGCCTATCCGCGCAATTTCGCCGTCTACGAACTGCTCAGTTCGCAGTACGGCTTCAAGGGCGACGTCTGCGACGCGCTCTGCCGCGCGCTGAGCGAGGCGGCGACGGGCCGGCGGTTCTACGCCAGGGAGTACGTCGCCACGGTCGACCGCGGACGGATCCTCGTCGAACGCATCGCCCCCGGCGACGCCTGCGAAGTGACCGTCGAGCAGGGCGCCCAGCGCAGTTACTGCGGCAACATGGTGCTCTATTTCGAGGCGTGCGACATCGACGACATCCGCGCTTACGACGTGCCGGAGCAGGTGGCGCTGCTCGACGCCGACCTGCTGCGCTATCCGCTGCGGCTGCGCCGCTGGCGCGAGGGCGACACCTTCATTCCCTTCGGTATGGAGGGGCGCAAGAAGGTGAGCGACTACCTGATCGACCGCAAGGTCTCGCTGCCCGAAAAACAGCGCCAGTTCGTGCTCCTGTCGGGCGACGAGATCGTGTGGCTCGTCGGCCGCCGCATCGACGACCGCTACCGCCTGACCGACCGCACGGAGAATGTTTTGCGTATCACCAAAGAGATCATCTGACTATGGCTAAGAGTGCAGTCCGTTTCCGGGATTCGGTGGCGCAGTTCGAGCGCCTGTCGGCCGATATCGCCGCCCGCCGTTTCGCTCCGGTCTACCTGCTCATGGGCGACGAGTCCTATTTCATCGACGCGCTGTGCGACCGTCTGGCGTCGACGATCCTCGGCGAAGCCGAACGGTCGTTCAACCAGATCGTCCTCTACGGGCGCGACACGGAGCCGGGGCAGGTCATCAACTTCTGCCGCCAGATGCCGATGATGGGCAGCTACGAAGTAGTGATCTTGAAGGAGGCGCAGCAGATGCGGCAGATCGAGAAGCTCTCGCTCTACACGCAGAAGCCGCAGGCGTCGACGATCCTCGTCGTCTGCCACAAGGAGAAGAGCGTCGACAAGCGTTCGGCCTTCTACAAGCAGGCGGCCGCCTGCGGCGCGGTCTTCGAGTCGGTGCGGCCGCGCGACTACGAGATCGGGCCGTGGCTGTCGGGATTCATCGCCTCGAAAGGGTGCCGTATCGACGAGAAGGCGCTGTCGATGCTGACCGACCACTTGGGATGCGACGTGTCGAAGATCGCCAACGAACTCGAAAAACTGCTCGTCTCGCTGCCCGAAGGGACGCAGCGCATCACCGACCGCGACATCGAGCGGAACATCGGCATCTCGCGCGAATACAACAATTTCGAGCTGTGCAAGGCCGTACTCGGCCGCGACATGGCGCGCGCGCTGCGCATCGCCGACCACTTCGGCCGCAACCCCAAGGAGAATCCGCTGCTGGTGACCGTTCTGGCGCTGTTCGGGCAGTTCCGGCAACTGTTCGTACTCAACTACCTCTACTGGCTCGCGCGGCGGCGGGGGACGGGCGCGCCGTCGGACGCCGAGCTGATGCGGGCGTTGAAGGTGGGCAACGTCTTTGCGATCAACGAACTGCGGCAGGCCATGCCCCGCTGGCCCAACAACAAGGTCTTCGGAGTGCTGGGGCTGCTGCGCGAATACGACGGCAAGAGCAAGGGACTCGACGCAGGCGGCGCGTCGGACGGCGAGCTGCTGCGCGAACTGCTGCTCAAAATGCTGACGATCTGATATTTCTGCGCAATGACCGACTTCTGCTCCATCGACGGCCGTTTGACACCCCTGGGCGAAGGGCTGCCCGGCGGGGTCTATCTCTACCAACGGCTGCGCACGGTCGATTACCGGCCGTTGCACACGGCGGCGCATCTGTCGCGGCTGCGCGACGGTGCGGGGTCTCTGTTCGGCCGTCCCGCGGAGTTGCCGGCCGGCCGCATCGCCGACGAAATCGGCGCACTGCTGCGTGCCAACGGCTATCCGGCGGGCGGCGCGACCGTCACGCTGCGGCTCTATGCCGACGGGACGTACGCCTTGACGGCCGACGGCGTGTCGCTCTATCGCACCTATGCCCTGCGAAGCCTGCGTCCTGCGGCGGCGGTCGTTCCCTGCGACGGCTACCGTCCCGAATGGCCCACGTCGGCACGCCGCGAAACGGCACGGTGGGCGCAGCAGGAGGCCGAGCGGTCCGGTGCGCGCTGTGCGCTTCTTTGCGACCGCGACGGCATCGTCCGCCGGGCCGGCGACGCGCCGCTGTTCGCCGTGCGCGACGACGTGATCTACGCCGCGCCCCTCGACGACGTGGAGTGGACGTTGGTGGCCGAAGCGGCGCGGCGGGCAGGCATCCGGTGGGTGGAACGACCCGTCGGCGCAGCGCAGCTTCGGCTGTTCGACGAACTCTTCTCCTTCGACTGCGAGGGGGTCAGCTCGATCGCCTCCTGCGAAGGCACGCCCTATCTGTCGCTCACGGCCGAACGCATCGCCGCGGCACTGGCGGCGCTTCCCGAACGGTAGGGAGCGCTTCCGCGCAGCGGCGGGCCGGTTCGCGGGCAGGGCGGGACGACCGGCGTTTCCCGAAAAATAGAAACACGACGGCCGCACGCGGCGCTATCTTGCGCGGAAAACCGTCGTACTCATGAAAAAATTCCTTCTTCTCTATGCACTGGCCGTCACGCTGTCGCTGGCGGGCGTCCTGCGTCGTTATCGCACCGAAACACATCGTCTCGAACAGAATCAACGCGCCCTTCTGTCGCAGGTCGAACGCTATCGCACGCGGGCGGGCGAAGCGGCCGCATCGGCCGAAGTCCTGCAACTGCGCTGCCGCGAATTCGAACGCCTGCGTGCCGGCGACGCCGAGCGCATCCGGCAGTTGGGCATCCGTTTGCGGCGGGTCGAAGCCGCGGCGACGCTGGCTACGGCGACCGAAATCGACGTGCAGGTGCCGTTGCATGACACGATCGTGCGGCGCGACTTCGCTGCCGTCTGCGACAGCGGGCGGCTGGCCGCGGCCGTGCGTTTCGATACCGTCCGCTCGTTCCGCTGGCGCGATCCGTGGGTGACGGTCGAGGGCCGTATCCGGGGCGATTCGGCGGACTGCCGCGTCGAGAGCGTCGACACGCTGCGGCAGGTCGTCCATCGCGTGCCGCGCCGGTTTCTCTTCATCCGTTTCGGCACGAAGGCCGTGCGGCAGGAGATCGTCTCGTCGAATCCGCACACGCGGATCGTCTACGCCGAGTACGTGCGTTTCGCGAAGTAGGCCGGCGAAGCGGGGGCAATGTCCGAATAAATTTGACATTGCCCCCGCTTATTCGTATCTTTGACTTCGTTTCAGATATTCCCGCTAGGCATAATCGAGCTGACGCTTGCTTCTGCGCTCGACTTTTCGTATCTTTGGCTGCGCCGAAGATACTTCGCCCCGGCAAAATCACAAATAAATTTGCTTTTGCCCCCGGCTTATTCGTATCTTTGGCTGACGCCGAAGATACTCTCGCTCGGCATAATCAAGCTGACGCTTGCTTCTGCCCTCACTTATTCGTATCTTTGTCGACAATAAACCCACAGCGAGGGATGAAAACAGCCATTTTCCCGGGATCGTTCGATCCCTTCACGCGCGGCCACGAAGCGATCGTCGAGAAGGCGCTGCACCTCTTCGACAAAGTCATCATCGGCATCGGCAGCAACGTGGCGAAACAGGGCCTGCTGAGCGTCGAGAACCGCAAGCGGCTCATCGACGACTACTATGCCGGCGACGCGCGCGTCGAAGCGATGATCTACGGCGGCATGACGGGCGACTTCGCCCAGCAGGTCGGTGCGGCGGCCGTCATCCGGGGCGTGCGCAACACCACCGATTTCGAATACGAGCGGACGATGGCCGCCACCAACCGCCGGCTCTACCCCGCCGTGGTCACGGTCATGCTCTTCACGCCGCCCGACGTGGCCGACATCTCCTCGTCGACGGTGCGCGAAGTGCTCGCGTTCGGCCGTTCGGTGGCGGAGTTCCTGCCCCGCGGCATCGAATTGGAGAACTACCTCTGAATGCTAACCAAATCAAACGAAATAACGCTATGATGGAATTTACAGCCGAAATGATCGCCGGTTTTCTGGGCGGCGACATCGTCGGAGACAAAACGGTCAAGGTACACACCGTTTCCTCGATCGAGGAGGGCAAGGTCGGCTCGATGGCCTATCTGGTCAATCCGAAATACGAACCGTTCCTCTATACCACCGAAGCATCGATCGTACTGGTCGACCGCTCCTTCACGCCGCAGCGGGAGGTGAAGCCCACGCTCGTCAAGGTCGACGACGCCGGGGCGGCCGTGCTGCGGCTGCTGGAGATGTACAACGCCGCGCGTCCGCAGAAAAAGGGCGTCTCGGAACGGGCTTCGATCTCACCCGAAGCCTCGTTGGGCGAAGGATGCTACGTGGGTGACTTCGCCGTGATCGAGGCGGGCGCACGCATCGGCGACGGCTGCCGGATCTACCCGCAGGTCTACGTCGGCGACGGCGTGGAGATCGGCGAGGGGACGACGCTCTACCCCGGCGTGAAGATCTACGAAGGGTGCCGCATCGGCAGCCGGTGCATCCTCCACGCGGGCGCCGTGATCGGTGCCGACGGTTTCGGGTTCGCCCCCAACGCCGAGGGCGGCTTCGACAAAATCCCGCAGCTGGGCAACGTCATTATCGAGGACGACGTCGAGATCGGGGCCAATACGTGCATCGACCGCGCGAAAACCGATTCGACGATTATCCGCCGTGGCGTGAAACTTGATAACCTGATCCAAGTGGGACACAACGTGCAGATCGGCGAGCATACCGTCTCGTCGGCGCAGATGGGCATCGCGGGTTCGTCGAAGATCGGCCGCAACTGCTTCCTCGCGGGGCAGGTCGGCATCGCGGACCACGTCACCATCGGCGACCGCGTGAAGATCGGCTCGCAGAGCGGCGTCGACAAGAACGTGCCCGACGGCGAAGTCCGCATGGGCACGCCGGCGCTGCCGGGCATCAAGTTCCACCGCGCGAACGCCGTCTTCCGCAACCTCCCCGAGTTGCAGCAGCGGCTCTCCGCGCTGGAAAAGGCGGTCAACCAACTGATAGAAAAATAAGTATGAAAAGAACACTCGCATTCGCGGCTTCCCTGCTCCTGCTGGGCGCCTGCTCCTCCGACGGATATACGATCCGCGGCAAGATCGCCGGACTCGACAATCCCTACGTCTACCTGCTGCGCTACACGGGCGAGGTGGAGGTCATCGACTCGGCCAAGGTCACCAAGGGCGACTTCGTCTTCAAAGGCAAGGCCGAACAGCCCGAGGTGGTCTACCTGAGCACCGACAAGCAACAGCCCTTCGTCCATTTCTTCCTGGAAAACGGCCGCATCAGCGTCGACGGCGCACTCTCCGCACCGGCCGACATCGCCGTACTGGGCACGCCGTCGAACGACATCCAGCGGGCGTTCGACGAAAAGATCGCCGCCTTGGAAGAGGAGTTCGCCAAGGCCGGCAACGACGTGCAGCGCGACAGCCTGCGCAAGGAGTACTCCAAGCTGATGTCCGACGCCGTGGAGATGAACCGCGACAATATCTACGGCGTGACCACGTTCCTGAACAACGCCTACGCCTTCCTTTCGCCCGAGGAGGTAATGGAGCAGATCGCGCTCTTCCCCGCCGAGTGGCAGCAGCGCCGCGAACTGACCGAGTTGCGCGAGGCCACCGAACGCAAGCTCCGCGTGAGCGCCGGCCATCCCTACATCGACATCGCGGCCAAGAATGCCGACGGAGGCGAGGTATCGCTCAAATCGGTCGTCGAGAACCGCAGGAACAAGTATGTCCTGCTCGACTTCTGGGCTTCGTGGTGCGGCCCCTGCATGGCCGAGATCCCCTTTCTGAAAGCCGACTACGAGAAATACGGCAAGAAGGGATTCGAAATCTACGCCGTATCGTTCGATTCGCAGCGCGACCGCTGGATCGACGCCGTCAGGCAGCAGGGGATGAAGTGGATCCAGGTGAGCGACCTCAGCGGGTTCCAGACGCCCGCGGCCGAGGCGTACGCCGTGCAGAGCATCCCCTCCAACTTCCTGATCCGCTGCTCCGACGGCCAGATCGTCGCCACGCAGCTGCGCGGCGAAGCGCTCGGCGAAAAACTCGGCGAGCTGCTCGGCGACTGACCGCAACGCAACGACGGCCGGCCGTGCGCCGGCCCTTTCACCCGAACTTATACATTTTACCATGAAACGCATTTACACATTCGCAGCGGCCCTGCTCTTCCTGGGTGCCTGCACGTCGGACGGTTACACGATTCGCGGCAACGTCGAGGGCCTGGAATCGCCCTACGTCTATCTGATTACCTTCAACGGCACGCACAACGTGGCCGACTCGGCCAAAGTCGAAGCGGGCGCCTTCACCTTCACGGGCAAGACCGAACTGCCCGAAGTGGCCTATCTGAGCCGGGACAAGGAGCAGCCCTTCGTGCGGTTCTTCCTCGAAAACGCCCGCATCTCGATCGACGGCAACCTCTACAATCCCAACGAGGTCTACCCGACCGGAACCGCGGCCAACGAGGCGATGAACGCCTTCAACGAACTGACGTTCAACACCAGCGAAGCCTACGGCGTCACCGAATTGGAGGCTGACAAGAAACAACTGGTCGACCGCTACAAGCAGCAGATGCGCGAAACGATCGACCGCAACCGCGACAACATCTGCGGCATGATCATACTGGCCGAAACGGGGTCGATGTTCTTCACGCCGCAGGAGGTGCTGGCCGAGATCGACCGCTTCCCCGCCGAGTGGCAGCAGCGCACCGAACTGACCGACCTGCGCAAGGTCATGGAGCAACGGCTCCGCACGACGGTGGGACAGCCCTATGTCGACATCTCCGCCCCGAACGCCGACGGCGAAGCGGTATCGCTCAAATCCGTGATCGAAAATCCCGCCAACAAATACGTCCTCGTCGACTTCTGGGCCTCGTGGTGCGGCCCCTGCCTCAGGGAGATTCCCTATTTGCAGGCCGACTATGAAAAATACCGCAAAAAGGGATTCGAAATCTACGCCGTGTCGCTCGACGACGAACGCGACGCATGGGTGAAAACCATCGCCGACAAGCAGATGAAGTGGATCCAGGTCTGCGATTTCAAGGCTTTCGATTCGCCGGCTTCGCTCGAATACGCCGTGGAGAGCATCCCGTCGAATTTCCTGATCCGCTGCTCCGACGGCCAGATCGTCGCCGCACAACTGCGCGGCAAGGCCCTCGGCGAGAAGCTCGAAGAGCTGTTGGGGAAATAACCGGCGACGGCAGGCCGGAGGCGATGTGCCTCCGGCCTGCTGCGACCGGTTCCGCCCCTCCCCTGCCGGTCGGCTCCGACCAAGTCCGCCGGCAAACCGCGACAAACACACCTAAACCCTTACAACATGAAACCCGCCGCCCTGCTCGCTCTGGCCGGAATCCTTCTGGCCGGCTGCAAATCCGGTTACACGCTGACCGGTGAAATTCCCGACCTGGAACAATCCACCGTCTACCTCTGCACCGCAGAGGATTACCCCGCCGATTTGATCGTGCTGGATTCGGCCCGCGTCGAACAGGGACGCTTCATGTTCGAAGGGCGGATTCCCCACTCTGCACTGGGCTATCTTTCGCTCGACGGGCGCAAGACACTGGCCTCCTTCATCCTCGAAAACGCACCGATACGGATCGAAGGGAGGCTGGCCGACCGCAAATCGTTCGTCGCCGCCAGCCCGCTCAACGATTCGCTCGCACAATTCCAGCGACAGCTGGAACGCTTCGCCGAACGCCGAAAAGGCACCCGCGGAGAAGAACTCGATGCGATCCAGGAAGAGCTCTACGACTATACCTACCGCACCGTCGTGAACAATGCCGACAACTTCCTCGCCGTGCGAATTCTCAGCCGCTACCCGACCGGATTCCGCTCGGCACGGCAGATGCTCGACGCGATCGACCGCCTCAGCGAACCGATGCAGCGGCACTACATGATCCGCCGCTACCTGCGGCCCCAGATCGAACAATATCTGCGCACCGACGTGGGACAACCCTACCGCGACATCGCGGCGCCGACACCCGCAGGCGACACGCTGTCGCTGCGGCAGGCGGTGGAGGACCCGGCCAACAAGTGCGTGCTCGTCGATTTCTGGGCTTCGTGGTGCGGCCCCTGCATAAGCGGCATGAACCGCATCAAACAACTCTACGAAACCTACCGCGCCGCGGGGTTGGAGGTCATCGGCGTATCGCTCGACAGCCGACGCGAAGCGTGGCTCCGCGCCATCGAGAAGGAAGGCCTGCCGTGGAGCAACATCAGCAATCTCGACGGCTGGCAGACCGGCTTCGACAGCTACGGCATCCAGAGCCTCCCCTCCTTCGTGCTGATCCGCTGCTCCGACGGGCAGATCGTCGCCCGAAAGCCATGGGGCCGAGCCTCGCACATTCCCGTCGGCGAGATCGAAAAACTGCTCGGACAATAACATACCTGCCGAAATGCCTGCACCGAACAAAGAGTCCTACCGCATCATGGGAATCGACCCCGGAACCAACTACATGGGTTACGGCGTCGTGGAGGTCACGGGGCGCGAACTGCGCTCGGTGGTCATGGGAGCCATCGATCTCCACAAACTGACGGATCCCTACGCCAAACTGCGCCGCATCTTCGACCGCGTGGGGGCGCTCGTCGACGAGTACGCCCCCCGTGAGGTGGCGCTCGAATCGCCGTTCTTCGGCGAGAACGTGCAGAGCATGCTCAAACTGGGACGGGCGCAGGGCGTGGCGATGGCCGCCGCGCTCTGCCGCGACGTCCCCGTCTTCGAATACGCGCCGAGCCGCATCAAGCAGTGCATCACGGGCGGAGGGGCGGCAGCCAAAGAGCAGGTGGCGGCACTGGTCACCCGCATACTGGGGATCGACTACACCCCCAAGAAGCTCGACGAGACCGACGGCATGGCCGTGGCGCTGTGCCATTACTTCATGTCGTGCAGCCCGCTCAACTCCGCACTGGGCGACGAACGCAACAAGGGGCTGGGCGGCGGCCGCAAGGCCGCGTCGGCGCGCGGCAGCAAATCGTGGGAAAAATTCCTCAAAGAGAACCCCGACCGCGAACTCAAACGTTGATCCGGTTCCTCCGCGACGCCCTTCCCGAACCGTTTCGCGTCCACGAATCCGCCTCTCCCAACCGACACGTTTTCAGGCAGTCGTCCGGCCGCTGCACCCTCTTTCGGAGCGTTTCCCCCGCCGATCCGCCATTTTAATTACATTCCGAAATTTCCAGACGAAATTCAGTTACGAATTGCAATTTTATCGAATAAATTCCAATCACTGTGTCACCAATTTAAAAAAACTCAAAAAAAATTCCTAACATTGCGGGGGGGGGTAATGAAAAAATACCTATCTTTGTCGACTACATATACTATACATATAAGCTCCTGAAAGCGGTGAAAAGACGATGCGCACTATGCAAACCGATTCACCCGAACGAAGAAACGAAAGACGAATACAATATTAATCATTTTTTGCGCATGAGAAAATTTTTACTACTGCTCGTACTCTGTCTGGGTAGCGTCGGCGCGACGTTCGCACAGATAAAGATTTCGGGAAAGGTTGTCGATGCCGAAACCGGACAGCCCCTTATCGGCGCCACCGTCATGATCGGTACGACGACGGGCGTAGCGACGCTCGCAGACGGCACTTACGTCCTTCCGGTCCCCGCCTCAGCAGGCGAGCATCCGGTGCTGACGTTCACCTACATCGGCTATGAAAGCCTCAATGTAACGGTCGGCAAAAATCACGTTGTCAACGCAAAACTGAAACCGGAAGTCGTGATCGACCAGATCGTCGTGACGGGTTTCAAAAACGCAAAGAAAGAGAGTTTCACCGGCTCGTCGGTCAAGATTTCGGCCGACGACGTCGCCATCGCGGGCGTCACGGACGTGAGCCGTATGCTCGAAGGACAGGTGGCCGGCGTATCGGTACAGAACGTTTCGAGCACCTTCGGTAGCGCCCCCAAAGTGCGTATCCGCGGCGTCACGTCGCTCAGCGGCGAGAACAAGCCGCTGTGGGTAGTCGACGGCGTCGTGCTCGAAGATGTCGTCAACATCTCCAACGACCAGTTGTCGTCGGGCGACCCGACGACGCTGCTGGGTTCGTCGGTGGCGGGCATCAACGCCTCGGACATCGAGACCTTCGACATCCTGAAAGACGCCTCGGCAACGGCCCTCTACGGTGCCCGCGCCATGAACGGCGTGGTGGTCATCACTACTAAAAAGGGTAAGAAGGGGGCGCCGCGCATCAACTACACCGGCAACTTCACCATCCGCACGAAGCCCCGCTACTCGAACTACGACATCATGAACTCGGCCGACCAGATGGCCGTCACGTCGGAAATCGCCCGCAAGGGTATGCTCAACGAGAGCATTCTCAACTCGTCGAGCTACGGCCCCTACGGTCTGATGTGGAAGGCCATTTCGACCTACAACAAGGACACGGGCAAATTCGACCTGATGAACACGCGCAGCGCACGCGAGGCCTTCCTGCTCAAATACGCCAAGGCCAACACCGACTGGTTCGACGAGCTTTTCACGCACAACCTCCAGCAGGAGCACACGCTGAGCATCTCGACCGGTTCCGACAAGTCGCGCACCTACGCTTCGATCGGTTTCCTGCGCGACGACGGCTGGTCGGTAGCCGACGAAGTAAGCCGTTACACGCTGAATTTCCGCAACGACTACACCGTCAGCGAGAAGATCTCGGTCGGCGTACAGGCCGTCGCATCGTTCCGCGACCAGTCGGCTCCGGGTTCCTATTCGCGCAAGATCAACTCGGTGACGGGCGAATGGTCGCGTGAATTCGACATCAATCCCTTCAGCTACGCGCTGAATACGTCGCGCGCCGTGCGTCCCTACGACGACAACGGCAATTTGGAATACGTCCAGATGAACTACGCGCCGTTCAATATCTTCAACGAGCTGGAAAACAACAAGATCGAGCTGAACGTTGTGGACGCCAAGCTGCAGGGCGAATTCAACTGGTCGATCCTCAAAGATCTGAAATTCAACTTCACGGGAGCGCTCCGCTACGTGAAGAGCGACCAGCTCCACAAGATCACCGAGGATTCGAACGTCGCCAACGCCTATCGAGCCGCCGGCAACTCGACCATCCGTCAGAACAACCCCTATTTGTGGCACAATACGGAGGATCTCAACGCCGAGCCGATCGTCGTACTGCCGTTGGGAGGTTTCTACAACACGAACAACTACCGCATGCTCAACTACGACATACGCTACTCGCTCAACTACAACAAGGTCTGGGACGGTGCCCACATGCACGAGCTGAACGCGCTGGCCGGTATGCAGATCAAATACACCGACCGCCGCATCACCTCCGCGACGCAGCCCGGCTACCAGTACAAGATGGGCGGCGTGGTCTACAACGATCCCAACTTCTACCGCATGATGGCCGACCGCAAAACCGACCTCTACTCGGCCGAGGAGTTGTTCGACCGCTTCGTAGCGGCCTATGCCAACGCCGACTATTCGTTCGACCGCAAATACTCGATCTCAGCGACGATCCGCGTCGACGGTTCGAATGCATTGGGCAAGAGCGCCAACAAGCGCTGGCTGCCTACATGGAACTTCGGTGCCAAGTGGAACATCCAGAACGAATCATTCATGGAGAACGCCTCCGACTGGGTCGACGTACTGAGCCTCCGTCTGAGCTACGGTCTGACGGCCTCCATGCCGCAGCTGGCCAGCGCAGGCGTGGTCTTCCGCAACCAACAGTCCTTCAACCCCGGCCACAGCGAGAACCAGATCTACATCGAGGCATTGGAAAACTCCGACCTGACCTGGGAGAAGAGCTACCAGTTCAACGCCGGTCTGGACGTCACGCTGTTCAACAACCGGATGAACTTCTCGTTCGACTACTTCAACCGCAAGGGCTTCGACCTGATCGCGACGGTCAAGACGTCGGGCATCGGCGGCGAGTTCTGGAAATACGCCAACTACGCCGACCTCGATTCGCACGGCTACGACATCACGCTGGGCGGTACGTTCATCCGCTCGAAGGACTGGACCTGGTCGGCCAACTTCACGCTGGGTTATACGTGGAACCGGATCAAGAACGCCAAAAACCTGACGCAGACCAACGAGCTGATCCGCAACGAAGGCGGCAATAAGGAGGGTTATCCCGTCAACAGCCTCTTCTCGATCCCCTATGCAGGTCTCGAACCCGGAACGGGTATTCCATTGTACATCAACGAAAAGGGTGAAATTACCAAGGAGATCGACAAGCAGGGAACGGATACCGACTACCTGATCTACGAAGGCCAGGTAGACCCGAAGTGGACGGGCGGCTTCAACACCACGGTCCGCTACAAGAATCTCTCGCTGAACGCCTTCTTCACCTACCAGGCCGGCAACGTGATCCGCCTCGACCCGATTTTCAGCCAGTCGTACAGCGACCTGGCCGCCCTGACGAACGAGTTCAAGAACCGTTACGTCATGTCGGGCGACAGCGATGTTCCGGCCATTCTCGACTACGTGCACAATTCGATCTCGATCACCGATGCAGGCACCTACGCCTCCTATAACTACACGGGCAAGCGCGTGGCCAAGGGCGATTTCATCCGTCTGAAAAGCATCTCGCTCAACTACGACTTCTCGTCGGACTGGATCAGCAAGAGCCGCTTCTTCAAGACCGCCAGCGTCCGCTTCACGGTCAAGGATCCGTGGCTGATCTACTCGGACAAAGCGCTCAACGGCCGCGACCCCGAATTCTACAATACGGGCGGTGTGGCCATGCCTACCACCACGCAGTTCACGCTGTCGCTGAACCTCGGCTTCTAATTCAGTAAAAAAGAGAGAAAAGAGATATGAGAAAAATAATCATCGCACTGATCGCCTCGACCGGAGTCCTTTCGGGCTGTTCCGACTTTCTGGGCACCGATCCCGACAATCGTACCTACATCGATACGCCGGAAAAAGTCTCCGCGCTGCTGGTTTCGGCCTATCCGAGTTCCACGTTCTATTCGGTAGTCGACGCCCGCTGCGACGGCTTCGTCGACTACGGTACGGCCATCGCGGGCGTAAATTCGCTCTTCACCTATCAGGAGGACGCTTTCCGCTGGCGCGAATACTCGCTTGCGGGCGAAGGCGCATGGGACGGCTACGAACCCTACTGGTCGGCAGCCTACGAGGCCGTAGCGGCCGCCAACCATGCCCTGGAAGCGATCGACGAACTGGAAAAAACGCACGGCCAGACCACGCAACTCGAACATTCGCGCGGCGAAGCGCTGCTGTGCCGCGCCTATGCGCATTTCTGCCTGCTGTCGCTGTACAGCGACTTCTTCGATCTGGACAACATGGCCAGCAATCCGGGCATCCCCTACGCCACCGATCCCGAGAAGACGACCTATGCCGAATACTCGCGCGAAACCGTCGCCGTAACGCTCTCGAAAGTGCTCCAGGATCTCGAAGACGGCATGAAAATCGTCGGCAGCGCGAGCGACTACAACGAGCCGAAGTTCCACTTCACGCCCCAGTCGGCCCTGGCCTTCGCAACCCGCGTGGCGCTCTTCACGCGCGACTATCAGAATGTGGTATACTACGTCAACCAGTTCTTCCCCACGCCGAGCCTCTTCGACAAACCCGGCACCTCGAACACGATCACCAAGACGCCTGTCCGGTTCCCCTCGGAGAGCGATCCCTGCCGCATCTTCTGCCGCAGCTATCTCACCGACTGGAACAAGATAAGCACCTACAACGACAACTCCGACAAGATCGGTCAGGAGTTCGCGTCGGCCGGCAGCAACGCGAACCTGCTGCTCAGCGAACCGATGACCGCCATCGGGCGAACCATCTCGGCGAACCTTTACACCCGTTACACGCTCAACGAGGAGGTCTTCACCAAATTGACCACCGAGAACGCCACCGGCGCGGACTGGGTCTATTCGAACTGCGCCTACGGGTACAGCGGCGGTGCCAAGGGCAAGGTGCTGGCGAAGTATTACGAGGAGTTCTACTATTCGGACATCGTCGAGGGAATCGGTACGGCCTACACCAAATTGCCGCTCTTCCGCAGCGACGAGATGCTGCTGGCGCGCGCCGAGGCCAATACGATGCTCGGCAAGTTCGACGAGGCGCTCGACGATCTGAACTGCTTCATCGAGCTGCGCATCCCGGCCGACGATTTCGACATCGCCACCACGTCGCTCACGCAGGCCAAGATACTGAGCTACTACTCGGCGCAGTTGAACGGTGCGAACACCTTCATCAACAGCGACTTCAACAAGGGCCGCTTCCTCGACGGCGAGCAGGGGCGTCTGCAAAAGGCTCTGATCCTGACGATCCTCGACTTCCGCCGCATCGAGTTCCTCTACGAGGGACAGCGTTACTACGATATCCTGCGTTGGAACATCCCCGTCACGCACCGCGACAACTCCGGTCAGACGAGCACGCTGACGCCCGACGACGACCGTCGCATCCTGCAAATCCCGCAGACCGCGATTCTCGCCGGCGTCGAAGCCAACCCGATGAACAACATTCCGCAACCGTGGTAAACAATACAATCGTGAAAGATATGAAAAGATACAACAACATATTCCTTGCAGCCTTGTTCGGAGCGACGTTGCTTCTGGGCGGTTGCCGCGAAGAAGAGAAGATAGCCGACGATCTCTACATCCCCGGACTGGGCGGGGAGGAGTACGCCGAGAACGAACTGGACAAATGGCTGTACCAGAACTACACGCTGCCCTACAACATCGACGTCGTATACCGCTGGGACGCTGCACAGGCTTACAGCAGCCTGTCGGAGGTACAGCTGGTTCCCGTCGAGTTCGACGCCGTACAGCCGATGATGGCCGCCCTGCGCGACGTATGGTTCGAACCGTATATCCAGGCTACGGGCAACAGCCAGGACTTCCTCAAAGAGGTCGCCCCGAAGAAGATCGTGCTGGTCGGCAGCCCCGAATACCAGAACGGTTCCTACAAGTTGGGACAGGCCGAGGGAGGACGCAAGATTCTGCTCCTGAACGTCAATAATTTCGACGCTTCGGATGAGAACGAGCTCAAAGAATCGCTCCACACGATCGTCCACGAGTTCACGCACATTCTCCACCAGACCAAGCTCTTCGACAAGAAGTATCAGGAGATCTCGACGGGCCGGTACAACTCCAACTGGACGTTGCTCAAAGACCCCGAGGCCCGTCGTCTGGGATTCATCACCAGCTACGCGATGCTGAACAAGGACGAGGATTTCGCCGAGATGGTTTCGGGCATTCTGGTCTTCGGCTACGACTGGTTCAAGGATACCGTGCTGGCCGAAGCGGAGAAATCGACCGAGAATCCCAACGCGAAAGCCGATCTGGAAGCGAAGCTGGCCATCGTCGAAAGCTATTTCAAGGAGACGTGGAACATCGAGTTCTTCGATAACGAGACTTCGGGCGAAAAGGGCTTGGAGACCTATTTCCGCGAAGCCATCGAAAAGGTCGTTTCCAATCCTCCCACGAAATAGCGAACGTCCGGATTTTAACAAGTAAGAAAACGACAAGATACTATGAGAAAATATATCAGCATACTCATTCTGCTGGCTTCCGCGGCCGTTCATACGGCTTGTAACGAAAGTACGGTTACGATGGACGACAGTGTCGACGTTCGCGTGGACTCCGCCATGAAGGGCTATCAGGCACAGCTCGCCGGAGCCGAATTCGGCTGGTTCGCCGACATCGAGACCAGCAAGGGATTCTACCGTTTCTGGATGGATTTCGCCGACAACAACATGGTAACGATGTTCACCGACAACCTCGACTATCCGGAACTCAACGGCATCCCGCGCACCTCGACCTACATGTTCCACGCCTACCAGCGTCCGGTGCTCACGTTCGACACCTACAACTACCTCCACATCATCAGCGACCCCAACGATGCGATCAGCGGCGGTACGGGCAACCTGGGACTGAAAACCGATTTCGAATTCGAGATCGACGAGGTGACGGACGACGTGTTCACCATGACGGGCCGCATCAACCGCATCAAGGCCACGCTGACACGTGCCACGGAGGCCGAGATGCAGGCCGTGAAGCAGGGTCAGTTGCAGGAGGCGCTGCGCAATGCGCCCTCCTACAAGCAGAACCTCTTCTGCTACATGGACGTCAACGGACTGACCGTCGACGTGAAACTCAGCACCCGCACGGTCATGTTCCTCTATAAAGTAGGGAACGTCACGCAGATCGAAGCGGTCGAGACGCATACGGACATCGTCACGAAAGACCTCGTATTCGACACTCCCGTTACGATCAACGGCGTGGAGATCAAAGGGCTGAACTACCATGCCGACACGGACAATTTCACCACCGACAGCGACACTCCGATCCTCATACAGGCCAAGAGCAAGGCCAATATCGGCATGGAAGCCTGCTTCGGCGTCGAAAAGTACTACACGATCTTGCGCGTGGAGGACGGCATGTTCCCCAGTACGAACGAATCCGAGAACTATCTGGGCTATCTCATGCACAACATCTTCCAGATGAAATTGCGGCTCACGTCGGGCATCGCCTCCTTCTCGCACATCAATCTCTATTTCGGGCTGGATACGGAGGGCAACTCGCAGCTGACGGTCGCTCCGGTGATCGGCGGCATCGGGCAGGAGGTGCGGTATACCTACCAGATCACCTTCAACCAGGCGGAAGACAGCTTCACCATCGACGGTTCGACGCTCTCGATGGACAGCAATGCCGAAAGTTTCAACGACGGCAGTATCTACAACCTGACCGAGTTCCTCAAAAACAAGACCTTCAAGATCGAATGGACGAACGTAGCATACGACGTCTATACGATGGGGCAGCTGCGTGCCACGAACAGCAGCCAGACGGCTGTCATCTACGGGGCGCTCACACAGGAGTAACGGGAGGTTCTTTCAACGAAAACGGCAGGACGAATGTCCTGCCGTTTTCGTTCCGCCCCGTCCCGAAGGGCCGGTCCCGCCCTACTTCCCGCATAGCGGGACACCGCTCCCCACCCTGCCGGCTTCCGGATTTTCCGCCGTGCGAACCCCGCACCCGCTCCGCCGCCCATCGTCCGCAGAAGCCCGCAACAGCAGACACTCCCGACTTCCGAAGCGCCATTTTCCGGGTCGGATAAATTTTATCCGCAAAAAATTTGCATAAACCGGAAAAATACCCTACATTTGCACTCGCAATAAGGGAATGGCTCCGTAGCTTAACTGGATAGAGTGCTTGACTACGGATCAAGAGGTTACAGGTTTGAATCCTGTCGGAGTCACGAATTTTCAAGAGGTTACGATCGGATCGTGACCTCTTTTTTCATCGGGTACGGACGAATCGCTTCGCTCCGACGTCCTTTGCCCGCATCGGTACCGTTCCCTCCCCCTGCCTGCGGCACCGGCCCGCCGCGCCCCTCTTCCCGCCACGGAGCCCGCCACGGAGCCTGCCGAATGCCGTTTCCGACCAAACCGCAGAGATCCCTGCCCCGCACCGACAAGAGTTCTTCCCCCGACAAACCGACATAAATACTACTCCGGAGAGTTGATTTTATCGGAAAAATTTGCTATTTTTGGATAATCGATACCCGAAAGCACGCCGCGCCGGACCCCTGCGACAGACAATGCCGGATCGAACATGAAGAGGCCTCTCCCCGATATCTCCGACCAAAAGCTGGTCGTCCTTCTGAAACGGGACGATTTGAAGAGCTATGAAGCCCTCTTCCACCGTTACTACGACCTCTTCCTGACCTTCACGAAAAGAGTCGTCAGGGAACATGCCGCCGCCGAAGACATCGTGCAGGAGGTCTTCATGCAACTCTGGCTCGGCCGCGACCGGCTCGACGAGCACCGCTCGCTCTACAACCTGCTCTTCACGATGACCAAGCACCGTATCTACGACCATTTCCGCCGTCGATACAACCTCGAAGCGCTCCGCCGTCCGCTGTCGGAGTTCGATGCCGTCTCAGACGAAGCCGAAAGCCCCGAAAGCGGTCTCGAAGCCGAGCAACTCCGGCAGACGATCGCACGGACGGTCGCCGCCATGCCGCCGCAGCGACGGACGATCTTCGCCCTGAGCCGACAGGAGAACCTCTCGCGGCAGGAGATCGCCCGACGGCTGGGAGTGTCGGTACGCACGGTCGACAAGCACCTCGAACTGGCGCTGCGCGAAATCAGGCTCCGTGTCAAGGATTTCCAGTGGGTGCTCCTGCTGTTCCTGTTCCGTTAAAGAGCGTCAAAGAGGATGTTTCCGCGAACCGGATGCAGAACCGGATTCGCCCGGACGATGCCGCCAATTTTTCATCCCCGCGCTCCGCAGCCTCGGACTGCCGGCAAAAAAACGGGGCGACCACCGGTCGCCCCGCCCCCTAAAACAGACTTTTCGTCACTTCCCGAAAACGTCGTTCAGTACCGCTGCCAACCGATAACCGGCTTTTGCGATCTGGCTCTCGGCCAGCGGCTTGTACTTTTTTATGAAATCGTTGGCCACGGACTCGCCCGGCTGCACGTCGTAGATGCACTTCGACGCCGCGGCCGATTCGCGCCCCCAGTCGTAGACCGTACCCGAGGTGATCTCGGCCTGTTCCGCCTCCGTATACCGGTCGAGCAGCCACGCCAGATCGGTGAAACTCCACGGATGGGGACGCTGGACGATCTCCGAATCCCAAATGGTGTGGTAGCGCATCTCCCTGCCGAAATAGTTGACCTTGTAGTAGCCGATCGTCGTATTGCCCGGATAGCGGATATGCGCCGGACAGTGCATGTCGCCCACGCAATGGACGATCAGCTGGATGCGGGCCAGCCGCGTCGAGTCGTCCAGCTCGCGGATGCGGTTTTTCAGCATATCGGCCGACTCTTCGATGTAGTAGAGGCAATTGGCCAGATACTTGTCGGTGCCGGGCCAGCGGTTGCCGGGCACGACCTCGCCCTCGGCGTCGACCGAGAAGGTATGGGGCAGCTGGTGCATCCGGTCGCCCTTCGCGGGATCGTAGCCCAGGTCGACGAGCATCTGCGGTTTGTAGTCGTCGAGCCACGAGGCGTAGTAGACGATCGACTCGCCGTCGAGCCACTTGTCCAGATTGGCCCTGGCCTTTTTCGTAAGGTGCTCTTCGGCGATACGGGCCACCGTCGCGTGGCCCAGACGCCCCCACGCAAAGAGATTTTGCGTCGCACACAGTGTTGCCGCCAACGCGAGCAGCAGAATCGGTCTCTTCATGTTTGCAGTTTTTTCGGTTCATCGGGGATCTGCCCCGTTCTCAATATATACGGTTCCGGCGGAAAAAAGTTTTCTCCGCGATGTTACTTTCTGAATGTCCCGATCAATTTTTTCGGATAATTCGTCGCAATGGCGCGCAGGCGGTCGATGTAGTTCGCATAGTAGGCCGCGTCGACGTCCTTGTCGATGGTAAAGACGCTCACTTCCACGCCTGCCGACGCATAGTCGTCGATTCCCCACTGCCCGCTGCCCGCCGTGCCGTCGAACCAGATGTTCGAGGCGTCGATGTTGATCCACGGATCGATGTAGGTCTGATACTCTGCCGGAGCGACGTAGCCCATCCAGCCGGCGCGCACGCCCGCGCTCTGGGCCGCCGAATAGCAGAGCGTCCAGACGGTCTTGTTGCTCGTAACGATGAATTCCACGAAATTGCGCGCCTTCATCCGCTCGATCACCTGACAAGCCAGCTGGCACGAACGCGCCGAGAAGCCCGTATAGCCCGCCGACGAACCGTCGACGAGGATGTTCTTCACGTCGAGCCACAGTTTCGACGTTCCGGCGCGCATCACCTCTTCCAGAAAATCTTCCAGCAGCGGAAGCCGTTCGCCGTTCGACAGCGTCCCCGCGGCGCACAATTCGTCGTAGGTATGCTCCCACGGCTTGAGCCCGTTCACGAGACAGCCCTGGGTGGCGTGGGCCACGATCACGCGGTTGTCGGCCGTGGCGTAGATGTCGCACTCCACGGCATAGACTTTCAGGTCGAGGGCGTATTTCAGTCCCGCCAGCGAGTTGTCGGGATGCCCCGACTCGGTCGCACCGCCGCGATGCGCCACGACGATGCTCCCCAGCGGGTTGGTCGGGACGGCGTACTGCTCCTCCGGCGCAGGCGGCGCCGCGGGCGTCATGTCGAAATCGCGCGGCTCCTCCGTACAGGCGGCCGTCACCGCAGCCGCGCAAATCAATAAAAATCGGTATAGTTTCATTGTTCTGTTTCGGTTTAAAATCGTTTTCTGTCGCTGCCCCTCCTTTTCCGAGGAGGGACGGGTCGGGAAGAGGGTGCTCCGCCCTCTCCCGACCGCTCCTTCGGCGGATCACTCCGCGTCGTAGTTCTTCACGCAGCGTACACCGTGCGCGACATTGCCGTTCTGGTAGTTGTCGCGGAAGATCCAGTTGCCGTTGTTGGTCATCGCCACCAAACGCCACCCCATGTAGCAGGTATGGCCGTTGCCGGTATAGGTCGCCGTCGTGGGCATCGGAATCCATACATGGGTCTTCAACCCCAGATCCTGCCATCCCACCGACATCGCCCGCCACCCCGTAGGCGCCAGATTGAAGCCGAACTCCTCGGAGTTGTCCGCGATATCGGCCTGAGCCGGGCTCTTCGTCGTCGAACCTTCGTTGACGGGATAGAGACTGCCCGCCTCGTCCCACAGGCACTTGCCGCCGACCGTCCACAGCGCCCGAGAAATGCGCAGATAGGGCACCACATTGATCTTGTAGGCGGCCGACGAACTGCCGTAGACCGTATTGGCGAACGACGGCTCCTTGGGCACGTATCCGCCGTTGTTCTTCGACCCGAAGTCGTAGGCGGCGTAGAGGATGTCGTACCAGTCCTGGAAATTGGCCACATGCCAGCCGTAGGGGCAGATACCCTGAATCTGGATGCGCGAAACGGGATGCTCCTCGAAGAACTCCTCCTCGCGGCCGGCGTACTCCTGCAACTTCGCGCTGGTCAGTCCTTCGAACAGGATCGTGTAGTCCGCCGCGTCGCGCACCTCGCGTCCCACGGTGTAGGGCGCGGGCCACTCGCTGTAATACTCCTCCATCAGACCGCCGCGCGGCGCGCCCGTCAGGTATTCGTAGAAGGTATAGTGGCGACCGCCGAGGGCCGTGATCGCGGCGTCGGGCTCCAGCTCGCCGCCGTTCCCGGTGTCGTCCCACGCCGGATTACGCACCGCCGTGTTGCGGTAGCTGTACGTGGGGTCGGTCTTCGAGTTGTAACCGCCCGTATCCTTGTTCGTCGCGCTGAAAACCAGCGGGCAGCCCAATTTGTAGACACCGATGCCGTCGCCGCCGTCCCAGTCGAGGTTGCGCGTCATCCACGTCTTGTAGGTTCCGCGCGGTGTGACGTAGGCTTTGGTCGGATAGTCGGCCACCCGATCGTCGGGCAGGCAGTTGGGCGTCGTAATGCGCTCCCACTGCCACGTCATGCGGTTGAAGTCGACCGTGAGCGTGCGCAGACCGTCGGCGTCGATTTCGGGCCCTGCGGGCAGCGGCGCCTCGGCCGATGCGATCTCGGCGACCGTCCCTCCCGCCGCCAGCACGTAGCAGGGATAGGAGGCCGTGCGGCTGTCCTTGTTGATGCGCACGGGATTCGTCCCGTCGGCCGCGAAATAGGTCTCGGCCGTATAGACACCCTCCTCCTGCTTGGTCATCTGCAACGCCGCATCGATCGCCTCGTAACGGGGCACCGACGCGCCGTAGAGATAGTAGTAATCGTCCACACGCAACTGCACGACGGCGATCTCGGCCGACGCCTCGCTCGTGTCGGCCGTGCCGACATGGATGGTGAAGACCGCCGTGCGGTTGTCGCTCTTCGAGGTCCACTCCGCAGCCCGCAGCACCACGCGGCCTGCCCCTTCGTCGCTCCACGTGAGCCACTCGCCGGCATCCGGCTCGCCGTAGGTCACCGAGTAGTCGTAGACGTCGCCCATGTTGGTCGTGTAGTCGATCGTCGTCTCGCCGCCGGCAGAGGCATACTCGATGCCCGTCTCGGCCAGTTCGCAGACGATCTCGGCGTCGGCCTTCAACCCCGCCTGCGTAATGGGAAAGGTCTCGACGGTGCCGTCCTCGGCCGTCACGGTCAGCACGCCCGAACGGCGGTACTCCGTGTTGGGCGTCGCCATGATCTCCACGGCCCGCATCCGCGTCGTCGTCACGGCGCCCGTCCACGTATCGGCGAACGATTCGTCGACGACGGTCTCGCCGACCGTGGCCCACGCCACGTCGCCCTCGGCGCGCCACGTGTAGCGGCCCTTCTCGAAGGGCATCACCTGCACGACACCCACATAGGCCACCTTGCCGTCGACAGTCGTGCCGTCGGCCGTGAACCCGATTTCGGCGGGCGACAGGGCGATGCGGGTAGCCGTATCGACGCCCAATTCCCCGGCATCCTCGTAACATCCCGCAAGGAGCGCCGCCGCCGACAAGAAAGATATGATTCGTGTTTTCATCTGCTCTGAGTTTTAGGTTATCGGATCAGTTCCAGCCCTCGGTCTGCGTGAGCTTGGTGTTCTTGTTGCGCGCCGACGCCGAAATGGGCCACAACAGGATGTTGGGGTTCAGCGCGCGGCGCTCGGCCAGCGAGGGATTGTAGTCCCAGATCTTGTCCAGTCGGATGAGCGTCCACCACACCACCCCTTCGCACGGGAATTCGAGCAGCGTCTCGGTACACAGCGCATCGAGCACCGCCTCCTTCGTGGCCTCGGTGTAGAAGTTATCCACGCCGTAGGCGCGCTTGGCGATGAGATTCAGCGACTTGACAGCCCCCTCATAGTCTTTGCGCCAGTATTTCAGTTCGGCGTCCAGCATCACCGCCTGCGCATAGCGATAGTAGAGCAGGTCGCAGTCGAGGATCATCATGTTGGTCGAACAGTCGCCTTTGAGTTTGTTGGGGCACGAAATCGTATTCATCACCCCCTCCGACGACGAGCCGTAAGGCCCTTCGAGGTAGTTGCAGTCCACGCGGCGGTCGTTGTGCTCGGCCTTGCTGCGTTTGAGCACCGAGATGAAGTTGTCCGAATAGTTCCACCACTGCGTCGTGTAGATCGGCACGGGATTCATCTGATAGGCCGGCGCCACGTTGGTCGCGGGCCAGTAGAAGGTCCAGTAGTAGCCGCCCGTGAGCTTCTCGGTCTGGTTGTTGTTCAGCGCGAAGATCACCTCGGCGTTGCACTTGTTGTCCACCGCGAAGATCGAGGCGTAGTCGTCGAGAAGGCGCGCCGACGAGATGCCGATCGCCTTCAACGCCTCGTCGGCCAGCGCAAGGTAATCGTCGCCGCCCGCCTGCGTGGCGTACATCCACAGCGCGTATTCGGCTTTGAGCATGTTCACCGCATCGGGCGTGGCGACGTACTTGTCGGTGCCCGAGGTGACGTAGGCCACGGCCGTCTCGATGTCGCGGCCGATCTGTTCGTAGACGTAGGCTTTGGGCGAACGCGCGGGATAGCACTCCTCCGCATCGACCGACTCGACGGGGTTGAGCAGCAGCGGCACGTCGCCCCACAGGCGCACGGCCCAGAAATAGAGGTAGGCACGGGCGAATGCCGCCTGTCCGATCGCCCACTGGCGGTCGGCGTCGGTCATCGGCACCGTCGGGGCGTATTTCAGCACGGCATTGGCGGCGTTGACGGCCGTGTAGAGCTTCGTCCAGACCGTCGAGGCGTTCGAGTCGTTCATCGTGCTGTTCTGCACGCCGTACATGTCGTTGTCGTGTCCCGTGCGCCACGATCCGGCGCCCCACATGTATTCGCCCACACGCGCTTCGCCCCAGTAGAAGACGTTGACCTTGTCCTGCACGAAATTGGCGCGCATGAGGTAGTAGATGCCGTAGGCCGACGTGGTGACGTCGCTCGACTCGGTCCACATGTTGCTCGCCGTGAGCTGGTTGTCCTGTATGATGTCCAGATCGCCGTGGCAGGCCGTCGCCACGAAGGCGGCGCATCCCGCCAGCGCGATCAGCAGTTTCTTGGATTTCATGGTTTTATCTTGGTTGTAGTGAAGCATTAGAAGACGCATTTGAGCGAGAAGAGCACCTTGCGGGCATTGGGCGCGATGTTGCCCGTGGCATCGCCCGTCGACGTACTCTTGTAGAGATTGCCGTCGGCGCCGGCGCCGCTTTCGGGGCTGATCGAACCCGAAACCTTGGTGAAGTAGTAGAGCGTATTGCCCGTGACGCTCACCGTGAGCTTCTTCATGCCCAGCTTCTTAATCCAGCGCACGGGCAGGTCGTATGCGAGCGTCACGTCGCGGATGCAGAGGTAGTCGGCCTTCTCGACGTTGAAGTCCGAGATGCGCGAGAAGTTGCGGTTGCCGTAGTCGGGATCGTTGGCGTAGAAGCGCGCGTACTTGGCCTCCGTATCGCCCGGATAGCGCCAGCAGTCGTAGACCATCTTGTCGAGGTTGGCGTTGTTGCTGCCCATGCCGTTTTGGAAGACGCGCGACTTGAAGTAGTTGTAGATCGAGTGTCCCAGCGCGTAGTCGAGGTAGACCGACAGCGAGAGGTTCTTGTATTTGAAGGTATTGTTGATGCCGCCCACCGAATGCGGGATCACCGAACCGAGATAGAACATATCCTCCGACGAGATCTGCTCGCGCCCGTCGGCCAGGCGCGCCGAACCCTCGCGGTTGCACCACTCGTAGTCGCCGATGTCCTTGCGCCCCTTGTATTTCGAATCGGTATTCTCCGAGAAGCCGTCCGAACGGCGGTAACCGTGCGACTGGCTGTCGTAGAGCGCCGCGTCGGCCTCGGCCTGCGACTGGATGATGCCCGCGATCTTGTAGCCGTAGATGCGTCCCAGCGGTTCGCCCACGGCCGTGCCGCCGAAGCGGTAGCCGCTCTCGGTCATCGTATAGCCGCCGATGCGCCATGCGTCGCGGCCGTCGACGTCGGTATACTTGTACTCGTCGGGCAGCGACAGCACCCGGTTGCGGTTGTAGGTGTAGGTCAGGTCGGTCGTCCACGTGAAGTTTTTCTTCTGCACGTTGATCGAGTGCACTTCCAGTTCGAAACCGGAGAAGCGCGCCGAACCGACGTTGGCCTTCACCGACGAGTAGGCCGACGTGTCGGGCAGCGTGATCGAGAAGATCATGTTGTCGGTCACCTTGTTGTAGTAGTCGGCCACGATGCGCAGGCGGTTCTGGAACATCCCCAGATCGAACCCGATGTCGAACTGCGTGGTAGTCTCCCAGCGCAGCGCACTGTTGGCCATCGCCGAGGCGATCGTCGTCGAGTGGCCGGCGTAGTTCTGCGCCGTGCTGTACGAACCGTAGGCGTCGTACAACCCGATGCCGTTGTTGCCCGTCATGCCGTAGCTCACGCGCAGTTTCAGGTCGTTGATCGGCCGCACGTTCCAAAACTTCTCGTCCGAGACGTTCCATGCGGCGGCGCCGGCGGGAAAGAAGCCCCATTTGTTGCCCGGCGCGAATTTCGACGAACCGTCGGCACGGGCCGTGAACGAGAGGATGTAGCGCTTGTCGAAGTTGTAGTTCACGCGGCCGAAATAGGAGATCAGCACCTCCTTCGTATCCTTGTTGCTGGCCGTGAAGTTGCCGCCCGATTGGAGCACGGGCACCTTGTCCGACGGCGCATAGGTCGAATTGGCCGTCAGGTAGCGGTAGCGCTCGGCCATGTAGTCGTAACCGGCCGTCACGCCGATCTGGTGGCGCTTGAACGTGCGGTCGAAATTGAGGTAGGCCGTGAACTGGTCGCGCAGCGTCTCCGTGCGCGTCTCGGTGCAGCTGCGGGTCTGTTCGAGCGAATTGCCCTTGTAGTAGTAGCTGCCGCGGTAGTTGTAGTCGTGCATGGCGTACTGCGCCGTGGCGGTCAGCCCGTCGACGATCTCCCAGTTGAGGTTGAAGTTGCCCGTGGCGCGCTTGTCGGCGCATTCGCGGTCGTAGTAGGTCTCGTACCACATCGCCGTGTGGCAGTTTTTGTTGTCGCCGCCGCGCAGCAGGTTGCCGTCGGCGTCGTAGTCGCGGTGCGTGGGCGCGATCAGCAGACCGCGTCCGAGGCTGTTGAAGTAGTTGTCGACGAGCGGGTGGCGGATCGAACGCGACAGGTCGAAGGTCGTCGAGGCCGACAGCCGCTTCGAAATCTTGAAATCGGCGCTGCCGTGCATCGTGAAGACCGAGTAGTCGGTCATCGCCACCACGCCACCGTCGTCAGCATAACTCACCGACGCGGCGTATTTCACGTTCTCGTTGCCGCCCGTCACGCCCACGTAGGCCTTCGCCCACAGCGCGTCGCGGAACCAATGTCCCTGCTCGTCGGTATCGGTGAAGACGATCGTGCGCCCCGTCACCGGATCGGTCATGCTCCGCCAGCCTGCGGGAACCGCCTCGCCGTCGCCCAGGAAGCGCGTGGTATGGATCGAGCCGTCGCCGTTGCCCGTGCCGGCGGCCGTGGCCGACGTGAGCACCGACGCGCCGTTGTACGACTCGGCGATCGCCGGACGCACGAACGACAGGAACTCCTCGGCATTCATGAAATCCCATTTGCGCGAAGGCGACTCCCAGCCGATCTGCCCCTCGAAGACGATCTCCGGCCCCTTGCCCACCGTACCTTTCTTAGTGGTGATCAGAATCACGCCGTTCGACGCCCGCGAGCCATAGATACCGGCCGCCGCAGCGTCTTTCAGCACCTCGATCGACTCGATGTCGTTGGGGTTGATGTCGTTCATGGCGCGCGTGATCCCGTCGACGATGACGATCGGCGCATTGCTCTGGTTGATCGACGAACCGCCGCGGATGAGGAACGTCGGCGCCTCGCCCGGCAGCGAGTTGGTCGTCGAGACCTGCATACCCGCGACCTTGCCTTTCAGGGCGTCGCCCACCGAGGTCACGGGAGCCGCCGCCACCGCGCTGCCGGCGATCTTCGACACGGCCGTCGTGAGCGTATGGCGCGACTGCGTGCCGTACCCCACGACCACCACCTCGTCCACGTCGATCGACGAGGCGGCGAGCGTCACGTCCACGACCGTCTGCGCCGGTGCGACCGCCACTTCGGCCGTCCGGTAGCCCACGAACGAAATCTGCAACACGGGATTGTCCGCCGACACGCGCAGCGAATAGCGGCCGTCGATGTCGGTCGTCACGCCGGTGGTCGTCCCCTTGACGACGACCGTCGCCCCCACGATCGTGGCGCCCTTGTCGTCGCGCACCACGCCGCTCAGCGTCCGCGACACGGCCTTTTCGGCCACGCGCGGCACGGCACGGCGCGTGACGACGATGCTCCGTCCGTTTATTTCATAGCTCACGTCCTGTCCCGCGAAGATCTGTGCGAGGACGTTCTCGATCGGTTCGTCCTCCGCCGCGACCGTGATCCGACGCTCCATGTCGATCTGGCTGGCATCGACCGTGAGCGAATAGTGCGACTGTTGCAGGGCGGCGATCGCCCGCTTCACGGTTACGTTTTTCAGGTTCAGGGAGATGTCGTCCGCCGACGCCTGCGAAGGCAGAAACAGCGCCGCCGACACAACGATTCCGAGACAAAACGATTTTATACCCGGAATCGTTAGCAAGTTTTCAGGTTTTTTCATACATTTGTTAGGTTTTGGTTCTGTGCTTGGAGTGTACAGCTCACGACCGGAACTGCGGGCGGGGATAGTGCGAATATCTCCGCCTTTTTTTACGAGGATCGATCTTATTCCATGGGCGGTTTCTTTTGAGGGTTAGCGTTTGGTGATGTTGACGATGCGGCCTTCGCGGCGAATGCGCATCGCCTCGTCGGCATTGAACGAAGCGAGCATCTCGTCGAGCGACTCGCCGTTGACGAACGAGGCGATGAAGCGCCGCTCGGCCAGCGCGCGGTCGGCGACGTTGATCTTCACGTCGAAGCGTTTTTCGAGGTAGGCGACGATCTCGTCGAAGCGTTTGTCCATGAAGAAGAGCCCGCCCCCGCAGACGACGGGGCGGTAGGTATCCGTCGGCACATCGAAGGTTTCGGTCGATCCCGTACGCTTGTCGAGCTTCACCAGCTCGCCCGGGCGGAGCCGCACGATGCGGTCGTCGCCGCCGAGTTTGGTCTCCATTTCGACGCTGCCCTCGACGAGCGTCACCTCGACCTCCGAATCCTCGGCATAGGATTTCAGATTGAATTTCGTGCCCAGCACCCGCACGTCGACCTCGCCGGCCGACATCACGAAGGGGCGCCCGGGATCCTTCGCAATCGTGGCGTAGCCCTCGCCCGCCAGAAAGACCTGCCGGCGATCGGGCCCGAAGCGGTCGGGATAGATCAGCTTCGATCCCGAATTGATGACCACCTCCGAGCCGTCGGGCAGCACCACGTGCAGCGTCTTGCCGTAGGGTGCATAGGCTTCGAACCACTCGCCCGGCCGCTGCGCCTCGCCGTAGAGATAGAACGCCAGCGCCGCGACGGGCAGCAGCAGACAGGCGGCGGCACGCATCGTCCAGCGGCCGACGAGCCGCCATGCCGAGCTCTTCGGCGCGATTCCCAGCCGGCGGCAGACACGCCGGAAAGCCCCCTCGGCATCGGCCGTCGCAGGCTTCGTCTCGCGCAGCAGGGCATACAGCAATTCGTCGGCCTCTTTCGTTTCGGCGTGTTCGGCCAGCCAGCGGCCGGCGGCCTGCTCCTCCGCGGGCGAGCAATCGCCGTCGAAGAGGTTTCGCATCTCTTTTTTATCCATAATCGACTCTTTCTACCCTATATACGCACGACGGGGCCGCATTGCGTAACCGGAAATGAAAATCAGGCAAAAAAATCGTCACGCCCGCCGACATCGCCTGCGCGAAGCCGCCGGTTCGCCCCGCGGACCGCAACGCACCGACGGCTTTGCGAGCCGCATCCCCTGCCGCCGAAAGTCCGCAACCGCTCCGCTGCCGCAGGCCGCGTCGCGCCTCCGCAACCGTTCTCCCCGGCCCCGAACAAAAAACCGGCTCCGGAGAATCTCCGGAGCCGGTTCGAACGCTCGCCTCTGGCGTCACTCCACGTCGAGCGCCGCCGCAAGAATCGAAAGCGGATGTTCGACCCGCTTCGACGTCGACATCTCGATCTGCCACTTGCAGGTCTCGCAATCGGTGGCCACCACGTCGCAGCCCGTCGCCTCGATCTGCCGGAACAGCCCCTCGCCGATGGCCTGCGAAGTCTCGTAGTTCTCCTTCTTGAAGCCGTAGGTTCCCGCGATGCCGCAGCACTGCGAGTCGAGCACCGTCAGCTCCACCGAAGGGATCATCTTCAACAGTTCGATCGAGTAGTACGACCACCCGAGCTTCTCCATGTGGCAGGGGGTATGGTAGGCCACCTTCACCTTGGGCGCATCCTTGCGGAAGCGCAGCTTCGCCTTGCCCGATTCCAGCAGCCGGTAGATATAGCGGGTCGCCAGCTCCACGCTATCGCGCACGTCCGACGTATCGATGCCCAGCAGGTGGGGATACTCGTCGCGCAGCGTGAAGGTGCAGGTCGACGAGGTGCCCAGCACGGGAACACCTCGCTCCACGACCGACTCGCGGATCGAAGCGATATTGACCTCCGCCTGCCGTTTGGCCTGATTTATCAGTCCGTTGGAGATCAGCGCCACGCCGCAGCACTTCTCCTTTTTCAACAGCTGCACGCCGATGCCCAGCGCGTTCATCACCCGCACGAAATCCTTGCCCAGCGGCGGGTTGTTGTAGTTGACATAGCAGCCGTAGAAATAGCTCACCTGCTCGGGGAAAGCCGCCTGCGCCTCGCGCTGCTTGCGCATCCACCCCTCGAACGTGCCGAAAGCGTATTTGGGGAAGGTACGGCGATGATCGATGCGCATGACCTTATCCATGACCATCTTCACGGGTTTGAGCCCCACCGTGGCGTTGACGATCGGCGCCAGCGGCGTCGAGAGCGTTCCCACCAAATCGGTGTTGGCGAGCACGAACTCGCGCAGTCCCGGCCGCTTCTTGCTGTACTTGATGCGCGCGAGCTGGATGATGTCGCCGATACGCACGTTCGACGGGCAGGCCACTTCGCAGCGTTTGCAGTTGAGGCAGTATTTGAGCGCCTCGTCGTAGAAGCCGGGCTGTTTCAGGCGCAGGCGTTCGCCGTCGGGCCCCGCCTGCTTCGGCCCCGGAAAGAGCGGATTGGCAGCCGCCGCGGGGCAATAGACCGTGCAGACAGTACATTTGATGCACTGCTCGAAATTGTTTTCACTGTATTCCGTCATCATAACCTTACTCGTTTAAAATCCGTTCGGCGGCGGCCAGCGCCGTGAGCATCGAAACACCTGCGCCGCATCCCTCCTTCACGGGGTTGAATCCCGCCAGTCCGGCGCCGATCGCGTAGAGGTTCTCCACCGCACGCCCGTCGCGCAGGCCGCGCAGGTGCTCGTCGCACTTCACACCGAAGTGTTCGAACGGCTGCGCCGCGAACAGGTCGCGGTCGTACCATGCGCCGCGGTCGGCGGCACAGGCCACGTCCAGCCCGAACAGCGGTTCGCGCACGCCGTCCATCCCGGCCACCAACCCCTGACTGAAATAGCTGCCCGTGGCGAGCACGTAGCTGTCGGCCTCGAAGGCGATGTCGCCGTGGTCGGCCGTGTAGAGCGCCGTGATGCGGCCGCCTTCGGCCTCGTAACGCACGGCGGTGTCGCCCAGCATGTAGACGCCGCCCGACTGCTGGAAGTAGCGCCGCAGCTGCAACTGCGCCTGCAATCCCGGCACCGACGGGGGCAGCGTGGCCACCATCGCCACGGGACGGCCCGCCTGCCGTTCGAGTTGCGCCGCCGCATCGCGGCGGTCGATCCCCAGCACGGCGGGCAGCAACACCGCTTCGGCATCGCCCGCCTCGCGCCGCAGGATCCGGGCCAACTCGTCGAGATTCTCCTGCCGGTCGAAGATGCGGGCGATATTGGCCGAACGCATCTCGCTGGGATTGTTGCGGATCGTTTCGAGCGCCGGCATGTTGAACGTGCGCACCGCGCACTCCGTCCCCATGCGGCGGAATCCCTCGGCGAGGAACTGCGTATAGAAATCGAGGAAGCCCTCGGCATTGAACAGCACCGCCTTGCGCCACGGCAGCGCATCGGACGCTTCGCTGCGCACATACCCCGCCAGCGTCAGCCACGCGGGTTTCAGCCCGCCCATCGGCGTGAGCCGGTAGTGGTTACGGGCTGCATCGCCCTCGACGGCGACGCCCGCCTCCGCGAGCAGTGCGGCGGCCTCGGCCGCCAGCGCCCCGAAACGTTCGGCGCCGATGCGGGCGTAAGGGTGTTCGGGAGCCTGCCGGATCGTCTCGGCCACCGACTCCGCGGGAGCGGTCACGGGCGTACCGTCGGGCAGCGCGCCCAGCAGATCGAACGACCCCGACGAGAAGTGCAGCGCGCTCTGCCCCGAAGAGATGATGGCGCAGCGCCGCCCCGCTTTCGAAAGGCGGATGCCGCAGACGAGTCCCGCCAGGCCGCCGCCGATGATTACACTATCGAATTTCATATCGTCATTTCGTATTGTTAGCACTCGTTAAACCGCACACGCCGTCGTAGAGCCACATCGTGAACTCGCTCTCGCGCAGCGTATCGCCCCACGCCACGGGGGCCATGCCCTTCCAGCGTTCGTTGAGGAACGCCGTCAGATCCTCCTTGGCGCGCCGCACGCAGTACTTGCCCGCTTCGGCCATCAGCCCCGCGGCGCGGCAGGCGCACAACTCGCCCTGACAGGTACCCATGCCCACACGGGTGCGCCGGCGCAGGTCGACCAGATTGTTCACGTCCAGCTCATTGAGCGCATACTCCACCTCGCCGACCGACACCTCCTCGCATTCGCACACCAGCGAACGCCGGGCGGCATCGCCCGCAGCCACCTTGCCGGCCATGTCGCCGTGACGGTGGATCGACGAGGCGCGCTGCGCCACCGGCACCGAGATCAGACGACGATTGACCTCCTCCTCCGGCTCGCGCGAGCCGGGCAGCTTCTCCTCGGCGGTGGTACATTTGACCGTAAGATTCAACTTTTTGCAAATCAAGTCGGTCGTCCACTCCGCCATCAGACGGTAGGTCATCAGCTTGCCGCCCGTGATGGTCACGAAGCCCTCCAACCCGTCGCGCGTGGCGTGGTCGAGCACCACGATGCCGCGGCTCACGCTGCGGCCGCTCGGATCGTCGTCCGACGCTACCAGCGGACGCACGCCGGCGTAGGCGCGCAGGATGCGCGTATGTTCCAGCGACGGGGCCAGTTTCATTCCCTCGCGCAGCAGCAGGTCGACCTCGTCGGCCGTCACGTACATGTCGTCCACCTCGTCGAAGGGCACCTTGCTCGACGTAGTGCCGATCAGCGAGATCGTATCGCCCGGCACCAGGATGTCGGCGTCGGCCGGCTTGCGGCAGCGGTTGAGCACGATGTTGTTCACCCTGTGGCCGAAGATCAGCAGCGAGCCCTTGGCCGGCAGCATGTTGACCGTCACCCCCGCCTTGCGGGCGATGTCGTGCCCCCAGATGCCGCCCGCGTTGACCACCACCTGCGCGCGGTATTCGGCCGTCTGGCCCGTCTTGCGGTCGAGCACCTTGACGCCCGTGATGCGGTTCTGTTCGCGCAGAAAGTCGAGCACCTCGTGGTAGGTCAGCACCTCGGCGCCGTGCGCCTTGGCATCGATGACGTTGGCGGCCGTCAGCCGGAACGGATCGACCGCGCCGTCGGGAACGCGCACCGCGCCGATCATCGCCGGATTGGCCGACGGTTCGAGCCGCAGCGCCTCCTTCGGGTCGATCACGTCGGCCCGGATACCCGCCGCACGACACGCTTCGACGAACTTGGCCTGGAATTCCAGCCCGTCTTCGGGCAGGCTCAGGAACAGACCGTCGGTCTGCTCGACGCAATGGCTGGCGATCCGGCGCAGGATCATGTTCTCCTTGATGCACTCCTCGGCCGATTCGCGGTCCGTCACGGCATAGCGTGCGCCGCTGTGTAACAGACCGTGATTACGGCCCGTCGCACCCGTGGCGATGTCGCCTCGTTCGAGCAACAGCGCACGGATACCGCGCAGGGAGCAGTCGCGGGCCACACCCGCACCCGTAGCGCCGCCGCCGATAATAATCACATCGAATTGCTTTGTCATAGGATATTTTCGTTTTCGATTATTTTCCGCATACAAAGGAACGCATAAAACGAAAAATTTCAAAATAAAACCGTAAAAATTTCATAACGAAACCGACATTTCTTCGAGCCGTACCCCTTTCCGAATGTCAAAATCCCCCTCCTCACGGACATAGCGCCCGACAATCGCAAACGAAACCGGACGAAAAGCGGGACGGCATTCCGCCGTCCCGCATCGCAAATTCGTCCGAAAGAGGGGTCAACGACCCGCCGCGAGGGTGAAATCGCCCATCAGACCGTAATCCTGCTGCACGTAGTCCTTACCGGAGGGATACTCCTTGACCCCGCGCCAGAAGGCCGGCGTGATCCGTTTGAAGTGCGCGGCGTGCAGCGGCCCCATGAGGTTGTAGTTGCTGCCCACGACCTTCACCTCCACACGGTTGCGGCCCGTCACGATCCACTCCGTCACGTCGACCGTATACGGCTCCGCATAGACGATACCGGCCGAACGGCCGTTGACGAGCACCTCGCAGACCGTACCCTTCCACTCGCCCAGCGCCACTTCGTAGTAGGGCGCCTTTTCGGCGACATCGAACTCCCGCGCATAGGTCACCTTGCCGGGATAGCAGGGCCAGCCCTGCGCCTTCCAGCTGCCGGCGGCGAAATCGCCCGGAGCGACGATGTTCCACCCTTTGGCGGCCGGTTCGAGCCGGAAATCGCCCAGGATGTAGATCGGTTCGATCTCGGCCAGCACGCGCATCGGCGAGCACTCCATCGTCAGCACGTTCTCGCCCGTGCGCACGGCATCGCCGAGGGGCATGAAGCGCATTTCGGGATCGATCCAGTGCTTGTCGGGCAGGGCTTTCAGCTCCACGCCGTTGAGCGTCACGCGGTAGAGTTCGGGCTGCTCGACGACGGCCTGCAAGCGGCTGCGGTCGACACCGGACGTCACCGTGAACCGGTACGACGCCTTGAATCCGCCCATCGTGAAGGTGTCGCGGCGCACGGTATGGTCGCGGAACTGCACCGAGGTGCTCCACGGATTGCCGGCCTTGAAGCCGTGATGCTGGTAGGCGAGTTTGGCCGCGTCGTAACTGTTCAGATCCGGATAGACCTTGCCGTCGAGTTCCAGATCGCAGAAATCGATCGTCATCACGTTGGGCGCGTCGGGCTTCGCCGTCAGACCTCCCGCGGCAGGGACCGCCGTCAGCACGCGCCGCACAGGTGCAGGTGCCAACACCTCGCGCTCCTCGTCGAAGACGTAGAGCAGCAGGCTGCCGGCCGGATGGAGATCGTAGGCGATCGTCAGCCGGTCGCCCTCGCGCTGCGCCTCGTAGCCGCGGATCTCGCCCGTGCGGGTATCGAGCAGCGCGGCCTGACGCCCTTGCAGCGTCACCGTACCCCGGACGGGGCGCGTGAGGCTCGAATTGGCGAGGAACAACAGCTGTCCGTCGTCCATGCGGCGGCGATGGTGGAAGAGGTAGTTGCCCTCCGGCGCATCGAATGCGATTTCGGGCGTGGCGAAGAGCGAGTAGTCGATCGGTTCGCCCGCATCGGCGCGCGTCACCTTCGCCGGATCGGCGAAGAAGGCCTCCGCCTCGGCGCTCCTCGCACCGTCCACATACTGCGGCGTACCGTAGGCGATGATCCGGCCGCCCTTCGCGGCGAACCGTTCGAGCAGGTCGAACGTCGCGGCGTCGACGTTCTCCATCTGCGCCGGCAGCACCACCGTCCCGTAGGCGCGTTTACCCACGACGAAGCGGTCGCCCTTGACCGAACCGTGGTTGAGCAGGATGTTCTCCGACCCCAGATCGAACTCCACCTGATGCCGTTCCAATGCGGTGATGAAGGCCTGGAACTCCTCGCCCATCGTCCGCCAGCGGTTCGGGCGCGGCGCGTTGTAGGTGTAGTACATCCAGATCGAGGTGGTGGGTTCGAGCACCAGCACGTCGTTGTACTGGCCGCCCGACGAGAGCGCCAGCGACAGACGGGCGAAGTGGAGGTTCAGCTCGCGGTAATACTCCCACCACGGCGAATGGGGCGTGAAGGCGGGCGGATAGTCGTACTTGCGCGCACCGGCGATGCTCAGCGGTGCGATATGCTGGTTCATGAAGTTCACGCCCAGCGCATATTCCCAGTCGCCCTGACGCTTGAAGTCGCGCAGCGTCATGTCCCAACCGCCGCCGTAGGATTCGCTCAGCTTGCGCACGCGCCCCATCTGGTTGGCCGCGCTGTTGACCTCCTTCACAGAACGCACGTTGCCGAAGTGGGCATTGGGCGATTCGACGTCGAATTTGTTGTACAGCAGGTCGATGCCCGGCATCTGCTGCCAGGCGTACATGGCCATGTTGTCGGGGTTGTGCCCCATGTCGGGCCACCCGTGCTCCCAGAAATGGCCGGTGAAGACCAGGTTGTTGCGCTCGCAATAGTCGTGGCAGACCTTGATGTAGCGATCCAGGAAGAGATTCATCAGCACGTCGCGGTAGTTGTGCCGCACCTGCCGCCACGGACCGACCTCCTCCCAGAGCGAGACCAGATTGGGTTCGAGATCGTATCCCCAGCGGGCGCGGAAGGCATCGAACAGGTCGGGCGTCCAGCGGATCGACTCGCGGTCGGTCACCACGATCTGCGGCTCGTCGGTGAACCAGCCCGGAACGGTGCCGCCGAACTCCTCGCCCACGACCTTCTTGTAACCGTCGAGCGTCAGTTCGATGAATTTGTCGGCCACGCCCTCGTGCATCAGATCCACGTACGAGAAGCCGCTGTACCACGGCGACGTGGGGTTGTAAGCCTTGTAGAAGAGGTAGTAATCGCCCTTTTCGCCACGCCGCGAAACGGCTTCGGCCGTAATGTCGGTAAAGGCGTCGCCTTCACGTCGCAGGCAGCAGAAGAAGCGGTCGACCGTATCGGGCAGCACCCCGGCACGCAGGTATTTGAGCGCCACGCCCTCGTCGTAGCTCTCGGGCATCGCCTCGTTGACGTGGCCGCCCGCGAAACCGCTCGGATAGGAGTTCTCGTCGTAGATCCAGACGTTCATGTCCAGTTCGCGGCCCTTCTCCGTCGTATGGCGGAAGAGCGAGAACCAGTTGTCGTCGAGATACTGCGTCACCATGCCCGGACGGGGGTGTACGAAGACGCCGCCGAAGCCCTTGTCTTTGAGGTCGGCCATCGCTTCGTCGATCCGTTCGGGCGTCACGACCTTGTTCCAGACGAAGAGCGGCGCCGAGCCGTACTCCTTGGAAGGTGCCGCGAACTGCGCGCTCAGGCTCTCGAAATCTTCCGCAGCCGGAAGGTTGCGCCCGTCCGGCGCAGCGCAGGCGACGGTCAACAGCCCCAAAAGGGGCCATATCGCACTTCGGAATGTTCGTTTCATCGGTTGCATAACAAGTCAGATTAATAGTTGGTTTGTTCTCTCTGCCGTTTACGAATTCTCCGCCGGCCGCCGTCACCGGCCGTCGGCGGAGAAATCCGTCGTTCGAATCTGCGGCATCAATACCCGGGGTTCTGCTCCATCGCCGTGTTAGTGTTCATCTCACCGACCGGAATGGGCCACAGGTAGTCGCGGTTAGGGTTGAAGACGCGCGTCTGGGCCAGGTAGCGGTCGTCGGCACCCGGAGGCGTCGCGCCGTAGACCTCGCCGTTCATCACCTGCTCGGCGATCCGCCAGCGGCGGATATCGAACAGACGGTGTCCCTCGAAGGCCAGTTCCACACGGCGCTCGCGGCGTACCAGTTCGCGCAGCTTCGTCTGCGTAGCGTACTTCGTGCGATCCACGGGCGGCATTCCCGCACGGTCGCGGATGTCGTCGAGATAGTCGTAGATATTCGGATCGCTCAGCTGGTTCAGCTCGATGGCAGCTTCGACGTAGTTGAGCAGCACCACCGCATAGCGCATGTTCTGGAAGTCGAGCTTGCCGCCGTCCGTACTGCTGTAATTGGTGCGGTCGGTTTCGTTCGCCCACTTCTTGATCCAGTAACCGGTCTTCGTCGAACCCTCCTTGCCGATGGCGTCCTTGTGCGAAGGCTCCCACGGATGGGCCGTATAGCCGAGGAAGGTCTCGGTGGGGAAGATGATCGACATGCCCAGACGCGGATCGCGCTTTTCGGGCTGCGGGTCGAGCTGGTAGGCCCGTTTCTCATCGGCGGGTAGTTCGTCGAGCGTGCGGCCGTCGAGCAACTCGAACTCGTCGACGAGCGACGCCGTGGGCGACAGACCGGTCTGGCCGTTACCGCCGTCGGGCGGAGCCAGACGGCGCTGCACCTGACGCATACCCAGCTCGGTGGTGAGGATCGACTCCTTCGTGTCGTTGTTGTAGGCCTCGTGGATGAACTGCCGGCGGAAGCTGTCGGCCGGATCGGCCGTGCTGCGATAGAGGTCGTAAATTCCCAGCTTGATTACCTCCTCGGCCCACTTCTTGGCATTGGCCCAGTCGCCGACATAGAGATAGAGGTAGGACATCCACGCATAGCAGGCGCCCTTCGTCCAGCGCCAGCGCTCCGACTTGGTCTGCGGCACGACCGGCAGGTTGTGCGACGCACCCTCCAACTCGCCGGCGATCCAGTCGACGACCTCCTGCTGCGGACGGCGCACGAGGAACTGCTCGGTCGGCAGCGTCGAGTGGTCGACGAGCGGAATATCGCCGAAGAAGAGGAAGAGCTCCAAATGGTAGAACGCCCTGAGCGCACGCGCCTCGGCGGCGAAACGGTCGACGGTCTGGATGCCTTCGTGCGGCGCCGCGTCGGGGGCCACCGTCGCCTGCTGATAGTGCTCCATGAAGCGGCAGCAACGGCGTATCACTGTCCATTTCATATTCCAGATATTGGTGCATACCGTCTCGCTGGCCGACGTGATGCCGGCCGTAAAGGCGTTGTAGGAGACATAGTTGGCCGAACCGATTCCGTTGTCCGTAAGGGCCTCCATCTCCACGCGCGCATTGGAATAACCCGTATTCTGTGCCTGCTTCACGTCATGGTTGACATAGGTGATGCTGCCCGACGGCATGGGCTTGTAGAGGTTGTTGAGCGCCGTGTTGAGCTGCCCCTTGTTCTGCCACCACTCTTCGTCGGTCGTCTGGTTGGGCACGTCGCGCACCAGAAAATCCTCGCATCCGGCCATCAGCGCACCGCCGGCCATCAGCAGCAGGAGCGCTGCGCGGGAGAGGTATCCTTTGATATGATCGATATAGTTCATAATTGTCTACTGTTTAGGTGTTACCGGTTAGAAATTCACATTCAGACCGACGGAATAGGTCTTGAACATCGGGTAGGTGGTGTGCGTGCCCTTCGTCTCGGGGTCGATCAGCTCGACCTTGGTGAAGGTGAAGGGATTCTGCACGTTCACGTAAACACGGAAGTTACCGGCATGGATCTTCTTGGCCAGCGCCTTGAAGTTGTAGCCCAGCTGCATGTACTTGATACGGACGAAGGCGCCGTTCTCCTTCCAGAAGGTCGACAGCAGCGCATTGTTGCCCGGATCGGTCGTCACGCGCGGCAGTTTGGCGTTGCGGTCGGGATTCTCGGCCTTCCAGTGGTCGAGGTGCCAGCGCTGGGGCGTACCGCCGTACTCCGGATCGAGCGGGTTCGAGATCAACCCCTGATAGAAGATCGGCACGTATCCCACGCCGTTGACCTGCATGTCGAAGTCGAGGTTCTTCCAGCGGAACGAGAGGTTGCCGTAGTAGACACTGTGCGGGTCCTGGTCGCCCAGCGGCACGCGGTCGTCGGTCGTAATCACCTTGTCGCCGTTGGTATCCACGTAGCGGATGTCGCCGGGCAGTTGCGCCGTCGTCGCGCCGTCGTAGCCGCCGATGATCGGCACGCGGAAATCGAGGTCGTCCTGCGTGAGCAGGTGATCGGCCTGATAGCCGTAGTACTCCTTGATGGCGTGTCCCTTGCGATAGATCGTATTGCCGTTGATAAGCTCGTCGTTGGTGATTTCGAGCCACTTCGACTTGTTGTAGGAGTAACCCAGATTGATGCTGAAATCGATGTCCTTCGTAAAGGAGTGGTTGAAGCCCACGCCGATCTCGTAACCCTTCACCTCGGCCTTTCCGACGTTCATCGGTGCGGCCAGCAGCCCCGAGCTGGGCGTCGAAGGCACGTTGACGATCATGTCGTCGGTCACCTTGCGGAACCAGTCGAAGGTCACTTCGAGCTTCTGCCCGAAGAGGCTCAGGTCGACGCCCGCGTCGAGAATCTTCACCTTCTCCCACGTCAGGTCGGGGTTGCCGTTGACGATTTCGTTACCCGAGTTGTCGATAATGGTCTGATAGCGGTAGAGCGCCACGTTGTTGTTGCCCAGCATACCGTAGGAGGCGCGGATCTTGAAGTTGTCAATGAACCGGGCGTTCTGCATCCACGGTTCGCGGTTGACGTTCCAGCCCACGGCCACCGAAGGGAAGTTGCCCCACTTGTGCCCGTCGCCGAAGAGCGACGAACCGTCGCGGCGAATGCCGACCTCGGCCAGATACTTGTCCTTGTAGCTGTAATAGGCCTTTCCGAAGAACGAGAGCAGCGCCACGTCGTCCCAGCCGTTGCGGCGGTCGACCTCTTCGTTCCATCCGCCCAGAATGTTGATGCGGTGGTCGCCGAACTCCTTCGTCCAGTCGAGCGTCGCGCCGACCATCCAGTAGCTCGTGCGCGTGGTATAGGTGGCCGACTTCACGGCGCCGAACGTTCCCGACTCGTTGCCGGAGAAGTAGTCGAGGAAGACGTAGGCGTTGCGGTCCTTCTTGTCCATGCCCGATGCGATGCGGTAGCCCACCTGTCCTTTGAGCGTCAGGCCGGGAATGATATGCCACGTGGGGCGGGCGTTGATCGTCACGTAGTCGCGCACGCTCTCCACCTGCGTACCGCGTTCGAGGTTGGCCAGCGGGTTCATCCACTCGAAATAGACGCCGTAGTAGTCGTATCCGGGCTTCTGTCCCTCCTTGCGGGGATATTTCGAGACGAGCGTCGGCGGCGCGAGATAGATGTAGTCCAGAATGGTCTTGTTCATCGTCTCGGGCTGACGCTGCGTATCGCGGCCGACGAACATGTCGACGAACATCATGATGTCCTTGTTGAGGTTCACCGTCGTGTTGGCACGCACCGTCAGACGTTCGAATCCGTTGTCCATCACCTTGTACATACCGTCCTGATTGAGATACTGCGCCGACAGGGCGAAGCGCGCGGTGGTGTTACCGCCCGACACGGTGAAGTTGTGCTCGTGGATCGGGGCCGTCTCGCGCATCGTCTCCTTCATCCAGTCGGTGCTGGGATAGTGGATCGGGTCGCTCCCCTCGCGCGTGATCCGAATCTGTTCGGGGGTATACTTGTCCACGCCCGTGGTATTGCGGTTGGCCTCGTTGATATACTCCATGTAGGTGGCTCCGTCGACGAAGTCGGGCAGGTAGATCGGCTGCTGAATACCGAAATAACCGTTGTACGACACCGAAACCTTGCCGGCCGAACCGCGTTTGGTCGTGATGAGGATAACGCCGTTACCGGCTTTGGCGCCGTAGATCGACGCAGCGGCGGCGTCTTTGAGGATCGACACCGACTCGACGGTCGAGGGATCGAGCTTGTCCATGTCGAACTCGAAGCCGTCGACCAGCACCAGCGGGTCGGAACCCAGAAGCGACGCCACGCCGCGGATTTTGATCGTCGCGCCGTCACCGCCCGGAAGGCCCGAACTCTGAGTCACCAGGATACCCGTCGTTCCGCCCTGCAAGGCCTGCGACAGACGGGTGATGGGCTTGTTTTCGAAATTGGAGGGCGCCACCGCGCCGACCGAAGCGGCGATATGCTTGCGCTGCTGCGAAGTCATACCCGTCACCACGACCTGGTCGATACTGGTCAGTTCCTCCTCCATTGCGATCGAAAGGTTGGCCACGCTTTTGTTCACCCGATACTCTTTGCCCGTGTACCCGATAAACGAAAAGGTGAGCACGTCGCCGTGTTTGGCCTTGATCGAGAAGAATCCTTCGGCGTCGGTCGTCGTTCCGCGAACCGTTCCCTGCACGAGCACCGTCACGCCCACCAGCGGCGTGGGAGGGTCTTTCGTATCTACGACGACGCCCCGGATATCCAACAATTCGTCAGCCGGCCGCGCCGCAAAGGCGAGGGGGGGGGAAATCAATGCCAGGCCGGCCGACAGGCAGGCCAGACAAAACAGTCCGAGCCGAGAGCCGAAGGCTTTCGACCGGTTCGTTACTGGTCTAAGTTCATCCATGATTCATAGTTTTAAGTTTGTTTACATCTATCGGAGATAGGGATCGGCTGGTGTCGGCGGCCGTTTCGGCTCCCTGCTGTCCGTTTCCGCTTCTCGCAGCGGCCGCGCGAACTGTCCGGCGGCACGGAAAAAGGAGGCCTGACGGCTTTTTGTTACATAATTGTACACAAATATAGAATGTTCGGAAACGGCGTCGTTACGCATTTTGATTTATAGATTTCAAAAATGACTCTCCCGGGGTAATCGATAGAATCAGGCGGCAATATCCCATTTTGCACCGCCGCTCCTCCGAAGCCCGACGACCCGAGCGGGCCTTGCCCGAAGCCCCCGCCGAGGCGGGGGGGCCAATCTGCAAACGCGGCTCCGCCGCGAACGCTCCGACGGCCGGTCGGGTGCATCGGATCGGAAATCCGACGGGGTGCGAAACCGTATATAGCTACCAAAATAAAGAGAGGTGCGGCTTCTGCGGGCCGCACCCCTCTCTTACCATCGCGCCGGATTCCGAAACTCCGGCGCGAATCACTTGGCCGGAACGATCAGGACGTTGTCGAGGAACCAGCGGTTGGTAAGCCCGTTCTCCTTGGCGAAGACCGCACTGAACTCGATGTGCGTCTCGGCCGTCGCGCCTGCGACGTTCACCGTACAGGGCTTCATCTCCCGTTTCTCGCTGATCTGTACCTTCGCCTCCTTCTGGCCGTCGATCGTACCCGGGCCCACGACGATCACCTTGATTTCGGGATTGTCGCTCTTCGCGCTCGACGAAGGATCCTCCCACCAGCAGCAGGCGTCGAAGCTCACGGTGATGTCGGTCGCCCCCGTCAGCTTCTCCAGCGCCGGCGTCTGAATCCAACCGACGGCCGATCCGGTACCCAGTTTGAGCATCCCCGTAGCGCCGTAGACCGAATTGTTGCCCGTGTGTCCGGCCGCATTGTTGCCGCCTACCCAGCCGTCCAGACCGACCGCCGAGCGGTAGGCCGCGCTATGGGTCGTCCAGAGGTTGGCCGCCGCCGAATTGGCGTTGCAGTATTTCTCATAGGGCACGAAGATCTGATCGAGCGCCTTGCCTGTCGGATTGTCGTTCACACCGCCTGCAAACGCCGTATAGACGTTGTTCCCGCCGTAAGCCAGATAGCGGAAATCCTGGAAGAGTACGGCGTCGGCCGGCACCTCCGGTTCAGCCTTCGTCGTCACGGGACACAGCTCCGTCCACTTCGAGTCGATCTTGCCCGCATCGTCGGCAACCCCCTCGGACGGGCAGCGCTTCACGCGGAAATAGTAGGTCGTTCCGGGATCGAGCGCCCCGATGATGAAACGGTTGTAAACATACTTCGGATTCTTGTCGTCGTTGCTGTTCACCTCGTAGGTGAACTCGCGCACCACCCCGGCGTCGTCCGCATCGGAATCCAACAGCTGCCATGCCCACTTTCTGGTGCGTACGGTGCTGTGGTCGTTGTCCCACTCCATGATGATCTCGTGCGAATCGGCACGGAAGACGTAGAGTCCCGTCGGCGCCGCCATGCGGTTGGCCGTTTCGCTCTTCACCTCGTAGGGGCCGAAGCTCTTGTCGCCGAGTTCGACGGCGACCTTGAAGAGCACCTCGCCGAAGGTCGTGGGCGTACCCGTCACGGCCATGCGCGCCACACCGCTGCCCGCGTCGAGCGTCACCTCGCCCGCAGCCACCGACAGGCCGTCCGAGCCCTCGCCCGACAGCGTCGGCGTGACGGTCAGCTTCTCGCCTCCCACCGCACGCGAATAGTTCACGGCGATGTAGGTCTTCTCGACCGGTTCGTCTTTGGCCATGTCGCCTTCCAGCTCCACGCCGTCGATGCGTACCTGGCCGTCTTCCTGCACGACAGTCACCTTGCGGTCGAAACCGGCGCCCGTAATGTGCAGTTCGGCGGTGCGCTCGACACCGGTGTTGTGCAGCGCCTTGATCGTCACGCGCTGCGAAACGATGCCCTCGTCGCCGGGGCCGCTCGTCTTGTCGAACGCGAGCCACCCGTCGCCCGTCAGATAGGTGCAGTCCAACGTCCACGGCACCGTCGAGCGAATCAACAGCTGCTGGTCGGACTCCTCGTAGGAAAATTCCAGTTCGTCGAAATTCGTCGCCAGACTACTCGCCGCATCGTCGTCCGAGCAGCCGGCGAATGCCAGCGCCGCCAACAGGACAGCGCACATTCCTCTCAGTTTGAGTAACATTGTCGTAATTTTAGGTATTCATTAACATTCGAACAGTTTTTTCCGATCCCCGTTCTCCTGTCTTTCGTTTCCTCGCATCGTCGCCGCTCCGCACGCACGGAGCCTCCGGCCGGCATCAATACACGGGCGACCTGGCATCCGTGAAGTCGTCGGGCGCCGTGAACTCCGACTGCTCGTAGCGGTTGCCCCAGCGGTCGACGGCCACCACCTTCAATGCGGCCCTGACGTCGTTCGGCTCGGCCACGTACATGTGCTTGCAGGGCGACTTGTAGTTGTCGCCGCGCCCCAGCACGCCCACATGGTACCCCACCGACCACGCGTCGGTGTAGGTCGTCACCAGCGTCATCGCCTTGGTCTCCACGCCGTTCTCGCAGAGCGTAACCCGCCATTCGGGATCGGCGTTCCAGACGTTGGCGATCACCGTCTTCGGCGTATAGGGATAGGTGAAGCCGCTGTGGGTGTCGCCGCCGCGATGCAGACGGATCTGGAACGACTCGTCGTGCAGGCTGGATTTGTAGCGCCAGTCGGTGATCGCCGCTCCCTCCACGTCGTAGACCGCATAGCCGTTGGGCGTGCCGTCGCCGTTGAGCGCCGAGTGCCAGAACACCCCGCAGGGTGCGCCGTGGATATGCTCGTAGAGTCCTCCGTCCGCGTCGGTATTGATGAAATTCTCGTTGTAGTGGGTGTGCGCCGCCATGAGATGCGCCTCGGCGTACTCCGACAGCAGCGCCTTGACGGCCGCCATGTTGCGTGCTGTGCCGCTGCGCAGCGGGATATGGTAGCAGAGGATGACCATCTTCTGCTTCGGCACGAAACTCAGGTCGGCACGCAGCCAGGCCAGCTGGGCGTCCGTAAAGCCGTTGGTGTACTCCGTGCCCGAGGTGTAGATCACGTCGTCCATGCAGACCACGTGCACGTCGCCGCGGTTGAACGAATAGTCCACCGGCCCCATCGTATAGCGGAAATAGGAGGCGTCGCGCGGCGTGGCGTCGTCCACCTTGTATTTGTCGTGGTTGCCCGGCAGCGCGAAGACCGGAATGCCCGCCGTCCCCAGCGAACGGCGCACGCCCGCGAGCAGGTCGGGTTTCTCACCCGTGATGTCGCCCAGCGCCACGCCGTAGCAGGGCACCGCCGAAGCCGTCGCCGTGCGGCGCACGTCGACCATCGCCTCGCGTTCGAACCGCGTCGCCTCCTCGGCCTTGGCGGGCTGGGGATCGCCGATGCAGATCAGGCGGAAGTTGCGCTCGACGCCCGCGAGGCGTTCGAGCGTGAAATCCTGACGGATCTTCTGCTGCGAGGTATCGAGCCGCACGTAGAAATCGGGATAGCCGTCGTGTCCCGTGCGGATCTTGAACTCCGCGGGCACCGAATAGTAGACGTATTCCGCCGCCGCGTTGCGCTTCATCTCGTAGACGCCCCCGGCATCGGTGGCCACGCACTGGAAGCCGTCGCTTACGACCACGCCCTCGACGGGATTCCCCGCCGTGTCGCCCACGAATCCGTAGAGCGTACTCGACGCATCGACCTCGATCTCCCTGGGCGGCTCCGCAGGAGGCGTCCGGGGTTCCTCTTCACCGCCTCCGCAGGCGGTCGTCAGCAGCAGCGCGAACACCAGGGCCGCGCGGCACATCAAAGCTTCGAATCGGTTCATTAGAAATGTCTTATTTGATCTCGACAAGCGGAATATCCAGCAGGAAGGCCACCTTGCGCAGCGTGTCGCCCACATGCCCCGTACCGATCGCACAGTGGTGCGACGGGCCGGCCAGGCTCCACTCCTCGATGAAGCGGCGCGCCCCGCAGGCGAAGCGGTAGCGGCTGTTGGTATTGCCGATGCGCAGCGTCGGCCCCTCCACCGACTCGCCCTCGGCCATGAGCAGATAGACCCCGTCGCGCCCCTCGCAGACCGACAGCAGCGTCACGGGGCCGTGCTTGACGCTCATCTGGATCGAGAGCCCCTTGCCGGGCTTGCCGTGGTAGAGCGGCAGCGGAACCAGTCCCACCGCCCCTTCGGCGATGGCGAAATGGGCCGGGCCGTCATGCCCCAGCATCACGATGTCGTCGTCGAAATCCAATGCGTAGAACTCCGAAAAGGAGCCGCCCGCACCCAGCAGCGAGAGGATCTTCATCGCCTGCGCGTTCTTCACCTCGCACTCGCCCGCCACGGGGATTCCCCGTCCGGTGAGCAGCGTATTGCCGGCGATCACGGAGGTGACGATCCGCTCGTAGTCGTTGCCCGGAGCACCCTCGTAATAATAGGCCATCGCCCCCAGCCCGTGCGCCGCCACCAAGCGGTCGAGGGCCACCGACGTGCGCGCCGCACGCTCCAGCTCCGCCTGCTCGCATTCGGGCGACACCTCGAAAGCCGCGCGGAACTCCGCGATCTTGCCCGCGACCTCCGCGTCGGTCACCTCCTCTCGCAGGGCATGCAGCTCGCACATTTCGAGCAGTTCGACGTGCGTCCCGAAGACGGCCGACTGGCGCGTGAGGTCGGTATATACGTCGAGCATCCCCCCGTAGTAGTGTCCCAGTACGCCGAGCCGGTTCCGACGCATACCGGCACAGACGCCCGCAGCGGCGATCCACTCGCCGATCTGCCGCCAGGCGACCGGATCGTCGAGCCATCCCGTCACGAAGGCGCACCGCCGGTGGCTGCGCGCCAGCACGCTGGCGATTTCGGGCGCCGAGCAGGCCTGGCAGTTCGCCAGCCACATGCCCGTCATCCGGCCGCGGTCGCCCAGGGCGTTGAGCCGCTCGTAATCGATGGCCGGCGTCGGTTGCAGGTTGAGCACCACCACCGGACAGTTGAGCCGCTGCACGACGGGCAGGATCGTCGACGACAGACAGTAGGTGGCCATATAGAGGAACACCAGATCGACCTGCTCGCGGGCGAAGAGCGAAGCCGCTTCGAGCGCGCGGGCAGGGCTGTCCACCATGCCGGCGTCCGCCACCTGCACGCCCGCGTCGCGCTCCATCCGATCGCGGATGCGCGCCTGATAGCCTTTCAATTCATCGAGCAGGCCGTCGAACTGGCCCCAGTAGGTATCGAGCCCCGTTCCGAACAGGCCGATTTTTGCGTTGGAATTCATAAACCGTATGACTTTTTCGATTTTTGTCTCAATGCAAAAGTAGCACGGATAGAGACCCTTCGATTTCTGTTTTTGATTTAAAGATTATACAAACGGCATCCGTGCGATTTCGATTTTTGACCTAATTGTTATATAAAAACACAGGAGGCGGACAACGGTCCGATAAATTATCTATCTTTACCTCTGAAACCCACTCCGAACCTCTCCGACCGATGGAAACCTCCGCTCACATCAAGTATCTGCTCGCCAACGAGCAGGACAACCGCTGGGGCGTCGTCGTCACGACGACCGGCTATCAGATCATCGAACCGCAAACCTCCTACCCGCCGTCGAACCATCCTGTCCGCTACCTCTTTTCGGTCGAAAAGGGACGGCTGCTCAACGAGTACCAGCTGATCTACATCTCGCGCGGCGACGGGCAGTTCGTGTCGGCTTCGCACAAGGAGACCTCCTTCGAGGGCGGCGGCAAGTTCATCCTGCTCTTCCCCGGCGAGTGGCACAGCTACCGCCCCTCGCCCAAGACCGGCTGGCACGAGTACTGGATCGGATTCACCGGCCCCGACATCGACCGCAAGGTCGGCGCGAAGTTCCTCGACCCGCACCGGCCGCTTTTCAACGTCGGTTATCACGAGGATATCATCAATCTCTACAAACTGGCGTTGCGCACGGCGCAGGAGCAGGGCAGCGGCTTCCAGCAGATTCTGGCCGGCATCGTCAACCTGCTGCTGGGATTCGCCTACGCCGAGCACATGCAGACCGCACTCGAAGACATGCAGGTCGCCGCGCAGCTCAACGAGGCGAAGATCATCATGCAGGACAACTTCAACCGCAACCTCTCCTGCCAGGAGGTCGCCGCGCGCATCTGCATGAGCTACTCGCGGTTCCGCCGGCTCTTCCGGCAGTACGTCGGGTTCGCCCCGGCGCAATATCTGCTGGAACTGAAAATCAACAAAAGCAAGGAGCTGCTGACCAATTCGGCGCTCACCTGCCAGGAGATCGCCTTCGAGAGCGGATTCGAATACCCCTCGCATTTCAACATCGCCTTCAAGAAGAAGACGGGCATCACCCCCAACCAGTACCGCGACCTGACGCAGGGCCGGTTGCAGGAGATTCCCGATTCGATCCATTTGTAAAGGAGCCGTCCGCATCGTCTGCGACTCTCCGAACCGTACCTGCACGCCCCTTTCCGATGAGCCGGAACCGCGGGAAAACGCCCGCGTCCTTACCCTGCCGGGCCGCCGGCACCTCTCGAAACCGTCGCGGCGACGCTGCGTTCGACGATCCGCCCGCCTCCCGGGAAAAGCGGCGCGGTCTGCTGCCGCGCAAACCCTGCGATTTCCGACGTTCGCGGACATACGCAGCGGATGCACCGGCAGGGGAACGGATCGGCTTCGCGCCGCTGCTTTTTTTCGATGGAAAAAAGACCCCGATCCATCGTGATCGTCCAGCGAGGCGGACGGCGGACTCCCTACATTCCCGCTCCGCGATCCTCTCCGGCTCTTTCTCCGAAAAGAAAGTGCGAACGGAATTTTCCGCGGAAGGGAGAGGCCGCGGAGACCGGCCGAAACGGCGGGCCTCCGCCCGCGAAGCGTCCCGCGGCGGTTCGCGTCTCCGGCGCCTCGCTCCGGCCGGCAGGGACGGAACGGATGCCCCGATTTTCGGTCGCCGAGCCGAAAGCGCCCCCGATCCGCGATATTTTCCGGCCGAAGGCGACAAGTTTGGAATATTTCCCTTAACTTTGCCGGAACGTAACTCAACAGTCAGGTTAGTAAACTATTATTATTTTTACCATTTTAGCAAGACATGGGAATGAATTCGATTCACGTGGTATTTGCCGAGGAGGATCATGCGAAGTTCGCCGACGAAATCTGTCGGCTGATCTACGAATCGGCATTGCAGCGTGGCACCGGCATCGCCAAGCGTTCGCCGGAGTACATTGCCTCCAAGATCAAGGGAGGCAAGGCCGTGGTCGCCCTCGACGGCGACCGGCTGGTCGGATTTAGCTACATCGAGTGCTGGGAGCACGGCGATTATGTAGCGACTTCTGGTCTGATCGTGAGTCCCGACTACCGCCACATGGGTTTGGCGGCGCGGATCAAGGAGAAGACCTTCGAACTAGCCCGACGACGATTCCCGTACGCCAAGTTATTCAGTATTACGACGTCGCTGCCCGTGATGAAACTCAATTCGCGGCTGGGGTACGTGCCCGTGACCTTTTCGGAGCTGACCGACGACGAGACCTTCTGGAAGGGGTGCGAAGGGTGCTGCAACTACGACATCCTGCAACGCAACCACCGGCGCATGTGCCTCTGTACGGGGATGCTCTACGACCCGAAGCAGCCGCGTCGGGAGCATTCGCGTCTGGCACCCTACCGGATGGCGTTCCGGAACTGGCTGAAAAAGGTGTTCAGCCTCAAAAAGAAGTAGAAAATCAAAAAACGGAAATAGCATAAATACCTCTCCGAGGATAAGGTACGATGTGCATACCGCCATCGCCAACACGGGCGGCTTCTCGCCCGCCGAACTGAAAGTCATCGAGCAGAAGGCGCTCGCGCTGGGCGCCGCGAGCCACGTCACGCTCGACATCGAGCAGGAGTATTACGAGAAGAGCATCAAATACATGATCTACGGCAATATCCTGCGCAACGGCACCTACCCATTTCGGTCAGCTCGGAGCGTATCTTCCAGGCCATCGCCATCATCGAGTACGCCAAGAAGATCGGCGCCGACTATGTGGCCCACGGCTCGACGGGCGCCGGCAACGACCAGGTGCGCTTCGACCTGACGTTCCAAATCCTGGCACCCGAGATCGAGATCATCACCCCGACGCGCGACATGACGCTCACGCGCGAGTACGAGATCAACTACCTGCGAGAACACGGCTACGAGGCCGATTTCAAGAAGCTGGAATACTCGATCAACAAGGGGCTGTGGGGCACCTCGATCGGCGGCAAGGAGACGTTCCGCTCCGAGGAGACGCTGCCCGAGGAGGCCTACCCGAGCCAGGTTACGGCCCACGCCGAGGAGCGTCTGAAGATCACCTTCCACGAGGGTGAGATCGCCGCCGTCGACGGCAAGCCCTACGCCGACAAGGTCGAGGCGATCCGCGCCGTGGAGGCCATCGGCGCGAAGTACGGCATCGGCCGCGACATGCACATCGGCGACACGATCATCGGCATCAAGGGCCGCGTAGGCTTCGAGGCCGCCGCCCCGATGCTCATCATCGCCGCACACAGGATGCTTGAGAAACACACCCAGACCAAATGGCAGATCTACTGGAAAGAGCAGGTCGCCAACTGGTACGGCATGTTCCTGCACGAGGCGCAGTACCTCGAACCGGTGATGCGCGACATCGAAGCCATGCTCGTCTCGTCGCAACGCAACGTCACGGGCACCGTCGAGCTGATCCTGCGTCCGTACAGCTACACGCTCGTGGGCGTCGATTCGACCTACGACCTGATGAAGACCGACTTCGGCGAATACGGCGAGGTCAACAAGGCCTGGACGGCCGACGACGTGAAGGGCTTCACGAAGATCCTCGGCAACCAGATCAAGATTTACCACAACGTCCAGAAACGCAACAAGAAATGATCCGGGCCGGCATCATCGGAGGCGCCGGCTACACCGCCGGCGAACTGATCCGCCTGCTGCTCGACCCACCCCAGGCCCGGCTCGCCTTCGTCCACAGCACCAGCAATGCGGGAAACCGCCTCGCCGACGTACACGGGGGACTGGAGGGCGACATCGAAATGCGTCTGAGCGACGCATACGACCTCCAGGCCATCGACGTGCTGTTCCTCTGTTCGGCACACGGCGAGAGCCGCAAATGGATGGAGGCGAACACGGTGCCCGCAGGCGTGAAGATCATCGACCTGGCGCAGGATTTCCGCGACGAGACGGCGGGTTTCGTCTACGGGCTCCCCGAGCTGAACCGCGACCGCATCCGCACGGCGCAGCGCGTCGCCAATCCGGGCTGCTTCGCCACGGCGATCCAGCTGGCGCTGCTCCCGCTCGCAGCGGCGGGACTATTGACGGACGAGGTGCACGTGACGGCCGTCACGGGTTCGACGGGCGCGGGGGTGAAGCCCTCGGCCACGACCCATTTCAGCTGGCGAACGGACAACATCTCGGTCTACAAGGCCTTCACGCACCAGCACCTCGTGGAAATCGGACGCAACCTGCGTCGGCTGGAGCCCTGCGTTCGACAAGGCGGTGAACTTCGTACCCATGCGCGGCGATTTCACGCGGGGCATCCTGGCAAGCGTCTACACCGCCTGCCCGCTCGACGAAGAGGCTGCACGCAAGCTCTACGCCGACTATTACGCCGCGGCAGCCTTCACGCACGCCACGACGCGCAGCATCGACCTAAAACAGGTCGTCAACACCAACAAGGCGCTCGTGGGCGTATCGAAATACGGCGACAAGCTGCACATCGTCTCGGTGATCGACAACCTGCTCAAAGGCGCCTCGGGACAGGCCGTGCAGAACATGAACCTGATGTTCGGGCTGGACGAAACCACGGGACTGCGGCTGAAAGCATCGGCATTTTAAAACGCCGCCTATAACAGCCGCTTTCGGGGCGGCAAAATGCGGCGCGACATCTCCGCATTGCCGTTCGGGGAGGGAAACCGGCGGGATAAAAGCCAAGCGTCAAGAAACGGAGGACGGGTTGCCCGCACACCCCGCGAAGACGCCCGTTTTAGCACAGCCTTCCTACCGCCCCACAGGGAACGACACGCGGATGGTTTTGGGCACCCTTTTGCCACCAAAAGGTGCAATAATGCAAAAATTGTAAAAATGGAACTTTTCAACGTATATTCGCTCTATCCCGTAGAGCCCGTCCGGGGCAAGGGCTGCTTCGTCTACGACGCGGCAGGCACCGAATACCTCGACCTCTACGGCGGCCATGCCGTCATCTCGATCGGCCATGCGCAGCCCGACTACGTACGGGCCCTCTCGGAGCAGGCCGCACGGCTGGGATTCTATTCCAACTCGGTCGAGAACTCGCTCCAGACCACCCTGGCCGAAAAACTGGGCCGCGCATCGGGCTACGACGATTACAGCCTCTTCCTCTGCAACTCGGGAGCGGAGGCGAACGAGAACGCCCTGAAACTGGCTTCGTTCCACACCGGCCGCACGAAGGTGCTGGCCTTTTCCAAGGCGTTCCACGGCCGCACCTCGGGCGCCGTCGCCGCGACGGACAACCCCGCGATTTCGGCCCCCTTCAACCGCACGGCCAACGTGGAATTCGTGCCGCTGAACGACCTCGCTGCCGCGCGCGCGAAACTCGCCACAGGCGAGTTCGCAGCCGTCATCATCGAAGGCATTCAGGGCGTGGCCGGCATCCACTGCCCCGCGGACGACTTCCTGCGCGGACTGCGCACGGCGGCGAGCGAAACCGGCACGCAGCTTATCCTCGACGAGATACAGTCGGGCTACGGACGCACGGGTCGCTTCTTCGCCCACCAGGCAGCCGGCATCCGCCCCGACCTGATCACCACGGCCAAAGGCATGGGCAACGGCTTCCCGATCGGCGGCGTGCTGATCGCGCCCCATTTCGAGGCGCGCCCCGGGCTGCTGGGCACCACCTTCGGCGGCAACCACCTCGCCTGCGCAGCGGCCATCGCCGTGCTCGACGTGATGGAGCGCGACGGGCTCGTCGAGAACGCCGCCACGGTCGGCGAATACCTGCTCGGCGAACTGCATAAGATCGGCGGGCTGAAAGAAGTCCGCGGCCGCGGACTGATGATCGGCATCGAACTCGACGGCTCCGGGTCGGAGTTCCGCAAACGGCTGCTCTTCGAAACACATCTTCACGGGCGGCGCCGGCGCCTCGACCGTGCGGCTGCTGCCCGCGCTCTGCCTGACACGCGAACTGGCCGACCGCTTCCTCAACGCATTCAAAGAACTCGTACGATGAAAAAATTCACCTGTGTAGCAGACATCGGCGACCTGACGACAGCCGTCGCCGAAGCCATGGAGATCAAACGCGACCGGTTCCAGTTCACGGGGCTCGGCCGCAACAAAACCCTGCTGATGCTGTTCTTCAATTCGAGCCTCCGCACGCGGCTCTCGACGCAGAAGGCGGCGATGAACCTCGGCATGAACGTCATGGTGCTCGACGTCAATCAGGGCGCATGGAAACTCGAAACCGAGCGCGGCGTGGTGATGGACGGCGACAAGGCCGAACACCTGCTCGAAGCCATCCCCGTCATGGGTTCCTACTGCGACGTGATCGGCGTGCGGTCGTTCGCCCGCTTCCACGACAAGGCCGAAGACTACGAGGAGCGCGTGCTCGAACAGTTCATCCGCTACTCGGGGCGTCCGGTCTTCTCGATGGAGGCCGCTACGCGCCACCCGTTGCAGAGTTTCGCCGATCTGATCACGATCGAGGAGTACAAGACCACGGAGCGCCCGAAGGTCGTGATGACGTGGGCGCCGCACCCCAACGCGCTGCCGCAGGCCGTGCCCAACTCGTTCGCCGAGTGGATGAACGCCGCGGACTACGACTTCGTCATCACCCATCCCGAAGGGTACGAGCTCGCCCCGCAGTTCGTCGGCCGCGCGCGTGTCGAATACGACCAGCGCAAGGCGCTCGAAGGAGCCGATTTCGTCTATGCCAAGAACTGGGCGGCCTACGCCGACCCCAATTACGGAAAGGTGCTCAGCCGCGACCGGAGCTGGACGGTGGACGCCGAAAAGATGGCGCTCACCCACGACGCCTTCTTCATGCACTGCCTGCCCGTGCGGCGCAACATGATCGTCACGGACGAGGTGATCGAGTCGCCGCGCAGTCTGGTGATTCCCGAGGCGGCCAACCGCGAGATCTCGGCCCAGGTCGTACTCAAAAGATTGCTGGAGGGGTCGAAGTGATGGAGAAAATCACGGTAGTAAAGATCGGCGGCAACGTCATCGACGACCCCGCGGCCCTGCGAGGCTTCCTCGCGGACTTCGCCTCGCTGCCCGGGGCGAAGATCCTCGTCCACGGAGGCGGCAAGCTCGCCACGCGCCTCGCCCAGAAAGGCTCGAACTGCAGGTGCAGATGGTCGACGGGCGCCGCATCACCGACAAGGGCACGCTCGACGTCGTGACGATGGTCTACGCCGGGCTGGTCAACAAACAGCTCGTGGCCGGGCTCCAGGCCGCCGGATGCAATGCACTCGGGCTGTCGGGCGCCGACGGCAACGCCGTCATGGCACGCCGCCGCGCACCCGAACCGATCGACTACGGCTTCGTGGGCGACATCGAAAGTGTCAACCACACGCTGCTCGGGGAACTTCTCGGGGCAGGCGTCACGCCCGTATTCTGCGCCATCATGCACGACGGGCAGGGCACGCTGCTCAACTGCAACGCCGACAGCGTGGCTTCGTCCGTGGCACTCGGTGCCGCCCGGATCGCCCCCACGGAGCTGGTTTTCTGCTTCGAAAAAAGCGGCGTGCTGCGCGACCCGGAGGACGAGACGACGCTCATCCGCGAAATCACGGCCGAATCGTACGCCGCGCTCAAAGCCGGCGGCATCGTCAGCAAAGGGATGATCCCCAAGGTCGAGAACGCGCTGAAAGCCGTTGCCAACGGCGTGCGGAGCGTCACGATCAAACACTCGGAGAACCTGCTGAACGACACCGGAACGGTAATCAGGTAATACGCCCGATCCCTGTGGCCGCACGGCCACAGGGGAACGGACAGCCAGCTCACAAACGACATGGATGCAAAAACCAAGGAAGCCATCGACCTGCTCAGGACGCTGATCGCAACGCCCTCCCCGTCGCGCGACGAAAGCCGCACGGCCGACCTCATCTTCGCCTACCTGGCGGAACACGGCGCGGCACCAGAAAGACTGCACAACAACGTTTTCGCCCGCTCCGCAGGCTTCGACCCGGCGCGCCCGACGCTGCTCCTGAACTCCCACCACGACACGGTACGCCCCGCAGCCAGCTACACCCGCGACCCGTATGCCCCGACCGTCGAAGGCGACCGCCTCTACGGCCTGGGGAGCAACGACGCCGGGGCTTCGGCGGTGAGCCACGCAGACTTTCCTGACGCAGCGCACACGCCCCCTGCCGTTCAACCTCCTGCTGGCGCTTTCGGCCGAAGAGGAGTGCATGGGCGAGCACGGTATGCGCACCCTGCTGCCGCAGCTGGGACGGATCGACATGGCAATCGTGGGCGAGCCCACGGGGATGCAGGCCGCCGTCGGCGAACGGGGGCTGGTCGTCCTCGACTGCGAAGCCCGCGGCAAAAGCGGCCATGCGGCCCGCAACGAGGGCATAAATGCGCTCTATATCGCACTCGACGACATCGCGCGGCTCCGCAGCTTCCGCTTCGACCGCGTATCCGAACTGCTGGGACCGATCGGCATCGCCGTCACGCAGATCGCGGCCGGCACGCAGCATAACGTCGTTCCCGACACCTGCCGTTTCGTGGCCGACGTCCGCACCACGGATGCCTACACCAACGAGGAAACGGTCGAAATCCTGCGTCGGGCACTGCGCAGCGAGGTGACGCCCCCGCTCGACACGCATCCGTGCCTCGGCGCTCAACGCCGCCCATCCGCTCGCACGGGCGACCGCCGCCACGGGGCGCGAAAGCTACGTATCGCCCACCACGTCGGACATGGCGCTGATGCCTTTCCCGTCGCTCAAGATGGGGCCGGGGCAATCCTCGCGCTCGCATACGGCCGACGAATTCGTGTTGCTTTCGGAGATCGAAGAGGGCATCGGAATTTACGAAAAATTCATAAAACAACTGGCTGAAATCCTCTGATGCCCGCGGCAGGAGGCTGCAACCCCGCTGCGAAAGAACCCCCTCCGAGGCAGATGGCAGCCCGGCAAACGCGGCGCACCGCAAGCCGACGGCCGACGGCAATAGGGAGCCGGAACAAAGAGAGAAACGAATATACACAATATGGCAACGAAACTTTGGGACAAGGGCTTCGAGCCCGACAAGATGATCGAGGAATATACCGTCGGCAACGACCGCGAACTGGACATGCGGCTTGCGCGCTACGACGTCCAGGGCTCGCTGGCGCATATCGCCATGCTCGAAACGATCGGGCTGCTGACGGCCGGCGAACTGGAAAAGCTGACGGCGGGACTGAAAGAGATCGCCGCCGAGATCGAGGCCGGGCGCTTCGCGATCGAGCCGGACACCGAGGACGTCCACTCGCAGGTGGAGCTGATGCTCACGCGGCGGCTGGGCGACGCGGGCAAGAAGATCCACTCGGGCCGCTCGCGCAACGATCAGGTGCTGGTCGACCTCAAACTTTTCCTGCGCGACGAACTGCGCCAGACCGCCGAAGCCGTAAAAACGGTCTTCGACCGCCTGCAAACGCTCAGCGAACAGTACAAGGAGATACTGATGCCGGGATACACCCACCTGCAGATCGCCATGCCCTCGTCGTTCGGCCTGTGGTTCGGCGCCTATGCCGAAACGCTGGTGGACGACATGCGGCTCATCGCCGCGGCATGGCACATCGCCAACCAGAACCCCCTCGGCTCGGCCGCCGGATACGGCTCGTCGTTCCCGCTCGACCGCACGATGACCACCCGTCTGATGGGCTTCGAAGCGCTCCACTACAACGTCGTGGCGGCGCAGATGAGCCGCGGCAAGAGCGAACGCGCCGCCGCCAACGCCATCGCGGCCGTCGCTGCGACCATCGGCCGCCTGGCGATGGACCGACCGCCTCGACCCTCCGTGCCGCCACCCGTTCGCAGCTCTCCGCCCCCTTGACGAGTGCGCCCTCGCTGCCGAGCGTCACCACCACGTGCCGTACGCCGCGCGCCAGCAATGCATCGGCCGCCCGCTCCGCACCGGCCGCATCGGCTACGGGCATTCCCGTGAGCATGGCGCACTCCCCGCGGTTGGGCGTAAGCAGGTAGCAGCGCCGCAGCAGCTCGTCGGGGATCGCCGCCGCAGGGGCGGGATTGAGGATCACCCGCACGCCGTGCCGCTCGGCCACCTCGGCCGCACGCATCACCGCAGGCAGCGGAATTTCGAGCTGCAACACGACGAAATCCGCCGCCGCGATCTCGGCCTCCGCCCGGTCGACGTCCTCCGGCGACAAACGCTCGTTGGCGCCCGGGGCCACGACGATCGAATTCTCGGCCGCCCCATCGACGCAGATCAGCGCCACGCCCGACGGCACGGTTGCGTCGCGCGTCACATGGCGCACGTCCAACCGCTCGGCGCGGTAGCCCGCGAGCGCACGCTCGCCGAACAGATCGTTCCCCACGCGCGCCACGAAGGTCACTTCGCCGCCCAGCCGCGAAGCCGCGACGGCCTGATTGGCCCCCTTGCCGCCGCCTGACATCATGAAGCTGCCGCCGAGAATCGTTTCGCCCGGCGAAGGCATCCGGTCGGTCTTCACCACCAAATCGGTATTGGCGCTGCCGATCACCACTATTTTTCCCATAAATCGAACAAATCGGTTAGTTAGTAAAGTTTCAGGTTCAAACGCTCCGCATCCGGCGTGCGGACAACCGCGGTCATCATCCCGCAAAACAGCCGTCCAGCTTCAACGCAAACGTTTGTGCAAGTTCTGCAAAAGTAAAAACGAAAAGTAAAAAAACAAAATCGCGGCCCTGTTTTTCACATATTTTTCTAACTTTGTCTCGAAATAGACCCGCCTATGTCGAAAGAGACCCTCATCAGCATCGCGCAACGCACCGGCTTTTCGGTTTCGACCGTCTCCCGCGTACTGAGCGGACAGGCCGCCAAATACCGTATCAGCGAGAAGACCGTCGCGCTCATCGCGCGCGAGGCCGAACGCTGCAACTACACGCCCAGCCTGCTGGCCAAAGGGCTGCGCACCAGCCGTACCGACACGCTCGGTCTGCTGATCCCCAGCATCGACAACCCCTATTTCGCCCATATCGCCAGCATCATCGTCCACGAAGCGCGGGCGAAGGGCTACAAAGTCATCCTGATCGACACGTCGGAGGACGAACGCAACGAACGCGAGGGAGTCCGTTCGCTCCTGTCGCGCAAGGTCGACGGCATCCTGATCGCCCCGGCGGGCGACGACCCCGCCTTTCTGGAAGCGACCGCGCGCCAGACGCCCGTCGTCTGCATCGACCGCCACTTCGCGAAGACGTCGCTGCCCTACGTGGTGACCGACAACCTGCGGGGCGGCCGCGAGGCGACGCAGCACCTCATCGACCGCGGCCACCGGCGGATCCTCTGCATCCAGGGCGTGCGCCACTCGATCCCGTCGGCCGACCGCGTGCGGGGCTACCGGCAGGCGCTCGAAGACAACGGGCTGAGCGCTTACGCCCGCGTCACGGGCGACGGGTTCTCGATCCGCAACGGGTACGAACAGACCTTGCGGGCGCTGCACGTCCGACAGCGGCCCACGGCTATCTTCGCGCTGAGCAACACGATTCTGCTGGGTGCGCTCAAAGCCGTGCGCGAAATGAAACTGCGCATTCCGGACGACATCTCGCTCGTCTCGTTCGACAACTACGACTACCTCGACTACCTCGACCCCGCCGTCACCCGCGTCGGCCAGCCCAGCGACGAGATCGGCGCGCAGGCGATGGAAATTCTCCTGCAACGGATCGCGGGCGAAACCGGCGGGGAGGAGCAACGGCGTCTGCCGCCTTCGCTGATCGTCTGCCGGTCGGTGAGAAAATTATAAGTTTTCGGGAAGAGAAGCTCTTTTTCACCTGAAAAGACTATATTTGCAAACGAAAAGCAACAAGACTACTAAAAACTTCCCGAAAAAGAAACCCGAAATGAAAACTTCCACCCTCTCCCGCGCACTCGTCCTGGGGGCCGCATCCGTCCCCGCGCTGACGGCCGTTTCGTGCGACAAGACGCCCGAACGCAAACCCAACGTGATCTTCATCCTGATGGACGACGCCGGCTACGGCGATTTCGGCTGTTACGGCCAGACGCGCATCGAAACGCCCAACATCGACTCGCTGGCAGCACGCGGCATCCGCTTCACGGACATGTACTCTGCGGCACCGCTCTCTTCGCCGGCACGCTGCGGCCTGCTGACGGGGCGTCACGCGGGCCATGCTCAGATCCGCGCCAACGACGAGATGGAATGCGCGCGGCGACGTGTGGAACCACGAGGCAATGCTGCGCGATTCGACGCTCGAAGGACAGGCTCCGCTCGAAGCCGGCACCCCGACGCTCGGCTCGGTCATGCAGCAGGCCGGATACGCGCACGGCCATGATCGGCAAGTGGGGCGTCGGAGGCCCCGCGACCGAGGGTACGCCCAATAAAATGGGCTTCGGCACCTATTACGGCTGCATTTGCCAGCGACAGGCGCACACCTACTACCCGCCTTTCCTCTGGGAGAACGACTGCCGCATCTATCTGGACAACGAGCTGCTGCCTCCCGGAACGCCGCTCGACGAGGGCGCCGATCCGCTCGACCCGCACAGCTACGACAAATATACGCAGCGGACGTACAGCCCCGACATCATGTACGACCGCGTGCTGCGCTTCGTGAACGAAAACCGCGAACGGCCGTTCTTCCTGATGTGGACGACGCCGATCCCCCACAGCCCGATGCAGGCGCCCGACGAGATGGTGCAGTACTACGTCGAGAAGTTCGGCGACGAAGCGCCGATCGAGGGCAAGGGGTTATTTCCCCTCGCGGTGGCCGCGGGCGACCTATGCCGCGATGATCACCTACTTCGACCGCCAGATAGGCGGGCTGGTCGCCGAACTCAAACGGCTCGGCATCTGGGAAAATACGGTAATCGTCATTACGAGCGACAACGGCCCGGCGTCGAACTCCTGCTCGTCGAGCGAGTGGTTCGACAGCGCCCACCCGTTCCGCAGCGGCAAGGGCTGGGGCAAGTCGTCGTTGCGCGAGGGCGGTATCCGGATGCCCTTCATCGTGGCGTGGGGCGACCGCATCGAGCGGCCGCACGTGAACGGACACGTCGGCTACTTCCCCGACGTGATGCCCACGCTGTGCGACATCGCCGGCGTCGAAACGCCCCCGACCGACGGCATCTCGCTGTGGCCCACGATCCGCGGCAAGGAGCGCCGCCAGCAGGAACACGACTACCTCTACTGGGAATTCCCCGGCGGCAAGGGATGGGTCGCCGTGCGCTGGGGCGACTGGAAAGGGCTGCTGCGCAAGGTCAAGGAGGGAAATACGCAGCTCGAACTCTACGACGTGCGGCACGACCTGCTGGAAGAGCACGACGTGGCGGCCGACCACCCCGACGTGGTGGCCCGGATGTGGGAATTCATCCGCGCCTCGCACACCGAGCCGGAAAACCCGCTTTTCAAAATGGAGATCCCCGAAGTCTGACCGGCAGGCCGACCGCATGCGAAGGCTCCGTCTTCGCCGCGAAGGGGCCGAATAGCTCCTCCGAAGGGAGGTGCGACAAACCGACGCTGACACCGCAATGGACGAAATACTCTCATACCGGCAATACGTGCGGCCCTTCTATGTAATGGCCAAACCCGCGGGTGCGCGCTGCAACCTGCGGTGCACCTATTGCTACTACCTCGAAAAGAGCAACCTCTACCCCGCCGCACCCGCGCAGACGATGAGCGACGAACTGCTCGAACGCTTCATCCGCGACTACATCGCCGCACAGGCGGGCGACGCCGTATCCTTCGCATGGCACGGAGGCGAAACCCTGCTGCGCTCGCGCGACTTCTACCGCCACGTGGTCGAACTGCAACGACGTTACGCCGACGGACGGCAGATCGACAACAGCATCCAGACCAACGGCACGCTTCTGGACGATGCGTGGTGCGAGTTCTTCCGCGAAAACGGCTGGCTGGTGGGAATCTCGCTCGACGGACCGCCCGAGGCGCACGACCTCTACCGCCGCGACCGGCAGGGAGGCCCCACGTTCGAGGCGGTGATGCGGGGCGTGGCGCTGTTGCAGAAACACGGCGTGGAGTGGAACGCGCTGGCCGTAGTCAACCGCCGCAACGCCGACGACCCCGCGGGATTCTACCGGTTCTTCCGCTCGATCGGCTGCCGGTTCCTGCAATTCACCCCCGTCGTGGAACGCATCCTGCCGCACGACGACGGCCGACAGCTCGCCTCGGCAGCCGACGCCGGCGCCCCGCTGGCCGATTTTTCGGTCACGCCCGAACAGTGGGGACGCTTCACCTGCGCGCTGTTCGACGAGTGGGTCGTCGGCGACGTGGGGCGCATTTTCGTGCAGCTGTTCGACGCCACGCTGGCCAACTGGGTGGGCGAAGCGCCGGGCGTCTGCACGCTCTCGAAGAACTGCGGTCATGCGGGGGCGTTGGAGTTCAACGGCGATCTCTACGCCTGCGACCACTTCGTCTTCCCCGAATACAAGCTGGGAAACATCCTCGAAACACCGCTCACGGAGCTGATGCGCGGCCCGCGCCAGACGGCCTTCGGCGACGCCAAACTGCGGGCGCTGCCCACGCAGTGCCGCCGCTGCCGCTACCTGTTCGCCTGCAACGGCGAGTGTCCCCGCAACCGTTTCGAACGCACGCGCGAAGGCGAGCCCGGGCTGAACTATCTCTGCAAAGGCTACCAGCGGTTTTTCCGTCATGCGGAGCCCTACATGGACTTCATGCGGAACGAACTGATGCACCGCCGCGCCCCCGCCAACGTGATGGAGTGGGCGCGAAAACGAATGGGCGACGGCCGTTAGAGACCCTCCAACCGAAAATTACGAACCAAACCCTTCGATCGAAATGAACAAGATCCGAATGATCGCACTGGCCGCCTGCATGGCCGCGACGCTCGACGCCTCGGCTCAGGAGCAGGAGATCCGTCTCTTCTCGCACCGCGGCGGACGCATGGAGCACGATGAAAACACCCTTTCGGCCTTTCAGGCCAGCTACGACGCCGGCTACCGCGGCTTCGAGACCGACATCCGCATGACCCGCGACGGCGCGCTGGTCATCACCCACGACAGTTCGCTCGAACGCACGACCGACGGCACGGGAACCGTCGAGGAGAAGACCGAGGCCGAAATCCGCCGACTGCGCACCAAGCAGGGCAACAAGGTGCTCTTCCTCGACGAACTGCTCGAATTCCTCGAAGGCAAAGAGGGCCTCTACGTCGAGTTCGAGATGAAGACCCACCCCGCGGCGCTCTACCCCGAGGAACGGCTGGCCCGATACTGCGACGAACTCTACCGCATGGTGAAGGCGGCCGAGCCGGCCGACGCGCAGTTCATCTTCACGTCGAGCGACTACCGTGCGCTGCGCTACATGCAGATGAACCATCCCGACGCCGAGCTGATGCTCATCACGGGCAAACCCTGCTGCGACGAGACGATCGATTTCAGCAAGGCCGTAGGCATCAAGCGCCTGAGCTGCACGATGGACGGCACGAGCCGCAAGGCGGTGAAGAAGGCGCACAAGGAGGGGCTGACCGTCATCCTGTGGCCCGGCCAGTCGGTCGAGGATTTCATGCTCGGCGCCTATCTGGGCTGCGACCTGATGTGCACCGACGTGCCCATCCGCGTCAAGAACTGGCTGGCGGAGAACGCCCCCTACATCAAGGTGAAATACTGAGCGGACACGTTCCTCCGCCCGACACACGACCGGAGCCTCCGAAAGGCTCCGGTTTTCGTCTCCCCGCAAACGGAAGGCGTACCGGCCGGAAGAAAATGAAAGGGAATCGAAAGGAATCGGACGCCGGCGTTTGCAAAACCGAAAAAAAACGCTACTTTTGTTCGTCGCTCCCGGCACGCGGTATTCCCGAAAAGGTGAATCCCGCCGTCACGGGCGAACGATCATCCATGACATTCGAGAACTTACATAACCTAAATTCAAATTCGATGAAAGCTATCCGTTTGATCGCACTGGCCGCCTGTATGGCCGCGACGCTCGACGCCTCGGCTCAGGAGCAGGAGATCCGTCTCTTCTCGCACCGCGGCGGACGCATGGAACACGATGAAAACACCCTTTCGGCCTTCCAGGCCAGCTACGACGCCGGCTACCGCGGCTTCGAGACCGACATCCGCATGACCCGCGACGGTGCGCTGGTCATCACCCACGACAGTTCGCTCGAACGCACGACCGACGGTACGGGAACCGTCGAGGAGAAGACCGAGGCCGAAATCCGCCAATTGGCGACCAAGCAGGGCAACAAGATGATGTTCCTCGACGAACTGCTCGAATTCCTCAAAGGCAAAGAGGGCCTCTACGTCGAATTCGAGATGAAGACCAAACCCGAGGCGCTCTATCCCGAGGAGCGGCTCCATGCCTACTGCGACAAGCTCTACGACGCGGTCATGGCCGTCAAACCGGCCGACGCGACCTTCGTCTTCACCTCGGGAGATTACCGCGGCCTGCGTTACCTGCAAGCCAAGCATCCGGGCGTCGATCTGCTGCTCATCACCTCGAAGCCCTGCAACGACGAGACGATCGACCTCTGCAAGGCCATGGGCATCAAGCGCATGGGTGCCACGATGGACGGCACGAGCCGCAAAGCGGTGAAGAAGGCGCACAAGGAGGGGCTGATCGTCAGCCTGTGGCCCGGCCAGTCGGTCGAGGACTTCATGCTCGGCGCTTACCTGGGCTGCGACTACATGTGCACCGACGTACCGATCGAGGTCAAAGGCTGGCTGGCGGAGAAAGCTCCGTGGATCAAGGTGAAATACTGATCGCCCGCCCCCGACGACAAGAGCCCTCGCAGCGCATGCTGCGAGGGCTCTTGTCATTCCGGACCGCACGGAGCGCGCGGGCGTCAGAACTCGAACCGGCTGAGCACCGACGTCTCGGAGAGTTCGCGGTTGCGCGGCGCACGCAGGCGGAAATGTTCCGTCTGCTGATGCGCTTCGAGCGACGCGGCGTCCCGCCACGTCTCGAAAATCAGGATGCGCGACGAATCGCGGCTGTTCTCGTAGATCTCGTAGCCGATGCACCCCGGTTCGGCCCTTGACGCCTCGGCAAGCAGCAGAAGGTTTTCCAGCAATGCCGCGCGATTTCCGGCCGACACGCTCATCTCGACGTTCAGGCGTACCCTCTTCGGCGCCGTCGCGCTATTCCGACACCCCGCCAGAAGGGCGCCGAGCGTCAGAAAGAGGAAAATCCGTGTTTCCATAGTATCATTATCTTTCGGCACGAGGCAATCGAACCCGCCGGCCTCAACGGCCGGCTTCCTCCGCCCGACGGATCGACAAGCACTCCTCCACACGGTCGAGAACGGCCTGCGGCGGAATGCGCATACAGCGGTAATCGCCGAACTTGCAGCACCGCTGCCGTAACCCAGAAAGCCCAGCGCGGGATGCGTGGCGCCCCACACCGATACGACGGGCGTGGCCACCAGCGAGGCCATGTGCATCGCCAGCGAGTCCATCGAGACGACACAGTCGAGATTGGCGATCAGGTCCAGCTCTCCTGCAAAACGGACGCGCCCCCAAAGCGCCGTGACATTGGGATGCTCGCGCTCCATACGTTCGGCGAAGGCCGCTTCGCCGCCGCCTCCGCTGTGGATGAAGACGCGGTCGTAGCGGGCGCTCAGTCCGGCGACCAGTCCGGCTGCCAAATCTTCGGGGTAGGTCTTGCCCGCCTGCGCCGAAAAGGGTGCGAAGCCGATCCACACTCCTTTTTTCTCCCCGAACGGATTCGGCCGTACCGGCTTCGCCGCAGGCTGCGGATCGTCGAAGACGAAGCCCAGACGGCGCAGCACGTCGCAATAACGCACGACGGTATGTTTGAGCGGCGAGGCGGCCGGATTCGTACACCCCAGCCGGAACCACTTCTCGATACGCCCCTTGTCGATGCGCGCCGCCGGCATTCCGTGCAGCCGGAATCCCCCGCAGGTGGAGGCCGACGACCATCTTCGAACGCAACACCCCGTGCATGTCGGCCACGGCGTCGATTCCCCGCCGCCGCGCCTCGCCGGCCAGACGCAGCAACCCGAGCACCCCCTTACCCCGGTGCGGCGGCGTTTCGATATCCAAAAATCGACGTCCAGCCCCGCGAAAAAGGGATGGAACAGCGATTGGTCGCAACGGTCACGCTTCACCTCGGGATACGCCTCCTTCAGGGCGCGGAGCGCATGGGGCAACATCGCCACATCGCCCATCGCCGAAGTACGGATCACGAGCAGGTGCCGGGGCAGCTTTTTATTTTTTCGCGGCATAAAGCACGGGATTGAGCGCCGGATCGTTATACATCTTCATCTGTTTGTAGGTCTTCATGTATTTACGTCCGGCTTCAATATCCTCGATCAACTCCTCGATCGCAGTCGAAAGATCAACCTGCTGCGACAGCAGCACATCGAGTTTTTGCTGGCAGGCAGCGCGATGCGCCTCGTCCACATCCTTGCGGAGCACCTCCTGACGCATGTGGTAAATCTTCAGGGCCAGGATCGAGAGGCGGTCGATGGCCCAGGCCGGGGTTTCGGTATTGATACGCGCCCCCGGCTGCACGTCTATATTCTTATACTTATCGAGCAGGTAGGAGTCGATGTACTCCACCATGTCGGTGCGAACCTGGTTCGACTTGTCGATGCGGCGTTTGATCTTCAGCGCCTCGACCGGATCGATCCGGGGATCACGGATAATGTCTTCCAGATGCCACTGCACCGTATCCACCCAGTTCTTCATATAGAGCAGGTGGTCGATCGTTCCCTCTGCATAGGGATTCGAAAGCTGATGATCCACGTCGTCGTAACGATGGTAATCGTCGATCGCCTGGGCGAATATTTTATTCGCATTTTGAGTAAACATAGTCTATCCTTTTTATTTTGTAATTATCCGAGGAAACGATTATCTTTGCAGAAGATATATATCCAAAGCCGGTTCGAACAAGTTCGCTATCCGATCGGCTTTCACTGTCTTTGCATACAAAGATCAAAAACAAAGGTAATTTTTTATCAAAAGCAATATCCCTGGCGGGTTTTGTATTACTGACCGTCCTCCCTGCGCAGGCTCAGACGCGCGGCAAACGCGGGAAGAATACATAAACAAGTACAAAAAATCGCCGTGGCGCACATGGAACGCTACGGCATTCCGGCCAGCATCACGCTGGCGCAGGGCATTCTGGAATCCGACTGCGGCAACAGCGCGCTGTCGCGTTCATCGAACAACCATTTCGGCATCAAGTGCAAAAGCGACTGGACGGGACGGCGCGGTCTTCACGACGACGACGCCCGCGGCGAATGTTTCCGCGCCTATCCTTCGGTCGAAGCATCCTATCAGGATCATGCCGTTTTCTCGACAGCCAGCCGCGCTACGACTCGCTCTTTTCTTATGCTCCCAACGACTACCGCAGCTGGGCGCGCGGATTGAAGGCGGCCGGTTACGCCACCGCGCCCGACTATGCGCAGCGGCTGTGCCGCATCATCGAGGAGACGCAGCTCTACCTGCTCGACCGCCCGGACGGACTTACCATTTACGGGCGCAAACCGGACACCTCACCGACGACTGGTTCTCGGGCCGGAAAGCAGCGTGAATCAAGACGCCCGTAAACGAAGAGCGGATCGATCCCGACGATTTCCGCGTGACGATCAACGCCTACAAGGGATACAACATCTATGTCACCAACGGCGTGAACTACATCGTCGCCAAGGAGGGCGACACGTTCGAATCGCTCGCGGAGATCTTCTGCATCTCGGCGAGGAACCTGCGCAAGTTCAACGACCTGAAAGGCAAGGCGCAGCCCGTGCGCGGCGAGCAGATCTACATCGACCGCAAGCAGAAACGCTGGGAGGGCAACGCCCGCCATCACATCGTCACCGAGGGCGAGACCGTCGCGTCGGTGGCCCAGAGCTATGCGCTGCGCGAAAAGTCGCTGCGCAAACTCAACCGACTCAAAGCGGGCGCCGCGCTGCGCACCGGCCAGACACTGCGCATCCGGTAGACGGTACCTTTCCGGCACGGACCCGACACATGCGGCCCGCGCCGGAAACGGCAGCCGCGGCAGTCCGGAAGGCCCCGCGCGAACGGCGCGACGCATAATTTACGGCAAGTGCGAAAAGATTTTAATTTTCAACGCTTAAATTTTTAATTTCACAATCCGATGGACCCTTCACCGCTACGAGCGAAAATCCTCGAAACCATCGTTCGCAAATCGAGCCTCAAACAGCAGGTCTTCGACAACACGTTCGCCACGTTCAACGAACTGAAAGACATCCTGTTCGAAATGTCGTCCGAGTGGGACGACGAACTCGACGGCCGCATCGACCGCCGCGTGCGGATCGAATACCGCGACCGCGGCAAGTTCGAAACGCAGTTCCAGGTGGCCAGCGACCTGCTGATCTTCCGGATGCACACCGACGTCTTCGAATTCGACGCCAACCACCTCGTCTGGCAGAGCCCCTACGTGCAGGCCGACCGCGACAACTCCTACTGCGGGATCATCGACATCTACAACTTCCTGTCGGACTCGTTCAAGTTCAACCGCAACGCCGACGAAGGCTACCTGATCGGCCGCATCTTCATCAACCGCGAACGGTGCTACTTCGTCGAGGGAAAACGCCAGACCTCGATGCGCCCGATCGCCTTCGGCCGCGCCGCCATTACGCGCGAAGCGCTCGTCGGAATCCTCGAAACGGCGATCGCCTATTCGCTGGACTTCGACCTGCTGACGCCTCCCTACGAGGACGCCAAACGCGTGACGGTCGACCAGTTCAACACCAAGATGGACAACTCGAAGTTCGTCACGGGCAAACGCCTGGACTACGACTTCGACGTGGAGGACATCTGACTGCTCCCGACCACCCAGCTTTCCGAACCATGAAACCGATCTGCCTCCTATTCGTGCTTCCGCTGCTCGGCACGGGCTGCCGGACGGAGCAGTCGGCCTATCTCGAAAAGGCCCTTTCGCAACTCGAACGCATCGAACGGGTCGCCTACCGGAGAAGTTCGGAGAGCTATCTCCCGGGCGACACGATTCCCCGACGCTACCTGCGCTACTACGTCGAGCAGCGCAACCGCGCCGACACGACGCTGCGCCACAGCTACCTCTCCTATTACAACGCCGACGACACGACACGCATCGACGGAGGATGCGACGGAACGATCGCCGTCGATCTCGACCACGACAGGCGCGAAGTGGTCGTCGACGACTTCTCGATTCCCCGAGCGCCCTACCGCCTGACGGACATGACCTTTTTCTGCCGGGCGGAGGCCATCCTGCGCTACGTGCTCACCACCTCCGATCCGATCCGCACCGAGTTCACCCCCTGCGGCGACGGATACCGCCTGCGAGTGGACATCGATCGAGACTGCGTAGTCGAATTCTGGGGCCGCCCCTACTACAACCGCCCGCCGCGCGAACTGTTTCCCGAAGCGGAGCACTCGGCCTACGAAATCGTCTTCGACAGCGAGCGGATGCCCCGCAAACTGCGGCGCGAACAGACGCACCAGATCACCGTCGACTCGGTCTTCGACGTGCGCATCGACTACGAGCCGCAAGCGCCGCTCCGGCTGGAAGCGTATTACCCCGACGGCTACATGCTGCGCAAGCGCAAGCTGCGGAACCAAGCCAAGAAGCCCTACGACATCGTGGGCCGGCAGGCGCCCGACTGGACGCTCGTCGACGCCGATTCGACGGCCGTATCGCTCGGCGACCTGCGCAGCCGCGTGCTGCTCATCCAGTTCACCGGCATCGGCTGCGGCCCCTGCCACGCCTCGATCCCCTTCCTGCGCTCGCTCGAAGAGCGTTACACCCCCGCCGACGTCGGTGTGGTCGCGATCGAAACGTGGGGCACGCCGCTCCGCTCGCTCGGCGTCTACGTGCGGCGCAACCGGATCAATTACCCGATGCTGGCCGGAACGGACGAAACGGTAGACGCCTACCTGCCCGACCGGGCGGTGCCCGTCTACCTGCTCGTCGACGCCGAACGGCGCGTGCGCCACGCCTTCCGCGGCTATACCCCCGCCGAGAGCGACCGCACGATCACCGAGGCGATCGACAGCCTGCTACGCGAACAATAACGGCGCGCACGGCGGCGTTCGCAGACCGGACGCCCGTCCGCGGGTACGCCGAACAAAAAAAGAGAATACGACATGCGAATATCGAAATTACCGACCCTTTTCCTTGCGCTGCTGGCCTGCTCGACGGCCGCTGCACAGGCGTTCGACTACGACGACATCGCCGACGGACGCTTCCGTCCGGTACAGTTGGCGGGCATCCGCCCCACGGCCGACGGCGAACACTACACCACGATCCGCGACGGCAACATCTTCCGCCACCGCTATGCCGTCGACGACGCGGGCACGGCCTTGCTGCCCGCAGCCGCGGAGGAGGGCGCCGTGGCCCTCGATTCGCTCGACCGCGCCACCGGCACGTGGTGCGACGCCGGCAGCCGCAGGCTCGACATAGCCGACTATGCGATCGCTCCGGACGGCGGAGTGCTCGTGGCCGACGGCGCCGAACCGATCTACCGCCACTCGTTCACCACGCGCTACCTCTACTACGACGGCCGGCGTCTGCACGAGATTCTGCTCGGCATCCCCTCCCCGCGCGACGCCGTCTTCACGCCCGACGGCCGCAACATCGTCTTTTCGAGCCGCAACAACCTGTATGTCTACAATATCGAACGGCAGGGCACGCGGCAGATCACCCGCGACGGCCGCTGGAACGAGACGATCAACGGCACGACCGACTGGGTCTACGAGGAGGAGTTCGGCTTCACGCGCGCCTTCGCCGTCTCGCCCGACTCGCGGCGCATCGCCTACCTGCGTTTCGACGAGTCGCGCGTGCCGCTCTTCGAGATGATGCGCTACGACGGCGCGCTCTACAACCGCGCCTACGACTTCAAATACCCCAAGGCGGGCGACGCCAATTCGGTGGTGACGCTCCACGTCTTCGACCTCGAAACGGGCCGCACGACGAAGGTCGACACCGGCGCCGACACCACGCAATACATTCCCCGCATCGGCTGGACGCCGCGCGGGGAGTTGTGGTACGAGACCCGTGACCGCCGTCAGCAGCAGATCGTCTTCCGCCGGCTGGCGGCCGAGGCGCTCACGGCGCCGCAGGCGGAGCAGCAGACGGTCTACCGCGAGCGTTCGCCCCGCTATGTGGCCCACGAAACCGACCGTTCGTTCCGCTGGATCGACGGCGGACGCCGCTTCCTCATTATGCAGGAGACGGCGACGGGCTGGATGCACCTCTACCTCGGCGAGCCCGGCGAACCGCTGCGGGCGCTCACCGAAGGGCGCTGGGAGGTGACCGGCATCGTCGGAGCCGACGACCGCGCGGTCTACTACACCTCAACCGAGCGGTCGCCGCTCGAACGCAACCTCTACGCCGTCGACTACAAGGGACGGCACAAACGCCTGCTCACGCCCGACAAGGGGTTCCATACGATCGCTCCGAGCGCCGGAATGCGCTACTACATCTCGACCTTCTCGTCGGCCGACGATCCGGGGCGGGTGGAGATCTGCGACGCCCGGGGACGCACCGTGCGCACCGTGGCCGACAACGCCGCCCTGCGCCGTCTGGCCGACAGCATCCGTCTGCCGCGCAAGGAGTTCTTCACCTTCACGACCGAACGCGGCGACACGCTGGGCGGCTACATCGTCCGCCCCGCAGGATTCGATCCCGCACGCCGCTACCCCTGCCTGCTGACGCAGTATTCGGGGCCCGGCTCGCAGACGGTGCAGAACCGCTGGAAACTCGACTGGGAAGACGTGCTGGCACAGCGGGGCTACGTGGTGGTGGCTACCGACGGCCGCGGCACGGGCTACCGCGGCGAGGCGTTCAAGAAGAGCACCTACGGCCAGCTGGGGCGTCTCGAAGTCGAAGACCAGCTGTCGACGGCACGCTACATGGCCGCGCAGCCGTGGATCGACGCCGAGCGCATCGGCATCTACGGCTGGTCGTACGGCGGCTTCATGGCTCTCTCGTGCGCCTGCAAGGGCGACGGGCTGTTCAAGGCGGCCGTCGCCGTGGCGCCCGTCACCTCGTGGCGTTACTACGACACGATTTACAGCGAGCTCTACAACGGCCTGCCGCAGGAGAATCCCGCAGGATACAACGAAAACGCACCGCTCATGCTGGCGCCGCTGCTGCGCGACGACCGCACGCGGCTGCTGCTGATCCACGGCACGGCCGACGACAACGTCCATTTCCAGAACTCGGCGGAGATGATCCGCGCACTGACCGACGCAGGCAAGGAGTTCGATCTGATGATCTACCCCGACCAGAACCACTCGATGCAGCCCGACTACACGCGGCAGATCCGCCGGCGGATGATCTCCTTCGTCGAACGCAACCTGTAACGGGCCGCCGCTGCGTTTCCACAGGCAGCGGATCCGGCAGGCTGCCCGTCGCAACGCAACAAGGTTAACGCACCGGCACACGTCCGGACAACTATTCGAATCGAACGATGACAACAACGCCGACCCTCGTACCCGTCCAGCCTCCGCGCCTCCGTGCGGTGCGGAGAATGCCGGCCGTCGGGCAATCCCGCGCAGAGCGCCGCAGACCCGGCGTCCGCGGTATCGGAGCTACGGGGCCTTTCGCCGCGGAGAGGGCACTCCCCGCATCGCCCGTCCGCCGCACCCGACGCAGCACGCTCTGCGGCCGGCCGCACGCCGCCGCCTCCCCGTGCCGCAAAAACGACGGGGCCGCCCCGAAGGACGGCCCCGCAGAAGGCGGGAAAACCGCAGCGTCAGATCGAAATATCCAGAATCTCGAAGTGGATCGTACCGGCGGGAACCTCCACGTCCACCCGATCGCCCTTCTTCTTGCCCAGAAGCGCCTTGGCAATGGGCGTACCGATGGCGAGTTTGCCCTCGCGCAGGTTCGCTTCGTTTTCCGATACGATCGTGTAGCACATCTGCTTCCCGTTGGTATGGTTCAACAGCGTCACCCGCGAGAGAATCTGCACCTTGCTCTTGTCGACCTTCGATTCGTCGATGATACGCGCATTGGCAATGGTATCTTCCATTTTGGCGATACGCATTTCGAGCAGCCCCTGCGCTTCGCGGGCAGCGTCGTACTCCGCGTTCTCCGACAAATCTCCCTTGTCGCGCGCTTCGGCAATGGCTGCCGAGATCGCCGGACGCTCGACCGACCTCATGTGGTCGAGATCGTCTTTGAGTTTCTTTGTAACCCTCAGCCGTCAGATAAATAATCTCCTTTGCCATAATAAATATCTCCCTTTTAAAGTTTTTCAATACAACAAAAAAATAAGAATTCCAATCTTGCGATCAGAACCCCATATAGCCTGTTTTCTACACAAAGATAAAAAGTAATTTCTTAATTTCCAAATATTTTTTTGGCACAGAGTATGCCGCGAACCAAAAACCGACCCTGATCATGTATCTTTTCCTCACCGCATATCTCTTGCTGGCAATCCCCTCGGCGGCAGCCGTACTGCGGCAGAAGCAGACGCCCGTGGTAGCGATCGCATGGCTGCTGGCCATCGTGCTCCTGCCGATCGGCGGCAGCCTGTTCTTCCTGCTGGCGGGATACCGCAAACCCGTGCGGGACGTGCCGCCCACCGACAGCCGGCCGGCGGCCGGCATCGAGCGGATGCTGTGGTACGGCTGTTCGACGCGCGTCCGTTACCGCAACCGCGTGGAACAGCTCCACGACGGCGGCGAAGCCTTCGCCGCGCTGATCTCCGCCTTGCAGGGTGCCCGCCGCTACATCCATCTCTCCTACTACATCTTCGCCGACGACCGCATCGGCCACGCCATCGCCGACATCCTCGTCCGCAAGGCGCGTGCCGGCGTGGAGGTGCGGCTGCTCTACGACGCCATCGGTTCGTGGAAACTTTCCGAACGGTTCGTGAGGCGGCTCCGCGGCGCAGGAATCGAGGTGCGCGCCTACGCGCCGCTGCGGTTCCCATGGTTCTCGCCGCGCGCCAACCGGCGCAACCACTCCAAGATCGCCGTCATCGACGGCCGCACGGGATTCGTGGGCGGTATCAACATCGCCGAACGTTACCTCGACGGCGACGCGCTGGGGCGCTGGCGCGACGAACACCTGCGCATCGAGGGCGAAGCCGTCGACGACCTGCAACGGCTCTTCGCGGCCGACTGGGCGCTGGAAGGCGGCGAACCGTTGTCGGAGGGACTTTACGCGGCCGCGCCGGCGGACGATCTGCCCTGCTCCCCGCTTCAAATCGCATGGACGCGCGAAGACCGTTCGCGCACGACGCTGACCGATCTCTTCGCGCAGCTCATCGAGGAGGCGCGGCACACGCTGCGCATCTCGTCGCCCTATTTCCTGCCGCCGCCCGCGCTCTACGAAGCGTTGCTGCGCGCCGTGCGGCGCGGGTGCCGCGTGCTGGTGATGCTGCCCGCACGCAGCGACGTGTGGCTCGCCCGCCGTGCCACGGACGCCTATCTGGGCGAACTGCTCGGTGCGGGAGTCGAGATCTTCCGCTTCCGCGGCGGATTTCTCCACGCCAAACGGCTCATCGCCGACGAGCGCGTCGCCTCGGTCGGCACGGCCAACTTCGACTACCGAAGTCTGGAATACAACACCGAGGCGACGGCGCTGCTGCTCGATTCCGCGACGGTGCGGCAGGCGATCCGGCGCTTCGACGAAGACCTCGCCTCGTGCACTCCGATCGATCCCGAAGCGTGGCGGCGCCGCTCGGTGCACTACCGGCTGGGCGACCGCATCGCACGGCTCTTCGCACCGCTGCTGTAACAAACGGCGACTTGCATAGGTTTCAGAATAGAAAAAATTACGATGAACGATCTGATAAACGCCCGCTGCGGCTGGGCCGGTACGGACGAACTCTACGTCAAGTACCACGACGAAGAGTGGGGCAAACCCGTCGACGACGACCGGATCCTGTTCGAGTTTCTGGTGCTCGAAAGCGCGCAGGCGGGACTGTCCTGGATCACGATTCTCCGCAAACGCGAAGGATACCGCAAGGCCTTCCACCGTTTCGATCCGGAGCGGGTGGCGCAGATGACGCCGGAAGAGGTCGACCGGCTGATGCGATTCGACGGAATCGTCCGCAACCGATTGAAAATCACCGCTGCAATCAACAATGCCAAGCTATTCAGGGCAATTCAGAAAGAGTTCGGCAGCTTTTACGAATACGTGCTCTCCTTCTTTCCCGGCCGGCAGCCGATCGTCAACGATTTCAAGAGCCTGAGCCAGATTCCCGCCACCTCGCCCGAATCGGACGCAATGAGCCGGGACATGAAAAAGAGAGGATTCAAATTCTTCGGATCGACGATCTGCTACGCCTTCTTGCAGGCCACGGGGTTCGTGAACGACCACCTGACGGGCTGCCGCTGCAAAGGCGGCCGGCAACAGACGGCCCCCTGAGCATAACCCCTCCGCACGACCGTCACGACCGCCGGGAACGATCCGCACGTCAGGGGCGGACGATCATCGCGTCGCCGAAGACCTCGCGCATTCGTTTCTCGCCCAATACGCTCAGCAGATACCGTTCGATGTCGCACTGCAAACGGCGGAACAGGAAGCAATCGGTATAGTTTTCGTTGTCGAGCAGCACGTCGCGGATCGATCGCAGCGAATTGGTGTAGTTGGACATCTCGTTTTTGAGCGCCACCCCCTTTTTCGAAGAGGCCGTGATCTTGGCGATCGACAGTTCGCGCAACTTCTCGCAGACGGTGTTCAGCAGCACGATCACCACATTGTCCATGAGCGTATGGCCGTGCATGAAAAGATAGGTATTCTCCGGCGTCACGCCCCGCCGGAAGAGTTTTTCGGCGAAAGCGCGTTTCGGTTCGATCATCTCGGCATGGCGTTCGCGCAACGCCTGATCTCGGCGTGCGACATTGCGGCGCAGCCACGCCAGCGTCCGCAGCCCGTTGTGTTCGATTTCGAGGAAGTTGAGCCGCACCGACGCACGGAAATCGGCCAGCGTGAAGATGTGTTCCGACTCCTGCTGCGCCGAGTAGGCGTACCACAGAAAGAGCGGATAGATGATGCGCGAGTAGTCGGCCATGAACCGCTCGAAGTCGAAGATGCGCGTATCGTTCTTCGTGGCGCGCACGCAGACGTTGTGCAGCGACGGCGCATAGCAGAGGTAATTCTCCGTGGCGTAGGCGTAGGTGTGGAACATGCGGTCGCAAGAGAGCAGTTCGCGCGACTGTTCCGTCGAGTTATGAAACAGGTAGTCGAAATCGGAATCGACGCACAGCAACAGTTCGTCCGACGCCTGCGGAATCATTCCGAGCAGCACCTTCTTGCCCTTGGGCAGGTCTTCGCGCGAAGGAACGGAGATTTCGAAACGCAGATAGGGGTTGGTGAAGCGGTCGAAGACGCCCCGCCAGAAGGCGACGTCCTCGTACCCCTCGACGAACACCCGCACCAACCGTTGCGACGAATGGACGGGCAGCGCCTTCGGCAACTCTTTGCACCGGGAACCGAACGGATTCAGCCGCCCCAGCTTATCAACGAATTTTCGGCTCATACTGTGGCCAAAGATAATATTTTATTACTTTTGCACAAAACAAAACCGCCCGAAAAGACGTTCGGATCGGAGATAGAGGACAAACCCGCGACCGTTTCCGACAAAACCGGAGAAGGGAAGGCCGAAGGGCGGCGAATCCCGCCTGCGGAAGAACGGGCCCCGCGGCGGACGACGATGACACGCCCCGAACCGCGGAAACGGACCGATGCAACTCGGCCGATCCGACACCGAAAAAAGCCCCGCCCTTTTCAAAGGGCTGGGACAGAGGGGAGGGATTGTCGAAGTCCGCGAAGCGGCTATGCGCGGCTGGCGCGATGCCTCGCCCCGAACAACGGAAACGAACCGACGAAAACGAACGTTTTCGCTAAGCCAAATGGGCAGAGCCGCGCTTGCGCGAGCTATGCCGAGGCGAAAAATGGAAGAATGAAATTCAACGACATGAAACAGCACGACGCTAACGATTGGAAATCGCGGTTGGGAATGGTCTATTCGACCGATCCCGACTTCCGATACACCACCGACGAGGTAGAAGAGCCCGAAACCCTGCCGCCCGACAAACAGACGCTGCGCGTATGGCTCGACCGCAAGCAGCGCGCCGGCAGGGTGGTGACGCTCGTGCGGGGATTCCGCGGCACGGCGGCCGACTTGGAGGCGCTGGGGCGGATGCTCAAACAGCGCTGCGGCGTCGGCGGGTCGGTCAAGGAGGGCGAGATCATCGTCCAGGGCGACCATCGCGACCGCATCGTCGAGATCCTGCTGCGTGCGGGCTACGGCTGCAAGAAGGCGGGAGGATGACACGGATCGCAAACCAGACGACCGGCCCGAACCGCACCGGACCGGCTAAAATCCGTGCGATCCGCCGGATCGCACCACCCGCAACCTCCGGCGACGGAGATTCGCTTCGCCCGCATGGCGCAGACCGCAGCCCCGCAAGGCGAATCGGGACAACCACTTAAAAACAAACCTGTTGACACGCACCATCCGACATACGCTGCTCGTGGCAGCGCTGCTGCTCGCCGCGACCGTCGCGCGGGCGCAATATTACAGCTGGGGGGCCGACGCCGCCTCGCTGCGCTGGCGGACGATCCGCACCCCCGATGTGCAGGTAATCTTCCCCGACACGGCCGGCGCGATCGCACGGCGCACGCTCCATTTCATCGAGGCCGCACAGCCCTCGATCGGTTACGGATTCCGCCACGGGCCGTTGAAAATCCCGTTCGTCATGCACCCCGAGAACTTCCGCTCGAACGGGCTGGTGATGTGGCTGCCCAAGCGCGTGGAGTTCCTCACCTCGCCCGCGATCGACAGCTACTCGATGCCGTGGTACAAGCAGCTCGTGGCGCACGAATACCGCCACGCCGTGCAGTACAACAACCTCAACCGCGGCGTCATCAAGGGGTTGAGCTACGTGCTCGGACAGCAGGGTTCGACCGTGGGGGCTGCTGCTGCTGCCCATCTGGCTCATCGAAGGCGACGCCGTGCAGATGGAGACGCAGATGTCGTCGTTCGGCCGTGCGCTGCAACCGTCGTTCACCATGGAGTACCGCGCCCTCGGCGACGCCGTGCGCAGCCGCCGCAACATCGACCGCTGGTTCTGCGGCTCGTACCACACCAACGTGCCCGATCACTACCACCTGGGCTACCAGATCGCCGCCTACGCCGACACGCGCTACCGCGAGAACATCTGGGACAAGGTGGCGTGGTACGGGGCCCGCAACCCCTACATGATCTTCACCACCTCGATCGCGCTGAAAAAATTCTATCGCACCGACGTGGGTACGCTCTTCGCCGAGACGTTCGACGGGCTGAACTACTACTGGAACGCCCTGCCCGCCCGGCGCAATTCGTCGCGCTATCTCTCGGCGGAGCCGGTGGAGAGCTACACGACCTATGCCTTTCCGCTGGCCGTCGACGCGCAGCGGGTCCTCGCGCTCAAAACCGACTACGACCGCCCGACGCGCTTCGTTACGATCGACACGGAGTCGGGACGCGAACGCGCCGTGGCCTACACGGGCAGCGTCTCCACGCGGCCGGCCTACGCCGACGGGCGGGTCTGGTGGACGGAGTACCGGCGTTCGACGCTCTTCGAGCAGCGGGTCAACTCGCAGCTCTGCTACATGGATCTCGACCGCGGCAAGCCCAAAGCCGTGTGCGGGCGGCGCCATGCGCTCTACCCCACGCCGACCGACCGCGGGCTGGCATGGGTCGAATACTCGCCCGACGGGCGTTTCGCCGTCACTGGCGAGACGGGTGTGCAACACTGGGAGGCTCCGGCGCAGACCGAACTGCACGGACTGGCGTGGGACGACCGCACCGCGCGGCTCTACTTCCTGGCCACCGACGATTCGGGCATGTGGCTCGGCCGCATCGAACCCGACGGGACGGCCACTCATCTGACCGAAGGGGCCTACATCACGCTGAGCGACCTCACGGCCCGCGACGGGCGGCTCTATTTCGGATCGATCGCTTCGGGCTACGACGAGGTGCATTGCTACGACCTGGCCACGGGGCGCCAGTACCGGCTCTCGACCTCGACCTACGGCTCGTTCTCGCCGTCGGCCGACGGCGAGGGCAACGTGCTGATGACCACCTACGACGCCGAAGGCTACCACGCCGCACGGCAGCCGATCGACACGCTACGCCCCGTGCGGCCGTCGCGCCTGCCGCGCAACGTCGTCAATCCGCCGCGCCGCAAATGGCCCGTGGCGAATCTCGACACGGTGCGTTTCACGGCGGCCGACTCCGTCTCGTCGGCCGCACGCCACCGCGCGCGCCGCTACTCGCGGCCGCTGCACCTGTTCAAGGTGCACAGCTGGATGCCCGTGGCCGTCAACCCCTTCAAGATCATCGACGAACACGACATCGACGTGCAGTTGGGCGTGACGCTCGTCTCGCAAAACCTCCTCTCGTCGGCCGAGAGCTACCTCGCCTATGCGTGGAACCACGCCGAAGGGTCGGTCGTCAAGGGCAGCCTGCGTTACAACGGGCTGGGCGTCGAACTGGAAGCAGCCGGCACCTACGGCGGCAATCAGGTGATCTATGCGGCGGGACAGGCCCAGCCGCAGCCCATCCCGGACAAATACTACTCGCTCTCGGCGGGCGCCACGCTGCCGCTGGTCTTCGCCGCAGGTTACCGCACCCGCATGCTGAGCCTCTCGGCCGCATGGAACTTTTCGAACGGGCTGGTGGCCAACGTCGGGAAACTCACCTACGACGAGGCGACGCACAGCTTCACCAATCTCCAGCACATCGGCTACCGCGAAGGGCTGCACAAGCTCACCTTCGGCATCGGCTATTCGAACTCCGTGCAGCTCGCCCACCGCGACTTCATAACACCGCGCGGCTACGTGCTGAGCGCTTCCTATGCGCTCAACCCCACCAACGACCATTTCAGCGACCTTATCTCGGTCTACGGCAAGCTCTACACGCCGGGCTTCGCGCCGCACAACTCGCTGACGGCGGCCGCCACCTACCAGACCTCGATCGGCGGGTTCAAAAACCCGGCGGGCGAGTCGTTCCTCTCCTACAAGTCGGCGCGGCTGATCCCGCGCGGCTTCGACTCGAACGACATCAACAGCCGCAACTACTTCGCCGCGTCGCTCGACTACCAGCTGCCCGTGTGGTATCCCGAAGGGGGCATCCCCTCGGTGCTCTACTTCAAGCGCATCCGGCTGAACCTCGGCGCCGACTACGGGCAGTTCGACGCCTTCGACTACCGGAAAGGACGTACCGAGACGCGGCGCATCCACTCCTTCGGCGGCGACCTCTACGTCGACTTCAACGTTTTCCGCCAGCCCGCGTCGGCCACCTCGACGCTGCGGCTGTCGTTCTACGCGCCGAGCAAGGGCGGTCTGTGGTGGTCGGCCTCGCTGGGACTGCCGTTCTAACCGAACCGAAACCGAACCGGACATGAAAAGAATCCTCCCGCTGCTATTCGCGCTCTGTGCCGGCAGCGCCCTGCCGCCCCTGTCGGCACGGAACCTGCCGGCCGGCGAAACACCGCAAACGACCGTCCCCGCCGCGAACGAAGCCGAGCGCTTCATCCGGCATTTCTATACGAACTGCGTCTTCGGGAATGCCGCGTGCGGCCCGATTCTGGAAAAATGCTGTACGCAGCGTCTGCTCCGAAAACTGCGGGCCGATTACGGCTACGACGGCGAAGGGTATGCGGTATGGCTCTTCCGCACCGGTGCGCAGGACGGGCCGGACGACGTGTCGGAGATAAGAGAGGTAGCCGCGCTGGGCGACGGACGCTACCGGGTGGACTTCGTCGACATGGGCACGGAAGGGCGCCGAATCGTGAAAATAGTCGATGAAAACGGCGCAATGAAAATCGACGCCGTCGAATAAATCAAAAAATTCGTACCTTTGTCACTCGACAAAAACCGCTGACGCAACGTGAAAAAGAAGACGCAGGGCGCACCTGCCCCCAACTATGGATCGCCGCCATGTACCTGAATACCGTAGAGTTCGGCTCGAACGCATACGGCATCAAATCGGCGGCCCACACCTTCTTCAACAAGGAACCTCACGAACTGAACATCCAGGAAGCCGCCCTGCTGGCGGGACTGGTCAAGGGCCCCACGATGTATTCCCCCCGCCGTAACCCGGAAAATGCCCTCGCACGCCGTAACCTGGTGCTCGACCGCATGGCATCGGCAGGCGCCATCACACGCCACCAGCGGGATTCGATCGCGGCCCTGCCGATCCTGCTCAACTACAAGCCGGTCTCGCACAACGAAGGCCCGGCGACCTATTTCCGCGAAATGCTCCGCCTGACGATGAACGCCGAACGGCCCAAGCGCCGCCAATTCCAGAACGACTGGGACTACGAGCAGGCGATCAAGGAGTACGACGAAAATCCGATCTACGGCTGGTGCCTGAAGAACACCAAAGCCGACGGCACGCCCTACGACATCTACCGCGATGGTCTGAAGATCTACACCACAATCGACTCCCGGATGCAGGAGTACGCCGAGCAGGCCATCCAAAAGCAGATGGAGTCGGTGATCCAACCCCAGATGGACGCACAGTTCAAACGCACCAAAACGCTCTTCATCGACGCAGACAGACAGGAGCGTGAGCGCATCATGCGCAACGCGATCCGTTACTCGGACCGCTACTACCAGATGCAAAAGGCAGGCGTGGACGAAAAGACCATCCTGGCAAGCTTCGACAAGCCCTGTCCGATGAAGGTCTTCACCTACAAGGGAGAACGCGACACGGTACTCACACCCCGGGACTCGATCCTCCACCACAAGCGGATCATGCGTGCCTCGTTCGTGGCGATGGATCCTCGCTCGGGACACGTGAAGGCTTACGTGGGCGGCCCCAATTTCCGCTACTTCAAATACGACATGGCCAAGCAGGGCAAGCGGCAGATCGGATCGACGATCAAACCCTTCGTCTATACCTTCGCCATCGACCACCTGGGATTGAGCCCCTGCACGCCCGTACCGAACCTGCCGGTAACGATCGAAACCGCCAACGGGGTACCCTGGTCGCCCAAGGAGGCCGGCAAGGTCGAACAGAACGGCGAGATGCACCCCCTGAGCTGGGGCCTGGCCCGCAGCCGCAACAACTATTCGGCGTGGATCATGAAACAGGCCAAGCAGCGCAGGCCGTGGCCAACTTCATTCACAACATGGGCATCCACAGCTACATCGATCCTGTGCCTGCGCTCTGCCTGGGAACCTCGGAATCCAACGTCTATGAAATGGTGAGCGCCTTCTCGACCTTCGCCAACGAAGGCGTCTATACCACTCCGATCTTCGTCACCCGCATCGAAGACCGTCAGGGCAACCTGATCGCCAGCTTCGCCCCCCGGACGCAGGATGCGATCAGCGAACACACGGCCTACACGATGCTCACGATGCTCGAAGGAGTGATCCGTTCGGGTACGGGCGGACGCCTGGGATGGGCCTACAACATGCAGAATGTCGAAGTCGGCGGCAAGACGGGGACCTCGCAGAAGAACCGCGACGCATGGTTCATGTGCGTCCTTCCCAAACTGGTAGCCGGCTGCTGGGTCGGCGGCGAGGATCAGGCAGTGCGCCTGGTATCGCGCGGCGAAGGCAGCGTAATCGCCCTGCCGATCGTGGGCGAATTCCTCAACCGGATTTACGCCGATCCTTCGACGGGTATCAGCAAGCAGGATCTCTTCACGCGTCCGGCCGTCATGCCGGTTTACGATTGCGACGAAACCGAGAAAACGGACGACAGTGCAACCCGGTACGAAGAAGACGAATTTTTTGAGTAATACAACCTATAACACCTTTGAGAAAGCCATGAAATTAGCCATTGTCGGGGCCAGCGGAGCCGTTGGCCAGGAATTTATGAACATTCTGGAAGAGAGCCGTCTGCCCATCGACGAATTGCTGCTGTTTCGGTTCGGAGCGGAGCGCCGGACGCAAATACCCCTTCCGGGGCAAGGAACTCACCGTACGGCTGCTCGCCCACAACGACGACTTCTGCGGCGTGGACATCGCGCTGGTATCGGCGGGCGGCTCCACCTCGAAGGAGTTCGCCGAAACGATCACCAAGCACGGCACGCTGATGATCGACAATTCGAGCGCTTTCCGCATGGACGAAGACGTTCCCCTGATGGTTCCCGAAGTAAACCCCGAAGACGCCCTGAACGCCCCCCGGCGTATTATCGCCAACCCCAACTGCACGACGATTCAGATGGTCGTGGCACTCAACGCGCTCGAAAAACTCTCGCACATCCGCCGCGTGCACGTGGCCACCTACCAGTCGGCCAGCGGCGCAGGCGCGCAGGGGATGGCCGAACTGGAAGAGCAGCACGCGACTCTGGCAAAAGGCGGCGAACCCCGTGTGGAAAAATTTGCGTATCAACTGGCTTACAACCTGATACCTCATATCGACGTCTTCACCGACAACGACTATACCAAGGAGGAGATGAAGATGTACCACGAGACGCGCAAGATCATAGCGAAAGCATCTGGCTCGAAACCCGATGCCGCTCTTCATCGCCGGCAAAGACCCCGTCTACGTGGGGCGTATCCGCCGCGACGTAACCAACCCCAACGGACTGGCGTTCTGGTGCGTGAGCGATCAGATACGCAAGGGTGCGGCGCTCAACGCCGTGCAGATCGCCGAGTGGCTGCTCAAAAACCGGTAACGGGCTTTCGGCCGGAAAGCCGCCGCCCCACGCAGCCGAGCGGAAGAGAGTTTAATTTCCGACACTTCATTTTAATTGCAAATTGCACTATCTTTGCGGCGGGATTGCCTGCCGTGCGGCGGGCGAACGATCGGAACTATGAAAAAACATTTGGGACTTCTGACGGTACTGGCCGTCATCGCATTGACCGTATTCTTCTATTTCCGCTTCTTCTTCGTCTTCGGCGAAGGGGTCAAGAGCGGCGAGTTGAACTATGTCGTCTACAAGGGAGTCCTTTTCAAGACGTACGAAGGCAAACTCATCCAGACCGGCATCCGCTCCAAGGAGGCGGGATCGATCCAGTCCTACGAATTCGAGTTCTCGGTCGAAGACCCTGCGCTTGCGCGGGAACTGATGCTCCAAGGGGGCCGGACGCTCGAACTGCACTATAAGGAGTATTTCGGAGCGCTGCCCTGGCGGGGCTTTACGAAATTCATCGTCGACAGCATCGTCACCATCGGGCCGCCCGTCCGCCGGGGCGTGGAGCTGCCGCCGGTGCAGTGACAGCGGCCGAACCGGCCGACAAACGAAAGGCGTGACACCGCAACGGTATCACGCCTCTACTTTACAAAGGCCGGAGCGACCGACGGGGATTATTTCCCGCCGAGCAGAATGCGCGCCTGCGTCATCGCTGCCTCGGTGACTTCGCTGCCCGAAAGCATCTTGGCGATCTCGGTCGTCCGTTCGTCGGGAGTCAGGCGGGCGATATGCGTCTCGCCGTCGCGTTTGTAAACCACGAAGTGCGTCGATCCCTTCGAGGCGACCTGCGGCAGGTGGGTGATGTCTACGACCTGCATCGTTTCGGCCAGCGTGCAGATGATCTCGCCCATCGCGTCGGCGATGCGCCCCGAAACGCCCGTGTCGATCTCGTCGAAGAGAATGGTCGGCAGCTGCATCCGCCGCGCCAGCAGCGCTTTGAGCGCCAGCATGACACGCGACAGCTCGCCGCCCGATGCGATCCGTTCGACGGCGGCGGGCGGCGTGGTGCGGTTCGCCGAGAAGCGGAATTCGACACGGTCGCGGCCTCCCTCCGTCAACGCACCGCAGTCGACGACGGCCGCCTCGAAACGTGCGTCGGGCATTCCCAGCCGCACGAGCGTGGCGACGATCTGCCCGGCAAAGGCCGGAGCTGCCTGTTCGCGCGTGCGGTGCAACTCGGAGGCCAGCAATTCGGCCTCGTTGCGGACGGCTCCGATCTCGGCCTGCAAGGCGGCCAGTTCCTCGTCGGAGTGCGTAATGGCGTCGAGCTGTGCGGCATAGCGGTCTCTGAGCGCAATCAGTTCGCCCTCGTCGGCCGCACGGTGCTTCTGGCAAAGCGTATAGAGCGTATTGAGACGGTCGTCCACCTTCTGCAACCGTTCGGGGTTGGTCTCGATGCGTTCGCCGTCCTCGGCGAGCGTCGCGGCGATGTCTTTGAGCTCTTCGAGCGCCGAACGCAACCGCCGGGACAAGTCTGCGGCGTGGGGATAACTCCCGCCCAGCCGTCCGATCTCCACCTCGGCGTTCTTGACCTGCGCCAGCACCCCGATTTCGTCCCCGTCGAAGGCGTTGCGCACGGCCGTGATCGCCTCGCCGATCCGATCGGCATTGGCCAGCACGGCCTGTTCCGCTTCCAGTTCGGCGACTTCGCCCGCACGCAGGCGCGCAGCCGTCAGCTCCTCCGCCTGGTAGCAGAGCCACTCTTCGTCGCGCCGGGCCGCGTCGGCCTCCGCACGCAGGCGGGCGCAGGTGCGCTGCAACTCCTGCAAACGCTCGTATTTGGCGCGATACGCCGCCCGCAGCTCGCCGTTGCCGGCCACGGTATCGAGCGCTTCGGTGCGGAACTCCTCTGAGGCGAGGATCAGGTTCTGATGCTGCGAATGGATGTCGATGAGCCGGCTGCCGAACTCGCGCAGCTGTGCGAGCTGCACCGGCAGGTCGTTGATGTAGGCGCGGCTCTTGCCGGCAGGAGTTAGGATGCGCCGCACGACGGCTTCGTCGGCGTAGTCCAGGTCGTTGGCCTCGAAAAAGGGGCGCAGACCGTAGGCGGCGATGTCGAACACCCCTTCGATCACGCAGTTGCGCTGCGTGTCGCGCAGCGCAGCACCCTCGTTCTTGTTGCCCAGCAACAGCCCCAGCGCCCCCAGCAGGATCGACTTTCCGGCGCCTGTCTCACCCGTGATGATGTTCAGGCGGGGATCGAATTCGATTTCGAGCGAATCGATGAGGATGTAGTTGCTGACCGACAGACGGCGTAACATGGCGTTATTCGTTTATCAACGTTTCGATTTTATCGGCGATGCGGGCGGCCACCTCGCGTTTGGCGAGCAGCGGCAGCGGTTCGTTGCCCGCCTCCGAGACGAAGGTCACCTTGTTGGTATCGCCGCGGAAACCCGCTCCGGCGTCGCGCAGCGAATTGAGCACGACGAAGTCGAAGTGCTTCCGGCGGAGCTTCTCGCGGGCGTGCGCCTCCTCGTCGTCGGTTTCGAGCGCGAATCCCACCAGCACGCGGCCGCCCTTGCGGCTGCCCAGTTCGGCGGCGATGTCCTTCGTGCGGCGCAGGCGGATCGTCAGCTCGCCGTCGCCTTTCTTCAACTTGCGGTCCGCACAGGTCTCGGGAGTGTAGTCCGCCACGGCGGCGCACATCACCGCGCCGTCGGCACGGTCGAAGGCCGCAGTCGCGGCACGGTACATCTCCTCGGCCGAGAGCACGTCGCAGCGCGTGACGCCCGCAGGCGTCGGCAGGGCCGTGCGGCCCGTGACGAGGGTGACCTCGGCGCCGCGTGCCGCCAGCTCGCCCGCAATGGCGTAGCCCATCTTACCCGACGAGTGGTTGCTGATGTAGCGCACCGGATCGATCGCTTCGATCGTCGCGCCCGCCGTCACGACGAAGCGCTTACCGCACAGCGTCTTTTTTTTTTCGGCGAGAAGCCGCTCCGCGAAGGCGACGATCTCGGCCGGCTCGGCCATGCGGCCCTTGCCGCTCAGGCCGCTGGCCAGTTCGCCGTCGCCCGGTTCGACGACCTGCACGCCCGTGCGGCGCAGCATGTCGAGATTGGCCTGCGTCGCGGAGTGGGCGTACATATCCAGATCCATCGCCGGGGCGACGACCACCGGCGCCCGCGACGAGAGGTAGGTCGTCAGCAGCAGGTTGTCGGCCACGCCGTGGGCCATTTTGGCCAGCGTATTGGCCGTGGCCGGCGCGATCAGGTAACAGTCGGCCCACTCGCCGAGCGCCACGTGGGAGTTCCACGCGCCGTTTTCGGGGTCGAAAAAGTCGACCAGAATGGGATTTTTCGACAGCGTGGCCATCGTCAGCGACGTGATGAACTGCTTGGCCAGAGGCGTCATCACCACGCGCACGTCGGCGCCCGCCGTCTTCAATAAACGACACAGCACAGCCGCCTTGTAAGCCGCTATGCTGCCTGTGATTCCCAGTAGAATGTGTTTGTCCTTCAACATGGAAGCGGGTGGCTTACGCCCTTTCGGGTCAGTTCTCCGTCTTCGCGCCCTCCTTGAAGAAAAGCTCGCCGTCGAGGAACTCCTCGGTGGCGATGATCGCCGGTTTGGGCAGGCGTTCGTAGTAGCGCGAGATTTCGATCTGCTCGCGGTTCTCGAAGGTCTCCTCCAACGTGTCGGTCGTCGTCGAGAACTCGGCGAGTTTGCGGTTGAGCTCGGTCTTCAACTCGGCCGATATCTGGTTGGCGCGGCGGGCGATGATGTTGACCGTTTCGTAGATATTGCCCGTTTCGCGATCCAGATCCACCAGCTTGCGGGTGATGGTGTTGTTGGGGATGTTCTTTTTAATTTCCATCTTGCGTATCGTTTTTTTGATTCTTAGCCAGATAATCCTTCGCCTCTTTGGCCATGCGGTCGACCTCCTTGCGGTGGGTCGATTCGGGGAACTCGGCGATGAAGGTATAGTAGGAGTCGAGCATCGAGAGATAACGGTCGGTCTGCTTGCGCTGCACCGAGTTGTGCGCCAGCTCGTAACCCGAACCGACGATCAGATACATCAGCTCTTCGCGGTGGGGCGTCTCGGGATATTTCCGCAGGGCGTTTTTCAATGCCACGATCGCCGACTTGTGCTTGCCGATCTTGTAGTAGGTGTAGGCGTTCAGGAACTCCTTGTCGTGGAGCCGCCCCGTCAACTCGTTACGCATCTGCTCGAACTGCCCGTACTTCTCGCTGTCGGGATAACGCGACATGAACTCCGAAATGGCGACGATCGCCTGGCCGGTGACCGTCTGGTCGCGCTGGGGCGACGGCGAGAGGTAGTAGAAGCACATGGCGTACATCCCTTCGGCATCTTCGATGAAAGGACTGCGGCCGAAGGTGCGGCGGTAGGTGTCGAACAACTCCGAGGCCGTGTCGTAACTGCGGTTCTTGAAATGGGCGCGGGCGATGTAGAACGAAAGCGTGTCGGCCTTGCTGGTTCCCGAGTAGTAGTTTTCGACGTTCTGCAAAAGCGTGATGGCCTTGCTCCATTTTCCGGCATCGTACAACTCGACGCCCTTGGCGTAGATCGCTTCGGGATCGCCTCCCTTGATGAGGCGGTTGATGCCGCTGCACCCGCTCAGGGAGGCGCTCAAAGCCACGATACCGAGCAGGTAGAATAAGATTTTTTTCATCCTTTGGTTTGTTTCCGCGTGCAATACTCCACAGTCGTGCAAAGTTACGCATTATTTAACGAAAAACAAAACGAAAAATTGTCCGGCCCCGAACGAACCGGAGCGGGCGGCGATCGGGAATCGTCGTCCGGACGCGCATCGGCCGCGGAAACGACGGCTCCGAAAACGGCGCTATTCGTCCGCCGGCGTCTTGTCAGGCACGGAGATCAGGTAAAGCAGGTGTTCCAGTTCGCGCATGTAGTTGCGCTTGTGGTTCTTGGGCGAATAGACGTAGCAGTCGATCGTGAAGACGCGCTGCGTAGTCGTATCGACGGTCGTGTAGCTCACGAACGGACCGCCCATGAAGTCGTTCTTCACGTCCCAGAATCCGCGCAGCTCGACCCACAGCCGCCCTTCGAGCCGGAAGGTGCGCAGGTCGGGCTCGTAGACGTCGGCCGTAATCATGTAGGAGCCTTCCGACGGACCGGGAATGCGAGCCGCGAACCGGTTGCGCGCCTCGGTCAGCGCTTCGACCGTCAACGCCTGTTTGCCCGTGTAGGGGTAGGAGTAGATGAAAAATCCCTGGCTGGCCTGCGGAAATTCGTAGGAGATCCACAGGAAATCGTCGTCCTTCGCACGGAGCTTGTAGCCCTGCGGCACGGAGAAGTCGACGCCGAACTGCTCCTTGACCAGCCCCGCGAGAAACTTGTCGGGGAATTTGCGGCCGAAATCGATCGTACGGTCGCGTTCGGCCTTTTCCAGCACGTAGAGCAACTCCCCGCGGTGCGCGCCGAGGTAGTCGACGAGCGACTGCTGGGTCGGCCCCTGCAACGTCACGACGATCTGCGGCTGGGCATAGAGGTCGTACTGCACGGCCGCTGCCGGCTCTTCGACCTCCGCGTCGACGAGTACCTGCAATACGTTGCGGTGACGCGTGACGAGATTCTCGAATCCGCTCGGCAGCACGCGCAGCACGTCGAAGAGCGGTTCGCGCTGGTTGAGTCCCGCGACGGGTTCGGTCAGAATGCTGCGCAGCGTATCGCCCAGCGCACCCTGCCATTCGGGCTGGTCGCAGACCACGATCAGTTCGTAGGGCGCACCCTGCGCGTTGATGCGCTGTTCGCCCAGCGTGCGGAACGCCTTGCAGCCGAAACACGACGCTGCGACGGCAAGCACGACGGCCAGTTTTACTACTCCTTTCATCGGTTCTATACGTTTTTGTGCGAGGAACGTGCGGACGCCGGTGCCGGAGACCGCCCCGTCCAGACGGAAATTCGTTCGCTGCAAAGATGGTGCAAGTCCCGCACGGCGTCGGATGCGATCCGCACGACCGGCCGCGCCGCCGCCTCTGCACGCGGGCTTCCGCCCTTGCAAAGATAGTATTTTTTGTCTACATTTGCACGGTCATTGTCTTCTAACCGCACATGCGTCTCAAACCGCCGAAATTCATCCGCTGGCTGATGCCCGACCTCATCTGGGAGATGAAGGACCGGTCGGCCGTCTACCTCACCTTCGACGACGGCCCCACGCCCGGCGTCACGGAGTGGATACTTTCCACGCTGGACAAGTACGATGCCAAGGCCACGTTCTTCGTGCTGGGCAAGAATGTCGAAATGTACCCCGACCTTTACCAGCGCATCCTCGATGCCGGCCACAGGGTCGGCAACCACACCTACTCGCACCAGAAGGGATGGGGGATGAGCCTCGAACGCTATACGAAGGATGTGGATTTCGCCAACGATCTGGTTCACAGCGAACTGTTCCGCCTCCGTATGCGCGCATCACCCCGGCGCAGGCGCGTGCGCTGGGGCAGCGCTACAAGCTGGTGATGTGGGACATCATCTCGCGCGACTACAACCGTAAGCTCTCGCCCCGCACCTGCCTGCGGAACGTCACGCGCTACCTCGAAGGCGGGTCGATCGTCGTCTTCCACGATTCCGAAAAGTCGTTCCGCAACATGAGCTACGCCCTGCCGCGCACGCTTCAAGCCGTCCGCGACATGGGACTCAAATGCAAGGCGATCGACCTGTAAGCTGCACGCGCCGTCAGGCTGCGGGCGGACGCCGGGAAGCGCTCGTGCGGAAGTCCCCGCCCTGCGAAGCCCCCGCTCTATCCTGAAAATTACGGGGGCGTTCTCGCAAAGCGAGAACGCCCCCGTACGGATTATCGCCGCAACGGGTTATTCGCCCGAATTGCGCCCCGCACCGTCTTTGAGTTTGAGTTCCAGCGTGTAGATGTCTCCCTCGCGGCTCACGTCGACCATTCCCGAAACGAGGCGCGCTTCGACCTGGCGCCGCACCGAATAGAACCAGCAGCCCCAGTAACCGCCGTAGGAGGCGTCGTAGATGCCGGCGATCATCGTTCCCGCAGGCAGTTCCTCGGCGGTATTGGCGTCGAGAAGCGTATAAGTCCCGTCGGGGATGTAGTCGCCGGCGCCGTGCGTGACGTTGAACGCCAGCTGCACGGCGTCGCCCTGACCGTAGTTGATGTCCAGATCGTAGTCCGCCTCGGCCAGCACGACGTTCCACGCATCGGAACCCATCTCGTAGATGTCGCCGTAGTAGATCGCCATACCCTGCGTGAAGGTCAGCTCCACGTCCTCGGTCAGATTGCTCATGTTGCCGTCCAGCGTGCGGTTGTAGAACGCCAGCGGCCCGTAGTATTCGAAGTCGCAGACTTCGTCGTTTTCGAGCAGAAGCGAGCAGGTCACTTTATAAAGGCCCTCGATCATCTCGACCTTGGCCGAACCGCTCTGCGCCTCGGAATAGGTGAAATCGCCCTCGTCGTCGTGGCGCGCCAGATAGGTATCGCCGTCGCCGTTGAGCGTTCCGGCCGGATAGCCACTCCCGACATTCATCGGATAGTCTCTGACGTCCAGCGCCGCGAAATCGGGGTCGGCCGCCAGCGAACCGTTGAAATCGAGGCAGAGGATATAGTAGCCTCCGGGATCGTTCTCGTCTTCGACGGTGAAGTTGATCCAATAGTTGCCCGTCCCTTCGTCGTGATAGTCGCCCTTGTAGTATCCTTCGGCCCTCACGCCCTCCGTCAATGCGGGTGTGTCGGGAGTATCGGGTTCCCCGGGTTCTCCGGAGTCGTCATCTCCATCTCCCTCCCCCTCTCCCGGCGTTCCGGGCGTTTCGTTCTGTTCGGGATCGGTCGCAGGATCGTCGTCGCTGCACGCAGGCGCCATGCAGACGAGGCAGAGGGCAGCCGCTGCCAGCAAAAGTTTTTCGAATCTCATATACTAACTAACCGTTAAAATTATAGCGCAAATGTATAAAAAAATATTCTTTTTGCGACGATCGTGTCCGGATTCGCCGCGTATTTGTTAATTTTGTCTCCGCCTATGAAACTGATCCTTGCCGTTACCGCCGCCAGCGGCGCCGTCTACGCCCGCCAGACCGCCGAGCGCCTCGCCGCACTCGACTGCGTGGAATCCGTAGCACTCGTTTACAGCGACGTCGCGCCGACGGTCATGGCGCACGAAGGCGTCGCACTGCCCGACCACCCGAAGTTCGTCCGTTACGACAACCGCGACCTGTTCGCCCCGCCGGCCAGCGGTTCGGCGCGCTACGATGCGATGATCGTCGTGCCGTGTTCGGTCGGTACGGCCGGCCGGATCGCTTCGGGCGTGTCGCAGACGCTCATCGAACGGGCGGCCGACGTCATGCTCAAAGAGCGGCGGCGGCTGATTCGTCGAGGTGATGTTCCACACCGAGAAGGAGACCGTGCTTTCGGCCGAGCTTCCCCCGATCGTCGATATGGAAGTGACGTGGCGCAGCATCGGCAGCGCGTCGGTATCTACGCCGCCGAGCATGAAGATGAGCGAGGCCGGTTGCAGCGTCGTGCCTGCGGGCTGCATCGGGACGCCCGCCCGCAGCGCCAGGTCGGCGTCGCCCGTGGCGTCGATGAAGTAACGGGCGACGAGCGCCTCGGCGCCGTTCTTGTTCTCGATGACGACGTGCGAGATCCGCCCCTCCTCCGTCCGGCAGCCGGTCAGGTAGGAGTGAAAATAGAGCGTCACGCCTGCTTCGAGCAGCATCCGCTGGGCGACGAGCTTGTACTTCTCGGGCGAGAAGGTGATATTGCCCAGCGGCTTCTCCTCCTCGGCGCCTCCGATTCCGGCGAGCCGTTCGACGAACTCCCACGGGATGCCGCCGACGATGCGGCGGCCGTTGTAGTTGAAGACGCTGATCGGCGCCACCAGTCCGGCGGTAGCCATGCCGCCGAGGAATCCGTAGCGCTCGACGAGCGCCGTACGTGCCCCGCCGCGCGCGGCAGCGATCGCAGCGATCAGGCCGGCCGGTCCGCCGCCGCAGACCACGACGTCGTACGAACCCACGACCGGAACCTCTTTCGTCTGTGTGATGAAATCCATCGTATCGAATGTTATTGAACGTACTCCGCGGTATTATCCGACGATGCGTTTTCGCTTCGCCTCGCAGAGATAACAGACCGCGAATACGACCGCCGACCGGCCCGTAAAGATGCCGCCGATTACCGGTGTAGAAACCGTTGCGGGAATCACACGCGACGGTTGCGGACGCCTACTTCTTGCGGACGATACGCGCGGTGGACTGGGTCGTCTGGCGGACGAAGACTTTCGGCGTATAGCCGTACTTGGCCAGCAGCTCGTCGGTATAGCCCCGGATGGTGAGCAGCTCCATATCCTCGACCTTCATCACGTCGAAGCCCTCGTCGCGGAATTCGGCCACCGCTTCGTCGATATGCCACGAATTGTCGACGCACAACCCCAGATTGACCGCCGAATTGTGGATCAGATTGGTCTTGATGCGGTAGCGTTCGAGCAGCGAGAAGATCGTGGCGAACTTCTCTTCCAGCACGAACGAAAAATCGCGCGACCGCACCGTCAGGAAGACCTGATCCTTTTTGAGAATCAGAATCGGGACGGTCACGGGCGCCGACGTGCCGCGGATCACCGTTCCGGGCTTGCGCTTGTCGCCGAACGGGCGGACGTAGAGCGGGATATTCTTGTTCTGCAACGGCTTGATCGTCTTGGGGTGGATGATCTGCGCACCGCTGTACGCCAGTTCGATCGTATCGAGGTAGTTCAACTCCTTGATCTGCTCGGCGTCGGGGAAGGTCTTGGGGTCGGCGTTGAGCACACCGTCGACATCCTTCCACACCGACATCGACTCCGCGCCGAGAATATTGGCCACCACGGCCGCCGAGTAGTCCGAACCCTCGCGGCCGAGCGTCGTAGTCGTCCCGTCGGGCGCGCCGCCGATGAAGCCCTGTCCCACGAAGATCGTCTCCGCTGCACCTTCCACTTCGGCCAGCAGGCGGAATGCCGAGGCGTCGATATCGACCGAAGCGTCCTTGTGGCGCTGCTGCGTGACCAGTGCACGGCGCATGTCGACCCAATGGTTGGCCACTCCCGCCGAGGCGAGGTACTCCGAGACGACGGTCGTCGAGAGCAGCTCGCCGAAGGCGACGATCGTGTCGTACCACAACTCGGCGTCGGCCGCACGGTACTGCGTCTCAGCGGCGACGCGATCCAGTTCGGCGAACAACGCCTCGACCCGTTCCAGACGGGTCGGGCCGTGCCAGAGGTCGTCGATGATCGCGGCGTGATATTCGCGCAACCGTGCGATCTCGGCAGCGGATTTTTCGCGGTCGCCCCGCTGCACCCCCTCGAACACCCGTTCCAGCGCATTGGTCGTCTTGCCCATCGCCGAGACGATGATGAAGAGGTTCTGTTCGTCGTCGATGATATTGCGCAGGTTGCGCACCCCCTCAGCATTGCGGACCGATGCTCCGCCGAATTTATAGACCTTCATATCCTTGTTTCCCGTTTTACCTTATTCGAGCCGTCGTGCTGCTCCACTGCGCATGGCCGCTGCGCGGATACCAACATTCCCTCCCCTCTGTCCCCTCCCTTTGATAAAGGGAGGGGCTTACACCGTATCGGCCTTCACCTGTTTCATCCTGCACCTCGGCAGTCAGCCGACAGGTATCCCGACGCTCTCCTACTCTTTAAAAGTACCTTACCCTTGTTTCCCGTTTTACCTTATTCGAGCCATCGTGCTGTCCAGCTGCGCATAACCACTGCGCCCCTTTCCGGAGTTCGCACCTTTTAAATAATATCCATCCGCCCCTTCCATCCACGGTTCGATACCCGCTCCGGTACAGCACGAACAGGGGCGGTCAATCAGCCTTCGCCGACCTTCAATTCTCCGGCGCCGATTGTCCGTACGTCGTCCCCGTATTGTAGAACAGGAAAGCGTAGCTGTCGGCCGATTCGGCGATACGCTTCGAGAGCGGTTTGCCCGCGCCGTGGCCGGCATTCCGTTCGATGCGGATCAGCACCGGAGCATCGCACGCCTGCGCATATTGGAGCGTCGCAGCGAATTTGAACGAATGCGCCGGCACCACACGATCGTCGTGGTCGCCCGTCGTGACGAGCGTCGCGGGGTAGCAGACGCCTTCGCGGATGTTGTGCAGCGGCGAGTAGGCGTAGAGCGTGCGGAACTGCGCCGCATCGTCGCTCGTACCGTATTCGGTCGCCCAGCCCCAGCCGATGGTGAACTTGTGGTAGCGGAGCATGTCCATCACGCCGACCGCCGGCAGGCAGACGCCGAACAGGTCGGGACGCTGCACTTCGCAGGCGCCCACCAGCAATCCGCCGTTCGAGCCGCCGGCGATGGCCAGCTTTTCGCGCGAGGTATACTTCTCGGTGATGAGGAATTCGGCCGCCGCGATGAAATCGTCGAAGACCTGCTGCTTGCGGTCGAGCATACCAGCCTTGTGCCACCGCTCGCCGTATTCCGAACCGCCGCGCAGGTTGACGTTCACCACCACGCCGCCCTGCTCCATGAAGAGGATGTGCTCGGGCTTGAACGCAGGGGTGATATTGATCTGGAAACCGCCGTAGCCGTAGAGGTAACAGGGATTGCTGCCGTCGAGCCGCAGCCCCCGGCGATGCGAGACGAACATCGGCACGTGCTCGCCGTCGGAGGATTCGAAGAAGAGCTGTTCGGTAGTGTACTGCGCCGCATCGTAGGCCACCTGCGGCGTATGGTAGCAGGTAGTGCGGCCCGTGGGAATGTCGTAGCGGTAGACGGTCGGAGGCGCGGTGAAGGTGTTGAGCGAGAAGAAAATCTCCTGCTCCCTGTCCTTGCAGCCGAAACTCGGCACCGAACCGATGGCCGGCAGCGGCACGTCGGCCTGCCGGTTGCCCTCGTAATCGTATTTGTAGATCTTGTTCTGCGCGTTCCGGAGGTATTTCACCCACAGGTATCCCCCGCCCGGAGCGACCGCTTCGAGCAGATCGTCGGGGTGCTCCGCGATGACGGTCTCCAACCCCCGGGGTTCGAGCAGATCGATGCGCGCCAGCCGATAGTTGGCCGCACTGTCGTTGGTCACGACATAGAGTTTGTCGTCGCGGCACTCGACGGGCGCATAGTCGTTGGCGAAGCCGGCCAGCAACGTACGGAACGGCTCCTCCTTGTCCGCCGGCCGGAAGAGAACTTCACTGCCCGACGTACCTTCCGACGCGAGGACGAAAAGCCAGCGGCCGTCGTCGCTCTCCCAGCCGCTGAAATAGCGCAGCGGATGCTCCGGATCGCCGTATATGAGAATGTCGTCAGCCTGCGCCGTACCCAGACGGTGGTAATAGACCTTCTGGCATTCGTTCTTCGACGAATAGACGTTCGCCTTCGGCGCGTCGTAGGCGCTGTAATAGAACCCTTCGGAGTCGGGGGCCCATGTCGCGCCGGAGAACTTCACCCATTCGATCACATCCTGCGTCAACTGACCCGTCGCGGTATCCACGACATGTATCCGCACCCAATCCGAACCGGCTTCGGCGGCGGCATACGCGCACCAACGGCCGTCGTCGGAGAACGAGACGTCGACGAGCGCCGTAGTACCGTCGGCCGAAAGGGTATTCGGATCGAGGAACAGTTCGCCCTGAGCCGTGAGCGAGCGCTTGCGCCACAGCGCCGACTGGTTTTGAAGGCCGTCGTTGAGGAAATAGTAGTAATAGTCGCCGTGCCGCTCGGGCGCGCCCTCCTTCGGATAGTCGTAGAGCGCCGTCAACCGGTCGTAAATGGCCTGACGGGCAGGGAGTCGGTCGAGGTAGTCGCGCGTGACGGCGTTTTCGGCTTCGACCCATGCGGCCGTCTCGGCCGAATTGTCGTCTTCCAGCCAGCGGTAGGGATCGGCGACACGCGTACCGTGGTAGTCGTCGACGACGGTCGTGTCGCGCCGCGTGTCGGGATAGGGTAAATGGCTTATTTTCATCTTTCTGTTACAACCGGGCATCAACGCGACCACTGCGAGGGTCGCCGCCGTCCATACGAATCGTCTCATCGGTCTGCTTTTGTATTGTTGCCGCCGGACGGAGAGGGTGTCTCGCCGCTACCGCAATCGTGCGGGCTACGGACGAACGTCTCGCTTCGACCGGCGTTTATGCGGACAAAGATACGAATAAGCGAGGGCAATGTCAAATTTTATTCGAACATTGCCGAGCGGGAGTATCTAAGGCGCAGCCAAAGATACGAATAAGCGGGGGCAATGTCAAATTTATTTGAACATTTGAACATTGCCGAACGCGGGTATCTTCGGCATCGGCCGAAGATACGAAAAGTCGAGCGCAGAAGCAACCGTTCGTCCTATTCTGCCGTAACAAAGCATTCAAGGCGGAGCCAAAGAGTAGGAAAAGAGAGAAGATTTGCGTAACTTTGGCTGTCATAAAAACGGTAAAGATTATGTACGACGAACTCCGAACAACCGTCGAACGGGCGTGGGACGACCGCAGCCTGTTGCAGGACGATACGACCAAAGCCGCCATCCGCGAGGTGGTGGAACTCATCGACAAGGGGCTTCTGCGCACGGCCGAACCCGTCGACCTCGCGCGCAGCCAGTGGCAGGTCAACGAGTGGGTCAAGAAGGCCGTGATCCTCTATTTCCCGATCCAGAAGATGCGCATTCTGCGCGCCGGCGAACTGGAATGGTACGACAAGATGGACATCAAACGCGACTACGACCGGCTGGGCGTGCGCGCCGTGCCCCATGCAGTAGCCCGTTACGGCGCCTATATCGCCCCGGGAGCCATTCTCATGCCCTCGTACGTCAACATCGGCGCCTACGTGGGCGAAGGGACGATGGTCGACACGTGGGCCACCGTCGGGTCGTGCGCCCAGATCGGGAGCCACGTCCACCTCTCGGGCGGCGTGGGGATCGGCGGCGTGCTCGAACCCGTGCAGGCAGCGCCCGTCATCATCGAGGACAACTGTTTCGTCGGTTCGCGCGCGATCGTGGTCGAGGGGGCGCACGTCTGCCGCGAGGCGGTGCTCGGCTCGAACACGGTCATCACCGGTTCGACGCACATCATCGACGTCACGGGGGCCGAACCGGTCGAATACCGGGGCTACGTTCCGCCGCGTTCGGTCGTAATTCCGGGAAGCTACGCCAAGAAGTTTCCGGCCGGAGAGTACAGCGTGGCCTGCGCGCTCATCATCGGGCGGCGCAAGGAGTCGACCGACAAGAAGACCTCGCTCAACGACGCGCTGCGCGATTTCGGCGTTGCGGTGTAAAGGGAGGCATGCATCTCTTCGGCCTGGCCGAAGAACGAACGGATAAATTCTCAATTTCGCCATGATCTATCATATTGCGGAGACGACTTCGACCAACGACCTCGCGCGTGAGGAGCGTTACGGCCACGGCGACGTGATCTGCGCCGAACGGCAGACGGCGGGACGCGGGCAGCGGGGACATACATGGACGAGTCCCGAAGGGGTGAACCTTCTCTTTTCGGTCGTGCTCTGTCCGACGTTCCTTCCCGCAGGCGAGCAGTTCCTGCTCTCGCAGGCCGTGGCGCTCGCGCTGGTCGACACCCTCGGCACCTGCGGAATCGATGCCCGCATCAAATGGACGAACGACATCTACGCCGGCGATCGCAAACTGGTGGGCATCCTCATTGAGCATCACCTCGCAGGCGGGCGGCTCGCCCGCACGGTGGCCGGCATCGGCATCAACGTCAACCAGACGGAGTTCGATCCCGCGCTGCCCAATCCCACCTCGATGGCGCTCGAAGCGGGACGCACGTTCGACCGAGAAGAGGTGCTCGACCGGTTCCACGCCGCACTCATGCGACGGTATGCCGCGCTCGAAGCGGACGACAGGGCGCCGCTTGCGGAGGAGTATCGCCGCCGCATGTACCGGATCGACGCTCCGCAGGCCTTCCGGCTGCCCGACGGAACCCGTTTCACGGGCGTGATCCGCGGTGTCCGCGCAGGGGGCGCGTTGCAGGTCGAACACCCCGACGGCACGTTGCACGACTATCTTTTCAGGGAGATCGAGTTCGAGGTGAAAAAATCGCCGGAGGAGTTGGGAATGAAAAAATAAGACGTATCTTTGTGTCGCCGGCGCTTCAAGCCGCAGGAATTCGGGACGCGGATCATCCTGCCGGACAGAAGGCCGGAACGGCGCGACCGGTGCAACCGGCGGAACGGCCTTCGGGATCGCACCGCTGCGACGGAAACGGATAGTTCCATGCAAAAAAGATAAAATATGAATGTTCCTTCCAATTTGAAGTACTCCAACGACCACGAGTGGTGCCGTATGGAGGGAGACACGGCCTACGTCGGCATTACGGATTTCGCGCAGAGCCAGTTGGGCGACATCGTCTTCGTCGATGTGCCCACCGAGGGCGAGATCGTCGCGGCAGGCGAGGTTTTCGGTACGATCGAGGCGGTGAAGACCGTATCGGACGCATTCCTCCCCGTATCGGGCGAGATCGTCGAATTCAATGCAGCCGTCGACGCCGACCCTTCGATCGTCAACAAGGATCCCTACGGCGAGGGCTGGCTCGTAAAGGTGCGGGTGAGCGATCCCGCTGAGTACGATACGCTGCTCACGGCCGAGCAATATACCGAGTTGATCGGATAATCCGATCGCTGCCGGATAATGGAACCGCCGCCCCGAGAGGGGCGGCGGTTCCGATTTACGATACGAACGAGTTCTTACATCGGCCCGCCATCCCGAGGAGGAAATCCGAGAGGATTCCGACGCGAGGGCCGATTGCAGACCGTCGGGAATATGTAGTTGTATTATCGTCTGTCGGCCTGCGGCCGGCGGAGAATGCTTCGACCGTCTGTGGCGGAACGATGCAGCCCTCCGCATGGGGTGGCTGCGGGCTGCCGCTCTCCGGCCGCAGTCGAAGAGCGAATCTTTTACAATCGTTAGTTTTAGCAGAATCGGAGTGTGAAAGCGTCGGAAACATCCTGAATGTATATCCGGAAGCATCCCGCACCTCCGATTGGGCGTCTCCTGCGAGGAGCAGTTTTTTACCACCTTTTGTCACCGAAAGGTGGCGCCAAAGTGTCCGCAGGGCACCTCCGTCGGGATCGGACGGAGGTTCTCACTGAGCGGGCACAAAAGACTGCGCTGTTTTGCACGCCCGCTCCGGGCGCTCGAACCTCCGTCCGATCTGATTCCTCCTCCGGTGCAATGCGGAATTTGCGGTGCGCTGCGCGCAACGATGATTATTTGCTGGTCTCCTGTTTTAACAGGTCTCCGGCCTGCCGGATCGCACTGCGAAAGTAGCGGATGAAGTGACGGCACCGGGTGAACGCCAAGAGTGGGTGTGCAAAACGACGTTCAGCAGGCGAACGCAGAGGCCGCTTGCGGACTTTGCCGAGCCGCCGCAGTCGAAGCGGCGCAAAGGATTACGCCGCAAAAGCGAAGTCTTTTGTGCCCGCTCAGTGAGCGCAGGTGTCGTCGCCCGTTACTTTCGCCGTGCTTGATCTTTTGGTGCTTTTGGATCAAGACAAAAGCACAAGAAGAAAGAAAATGCACGACAGAAGAAATCGATTCTCCGGAAAGAATTCCGACGCCAAGATCGGCTGCGTCGTATCTGCGGGCCGAAGGCCGTGGGACACGCCCACGGTGGCGGGCCTCCGCAGGCGGAGACTTCAACCCGCACGGCGCAAAGGCCCGCAATATTTCAAGCCGGATTGTGGGGTTTCGCAAGGCCGAAACCTGGCCTGCACGGCACGTTGCTCCGTGAATTCCCGAAAAGTTCGTTCAAGCAGGAGATTTCCGCCCGTCCCGCTCCGTTCCGACCGGCACGACGATCTCCCTCCCGACATCCCGAAGGGCAACAGACATACCGAAAGGAGCACACGGCCCCCCGACAAACAACGGGAACCGTTTCCTATGAAACGATTCCCGTTTTCTTTTCCGCGGCGTATCCCGCCCGATCCGGCTTAGAGTGCGTTGACATGCAGTTGGAGCGCGCCTTTCAAGTTACCGGCCTTGTTCTTGTGGATGATGTTGTGCTTGGCCAACTTGTCCAGCATCGACGTTACCTTGGGCAGCAACGCTTCGGCAGCGCTCTTCTCGCTGGTGTTGCGCAGCGCCTTCACCGCATTGCGCGCCGTCTTGTGATAGAGACGGTTGTGCGCACGTTTGGTAACGGTCTGGCGAATCCGCTTCTTGGATGACTTATGGTTTGCCATAATTTCGTTTTTTTATTTTATTTCACTTTTCGTCAATAAGCAAAACGGCCGTAGCCGCCCTCGGATAGGTCGCTAAAACCCGCTCCTGCAACGTATCACCCGTGAAAGCCGCCACTCCGCCGATCCGTATCGGGCGAAACTTCTGTTCCGTCCCTCCCGCTTCCGGCGCCGGCAGCCCCGCGGCCTCTCGTTTGTAGCCCATAGCAGAGTCGAACTGCTCTTTCAAGAATGAAAATCTTGCGTCCTAACCGATAGACGAATGGGCCTACTCACTGCTATTTCCGCCTCGCAGCGTACTTTAGCGGTGCAAAGATAAGCAAAAAAGCGATCGAAACAAAAAATGGAATAAAAAAATTGCGAAATAAACGCATTTTAAACTGCAATCTCCCGATAATCAACGCACTGCAAGAACAAACGCAATCTATTCCGCAGTCACCTCCGCACCGTTACCGTGCGCGTCGAGGCATCGAAGGCCACCGTCCCGTTGTCGAAAAGCCGTTCGATATGGCCGCTGCGAATCATTTCGTCGGTAGGCAGGAGGTGCAGCCGCGGCGGATCGATCAGCGCGACGGCGTCGCACAGCGTCAGCGCGATGTCCAGTTCGTGCGTCGAAAAGAAGATGCACTTCCCCTCGTCGTGCGCCAGCCGGCGCAGCAGCGTACACAACTCGTAGCGATTGGGCATGTCGAGAAAAGCCGTCGGCTCGTCGAGCAAGATCACCGGCGTGTCCTGCGCAAGCGCACGCGCGATCATCACGCGCTGCGCCTCGCCGTCCGACAGGCGATCCATCGGCTTGTCGGCGAAACCGCCCATCCCCACCAGATTCAAGGCACGGTCGACGACCGCACGGTCTTCGGACCGCAGACGCCCCAGCCAGTCGGTATAGGGAGCCCGCCCCAACCCTACCACGTCGCGGCTGGCGAGGTTGGCGATGCGCACCTTCTCGGTGGTGACGAAACTCACGACCTGCGCGAGCTCGTGCGCCGGCGTCGCACTCAGCAGGCGCCCGCAGAGCCGTATCCCGCCCGACAGCGGCGCCTCGAGCCCCGCGACCGCACGCAGCAGCGTACTTTTTCCCGTGCCGTTGCGTCCCAGCAACGCGACGAGCCGTCCGCCGCCGATAGCCGCCGAAACATCTTCGAGCAGCACCCGGTGCCCGTAGCCGATAGTGATATGCTGCAATTCGACGTGTGTCATACGATATTCTTATTATGCACCACCACCCACACCACGATCGGAATGCCCATGAGCGCCGTCAGCGTATTGACCGGCAGCGCCAGCTGTTTCGAACAGAGATCGCAGACGAGCAGCATCGCCGCACCGAGCAGCATCGAGGCGGGCATGAGTACGCGGTGGTCGGCACTGGCGAAGAGCATCCGCGCCAAGTGCGGCACGGCCAGCCCCACGAAACCGATCGGGCCGCAGAAGGCGGTCACGGTACCCGACAGCAACGTCGTGGCTAGAAAGATCAACGTGCGTGTACGGCCGACATTCAGCCCCATCGTGCGGGCGTAGCGCTCGCCCAGCAGCAGCAGATTCAACGGTTTAAGAACGGCGAACGTCAATCCCGTACCGACCGCCACGGCCGGCACGAGCAGCGTCAGCTGCGGGATCGTCACGTCGCCGAGCGATCCCATCGTCCAGACGACGAACGATTTGAGAGCCGCCTCGTTGCTCATGTATTGGAGAATCTCGACGAGCGCCCCGACGGCCGATCCGAACATCATTCCCAGAATCAGAATTACCATGATGTCCTTGATACGGCGGCTGACGGCCATGATCAACAACAGGATGAGCGCCGACCCGATCCATGCGGCGCCCGCCGTACCGACGCTGGCCAGCAACGAATGCCCTGCGATGCCCAGCAGCGGCGCCCCCAACAGGAACAACGCCACGCCGAGACTCGCGCCCGAGCTGATACCCAACACGAAAGGGCCCGCCAGCGGATTGCGGAACAACGTCTGCATCAACAGGCCGCTGGCCGCAAGCGAAAACCCCGCCAGCACGGCGACGACGGCCTTTATCAACCGGATTTTCAGAATGATGTCGCGCGCCATGGGATCACACGGCCCGCCCGTCAGCAAGGCCCACACCTCACGGCCGCCCACGCCGACCGATCCCGATGCGAGATCGAAGGCGAAGAGCACGACGACGACGATCGCAAGGAGGCCGAAAAGAATTCCTCGGCGGATTTCGAGGGCGGATTTCACTTTTTACGAAAATTATTCGGACAAAAGTAGTAAATATTTCAGAAAATAATTATCTTTGCACCGCAAAACCGACCGAGGGTTTGCACCATACGCCATCGGGGTGTAGCTCAGCCCGGTTAGAGTACACGTCTGGGGGGCGTGTTGTCGCAAGTTCGAATCTTGTCACCCCGACTAACCGAGAATCCTTGATATTCAACCGAATATCGAGGATTTTTCTTTTATGCCGTATGGCCGGAAAATGGCGGTGGTACACAAGTGGTACATAAATGGTCGCTATCCGGAAATTTCGATATTAGCCGTTAAGTATTTAGTTGTCGGTTAGTTGCCGCATTTGGGCCTATACAGTCGCTCCGAACAGGCGGATAATGAATTTTATCGGGTCCGCGGTTATATGAGTTGTAATCGCGTCGCAGTATCTTATGCAGGGGGGGGGCGACGAAGCGACCTGCCGGATGGATTGCGGCAGGCCGGGACGACTAACGACGGTCGGGATGAATATTCGAAAAGGATGCGGATAACGACTCACTGCCATGGGCTTTATCCGCGGCTGCAAGTACATGCGAGACCACCAAAAACTACAATATTGAACACTTCGCCCTCCCCTTGTGGTTCCACAATTGGCGGAGATTCTTCAAATATAACGATAAGACCCATTTTAAAATAGGTATTCAGCCTCGGCATCGCCGGCTGCACCGGCGGTTCGCCGCTATCCGACGCAGCCTGCACTCGCAAAAAAATGCGCGGCACCGACCGCAGACGGCGGAACGAGCGGAACATGCAAAACAAAACGAACAGGAGTATTCGGACGGACAAATACCGATATCGCCATTTCGAGCGGACACCTCGGACAACGACCCCTTCTCCTCGGAGGGGGGGGGTAGTGCCGTTCGCAAAACGGGACGATTGCAATACGGAAGCCAATGACTCCGCAATATCATTCGCACGAATGTCGGAGATTTATCTTCGGCAGAAAAAGGTATCGCAACTTACACGAGTCACCGAAGAGAACGACGACGCCGGCGTCGCGGGACGAGTCAGAAATCGAGCCGGAAATCAAAGGGTTTCGCCTCTCGGTCGGACACCGGCATACGGCGATACGCTCAACAGCGCCCCGAGACCTTCATGCCGCCGGCCCCCCCCGAACCCTCCGTACGGAGCAATTCCAGCTCCGGCAGCAATCCCCGCACACCCCCCGAAACAATATCCCGCGACTTCATGCGCAGAAAAACTCCGGCCGGATGAAACGAAAATACCAAAAACGACAACCAACCGCATGAAAATTTATTCGTTCCGTATTTTGCAAATTGAAATTTTTTATTTATTTTTGTCTAAATGCTTCCCCTTAATGGAGAAGCGACCCGACCACTACCGACCAAAACCGAACCGGATGGGAACCTCGACCATCGTCTATACGATCTTCGCTCGCAGGATGCGGCACGCTTCTACGCGCCGTAGCGAGGGAATAATTCCCCCCCCCATCGGTATTTAGATCGTAACCCACTAACACACGTACGATTACACGTGCGCGCATTGTTTTCTGCAATGTGCGCTCCTCTTTTTGCATTCCGTTTCCGGCCGCATCCTGTCCCCGCAGAATTCCTAAATCCCATATACTATGCTTCAAAATCTACTAAGAACCTTAAACTCTTTCAGCAAAACGACAGTATTGCTGATCTGCTGTTGCTGTCTGGGGTGCGGCAACGGTGAAAAAGAAATCGACGACCCCGACCGTCCCGACCGACCGGACGGCGACGAATACGAGGACATCGAGGTGGTGGACGGCAAAGTGCGTTTCTACCTGTCCGAGTCGGAAAACGGCATCCGCCGGCCGATGGGCGTCGGCGAGCGGGTATGGAATGAGTCGAAGGTAACGGTCAACGGCAAGCCCTATGCGATTGCGACCGATGAGAACGACCGCCGCTATATCGACGTCGCGGCATCGAACGCCGGCACCTACAACGCCACACTGACCACTACGGAGTCCGGCAGTTGGTATGACACCTCGGTCTACACCGATGTGAAACTCCCCTACTCGCAGTTCTGGACGACGACCGCCCAAGCGCTGCAATCGTACCCGATGTACGGTTCGTACACCAAAGAAAACGGCAACAAGCTGATTTTCGACGACGCTTTCGCCGTGCTGGACGTGGCGCTGACGGGATCGGCCGAAATCGCTTCGGTGAAGGTCGCGTCGCCCGACGAAGAAATCGTGGCCGGATTCGCCAACTACCTCCCCTCCCGCGGGGGCTTCTCGATGACCGAAGGCGTCGACTTCGCCGTGCTCAACTGCACCGACGACGGCCGCTGCGTGGCGCTGGACAAGGGAACGCCGAAACATTTCCACATCATGCTGGCGCCGGGCGACTATCCGACGGGGTTGGAGATTACCGTCGGCGACGCGGAGCACCGCGCCATGAAACATACGCTGGCGTCCCTGCAACTCGCCGCAGGCGAAGTATACACCGTCGATCTGGCCTATACGCCCGACGCCGACCTCGTCTTCTACGAAGGTTTCGACAACTTCGTCTGGGGCGGCGACATCATGGGCGGACAGGAGGCGTCGGGCTACGCCCCGACGGCCGAAACCGTTACGACGGACTCGGGAACGGACCGCGACGGTTATGCGGACGCCTTCGAACGGGTCGCCTACAACAACCCCGGGTCGGCCTTCATCCAGTCGAATACGTGGGATGAAGTCAACGGCAAGACGGTCGGCACGTCGCATCAAATGTCCGACTCCTACGTGGCCAGCCGCAACATCGCCGACTACACCTTCATGTTCCGCTGTCAGGAGTATCAGGGTTATCTCGCCTGCGGCACGGGGAACACGGGCCGCGGCATCTTCCAGACCGCCGCGCTTCAAGCCATAGAGGGCATCGGCTCCGTGCGCGTCGCATTCGACTTCTGCTACCAGTACGGTTCGACGGACGTCCTGCTGTTCCAAGTCCTCAACGGAGGAATGATCGCCTCGGCGACCGTCGACGGGCACTCCGTCACGCTGACCGACGAGAATTCGGGCTACTCGGGTGCAACGGGAAAATACATCGTCGAGAAAAACTACGTGACGCTCCCGTCGAGCGAGTCGGCCGTCAAGGAGTGGCACCGCGTGGAGGTCGTCGTGGAGAACGCGACCGACGGCACGATGCTCTACTGGGCGGGCAACGACACAAGCAGCGGCGTCCATGGCTTCTATCTCGACAACATCGAGGTGCGTTCGCTCGGCGAAGCGGAGCGGGGCGAGAACATTCTGCGCGTGCTCTACTGGAATATTCAAAACGGCATGTGGTCGGATCAGGCCAACGATTACGACAACTTCACGGCTTGGGTGAAGAAGTACGACCCCGACGTGTGCGTATGGTGCGAATCGGCGACCATCTACAAGGACAACACCAATGCAGGAGCGCCCGCATCCGACAAGTTCCTGCCCGACGGCTGGCCGGCACTGGCAGCGCGCTACGGCCACTCGTATACGGCCGTCGGCGGCTGGCGCGACAATTATCCGCAGACCATCACCTCGAAATATCCGATCGAGACGCTGCTCAAAATCACGGATACGGAGCAGGCGGGAAAACCCGTTTCGCACGGCGCCGCCATCCAGCAGGTCACCGTGAAGGGCCATAAAATCAATGTCGTGACGCTCCACACGTGGCCGCAGGCCTACGCCTTCGGCGTCACCGGCTCGGCAAATCAGGCGGCGAGCGCCGCCAACAACGAAGGCGACAAGTACCGTGCGTTCGAAATCGGGTACATCTGCGACAAGACGGTCAACGATCCGGCCTACGCCGCACAGGAGGATTGGCTGATGATGGGCGACTTCAACGCCCGTTCCCGCGTCGACAACTGGTTCTACAACTATCCCGAGAACGACACCCGTCTGCTGGTTCACGATCACATCCGCAACAATACCGATTTGGTGGACATCATCGCCGAGCGCAACCCGGGACGCTTCATCTCGTCGACCTACGGCAATGCCCGCATCGACTTCATGTACGCCTCGCCCTCGATGTACGGACGTGTCGCGAACGCGCTGATCGTCATCGACAAGTGGACGACGGCAACCAAGAGTCCCTACGTGTCCAACTTCTACGACCCCTCGGACCATCGTCCGATTTTGGTGGATTTCGAGTTGAAATGACCGTTGGGAACGAATCTCCGACCTGAAACCAATACTACTACTGTTAACCTTATCGACTTATGAGAAAAACATTTCTGACGGAAAGTCTCGCCCGCTTGCTGCGGGGAGCGATCGGAATCGCGTGCCTGGCGGCGGCCTGCGTGTCGTGCGAAACGCACTCGAACTCCGACCGCAGCGAGTCGATCGCGGTCTACGCGGACCCGATCGAAAAGAAGCCGGTCGACGCCGTATACGTCGGCGTGCAGGGCGGGCAGGCGAAAATCTATGCGGAGGCGAACGTCGACTTCGTCGCCTCGTGGGAGGACGACGCCGACATGCCCTGGGCGGCAGTCCTGGACGACACTGCGGTCGACCCGCTGACGGGGTGCCGCATAGTGACCCTCGACGTCCAGCGGCGTGTCGAAACGGGCTGTTACTACACGCGGCGCACGGGTATGCTGATTCTGGCGGCGACCGACGGGACGCTGAACTACAACCGCATAGTGCCCGTACACCAAGGTTCGACAGCTCGCGTGAGCAACGATTTCTCCTCCATGAAGTACGGCAAAACCGATCCCCGCTTCACGGACGACGAGACGCCCATCGACGACTGGACGACCGCCCAGAAGGATTACGGCTTCTCCTCCACGACAATCGACGGCGAGGAGCACGCCCACTGCTACGGCAAGAACGGCTATCTGAAATTGGGCGACGACGAAGGACACGGCGCCGACCTGATTTCGCCCTACACCAACACGCTGCGCAGCGACTCGATGCTCATGGTCTCGTTCCGCGCTGTGGCGTATACCGACTTCTACACCGGAGCCAAGGACGACAACAAAATCAAGGTCGAGGTACTCGACGGGGGCGTAATCGCCGATTTCGCCGACACGGGCAAGACCTCGATCGAGCTCGAAGCCGCCTACTACGACCCCCGGAGCGACGAGTTCCCCGAGAACATGTGGGAGGGAAGCGACCTGCTGGTCTTCGTGGTCGGAACGCAGCTCAATCCGATTACGGTCAACACGCGCATCCGCATCAGCTGCGGCTCGTTCACACAGACGTCGCCGGTCAACAACCGCATCTTCCTCGACAATTTCTACATCCGCCGCCTCGAAGCGGACGAAGAGAATTACTTTACCGAAAACAACGGCAGCGGCAAGGACATAATCCTCGGAGCGCCTCTCGAGGAGGGTCAGGAGTAAGCAGGCCGGAACAAGTCGTATCACCTAAAACAACCTGAAATGAACAAATTTCTTCACACAATGAGCGTTTTCGCCCGTGCGATGTCGCTGGGGGCGATTCTGATAATGCTCGCAGCATACACGGCACCGGCGAAGGCTCAGGAACAGCCGCAGGCGGTTCACGGCATCATCTTCGACTCCGAAGGCAATCCGCTGGTCGGAGCCACAGTAGTCGTCGCTGGCGGAGTGCAGGGCACGACGACCGACACCAAAGGTAAATTCACACTCAAAGTCAAACCCTCCGATTCGCTGACATTCTCCTACCTCGGCTACACGTCACAGACGACGAAGGTGGGCAGCCGCACGAAATTCAACATCCGGCTGGAAAAGGACGCCTCCACCGACATCGAAGAAGTGGTGGTCATCGGCTACGGCCAAGTGGCCAAGAAAGACCTGACCGGTTCGGTCTCTACGGTCAAGATGAACGACATCAAGGACCTGCCCACGCTCTCGGTCGACAACGCATTGCAGGGACGTATCGCCGGCGCCGACTTCATGTCGACCACCGGCGAACCGGGCGCCACCACGACCATCCGTATCCGCGGCACGCGTTCGATCAACGCCTCGAACGAACCGCTGATCGTCGTCGACGGCGTGATGGACGCCATCCACGACCTGAACGACATCAACTCCGACGACATCGCTTCCATCTCCGTGCTGAAAGACGCCTCGTCGACGGCCATCTACGGTTCACGCGGCGCCAACGGCGTCATCCTCATCACCACCAAACGGGGACTCGGCACGACGGGCAAGCCGAACATCACGTTCAAGACCGACATCGGCTTCTCGCAACTGCCCCGCCACCTCGACATCATGAACGCGGCGGAATTCGCACAATACCGCAACGACTACGCCTCGTTCGGCTCCGACGCCAACCATCCCGACATCGGCGCCGATACGCCGCTCTCCGGCTCGGTGTACCCCGACCCGCTCTCGCTGGGCGAGGGAACCGACTGGATCAAGGAGATCACCCGCACGGCCATCTACTCGAATTACGCGCTCTCGCTCTCGGGCACCAACGAGAAAGCCTCGTACTACTCTTCGTTCTCCTACAACGATACGCAGGGCATCATCGACGACAGCGGCCAGAAGCGCTTCACGGGGCGTATCAACCTCGAACGCCAGCTGTTCAAATGGCTGAAAGTCGGTTACACGGGGTCTTATACATGGAGGCACAACGACCAGAACAAGGCCACGATAGGCGGCACCAACTGGTGGAGCGGCGCCCAATACCTGTCACCGCTGCTCAAACCGACGGACACATACAACCCGCTGTACTACAACGGACAGAAAATCAATACGCCGCGTGCGTTGATCGACCAGAACACCCATTACCTCGAACGTCATTCGAGCAACCACAACTTCTCGCTCAAACTGGAACCGATCAAGAACTTCACGATCAACAGCACCTTCTCCTACTACCTCTACCAGCGTCACACGTACCGTTACTATCCGGGCACGCTGCCCATGAAGAGCGAAAACGAAGGCGGCGAGGCATACCGCGCCGACTGGGACGAGAATTCGTTCTCGTGGGAGACGACGGCCGGCTACAAGTTCGAGAAGAACGGCCATGCGCTGGACGTCCTCGGCGGCTTCTCGGCCTACCGGTTCGTGTCGCACGACTTCAATCTCTCGGGCAAAGGCTACATGGACGACGCCATCATGTGGAACAACATGAACGCCGTCCTGGACAAGGAGACCTACTCGGCAGGCACGGCCTACTCGAAAAAGACCAAGATGTCGGTCTACGCCCGTCTGAACTACAACTGGAAATCGCGTTACTACCTCACGGTGACCGGCCGTTACGACGGCGCCTCGAACTTCGCGGCCAACAACAAGTGGGCATTCTTCCCGTCGGCGGCCGTCAAGTGGAATCTGGCCAACGAGAACTTTCTGAAAGACTGCGACTGGATAGACGACCTGTCGATTCGCGTGAGCGCCGGTCTGACCGGCAACGACGCGATCAGCACCTACCGTTCGCTGGCCGTGCTCTCGTCCACCACAGGCGGCTATCTGTTCGACGGCTCGCAGCCTGTCGCCTTCTACCGCAGCCGTCTGGATTCGCCCGACCTGACATGGGAGAAGACGGCCGCCTACAACGTGGCCATCGACTGGTCGATGTTCAAAGGACGCCTGAACATCACGGCCGAAGCCTACAAATCCAAGACAACCGATCTGCTCATGTCGCTGGCCGTAGCCGCCCAGACGGGTTACACCTCGCGCTGGACCAATATCGGCTCGACGTCGAACAAGGGCATCGAGCTTTCGATCGAGAGCCAGAACATCGTGCGGCCGAACTTCCACTGGACGACGACGCTCACGATGTCGCATAACGACCAGATGGTCGACGACATCGGCTCGGAAGACTTCATTTCGGCTTACGACTCGCCGGGCAACAACCCCTACATGATGTACGGTTACGTCAAGGGATACCCGCTCAACTCGCTGTGGGGCTTCAAGTACGGCGGCACGTGGAAAAACGCCGACGAACGCAAGGAGAACGAAATTACGAAGACCTACGTGAGCGTCTCCAACACCGACGGCGGCGCACGCTACTACGACGTCAACCACGACGGCGTGATGTCGCGCGAAGACCTGATTTATCAGGGCAACGCCGACCCCTATCTGTATGGCGGTCTGCAAAACACGTTCTACATTCACGGCTTCAAACTGGGTGTCTATTTCGCCTACTCGCTCGGCGGCAAGATCTACAACTACTCGGAGCTTTACATGGCCGGCAGTTCGATGTCGAACCAGTACCGCTACATGCTCGACGCCTGGCATCCCGTGCGCAACCCCAACTCCGACATCCCGCGCGCCGGAGCCAAGAGCGACGCCGCGCTACCGAGCGACTTCATGATTCACGACGCTTCGTATCTGCGACTGAAAAACGTCACGCTCGCCTACACGTTCGATTTGCGGAAAAAATGCTCGTGGCTGCGCGACCTCACGCTGAGCGTATCGGGCGAAAACCTCTATCTGTGGAAGAAATACAACGGATTCGATCCCGACGTATCGAGCGAAGGCACCTCGTCGACGCTGCGCCGCATGGACTTGGGCGCCTACCCCAAACCCCGAACCATCATATTCAGCATCCAGTTGAGATACTAAACCAATAAGATCATAAGAACTATGAAAATCAAGAACATATTGTATGCGACGCTCTTCTCGGCTTCCCTCTTGTTCCAGTCGTGTTCGCTCGACGAGGACACGTCGGGAATTTCGAGTCCCGACAATTTCTTCCGCAAATACTCGGAGTGCCAGTCGGTCGTGAACAGCTGCTACATCCCCATCAAATCGATTTACACCTACACCTACATGCTCGCCACCGAATGCGTCACCGACATCGCATACTGCCCGTCGGGTACGCGCGACGCCAGTCTGGACATCTCGCCCGCCGTGCCGCGTTTCGGCTCGACCGTCTGGACACAGGGCTACCTCGGCGTACAGCGCTGCAATTTCGCCGTCAACGGCATCGAACGCGCCTATCAGAACGAAGTACTCTCCGAAGAGCAATACCTGCAACTGCTCTGCGAGGCCAAGACTCTGCGCGCGTTCTACTACTGGACGCTGACCTGCTTCTTCGGCAACGTTCCCTTCTACTTCGACGACGTCACCGACAACGAGGTGCTCAACCGCATTCAGGTGCTGCCGCGCATGGATGCCGACGAAACGCGCGCGACAGTAATCAAAGACTTGCAGTCGATCGCGCCGCTCGTCGACCAGACTCGCACCTACGACAACGAGGCCAACCGGCTGGGAGCCTCCTGCGCCTACATGCTCATCGCCAAAATGGCCATGTGGAACAAGGAGTGGGACACGGCCCTCGAAGCGCTGCAACAGATCGAGACCATCTACGGCCCCCTGTCGCAGTACGACTACGCCCAGAACATCCTCTTCCGCAACAAGAACACTCCCGAATCCATCATGGAGATTCAGCACACCTACACGCAGGGCGGTCTCACCTATACCTCCAACGTGGCCTGCATCTGCCAGCCCTATCCGCGTTCGGCCAACTCGTCCATCTACGACGGCGTCGACATTCCCGAACTCGGCGATCAGGCGACCGTATGGACGGCCATGCGGCCGAACGTCTACTTCTGTCAGGGACTCCAATCCAAGATGGGCAAGGATATCCGCGCCAAATACAACATGGCGTGGGGCTATGAAGACAAGACCTTCAACAGCACCAACACCCGTCCCTGGTGCGGTCCGAAATTCTGGTGCCCGAACATGCAGGCATCGGCCGACGGCAACAATTACAAGGTATTCCGCTACGCCGACGCGCTGCTGATGATGGCCGAGTGCTACTTCTACAAGGAAAACTACGAGAAGTCGATCGAGTACCTCGACATGACCCGCACGCGCGCCGGACTGGGCAACTACATCTACCGTACGCCCGCACGCCTGGAAGAGGAGATTCGCAACGAACGGGCGCGGGAGCTCTTCGGCGAATTCCAGCGCAAGTACGATCTGGTGCGCTGGGGCATCTGGTACGATGCGGTGACGAGCAACAGCGACTATGGCCCTCTGCAACTCAATACGACGTCCAGCCTCATCAAACCGTGCCACCGCTACTACCCCATTCCCGACACGGAGGTAACCTACTCGAAGAATAACCTCGACAACAACGAATACAAGGCCTACGGGTTGTAACGACCAGAAACTCTCAGACTATGAAAACATCACTCAATAAACACAAAAGATCGGCCGCCGGCCTGCTGATCGCCGTCGCGGCATTCGCGGCCGCCCTGACCGGCTGTCAGAAGGATTTCGAGATGGACCTGCCGCTGGCGGTGGCGGCACGGGAACTGTCGCTGAGCAAAGAGGCCGGCTCGACACACGTGCTGGTCTATTCGAACGGAGAGTGGACGGCACGCTTCACGCGCAACGTGAAGTGGGCGTCGCTCAACAAGCTCGAAGGTTACGGCAACCACGAAATCGTCTTCACCTACGCGGCCAACTACGGTATTTCGCGCAAAGTCGGGGTCGTCTTCCAGAAAGGCGAACTGGCCGACACCGTAACGTTCACCCAAGCGGGCACCGTCACCGAACCGTCGCTCGCGTTCGCCAAACCCGCCGTAGCGCTGTTGAAGGCGCCATCGCGAATCTTCGCACCCATCGACACCAACCTGCGGTACTGCATCGACGACGTGGAGGCTTCCGTCACCTACTACGATGCGGACGGAGTGCCCGGTGAACCCGTACCCGTCGTGACGCGCGCCGAAAGCGAAGAGGGCGACGACAAACCGCAGGCACAACCCGTTACGCCCTGGATTTCCGAGGTCGCCATCACGCACGAGGGCGTGTCGTTCGCCGTCGAGGACAACGAGGCCGGCTCCACGCGCCTGGCCGACCTGACCCTCTTCATCGAAGACGCCGAGGGCACAGCCACCACCTCGGTGCTGAGCATCTCGCAGGGAATCGCCGAGCCTTCGCTCAAACTGGACAGCTCCGTCGAGACCTACGAGGGTTATGCACAACAGTGCACGATTCCGGCCACGACAAATAACCTCGTACCCTACGCCGACCAAATCGTCTACGATATCACCTACGATACCCCCGTCGAGGAGGGCAACGAGTGGCTGTCGGAACCCATGCTCACGGACGAGGGGCTGACCTTCTCGCTGACTCAGAACGACAGCTCGGAAGCCCGTTCCGCCACGCTCAACCTCAGTTACGCCGACGCATTGGGCGCCTCCGTTTCGGCAGTCTGCAAAATCACCCAGAAAGCCTATCCCACCGCCGTCGACTTCGCGACCGTACGCGGAATGACCCCGGGCGAAATCTCGCTGGCGGGCTATATCGAGGGATTCGTGGTCAGCGACCCGGCCAGCAAGAACATCGTTTCGAGCCCCCAGACCGGACAGTATGCGTTCGACCGCACCGAGAACGACCGCACGGTCTACCTCGAATCGACGGACGGCCGCTACGGTTTCTGCCTGAAATTCGCAACCGAAGACGACAACACGCTGGAACGTTTCTCGAAGGTGCGGCTCTCGCTCGACGGCGCCATCCTCGAAAAGAAGGCCGTCCCCGAATGCTACACCATCACGGGACTGACGGCGGCCAACATTCTGGATACATCGACACCCGACGAATTCAAGATTCCCGTCAAGACCAAACGCATCGCCGAACTCACCGACGACGACATCTTCACGCTGGTCTCGGTACCCGACCTGGAAATCATGTGCAAGGACGGCGCCTACACCAACTGCACCGACGGTTACTCGCTCAAAGACGACGTGAACCCAATCGGCGCCACCGCGCCGCGCTGGGACGTCGCTCCGCTGATGTGCTACGACAAGACGGGCGAAGTAATCCACATGCTGACCAATGCGGCCGTACCCTGGCGCCGTTTCAGCTCGGGACGCGATCTGGAATTCTATTCGGTCGTAGCCCAAGGTTCGGGCACGTTCCGGGGTATCGTCGTAGCCGACGACGTGGCGCCCGTCCGTTTCGGCGACCTCGGCCGCTACCAGCTGCGCGCCATGACACAGGGAGAGATCGCCCTGACCGAAGAGCCGTTCTCGAAGACCATCGTCGAGTGGAACTGGAACGACCGCCAGAACGACCTCACACCGGAAATCGGAGAGGGCGAGATCGACAAGTACGACGCCACGCAGGCCGGGTCACCAGATTTCAACAATGTCGTCTGCTCGGGCAACGGCGGCGGAACTTCCGAACAGAAGGGACTGGTGCCCAATGGCAGCGTCGTACTCTCGCGCCAGTGGTGGGATTTCGACAAGGACGAAGGCAAATATTTCGACATCTCGTTCTCGACGCAGGGCATCACCGGATCGAACCTGATTTTCGGCATCGTTTGGGGACACGGAAACATGAACAACACCTCGTTGACCGGCCCTGCGCACTGGAATCTGCTCTACTCCGTCGACGGAGGCACGACGTTCCGGCCCGTTCCCGACTGCCCGATCATCAAGAAGCGTTCGATCGTATGGTGGAGCGGGACATCGCAGGACTCGACGCCGGGCTACACCGAGCATCTGCGCCGGCTGCCGGCCGATTGCTTCGGCAAGGAGAAGGTGGTGTTGCGCCTGCAAGTAGCCGACAAGGTGACCGACATCGCCCCGAGCAGCAGCGCTTCGACCTATCCGACGAATCTGGGCATCGAAAAAGGCACGCTCACGCCGGAGATCACGGCCGCCAACTGTCAGGTTCGAATCGGTACGCTCACGATACGTTACAACTAAACGCATTTCGGTCGGGCGGCGGACGACAGCCGACCGCCTGACCGGAAAAACAACAACGACAAAACCGAAACAACATGAACTTTCGCAAATCGATATTCAAGTTTTGGAGCATCGCCGCTGCGGTCGGAGTCGCAGCTGCCTGCACCAATGTCGACGCCGAGGACATCGACCTCGTCAAACTGGGTGCATTGGAAAAAGAGTTCATCGTCGAGGCCGATGCGAACTCGTTCGACATCGACATCTACACCAACGGCGCATACCATATCGAACGGATAAACGAATCCGACTGGCTGAGCCTCGCGTGCGGCGAGACGACGGACGGCAAGGCCACAATCACGGCCGAATGCGAATTCAACGAGGATTTCAAACGCAAGGCGGGCATCGTCCTCTGCTCCGACGTGGATTCGCGGCGCGACACGCTCTACATCAAGCAGAAGGCGCTCATCGACGCGCGCATCGCATTCGCAAATTCGTCGATCATCGTCCCCGGGGCCGGCGGCGAGAACAAGTCGGTCATCGAGACCAACGTTCCCTTCTCCGACATTACGGTGGAGACCGAATACTCCGATCCCGAGAATACGGACTGGATCCAGGAGATCGAGATCGTCGACGCCGAGAGCGAGGAGCGCGAGCTGGTCATCACGCTCGACGCCAATCCCGCCGAAGAGGTTCCGCGCTCGGCCGCCGTGTCGCTCTCATTCACCGACGGATGGGACGAGACCGTCTCCGTCGAGTTCAATCTGCTGCAACGCACGGCCAAAGAGACGCTCGGCCGCAACATCACTTTCGAGGAGTTCCGCCAAAACTACGCCCTCAACAAGAAGATCGAAGACTACGTCATTATCGAAGGCATCGTCGTGAGCAACCCCGACAACCGCAATGCGGGCGAGAACACCCAACTTACCACCTCGACAATCGACTACACCGTTTCGGAACGGACCCTCTACCTCGAATCGAAGGACGGCCGCTACGGCATCGCGATTCTCACCAACGAGGTCGAGGACAACATCTTCGACCAGTACGACCACGTGCAGCTCCTCATTCAAGGCGCCACCGGCAACCTGGTCGAGAATCCCGACCGCTACGAATTGGAGGGCGTCACCAAGTCGATGGTCATTTCGCGCACCGCCGGTTCGGCCTCCAACGTTCCCGTCAAGGAGAAACACATGAACGAGCTGACCGACGACGACATCTACACCTACGTGACACTCAAAGAGGTCGAGTTCCCCGTACGCAAAGGTTCGATCACGCCGGTCAACGAAGGGTACGCAATCGGCACGAACGCACACCGTATCAGCAAATACCCGCTGCTCGTGCGCGACATCAACGGCGACGCCATGTACATGATGACCAATACCAACTGCGCATACCGCAGCGACGGCACACGGCTGCCCTACGGTTCGGGCGACATTTCGGGCGTAATCGTCCACGAACGTTTCTCGCGTTTCGAATGGCGCAACGGAGCCGACCCTGCCGAAATGACGGATGACCCGACGCTCGGCTACATCGGCCGCTATCAAATCCGCCACCAGAACAAGGAGGACATCTGGGGCAAGATGCAGAACAGCGTGGAAGACAGCTTCTCGGCACTGCTGACCGAATATCGTTATTGGAACCCCGACACGGAGAACGAGGTGCAGAAACCCACCTACGGCACGAACGGCTGGCTGACGCACACCTATCAGGAAAAGTATTCGGGTTCGGCCTCCAAGGAGTACCTGCAAGCCACCTACAAGCAGCACATGGTGGGCGGCGGCACGTACGAATACTTAGGACCCGTCGGCAACAGCGCGAACAACCTCTTCGGCGCCAACTACGGCAACAAGAACGGTATCGGCATCGTAATCGACCCCTCGAAGGAGAGCTGGAATCCGAAGATGGACGCCTTCATCAGCCGCAATCCCGACGGAACGATCGAGTGGTGCGGCCCGTACGCCTCCGACCAATACGCAGCCAGCGGTTCGGGAGGCTGGCCCGGAAACGACGCAATCCCGACGAGCTCCCAGCAAATCAACTACAACGGCAGTACGTCGATGCGCGGCAAGGCCAACGTAAGCGGCAACTGTTACACCGCCTTCTCCAACCACTACTGGTGGGACGACGACACGGGACGTTTCTACGCATGGCTGATCAACTTCTCGACCGAGGGCATTTCGACCTCGCACATCTCGATGCAAATCTCCGTGATGAACACGCAGCAGACCTTCTATTCGCCCCGCTACTGGTGTGCCGAGTGGGCGCTCACCGACTCGCAGGCGCCCGAAGACGACTCGCAATGGAATCTCATCGGCGAATACACGGTGCCCGACGTCTCCGTCTGGTCGAATACGCTCTACTCGTCGATCGTGGCCTACAAGTACATCGACTTCGAACTGCCGCAGGAAATCCTCGGCCACCCGGACGTCTACATCCGTCTGCGTCCGACGAGCGACCTTTGCAGCGACGGCAGCGATTATGCCAACGCCCGCCTGAACGGAAGCGCTGCCGGAGCGGCTTTGGCCTCCCAGCATGCAAGCAGCCTCGAGTATTTCGCGATTCGTTACAATAAATAACCGCTGTATCCGATAACCGGCCGAGGGCCGGCAAGCAACGGAACGTCCGGGCTTGTCGGCCCTCTTTTCGAATACATCCGAAACAATGAAGCTGAAAATCAAGCTATTTCTGACAGCATTGCCGTATCTCGCCGTCGCGCGCGCCGACATCGGTATCGTGCCTCGCCCGCTTTCGGCCGCGGAAGGCAGGGGGACGTTTGCGATCACGGAGCGCACGGTCGTCGCATCGCCCGAAACGCTGCGGCAGGAAAAAATAAGGTTTCGGAATCGCGCAGTCACGTATCGCAGTCCCTGTTTCGTTCCGGCGGACCGGGAGGAGGCACCGCGAGCCGTCAGAGACAGTCCCGCTTCACAAGCGGGACAAATTGCGACACGGGAAGACATGAATCCGCACCTTCTTGCGAAAACCGCCTGCCGAACCCTCCGGCGCGAACTCTCCGCACGAACCGCTCCCGTTCTCGTTTTTATTTCCTATCTTTGGCGGTGAAAACGACCTCGCTTTCGGCGGCCGGACAGGAACGACCGGTTCCGCACCATGCGGCCGCCCTCAAAACTGTGACCCAGCATGGACAATCTGAACCAAGACCTGACATCGCTGCTCCGCCGCGCGGGGCTGGACAACTCCGGCGGAGAGTGGGGCTCGCGCATCCTGCTCGTCGCAGGCATCGTCCTCGTCTGCTACCTCGCGGTGAAATTGTTCCGGCATCTGGTGACACCTGCCCTGCAACGCATCAGCGCCCAGACCCGGACGATGTGGGACGACCATCTGTTCGACGACAAAGTCCTGCACGCCGCCTGCCGCCTGATTCCGCCCGTCCTCCTATATCTGCTGCTGCCGCTGGCCTTCGGCGACGACCCCTCGCTGCTGAAACTGCTGCACAAAGGCTGCTCGATTTACCTCATCGTCGTGACGATCGCCCTGCTAAACACCTTTCTCAGCGCGCTCTACGACATTTCGAACAAACACGAAACGCTGCGCGACCGGCCGTTGAAAGGCATCTACCAGATGCTCAAACTCGTGACCGTCAGCGTCGGCATCGTGTTGATCATCGGGATTCTCATCGACCGGAACGCCACGAGCATTCTGGCCGGACTGGGTGCATCGGCCGCCGTGCTGATGCTGATTTTCAAGGACAGCATACTGGGGCTCGTCGCCGGCGTTCAACTCTCGGCCAACGACATGCTGAGACCGGGAGACTGGATAACGATGAGTAAATACGGTGCCGACGGGTATGTAATCGAGGTGACGCTGACGACGGTCAAGGTGCAGAATTTCGACAAGACGATTACGACGATTCCTCCCTATGCGCTGGTCAGCGACTCGTTCCAGAACTGGCGGGGTATGCGCGAATGCGGCGGACGGCGCATCAAGCGCTCGGTCTTCATCGACGCCCGCACGATTCGCCGGTGCACGCCGGAAGAGACGGCGCGGCTCCGCGAAAAGGGGTATCTTGCGGCCGATACATCGCAGGAAATCGTCAACCTGCAAGCGCTGCGGGAGTATCTCGCGAATTACCTGCGCAACTGCCCCGACGTGCGCAGCGACCTGATGTTGATGGTACGCACGCTCCAACCCACGTCCGAAGGCGTGCCTTTGGAGTTCTACTGCTTCACGCGCCACTTCGAATGGATTCCCTACGAAGCGTTCCAGAGCGCACTTACCGACCGTGTGCTCACCCTTCTGCCGGAGTTCGGCTTGCAGGCGTTCCAGCGGCCTGCGGGCACCGATCTGCATGAACGGCACTGACGGCATTCGGACACAGGAGGAATGTCTGTTTTCCGACGCAAAACGCGCGCTTTCTCCCCGAAGGAGCGTATCCCTGCAACGGTTTTTCCGGAAAAGGTGCGCGAAATACCACGAAATACGCTTTGCCTGCGTGCATTCCTGCCGTCGCACGGCGCGAACGTCCGCGGAAGACGGCCCGACGAAGGACGGCGAGGGCAGAACGCCGTCTCCACCCTATCGGATATTATGCCTCCGCACTGAGACACATGCTGACATAGCGCACGACGACGGGATAAAAGCGCATGTATGCCGATGCATGCGCCGAATCGGGATTGCGACGGCAAGGCGTCCCCTGCTCCGAATACACCGCCGCAAGGGAACGAAAAGGGGCAGAGTTGTGAAAACTCTGCCCCGAATCGTCCTCCGTCGCGACGGAGGAGAGACGATCCCCGCTATTTGAGAATCTTGTAGGTCACCTTACCGCTCTTCACGGCCCAGGGATAAGCCACCTCGACGTTGACCGTCACGTCGACATCCTTCTGCAACGAGAGGTTATTGAGATTCGAGAAGGTGATCTGACCGGTCGTCTCGTCGACAGTTACACGGTCGCCGAGTGCCGCCGAAGCGTCGAATCCGTTGTCGGCATAGGTCACCGAGAAGCTGACGATGCGGATCGCTTCCAGCCCGAAGACTTCGTCGCTGTTGGGACGGACACCCTCAGCGAAACCGTTGGTGTCGTCGCCCGTGATCCACGGATCGGCCAGCGTCGCATCGTGATCGATCAGCTCGAAGCCCTTCATATCGTCGGCGTCGCGCATATCGCGCAGCGAAAGTACCTCGCAGATATTCTTCGTATAGGTCGCCTCGGCCGTGCGGGTCGGGATTTCGACGGTCTCCGACTGCGTGAACGAGCGGATCGGGTCGAACTTGTTGACCTCATACGACGTATAGTCGTTCACGGCCGTGAAGGCGTTGCCGATGACGATGCCGTCGATCGAAAGCGTACCGACGACGGGCACGGATTCGTTGCGGCCGTAATACGAGAGTTTGTTACCGGCGATCTCGATGCCGTCGTGAGCGGGAGCCGTCGCGGGAATCTCGTAAGCGAAGACGAGTTTCTGTGCAGCGATCTCATCGTCCGATACCGGTACCCATACGCCCTGCGCATCCTTCTTGACGATCGTGAAGGCGGATTCCAGATCGATGTCGGCTACCGAGAAGCCCGTGAGCGCACTCGATCCGAAACTCGGCGACCAGAGACCCTTCACATCCGACTGCCACTTGCCGTCCGCGTTGTAGACCCATGCGTCGACGTGCTGCGCGGCATAGGCGGGAATCTCGACCCTGGCCTCGCCCTTGACATAGATCGGCAGGCCGTAGTTGGGAACGAGCTTCGTCTCGAAGGCGAATACGTCGGCGTCGGTCTCCACATCGGCACGATTGACCTGCATGTGGGAGGTCATCTTGCCGTCGTTGGCCACGGCGATGCGGGTGATCGTCGCAGGATTCGAACCGTCGAGGAACCAGTAGTTCTTCTCCAGCGTCCGGTCGCCGCAGACAGCCGTATAGAATGCGTTCGCACTGTTGGGCGAGCCTCCATAGTAAGGACGGGTAAGCGACGTAGCCAGTTCGGCGGCATCCGTGAAGTGATCCTTCACCTGCTCGAAGAGTTCGCCGACAACGGAGGTATCCTCGGCTACGAACAGCTCCTCGGTGGCATCGTATGCGAGCGTAGCGGCGGGAAGCGTAACCTCGATCTTCTCGGGCAGTGCGACGAACTCGGCCTCGAAGGCGATCGTCACCTGTACGTTCTCGAACTCGCTCGACGCTTCGACGGCATAACGCTTGCCGAAGGTGTATCCCGAAACGCGCAGCGTATAGCCCTCGTCGGCATCGTAAGCCACGGGAACCACCTTCACATTGTCGTCGACGGTCTCGGTCGGCTTGCCCTCCGCGTCGAGCTCGACGGCCTTCACCACGGCGCTGCCGCCCTGGTTCCAGTAGGTTACGATGTTCTCGGGCGTGATGTCCTGAGGAAGCGTCGACTCGGTTACTTTGAGCGTGAATTCGCGCTCGGCACCTTCGTACTCGCCGCCGGCTTCGTAGACCGTCCGGAAATCGGAGTAGTTCCAGACGTACTTCAACAGGTCGAGCGTTACGCCGCGCTTGGTCTTGACGATCGTCACACGGCTGTTGAAGGTCGGGTTCAGCGCATCGTAGGCGGCAGCGACCGTATAGGCGTGCTCGGTGAGCAGGTAGTTGTTGCGCGTCGACTTGTCGGCGGCGATCAGCTTGACCGTCTCGTCGCAGACTTCCTCCCCGCCGTTCGCAACCTCGAAGTTGCCCTTGTCAGCCGACTCCAACTCCGTGCCGTCGGCCTTGAATGCCTTGCTCGTGCAGGCCACGACGGGCGCTTCGAGCGAATAACCCATGTCGGCGAGCTGAGCCAGATCGTAGTAGGCTTCGCCGTCGGTAGCCCAGAGTTTGTAGCCCTTCATCAGTTCGACGACCATGTCGGTATCGTCGTAGGGAATCTCGTAGGCCACTTCGCCGTCCGCAGCGACGATCCGGTCGGCGTCGATCGAACCGTCCTCCTTGGCGGGAGCCAGCACGACGGCCTTCACGTCGGCGCGCGCCGGCACGAGGTTCACGTAATCCGAAACCACATTGGCCGAATAGTCGTTCCCGGCCTCCGCGTCGTAGGCTTTCTGTACGCGCAGCGCAATGCTGTACGAAACCTTACCCGTGAAGAAGTCGGGGGTGAAATCGGCGGGAAGCGCCGTCACGACGAAGCGGCCGTTGCCCGTCTCGTCGGCCTCGACCTTCTGAATATTCAGCGCAGGCACCGTAGCGCGCGTCTTCACCTGTTCCATTTCCAGCGAGAACATCTCGGGTTCGGCGGCATAGGCGGCCACGAGCTGTCCGGCAGCCTCGACGGGCGTAACGCGGAAGGTCATCTCCACCGTACCGTTCGCCAGCAGAACGGGCTCCTCGCCCTCGGGGGCATAGTAGAGCGCGTTGACCGACGCCTTGTGATCGTCGTAAGCCGGAACATAGACGAGGCTCTGGATACGGCTCAGGAGCTGATCCACGTCCATGCGCAGGCCGTCGATGAGGTTTTTCAGATCCTGCATCGTCCCCTCGTACTCACCGGCGACACCATTAATCGCATTGGCAATAGCCTCATTGATCTTGCCGTCGTTGGCGAGCGCCTTGCCGATGCAGTCCTCCACGCCCTTCGTGAAGGCGGCGTTCGACTCGTCGTATTTGATCTCGGCATTTTCGAGCGCTTCGAGCCGGCTCTTGATGTTGGCCAGCGAACCGTCGGCGTCGGGCTTGCCGTTGAGGGCATCGATCTGCTCCTGCAAATCCTGGATTTCGAGATCGAGCACATCCTTTTGGACGAAGTTATATTTCGCCAGGATCGGCTCCATCGCTTCGCCCAGCGAGTTCTTCATCGCCGTCTCGCTCTGGCGGATCGCCTCCTGTAAGACGGTCAGCGTCGGATAATCGGCCAGTTCGGCGTCGGTCACGTAACCTTCGAGCGTCGAAGCCAGCCCTTCGGCCGAAACGTAGTTGGCCTTGATCTGGTTGAGCAGCTGCGACAGACTCTCGACCGTCGTTTTGGTGGCGTAGGTCGCCTCGGCGTCGCTCTTGGTCAGGTAGTTCGCCAGCGAACCCTTCACGGCGTCGATTTCATCCTGCAAACTCGTGCGGGCGCTTTCGAGCGCCTCGATCCGCTTCTCCAGCTTGCCCTTATCGCTTTCGAGCGTCTCGATCTGTTTTTTCAGCGCTTCGACTTCCGATGCGGAGGCCGCCTTTCCCAACTCCTCCTGCAACTTTCCGATCTCTCCGGCCTGCGTCTCGGCTTTGCCCTGCAACGCCTCGATTTCGTCCTTCAAGCCCGAATCAACCCCGTCCAACCGGTCGACCGCATTTTGCAGAGACTGCATCTGCTTCTCCACGGAAGCGATCTGCCCCGTCGTCAGCTCGTCGATCCGGTTGTTCAGACTCGTGATGTCGTCATCGTAGTCCTTGCAACCGACTCCGGCTACCACTGTTCCGACAAGGAACAGCGATAGGAGTCTACCTAAGAATTGTCTTTTCATAATGAAGAAATTAAAGATGTTTTGAAATGGTTTGAACTTCGTGTCTTTTCGGTATTTATTTACTGATTCTTATCTAGTTGTCATCCCTTATCGGCAGGATTTCATGCCTCCCGCCGCCGGACTGTTGGTATCATATATGATACGCATGATGTAAAGATATATGAAAATCTTTGCAATGCAAAACTTTTCGTAAAATTTTTCGGGATGCCAATCGACTATACAGAACAGATAAAACTTATCGCTCTAAAAATCAGAACACTAAGAAAGGCTCGAAAGCTCACGGTACAGGAATTGGCCTACCGCTGCGACATCGAACGTTCGAACCTGAGCCGTATCGAAACGGGCCGTTCAAATCCCACGGTCAAAACACTTTGCATCATCTGCAACGCACTCGACGTACCGCTTCGGGCACTGATCGAATAAACGCCGCCCGCCGCCCCGTCTCCATTGCGTCGTTCCGTCCCTTCCGCTTCGTCCGGAAGGGACGAATCCCAAACTTATCCTGTACTTCGAGGGCCGGAAAAGCCTCCGATCCGCCAGACTATATAAATAAGTAGTATCCTTCCGGATTCCGTCCCCCACGGGAGCGTCGGCGGCGTCACTGTCGGCGGGCCGCTCCCGTCGGCTGCGGTTATGCCCGCGCATTGTCCGCAACATCGATCCTGCCACGGAGCGCCTTTTCGGACGATCCGTGCGGCGATCCGAAACGGCAACTTCCTGCAAACAAGATCATACAATTTATTATTTACTTATACAATATTATATTTCATCCACCAACAAACGTTGCTTTGCTTGTTTCGGCCGGCCGGTTTTCGGAACTTTATATTGATTAACCCGCTAACGAATCATCGTATGAAAGTGACCAAAGAACGACTCAGCTATCTCAAACAGGCGCAATACGTCCAACGCCTCGCCGAACCCTACATCCGCAAAGGGAAGCTCCCGCTATGGAAAATCCATACCAAATTCGTGATCGAAGAGGCTCCCGTCAGTCTGAACACGTTCCGCAAAATGCTGAAAGAAGACGTTTCACATCTCAATGAGAAGATCGAAATCTATCGCAAACAGATGGAGGAGCAGCACGACCGGGAGGTGGAGAAGAAACGGCGCAAACGTATCAGAAGCAAATAACCGGCCCGCAGCCCCGCCACACCGGCCGGCGCCGGTGCGGGCCGTTCCGGCCGCCGTGCCTTCCGTGCTGCGGCACGGAAACTCATTCCCCCGAAGCCGAAAACGCCGCCGCACAGGCACCTGCAAACGGGTCGGGAGACCCGCAAACGGAATACCCCCGCCGGAAACATTTCCGGCGGGGGTAATGCAAGGGATCGGACTCGTCCGAACGTCCCCGTTATACACGTCGCACGCCGAACGGGCCTGCGACGGAACGGACGTTATTTATACTTGATCCACGGCGCGTTCTTGTCGAGCCAGTTCTTGACCTCGACCGCACGGTCGCTGTTGAGCGCATCGGCACCCAGATAGGCACCTCGCATGAACTCTTCGGGCGACTGACCGGGCCACAGCGAGACATAGAGTCCGGCCTTGTGCGCCAGATCGACCATCGCCTTCGACGTGCCTTCGATGCGGCAGCCCAACCGTTTGATGCCCATGTCGATCGCTTCGAGGATCGTCTCCTCGCAGATCGGCTTCGAAATAATCAGCAGCAGATCGACGTCGGGGTGGAGCGAACGCATCATTTTCAGCGCGCGTTTGTCGCTCGACGTGAACAGATAGAGCGAGTTGGCAGGTTTCTTGGCCATCACCGTGTTGTACACCTTCTCGCAGTACTCGCGCAGCCGCTCTTCGGGATAACTCTCGACCGGCTTCGTCTTCATTTCGAACTCGATGTATACGTTGTCCTTGTCGGCGAAGAAGTCCACCAGCTCGGGCAGGAAGATCAGGTCGTTGCCCTGGTTGGTCTTGACCTTGCGGATCTCGTCGGCCGTCATCGTCTCCACCACGCGCTTGCAGGGCGTCAGACGTGCCAGCGTCTCGTCGTGCGAGATCACCAGCTCGCCGTCGCGGGTCATGCGGATGTCGGTCTCGAAACCGCGCAGACCCGCATCGTAGGAGGCCTTGAAGGCCGGCAGCGTGTTCTCGTCGTACTCGAAACGGCTGCCCCGATGGGCGAAGAGCTGGATGACCTGCTCCTGCGCCAGCACCTCGGCGGCACCGGTGAGCGCCAATGCGCAGACACCCAATTTCAAAAAGAAGTTTTTCATAGGCTTATAAGGTTTTAGTTGGTTTCGGCAGCGTCGTGCTCATATCCGTCGCTCTTGGTGTTCCACATCGACAGCAGCACCAGGAATCCGAGCACGGCCATGGCGATCATCGTGATGAAGACCCAGCGCCAGCCGAAGTGGTCGGAGATGAAGCCGAAGCCCCAGCCCGAAACGACGACACTGACGTAGCTCACCATGCCCACCACGCCGTTGGCCGTCGAAGCGGCCTTCTTCGTGGCGTGGTTCGACGCGATGACGCCGATGAGCGCCTGCGGGCCGTAGATGAAGAATCCCGCCACGGCGAGCATCATCAGCAGCACGACAGGATCGGTCGACTCCGGCAGGGCGAAGAAGAGCGAGATGAAGAGGATCACGCCTGCCATGCAGAAGACGCAGGTACGCTGCGCGCGGCCCCCGAAGAATTTGTCGGAGATCCAACCCGCGAGCAGCATGCCCGTGATACCGCACACTTCGAAGATGGCGACCGTCCAGCCGGCCATGCTCGACGAGAGGCCGCGCGACTCCTGCAAGAAGGTCGGGCCCCAGTCGAGCACGGCGAAACGCACGATATAGACGAAGAAGTCGGCCACGGCCAACCCCCAGATCATGGGATTGAGGAAGACCTTCTTGCGCAGGAACGCCTTGAACTCCTCCGACGAATCGTGTTCGTCGAGCTGCGTCTTGGTGCCCTCCAATTCGGGCAGGCCGACCGACTTGGGCGTATCGCGCAACGTAACGATGATGAAGATCACGCCCAGCACCGCGATGGCAGCCGGAACCCAGAACGTCCACTGCCAGGCGCCGACATGCTGCAACGCATTGGTGACATAGGCTTCGGCCGAAGCGGCGTCCATCTTCTCGGTGATGCTCGCCGTATTCTCCACGACGCGCTGCCGCATCTCCGGATCGCCCGTCATATCCGTACCCGTGTGGCCCATCAGATACCCGCACAAGATCGCGATGATGAAGGCGCCGATCGAGTGCGAAGCGTTCCAGATCGACATCTTGGTCGCCAGCTCCTTGGGCGGAACCCAATGCGTGATCAGGCGGTTGCACGGCGGGAAGCCGCACCCCTGGAACATGTTGTTCAGAATCAGCAGCACGCCGAACAGGACGACCAGCGTATGGATGAACGTCGTCCCGTAGGTCTGCCCCGTAATCCATGCGCAGATGATCGCACCGCAGCCGAAAATGAAGTTGATGACCGAACACACCGACAGGCCCGTCACCATGTGCCAGCGGCCGTTGGTGCGGTCCGCCAGTACGCCGTTGACGAATTTCGACACGCCGTAGATCAGCCCGACGAGGGTCATGATGACGCCGAAGGTCGTTTTCGAGATGCCGTACTCGGCCGTAAGACCGGGAATGGCGAAAGAGAAGTTCTTGCGAACGAAATAAAAAATGGCGTAACCGATCATCGTTCCGATGATCGTCCGCCACTGCCAGTATTTGAATCGTTTGGTCTGTTCCGCAGTCATAAGGCTCGTCGATTATGCGATTTCCCAAGCTCCGCCCTTGCCGAAGACGCGGGCGACCAATTCATCGTAAATCCGTGCGCGTTTGGCCAGATCGAGCAGATTGATGCGCCAGCGCAACAACTGCGTGAAATCGACCATGCTGCGCAACTGCTCACGCGAAACACCGATCTGCGAAGGATCGGTCGGCGCGCCCGCGGCAGCGAACAGCGCACGCATCTTCTCGAACGGATAGCACTGCGCCTGCAACCGTGCCTTGAAGGCGGGCCAGTTCTCCTTGACTCGCGTGAGTTGTACGCGAACCGTCTCGGCATCGTTCCACTTCTTCGTGATCTCGGTATAACCCAGCTCCGGCACGGGGAAATCGCGGAACAGATCGAGCGCACGCCGCTGCTCCGCTTCGAGCGAGGGCCATGCGGCCACGCAGGCGTCGACGTCGAGCGTCGAGAGATCCATCTTGAAGAACTCGTCGAAGAAGGCGCACATCGTGAGCGTACCGATCGCCACCTGGAAACCGTGCGACTGGAACTTGCCGTTGTAGCGATGGTGCGTCATGTCGAGCACGTGGCTGAACAGGTGTTCGGTGCACGACGCCGGACGGCTCGACTTGGCCACCTGCATTGCGATGCCGCTCAGCGTCAGACCGGCGAAGAGCGAAGCGATCGCTTCGGGTTTGCCGGCCGCCACCCCTTCGGGATCGGCGAGCATCGCATCCAGATCGTTCATGAAGACGTTCCACGCAGCGGGAATGATCGGCTCCGTACCGAACAGGTCGGCGATCATCCACTCGGCGCCGGCGGGTATCTTGGCCGCCAGATCGGCATAACCTGCCGCTGTCATCTCTTTCGGCGCGGCGGCCAGCACGCCCACGTCGGCCAGAATCACCAGCGGCGCATGGGTTTCGATATTGAGTTTGGCGCCGTCGCGCGACACCACTGCGCCCGACGACGAATAACCGTCGACCGAAGCGGCCGTAGCCACGCAAAGATAGGACTGACCGTGGTGGAACGACGCGAGTTTGCACAAGTCGTTGATGACGCCCGACCCGACGGCGACGGCGACGGCCCCCGTGCGGTCGAGCATCTCGTCGATCCGCTCCACATAGGGCCAGTCGGCATGAAACTCCTCCTCTTCAATAAGGAAACGCTCGCAGGGAATTCCCGCCTCGCGCATGGATGCATCGACGGCTTCGCCGGCGGCTTTCCATGTATTGTTATCGGCGACGATGACGGCCTTCCGATTCGGAAAATACTCCTTAAAAAGAGCCGGAGCACGGTGAAGAACACCCTCGCCGAGTTCGAATGCTTTCGTATCGGTTGCGATTTTTAAAGCATCGAGAATACATTGCGTATTGTTCATTCGATTTAAGAGTTAGTAAGTTACTATTCCAAGACACAAAGTTACAAAAACCGCGTGGAATAGCAAGCTTTTAGCGTTATTTTTCCGACATTTATTTCCGGAAAGCCCTGTCCATCCTCCGGAAAGGCCGGCTGCGTTCATCTTTCGGCGGATTTATCGGAAACGATAATACCCGCGCGCCCCTTTCGAAAATCGAAATAAATCGTAAACATACACTACTAAATTTCGAATCGGTTCCGATTCTGCAAATCCACATCCGGTCGGCCCGTACCGGAAGCACATGGCGGGACGGGAGAAATCGCGGCGGAATCCGCCCCGCCGTCAGATGCTCTCCGCAGTTCCGTTCTCTTCCACACGCCGCCGCCTGTCCGCACTGCGATCTCTCTGTCCATACCCAAGCGGACGCGGAAGCCCTTCCTCCGAGCCGTCACACCCCAAAGAGATGCGTGCCGAAGTCCCTGCCGAAACGAGACGCCGGACGCAACGCCCAACCACGCCGAGACCGCCGAACGCCGGCGTATTAAAGCGGATGCGTCCCGTGTCTCCGGTCGCGGAACGGTTCCGGACGGACGATGACCGCAACGCATTTTTTCCGCAAAATAGTTGCAACTTTAAAAGTTAAATTCTATTTTTGTAAAAGCATTCGAAAGAAAATAGAATTAAAACGAAATCGAATTCGATCGGAAGCGTACGGCAAACGCAGTCGGGAAACTCCGATAACCGCCTTGCGGACACGCAAGACCGTTGAAGGCCGGAAACGACAACCAGCAGACGCGACGGCGGATGCCGAAGCGGATTCCGGCCTGCCGGCACAAAAGACGTTATACCTAAATATATAAATAGATGAAAAATACGATGAAAGCGCTCAACCTCCATGCGGTCGGCGACCTGCGTTACGAGGATGTGCCCATGCCCGTGCGTCAGGCGGGAGAGGTGTTGCTCAAAGTGCACGCCTGCGGAATCTGCGGAAGCGATCTGCCGCGCGTCTTTACCAAAGGAACCTACCATTTCCCGACGATTCCCGGTCACGAATTCGCCGGGGAGATCGTCGAAGCCGACGACCCGTCGCTCGTCGGCCGTCGTGCCGCAGTCTTCCCGCTGCTGCCGTGCCGCAAATGCGAAGCCTGCCAGGTGGGAGAATACGCACAGTGCAGCGATTACGACTACTACGGCTCGCGGCGCGACGGCGCTTTCGCCGAATACATCGCCGTGAAGGAGTGGAACCTGGTCTTCTTCGACGACTCGCTCTCCTACGAGGAGGCCGCGATGTGCGAACCGGCCGCCGTAGCGCTTCACGCCATCGGTCAGGCGTCGGTCGGCATCGGCGACACCGTCGCCGTGTTCGGTGCAGGCCCGATCGGCATCATGCTGGGCCTGTGGGCCCGAACCGCCGGCGCGTTCCGCGTCATCCTGTGCGACATCGATCCGACCAAAGTCGAATTCGCGCGCAAACAGGGATTCGACGCCGTGAACTCGCGCGAGACCGATCCGGTGGAGTATATCCGCACGCAGACCGGCGGCCGGGGCGCCGACGCCTGCATCGAAGGAGCCGGCGTGGCGCAAACGTGGGAGCAGGCCCTCAAAGCGGTCAAAAGTTTCGGTACGGTCGTCTCGATGGGCAATCCCGCCGGCGACATGACCCTCACCCAGAAAGGCTACTGGGAGATTCTGCGCAAGCAGCTCACGCTGAAAGGGACGTGGAACAGCAGCTACAACGACGTCCGCAACGAATGGCGCACGGCGCTCGCGGCCATCGCGTCGCACCGCATCGACGTGCGTCCGCTCATCTCGCACCGCTTCCCGCTCTCGGAGGCCGACAAGGCGTTCGGCGTCATGCGTGAGCGCAAGGAGTTCTTCAACAAAGTAATGTTCATCAACCGATAGTATCACCGGCAGGGAGGTCGCAGCCCCCTTTCCGACCGCAGGAGGCGGACAACACTTCCGCAGAAAGCGGTCTCCGGCCGCCCCCGTCTGACGAAACCCGGCACCATCAACACCCAACGATTATGGCAAAAACCGAAAAACTGTTGCAACGCATCGCGGAGCTGGAACGCGAAACCGGCATCCGTCGCACCCTCTTCGCCGCCTGTCCCAATTCGACGGCGGTCATCAAGGCCGCCTTCCGTGCCGCCAAGCGCAACAACGCGCCGATCTATTTCGCCGCGACACTCAATCAGATCGACTGCGACGGCGGGTACACGGGGATGCGGCCCGACGAGTTCGTGAAGCTCGTGCGCATGGAGGCCGCCGCCGTCAACTTCGACGGAATCTATATCGTGGCCATCGACCACGGCGGTCCGTGGCTCAAAGACAAGCAGCGCACCGAGAAGTGGTCGACCGAGGCCGCGATGGACGGGGTGAAGCGCTCGTTCGAAGCGGCGCTGCTGGCGGGGTACGATCTGATCCACGTCGATCCGACGGTGGACATCAACGTACCGGCCGGCCAGACGATCGACATCCGTCTCGTGGCCGCCCGCACGGTGGAGCTGATCCGGCACTGCGAAACCTTCCGCCGTGCGAAGGGGCTGCCCGAAATCTCCTACGAGGTGGGAACCGAGGAGGTGCACGGCGGTCTGGCCGACGAACGGACGTTCGACACCTTCATCGCCGAACTCAAAGCAGGACTGGCGCGCGAAGGGCTCTCCGACGTATGGCCCTGTTTCATCGTGGGCAAGGTGGGAACCGACCTCCACACGACCCTCTTCGACACGGAGGTAGCCCGCAGCCTCACGGCGAAAGTCCGTCCGCTGGGCAGCTACATCAAGGGACACTACACCGACGGCGTAAGCAACCCGCAGGACTACCCGCTGTGCGGCATGGGCGCCGCCAACGTCGGCCCGGAGTTCACGATGAGCGAATACGACGGATTGGCCGAACTGGAACGTACCGAACAGAAGCTCCTGGCCGAAGGACGTATCGCCATGCGTTCGCGCATCACCGAGACACTCGAACGACTGGTCGAAGCGTCGGGCCGCTGGAAGAAGTGGCTGCTGCCCGCCGAGGAAGGATCGGCATTCGGCGCACTGAGCGCCGAGCGCCGCACGTGGCTCGTCAAGACCGGCTGCCGCTACATCTGGCAGGAACCCGAAGCGCTCGTAGCGCGCCAACGGCTCTACGACAACCTGCGCCGTGTGGGAATGGACCCCGAAGAGGTGGTACTCGGCCGCATCGAACACGATATGGACAAATATTTCTACGCATTCAATCTGGTCGACCTTAACAACCTGCTGTAATGAACGTAAAAGAACTGTTGAAAAAATGCCAGCGCGACCGGACGGCCGTGCTGGCGACCAATTTCTATAACTTCGAGACCCTCACGGCCGTCATGCAGGCTGCGCAGCGAATGCAGGCTCCCGTGCTGTTGCAGCTCACGCGCAGCTCGATCGACTATATGGGGCTCGAACAGGCCGTCGGAATGGGCCGCAGGGCGATCGCCGACTACGGCGTCGAAGGGTGGATTCATCTCGACCACGGCGGATCGGTCGAACTGGTCGAGCGGTGTCTCGATGCAGGATTCGACTCGGTGATGATCGATGCCAGCGAACGTCCGTTCGACGAGAACGTCTCGACGACCCGACGGATCGTCGAACTGGCACGCCCCTACGGCGTGAACGTCGAAGCGGAGCTGGGCTACGTCGCCAAACTGGGACAGGCGCAGGGCGGAGGCTTCACCACGCCCGAAGAGGCCGCACGGTTCGTCGAAGCGACCGGCGTCGATGCGCTGGCCGTGGCGATCGGTTCGGCCCACGGCTTCTACAAGCAGACTCCGCGGCTCGACATCGAACGGCTGGCGCAGATCCATGCGGCGACCGACGCGGCGCTGGTGCTGCACGGCAGTTCGGGCATCCCCCACGACATGGTGCGCGAAGCGATCGCCAACGGCATCGTCAAGGTCAACCTCGCCACCGAGATCAAGGACAACTTCATGCGCGCGCTCAAAGGCGTACTGCTCGAAAGCGAGGAGATCGACCTGCGAAAGGTTTTCCCAAAAGCCGTGGCGCCGGTCGTGGAGCTGCTTTGCGAAAAATACCGCATGGTCGGCAGCAGCAAGGTGAAATAGGAGAACACAACCGGGCAACGGACCGCCTTCGAAAAGCAATCCTCGACAATCCGCCGAATCATCCCGCTTCCGATCGCCAGAAGCGGGATGATTCTTATCCAAGAACATTCGTACTCAGAGCATCCCAATATTTACATCCCGTGGTGCAGCGATATCCGGACGAAATATATTACGGATACCCCTGCATACCAACAAAAAAGCGGTGTGCCTGGGAGGCACACCGCTTTAAATACAACCTCTATGGATCAATTAGCTGCGAAACCCGAAAAATCGGTCTGGAAAGCAGCTGCTTCATAGACATTGGTCTTCCCGCTTGCAGGAATCGTCTGCGTAGCACGTACGACCCAATCCTTTTCAGTCGAGGGATTTCCTCCGGGAGCTTTGACGTACCAATAATGCTGCAATGCCTTGTTCCAGGTCGTCGTCGTCTTGCCGCATTCGTTGAAGAAGAACGATACGGCACACATATCAGCAATATTCGAACTTATACGCGACATCGGCGTAACAACGCCGTTCTGAACGAGTTCCACCTTCCAATTCTGGGGATCGTCATTCCAAATCGAAACGACGAAACAATCCTTCAATGCCGCATTGCCGTTCGTCTTGATACCGGCGCCAGTACCGCCACCCGTCCAAGTGTAGGAGTATTCCTTCGATCCCGTATAGGTGGCATTGCCATCGTATACACGCATCTGGTACGTCTCGGGCCGTCCGGTAGATTTCGCTACCCAGTTATCGACGACATTGCCTTTGATTTCGTAGATACTGTAACCGTTGGGAGCCCCGTCGACATTCAGGTTGCTCGACCACCAAGCACCGCAGGCACCGCCATGAACATGCTCATACACAGGCTTACCACCCTGGCACACATACTTGGTATGAATATAATTCTGCGGATAATGCGTATGTCCGATCATGATATGCGCCTCCTTGAATTGCGTCAACAAATTGAGGACATCCGCATAATGCTTGTCTTCATTCACATTCGATCCCGTGTTCTTTCCCCCGTTACGGAAAGGAATATGGGCACAAAAGAAAATAATCTTGTCCGCCTTGTTCTCGACCAGGTCCAGATCGGCTTTCAGCCAATTATACTGCTGATCCAGAAGTCCGGCTTCATAATTCCACGTCGAACCCGTAGATCTCGTGCAAACGACATTATCCATCACAACGATATGTGCCTTACCTCTATTAAATGAATAGTCGGCCGGGCCGAAACGCTGGACATAGTTCAATTGAGCAGCGTATGGAGTCGATTGAGAGGCATCGTGGTCGTGATTGCCCATGCAGTTGAAGATCGGCAGATAATCCGTCCCGATCTGCATGTTCGACATCGATTTTTTCATCGGATCCCACTGCACCGTATTGTCGAACGTAATATCGCCCAATGTAACGGCATAGGCATTCGTCCACCGACCTTCCTCCTGTGCACTTTTGAGTGTGGATTTGATATCGGGAATCGTCTCCGTTTCCCAACGAGTCACATCATCATCCGTCTTACACTGCGGATCCCCGATAGCGACGAGCGTAAAATTCTCCTCGACAGCGGGAAGCGGTTCCAGTTTAAAATCGTTGCGATTCTCCTTGTAGCGCTGAATCGTAGAGGTCGAATAGAACAGCGGCAACTTGGAGGAAGGATCGAGAGCCACCTTATAGTTCGCCGGAGTAACGTAATAGACATTGCGGCAATAACGGTTCGCTACGAGGCGGTAGTTACCGTCGGCATCCGTAGTAGTAAACGTATAGCCGTCCGTCACGGGAACGCCGGCAATACCTTTCCCCGTCGTAGCATCCGAGATCTGACCGACAAGGACCGTCTCACCCTCGGGAGGCGTAGGATCCGAGTCATCAGAATCGGAACTCGAACAAGCGGCTCCGCCCAGCAAAGCCACCGTCAAAAACAGATAATAAAACTTTCTTAACATATATAATCCTTTCTTATTTGGATTCACAGTAAATAAAATCGCGTACTATTTAGAAAGATAAGCGATCTTTGAGTAAAACAAAGACCACTTATCTTTTTAATCAAACTCTATTCTCCTGCAAAGATCACTGTTCCCAACCGTAGTTCTGGCCTAAATTGGTATTCAATGACAATGCCGCAGAAGGAATCGGACGCACGTACATTCGCTCGTCGAAACGTAAATCTTCGTGGTATACCAGATAACCGTGATCGCCGTCGGTCAGCGTCCAGTTATTATCACTCATGCTGGTACCAATGCAATAGTTGTTAGGATTGGTATCCGCCGCAGTAAAGGTATACGTGTATCCGTTGAATTCCATACCGTTCTTAACTTCATCAGCCGATAAGTATACACCCTTCCAACCCTTCTCGGTATCGCGAAGAGCGATCAGATTCGCACAATGCCAGCGATAAAGATCATCGACACGGAGGTTCTCGAGAATCAGCTCCGTAACACGTTCACGACGGATTTCGAGAATCGTATTCGACAGATTCGTAATAGCGGCGCCCTCTGCCTGAGCATAATAATCGATCAACCACTGATCGGGCTTATAGTTCGCTGTATCTTCCGGCCAGATATTCTTAACCCCAGCACGATCGCGCAACGCGCCTACCGTCAAATTCCAGTCCTCCTGAGATAACGAACCGTTATTGAGCTCGGCTTTCGCCTCCGCATAGTTGAGCAAAACTTCTCCAAGGCGGAAAATAGGTACGGAATTATCGCCACGCCCAGTCGTGTAGTTGTTCTCGAACTCCTGACTCCATTTCATAAACATATAGCCGGTAACGACGTGCGTGAAGTTCAAAGGCTTAGGCCCGGTTACACCGCCGTACGTCCACTCGTGTCCCGGAGCATGAACCGTCTGGCTCAGACGAGGATCGCGGCCTTCAAACTCTTTGCTCATCGGAACCTGATCCGACTCGATCGGGGTACCGTCGGTCGTGAGATACATGTTCATCAAGGCCTTCGTCGGCGAAACCTTCTGACTTGCAGTAGAAGTATTGTAATTCAACGTCAGATCGTTCCATACATTCAGACCGTCACTCGTCTTGTACTCGCGATACCAAATCACTTCATTGATATCGCCCAAAGCCGACGTCGTAAACAAGGCATGATAGTCATTGTGCAACTTCAACCCCGCCTCCGTCATAATCGTATTGGCGGCATCGACAGCTTCCTGCAAGAAATCATCGGCACTCTCATACTTATTGTTCCAAGGCTGATTCGTCGACGGATTGACCTTGTGATATTTACGATAAGTACCTTCGAAAAGACAAACTCGCGATTTGAAAGCCAAAGCTACCCAACGATTAATCACGTTCTTGTAAGTCTTCGTATCGGTAGAACAATACGTGCAAGCGAAATTCAGATCCTCCAACACTTTGCTCATCACATATTCGCGATCGTCGCGGCCGGCATAGAGCAACGCATCGTCGACATCGAGTACATGATCGATCCACGGCACATTGCCGAACGTCTTCACTTTGCTATAATAGAAATAAGCCCGCCAAAAACGCGCTACGCCTTCATAATGATTATAAACGGCCTCTGAAACATTCTCTTTGGCTCGAACCATGTCCCGCAGCATAATATTGGCACGACGGATACTTCTCCAATCACCGACATCCCAACCGGTCTGCTTACCTGCATCCCATGCTGCCCCCGGTTTGTAATAATCCGTACCCGATTTGCTGGCGGTCAAGTCTGTATAACTATCTCCCATACCAATCGTATTCGCCGACGGGCAATACGATTCGAGGAGACCGTTACAATATAACTGTAAATCGGATTCCGAAACAAAAAAGGCTTCGGCCGAAACTCTATTCACCGGATCCGCCGACAAAAAGTCTTCACACGAAACTCCGGTGAAGGCAACGGCCCCTATTGCAAATAATCTAATAATATTTTTCATAATTTAACATTCATTAGAAAGTGACATTCAAACCGATCGTCCACGTCTTCAGCATCGGATAGCTGTAACCCTGACCTACACCGCTCAAACCGCCGGTAGTATCATTGTAATCGCTATCACCGAAACCGATCGTTTCCGGATCGAACATATCGGTATGCTTGAAGAGCGGCGAATGGGTGAAAATGTTATCGCCCGATACATAAATCTTCAACTTCTCGATCCGGATCTTGCGCGTCAGCTCCTGCGGGAAGGTGTAATCGATCGTAATGTTCTTGATACGCCAATACGATGCATCCTGCAGATAATAATCGTTTTCATAAGTCAGAGGTCCGACGTTACGATTGGCCGCATAGGTTACACGACGGGTATAATATGCCCCCGGATTGGTTACTCGCCAGTTTTCGGTACTGTAATCCATAATGACTGCATCGGTCGTATGAACCTTCGGCAAATAACCGTAAGGACGGTTGTACATACCCCAGAAGAAACCGGACTCGACCATCGGATACCAGTCGCGCTTGCCGACACCCTGAACGAAGACACTCAAACCGATACCGTTCCAGTTCGCGCCCAGATTGATACCATACTGATAGCGCGGCGTCGTATTGCCGATAATGTCCAAATCGCCATGGTTGTCGAGCGTAGGACGCTCACCTCCGTTTTCGATCTTTCCGTTACCGTCGAGATCGAGGAATTTCAAGTCACCGGCATAAGCACGGAAATTGTTGCCATTTTTATGGAACGCATCTACGGCCCAGTTATTTGCCTCCTCATTGGTCAAGAAATAACCGTCGGTGCGGAAGCCCCAGATATCGCCCAATTCCTGGCCTTTATAGTAAGAGTAGATCGCACCATCGGAGTTGTAGTAATCCTTCACCCAAGTGCGACTGTCCCAGACGCTGACCTTCACATTGTAATTGAACGGTTTCCCGCCGACCTTAAAGCTGTCGCGCCACGAAAGCGATGCCTCCCAGCCTTTGGTCTTCAATGCACCGAAATTGCCCTTGGGCGAAGTCTCACCAAGCACCTGCGGATAATCGGGACCATTGATCAACATATCGTTGGTATAACGCCAATAGTAATCGAATGAACCGGACAAACGATTACGCAACAAGTCGAAATCGACACCGATATCATACGTCGTAACAGTCTCCCATGTCAACGACGCCGGAACCATCGTAGGCCAGGAAGTGTAAGGAACCTGCTCGCCGTTAATCAAGATAGACGACTTCTCGATCGATTTGCTAGCGCTATTGCTCGTACGCATCAGGGACAAGAACTGATACGGATCGATCGAAGCATTGCCCAACGAACCCACATTGGCGCGGATCTTGAAGTTATCCAACCAGTTGCGCGACCATTTCATCCACGGCTCCTCCGAAATACGCCAGCCGATCGAGCCCGAAGGGAAGAAACCCCACTGCTGATTGGTCGGGAAGAGCGACGACCCGTCGTAACGAGCGGCAAACTCGAAGATGTAACGATTGAGCAAGGTGTAGTTAATACGGCCGAAGATGCCGACCATAGATTTATCGTAGCCACCGTCGGAAACATTATATTCAGACGAATCCATCAGTTCGAACGAAGGAAGCGACGGATAGAGGATACCTCTACGCTGCAAATAGGTGTTACGATACTTCGTCTTCTCGATATTCCAACCGCCCACAACGTTCAGATTGTGATTCTCGCCCAATTTTGGAGTCCACGTCGCAACAATGTTCGATGCGACATAATCGGTATCGTATGTCCAATGCGACTTATAAGAGTTCGGATTGTATTCATGCGGCTCTCCTGCCGTCGTATAACCCGTCTGGGTAGGCGAAAGACGATCCTTTTTCGAACGGATAGCCTTGTAGGTAAAGTCTGCCGAAACCTTCAATACGTCCTTGATCGGCTCAGCAGTCAAAGTCGTCGTCGTGATCGCATCGAGTTTATTATCCTCCTGGTAGGCTTCATCTCGCATCCATCCTTCATAAACCATTGCGGCAGCAGCGTAAGTCGGCGTACCGTCCTCGTTATACACCGGATAGAGCGGCTGAGCTCGGTGTTCGATCTGACGCCAGATAGGCATCGATCCGTTTACGACGAAAGGCTGGTGATATTTACGGCTGAAAATCGACGTATTGTTGGCCAACGTCAGCCATTTGGTGATTTTCACATCGCCCTTGGCGCGCAGGTTATAGGACTTGAAATCCTCCTCACCAATATTATAGATACCGTCCTGATTGTAATAACGACCGGAAATCGCGAATGAAGAGCGTTCACCGGCACCCGATACGGTAATATTGTGCGTCTGCGTGAAGTTATAGTCCTTCAGATACATATCCACCCAATCCGTGCTGCCGTAATAAACGGTCTTTTTGGTAGGAGAGCCCAATTCGCTCAGGTCGCCGTACAAATTACCATACTTTTCGTAGGAAGGATCGGTCTTGCGACGACGGAACTCATCGAGATAAGCCTGCGAGAAGCCGATCTCCTTGTTGACATCGCTGGGGAACGTTCCCGACGACTGGGGAGTACGGTCATTACCCTGGAAAAACTCGGCGAAAGCTTCCGCCCACTGCAAACCGTCAGATACCAGATGGTCTTCCCAAATCACCGTACGACGATTAATGGAGAACGAACCGTTATAGTTTACGGTAACCCGATCCTTTTTAGCTGCTTTGGTCGTTACCAAAATCACACCGAATGCGCCACGAGCGCCGTATACGGCAGCCGAAGCGGCATCCTTCAGCACGGAAATCGTCTCGACGTCTTCGGGGTTGACTGTCGTCAGGTCGCCTTCGACACCGTCGATCAGCACCAGAGCCGAACCGCCCTGACCGATCGAGTGCTTCGTACCTGCACCGTTCGTACCGCTCTTACGCGACTGATAACCCGTCGCGTTACCGCGCACGTATACCGAACCCTGATGGTTGGGCTTACCGTCGGTCTGGATGATGTTCAGACCCGGGATCTGCCCCTGTAACGAACGGGTAATGTTGGCATTTGTACGTCCTTCGAGCGCTTCGCCGGAGAGGTTCTCGACAGCACCTACCAGCTGCGTTTTCTTCAACGTACCGTAACCTACGACAACCACCTCGTCGATTTTCGTATTATCTTCTGCAATGGCAAAATTGACAGCCGAGCGATTGCCGACCGTAACTTCCTGAGATTTGTAACCGAAGAACGTACATACCAGCACGTCGGTCGGTTTGGCCTTGATGCGATACGAACCGTCCGCATCGGAAATGGTACCTACTGTCGTTCCTTTGACCATGATCGCCGCACCTGCAAGCGGGCTGTTGGTCGTAGCGTCGGTAACGGTACCAGAAATCGTTTGGCTCTGTGCGAAAACGCTCGATGATATGAGCATCATCAAACAAGCAAGAGCACACGTGAACACACCTCGCACAGCAAACTTTTTACTGGGGGGGGGAAGTAGTACGTGTTTCATTCTAATCTTCTTTAATTAGTTCCAACATTTTTAGTAATTTTCAGGCGTCCCTTTACCTATTAATATAGGAAAACATCTGCCTGCCCTGAGGGCATTCAAACGGGGACGATTGCGAGTTTGGATTCTCTGAAAATAATCGAATAATGGTTTAAGGGAATGTTTGGATGGCTTTCTGGGTCGTCGTAATTTTCGTTTAGGTTGTTAAGTCAATGAATTAGGGGTTATTACTTATATTTTATACAAAAAACTTTTATGCAAATATAATAAATTTCGAATTCAAACAAATAAAATCGGATATTTTTTTACTCGAAACCAAAATTAATTCCGATCGCCCGACGAAAAGGGAATAAAAAACAGCATAAATCGCTGACAAATAACAAATTACCCCCCCCCTACATCTCCTTCAAAAAATCCAATGCCTTAGAAACCAAATACTTTCAATTTCTTTCAGTTCCCCAATCAGATTTTTCGATTCACTTCGATTCCCGACACGGTTTTCCATCCGTCCGCATTTATGAAATGCGCCCGAAAATCCGGATGAAATTAAAAATTTCAGGAAAAAAGTTTGTTTTTGAAAAAAAAGATATATATTTGCATTGCAAGTTTGGAACAAAGGCGCGGACATCGATGTCCGGTCGACTCTTAGATAAATTGAATAATGTGGATTAAGGTTCGCTTGAGAAGCGAGACCTTGATTTATGTTATTTTGTGTTTATTATCTAACAAACAGTTCAAGACAAACTTATGAAAATCAATAAAATGCTTATAGCGATTCCCGCTATGTTAGCTGTTGTTCTGAGTAGCTGTAAAGATGACGATCCGACGGTCGGTATCGATTCGAGTATGCCGGCTCCCGCCGAAGTCTCTTACGACGAAATGAACTCGTCGAGTTCATCCATCGGAGTGTATTGGGACGCTAACGCCGCATTGAAAAGCGGGGCGACATCTTTTACGGTTCAAATCTTAAAGAAAAAAGATGTCGGCGGAGATGCTTACGACAATACGGTCTCCCATACACTTCAATCCTCAGACTCTCCGTATGATGCATCTCAATTCACAGGACTGACCGAAGGAAGCAAATATTTTGTACGGGTACGCGCAAACTATCCCCGTTCGGTCTACTCCGAATGGGCATATATTCTGAGTTCTTACAACGTTCCGGCCAAAGTAAAAGTCGGAACAGGAGTCATGCATATCGATCCCAATGCCAAGAACGGCCCCGAAGATGTCACCGTTGTGCCGTTCTTCTCCGATCTCAACCTCAAATGGGAAGAAGACGATACGGCGGAAAGTTATGTAATTTATATCGACGATCAAAAAGTCGGGGAAACAGAAGAGTTATCCTACCATGTAACCGGACTTGATTACAATACGTCTTACAGCGTAAGCGTAGCGTCTGTCTATTCGGATGGTTCCGAAGTAAAAGCCGATCCCGAACCGACAAAGACCGGAAATATCCAGCAAATTACACGCAACGTCGGTCCGACCCACCTCAGCGTAAACTGGGATGACGTATCCGGTGGTGCGGGAGCCGGATCGCGCGCTTATCAGGTCGAACTTTCCAAGGAAGAATCGATGGCGAACCCCATTTATTCGATCTATTGCGTGGACGGTCAAGCCTCGACCAACGGTTCGTTCGGCAGCTCTTCTTGGTATGGAAAAGAGAATGGAACGAACCTTCTGCCTCCTACGTCGATCTCATTCGGCCAGCTGGAACCGGCAACGACCTACTATTTCCGCGTGAAGACCGTCGGAAATTACAGTTTCCAAGGAAGCAAGGGTACCGTTACGATCAAGGCCACAAACGGAGAATCGGACTTCTCTCCCGTGATTACACTCCGCACCGAAGCCGAACACACCCCTGCGGCGAATGAAATTCTTTACCAAGGATTCGACAATATTACGATGCAGTCCGATTTCATCAATACGGCCGCAGGCACCACGCCGTACTGGTCCGATAAAGCGATCGTTTCCAAACAAGCCGATACCCCGAATCCGTGGGAAGGAGCATGGGTCGTATATCCGTTCGCAAATTCGCACTTGCTTGCAACATGGGGCATGGCCTCCACCGCAAATTACATCGACGGCCAAGCAACATACAAGGGCCAGGCGAATCGAATCGCAGGAGACAAATCCGGCTCGCTGAAAGGGTGGTACATCGGCGATCAGGTATCGCCTCATCAAGGTTATGTCAAAGTCGGTACAAGTTCGAAGGACGGATTTTATATTGCAACTCCCGCACTTGACAGTCCTTTATTGAGCGCAGAAGGAACGCTTTGCACATTCTCGTTCAAAGGCTGCCCGTTAATGACCGATGGAAGAGTCGTCGATATCGAAGTATATCGCGCGGCGACCAAAACCTTCGAGAAAGTAACGAGTATCACGATGGATTCCACTTTGGCAGATGGATGGACAAGCAGCGACTACCTCTGCAACTACAAGTGGACAACTTATTCGATCGATATCACGTTGCATCCGGGAGATAACGTGGCCGTTATTTCTACGAACAAGAGCCGGTTTGCTATCGACGACATCATGATCGTTAAAAAATAAGATTGATTAACCCTTTTCGGGAGGCCGATCCTGCATGGATCGGCCTCTTTTACTTTCAGGGAGAGAATAAGGGGAGGGCATCTTTGACTGGCGATCAACTCCCGTCGGTCATCATCGCAGCAAACTCATACTAACGCAGGGAATCTGCAATCCTAATAGTACAAGAATAACCGTACCGAAATCGATTTCCGAAGCGTATGTAGATCAGGCCATACGGCACGCTACTTTGTTGGACCTCGTTAGAACATGCCGCAACCTGCTCCGATGCAGCCGGATAGCTATGCCGGCAACAACTCATATCGCCGCTACCTGAGACGCTGATTGAAGAAATCACGACCATATCTCTCTGGAATCCCCAATATCCAAAACAGACAAGAGGCCGTCCGAGATAATGCAAACCGACACGGTTGCGACGAAAACCTGACAACCCGCTGCAACCTCCGACGAACCCACCGCAAAAAGATTCCGGGATTCAGCAGAAGCTGAATCCCGGAACCACTATCAATACATTACAACGTTTTCGTTAAGCTGAGCGCAAAGTCGCTGCTTGCGCGAACTTTGCCGAGGCGAGAAAACGAAGAGAAAACTCGACGTTTACTCCTCTGCTACGACCGTGAACTTGATCGTGGCCTTCACCTCGCGGTGCAACTTGGCCGAAGCCTCGTACTCGCCGACGTTCTTGATCGCCTCGACCGTAATCGTCTTGCGATCCAACTCGACGCCTTTGGCTGCCAGCGCCTCGGCCAGATCGGCTGCGGTCACCGAACCGAAGATCTTGCCCTCCTCGGCCTTCATCGCAATGGTGAGCGGCAGGTTGGCGATCTTCTCGGCCAGTGCCTGTGCGTCGGCCAGAATCTTGGCGTCCTTGTGGGCACGCTGTTTCAGGTTTTCGGCCAGCACCTTCTTCGCCGAAGCGGTCGCGGCCTTGGCATAACCCTGAGGAATCAAGTAGTTGTTCGCGTAACCGGGCTTCACGTTCACGATGTCGTTGGCGTAGCCCAGCTTCTCCATATCTTTCAAAAGAATCACTTCCATGTCTTGCTCCTCCTTGATTATTTCATACAATCGGTTACGAACGGCAGAATGGCGAGGTGACGCGCACGCTTAACGGCCTGTGCGACCTTCTTCTGGAACTTCTGCGAAGTACCCGTCAGGCGGCGGGGAAGGATCTTGCCCTGCTCGTTGAGGAACTTCTTCAGGAACTCGCCGTCCTTATAATCCACGTACTTGATGCCGAGTTTCTTGAAACGGCAGTACTTCTTCTTCTTCACGTCGACCGATACCGGATTGAGGTAACGGATCTCCGATGCCTGTGCTTTGTTCTCCTGTGCCATGGTTACTCCTCCTGCGTTTTGTTAGAAAGTTTTGCACGACGCTTCTCCGAATACTCGACAGCGTACTTGTCCTGCTTGAACGTCAAAAAGCGGATCACACGTTCGTCGCGGCGATACTGGGTCTCCAACGTATTGATCAGAGAACCCTCGCCCGTGAACTCCACGAGGAAGTAGAAACCGGTGGTCTTGTTCTGAATCGGGTAAGCGAGCTTTTTGAGCCCCCACTTCTCCACATTCACGAGCTGACCGCCGTTCTCGGTGATGACACCTTGGAATTTGTCAGCCACCTCCTGAACCTGAGCCTCGGAGAGAACCGGCGTGACAATGAAAACGGTTTCGTAATTGTTCATAATGCTAAAAATTAATTAATTGCCAAATAGCGGGGCAAAGATAGCGATTTCCCGCGAATTATCAATACTCCGCAACGGATTATTTTCACTTTTCGCCGCCGCGCACCCCTTTTCCGGCCAGCAGGGCATCGATCGCCTCCGTCGCCGCTTCGAACTGCGAGGGACGCGGTGCATCGCACGTCGCGAGCCGTCCGTCGGGCGCAATGAGCATATAGGTCGGAAAACCGGACAGGTCGTATTCGGCCAGCGTCAGCGAAGAAGCCGCATCGGGCAGGAAATAGTTCTCGCCCAGCCCCGTCAGACCGAATTCATCCAAAAATTCGATCCATGCCTTGCGACGCGACCGGAGGCACAGCGTGACGAAACGGACCTCGTCCGAGCCGGCGTAATGCTCGCGCAGGATCGGCATCGCCGTTTTCAACTCGCTGCGGCAAGGACCGCACCATGTCGAACAGAAATCGACGTAGAGCGCCTTCCCCGGATGACGGGCCGCCAACGTCGAGAGCAGCTCGCAGTCGGGCAGCGTATCGATCCGTCCCGCCGCATCGCACCGCAGCACGCCGGAAAGCGGGACAGTGCTGAAAGCGGGACGTTCCGCCGCCCGTTCGCGCACCCGCGCCGCATAGGCCGGATCGAGGAACAATTCGGCCATCCGTTCGGCCGGCACCGCACCGTTCGCACGCATGCCTTCCATACAGCCGTAAAGCAGGTAATCGCGCAGTCCCCGGCCGATCTGCGGATCGGCATCGAGCCGGGCCGCAACGGCCGCCAACGCTTCGGCCGGCGCTGCGCCCGACCGAACGGCCTCGATCTCGCCGGGACAAATCGCACCGAGATAATAGCTGATGCCGGCCGAATAGTTGATGACAGAGACCATATTGCGTTCCAGATCGAAGATGTCGAACATCGGATCGGTGAAGATCGCCCGCCATGCCGCCGGATCGAGGTCGTGGTTCCATATCTGCACCATATCGATGTCACGGGCCACCGCCTCGCGCACCTCGGCCGGAAGCCGGCGCGCGGAGAGCGAATCGGCGACGGCCTGCCGGTAACGCCGGTAGCTCGCCAGATACTCCTGCGGATCGCCCTCGACGGCGGGAGCCTGCTCGCACAGCCTTCTTTTCAGGCCGGCGACCGACGCAAGCGCATTGTTGGTCCGTGCATGGTCGCCCGAAAAACGGATCGCATCGGGATCACCGGCACGCATCCGCCCTGCGTCGATGGTCACATAGACCGAGTCGCCGGGGGAGACGATCAGATCGAAGAAATCGCCGTATACGCCGGTCATTCCGGTCGTATAGGCCGTTCGGAATACGAAATGGAAATCATTCGCTTCGGGCGAGACACGGGCTGCCATACGGCTTTTCAACGCGAAGGGATCTTCGGTATTGAACAGCACCGCCCCGGAAGCTCCCCCGGCGAGATCGACCACACGTCCCGCGATGACCGTACGCCGCGGAACGACGCCGTCCGGCCCGCAGGCAAAAAGCGGCAACAGCAGCAATGCCGCGAGCACGCGGCAGATCGGAATCGGTTTCATAGGCAAAGTTTCAGGCCGGAACACCGGCGGTTGGTGTGGTAAAAATAATGAAAAAAGTCCGAAAAAACAAGTTTCCGGACTTTCATACGGTTCTTCCTTCGAAAAATCATCTGTGCGCATCCACCACCCGACAGATCCGGTCGAAGACCTCGTCCATCGAGCCGACGCCGTCGACCTCGAAATATTTGTTCTGCCTGGCGTAGTAGGCACCGACCACTTCGGTCTGCTCGCGATAGACCTTGATGCGGTTGCGGATGACATCCTCCGACGCATCGTCGGCACGGCCCGAATCCTTGCCGCGCAGCAGGATGCGGCGCACCAGCTCCTCTTCGGGGACATGCATGTCGACCATGAGCGTCACGCCCAGCCCGTGCCCGCCGAGAATCTTGTCGAACTCCTCGGCCTGAATCGTCGTGCGGGGAAAGCCGTCGAAGATATTGCCTGCCGCATCGCGGTGCTCGGCCACGTAGTTGGCGATCATCCCGATGACGACGGCATCGGGCGCCAGACGACCCGACTTGATATACTCCTCCATGCTGCGGCCCAGCTCGGTCCCGCGCGCGATCTCGGCGCGGATCACCTCGCCCGTCGAGACGTGGTTGATTCCGTAATGTTCCCTCAGACGCGACGCCTGCGTCCCCTTGCCGCAGCCCGGCGCCCCAAATAATACGATGTTCAGCATAGTTTGTGTTAGTTTTTTCACAACGGCAAAAATAATCTATTTTCCCGAAAACGGCAAAGTTCTTTAAAAATTAGAATATCTCTGCCCCGCCGGACGGTGCGACACGCCGCATCCGGTCTCAACGTACAGCAGCCCCTCTCCACAATGCCTCGGCCAGACGCAGACGGGAAGGAAGCAGACCGGAATCGGGCCGACGGATAAAATCGAGGACTTACATAAAAAATCCCAAAAATCTTGCTTACAACAATTTTTATTATTGTATTTTTATGAAGTCATTTTCTATCAACCTAAATTGAATTTACCATGAAACACAAATGTATTCGGCGATCGGGATGCTGCTGACCGCAGCCGCCGTCACGGGATTTATCGCCAACTCCGCGATCGGCCGAGTCGACGATCTGTTGCAGGCCAATATCGAGGCATTGGCAAATGGTGAAGATGCTATGGATCAGCCAGATTGGACAGTAACATCAATTCCCGGAGGATGGCGTTGCGATCGCGGAGGTTCTCAGACGTGCCCAAAATAAAGAAGTATGCTCGATGAAAAATAGATTTTTTCTATTCTTTCTTCCCTTTTGTTGTTTGATCGGCTGCGACACAGTCGATCAAACAACGGGTACCATTTCAATCCAGTGGAACGCACCCACAAAACTCGCTTGCTCCCAGCTGCGGGTCATTCCTCTCCAAACTGACTCTTCGGCATTGATCGGCGCCTATCCGAGATACATCATACACAGACCGGAAAGCTATTTCGTCGCCGACGACGACAAAATCATATGCTTCGATAAGAATGGGAAAATTCAATCTGTCATCGCAGCTCGCGGACGCGGGCCTCAGGAGGCCTATGACATGAGCCATTTCACCGCAACCGATTCGACGCTGCTGGTCGCCGACCTCGGTCACAAACGTATGCTCGAATTCGACCTCGGCGGCACCTTACGCCATGCATGGCCAACAGAACGATACTTCCACCATTTCGTCTGGTTCTCAGGTGCTATTTTACTGAACAATCAAACAGGAGACCATCATGATGACTGCGTACTGCCCGTATGCGATGTCGAAGGCAAGATCATCCATACCCCTCAGATCCCGATCGTCGGTAAAAAACTCAACTGGCCACCGGCATTCTTCCTCTCGAAAGAGGGTTGTTATTACTTTCCTGCTCTTCAAAACGACATCTACCTGATAGACCGCAATTACAAAACACAAATCGCCTACTCATTCGATTTCGGCGTACACGGGTTAAGTCCGGATATCTGCGAGCAATATGCACAACGTCAGAACCTATTCATAGCCTTTGCCGACTACCTGCGCAAAAACGACAAGATCGCCTTCATTACCTTCGCCAAAACAGACCGATGGCTTCAACTCGGATTCTATCTTGGAGGAGAGAAGCCCTACAACTGGTTCATGAACCGTGAAACGGGCCGGCAGTACCTTGTCCCGATCACGGCCGATGGCACCTCGCCGTGGAACCATCCCGTGATCGGCGCCGAGGATGACCGCTTCATCGTCAAGGTCGAAGCGGCCGATTATCGCCGCTGGCCCGACTGCGCGGTCGAAGGGCTCGCCGAAGACGCCAATCCCGTGCTGCTGCTCTGCGCGCCGCAGGAAGATTGACGGCCCGACAGGGTGACGGGAGAGCTGCGGCGGACGGAACGCGGAGAGCGAAGTTGCGAAACGGCAAAGTTTTCGCTACTTTTGTGCAAAATTCGATCGGAGGCATGGAACAGAACAAACGGACGCAGATCGCCGAATTGGGGGAATTCGGCCTTATCGACAAACTCACCGGCGCATTCGCCCCCCCGCAACCGGACGACCCTGCGGGGCGTAGGCGACGACGCGGCCGTGATCGCCGCTTCGCGCAGCGAGGCGACGCTCGTCTCGACCGACCTGCTGATGGAAGGGATCGACTTCGACCTCACCTACTTCCCGCTCAAACATCTGGGCTACAAGACCGTCACCGTCGGCGCGAGCGACATCCTGGCGATGAACGCCCTGCCCGAACAACTGTTGCTGTCGCTCGGCGTGTCGTCGAAATTCTCGGTCGAGGCGTTGCAGGAGTTCTACGAGGGTGTCCGCCTGGCTTGCGAGGAGCTGAACATCGACCTGGCGGGAGGCGATACGACCGCTTCGGTGACGGGGCTGACCGTCAACGTCACGGCCATAGGCCGTGCCAGACGCAGCGACATCGTCTACCGCAACGGAGCCAAACCCAACGATCTGATCTGCATCACGGGAAATCTGGGCGCCGCCTATATGGGTCTCCAACTGCTCGAACGCGAGAAGCGCGTCCTGCACGACGTCGAAAATCCCGAACCGCAGTTCGCCGGCCACGAATACCTGCTCGAAAAATACCTGAAACCCCGCGCCCGCCGCGACGTGATCGCCGCGCTGGCCGAAGAGAAACTCCGCCCCACGGCGATGATCGACCTCTCGGACGGGCTGGCCAGCGACCTGATGCAGCTCTGCAAGGCTTCGGACTGCGGCGCGCGCATCTACCTGGAACGGATCCCGATCGCCCGGCAGACGCATCAGTTGGCCGAGGAGATGCACACCGACCCCGTGGTGGCAGCCCTCAACGGAGGGCAGGATCACGAGCTGCTCTTCACCGTGCCGCTCTCCATGCAGGAGCAGGTGATGCGGCTGGGCCTGGTCGACGTGATCGGACATATCACCCAGCCGGGCACGGGGTGCTATCTGGTGACGCCCGACGGCAGCGACATCCGCCTCAAAGCCCAGGGATTCAAAGAGGGAATCTGACCGCAGGCCCCTGCGCTCCGTTCAGTCGCAGGAGAACCGCAGATTCAGCCCCCGCGTAAAGAGACCCAGCTCCTCCTGCGAGGCAGGACGGCACGAGGTATATCCCGAGGGCAGCGGCGACCACAGTTCGAAGCCTCGGAGATCGCTCGAACAAACGGCCAGCAGCACTCCGCCCCGCCGGTCGTGCCGCTCGAAAATCCCCCACAATCCGCCCAAAGGAGCGGCCGCCGGAAAAAAGAGGTAGAGTCCGCCGGGTTCGAGCCGCGTAAAATCGTAAATCAACATCACACCTAATATGTTCGTAATGGTAAGCGGATGAATTTCCCCTTTCCCATTCAATATTCCAACCAGAGTGCCAACTTTTGGCAGAAATAAATCGTGCGGTTCGAAAAAATCACTATTTTTGTTCGGACAACACGCATTCCCGCCGTTTCGCAAGTCCGCCTTCCCGACGGCCGCCGCACCGACCGGCAGGAGCGCGCGCAGGAATGCCACCGAAAAGAGACGAACATGAAACAACCTTATATTCCGCAGCCGATCGACGTCAGCTGCATCGAACTGCCCGCCGCGCTGGCACCCCTCACCGAAGCGCTCGCGCGCAACGTCCACGAGGTATGGGCGGCGACCCGCATCGCCCAGGGCTGGCGTTTCGGACCCGAACGCAACGACGCCCGCAAGGAACACCCCTGCCTGATCCCCTACGAGGAGCTGCCCGAAGAGGAACGCACCTACGACCGCCAGACGGCGCTCGAAACGCTGAAACTGATCGAACACCTCGGATTCGAAATCCGCAAACGCTAACCAAAAAACCGCCGCACCATGATCCGACGCCTGTGGAAAACCCTGAAACTCGGCTTCGACCGCTCCTTTTCGGGCGCCAGCTGGAAACAGATCACCTGGCTCTTCGGCATTCTGGCCCTCGTGCTGGGCTTCTCGCTCTGGATCAAAAGCTATTGCACAGCCGAGCTACACGACATGCGCATCCTCGAACTGCTGCTCGATCCCGGTTCGTTCGTGTTGCAGGATGGCGATCCGCTGGGTTATGAACGCCTGCCGCTGCTGGCGCTCACCTTCCTCGGCGCGATCTTCTTCACCGGAGGACTGATCTCGGTCGTCTCGAACATACTCACGGGACGCATCGCCCGTTTCAGACAAGGCGAAATCCGCTACCGCTTCGACGGGCATATCGTCCTGCTGGGAGCCAACGACACGGCCGCAGGACTGATCCGCGAACTGCACGCCGAGCCGGAGAACCGCCGCCGCGACATCGTGTTGCTCACGCAGAGCGATGCGGAGGCTCTGCGCCGGAAGCTGCACGCCGAACTTTCGCCCGCCGAGGAGCGCCGCCTCATCATCCTCCACGGCCAGCGCGACTCGCGCGAAGAATTGGAGAAGATCCACATCCACCGCGCCAACCGCGTCTTCGTGCTGAGCGACGACGGCGAACTGGAACACGACTCGGTAAGCATCAACGCGCTGGTTCAGATTTCGGCGATTCTCGGCGCAGCGCACCGCCGCGATCCGCTGCCCTGCCACCTGTCGTTCGAATACCAGAGTTCGTTCCAGGTCTTCCAACTGGCCGATTTCGAAGAGGCCGAGCGGATGAAGAGCCGCATCCACTTCTCGGCGACCAATTTCCACGAGAACTGGGCGCAGCGCGTGCTGGTGTCGGGCTGCTGCAACTGCAACGGACGGGATATTCTCTATCCGCCGCTCGACCGCGACGGCATCCGGGCGCAAGGCGACCGCTACGTCCACCTGATCGTCGTGGGCATGAGCCGCATGGGCGTGGCGATGGGCGTCACGGCGGCCCACATCGCCCACTACCCCAACTTCGTCACACAGGGTATCCGCACGCGCATCACCTTCATCGACCCCGATGCGGAACGGGAGATGAACTTTCTCAAAGGCCGTTACGAACCGCTCTTCCGGTTGTCGCACCACACGCTGCGCAAATTCGACGCGGCCGGCAGCGAAACGACCAGCGTCCACACCCCGCAGGAGGATTTTCTGGACGTGGAGTGGGAATTCGTCGCAGGAGGCATCGAATCGCCCCACGTGCGCAAACTGCTCAAAGACTGGACGGCCGACGAAAAGGCGCTCCCCACGCTGGCGATCTGCGGCAACTCCGCACCGGAGAACGTCGCCGCCGCGCTCTACCTGCCACAACCGCTCTACGACCGGCAAGTTCCGATCTTCGTCTATCAGAAGGAGACGGCCACCATTCTCGAAATCGCCCGCCGTTCGTCCCGTTACCGAAGCGTATATCCGTTCGGCATGATGTGCGAAAGCTACGACGCCACACTCAAACAGCGCATCCGCAAGGCCAAACGCATCAACTACGTCTACAACCATTTCACCGATGCAAAAAAAGCAGCGAAAAAAGCAGCGGACGAACTCAATGAAAAGTTCGACTTCAAAACTTTCGCAGCCGGATTCGAAATTGCCGATTGGCCAGACGATAAGATCGACCAATACTGGAACGATCAATCGCTGGCGTTCCAATGGTCGAACATCTACGCCGCCAACGCCATCCCCGCCAAACTCCGCTCGCTGGGTATCGATCCCTGCCGTCCGCATCCGCTGGACGGGCAGGAGGTGGAGACGGCGGCCCGTGTGGAACACAACCGCTGGAACGTGGAGCGGCTGCTGATGGGTTACCGTCCGGCCACCACAGCCGAACGGGAGCGGGCGAACGCCGACGACGAATATAACGAAATGTTGAAAAAAAAGTATTTCATCCATATCAATATCGCCCCTTATGGGGAGATTCCCGAAGAAACCAAAGAAAACGACCGCATCCTGACCCGCTTCCTCTACCGCGTGGAACAGTGATCCGCTCCTCCGGTGCAAGCCCCGAAACGTCCGTGCGGCACGTTCCGGGGCTTTTGCGTTCCGGCCGCTGCGGCCGCCCCACTCGGACAACGGATCGACGCCGATCCGGTCACGTATCCGGCAATACCGATTATCCGCCATCTCGTCCGTAAGGCCGGACGATAGTCCCGCCGGTTGCGGCCGGAAAAGGCGGCGCCCTCCACCGGAAAAATCGCATACCTATCCGCAATCGTACCTCCGAATCCGATTCCCGACCGACGCTGCCGGCAGGAAACCCGCACACCGTGCGGAGGGAACGTATCCCCCGGGACCTAATACTGTACCGTTCCGGTCGCCGGCGGTTCGTCGACGCGCATCGTAAGCGGGGAGGTAAGCGGAAAAATCGATATTTCAATAAAAATTCAGTACTTTGTATTGCAAAGTATAAATAATCATATTATATTTGCAACGACAGAGTAATTAAAGTTTTTTAGATACCCCTCAAAACAGTACCGTTATGAAAGAGACTGTAAACGTCAACATCGCCTCGCAGGCCTTCACGCTCGACGACGACGCCTACGCCGTGCTTCGCCGCTATCTGGACGACATCCGCCGGCGACTGCCGCAGGAGGACAACAACACGATGGAGGATGTCGAAGCGCGTATCGCCGACATTTTCCGTGAACGGCTTTCGTCGCCGATGATGGTCGTGTCCCTCGCGTCGGTACAGTACGCCATGGAACAACTCGGGCAGCCCGACGACTTCGGCGAATGCCCCTCCGACCGCACGGGCGGCTGCACGGGGGAGCAGATCGGAGAGCCGGAGCCCGCTCCGCGCAAACTCTACCGTTCGCGCAGCGACCGCGCCATTGCCGGCATCTGCGGCGGACTGGCCGACTACCTCCGCGTCGATCCGCTGGTGATCCGGCTGCTGACACTCTTCCTGATCCTCTTCGGGGGCCTCTCGATCTGGATCTACATCATTCTCTGGCTGGTCGTTCCCGAAGAGCCGCAAAGCATCAACACCCGTAAATAATCCCAAAACGATAACGCCATGGCAGAAGATAACGTAAAAGCCCAGATGCGGAAAGGCATTCTCGAATACTGCATCCTCGCGATCCTCTCGCGCGGCGACTCCTACGCCCCGCGGATCATCGCCGAGCTGAAAGCGGCCGAGATGATCGTGGTCGAAGGCACGCTCTATCCGATCCTCACCCGCCAGAAAAACGCCGGTCTGCTTACCTACCGCTGGGAAGAATCTCCTCAGGGGCCTCCCCGCAAATATTACACGCTGACCGAGAAGGGCCGCGAAGCACTCCGCACGCTCGATCAAGCGTGGATCGAGATGGTACAGCAGATCGACGTGATCCGTCACGGCGGCAAACCGGCCGAAAACCGATAAACCGATCTCCGAACGAAAAAAAAGACGCTCCGGCTTCACGCAGTCGCCGCACTCCGCACGACGGAGGGTGCCGTCTCCGACGGCGGGCGACGGGACATGACTACCGGAGGCGTCGAATCGCTCCGAAATCACACGCGAAGCATCCGAAACCGACACAAACCTATTACACCATGAAAAAGGCACTCCTTCTCCTCGCCGCGGCAGCCGCCTGTGCAATCGCCCTTCCGGCCACCGCTGCACGCAACAAAACCCTCAAAGGCAGCGGCAGAATCGTCACCGAGACCCGCGACGTCGGATCGTTCCACGCCGTCGAAGCGGGCAGCATCGCCCACGTCCTCGTCGGCGACTACCCCGCAGGCCGCGTGACCGTCAAGACCGACGACAACCTCCTCGTCCACGTGCAGACCTCGGTCGCCGAGGGGACGCTCCGCATCGGACTGGCAGACGTCACGGTGCAAAACGCCGAATTGACCGTCTATGTTCCGGCCGCCGGTATCACACGACTCGACGCCAAAGGCATCGCTGCATTTTCGCTCGAAACACCGCTGACCGGAATTACCGGATTAAAAGCCGGCGGAGCCGCCAAAATCACGGCCGAACACCCGCTGCAAACCAATGACGCCGCGATCGAGACCAGCGGCACGGCACACATCGCCGTCGAGGCGATGACGGGCACCCTCGAACGCATCTCGGCCACCGGTGGTTCCGAAATCGATCTGAAAGGACAACCGGCGGGTGCCGACGCCGCGATCGAGACCAGCGGCACGGCACACATCGCCGTCGAGGCGATGACGGGCACCCTCGAACGCATCTCGGCCACCGGAGGTTCCGTGATCGAACTGAAAGGACAACCGGCAGGCGCCGACGCCGCGATCGAGACCAACGGCACCGCGCACATCGCCGTCGAGGCGATGACGGGCACCCTCGAACGCATCTCGGCCACCGGTGGTTCCGTGATCGAACTGAAAGGACAACCGGCAGGCGCCGACGCCGCGATCGAGACCAACGGCACCGCGCACATCGCCGTCGAGGCGATGACGGGTACCCTCGAACGCATCTCGGCCACCGGTGGTTCCGAAATCAAACTGAAAAGCACAGCGACAGGTCGCGCCATCGAACTCCGAGCCTCCGGCACGAGCCGCCTCGTCTGCAACGGAGAACTCCTCTGCGACGACGCTTCGATCGAAAGCAGCGGCGCCGCCCGCATCACGACCCGTGTCAAATGCACGGAGTGCCGGATCGAGAGCAGCGGTACTTCCGCCACGCAGGTGTCGCTCGACGCGACCTCGCTCCATGCCGAGAGCAGCGGAGGCGCCGGCATGACGCTCGCCGGAACGACCCGCGCCTGCCGCATCGTCGCCGGAGGAACCTCCCGCATCGACGCTACGGGACTGAAATCGGAACAGTGGGACACCACGGTCGGGAAATACTCCGCACTCAAACGTTAACCGCATATGAAACGCATCTTTCTATTTTCTACACTTTTCATCCTGCTCGGTCTCGTACCGGCGCAGACCGCCGCACGCGCCCGCACGATCAAGGGATCGGGTGTCATGCGCACCGAAACGCGCGAGGCAGGGCGCTACACGGGGCTGAAAGTCGCCCGCGGCGTCGCGGCGACGATCGTCGAAAGCGATTCGGAAAAACTCGTCGTCGAAGCCGACGAAAAGATCATCGGCTATGTCGTCACGACGATCGACAAACAGGGCGTCCTGCTGCTGACGATCGATCCCGAAATCGACAACATCCGCGACTGCGACGTCCGCATCAGCGTACCCAAACCTGAGGTACTGCAAAGCCTGACGGCCACCAGCGGCGGTCGGGTCACCTGCCGAACCGTCGTAAACACCCCGACGCTCAACGTCCGCACAACCAGCGGCGCACATGCCGAGATCGCCTGCGAGGGCGACGGCTGCACCCTCTCGGCCACCAGCGGCTCCGAAATCAAGGCCAATCTGGCCGTAGGCCGGTGCGCGATCGAAGCGCACAGCGGAGCCGAAATAAATGTCAAGGGAGTGGCCGAGGAGTGCAAAATCAACGCCATGTCGGGAGCCACCTGCAAGGCCCGCAATCTGCTGACCCGGCGTACCGAAGCGCGCGCTTCGTCGGGCGCTTCGGTGCGCATCACCTGCTCCGAGACGCTCGAAGCCGCCGCTTCGTCGGGCGGAAGCGTCTCCTACTGGGGCGACTGCCGACTCGTCGGTTTCAAAAAGAACCTGACAGGATCCGTCACCCATAAACGATAACCGCCATGAAAGAGGTCAAAAAATGCAGTATTTCGGGCATCGCCTTCACGCTCGACGCCGATGCCTACGCCCTTCTGAGCCGCTACCTCGACAGTCTCAAAGCGACCTACGCCGAGACGGCCGACGGCGACGAAATCGTCGCCGACATCGAGGCGCGCATCGCCGAACTGATCCTCTCGCAGCAGGAGAACTCGCGCGTGGTGGAGACCCCGCTCCTGCGACAGATCATCTCGCAAATGGGAACGGCCGAGGACATCTCGTCCGAAAGCGAAACCGACGCAGCCAAAAAGCAGCCGCGCATCCCGCGCCGTCTCTACCGCGACACCGAGAACGCCCGCCTGGGCGGGGTGTGCGCCGGGCTGGGGCGTTACTTCGACGTCGACGCCACATGGGTGCGCCTGACGCTCTTCGCACCGCTGCTGTTGTTGATCCTCGTCGAGGTACTGCCCTTCTCCGGCACCCTCTCGACCTTCTTCTCCAACCTGTTCGGCGTCTTCGTACTGGGCTACTTCATCATGTGGTTCGCCGTACCGGCCGCACGCTCCGCGCGGCAGAAGCTCGAAATGGAGGGCGAGCCGATCACCGTGCGCTCGATCCGCGAAAAAACCGTTCGGGACAGCGAGACGAACAGCGACGTGAAATCGATCGTCGCCCGCGTGATCTACGCCCTCGGACAACTGGCGCTCATCGTCATCAAGATCTTCATCGGGTTCTTCATCTTCGGCCTGACCTTCGCCGCCTGCATCCTGCTCATCGTACTCTTCGCCCTGATCTTCGGCGACCCGGGCGGCAGCGGAACGCTATCGATCGCAGGCTGGACGATGACGACCACGGCCATGGGCGTCATGGGTCTGCTGACGGTGCTCATCCCGCTGCTGCTGCTCATCTACATCCTCTTCTGCCTGATCGCCTCGCGCAAACCCAGCGGGCGCGCCACGCTGATCGTCTTCCTGCTCTGGATCCTGACGATCGTCGCTACCGGCGGACTGATCCTGCGGGAGTACGGCGGCGAACAGCGGCACCGCCTGCACGAACTCTTCGACGAGGCGCGCGACGAACTCCGCGACGGCGGCGACGGCTCGCTGACAGGCGCCGTTAGGGCCATTTTCGCGCAGGAGCGCGGTTACCGCGGTCTGGTGACAACGTGCCCATCGTCGGGCTTCCCGGCACGATCGACAACGACCTGGGCGGTACGGACTCGACGATCGGCTACGACACGGCGCTCAATACGATCATGGAGGCCGTCGACAAACTCCGCGATACGGCGTCGAGCCACGAACGGCTCTTCTTCGTCGAGGTAATGGGCCACACGGCCGGATATCTGGCCCTGAACAGCGCCATCGCCACCGGTTCCGAAGCGGCCATCATCCCCGAAATGGACACGGAAGTCGACCAGCTGGCCGAACTCATCAGCCAGGGTTTCCGCAAGAGCAAGAACTCGGCGATCGTCATCGTGGCCGAGAACCCCAAGACGGGGGGCGCCACGGCACTGGCCGAACGTGTGAAGGAGTTCCCGCAGTACGACGCCCGCGTCACGATCCTGGGGCATATCCAGCGCGGCGGGTCACCGACGGCCGTAGACCGCATCCTCGCCTCGCGGATGGGCGAAGCAGCCATCGAGGCGTTCCTCGACGAACAGCGCAACGTGATGATCGGCATTCAGAACGGCAAGATCGTCTACGTCCCCTTCGCCAAGGCGACCATGCACAACAAGGGCATCGACCGCAATTCGCTCGATCTGGTAAAGATACTCTCCATATAATTTCACAACAGACAACCCCGAACTTACCGAATGAAACGTGTTATAGGCATCGGCAATGCCCTGACGGACATGCTGGTCAATCTGAAATCCGACTCCGTGCTGAGTCGCTTCAAACTCGCCAAAGGCTCGATGAGCCTCGTGGACACCACCCTGCAGACCGAAATTTCGAAATCCGTGGCAGGACTGCCCTACTCGCTCTCACTCGGCGGCTCGGCCGGCAACACCATCCGCGCCATGGCCAAACTGGGCTGCCAGGTCGGGTTCATCGGCAAGGTCGGACAGGATACGACGGGCGACTTCTTCGTCCAGGCGCTCGAAAACCTGGGCGTGGAACCCGTAATCTTCCGTGGCTCGAAACGTTCGGGCAAGTGCGTGTCGCTCATCTCGCCCGACGGCGAGCGGACGATGGTCACCTACCTCGGCGCGGCACTCGAACTGACCGCCGCGGAGATCGACCCGGCGATCTTCGACGGGTACGACTGCCTCTATATCGAAGGTTACATCGTCCAAGACCACGACCTGATCCGCAAGGCTGCCCGCACGGCCAAGGAGTGCGGACTGAAGGTCGCCATCGACCTGGCCAGTTTCAACATCGTGGCCGAAAACCTCGAATTCCTGCGTAACCTCGTCAGGGACTATGTCGACATCGTTTTCGCCAACGAGGACGAAGCCAAGACCTTCGCCTGCGAGGCGGAGCCGCTGAACGCCCTGCAATGCATCTCGGAGATGTGCGAACTGGCCGTGGTGAAGATCGGCATCAAGGGCGCCATGATCAAGCACGGCGACGAAGTGGTGCATGTCGGCATCCTGGCTGCGGCAAAACGCGTCGACACGACGGGTGCCGGGGATTTCTACGCCGCGGAACATGCTACTTCGCGCAGGAGATGCTCGCGACGCGCGGCCTCTCGTTCGAAGGCAAGACGGTCTGCATCTCCGGCTCGGGCAACGTGGCGCAGTACGCCGCCCAGAAGGCCACCCAGCTCGGCGCCAAGGTCGTGACGCTCTCTGATTCGTCGGGCTACGTCTACGACCCCACGGGCATCACGCCCGAAAAGCTGGAATACGTCATGGAGTTGAAAAACGTCTTCCGCGGGCGCATCAAGGAGTACGCCGACCGCTATCCCGAAGCGACCTACTACGCAGGCCAGCGTCCGTGGGGCGTGAAATGCGACATCGCCATGCCGTGCGCCACGCAGAACGAGTTGAACGGCGACGAGGCCGCCGCACTCGTGAAGAACGGCTGCATCTGCGTGGCCGAAGGCGCCAACATGCCCTCGACGCCCGAGGCGATCAAGGTTTTCCAGGAGCACAAACTCCTCTACGCGCCGGGCAAGGCGGCCAACGCCGGCGGCGTGGCTACGTCGGGACTGGAAATGAGCCAGAACTCGATGCGTCTGCACTGGTCGCCCGAAGAGGTCGACGCCAAACTCCGCGCCATCATGCAGAACATCCACGAGGTATGCGTGAAATACGGTACCGAGCCCGACGGCTACGTCAACTACGTGAAGGGCGCCAACATCGCCGGCTTCATGAAGGTCGCCAACGCCATGCTGGCGCAGGGGTGCTGCTAAAAGGGAGCATTCTCCCGTCGTGCCGGTACGATTGATCCGGCCTACGACACGGAAGCGAAAAAGGAGCCGCCGCTGACCGAGTTCAGCGGCGGCTCCTTTTTGCGCTCCGCGAACCGTCGCGACGGTTCGCCGTCGGAGGCCGATACGCTACCGCACGGACCGCAGCGAAGTTGCCGGTCGGCCGGAGATCGAATCCAGGAGCAAAATCCCGGACAACCCGATCGTTTTCATCGGCCGAAGACCGGAGTTCCACCCGATCCTCACCCCGTTATCACCCGATCCATCCGCACGTCGTGCGGTTCGACGGGCAGGTCGTCTACCAGCTGGTGCGCATAGCAGACGCCTACGCGGAATCCCCTGAAAACGGGATCCCCGAGATAGCGGTCATAATAGCCCCGTCCGCGCCCCAACCTCCGGCCGTCGGCCGTGAAAGCCACGCCCGGACAGACCACCAGATCGATCTCGCCGGCCGGACACGGCCGCTCGCCCTGCGGCTCCAAAATGCCGAAAGCCCCGAAGACCAGCGCGTCGGGGCGACAGGCATAGAACCGCATCGCGTCGCCCTCGACACGAGGCAGCACCACGCGCCGCGTCGAGGCCCAGCGCGCCAGCACCTCGTCGGTAGCCGGTTCGTCGGACAGTGCGGCAAAAACGGCGACGGTCCGCGCCGCACGGAACTCGGGCAGTCGTTCGACCGCCGAAAAGATCGCCGCCGACGCCCTCAGACGCTGCTGCGAGTCCAATGCGCGGTTGAGCCGCCGCATCCTTTCCCGTATCTCTTTTTTTACCATGTTTCAGGTATTTTATCCGACAATTTCCACCCGTTTCGCATTGTTATTACACAAACAATACCTATCTTTGTGGCACTTGTAAGAAATCCTTAACAAAAATAAACAAAATTCAAACATTATGAGCTGTTTTCTGACCAATTCATCTCTTGGCAAGAAATTGGTGATGAGCCTGACGGGATGCTTCCTCGTACTGTTCATCCTCTTCCACATGTCCATGAACCTCGTGGCCATCATCTCGCCCGAAGGCTACAACACGATCTGCGCATTTCTGGGCGCCAACTGGTATGCGCTGGCCGGTACGGTGGTGCTGGCCGCCGGCGTGCTGATCCATTTCGCCTACGCCCTGTGGCTCACCTACAACAACTACCAGGCGCGCGGCAAGCAGCGTTACGAGGTGACCGTCACCGAGCCGGGCGTGGACTGGGCTTCGAAGAACATGCTCGTACTGGGCTGGATCATTCTGGCCGGTCTAGCACTGCACCTCTTCAACTTCTGGGCCAAGATGCAGCTCGTGGAGATCATGGGCGGGCACGAGAACTCGCTGGGGTTCCATCCTGCCGACGGCGCCGCGCTGATCCAATACACCTTCTCGCAGTGGTACTACGTGGTGATCTACCTGCTGTGGTTCGCCGCCCTGTGGTTCCACCTCACGCACGGCGTATGGTCGATGTTCCAGTCGGTGGGCTGGGCCAACGACACGTGGTACCCGCGCCTCAAAGGGCTGGCCACCGTCGTCGCCTCGATCGTATTCCTCGGCTTCGCAGCAGTCGTCGTAGTCTATTTCGTGCAGAGCATCTGCCCTTGTTCGGCCGGTGTATGTTAACCTTTATATAAATTAAAAAAACACCCGATATGGCTTTCAAATTAGATTCCAAAATTCCCGCCGGCGAACTCGCTCAGAAATGGAGCAACCACAAGGCGGCCATCAAAGTCGTAAGCCCTGCCAACAAACGCAAACTCGACATCATCGTCATCGGTACCGGCCTGGGCGGCGCGTCCGCAGCCGCTTCGCTCGGTGAGTTGGGCTATAACGTCAAGGTCTTCTGCATCCAGGATTCGCCCCGCCGCGCCCACTCGATCGCCGCGCAGGGAGGTATCAACGCCGCGAAGAACTACCAGAACGACAACGACTCGGTATACCGTCTCTTCTACGATACGATCAAGGGCGGCGACTACCGCGCCCGCGAGGCCAACGTCTATCGTCTGGCCGAGGTTTCGAACCTCATCATCGACCAGTGCGTGGCCCAGGGAGTGCCCTTCGCACGCGAGTACGGCGGCCTGCTGGCCAACCGTTCGTTCGGCGGCGCGCAGGTATCGCGTACCTTCTATGCCCGCGGCCAGACGGGTCAGCAGCTCCTTTTGGGTGCCTACGCCGCACTGAACAAGGAGATCGCGGCAGGTTCGGTGAAGAGTTATCCGCGCCACGAGATGCTCGACATCGTCATCGAGGACGGCGAGGCGCGCGGCATCATCGCCCGCAACCTCGTGACAGGCAAACTGGAACGTTTCGGAGCACACGCCGTCGTACTGGCGTCGGGAGGTTACGGCAACGTCTTCTTCCTCTCGACCAACGCCATGGCGTCGAACGGTTCGGCCGCTTTCCAGTGCTACCGCAAGGGCGCCGGCTTCGCCAACCCCTGCTTCACGCAGATCCACCCCACCTGCATCCCCGTACACGGCACGCAACAGTCGAAACTGACGCTGATGTCCGAATCGCTGCGTAACGACGGCCGCATCTGGGTACCGAAGAAGATCGAGGACGTGAAGGCGATCCGCAGCGGCGCCAAGCAGCCGTCGGACATCGCCGAGGAGGATCGCGACTACTATCTGGAGCGCCGCTATCCGGCCTTCGGCAACCTCGTGCCGCGCGACGTGGCGTCGCGTGCCGCCAAGGAGCGCTGCGACGCAGGCTTCGGCGTGAACGAGACCGGTCTGGCCGTCTTCCTCGACTTCAAGACCGCCATCGAGCGTCTGGGCAAGGAGATCATCAAGCAGCGTTACGGCAACCTCTTCGACATGTACAAGGAGATCACCGACGTGAGCCCCTACGAGCAGCCGATGCAGATCTTCCCCGCCGTACACTACACCATGGGCGGCATCTGGGTCGACTACAACCTGATGACCACCATTCCCGGCCTCTACGCCATCGGCGAGGCCAACTTCTCGGATCACGGAGCCAACCGTCTGGGTGCTTCGGCGCTGATGCAGGGTCTTGCCGACGGTTACTTCGTGCTGCCCTACACCATCGGCGACTACCTGTCGCACAAGATCCAGGCCCCGAAGGTGAAGACCGACACGCCCGCCTTCGACGAGGCCGAGAAGGGCGTGCGCGCCAAAATCGAGAAGCTGTTGTCGATCAACGGCAAGCAGTCGGTGGACGACATCCACAAGAAGCTGGGCCACATCATGTGGGAGAACGTCGGTATGGCCCGCACCAAGGAGTCGCTCGAAAAGGCGATCGTCGAGATTCAGGCGTTGCGCAAGGAGTTCTGGAAGGACGTGAAGGTCGTGGGCAGGGCCGACGACTTCAACGTCGAATTGGAAAAGGCACTGCGTCTGGCCGATTTCCTCGAACTGGGCGAACTGATGGCGCGCGACGCGCTGAACCGCGAGGAGTCGTGCGGCGGTCACTTCCGTGTCGAGCACCAGACGCCCGAAGGCGAGGCCGACCGTGACGACGAACACTTCGTATACGCCGCCGTATGGGAGTACAAAGGCGAGAACGAGGTTCCCGAACTGACGAAGGAGCCGCTCAATTTCGAGTTCGTACACCTCGCAAAGCGCAACTACAAGGACTAAATCCATTTGACGTTAAACTTTAAGATCAAGATTGCATTATGAATTTTTCATTAAAGATATGGCGTCAAAAGGACGCTAAATCGAAGGGCGCTTTCAAAACCTACCGTGTCGAGAACATCTCGCCCGACACCTCGTTCCTCGAAATGCTGGATATCCTGAACAACAACCTCGTCCATGCGGGCGAGGAGCCGGTGGCATTCGACCACGACTGCCGCGAAGGTATCTGCGGCATGTGCTCGCTCCACATCAACGGCCACGCACACGGGCCGGAGCAGGCCGTGACGACCTGCCAGCTCTACATGCGCAAGTTCAAGGACGGAAGCACGATCACCATCGAACCGTGGCGTTCGGCAGCATTCCCCGTCATCAAAGACCTGGTGGTGAACCGCTCGGCCTACGACCAGATTCTGCAAGCGGGAGGCTTCATCTCGGTACGCACCAACTCGGTGCCCGACGGCAACGCCATTCCGATTCCGAAGGCCGACGCCGACGAGTCGATGGACGCCGCCGCCTGCGTGGGTTGCGGAGCCTGCGCCGCCACCTGCAAGAACGGATCGGCGATGTTGTTCGTCGCAGCCCGCGTGTCGTCGCTGGCCAAACTGCCGCAGGGCCGCGTCGAAGGCGCACGCCGCGCGAAAGCAATGGTCGCCAAGATGGACGAACTGGGCTTCGGCAACTGCACCAACACGGGTGCCTGCCAGGCCGAGTGCCCCAAGTCGATCTCCATCGCGCACATCGCACGCCTGAACCGCGAATTCCTCTCGGCAAAATTCGAGGACTAAGGATTTTGCTGTACGACAAGTTCGGCCCCGAAGGTTTTCGGGGCCGAACTGTTTTACCGCGGGCGATATGCGCCGCAGCACACGACCGACAATCCCCTGAATCCCCTTTGTACCCCCTGCGGCGGCACGTCCGCTCGGGCGGCTCGGCAGACAGCCATCCCTGTCTGCACTCGCCTGTTGTCGCGGGTGATAAAGGGGACTTCCGTCGCCCGCCTGAACCGCGAGTTCCCGACAGCCAAGTCCGAGGATCAGCCCCCGATTCATGACAAACGTGCTCCGGAAGAATCCGAATCGCATTTACCTCGTCCGAATCGTAAATCGTATCTTTCTATCGAAGAATCCGGAGACACATGATCCTGCACGTATTCGGAAATCCCCTTTCCGGCCGCCGAAGACAGCCCCGCTCGCGGCGAAACCGAATTACGACACGGGAACAGCCTCCCCCCCCCGCAATTAACAGTTAAATCAAATGATTCAAAGGGGTTGAATCATAAAAATTTTCGTTTAAACGGCCGTTGTTGAAAATATATTCACTATCTTTGCATCGCCGAATATCATTATTGTCTACGACTTTGTCTCACGGATCAACATATCCCGTTTCGCACAGCAAGCGTAATCCGCTTCGTGAGGGGGGGGGAATTGCCCTCGCCATCCGGTAGACATCTCCTCCGAATCCCTGTTTTCCGACTCCGTCGCGAGGCGCCCCCGATGCGCCCCGTGCGGGATTTCGCACTATCCTATTTACTTAAAACATAAAACACCATGAAAAAACAGACCTACGAATCGCCACGAATCGAGTGGTGCTCCTTCGTCGTGGAAGGAGGATTCCAAGTATCCCAAGTAACCGACGACCCGCAGGAAGGGAAGTTCGAGGAAGAAGACTTCGAATTCTAACCGACAAAACGACACAGAGATGAAAAAAATCATTTTCCGCATGATGGCGATCGTCCTCGTGCTCGGCGTCGCGGCATGTTCCCGAACCGACGAAACCGCAGACACCCCCTCCGACCAGAAGATCACGGAGCTGGGCGTGATCGCACAGAGCACACGCTCGACGCTCGGCGACGACAACTGGGTGGAATGGGACGCGAACGACTCGTTCAGCGTATTCTCCTCCATGTCATTCAGCAGCGAATTCACCATCAAGGAGCTGCTCGACGAAGGACACGGAGCCAAACTCGAAGGCATGACCATTCCGGCCGACACCTACTACATCCTGTATCCCTACATCATGGATGCGATGATCGCCGAAGGTAAAATCCATGCACGAAACATCGTCCCTGCGACCCAGCCGCTGGTCGAAAACACGTTCGACCATAAACAGAATCCCGCCGTGGGCCACACCGAAGGAGCCGAAACCATAGCGCCGATGAAAAACATCGCGGGATTGGTGAAAGTCCGCGTCACGGGCAAAATCGACCTGCGGCGCATCACGTTGATGAGCAACTCCCACAACGAGTTGATCGCCGGCACCGGAACGATCGATGCGAAGACGGGCGAACTGACGATCGATGAATCGGAAGGATCGGCATCCGTCACGCTGACCGCATCGAAGTCCATTCCGCTGACCGACACCCCGAAGACATTCTATTTCGTCGTGGCGCCCCGCACGTTCGCCTCGGGTTTCACGCTGACATTCATCGGATCGAAGGAGGGCAAAAACTATCGGTTCACCCACACGACTCACAACGAAGCGACCATCACCGCTTCGAAAATACTGAATATCACCAAGGTCTTTGACATCGACATCACGGAGGAGACCGTGGAAATGGAACCCGGCATCACCTACACCGCCGACAAGGAGATCTTCATCAGCGACAACACCTTCGTCCCCGCTGCCCTGGACAGCGACTACGACGAGACGACGAAAACCGGCCGCATCTATTTCGAGAAGGGAGTGGAAGTCACCAAAGTGGGAGCCAACGCATTCGAGTCGACCGCTTTGCAGACGATCGACCTTCCCGAAACGATCGAAGAGATCGCCGCTGGCGCATTCAAGAACTGCGCGGAACTCACCGAGATCGGAAATCTGGAAAAAGTCTCCGCGATCGGGACGCTGGCCTTCTCAGGATGCTCGCAGTTGAAGGATATCACCCTGTCGCCCGCCCTCGCCGCCATCGAAGACGGTACGTTCAAGAACTGCACGGCGCTGACATCGGTCGACCTGTCCGGCGTCGCGACGATCGGCGACACGGCATTCGAGAACTGTACGGCACTGGTCACGGTCACGCTCAGCGATAAGACCGCCTCGATCGGCGTAGGGGCTTTCGACGGCTGTGCGGGTCTCTCCGTGATCGACATCCCGAACAGTATCACCGAAATCTCCGACAACGTCTTCCGTGACTGCTCGAAGCTGACCGAGATCACCATCCCCGCAGGCGTGACGAGAATCGGCGTACACGCATTCTACGGCTGCACGGAACTCCGCACCGTGAACTGCAAACCGATGATGCCGCCGAGCGTATACAGCGATTCGTTCCCGACGACCTCCCCGGAGATGGTTATCAACGTCCAGGCCGATGCATTGAAACAGTATCAGGAAAACACGGAGTGGAACCAGTTCTACGGACGGTTCCTGCGTTCCGCTGCGCTTTAATGCGCAGGTCGTGCACGGCAAGGCTGGGAAACCCGCCCGAACACGCACCAGAAAAGCCCGCATTCGGTATGCGGGCTTTTTCCGTACAAGCGAGCGGGATCACCGGAACCGGACGATTTCGGGGCGGCTCGGCAGATAACGGTACTGCTCCATGCGCGTCCCATTGGAAGCTTGGAAATAGCGGCAGTCGGCCCAGCCGCCCTTGCCGAGCGCAACGCCCAGCCGCAGCTGGATCGTGCTGAACACCAGTCGTTCGTTACGCAGGCGGACGCCCAGTCCGAAGGTCGTGTAAAAATTATTCTTGAAAATATTGGCGTCGCGTCCCAGCAGACCGAAATCGGCGAAGCCGAACAGCGCGATACGAAAACCGAGCGGCTGGTAGGGCGTGAAAAAGACCGTTTCGGTATTGAGCACCATCCGGTTGGTCCCCACCAGATCCTCTTTGAGCAGCGACAGGCCGTCCTGTGCGGTGAACCGCAGCACCTCGTCCGATCCTTCGAGCCGATTCCACCCCTGCGTATAGTTCAGCGAAAGGAACTGGCGGATATGGCTGCGTTTCCACACGAACAGCGGCGAGAACCAGCGCAGGTTGACGTCCACGGCACTCTGCGTCCACTGACCCGTCGCCAGATCGATGAAGCTGCCCAGCGAAAAGCCGCCCATGAGATAACCCGCGCGGGTGAATCCGCCGGCCTTGTAGCTCAGACCCATATACATGTCCTCGCCGAACTCCCGCCACGAATACCCCCCGACCAGCTCGGCCTTGTAGCCGGTGGCCAGATACTCCCTCGTACCGAAGCCGTAGATCATATTGGTGGTGTAGAACTTCTCGCGGTAAAGCCCCAGCCCGACCAGCACGTCGTCGGTATCGTGAAAAGCCGGGTTGTAAGTCTTCGTCACGTCGGGACGGAGCGAGTAGCGCGCGAAACCGTAACGCGCCGTGAGGAAGACGCTCGAACGGATCGAACGAATGTAGCGCGAACGCCCAGCCCAGACGTCGAAGCGCTTCGACTTGGCCAGGTCGGAGGTGTCGCGGTCGACCAGATAATACTTCGCCTTGACGTTGTTGTAGGCGATGCCCAGTTCGTAGTCGGTCGGCAGGATGAACTCCTTGCCTACGCCGATGCGCAACTCGCTGTTGTAGAAATCGCGGCCCGCCGAAAAGTTGGCCTTGTAGAACGACCCCAGGAAGTTGGGGATGTCGTACGAGACGACGTTGCCTCCGTAGCCGAAATCGTTGCGGCTGAAATTGGTCGCAACGCTCAGGCGGTTGCCCGAGCCGAAGATGTTGGCGTCGGAGAGACCGATCATCGTCCGGCCCTCGCCGTGCAGCGCCGCATCGGCGCTGATCGTCCAGCTGTCGCGCGAACGCAGCGTGACCACCACGCGCGTCGAGTCAAGCGAATCCGGTGTCAGCTCCATCGTCGCATCCGAGATATAGGCGCGCGAACGGAGCAGCTGGAGGTTGCGCACCAGCAGCTCCGGAGCGATCGTATCCCCGGGTTCGAAGAGCAGGTCGCGCCGCAGCACCCGCTCGCGCGTCATCACGTGCAGTTTGTTGCCCGTGCGTTCGAGCCAGTTGCCGTCGGGGGTGAACACCGGATCCTGCGCGATGACCACCTCGCCGATCCGCCGGCCGGAGTAACGTTCGAACTGCCGGCTCTCGTCCAGCACCCGTCCGTTGGCTGTCGTATCGAGTACGGGGTTGACGAAGAGCATCCGGTAGAGCAAACGCGGTACGGCACGGCGCGTCGTCTTCGAACGGATACTGTCGTAGAGACGCTGGTTGCGCTGTTCGGCCTGACGGCGCAGGCTGTCATTGCGCCGCAACGAATCCCTGCGTTTGAGATAGACGCTGTCGCAGGGCAAGCCCAGTTTCAGGTCCTCCGCTTTCAGGCGGATCGTATCGGGACGCACTCCGTGGCGGAGGTCGATACGCGGCGCCGTCTCCCGCGCCGGAACGAACGCCGGCAGCAGCGACAACAACAGCAACCCTATGCAACACCTGGAAAACATACCTCGAAAGATAACGATTTTTCGCGAAGAAAAAGTATCGTCCGATACCTCTTTCGGCCCGATAGCAGCGAATCCGCCCTGCAAAAGCGGTCGCAGGAGCCGAAAAAAGCCGTCGAAACGGCCCCGTCTGGATGATACCCGAACTAAGACGCAGGATTGCCGAACGACACGGCAGCCGGGAAGTTGCGGCCGGCATACCACTCTAAACGGGATCCAGCATACCCCCAGTCCGGAAACGAGCGCGCTGTGATTGGACAGGTCACGATTTCGGTCCGGGCAACCTGCTTTTTATGCGCTCGAATACATTGCCCAAAAAACAAAAAAACCTTACATATCGTTGATACATAAGGTTTTTTGCTTCGCATTACTCTTTATTTCAAGAGCTTCGAGGGTGGAAGATGGGACTCGAACCCACGACCTTCGGAACCACAATCCGTCACTCTAACCGACTGAGCTACATCCACCGTTTCGACCGCAAAGCCGGAACTTCGCGAATCGGTGTGCAAATGTAATACGTTTTTTTTGGTCTGTGCAAGGATTTCGCCCGAAAATTATTCGAACCGGCGACGGGCGTTTCGGGAAGAGCGCCGGATTCCGGCGCGTACAGGAACCGGCGGAACCGACGGAATCGATTTCCGCCGGAACGATTCGCGAAGCAGGCTTCTTTCGCCAAAACATCCCGACGATGTTCCTGTCGACCGTCCGGCGTCGCCGAACGCTGCCGGCAGGAAAGCCCCGCCCCATGCGGCGGACGGACGCTCGCCGGCATTCGCCGGTAGCTCGGCCGTTCGGCGGACAGCACACCCACGTTCGGCGCATCTATCGAATGGATCAGGGGAACTTTCGCGGAGACGCATCTCGCAAAACGATGCAAGCGAGTTTCCCTTCGCTCCTCGTTTTCCGCCTCTACGACTGCACCCCGGACGTCGTGCTCCGGCAGAACCGAACCGGTCGTTTGTTTCTGTGCCCTGCTTTTCCGACTTCGGCTGCGCCGAAGCCCGCCGCTCGGCAATGTTCGAATAAATTCGACATTGCCCCCGCTTATTCGTATCTTTGACTTCGTCTCAGATACTTCGTCTCGGCATAATCAAACTAACGTTTGCTTCTGCACTCGCTTATTCGTATCTTTGGCTGACGCCTTAGATACTCCCGTTCGGCATAATCAAGCCGGCGCTTGCTTCTGCCCTCACTTATTCGTATCTTTGCACGCAACACACACCTCATCGAAGATGAAACGTTTCGGTATCTCGTCGCTGCTCCTGCTCGCCTCGCTGCTCCGTCCCGCAGCGACCGACGCACAGATCTACGCGAAACTCAACGTCCTCTACGCACTCGTAGGAGTCGTCAACCCTGCCGTGGAGTTCCGGTTGACCGACCACTCCGCCTTCCAGACGGAGTTCGTCTATTCGCCGTGGAAATCGATCAACGTCGACGGGCAAAGCAAACCGATGCACTTCGGCATCTTCCTGAACGAATACCGCTACTACTTCCGCGGTTATGCCCGGGGCTGGTACGTGGGCGGCAATGCGGGCATGATGGCTTTCCGCATGTCGAAACCCTACATCGAGAACTGGGGCATCCACCTCGAAAACCGTTACAGCAAAGGCTACGGATTCATGTTCGGTGCTTGTGCGGGCTACGAACGGATTTTCCGCAAGCGGTGGGTCTTCGACGTGTTTTTCGGCTGGTCGTGGATGACGAGCTTCTACAACGGCTACGACCTCGACGGCCGCACGCAGATGGAGCCGCACCGCCCCGTACAACCGCTGCACCCCGATCCCTTCAACGGTTCGTCGGAGTGGTATCCCAACAAGATCGGCATCTCGATCGGCATCCGTATCTACGACCCCGAGCTGCACAGGCAGCGAAGCGAAACCCGACGTCTGCGCAAGGCGGCCCGCAGCGCCGCATCGTACGGGAAAACGCCGGCCGCCGACCGCGGTTCCCGAATGTCGCGTCCCGTACCGGCCGCGTCCGGAAGCGTGTCAAAATGACAGCCCCAATCTGCCAAAAAGGGCACCGCGTCTGCCAAAATCCGTTTGGCATATCAATTGTTGGAATCCCCCACCGAAAACAGAAAAACGGATCGGTGCGGCCATGCGGCCGTACGGCTGCCGCCCCGAACCGCAACAGAGAGAATTTTTCAACGAATGTCAAACTAAAAATAGTTGAACTATGAACGTAAAACCTTTATCGGACAGAGTGCTCATTCTCCCGAATCCCGCCGAGGAGAAGACCGCGGGCGGACTTATCATTCCCGACACCGCGAAAGAAAAACCGCTGGCAGGCAAAGTCGTGGCCGTAGGCCCCGGTACGTCGGAGGTCAAGATGGAGGTCAAGGTCGGCGACGAGGTACTCTACGGCAAGTATGCCGGGACGGAGATCAATGTCGACGGCACGGACTACCTCATCATGAAACAGTCGGATATTCTGGCAACGTTGTAATTTCACCGATTCGTAAAACACATCAAATTCCGTAAAAGCTATGGCAAAAGAGATCAAATATAACGTAGAGGCACGCGAGATGCTCAAAGAGGGTGTCGACGCGCTGTCGAACGCCGTGAAGGTCACGCTTGGCCCCAAAGGTCGCAACGTCATCATCGACAAGAAGTTCGGTGCTCCGCAAATCACCAAGGACGGCGTGACCGTCGCCAAGGAGGTCGAGTTGGAGGATGCGATCGCCAACATGGGTGCGCAGATGGTGCGCGAGGTGGCGTCGAAGACCAACGACAACGCCGGCGACGGCACGACCACCGCGACCGTTCTGGCACAGGCGCTCATCGGCGTGGGACTGAAAAACGTGACGGCCGGCGCCAATCCGATGGACCTCAAACGCGGTATCGACAAGGCGGTGGCCAAGGTGGTCGAATCGCTGCGCGAGCAGAGCCAGGTAGTAGGAAGCGACATCGCCAAGATCGAGCAGGTGGCGTCCATTTCAGCCAACAATGACCCCAACATCGGCAAACTGATCGCCGAAGCGATGTCGAAGGTCAACAAGGAGGGCGTCATCACGGTCGAGGAGGCCAAAGGCACCGACACCCATGTGGACGTGGTCGAGGGTATGCAGTTCGACCGCGGCTATATTTCGGCCTATTTCATCACCGACCCCGAAAAGATGGAGGCCCAGCTGGACAAGCCCTATATCCTGATTACCGACAAGAAGATCTCGACGATGAAGGAGCTCATGGGCGTCTTGGAACCGGTAGCCCAGAGCGGCCGCTCGCTGCTGATCGTCGCCGAGGATGTCGACGGCGAGGCGCTGTCGGCACTCGTGGTCAATAAGCTGCGCGGCACGTTGAAGATCGCCGCCTGCAAGGCCCCGGGCTTCGGCGACCGTCGCAAGGAGATGCTCGAAGACATCGCCGTACTGACTGGCGCGACGGTGATCTCGACCGACAAGGGCATGAAGATCGAGGACGCCGACCTCTCGATGCTGGGTACGGCCGAGAAGGTGACGCTCAACAAGGAGAACACGACGATCGTCGACGGCGCAGGTGCCAAGGATGCCATTGCAGCCCGCGTAGCGCAGATCCGCGCCGGCATCGACGCCGCGACGTCGGACTACGACAAGGAGAAGTTGCAGGAGCGTCTGGCCAAACTGGCCGGCGGCGTGGCCGTGCTCTATGTCGGCGCCGCGACCGAAGTCGAGATGAAGGAGAAGAAGGATCGCGTGGAGGATGCGCTGGCCGCAACGCGTGCAGCCGTCGAAGAGGGCATCGTCCCGGGCGGCGGCGTGGCCTACCTGCGTGCCACGGAGGTGCTCGCCAACATGAAGGGCGCCAACGAGGACGAGACCACCGGTATCCAGATCGTGAAACGCGCAATCGAAGAGCCGCTGCGCCAGATCGTCGAGAACACCGGCGGCGAGGGTTCGGTCGTCGTGAACAAGGTCAAGGAGGGCAAGGGAGCCTTCGGTTACAACGCCCGCGACGACAAGTACGTCGACATGTTCGAAGCCGGTATCATCGACCCGACGAAGGTGTCGCGCGTAGCACTGGAAAATGCGGCGTCGATCGCTTCGATGTTCCTCACCACCGAGTGCGTACTCGCGGAGAAGAAGTCGGAGCAGCCCGCCATGCCTGCGATGCCCGCAGGGGGCATGGGCGGCATGATGTAAGCCGATCCGCAGAAACGACAGAGCAGCGCCGCCGGAATAGTTCCGGCGGCGCTGTCGCGTTCAGAGCATTGCACGAGGAGCCAGATTATCGGGGCGATGCAGCTCTCTGCACTTTTCGCAAGGCGGAGGCTGCGGCGCGCTGCACGCAACGATGATTATTTGTTTGCGTCCGCACATGGCAGGCCTCCGGCCTGCGGGATCGCACTGCGAAAATAGCGGAAGCAGTGACGGCAGCGGCGCGAGCGCCCGGAGCGGGCGTGCAAAACAGCGCAGTCTTTTGTGCCCGCTCAGCGAGCGCAGGTGGCGGCACCCGCTACTTTTCGCCGTGCTTGATCTTTTGGTGCTTTTGGATCAAGCCAAAAGCACAGAAAAAAAGTGAAATCGATTCTCTCTTTCTTTGGGAAAGTTCCGTACCTCTGATTGGGTGTTTCCTGCGAGGAGCAGATTTACCACCTTTTGTCACCAAAAGGTGGCGCCAAAAGTGTCCGCAGGGCGAAAAACTCGGGGACCGGCCGACGGCTTGCGCCTAAAACGCTACGCGGACGAGCTCGCGCTCGCGTTTTCGACGGCGCAGCCTCCGCCCGTTCTTCTTCCCGATTTTTCGCAATGCGGAGTCTGTTGTGCGCTCCGCGCAACCATGATTTATTCCGAATAATTCCTCTATACTCATTCAGCAGGCCCTCGGCCTGCCCGATCGCACTGCAAAACGAACGGGGTGGAGCACAATCGTACCCCACCCCTCATCGTATCGTCGGGAATCCCTTATTTCAGCGTCGACCGGAACTCGTAACGGCCCGAACCGAGGCGCACGAGCGTATAGCCGTCGTCCCAGCCCGCAACTTTCAGATCGCTGCGGCCGTCGAGTGCGCGGCCCGACTCGGTCACCTTGTCGGCAGCAGCCGACGGGACATAGACCTCGGCAGTGGTATTGGCCGGAATCTCGACCGTCAGCGTCAGCGCGTCGCCCTCCTTCGTCCAACCGCTCGACGCCAGGCCGTAGGGCGTCCGCTGCTCGGCCTTCATCGAAGTGAAGTGATCGTTCAGGTAGGGTTTGATCCAGATTTCACGGAAGCCCGGAGCAGCCTCCTGCAAACCGGCGGCCCAACGATAGAGCCAGTCGCCGATCGCACCGTAGGCATAGTGGTTGAACGACACCATGCTGTTCGAGTTGACCATACCGTTGGGAAGCATACTGTTCCAACGCTCCCAGATGGTGGTCGCACCCATCGAAATGGGATAGAGCCACGAAGGGATCTTCTTGTTGAGCAGCAGCTCGTAGGCGACGTCCTCGTAACCGAAGCGGGTCAACACTTCGCAGATATAGGGCGTACCGAGGAAGCCGGTAGTGATATGCCCGTAACGATTCACGTTATCGACCAGACGTTTGGCCGCACCGGCGCGCTGCGCCTCGGGCAGCAGGTCGAACATCAGCGCCAGCGTGTAGGCCGTCTGCGTATCCGACACGAGCATTCCGTTGGGCGTCACGTATTCGTTGCGGAAGGCATCGACCGCACGCTTGTGCAGCGCTTCGTATTTCGCCGCATCCTCCGTTCGGCCCAGCAGGCGTGCCGTGCGCACCACCAGATCGAGCGAATGGGCGTAGAAGCACTGCTGGATGAAGGGTCGGATCGTCACCGCCGACCGGCCGTCCTTGTCATCGGCATAACTGAAAAATACCCAGTCGCCGTAGCTGTTCCCCTTGCTCCACAAGTCGTTCTCGGTCTGCGAGGTGATGTAGTCCACCCATTTCTTCATGCTGGGGTACTGGCGTTCGAGCATCCGCAGGTCGCCGTAGGCCATGTAGTGCTGCCATGGAATGATCGTGGCCACGTCGCCCCAACCGGCCGAAATACGGCTGCGGTGCGTCACGGGGTAGACGCCGTTGACCGCGCCGTCGGCATACTGCTCGGCGGCCACGTCGGCCATCCACTTGTTGAAGAAAGTCTGCACGTCGCGGTTGAACGTCGCCGTGCGGAAGAAGACCTGCGCGTCGCCCGTCCAGCCCAGACGCTCGTCGCGCTGCGGGCAGTCGGTCGGAATATCGACGAAGTTGTCGAGCATCCCCCACTTGATATTCGACTGCAACCGGTTGATGAGCGAGTCGGACGAAACGAACGTACCGTTCTCGGGCGTCGCCGAACTGATCGCCTCGGCGACGAAATCCTCGGGGTTCAGCTCGCCGTCGATTCCCTCCACCTTGATGTAGCGGAAGCCGTAGAAGGCGAACCGGGGCGCGAGCCACTCCTCGCCCTCTCCCGAAAGGATATAGGTACTCAACGCTTTGGCCTTACGCAGGTTGCGGGTGAAGAATTCGCCCTTTTCAAGAATCTCGGAGTGGTAGATGCGCACCGTGTCGCCGCGCTGGCCGCGCAGACGCACGCGCTCGCGCCCCGATATGTTCTGGCCGAAGTCGATCACGCGGGCTCCCGACGGGGTCGTGAAGATCTTGACGGGTTTGAAGGTTTCGATTACCCGCACGGCCGGGCTGACGCTGGCCGTCAGGTTGTCGAGCGAGGTGTCGGCCACCTGCACCGAAGCCCACGACGCATCGTCGAACGACGGGGTGTCCCACCCCTTCTGGCGACGGTTCAGATCGATCGTCTCGCCGTCGTAGAGGTTGCCGTAGCTCACTTCGCCCGTCGAGGCGCGCCACGTGTCGTCGGTAGCGATCACCTCCTTCGTACCGTCCATCGAAGACTTGGTAGCCTCGGCGGAAGCCTTCTTCTCGGCAGCCTGCTCGGCCCGCTCGGCACGTTTAGCCTCTTCGAAAAGACGAGTGTGCGAAAGCGTGATGCGCTTGGTAGCCTTCGAGAATTCGATCACCTTGAACGGCAGTTTCTCGCCGACCGTCGCCGTCGTGCCGTCCTCTTTCACCAGCTGACGCATCGGAGCGAAGCCCTCGACGTTTTCGCCCAGCGATACGACGGCACCTTTGTCGGTCATCTCGGTAATCGTACCTTCGTGTACGCTGTCCACTGCGAACTGACCCTCGAACTCGTTCCAGGGATTCTCCTCGAGCTGTTTGTGGCCCAGCGACAGACGACGGTTCTCCTTATCGACCTCCAGCACTACGACCTCGATTTCGGCGCCTACCGACGTAAATTCACCCGGATGCTTGATCTTCTTGGTCCAGCTCAAGTCGGAAATATGGATCAGGCCGTCGATACCCTCCTCGATCTCGACGAACACACCGAAATTGGTGAAGTTGCGAACCTTGGCCTTGCATTTCGTACCTACGGGATAGCGGGTTTCGATATCGGCCCAGGGATCGGGAGTAAGCTGCTTGATGCCCAGCGACATCTTGCGCTCGTTACGGTCGAGGGTCAGGATGACTGCCTCTACCTCGTCGCCCACCTTCATGAAATCCTGTGCCGAACGCAGGTGCTGGCTCCAGGACATCTCCGATACGTGGATCAGACCCTCTACACCCGGTGCGATCTCGACGAACGCGCCGTAGTCGGCCATCACGACAACCTTGCCCTTCACGTGGTCGCCCACCTTCAGGTTGGGATCCAGCGCCTCCCAGGGGTGCGG
>VOFB01003965.1_pt1 | contig 219491 bp, 231 predicted proteins | sample 5384141 | NCBI WGS metagenome assembly VOFB01 (sample SAMN12384721, study PRJNA508395) | human gut metagenome | isolation source: healthy gut A | host: Homo sapiens | reverse complement strand
AAACAACGGATGTTTTCGTGGTTCGACAGCTACGATATCTATGATGAAAACGAGAACACGGTCTATGTGGTAAAGGGACAGCTCTCGTGGGGGCACTGCCTGAAAATCTTCGACACGGAAGAGAACGAGCTTGGTACTGTCAAGCAGGAGGTGCTGACCTGGCTACCCAAGTTTGAACTCTATGAGGGTGAAAATTATATCGGCTGCCTCGAAAAGGAACTGGGCTGGTTCAAGCCCAAGTACAACATCGATTTTAACGGCTGGCATGTGGAGGGAGATTTCCCTGGGTGGGATTACACCATTACAAAGCCGGTGGGAGAGACAGTCGCAACGGTTTCCAAAGAGCTGCTGCAATGGACGGACACCTATGTGCTGGATATCGTTGACCCGGCAGACGCGCTCCATGTGCTGATGTTCGTGCTGGCCATCGATGCTGAAAAGTGCTCTGCAAAATGAAATTGAATTGGCCCGGCTGTGTGGGATTTCCTGCATGGCCGGGCTTTTTACGTTGCATGGGTTGGGAAACAGTGGTATCATTAAAAAGTATGATAAAACCTGAAAATAACGAGGTGCAAATGGAAGTATTTGAAATCGAGACAGAGCGTCTGCAGCTGCGGCAGTTCCGGGTGGAGGACGCGCAGGACGTATTTGCGATTTTCTCGGATGAGCAGACCACGCTGGATTGCGGCGGTTACCATGCCTTTGATGCAATGAATGAGGAATATGACCGTCTGATGCAGAAATTTGCGGGACAGACCCGTTACAGCGTTGTCCGCAAGGCAGATGGGCGTGTGATCGGCGTGATCTCGCTGATGGATGCCGAGCGTGCCGTGCCCGGCTGGGAGCTGGGCATTGAGATGGCTCCGGATGTCCGGCGGCAGGGCTATGCCCGGGAAGCGCTGGCGGCGGTAATCCAGGCGTTCTTCGAGAAAACGGATACGGTGCTTTTCACGGGTGGGCATTATGCCTATAACACCATCTCCGGGAAACTGCTGAAAGAGCTGGGCTTCACCTATGAGGGCATCGAACACAAGGCCATGCGCCATGCAGAGCGCGGCCCCACGGATCTGGTGTGCTATTATCTGGAAAAATAAGTTCTTCCTCAGAATTCCTACAGATTTCCCTGTTACAATGATAGCATCATCGAAAGGGGAATTTGTATGCTGACAAAATTGAAAAACGGGCTGGACGGTACCCAGCTCAAGACCATTGCACTGGCGCTGATGGTGCTGGATCACATTCATTATTTCTTCGAGTTCACCGGCTGCATCCCAACGGTGTTCAGTATGCTGGGGCGGCTCAGCGCACCGCTGTTTCTGTTCTGCACGGTGGAGGGCTTTGCCCACACCCATGACCGCAGGCGGTATTTTATCCGCATCTGGGGTATCGGAACGGCCATGGCGGCGCTGGAATTTTTTATGATCTACGCCAAAGCCTTCCGGCGCGGGGATGGCTTCTACCCGCTGAACGCTATTTTTCAGGATCTGATGCTGCTGTGCATCGTCTGGCAGGGCATCGACTGGCTCCGGGAAAAGAAATGGGTCAGGGGCGTGGCGGCCATCGCGGCGGTGGCTGGCTGGCCGTTTGTGATGGTGGCGTTCCTGAGCGCTTTCCCCCAGATCCAGCAGATGCCGTGGGCTTCCACGGTGGTGGCGTTTGTCATCACCAGCCCGCTGCCCCTGTGGACCAGCATCACGGACGGCAGCTGGAGCTTTTTGCTGGGCGGTGCGCTGCTGTATGCATTGCGTGGACGGCGCAAAGTGCAGCTGACGGTATGGGCACTGGTGATCTTCCTGTGTGATTTTGTGCTGACCTTCGGGATGGCTTGCCGGCAGGAGGGCTTTGTCTGGACCCAGATGTTCACCAACAACTACGAGTGGTTCGGGGTGGCGGCAGTGGTGCTGATGCTGCTGTACAACGGGCAGCGTGGCAGCGGACACAAGCAGCTGTTCTACTGGTTCTACCCGGCCCATGTGTATCTGCTGTATGGGGCATCCTGCCTTGTTTATAACGCTTTGAGGTGATCTTGTGGCAAATATTCTGGCAGTGGATGACAATATAGAACTCTGCAAGCTGATCCGCACTGCCTTGGAGCGGGACGGCCACCGGGTGGAAACGCGGCTCTCCGGCGCGGAGCTTACCGAACAACTCTGCCATTGGGCGGACTGCATCCTGCTGGATGTGATGATGCCCGGGGAGGATGGCTTTGCCGTCTGCCGCCGCATCCGGGGTCTGACCGATGCCCCCATTCTGTTTCTGACGGCCCGGACAGACGAAGCGTCTGTTCTGGAGGGGCTGGGCATTGGGGCAGACGACTTTTTGTCCAAGCCCTTCCGGGTGGCAGAGCTGCGCGCCCGGGTGGCGGCGCATCTGCGGCGGCAGAACCGCACCCCGGTGCATCGGCTGGTGCGCGGCGGGGTCAGTTTTGACCTGTCCGCGCGGGAGGCAGCGGTGGGAGAAACTCCTCTGCCGCTGACCCGCTCCGAGTATGCCATCTGCGAGTATCTGGCGCTGCACGCCGGGCAGACCTTTACCAAGGAGCAAATTTACGAAGCGGTTTTTGGGATTGACGGCACTGCGGACGACACCGCCGTGACACAGCACATCAAAAATATCCGGGCAAAGCTGCGGGCGGCGGGGGTGGCAGAGCCGGAAACACTGCTGAAAACCATCTGGGGAGTGGGATATCAATGGAAAAACGAGGGCTGATCTCCCTGCGGGGTGTACTGCTGCGATATCTGGTGCAGACCGTCTTTTGCTGTGTGCTGGCGCTGCTGTTGTGGTTTGCGGCGCTGATGTGCGTCATCAACAGCGGGCTGGCGCTCCCGGCCAATCAGGCCGCGCAGGCCTGCCAGAAGGCTGCACAGGACGTTTTGCCGGGCATGACTGCCGCCACCTTTGATGAGACCCAGCTGGACTCCTTGTGCCGTTACGCCCTGTTTGCCGCGCCGGACAGCAGCGAGGTGCTGGCCACCAACATGGATGCCGGGCACTTGCAGCGGGCAATGGAGAACCGGCAGGGGAAAACCCGCTGGCATTTTGGATACACACAGTATTATATGACATCAAAATTGCAGGACGGAACGGTCTGCCTGCTGCAATTTGACTATGCCGTGCCCTACGCCGCCCCTGCGCTGCGGGGAAAGCTGCCAGATGTGCAGACGGTGCACTGCATTCTGGGCATTCTGCTGCTGGTGGGAGCGGTGGTGTGGAGCACCCACCGCTCCAGAAAGTTTCTGGCCCGGGAGACGGCCCGCCTGACCGAGGTCTCCCGGCAGGTGGCTGAGAAAAAGGGCGTGGAAGAGATCGATTTTTCCGGGGCGCAGGTGCGGGAATACGCCGAGACACTGGCTGCCCTGCAGACCATGGGGCAGGAGCTGACGGCCAGCCTGCAGGCCCAATGGAAAATGGAGCAGCAGCAGCGGGAGCAGATCATTCAGCTTTCCCATGAGCTCAAAACGCCGCTGGCCGTCATTGAGGGCAACGCCGACCTGCTGGCCGAGGACGAGGCCCTGACCCCGGAGCAGCGGGAACAGGTGGAGGCCATCCTGCGGGGCACCGAGCAGACCCGGACCTATCTGCTCAAGATCCGTGCTCAGGTGCAGACACCGCTGAAATATAAGCGGCCTTGAGCAGACCCGAATGATGAAAAAGGAAGCCGCCCGGCTGTGTGGGAACGCCCGCATGGCCGGGCATTTTGCATTGCATGAGCAGGAAAACCGTGGTATTATAAAAAACGATAGGGTCTGAAAATAGAGGGGAAAATGAACACTTACGGCCATTCGTTCGTCTATCCAAAAAAGAGAGGGGAGAAGAACAATGAATTTTGAAGAGACAGAAGTCCTTTACAATGTTTACCGTGGAATCCTGCGGAACAATCGGAGCTTTCAACCGGGAAAGAGCACGGCGGTGGAATATCGCATGGACTGCCCGGAGTATGCCGACCTCCTGAAAAAGTATCCCTTTGAGAAAATTGCAGGAAAAGGCACGGACCTGCAGCGGGCAATTCGGGTGCTGAAATACCTCTCGCCTAAGCTGACGCACAGCCCGTGGTACGACGGCCATGTGGACTGCAATGCCCTGGCGCTTTTGGATTACAGTCTGGATAAACCGGAACAGGGCATCAACTGCCTGAATAAGGCCAAAATTCTGGAGGAGGTCTGCCTGGCACTGGGAATCTACGCACGGCGGGTGCGCTTCCTGCCCTATTCTCCCTTCGATTTTGATTGTCACGTTGTCACGGAGATCTACGACCGGTCGCAGGAAAAGTGGTGTATGCTGGACCCGACGACCAACGGGTATCTGGTAGATGAGCAGGGCACGATCCTGAGCCTGCTGGAAGCCAGAGAGCGGATGGCAGACACCCGATTTGTGACGTATTGCAAGGCGACGAGCAGGGAAAAGGATCTGCAGAAGCTCTACCGGAAAAATATCGCAAGGACCGCTTACTATGCAAAGAATCTGTTCCGCATTCAGGTGGACGCGGTCTCGCAGTTTGGAGAGAGTGGAAACTGGCTGAATTTCCCGCCGGAGCACTTTTCTATCCGGGAATGGAGCGTTGCAAGTGCAGAATACCGGTTGGAAATGGTGCCTGCCTACGCAAAGGGATATGCGGATTTTGATGAAGCCGTCCAGCTGCCGCGGATGCGTGAGGCCGTGGAGCGGACGCGAAACATGGAGGAGCCGGAGGCAATCTCTGCCGCCGCTCTGACCGAAAAGCCGATATCATAAAAAACAGATCGCCGCTGCTTTCCTGACGGAGAGCGGCGGCTTTTTCACACCCGGCGCTCCATGGGCATAGGATGACGCAGACCATGGGGAGGAGGGGCCGGGAATGGATGGACAAAGACGATTTGCGGTGATCGGAACGGACGCGCGGCTGGCGGCGGCAGGCCGGGCGCTGGCCCGTGCGGGGTTTGCGGTGGGCGGGCCGGAGCAGACGGCGCTGGCCGATTACATCTTACTGCCGCTGCCGCTGGACGAGAGCCGTACCCCGCTGGCGGAGCTGCTGCGGGCCGCAAAACCGGGGGCGCTGGCGCTGGGCGGAAAGCTCTCGGCGCAGGCAAGGCAGATCGCGGCGGAGGCGGGCGTGGAGCTGGTGGACTACTTTGCCCGGGAGGAGCTGATCCTCTGCAACGCCATCCCGACAGCAGAGGGCTGCATCGGCATCCTGATGGCGGAGCGGACGCGGACGCTTTGGAACAGCGCCATCCTGCTGGCCGGTTTTGGGCCGGTGGGGCAGGCGCTTGGGGTACGGCTGGCGGCACTGGGCGCACAGGTGACGGTGGCCGCGCGGCGGCCGGTCCAGCGGGCACTGGCGGAGAGCTTTGGTCTGCGGGCGGTGGATCTGGCCCGGCTGGAACAGACTGCTCCGGCCTTTGACACGGTGGTGAACACCATCCCGGCCCCTGTTCTGACGGAAGCCGTGCTGGCAGCCCTGCGGCCCGGGAGCCTGATCGTGGATCTGGCATCCAAGCCGGGCGGCACTGACTTTGCCGCAGCCCGGCGGCTGGGGCACCGGGCCATCCATGCCCTGAGCCTGCCTGCGGCCTGCGCCCCCGAAACGGCAGGCGAGGCTCTGGCCCGGACGGTCTGTGAGATCCTGGCGGAAAGGGAGGAAACACCATGAAAAGGCAATTGCGCGGGACAGTGGCGTTTGCGGTCTGCGGGAGCTTCTGCACGCTGGGCGCGGCGGTGGCTCAGGCTGAACAGCTGGTGCGGCAGGGCTGGGAGCTGCTGCCGGTGATGAGCTATGCGGCCTCCGGCCTGAACACCCGCTTTGGCCGGGCGGACGAGTGGAAGGATCGGCTGGAGACCTTGACCGGCCACAGGGTGCTGGATACCCTGCAGGATGTGGAGCCGCTGGGGCCGCGGCAGCTGGCCCGGGCACTGGTGGTGGCCCCCTGCACCGGCAGCACGCTGGCCCGGCTGGCAGCGGGCCTCTCGGACACGCCGGTGACGCTGGCGGCAAAGAGCCTGCTGCGGGTGGGGTGCCCGGTGCTGGTGGCTGTCTCCACCAACGATGGGCTGGGGGCTTCCGGGGAGAACATCGCCCGGCTGATGCAGCGCAAGCACTATTACTTTGTGCCCTACGGACAGGACGATGCAGCGCAGAAACCCCAGAGCCTGAAGGCGGATCTCACCCTGCTGCCCGCTGCACTGGAGGCTGCCCTGCACGGTCAGCAGCTGCAGCCGGTGCTCCGGGAGTGGAACTGAGGGTTTCTCTTTTCAGAGGGATAAAAATGTGGTATACTATATCATAATATCTTGAGATAGAGGAACTGGAATGAAAAAACACATCGCCATGCTGTGTGCGGTGCTTTTGACCGCACTGGCGGCGTTTGCGCCGGGCGCGGCAGCTGCCGGGCCTGCACTGACGGCTACGGAAGCGTACTGCATCATCGACGCGGACACCGGCCTTGTGCTGGCCCAGCAGAATATGAACGAAGAACTGCACCCGGCGTCCATCACCAAGGTGATGACGCTGGGCCTTGCCTGTGAGAAAGCCCAGGGCAAGTGGGACAATGTCAAGCTGACGGTCAGCCACGAGGATGTCTACTCGCTGGCGGGCACCGATTCCAGCCATATCGCCCTGCGGGAGGGGGAGGAAGTCCCCCTGCAGGACGCTCTTTACGGAACCATGATTGCCAGTGCCAACGACGGCGCGAACCTGCTGGCCGAATACTTCGGCGGCGGCACCATCGAGGGCGGTGTGGCCGCCATGAACGCGCAGGCGCTGGGGCTGGAACACACCCACTTCGCCAACCCCCATGGCATCAGCGGCGATGACCACTACACCAGCTGCTACGACATGGCTCAAATTCTGCGCTGGGCGCTGACCCAGCCGGGCTTCGAGACCCTGTTCACCCGCAACGAGATGTACACCATGGGCCCGACCAATGTCCAGCCCGTGACCCGGTATTTCCACCAGCAGGACAAAATGCGGGTGGGCTCCAGCCGGTATTACATCCCGGCCATTCGCGGCTCCAAGATCGGCTACACCAACATCGCCCGCTACAGCTACGTCTGCCTCGCGGAGCAGAACGGCGTCCGCCTGATCTGCGTGACCATGCAGAGCGAGATGAAGACCGATAAGTACAACGACGTCCGCACCCTGCTGGACTACGCTTTCGCCCGCTATACCGGCTACACCGAGATCCCTGCCCAGGGCCTGACCGGAGAGGTGGAAGTCGTGGGCGGCGGCGGAACGCTGGGCAAGGTGACCGTCACTGACCCCGGTGTCAAGCTGCTGCTGGCCGACGGCCTGACGGCGGGGGATGTCTCGGTCACGCTGGAACTGCCCGAACGATACCTCTTGGGGGTTGACCCTGCGGTGTATGCGGTGTATACCATTCATGGGCGGGACGTGCAGGAAACGGCCAGCGTCCGGGTGCCTGCCGCTGTGACCGGGCTGGAGGAGCTGCTGGCCAAGAGCGCCAACGCCACCCTGCCCGCCTCCCGGGATGTGGGGCCGAAGAGGATCGCAGGCGGCCTGCTGGCCATCTCGGTCGGTGCCACCGTGCTGGCCGCCCTTGCGGCGTTCGGCGTGGTGCGGCTGAGGGCGAAGCTCCGCAGGAAACGGAAGGCGAGACATTGACGGCCTCGCCCTCTCAGGCGCTTTGCGCCAGCTCATGGTCAGCAGCAGCTGGATCCAGGAGATGCGTTGCCTCTCCCTTTGGGAGAGGTGGCAGCGCGCAGCGCTGACGGAGAGGGTGGGCTTGACAGGCAACGAGCCGTCTGAAAATCGCGCAAAAGCCCGCAAGGACTTTTTCATATACTACAAACAGACAAAATTTTCTGAAAGAAAACAGAGAGGAAAAAGAAATATGGGCAAGTTTACGTTTACTGAGACCGAGATCCCTGGTGTTGTGGTCATTGAGCCCCAGGTGTTTGGTGATGACCGCGGTTATTTTATGGAGACCTACCAGAAAGATCAGTTCGCTGAGCCGGCATCGACAAGGAATTCGTGCAGGACAACCAGAGCCGCTCCACCCGCGGCGTGCTGCGCGGCCTCCACTTCCAGAAGAACCACACCCAGGGCAAGCTGGTGCGTGTGACCAGGGGCGAAGTCTATGACGTCGCCGTGGACTGCCGCCCCAACAGCGCGACCTTTGGCAAGTGGGTGGGCGTGACCCTCTCCGAGGAGAACAAGAAGATGTTCTATATCCCGGAGGGCTTTGCCCACGGCTTCCTCGTGCTGAGCGACGTGGCGGAGTTCTGCTATAAGTGTACCGATGTCTACGACCCCACCAGCGAGGGCGGCATCCCCTACGATGACCCCACCGTCAACGTCCAGTGGCCGGACTGCGGCTGCGAGCACAAGACCAGCGCCAAGGACAAGCTGCACGAGTCCTTTGCCTCCCAGAAGTTTGAATTCTTTGAAAAGTGGTGATCGCCCGTGGCAAAAATCAAGGGAATGTTCAACGGCTTCTGGCGCTACCGCTATCTGCTGTGGAATCTGGTCAGCCGTGATTTCAAGCTCAAGTACCGCCGCAGCGTGCTGGGTGTGGTGTGGAGCGTGCTGAACCCCCTGCTGATGTGCCTGGTGTACTGGGCGGTGTTCAGCAGCCTGATGGATATGCGGGGCAGCGGCATCGACAACTTCCCCGTTTTCCTGATGTGCGGCCAGCTGCTCTTCAACTTCTTCAACGAGGCCACCTCCTCCAGCATGTCCAGCGTGCTGTCGGCGGCCCCGCTGCTCAAAAAGTCTATATCCCGAAATATATCTTCCCGCTGGAAAAGTGCTGCTTCGCCATGGTCAACTGCGTGTTCAGCTTTGTGGCGCTGGCGTTGGTGATGATCTTTACCGGCGCGCCCTTCCACCTGACCCTTCTGGAAGCCCTCTACCCGCTCATGACGCTCTTCTTCTTCAGCCTCGGGGTGGGCCTCTTCCTCGCGGCGGCGACCGTCTTCTTCCGGGATATCATGCACATCTGGAGCGTCTTTATCACGGCGCTGCTCTACTTCTCCGCCATCTTCTACGACCCTACCCAGATGACGTTCTCCATCGGCGGCTTCAACATGCAGCAGATCATCAAGCTGAACCCCATGTACTGGTATATCACCGGCTTCCGCCGCACCCTGATGTGGGGCATCCCGCTGGACTTCAACATGTTTGCGGTCTGCGGCATCTGCGCGGTCGTCTCGATGTGGATGGGCGTGCACATGTTCCGCAAAACGCAGGATCGTTTTGTGCTGCATATTTAAGGAGGGGAGAAGAATGGAACCTATCATCAAAGTGGACAACGTGTCCATGTGCTTCAACCTCTCCACCGAAAAGCACGAGAGCCTGAAGGAATACCTGCTTGCCATGGTGCAGGGACGCTTGCAGTACGACGAATTCTACGCCCTCAGGGACGTGAGCCTCGACATCATGCCCGGCGATTTTTACGGCCTTGTGGGCCTGAACGGCTCAGGCAAATCCACCCTGCTCAAGACCATTGCGGGCGTGTACAAGCCCAGCAAGGGCAAAGTGACCGTCAACGGCACCATCGCCCCGCTCATCGAGCTGGGTGCGGGCTTCGACATGGACCTGACCGCCCGGGAGAACATCTACCTCAACGGTACGGTCCTGGGCTTCTCGCCCAAGTATCTGGACGAGAAAGTTTGACGAGATCGTGGAGTTCAGCGAGCTGCAGAACTTCCTCGATGTGCCGCTGAAAAATTACTCCTCCGGCATGGTGGCCCGCATCGGCTTTGCCATTGCCACCATCACCAAGCCCGATATCCTGATCGCGGACGAGGTGCTCTCGGTGGGCGACTTCCTGTTCCAGCAGAAATGCGAAAAGCGGATGAAGGAACTGATGGCCGGCGGCACCACCGTCATTCTGGTGTCCCACTCCATGAGCAGATCGAGCGCATGTGCAGCAAGGTGGCATGGCTGAGCCACGGCCACCTCAAGATGAACGGCGATACCGAGACAGTCTGCGCGGCCTACAAGGCCACCCAGCGCGGCGAGGCCTGAGCCATGAATGTGCGATTGAAACGTGCCAGAGAGCTGGCAGCCTATGCGGTCCAGCTGACAAAGGACGAGGGTCTGGGCACCATGCTGGCCCGGGGCGCGGGCTTTGTCAGGCGGCGGTGCTTTGGCAAAAAGGCCCGCTACCTGCCCGCAAAAAAGGTGCTGGAAGCCCAGAGAGCCGAAATGGCAGGAAAAAATTTTGAAAACTGCCAACTTTCGACGATTTCCGTGTTGACACCGTTGTATAATACTCCTGAGGTGTTTCTGCGGCAGTTTCTGGACTCCTTCGTGAACCAGACCGCCCCCAATGGTCAGCTCTGCCTTGCGGATGCCTCCGATGCCGCTCACAGCCGTGTCGGGGATATCGTAAGGGAATATCAGCGCAAAGATATCAACGCATCGTATACAAAAAGATCGAAAACAAGGGCATTGCCGCCAACACCAACGCCGCCGCTGAACTGGCATCGGGGGAATATCTGGCGCTGGCCGACCACGATGACATCCTTGCGCCCCACGCCATGTACACCATGGGCCAGGCGATCCGGCAGCTGCGTGAGGCAGGGGAGCCGGACGGCTTCCTGTACAGCGACGAGGCGCTCTTCACCAAAAACATCAAAGCCGATGGTGGGACACTTCAAGCCCGATTATGCCCCGGATTATCTGCTCTGCTGCAACTACATCTGTCATCTGGCGGTCTTCAAGCGGGAGCTGTATGAGCAGCTGGGCGGCGAACGCCCCGAATGCGACGGCAGTCAGGACCACGACCTCTTCCTCCGGCTCATTGAGCAGGTGGGCGGCGCGGCCCATCTGCCGCAGGTGCTCTACTACTGGCGGGTGCACGAAGGCTCGACCTCCGGCGGCACCGATGCCAAGCCCTTACGTTGCCAAAGCGGCAAAGAAGGCGCTGGCCGACCATCTGGAGCGCACCGGCCGCACCGGTACCATAGAGGATGGCCTGTACCCCAGCACCTATCGGGTCAGGTGGGACATTGTGGGGGAGCCGAAGGTGAGCATCCTCATCCCCAACAAGGATCACACCGAGGATCTGGAAAAGTGCCTGCAGAGCATCTGGAAAAAGACCACCTGGGACCGGTTCGAGGTCATCGTCATTGAGAACAACTCCACCGACCCGGCCACCTTTGCCTATTACGAGAAGGCACGGCAGCGGTACGAGGGCCTGAAAGTGGTCACCTACCCGGGCAAGGGCTTCAACTTCTCAGCCATCAACAACTTTGGCCGGAAAGCGGCGAGGGCGAGTACCTGCTGCTGCTGAATAACGACGTGGAGGTGCGGAACGGCGACTGGCTCACCGAGCTGCTGCGGCAGTGCGCTCACCCCGGCGGTGCGGCCATCTGCGGCGCGATGCTCTGGTACCCGGATGAGACCATCCAGCACGCCGGGATCGTGACCGGTCTGGGCGGCTACGCGGGCCACAGCCACAAGTACAAGAAGGCGGGCGGCAGCGGCTATCTGTTCCGCGCCGCTACCGTGCAGGACTTCTCCGGCGTGACCGGTGCCTGCCTGCTGGTAAAGACCGACGTCTATGACGAGATGCACGGGCTGGACGAGCAGTTCGCCGTGGCCTTCAACGATGTGGACTTCTGCCTGCGGGTGCGGGATGCGGGCTACCGCATTGCCTGGACCCCCTACGCCGAGCTCATCCACTATGAGAGCAAGAGCCGGGGCGGGGATGAGAAAGACCCCGTCAAGGCGGCCCGCTTTGCGGCGGAACAGCAGCGGCTCTACACCATCCATGGCAAGGAAAACATTCTGGATGACCCCTACTACAACCCCAACCTGACCCGCGACCGGGAGGATTTTTCGGAGAGCGACGATCTGCGCAGGTTGAAAGAGGGCAGGGTAACGGTAAGATTCCGGGGAGGTACCCTCCAATGAACATCAAGGGACACTTTGAGACCATCACCCGGCATAAACTGCTGGTGATGAAGTATTGCTTTGAATGCGGCCTTTATCAGCAGGGCCTGACCCATGACCTGAGCAAGTACAGCCCCACCGAGTTCATCCCGGGCTGCATCTACTATCAGGGCGACCACAGCCCCAATGAGGCGGAGCGCGCAGCCCGGGGCTATTCCTCGGCGTGGCTCCACCACAAGGGCCGCAACAAGCACCATCTGGAATACTGGATCGACTACACAACCAACAAATCCGGCCTGGGCGGCATGAAAATGCCCCTGCGCTATGTCTGCGAGATGGTCTGCGACCGCGTGGCGGCCAGCCAGATCTATCTGGGCGACAAGTACACCGACGCATCCCCGTGGCAGTATTATGAAAAGAGCAAGGATCACTATCTGCTCCATCCCGAAACAAGGGCACTGCTGGAAAAGCTGCTGCTGATGGTCCGGGATCTGGGGCAGGAGCGCACCTTTGCCTACATAAGATTCCTGCTCGGGTGTGAAGATAACGATTAAATAAAATCAAGGAGGCATTGCAATGAAACGTTTCAAAAAAGTTCTGGCACTTGTTCTGGCCGGTGTTCTGGCACTGGCAATGCTGACCGCCTGCGGAGAGACCGCTGATCCGGATAGCATAATGCCGGAGGACGGTACTCCCGAAGTGGTGATGACCGTGAATAACATGGCTGCCAATAAGGGTCTGGGCCAGGTTGAGTACAGTGCAAAGTACAGCGCAGTGACCAAGGCTCTGCTGGAGAACTGGCTGGAGTATACCAATAACAAGATCAATAACACGACCTACTGGGAAAATTACCGTAAGATCACTGCTGAACTGGGCAGTGTGAAGATTGTGGTTGGCATGACCAAAGATTACCGTCCCATCACCAGTGATTATAACCCCGCTTCCAAGACCAGCTTCAAGTATGATTCGCTGTTCAAGGACGAGAGCACATTCAATGTGCGGCGCTTGGCGCGCATACGCCGCATGACAAGGCAACCGCTGCAAGCAAGCCAGTTCCGATGCCTCTGCCCGCGCAGGTACGCATCCTCATGAGCCAGCACATTGGCGCTCCGGCGAAAGCCCTGGTCAAAAAGGCGACGAAGTGTTTGTTGGCACCAAGATCGGTGAGGCAGGCGGTTTTGTCTCCGCAAATATCCACTCCAGTGTTTCTGGTACCGTAGCTGCTGTGGAGCCTTTCCGTCTCTCCAATGGCCGGATGTGCGACTCTGTGGTCATCAAGACCGATGGCAAGCAGACCGTAGATCCTGCCGTGAAGGCACCCGAGGTGACCGACAAGGCCAGCTTCCTTGCAGCCGTGCGCGAGTGCGGCCTGGTCGGTCTGGGCGGCGCAGGCTTCCCGACCGACGTCAAGCTGCAGCCCAAGCAGACGTGGACACCCTGCTCATCAACGCTTCCGAGTGTGAAGTCTGGCTGACCAGCGACACGCAGGAGATGCTGGACTGCAGCGACGATATCGTCCGCGGCATCGAGGCTGTGCTGCAGTACACCGGCATCCCGAAGTGCGTCATCGGTATTGAGAACAACAAGCCCGAGTGTATCGAGCTGTTGAACAAGAAAGACCAAGGACAAGCGCTATCGAGGTCAAGGCACTGCCCAGTGTTTACGGCACCGGCGCAGAGCTGATCCTGATCGAGAAGTGCCTGGGCCGCGAGGTTCCGCACGGCGGTCTGCCCGCAGATGCCGGTGCTATCGTCATGAACGTGACCTCTGTGTCCACGCTGGGCAAGTACCTGGCTACCGGCATGCCGGTGGTCCAGCTGCATCACCGTGGACGGCGATGCCTGCGCAAAGCCCCAGAACGTTGTGGTGCCTGTGGGCACTGCTTATCAGGACATTCTGGACTCTGTGGCATCAAGGGCGGGAGCTGGGCAAGGTAGTTGCCGGCGGTGCCATGATGGGCCCCGCTGTGGAGAACCTTTCTTACCCCACCACCAAGACCACTTCCGGTCTTATCATGCTCAGCGAGGCAGCTGCAGAGCCCGCGCAGGTCAACCCCTGCATCCGCTGCGGCCGCTGCGTGGAGTACTGCCCCATGGGTCTGGAGCCCGTGGAGGTCAATCAGGCCTACGCCGCCCGCGATGTTCAGGAGCTGGGCAAGCTGCATGTTGATTACTGCTTCAACTGCGGCAGCTGCTCCTTCGTCTGCCCGGCCAAGCGCCCGGCACCCAGATGATGAGCCTGGCCAAGGCATTCTACCTTGGCGAAATCAAAAAAGGAGGCAATAAGTAATGGATACGAAGCTTATTGTTTCGGCTTCCCCGCATGTGCAGTGAGGAAACCACCCAGAGCCTGATGGCCAACGTGATCGTCGCTCTGGTCCCCTGTGTGGTTGCCTCTGCAATCATCTTCGGTCTGCGCGCTCTGCTGGTCACGGCAGTTTCCGTTGTGGCCTGTGTGGCCTTTGAGTGGCTGTACTGCAAGCTGCTGAAGCAGGAAAACCCCATCAGCGATCTGTCCGCTGTGGTCACCGGCATCATCCTCGCCATGAACGTGCCCGTGGGTATGCCCATCGGTGAGCTCCTCATCGGCGACTTCGTTGCCATCATCGTTGTCAAGCAGCTGTTCGGCGGCATCGGCATGAACTTTGCGAACCCCGCTCTGGTGGGCCGTATCGTGCTGTTTGTCAGCTTTGCCGGCGCTATGAATAACTGGGTGTTCCCGGATGCAGCGGTCGATCAGCTGTCCAAGGCTACCCCGCTGGCTGTGGCAGATCACCTCCAAGCTGAGCCTGCTGGACCTGTTCATGGGCGTGCACGGCGGTGTGCTGGGCGAGACCTGCGCACTGGCCATCCTGCTGGGCCTGATTTACATGGTGGCTACCAAGACCATCAGCATCGCTATCCCCGCTTCCTACATCGGCAGCGTGTTCATCTTCTACCTGATCGCTACCAAGGATCTGCACAGCGCACTGGTTGCCGTGCTGAGCGGCGGCCTGATGTTCGGTGCTGTGTTCATGGCAACGGACTACGTTACCAGCCCCTTCACCCTGAAGGGCAAGCTGATCTACGGCCTGGCACTTGGCATCGTTACCTTCGCTATCCGCAGTGGGGCAGCTACGCCGAGGGCGTTTCCTTCGCACTGCTGTTCATGAACCTGTGGGTCCCGTACATCAACGACTGGACCCGTCAGACTCCGTACGGCTATGTCAAGCCTGCGAAGAAAGCGAAGGAGGGTGCTGACAAATGAGTAAGACCTCGAATTCCAACTGGGAGACTACCGTCAGCCCATCGTCGTGCTGACCGTGATCTCTCTGGTCGTCAGCCTGCTGCTGGCTCTGGTGAACGGCATGACCGCTCCCGTTATCAAGGAGAACACCCGCCGCACCACGCTGGCTGCTTATGTCAGCGTGATGCCCTCTGTTTCGCGCAGCCGATCTGGAGGAAGTGACCGACTACACCACCGAGAACATTACCGGTGCTGTCAAGGCTCCGGACGGCTCCCTGGCCATCAAGGCTGAGGAAAAGGGCTTTGACGGCGGCATCCTGTCTGTCATCATCGGCTTCGACACCAACGGCGCTGAGACCGGCATCTGGGTAGATGCTTCCACTCAGACCAAGGGCATCGGCAGCCAACGTCGCAACCGACAGCCTTCCTGGCCCAGTTCGATGGCATGGATGGCACCAAGAACATTGTGATGAACCAGGATTACGATGCATACAGCGGCGCAACCATTTCCTCTAAGGCTCTGTTTGCTGCCATCAATGACTGTATCAACTGCTACAACGAGCTGGCATAAAGGAGGTTGGTAAGAAATGGCATCTGAAAATAAGTCCAAGGTAAGCATCCTTACCAACGGCATCATCAAAGAGAACCCCGTTCTGCGTCTGGTCCTGGGCACCTGCTCCTGCTGGCAGTTACCACGGCAGTCTCCAGCGCGCTGGGCATGGGCGCAGCCTTCACCTTCGTGCTGGTCTGCTCCAATATCCTGATCTCGCTGCTGCGGAACGTGATCCCCGCTAAGGTGCATCTGCCCTGCTACATCGTCATCATCGCAGGCTTTGTGACCATCGTGCAGATGGTGATGCACGCCTACATGGAAAGCCTGTACACCGCTCTGGGCGTGTTCCTGCCCCTGATCGTTGTCAACTGTATCATTCTGGGCCGTGCCGAGATGTTCGCCTGCAAGAACAACGTGGTCGATTCTGCACTGGACGGCATGGGCATGGGCCTCGGCTACACCCTCACCGCTACTCTGATGGCTACCATCCGTGAGATCCTGGGCAGCGGCACCTGGCTGGGCTTCCAGATCATGCCCGAGAGCATGGCCAAGGTGAGCCATTATGACGCAGGCTCCCGGTGCATTCTTCTGCTACGGCGTCCTGATGGCCGGCTGCGTGTGGCTGGAAGGTAAGCTGGACGCGCGCATCGAGCGCAAGAGCTGCTGTGACATTGACAACCTGAAGAAGGAGGGGTAATAAGATGCTCGTCAAACTCGCTGCTATCTTCTTCAGCATGATCCTGGTGAACAACTACGTGCTGGTGAAGTTCTATGGCATCTGCCCGTTCCTGGGCGTTTCCAAGAAGCTTGACTCCTCTGTGGGTATGTCCGGCGCTGTTATCTTCGTCATGTTCATGGCTACGGCTGTGACCTTCCCCATCCAGATCTTCGTTCTGAACCCCGCTGACCTGAGCTATCTGCAGACCATCGTGTTCATCCTGGTCATTGCTGTTCTGGTGCAGTTCATCGAGATCTTCCTCAAGAAGTATGTTGTTGCGCTGTACAATTCTCTGGGCGTCTACCTGCCCCTGATCACCACCAACTGCTGCGTTCTGGCCGTCACCATTCTGGTCGTCGATGACTACGGTGCAGATGTGGCTACCCATGGCTTTGCCGCGGCCTACATTGAGGCTCTGATCTGCTCCATGGGTGCAGGTGTCGGCTTCATGCTGGCCATGGTCATGTTCAGCGGCGTGCGCAAGCGTGTGGAAGCCTGCGATCCCCCGGCTCCCTTCAAGGGCCTGCCCATCACCCTGCTGGCTGCCGCCATCACCAGCCTGTCCTTTATGGGCTTCGGCGGCCTCGTCGAGAACCTGTTTAACGTGACGCTGTAAAGGAGGAGACAGGATTATGAATATCGCATCTGCTGTTATCCTCTGTACCATCGTGGGCGCGATCGGCGCGATTGTTCTGGTCCTGGCGGCCAAGTTCATGGCGGTGGAGGAAGATCCCCGTATTGAAGAAGTTGCCGCCTGCCTGGCCGGCGCAAACTGCGGCGGCTGCGGCTACGCCGGCTGTGCCGACTACGCAAAGGCCGTCGTTATGGACGGCGTTCCCTGCGACAAGTGCGCACCCGGCGGCCCCAAGGCTGCTGCTGCCATTGCCAAGATCATGGGCGGTGAGGCAAGCGCCGTAGAAGAAGGCCGTGGTGCAGTGTCAGGGCAGCTCCGAGCACTGCAAGCCCAGCCTTACGAGTACAAGGGCATCCAGACCTGCGCTGCTGCGGCAGCCCTGTACGGCGGCCCCAAGACCTGTACCTTTGCCTGCATTGGCCTGGGCGACTGCACCAAGGTCTGTAAGTTCGATGCCATCCACATTGTAGACGGCGTTGCAAGGTGGACAAGGACAAGTGTACCGGCTGTGGTGCCTGCGCCAACATCTGCCCCAAGAACGTCATTATGATCGACGCCGGCGGCCCCCGCAAGCCCGTCGTTATGTGCTCCAATCAGGATAAGGGCGCTGTCGCCAACAAGCTCTGCACCACCTCGACGGCGAGGCATCCTATCCTGACGACGAATTTGCCGGTTTCGGCGAGGAGGAAGCCACCCGGCCTGTAGACGGCGGCGAAGCTGCCGGTTTTGGCGAGGACGAAGTTGCCACCCGGCCTGTGGAAGGCGGCGAGGACAACCTCGATGGCGGCCCCACCGTTCAGGATTCAGAGTGGGGCACCGTTATTGACTACAGCACCAGCTCCAGCACCGGTACCGAACCCGAACCCGAGACCCAGTGGTCCGGCGAGGACGACGTGGTGGAAAAGCCTGATGACAAAGTGGTCGTTTCCGGCGACGAGATCAAAAAAAGCTGCAGGACATGGTGGTCTACCGCTTCTGGCTGAGGGAGCTGAACACCCTTGACCTGCAGGACATTACCGCTCAGGCACAGATCAACAATATGACGGAGAGCGAGTATCTGGCCCGGAACGGTGAGGTTCTGTGGAACCTGTACTTCATTCAGGCTGTGCCCCGGGCAGAGACCATTGCGGATTACAGCAGCTACATCGAGAACCCCTCCTCCAACCGGGACCCCAAGGGCGAACTGCGGCAGTTTGACTACTGGTACACGCTGGACGAGTTTGGCAACCGGGTGCGCCTGAACCTCACCGACCCCACCAGCAACATTCTGGACGACAAGACCACCACCGTAAACGTCTACGCCGCATGGAAGGACGGTACCGTGGGCTCCGATGAGGAAGAGGACGTGGATCACGAGGATCTGGTGGACAAGAACCCCGTGCCTGTGGATCTGACTGCCAAGGCCTCTGCTTCCTACGAGGACGAGGATGGCAACACGAAGAGCGTCAATCTGCCGGTAGAAGTGAAAAACCTGCCCTCTGCCGCCCATAGCCTCAATGTCATCCACATGGGCGATGACGATATGGAGAGCTTCTATGAGAGCCACGAGGACAGCTTTGGGGAAATGATGCCCATTCTGGGCCTGAAGATCTCCCCCAAGAACGCCAAGGGCGAAACGGTGCAGCTGGCCAAGGGCCAGAAGGCCATCGTTACCGTTTCTGGTCTGGACAAACTGCCGGAAATTGCGGAAATGGAAGAAGCGGGAGCGCTCACTGCCGATGCATTGAAGGTGCTCCACCAGAAAGACGACAATACCGTGGAAAAACTGGATGTTGTCAGCTATGAGAATGGCACCCTGACCTTTGAAACCTCCAGCTTCAGCCCCTTTGTGATTGCACTGGAATATCCGGATCAGGGAAGTGAGGACTTCGATGATGACGGCATTGAGATCGTCAGCATTGAGATCGATGGCGTTGAGTACCCGAATGTGAATGATGGGATTGCTACGATCAGCAGCATTCAGGGTGATGCAAAAGTTCCGGTTGGCGCAACGATTACACTGCGATCCAAAAACGGAAAATCGCACTACGAACATAAATGGATAATTACACCGAATCAGAAAAACCCCGGTGAAGCGAAGTTTGTTGACAGCAATGGGAATTTGGTTGACGAAATTTATGGTGTGGGAGATACCTTCAAAACAGTACGGTTAAAGGTTACGAAAACGGGTGAGTTGACGATTAACCACCGCCACGGTGACCCCAAAGCAGATGATAAACATAAGCTTAGTAACGGCGATGAGCTGAATATTACAGTTGTGGAAAGCAATCAGAAAGACACTTATAATCTTTATGTTTACACGCAGTTTTTGGGCTATTCGGGTGATTACTATGGTAGTAAAGCTGAAAATAAAGCGTGGAACGGCATGGCCGTTGGTACGATTTCAAATGTAGTTGCTCCGAGCAATTACAATAAGCGTACCTCAATTTATGACACGGCCGACATTGATACGAAGTTGGGAACTGAAATTATAGTTGATTCCGGACAGTTTCCTGTGATTCCGATTAAACAGAATGGCCAATACAAGGATTACTATTATCTGGAAAAACCGAGTAGTTGGGAGTCAGATACCGCAAAGAAGAATTATGGCGGCACGTACACAATTGAATGGTACGAGGTCGTTGCTGCGGGTGGAGCCAACACTGGCAAAAACGGCAAGGATGGAGACTGGACGGATGAAGAGACGTATAAATCCACATACACGAAGGGCATATATAAATCTCCGATTTCGTCGGTCAGTGATAAAAAAATGACGTACCATCTGGATGGTCTGATAGTGCTCCATGATACAACGCACATCAACGTCCAATTTAAGGTTCAGGATGTGGGTAAAGATACCTTTGCTCTAGTGCGTGATTATGGCGGAGCATTTACTATCCCAGAAGGGAGCAATTCGATTTCGCTGAGTAATATCAATCGTCCGGATGTTCTCCGCGCAGGTCAAACTGAAGCAGATTGCCCGGCAACAAAAGAAACAGCGGATGGAACCGTTTATAAATTTGAGGGTTGGTATACGGATAAGAACTTTACACCTGCAAGCAAGTTTGATTTTACAGAGGATACCATTAGTGCAGATACAACTTTCTACGCAAAGTATGTGCCTGCTTCCGCCAACCTGACTGTTACCAAAACCGTTACCGGCAAACTTGGCGACACCAATAAGGCTTTTACCTTTACGATTACCAAGGCTGATGGCACAGCGGTGAACATCGCGAGTGCAAATATTGAAATTAGTGAAGCAGATCGTGCAAAGGTTGAATGGCTGGATAATGGCAAGTTTACGCTGAAAGACGGAGCGTCGATTACCTTCAAAAATTTGCCGAGTGGCGAGTACAAGATTGTAGAGGACGATTACATCGGCGAAAAGTACGAGACCAGCTGGCAGATTGGTACAGACGGTAAAGTATACGAAAAGAATCGTACTGCAACTGTAACAATCGGTACAACTGAGCAGACGGTTCACTTCACTAATCACCGGACGCTCGAGCCTGACCTTGGTGTCCTCCTCGACACCCTGCCTTACATCGTCATCCTTGCTGTGGTGGCTGGCGGCGTGGCCCTGCTGATGCTGCGCAAGCACCGTAAGGAAGATGACTAAAGGGGGCTGACCGCATGGCGAAGAAGAAAGCGCCCCAGCGGCTGGCCGGTGCAGAGGAAAGCTGTATCAGCCCGGAGCAGGAAGCGATCATCCAGTGGTTCCGGACGGTGAAATTCCGCAAGAACCTGCTGGGCGGCGTGGACGAAGCGGCAATGTGGAAGAAGCTGGAAGAGCTTTACGCCCTGTACGAAGCCGCCATCCGCGCCGAGCGCACCCGCTATAACGTGCTCTTGGAGCAGCAGACCGGAAGCCTGCCCTTGGATACCACCAAAGTTGACAGCTCTGACCCCCAAAAGGAGGCGCATTCCGATGCACCCGCTGGACAATGAAGCCCTGAAGCAGGGGGCACGGGCGGTGCGCCGCCGCAGGCTGGACGCTGAGAACCGGCAGGATTTTATCAGCCTGCTGGGCCGCGTTGTGGTGATCCTGCTGTGCGCCTGGGTGCTGTTCACGCAGGTGTTCCTGCTCACGCAGGCCAAGGGCAGCAGCATGTTCCCCGCGGTAAAGGATGGCGACCTGCTCATCTGCTACCGCCTGCAAAAAACCTACGCAAAAACGACGTTGTGGTCTACACCCAGGGCGGCAAGCTCCGGGTGGGCCGCATCCTTGGGCGCGAGGGCGACCTTGTGGCTCTGGACGACAGCGGCACCCTTGTGGTGAACGGCGCGGTGCAGAGCGGCGAGATCCTCTACCCCACCTACGCAAAAGACGCGCTGGAGTACCCCTACACGGTGCCGGAAGGCTGCTTTTTTGTGCTGGGCGATTACCGCACACAATCCGAGGACAGCCGGGACTTTGGCCCGGTTCCGCTGGAGGATGTGCAAGCAAAAGTAATTACACTACTGCGGCGACGCAGTTTGTAATACCACGGAAGCCGGAAGAAGCTGCCGGCATCCTGCCTGTGAACCGCGGAGTTTGGGCCGCGGCACAGGAGTACGAACTATTTCTTACTAGGGAGGAATAACAATGAAACTGAAGAAATTCTTCGCGGGCGTTCTGGCTGCCGCCATGATGCTCACCGTCGGCGCAACCGCAGCGTTTGCGACCGAGGGTAATAATACGCCTAACGATGTTGGGAACTCTTTCCCCGACATGACTACCATTGATTTGAACAGTGAATTGGAACTGACCAAAAATTATAAGGTAGAGAATGGTAAAGCTCCGTTTGAGAAGTTTGAGTTTGACATTACCTATGTCGGCGCAGTTAAGAAGGACACGAATGTTACAGGAGAGCCTGCTAGTAATTGGAGCATTACGAAGGAGGCTGATTTTACAAAGGATACTGCTGGTGTGCCTACAGGAGCAACTGGCTTGCCCGCAAGAGGAACCGCCTATAAAGAGAACTTTAAGATTAAGCTGAACGAGTTGAATATTCCTACTGGCGGTACTGGTATCTATGTTTACAAGATTACCGAGAAAGATAATGGGACCCCGGCTGTGAGTTACAATACTGATGGCGGCCGTCTGTATCTGATTGTTACTGTTACTCATGTAACAGATGGTAATGGTAATATTCAGGACGATCTGTATAATTATGCTGTTGCTCTGCGTCGTGGTGACGATAATATTACTGCCGCTAATGCAGCTAAGGGTACTAAGGTTCTTGCCACGGAAGCTTTCCACAATACTTACGGTGCAGGTAACTCCGTTAATTCTGTTGAACTGAAAAAGACTGTTCATGGCAACTTTGGCGATTTGGGCAAGGACTTTACCTTTAATGTGACTTTCAACAAGGCTGTTGATAAGAATTATGGCAATATTGCTTTTGAAGCTGAAAATGGTCGTAAGGTTTACAAAAGCAAATGACCCGACCCAAACTGGAGTTAATGAGCTTGAGTACGGTGTGGAGTATGTTGTTACTCTGAAGCATGGCGAGACTATTGAGTTTGGCAACCTGCCCGCTGATGTTACCTATACCATGGTTGAGAATGGTAAGCAGGATGTTGAAGGTACTCAAAAGGTCGATGGTATTTATACTGTGACCGGTGAGAAGACCGAAGACAACAAGGGTACTGTTACTGCTAGTGCAACGACTGCAAAAGAGGAAATTGTGAACACCAATCAGGAATCCCCCGACATGGGCGTTGTGCTGGACAATGCACCTTACATTGCAATGCTGGCCATCGTTGCCATTGGTGGTGTGGCCCTGATGCTGAACAAGCGCCGCCGCGACGAGGAGTAATTGCTCGCGGTAGATTAAACCCCACCGTCATCCCTTGCGGGATGCCACCGCCCCTAGTAGGGGCGGCCTTGGCAAAACCGTGAAGCTTTGCGCCATGCCAAGGGCCCCCCTATTAGCGGGGGCTGGCACGCGAAGCGTGACTGGGGGTTATCTCAGCACAAACCTAACGAATAACCACTTATTTGAATTTGCTTAACCGGAGGTGGGCTGTATCAACTGGCAGAGAAAAGCGTTGAGGGCAGCCGACTTTCTGGTGAGCACGGTGGTCGTGCTGTTCCTGGTGGTCGCCGGGGCGTATTCAGCCTATGCCCTGTGGGACAACTCGCAGGTGTACGCCGCCGCAGACAATGTTCAGGCAGAGCTTTTGCAGTTCAAGCCCAAGGCAGGCGCGGATAACGGCGCAAGCTTTGAGGAGCTGCTGGGCATCAACCCGGATGTCTGCGCGTGGGTCACACTGGACAACACCGCCATTGACTACCCTGTGGTACAGGGCGAGGACAACTTTACCTATGTGAACACCGATGTTTACGGTGATTTCTCGCTGGCAGGCAGCATCTTTCTGGATGTAAACTGCGACAAGAACTTCACCGACCCTTACTCTCTGCTGTATGGTCACCACATGGAAGAGAGCAAGATGTTCGGTGATCTGGATCTCTACAAGGACGCAGAGTTCTTTGCAGAGAACACCACCGGTGAGCTGATCCTACCCGACCGCACCTATGATCTTAAAACCTTTGCATGTCTGCTGGTCCCTTCGTCTGAGAGCGCGATCTTCCAGCCCCAGCGCTGGGACAGCGACCTGCAGGGGTTGTACACCTTTGCGCAGGAGAACGCCCTGAACCTGAACACCGAAACGCTGGCCGCTATGAAAGCGGCGGGCGATGACGCTCAGGTGCTGGCGCTGTCCACCTGTTCAACGGAGTTTACCGATGCACGCACCATTCTTCTGGCGTGGATGATCCCGTCCGCGTCGGATTCATAAAGGAGAGGATGAAATGAGGTTCCGTAAAATTGCGGCAGCACTCCTGACGCTTGCGTTGGGGTTCTGCCTGTGTCAGCCGGCGGCATTTGCGGCCACCGCGGCTGACCAGCATACACAGCTGCAGGAGCTTCCGGTTTCCATTCAGTCCACGGGGAAACACCTCTCCCAAAGGAAACACTGACTGTGGAACTTGAGGCTGTGGACAATGCGCCCCTGCCCGAGGTGACCACTCTGGAGATCACCGACGGCGAGACCGGCAGCTTTGGCCCCATCAGCTACACCAAGCCCGGCTATTACGTTTACACCGTGCGTCAGCGCGCCGGTGTCAACACCCGCGGCACCTACGATGAAACCGTGTACTATTTGCGCGTTTCCGTGGTGTGGGACAACGACAAGCTGGTGGCCCGGATGGCCGTGCACACACAGGCCGACCTGATGGACGAAAAGGTGAGCAGCATCACCTTCAATAACAGCTACAAGGCCATCGAGACCCCGTACTACCCGGACCCGTATGACCCTGATCCCGTCACCCCGCCCACCCCTTCCACGCCGGAGAACCCGGCCCCGGCGGATGCCCGCCCGACCGTGACTGAAACCACCACCCCTAGTGCACCGGAGCCCACCGCCCCGGCCAGCGTGGTGGCGGATGCCCGCCCGGCCGAAGGCCCCAAACTGATCCAGACCGGTCAGCTGAACTGGCCCATCCCTGTTCTGACGGCAAGCGGTCTGGTGCTGGTGGCCGTGGGAGCCTACCTGATGGAGCGCAGCAAGAAACGTGAAAAGAATGCGTAAAGTATCCCCCGGGCTTGTCTGCATCGTGCTGGGTGTGGTGCTCCTGCTGGCGGCGGGCGGCCTGTACGCCTACAACCGCTACGATTCATCAGCTGCTCCAGCGCCTTCTCAAAGCTCTTCTGGCGGCCGCGGGCCACACCGCCGGAGAAGATCTCGCCATCCTTGAAAAGGATCATCGGTTTGATGCCCAGAATATTGGCTGCACGGCCGTGACTTTGCCGATGCGGCCGCCCTTGATGAGATAGTCCAGATTGCCCACGGTGAAGAAGATCTGGTTGGTGATCTTTCCGCTTCCAGCCAAGTCACGGCTTCGTCCAAGGTGCAGCCTGCATCCCGCATGGCCACCGCATTTTCCACCACGATGGATTCGGTCACGGTGGCGGCGGTGAGTCAATGACCTCGATCTTAGCATCGGGGAAATCCTCCAGCACCAGCTCCCGGGCGTTACGGGCACTGCCCACGCAGCCGCTCATTCTGCCGGTGAACACCAGACACAGTACATCCCGACCCGTCTCGGCGTGTGCGCGGAAGGCCGTTTCAAAGTCCTCCAGGGAAGGAAGGCTGGTCTTGGGGTAGGCCGAGGGGTTGTCCACCATGAACTGGTAGAAATCGCGCACAGCGATCTCCTTGCCTCCTTGCGGTAGTGCTCACCGTCCAGCGAGACATAGAAGGGCACGACCTCGATTCCAAGCTGCTTGGCGGTGTCCAGCGTCAGGTCGCAGGCGCTGTCGGTAATGATATCAAACATCTGTGACGCTTCCTTTTCTGAAACTCGGGGCTGCTTTTTAGGCAGCTCAGCCGCGGTGGATGTATGCCTCGCGCTCTGCGCCCACAGAGATATAGGTGATCTTGCAGCCCACAGCCTTTTCCAGGTATTCCACATAGTCCTGGGCTTGCTTGGGCAGGTCCTCCCACTTGCGGGCGGCGGTGATATCGCAGTGCCAGCCGGGCAGATACTCCACCACAGGCTGTGCGGTATCCAGAGCCATGCCCATGGGGAAGCGCTTGGTGATGGTGCCGTCGCTCAGCTTGTAGCCAGTGACCATGGGGATCTTCTCCATGTAGTCCAGCACGTCCAGCAGGGTCAGGGCAACCTCATCGCAGCCCTGGCAGAAGACGCCGTAGTGGCTTGCCACCAGGTCGATGGGGCCAACGCGGCGGGGACGGCCGGTGGCAGCACCATACTCGTGGCCGGCCTCACGCAGGGCGTGCTTCTCTTCCTCGGTCATGGCCAGCTCAGTGATAAAGGGGCCGTCGCCGACGCAGGAGGAGTAAGCTTTCATGACGCCGATGCAGTTGGTCAGCTTGTGGCCCGGGATGCCGGCGCCGATGGGTGCGTAAGCACCGATGACGTTGGAGGAAGTGGTGTAGGGGTAGATGCCGAAGTCGATGTCGCGCAGAGCGCCCAGCTGGGCCTCGAACAGCACCTTCTTGCCGGCGGCGTCTGCGTCAGCCAGGTACTGGCCCACGTCGCAGATGTAATCCTTGAAGATGGCGGCATACTTCTCCAGCCATGCCCACATCTCATCCACGCTGATGGGAGCGGAGTGGTAGCTGCCCTCCATCACGAGATTCTTGGAGTCCACCATGGTCACCAGACGCTTCTTGACGCTGTCGTCCAGGTGGAGCAGGTCGCCCATGCGCAGGGTCTTCTTCATGTACTTGTCACCGTAAGTGTAGGCGATGCCACGCTTGGTGGAGCCGAACTGTGCGCCGGTCTTGGCCAGACGGGCCTCTTCCAGGCCGTCCTGATCGACATGGTAGGGCATGGTGATGGTGGCCCGGTCAGAGATCTTCAGGTTGTCGGGGGTGATGTCGATACCCTGCTTCCGCAGATTGTTGATCTCACCGTCCAGATGGTGCGGGTCGATGACCATACCGTTGCCCATCACGCAGACAACGTTGGGGCGGAGGATGCCGGAGGGCAGCAGGTTCAGCACGAACTTGCCGCGCTCGTTCTTGACGGTGTGACCAGCGTTGTTGCCGCCCTGATAGCGTGCAACAATATCGTACTCCTGGCTGATCAGATCGACCATGCGTCCCTTGCCCTCATCGCCCCAGTTGATACCCGTAATTGCAGTAAGCATAATAAATGACCTCTTTATTGTTTTTCAAAAGGCGGCCTTTTCCGCGCACCTCTGCCCGGGATACGCTACCTTGGGTAAAACGCACCGGTTTGCTGCCCTTGCGGCACGCACCAATGCTATTATAGTATAGCACAAACGTCTGCCGCGCAAAAAAAGGGGAATGCACCTTTTTCTTTTCAATTATTCCCCTTTTAAATCACGTTCTCAGCTGCGCTCCCCGGTCAGGTCGGTGCGGCGGGTCACCTTGTGGATGGTGCCGTCCGGTTCCTTGATGGAGGTGCGCTCCAGCTGGCCGCGCAGGCTGGCTTTACGTCCTCAACATACTCCCGGCGCAGCGCCTGCTGCTCTGCTTTTTCGGCATCCGTCAGGCCGGCGGTCTTGCTCTTGTGTTGGCCAGCGCATTGATGCGGGCGATCTTTTCTTCCGTCATAAGGGGAACCTCCTGTATTTCATCGTAAAATATGCTATAATGTAGGCAAGACCATTATAGCAAAGGATGATACCAATGGCAACGTCAAACCAACTCAACTATTCCCAGCAGATGGACGAAGTGTTGAAAACTCTTGGCGATACCCGCCCCCGGCTGCTGCTCCATGCCTGCTGCGGCCCCTGTTCCAGTGCCGTGCTGGAACGGCTGTGCCGGTATTTTGACATCACCGTGCTTTACTACAACCCCAACACATGGCCTGCCGCAGAGTATTACCGCCGGGGCGAGGAGCTGCAGAAGTTCGTGGCCGGCGCACCCGCTGGGCGTGACGGTGGTGGAAGACAGGTACGACCCGCAGCAGTTCTACTCCGCTGTCGACGGCCTCGAGAACGAGCCGGAGCGGGGCAGTCGCTGCACGGTCTGCTATCGGCTGCGGATGCGCCGTGCGGCCCAGTATGCCGGGACACGGCTTCGATTGGTTCACCACCACGCTCTCCATCAGCCCCCACAAGGATGCCACCCGCATCAATCAAATCGGGCAGGAATTGAGGCGGAATTCGGGGTCAGGCATCTGCCCTCGGATTTCAAAAAGCAGAACGGCTACCTGCGCAGCCTCCAGCTCTCGGAGCAGTACGGGCTTTACCGTCAGGACTACTGCGGGTGCGAGTTCAGCGCAAAAGCAAGAGGCATTGAGGGATAACGCAAAATGATTTAAAATGCGCTGCGCGTTCGCTTTGCGCATCATCAGCGGAATCATTATTTATAATTTCGGGGTTCAGGAAAGTCTGCGGACTTTCCTGACCCCCATTTTCACAGAAAGGGTTATAGGGAGGCGGCACATCATTCCTCCGGCAGTCTTGCCACCAGCAGGGTAAAGACCACCAGACCCACGCAGGGCACGATGTTGGATGCCATACCGGCGGCAAGCCCCGCGCTTTCGGCCACGTTGCCGATGACCCAGGGCATCAGGATCGCGCCGCTGGACGCTACCGGCAGCATGATGCCCATGCTGGTCACGGTGGTCATGCGGCCGGCGCTGGCCACGGCGGTGGGGTTCAGCCCGGACATGGAGATGGCAAAGGCAAACAGCAGCGCAATGGCTGCGCCCTGCGTGTGCGCCATGACCAGCAGCACATAGAACACGGTGCACAGCACGCTCATGACCACCATGGCCTTGCGGGGATTTTTTAAGGGGAACACGAAGGCGATGAGCAACCGGGCCACGAGGGTAGCGCCCCACATGACAGTGACGGTGTAGGCCGCCAGTGCGCCCGCGATGATGCCGCTGTCCTTGAAGTAGGTCACCATCCAGCCCGCAACGCTCTGCTCGGCGGCGTTCTGGCAGAAGAGCAGGCCGGTGAGCAGCCAGAAGCGGGAGGAGCGCAGAAAGCTCCAATCGATTGCTTCCTTCTCTGCGTTGCTTTTACCCTTGCCGCCGCGCAGCGGGGTAAAGACGTATACCAGCCAGAGCACCAGGCCCACGGCTGCCAATGAAGCACGGCCAGCGTGGTGCTTACCCGGGCTGCGGCAGAGATGAGAAGGGGCAGAGCAGTGCACCGCAGGCGTAGCAGCTGTGCATGGTGTTCATGCCCCGGGTGCGGTCTGCGGAGTTGTCGCTGACGAGGATGGTACAGGTGTTCAGAATGGTGCAGGTGTGATAACACTGCCCTTTTTCCCACCAGCGATGCCCACCAATCAAAGCAAGCCGCCAGCCAGCAGCACCACCACACCGGCCGCTGAAAAAGGCCCCATGACGGCGGCCATAGCCCACCGCATAGCCGATGGTCAGCAGCAGGATGCTGGGCTTCATGCCTTCATTTTTATTTTGCCCTATTGACAATGGTCGAATCGGCGTTATGATAGGTACGGCCAAACAGTTCTAGCAATTGTCCGAAAGAGCGTGCCGCAGGATGCCCGGCTGAAGCGGCTGATCCTGACGGAAGAGGGAGGCCGCGTCCACGAAAAGACGATGCTCTCCCTGCACCAGACCGATGAGTTTGTGGCCGGATTGCTGACGGAAGAGGAAAACGCAGAGCTTCTGCGGTTATTGAACAAGCTGCGCAAGGGGCTGGAATGACCCCTGCAAATAAACTTCAGGAGGATTACAACAGATGATCAAAAAACTTGTGTCACATCTGGGCGAGTACAAGCGCGCCGCGATCCTGACACCGATCTTCTCTGCTCTGGAAGCCATCATGGATGTGATGCTGCCCACCATCATGGCCTTTATCATTGACCAGGGCATTGAAAAGGGCGATATGAACGCCATCGTCAAATACGGCCTGCTCACCTTCGCGGTGGCGGCCATTGCCCTGCTGCTGGGCGTTCTGGCCGGCAGGTTTGCTGCCACGGCATCCACCGGCTTTGCCGGCAACCTGCGCGACGCGATGTATGAGAACATCCAGCACTACTCCTTCTCCAACATCGACAAGTTCTCCACCGCCGGCCTCGTCACCCGTATGACCACCGACGTGACCAACCTGCAGAACGCGTTCCAGATGATCGAGCGCATGTGCGTGCGTGCCCCCGTCCATCTGGTTTTCGCGCTCATCATGGCCTCCATGATCAGCCGCTCGCTGGCCATGGTGTTCCTGGTGGCCATCGTGTTCCTGGTGGCAGTGCTGGCAGGCATTATGGTCCCCACCTTCGGCATCTTTGATAAGGTGTTCAAGAATTACGACAACCTGAACTCCTCCGTGCAGGAGAACGTCTCCGCCATCCGCGTGGTCAAGAGCTTCGTCCGCGAGGGCTTTGAGAACGAGAAGTACACCAAGGCCTGCGAGAGCCTGTACAAGCAGTTCGTCAACGCAGAGAGCCGCCTGAGCTTCAATAACCCCGCCATGCTGGTCTCTGTGTACGGCTGCAACATCGCCCTGAGCTGGTTCGGCGCACATTACGTCCTGAACGGTGCGATCACCACCGGCCAGCTGAACGCCCTGTTCGGTTACATTATGAACATCCTGATGGCCCTGATGATGCTGAGCATGGCCTTTGTGATGATCGCCATGTCCGCCGCTTCTGCCCGTCGTATCGTGGAAGTGCTGGACGAGACCACCGACCTGCCCGCCCCCAAAGCACCGGTGCAGCAGGTCAGGGATGGCGGCATCGAGTTCGAGCACGTTACCTTTAAGTATAAGCACGGCTCCGGCCAGCCTGTCCTGAACGATGTCACCTTCAGCATCCGGCCGGGCGAGACGCTGGGCATCATCGGCGGCACCGGCAGTGCAAAATCCAGCCTGGTGCAGCTGATCCCCCGCCTGTATGATGCCGAGACCGGCTCTGTCAAGGTGGGCGGCGTGGACGTTAAAGATTACAGCCTTGATGTCCTCCGCCGTGGAGGTTTCCATGGTACTGCAGAAGAACGTGCTGTTCTCCGGCACCATCCTGGATAATCTGCGCTGGGGCAACGAGAACGCCAGCGAGGAAGAGTGCATCCGGGTGGCCAAGCTGGCCTGCGCCGATGAGTTCATCGAGCGCTTCCCCGACAAGTACAATACCTGGATCGAGCAGGGCGGCTCCAACGTGTCCGGCGGCCAGAAGCAGCGCCTGACCATTGCCCGCGCGCTGCTGCGCAAGCCCAAGGTGCTGATCCTGGACGACAGCACCAGCGCTGTGGATACCGCCACCGATGCCAAGATCCGCAAGGCCTTCCGGGAGGAGATTCCCGGTACCACCAAGATCATCATTGCACAGCGCATCTCCTCCGTGCAGGATGCAGACCGCATCCTGGTGCTGGACAACGGCCAGATCAACGGCCTGGGCACCCACGAGGAGCTGCTCAAGACCAAGATCTATCAGGAAGTTTACAACAGCCAGACCCAGGGCGGCGGCGATTTTGACAAGCAGGGAGGTGAGCAGTAATGGCACAGGTGAAAGAAGTAAAGGGTCCCGGCCCCCGTGGGATGGGCGGCCCCAAGCCGAAGGTTTGAGAACCCGGGCAAGCTGCTCAAGCGGATCATGGATGAGGTGTTCAAACACTATCTGCCCCACTGCATCCTTGTGCTGATCTGCATCATCGTCAGCGCGCTGGCAAACGTGCAGGCAAGCCTTTTCCTCAAGACCCTGATCGATGATTATATCGTCCCCATGACCAAGCAGGCCACGCCGGACTTCGGCCCGCTGGCAGGCGCACTGGTGCGCATTGGCTGCATCTACGCCATCGGCGTGCTGGCCGCATGGCTCAACGCCCGTATCATGGTCAACGTGACCCAGGGCACCCTGCGCAACCTGCGCGTCCAGCTTTTCACCCACATGGAAAGCCTGCCCATCCGGTATTTTGACTCCCACCCCCACGGCGACATCATGTCGGTGTACACCAACGATGTGGACACCCTGCGCCAGATGATCAGCCAGAGCATCCCCCAGCTGGTGTCCAGCGCCATCACCATCGTGTCCGTGTTCACCAGCATGTGCCTGATGAGCTGGCAGCTCACCGTTGTCACCATGCTGATGGTGACCCTGATGCTGTTCTGCTCCAAGAAGATCACTTCCATGAGCGGCAAGTACTTTGTGGCCCAGCAGAAGGATCTGGGCAAGCTGAACGGCTACATCGAAGAGATGATGGAGGGCCAGAAAGTTGTCAAGGTGTTCACCCACGAGCAGAAAGCTCTGGCCGGTTTCCGGGAGCTGAACGATAAGCTGAAGGAAAGCGCCAAGCAGGCCAACAGCTACGCAAACATCATCATGCCCGTTACCGCACAGCTGGGCAATATCAGCTATGCAGTCTGTGCTCTGGCGGGCGCGGCCATGGCCGTTGGCAATGTCGGCGGCATGACCCTGGGCACCGTGATGGCCTTCCTGAGCCTGAACAAGGGCTTCAATATGCCCATCAGCCAGGTGTCCATGCAGGCCAACAGCGTGATCATGGCACTGGCCGGTGCGGAGCGTATCTTCAAGATGATGGACGAGACCAGCGAGACCGACGAGGGTTATGTCACCCTGGTCAACGTCAAGTATGGCAAGGATGACGAGCTGGTGGAGACCACCGAGCGCACCGGCATCTGGGCCTGGAAGCATCCCCACCACGACGGCACCACCACCTACCACAAGCTGGCGGGTGACATCACCTTTACCGATGTCGATTTTGGCTATGTGCCGGAAAAGACCGTTCTGCACGGGATCAATCTCTATGGCCGCCCGGGCCAGAAGATCGCCTTTGTCGGCTCCACCGGTGCCGGCAAAACGACCATCACCAACCTGATCAACCGCTTCTACGATATCGCAGACGGCAAGATCCGGTATGATGGCATCAACATCCGCAAGATCAAAAAGGACGACCTGCGCCGCTCTCTGGGCATCGTTCTGCAGGATACCCATCTGTTCACCGGCACGGTCATGGAGAACATCCGCTATGGCCGCCTGGATGCCACCGATGAGGAGTGCATTGCCGCCGCAAAGCTGGCCAATGCCGATGGCTTTGTCAAGCGTCTGCCCGATGGCTACAACACCATGCTGACCAACGACGGTGCAAACCTGTCGCAGGGGCAGCGCCAGCTGCTGGCCATTGCCCGCGCCGCGGTTGCCGATCCTCCGGTGCTGATCCTGGACGAGGCGACCTCCTCCATTGATACCCGAACCGAGGCGCTGGTCCAGCGGGGCATGGACGGCCTGATGTATGGCCGCACCAGCTTTGTCATTGCCCACCGTCTGTCTACCGTCCGCAATGCAGACTGCATCGTGGTTCTGGAGCAGGGCCGCATCATCGAGCGCGGCAGCCACGACGAGCTGATCGCCAAGAAGGGCAAGTATTACCAGCTCTACACCGGTAATCTGGCTGAAAATTAAAGAAAAATCGTAAAAAACGGAGCCGCTGTACAAAATGATGTGCAGCGGCTCCGTTTATTTTCAATTTGTTCAAATTCCTCACAAAGAAACTCCATTTTTATCCTGTACAATGAGGGTGCAGTCAGGGAGGAACAGAAAAACATCCTCCCAAGATGCCATGCAGGCAATGAAAACCGCGCATCTCCGGCAGAAACCGGGCGGCGCGGCCCCTTTAAAAAACACTGTCCCCTGCTGATGCGAGGCAATAGCCAAGGCAGCGGACAGACTACCAACCATCTCCTGACAGCCGCAAATGTTTGGGAGTTCTCATACACAGCCAGCGCCGCTTTCTCCTCCTTTCCACGGCGCTGGCTGTTTTTGTTTGGCTTCCGCCGCCATCTCAGCGGCAGGTGGCTATCCGATCAGCGCGTTCAGCTCAGATTCCTTTAATCTGGGCAGAGAGGAGACAGGGAGCATCATTTTCTCCATCCGATACAAGACCAGAGCGGGGCTCTGGTCTTTTTTGCGGCAGAAGCCATAACACTGCGTGTAAAGGCGAGAATCCTGTCCTTTTTGTAGAAAAAGATCAGCTGCACATGGCCGGCGAACAGGGCAAACAGGGCTGTGCGCAGCTCCCGGGAGCCGAAGAGGAGGAGCAGGTCGCTCTCCTCTAAAAAGAGAACGTCTGCCCGGTCAAGAAACTGCAGGGCGGTCTGGCACAGAGCCTCCCACTGCGGCCAGTAGGGCGCGGCCTGCGCCAGCCGGGGAAGATAGCAGCAGAGCGCCCCGGCATCCCGGGCGGCGGCAAGGGCTTCGAGGTGGGCCAGCCGCAGGGGGCTGTCCACCAGCCCGGCGGAGGAAAAGCAGAAGGCAGAGGCTCCCCGGAACGGGGCGGCCTCCAGCTGTTCCGGCCCAAGGGCCAGCCCGGCGGTGTGGGCACGGTAGGGCAGAGCGGTGTCCTCTCCGGTGAACACCACCGGTGTGGGGAAGGCATCCGTGAAGCAGAGCAGGGAGCAATCCACACCATCCCGGGCAAGCTGGGCCGCCAGCTTGCGGCCAAAGGGGTCGGCTCCCAGCTGGGCCAGCAGAGCCGCCTGCCCGCCCAATGCGGCGTACTGGCGGCAGAAGCCTGCACCCCAGCCGCCGGTCTGCGCCCGGAATGTCTCCGTCAGTTCCGGAGCCGTGGCGGCGTTCAGCTCCAGCCAGACTTCGCCCAGACACAAAACGGACATGTGCACCCCTCCCTCCGCAAATAAAAATCGGGTTACAGTATACACGATTTGCCCACCGGATGCAACCGATCCGGGGCGAATCCTGACGGAATAAAAGTGCCTGCGGGCAGGAACAATCCGATTTTACAAAGACCACCTGTTTTTTACCAATTCCTGTTTTTCATTGCCCAAGGTTTACCTAAGATTTGCCTTATCATGGTTTCCCCTCTTTCTTCAAACGGGTACAATAGAACCGTTCCCAAGATACATTGCAACAGGGCCCGGGAGGGCTCAGGATAAGAGAGGAATTATCGTATGAAAGAACATAAAATGTCCCGCCGTAACTTCCTGAAAGTGGGTGCTGTGGCATCTGCCGCCGGTCTGATGACTGCTGCCCCTGTGGCTGCAAACGCTGCCGCTCCGGCCGCTTCCACCGCAGCTGACGAGGAGAACTGCTTTGGCCTGTTCCAGAAGAAGCCCAAGTACATCTTCCTGTTCATCGGCGATGGCATGGGCACTGCCCAGATCCAGTCTGCCCGGTTCTATCAGGGCACTGTCACCAACAACGGTGCCATCACCGAGGCAGAGCTGAGCTTTACCCAGTTCCCGGAGGTGGGCAGCGTGACCACCTACGACAGCACCTCCTTCTGCCCGGACTCCGCTTCCACCGCCACCTCCATCGCTTCCGGCAAAAAGACCGAGAGCGGTGTCATCAATATGTGCCCCTGGACCCGTGATGTGCCCTATGAGACCATTGCGGAGAAGCTCCACAAGCAGAAGGGCTACAAGGTTGGCATCGTTTCCACGGTGAATATTGACCACGCTACCCCTGCTGCCTTCTATGCACACCAGAAGACCCGCAAGAACTACTATCAGATCGGCGTGGAGCTGGCAAACTCCGGCTTTGAGTATTTCGCAGGCGGCGAGTTCCAGAAGGTGAACGGCGATGGCACCGGCCCCAACAACCACGAGGTGGCTGCACAGGCTGGTTACAATGTTGTTACCACCCAGGCGGGTGCGGCTGCCCTGAAGGCCGGGGCCGGCAAGACCCTGATCATTGCCGAGAATCTGGCCGACGGCAAGTCCATGAACTACGCCATGGATGCCGCTCCGGGAGAGTGGCAGCTGACCGACTATGTCCGCAAGGGCATTGAGCTGCTGGACAACAGCAACGGCTTCTTTATGATGGTGGAGTCCGGCAAGATCGACTGGGCCTGCCACGCCAACGATGCCGCTGCCTCCATCCATGATGTGATCGAGATGCACAACGCAGTGCAGGCCGCTGTGGAGTTTTATGCCCAGCACCCCGACGACACCCTGATCCTGGTGACCGCTGACCACGAGACCGGTGGTCTGGGCATTGGCTACAAGACCACCAACTACGATACCTTCCTGACCAACCTGGCCCACCAGAAGATGTCCTACGCAAAGTTCGATTCCACCTATGTGAACAACTACGTGAAGAATCAGACTCCTTTTGAGACCGCTATGCAGGACGTGAAGGCAAGCTTCGGCCTGACCCTGCCCACCGACCCCGATGCCGCCAGCGCAGGCAAGCTGCTGCTGACCGACTACGAGGTGGAGAACCTGCGCACCGCTTACGAGCGCACCCTCAAGGTCGGCTCTTCCAGCCAGAGCAAGATGAGCCAGCAGGATTATGAGCTGTACGGCACCTACATCCCCTTCAGCATGGCCATCTGCCACACCATCAACCACAAGTCCGGTGTGGATCACACCACCTACGCCCACACCGGTGCCATGGTGAACCTCTACGCCCGTGGTCAGGGGGCAGACAAGTTCCGCGGCGTGTATGACAACACCGAGATCTTCCACAAGCTGGCTGAGCTGACCGATGTGCAGTAATTGACCAGACCTTTTGTACCCCAAAGCCCTCCGGGACGAGACGCACCGGAGGGCTTTTTGTGTAGGCCGGAATTGTGCACCCCGCCAAAAATCTGCCCCGCGAATTGGGAAAGATGATGGGAGTTGTGGTTGCAATGGGCCGGAAAAAGGCATATAATAGGACCATCAACAGAGTAAGGCCATGCGCGTTAAGTGCCGCATCAACGGGGAGTTGTGCTGCGGACGAAGGTAAGACCCGCGGTGCATGGCCTGCATCCCGCTGCTGCATGGACTTGGGTGCAGATGGGGCCGTCTGCGGCCCCGTCTGGATGTGAACCGTTGAATCACGCCCTCCTTTGTGCGGTTTGTCACAGGGGAGGGCGTTTTGCATTGCCCGCCCCGCGGTTCCCGAAACAGGGGAGGACAATTGATATGAACCATTCCAGAAATTCCGTCCGCAAGCTCACCATGCTGGCCCTGCTCACTGCCATGAGCATCGTGTTTGCCCGGGTGCTGAGCATTTCCACCGGCTTTGTCCGGTTCAACCTGGGCAGCCTGCCCACCCTGCTGGCCGCTGTGCTGTTCGGGCCGGTGGAGGGCTTTGCCGTGGGTGCAGTGGCCGATATGATCGGCGGCACCCTTTCCGGCTACGCCATCAATCCGCTGATCACGCTGGGAGCGGGCTCCATCGGCCTGACGGCGGGCCTTCTCTGGCGCGCTCTGCCCAACCTGCGGCTGGGCCTGCGCACCCAGATCAGCGTGTTTGCCGGCCATGCGGTGGGCTCCATTGTCATCAACTCGCTGGCACTCCACCTCTTCTATAACTATCCGTGGAGCGTGTTGGTGACCCGCATTCCCAACGCGCTGGTCCTGGCGGCGGTGAACACCGTGCTGGTGCGCCTGCTGCTGGAAAACAAAACGATCCGAGGCATTGCACAATGAACTATGAAGAAGCGCTGAACTATATCCACGCCGTCCAGTGGGCAGGGCACAAGCCGGGCCTGACCCGCACCCGGACCCTGCTGGCCGCACTGGGAGATCCGCACAAGCAGCTGAGATTCATCCATGTGGCGGGCACCAACGGCAAGGGCAGCACGGCGGCCATGCTGGCCTCCTGCCTGCAGGCGGCCGGGTACCGCGTGGGCCTGTACACCTCGCCGTTCATCAACCGCTTCAATGAGCGGATCCAGGTCAACGGCCAGCAGATCCCGGACGAGGAACTGGTGCGGCTGGTGGAGCGTGTGAAGCCCGCTGCCGATGCCATGACCGATATCCCCACCGAGTTCGAGATCATCACGGCGTTGGGGATGCTCTGGTTCGCTGAGACGAAATGCGACATCGTGGTGCTGGAGGTGGGCCTGGGCGGCACGCTGGATTCCACCAACGTCATCGACCCGCCGGAGTGCGCGGTCATCACGGCGCTGGGCATGGATCATGTGAAGGAGCTGGGCCCCACCCTGGCCGATATCGCATCGGCCAAGGCGGGCATCATCAAGCCGGGCAGTCCGGTGGTGAGCTATGGCGGTGTGCCTGAGGCCGATGCCGTCATCGCCCGTACGGCGGCAGAGCGGCACGCGCCGCTGACCGTGGTGGACCTCAGCAGGCTGACCATCGAGGACGGAGATCTGGATGCTGTCACCTTTGATTTTGACGGCCTGAACGGCATCCGCCTGCCCCTGATCGGCAGCTATCAGCCCCGGAACGCCGCCACGGCCATTACGGCCCTGCGGGTGCTGCGCAGCCGGGGCTGGAACATCCCGGACAGTGCCATCCGTGCCGGTCTGGAACAGGTGCGCTGGCCGGGCCGGTTCGAGCTGCTGCGGCATTCGCCCGTCTTTTTGCTGGATGGCAGCCACAACGCCCACGGAATGCGGGCCACCGTGCAGAGCCTGCGGGACCGCTTTCCGGGGCAGAAGTTCGTGTTCCTGCTCAGCATCATGGCGGATAAGGATGTGGACGAGATGCTGGCACTGCTCCTGCCGCTGGCCGGGCAGTTCGTCACCGTAGCGGCCCATACCCCCCGCGCCATGCCCGCTGAGACGCTGGCCGAACAGATCCGCGCCCGGGGCGGCAGGGCTGAGCCCGCTCCCACCATTGAAGCCGGTGTGGCTCGGGCGGTCGCCCTTGGGGGCACCGGCCCCGTGTGCGCGCTGGGCACGCTCTACTTCTCCGGCGATGTGCGGGAAGCGTTTGCAAAATTGAACCAGTAAAGAAGAGGGGCTGCGGCACACGGAAAAACCGGTGCAGCAGCCCCCTTTTTGCGGACTGGCTTACAAAAAAATGCCCCGCTGTTTTGTGATGCACAGAACAGCGGGGCAGTATCATTTATGGGGCGGGAATGTGCTCAGGAGATGCGCTTCGGCTCAGGCCTTGCCTGCGCAGCCGAACAGCTCGATCTTCTCCTTGCACTTGTCAACGATGGCCTGAGCGCCGGGAGCCAGCAGCTTGCGGGGGTCGAAGCCCTTGCCCTGCTGATCCTTGCCGGCCTCGATGTACTTGCGGGTGGCCTCAGCGAAGACCAGCTGGCACTCGGTGTTGATGTTGATCTTGGAAACGCCCAGGCTGATGGCCTTCTGGATCATCTCGTCGGGGATGCCGGTGCCACCGTGCAGGACCAGAGGAATGTTGTTGGTAGCCTTGTGGATGCGGTCCAGAGCCTCAAAGTCCAGGCCCTTCCAGTTGGCGGGGTAGACGCCGTGGATGTTGCCGATGCCGGCGGCCAGGAAGTCGATGCCCAGATCAGTGATCTTTGCGCACTCTGCGGGGTCAGCGATCTCGCCATTACCCACAACGCCGTCCTCGACGCCGCCGATGGAGCCGACCTCGGCCTCGATGCTCATGCCCTTGGAGTGTGCCAGAGCGACCAGCTCCTTGGTCTTTTCCACGTTCTCCTCGATGGAGTAGTGGCTGCCGTCGAACATGATGGAGGAGAAGCCGGCCTCAACGCAGGCCTTGCAGCCCTCGTAGGTGCCGTGGTCCAGGTGCAGGGCAACGGGAACGGTGATGCCCATGGTCTCCACCATGGAGCTGACCATGGCGGCAACGGTCTTGAAGCCGGTCATGTATTTGCCAGCGCCCTCAGAGACACCCAGGATAACGGGGCTCTTCATTTCCTCGCAGGCGGTCAGGACTGCCTTGGTCCACTCCAGATTGTTGATGTTGAACTGGGGCACACCGTAGTGGCCATCGCGTGCCTTGATCAGCATTTCGGTTGCATTTACCAACATTATTCATTACCTCCGCAAAATCATTTTGGGGTGAAAAAGCCGTTTTGGATACAAGATTGCGCATCCTTTAACGAACCTAAGGGTAGTATACCCCAATTACAGGATAAAATCAAGGCGGTTCCCGCGGCGTTTTCAACACAAATTCACATTGGGCATTTTGATGTTGGAGATTCTGGCAAAAACCACTGGATCTCCCTTCAAAAAATTGTCATAATTCCGACTTGAATTTTACAAAAAGTACGGCGAAAAGTTTGCGTGTCGAACCTGGGAGGTTGAAAACTCGGTGGAAACTGTGGAATTCCACCCGGAAAGTGGGCGTACAAACTTGATTTTTGAACATTTTCCACCGGGTTTTCAACATGTGGAAAAATTTGAACCGAATTACCGATTGTATAGCCTGCTGAATGTGGAAAACTTTTGCCTTCGGCAAACATTGCGAAGAATGCCGGGGTATGCTATACTTTAGAATGTATCAGTGTCAAAATATAGTAAAACTGAAACAGAACGAAACCATGGCGCGGCTCAAACGGCCCGCCTTGCCATAGAATGGAAGGAGAACACATCAATGGACGAACAGAAAATGCCGCGCCGCCCCCGCCGCAGCAGCACGGAGGAGCAGCCCAAGAATGAGAGCCTGGTCTACGGCAAAAACCCCGTGACCGAGCTGCTCAAGAGCGGTTCCGGCGTGGATACCGTGCTGATCGCGGAGGGCATGGCCCCGGCTGTGGCCGCTTACTATACCGCAATGGCGAAGGAAGCCGGTGCCACCGTCAAGCGGGTACACCCCAACAAGCTGCGCCTCATGACCGGCACCGAGAGCCACCAGGGCGTGGCCGCCTTTGCCAGCGAGATCGAATATGTGACCGTGGAGGACCTGCTGAACGTTGCCAGAGAGAAGGGGGAGCCGCCCTTTCCTCGTGCTGAGCGACGGCATCGAAGACCCCCACAATCTGGGCGCTGTCATGCGCTCGGCTCTGCTGTGCGGCGCTCACGGCATCGTCATCCCCAAGCGGGGCGGCGCATCCGTGACCCCCACCGTCATCAAGTCCAGCGCCGGTGCGGCTGAGCGCCTGCCCGTGGCCCGTGTGGCCAACATCGGCGAGACCATCCGCCGCCTGAAGGAGCAGGGCGTGTTCGTCTACTGTGCCGATATGGACGGTGTGCCCCTGCGCAAGAACAACCTGACCGGCCCCATCGCACTGGTGCTGGGCAGCGAGGGCAGCGGTGTATCCCAGCTGGTGAAAAAGCTCTGCGATGGTGTGGTGCGGCTGGATATGGCCGCTCAGGGTACCGGTGTGGACAGCTTCAATGTCTCGGTGGCGGCTGGCATCATCCTGTACGAGATCCAGAGCCAGCGCGCCGCAGAGTAAGAAACAGCGGCCAGACCGCCGTGACCAGAACAGGGAGGGACTAGGATGCCAAAGGATGATAAGCGCAAAGAGCTGACACAGGAAGAGATCGATGCGCAGAACGAGAAGTTCCGCACGTTTTTCAGCACCAGCGTGGCACAGGTGCCCGAAGAGATGAAGCGCCGCGATGAGGAAAAGGAGAGCACCGGCAGCCTGCTGGGCAAGCTCTTTCACCGCGAAAAGGACAAAGAGGAGCCAGCCGCCGCCCCGGCCGTGCAGAATGAGCTGCCGCCCACGGGTGAGATCGTGCTGGGCCATGAGGAAGAAGCCGAGGCTGGCCTGGAGCTGGCATTGGAGCCCGGAGAGCTGGAGGAAGCAGAGCCTGTGGCTCTGCCCACCGCGCCGGAAGCCCCCGCAGCGCCGAAGCCGGAACCCCGGCCCGCACCCCAGCCCGAGAAAAAGCCGGAGCCGCCCCGCCGCCGGGAACCCCTGACCCCGCAGGAGCAGCAGGAGGACGCAGAGATGGCCGAGCTCAAGGCCATGCTCTATGGCACCCCCAAGCCCGCCCCGGTGGAGGAGGTGCAGGATGCCCCCGAAGAGGTGCTGGCCGTGGAGCCGGAAGCTCCCGCAGCGCCTGAGGGCCCGGCCATCCCCATGGTGTTTGCCGAGGATCAGTCGGTAAAGCAGGCGAAGTCTGCCCCGGAAGCCGCGCCAGAGGTTGAGCCGGAACCGGAAACGGCGTTCCAGTTCTTTGGCAAGGGCGCGGACGAGAACGAGCCGCAGGCCCCTACCCGCACCGAGGCCCCCAGCAAGGACGACAGCATGAGCCTGCCGCTGATGGGGCTGGAAGAGGACGAAGCACCCGCCCGGCCTGCCGCCCCGGCAGAGGAGGCCCCGGCCCAGCCCGCTGGGGAAGCGGCTCCTGCCGCGCCGGAGGCTGCGGAGAAGCCTGCAGAAGAAGCCGAGCCGGAAACACCCGAGCAGGTGGGGGAGAAGCTCCGCCGGATGGGCGCGGAGCTGACGCTGCGGTGTGTGCTGGAGGGCATCCTTGCCGTGGTACTGCTCCACTTTGGCCTTGTTGCCGAGGGGCTGCTGGCCCCTGTGGCCTCCCTTGACCCCGTAACTGCCCCGGCGGCCTTCTATGCCGCTGATCTGCTCTTCCTGGCGCGTGCGCTGGCTGTGGGCTGGCCTGTCCTGCGGGATGGTCTGCAGGGCCTCAAGGGCCGCCCCAGTGCAGACACCATGCCGGCGCTGGCCGCCTGCGGTGCGCTGGTGCAGGCTGCGGTCGCCCTGCTCAACGCCCAGAGCTATCAGAACTCCAGCTGGACGCTGCTTTCCGGCGTGGCCGCACTGGGCCTGTTCCTGGCCCTGCTGGGCAGCCGTGTCCTGCTGACTGCCGTCAGAAACGGCTACGACCTTGCTGCCCGATCCCCCGAGGGGCTGCAGGGCGCATTCCGTGTCCGGGATAAGGACCTGATCCGGGTGCTGGCCCGGAGCCTAGATCAGAAAGACCCCTGGGTGCTGCTCAGCCGCCCTGTCCAGTGGGACGAGGCGCTGGTGGAGCAGAGCTTCGGGGAGCGTGCCAGTGAGCGCCGCGCCCGCAAGACAGCCCTGATCCTGCTGGGTGCCGCCGTGCTCAGCGGGCTGGTGTTCCTGCTGTTTGGCGGCGGGCCCAACGGCATGGCCGCAGCCCTGACCTCCATGCTCTGCATGGGTGCACCGCTGTCCTCCACCCTGGTTGCGGGCATCGCGTCTCTGCGCCTGCAAAAGACCGCAGCTGCCGCCGGTGCCGTGGTGCCCGGCTGGGCTGCCATTGAGGAGCTGGGCGGTGTGGACACCGTGCAGGTGGATGCCGACGAGCTCTTTACCGCCGACAGCGTGAATCTGGAGGACATCCGCATCTTCAAGGGCGGCCGCATCGACCGGGCCATCCTCTATGCGGCCAGCATCCTGAACCAGTGCTGCAACACCCTGAGCGGGCTGTTCCGCCAGATCATCGAGGACCGCACCGAGATCCTGTACCCTGTGAAGGATCTGGAGGTCCACCACGGCCTTGGCTTTGCCGCCTGGTGCGATAACAACCGGGTGCTCATCGGCAACCGGCTGTACATGGAGCGGGAGGGGGTGCCCCTGCCCGAGCAGGAGTACGAGGATGAGCACTCCCAGAACGGCACGCTGCAGATCTTGTATCTGGCCGTGTCCGGCAATCTGCACGCCATGTTCGTCCTCCACTATGTGGGTGGGCGGAATGCGGCCCGCGGGCTGGAGATGCTCCAGAAAGAGAACATCCGCCTGCTGGTCTCCTGCGAGGACCCCAGCCTGACGGCCCGCCACATCACCGAGGCTTACCATCTGCCCGAGGGGATGATCACTCTGCTGGATCAGGAGCAGTGCAGCGCGCTGACCCCTGCCCAGCCGGACGAGACGGCCCGCTGCTGTATGCTGCATGATAAGGGCTTTGCCAGCCTGACCGGCGGTCTGCGTGCCGCGGAGCAGGCCCAGAACGCCGAGAACAGCGCCACAACGGTACAGCTGGTGTCGGTGTGGTTCTCGGTGGTCATCGGGGTGCTGCTGACCTACGCGGGGAGCATCGGCACCCTGTCGGTGGCCGCTGTCCTGATGTATCAGGCAGCTTGGAGTGCTTTGAGCATTGCGGTCTGCGCCCTGAAACAGCACAACTGAAAATAATTCATAAAATGAAATCGTACAAAAAAAGAAGCGGCTGTCGTGTCAGCCGCTTCTTTTTGTTGCAATTGCGGAGAAAGTGTGTCATACTCTACCCGGAGTTTACGGAAAGAGAGGAGAAGCCGCCATGTCATACCGTGCCGCGATCTGTGATGACAGCACGACCGATGCTGAATTTGTGGGGAGCATTCTGCACCAGTGGGCCGCAGAGCGTGGCATTGAGGTGGAGAGTGAGCGCTTTGCCTCGGCGGATGCCTTTCTTTTTCGCTACGCAGAGGACAAAAGCTTTGACCTATTACTTCTGGACGTGGAAATGCCGGGCACGGACGGTGTGACGCTGGCCAAAACGGTGCGGCAGGAGAATGAAGCCGTGCAGATCGTGTTCATCACCGGCTACTCCGATTATATTGCCGAGGGCTATGACGTGGCCGCCCTCCACTACCTGGTGAAGCCGGTCAGCCGCGAAAAGCTCTTTGCTGTTCTCGACCGTGCCTGGGAAAAGCACCGCCGCAACGCCCGGTGCCTGAACCTGGAGCTTTCCGGCGAGCTGGTGCGCCTGCCGCTGTATGAGGTGCGGTATCTGGACGTGCACCAGAATTACGTCACGGTTCATGCCAGGCAGGATTACACCGTCAAGCGGACGCTTGGTGAGTTCGAGGCCCAGCTGGACGAAGGCTTCCTCCGGGTGGGGCGGGGGATGATCTTGAACCTGAAACAGATCCGCCGTGTGACCAAAAAGGAAGTCGTGCTGGCCGATGGTACCGCCCTCCCATTGCCCCGGGGTGCCTATGAGCCCCTGAACCGGGCAATCATTGAGAGGACTTAATGATGAAACTTAAATTCTTTTCAAAGCTCCTCGATAAACGCATCGCCGCTTACCAGCGGGAGCTCATCGAGACCCACTACAAAGAGGTGGACAACATGTACCGCCAGATGCGGGGATGGCGGCACGATTACCGGGGACACATCCAGACCATGAAGGTGCTGGCGGCACAGGGGGATCTGGACGGCATCAAAGCCTACCTGGATGCATTGGATACCGACCTGAACACTGTTGATCTGGCTGTAAAAACCGGCAACGCCATGGCTGATGCCATCATCAACAGCAAGATATCCCTTGCCAAGAGCCGAAATATCCCGGTGCAGATCGATGCCCATATCCCGGTCAAACTGAAAATGAGTGAGCTTGACCTCTGCTGCATCCTGGGCAACCTTTTTGATAACGCCATGGATGCCAGTGCGGAGCTGCCCGAGGAGGAGCGGCTCATCCGGGTATATATGGATATGAAGGGCACACAGCTCTATATCTCCTTCACCAATTTCACGGCAACTAAAAAGCAGAAAAAGCTTGCGGGCCGTTTTGTCACCACCAAGGGCGAGGGCCACGGCTTCGGGCTGGTGCGCATTGATGCCATCGTGGAAAAGCTGGATGGCTACCTCAGCCGCAACAGCGAGGATGGGGCATTCACGACGGAGATATTGATTCCACAGGTGTAAACCTCTCAGGCGCTCCGCGCCAGCTCCCCTGATTGGGGAGCCAAGTTCACGCTGCTACTGGCTTGCCTCTCCTACTAGGAGAGGTGGCAATGCGAAGCATTGACGGAGAGGTTCCTGCAATTCATCCCCCAAATCAGGCGTTTCGTCCCCGGAATGTGTCGGGGGCGATTTTTTGTGTTAGGATCATTGCCAGACAAGTGAAAGGGGATTCCAAAATGGGAAAGAACGAGAAAACCAAAAAGCCAAAGCCCAAATACAATGTCTGGCAGAACACTGCCTACATGCTCTCGGTGGCCTGGGACACCCGACGGAGCGTGCCGCTGCTGGTGGTGCTGCTGGCCGTCTGCACGGCAGGCAAGACCACTGCCGAAATGCTCATCAGCCCGGCGGTGCTGGGCAAACTGGAAAGCGGCGCGCCGCTGGGCCAGCTGCTGGGTGCCATCGGCGGGTTCACCATCCTGCTGTTTGCCCTGACCGCGCTGTGCTACTACATCGACCACCTCACCATGTTTGGCCGGTGCGGCGTGCGGCTGGAGCTGCTGAAGCGCATCAACACCAAGCGCACCCGCACGGCCTATGCCAACCTGCTGGATGAAGCCTTCCGTCTGATGTATCAGAAGGGCCACGATGCCTGTATGAACAACCGTGCTTCCGGCGAGGCTTTTTGGAAAAGTTGGACGGATATCATGACAAATCTCATCGGCTTCGGGGTGTATCTGGCTCTGCTGTCCGGGCTGAACCCCTGGCTCTGTGTCCTGACGGCCCTGACCGCTGTGGTGAGCTATTTTTCCACCAGGAATATCAACGAGTGGGGCTACCGCCACCGGGAGGAGGGGGCAAAGATCACCCGGAGCCTGCATTACCTGCGCAACACCGCCGAGGGACGCGAGTTCGGCAAGGATATCCGTATCTTCGGCCTGCGGCAGTGGCTCACTGACCTGTACGATTCTGCTTTGCGGCTCAACTATGCCTTTCTCGAAAAGCGGGAGCGCGCCTACCTGACCGCCAACCTCATCGACCTGGCCCTGCTGCTGGTGCGCAACGGTGCGGCCTATGCTTATCTGCTCTGGCTCACCGTGACCAGGGGCCTGCCGGTGTCGGAATTCCTGCTCTACTTCGGTGCGGCCTCCGGCTTTGCCCAGTGGGTCACAGGCCTGATGGAGCAGTTTGCCCTCCTGCGCAAGCAGAGCCTGGACATCTCCACCATCCGGGAGTTCCTCGAGCTGCCGGAACCCTTCCGGTTTGAGGAGGGCATCCCGCTGGAAAAGCGGCTGGATATGCCCTATGAGCTGCAGCTGGAGGATGTGAGCTACCGCTACCCCGGCGCGGAGAAAAACACCATCGCCCACATGAGCCTGACACTGCACCCCGGCGAGAACCTGGCCATCGTGGGCTTGAATGGCGCTGGCAAGACGACACTGGTCAAGCTGATCTGCGGCTTCCTTGACCCCACCGGGGGGCGTGTTCTGCTGAACGGGCAGGATATCCGGCAGTATAACCGCCGGGATTACTACAAGCTGTTTGAAGCGGTCTTTCAGGATTTCAGCGTGCTCTCCTGCACGGTGGCCGAGAATGTGGCCCAGGCCATGGACGGCATCGACGAGGAAAAGGTGCGGTACTGTCTTGACCAGGCAGGGCTGACGGAAAAAATCACATCCCTCCCGGCGGGTATCAAGACCCATGTGGGCCGGGATGTCTATCTGGACGGCGTGGAGTTCTCCGGCGGCCAGACCCAGCGCCTGATGCTGGCCCGTGCCCTGTATAAAGACGCGCCTATTCTTGTGCTGGATGAGCCCACTGCCGCCCTTGACCCCATCGCCGAGGATGATATCTACCAGAAGTACAACGAGATGACCCGGGGCCGCACCAGCCTGTTCATCAGCCACCGACTGGCCTCCACCCGTTTCTGTGACCGCATTCTCTTCCTTGAAAACGGCCGTGTGGCCGAGGAGGGAACCCACGACCAGCTGATGGCCCAAAACGGCGGCTATGCCAAGCTGTTTGCGGTGCAGAGCAAATATTACAAGGAGGGCAAGGCTGTATGAACGAAGAAAAAATGACCCTGAAGGAAAGCGTCCGGCTGACCCTGCGGGCCTGGCGCTTTTACTGGAAAAATACGCCCCGATTTGTGCTGTCCACCGTGCTGTGGGCACTGGCGGATGCCGTCAGCCCCTATGCCGTGGTCTGGTTCTCGGCCCGGCTGGTGGCTGAGCTGTCGGACGCGCGGGACCCGCAGGCCCTTGCCGTGGATGCGGCGTGGGTGCTGGGCGTGACCGCTCTGCTCACGCTGGTGCGGTCGGTCCTGCTCCACTGGAAGAGCGTGGAGCGGGAACAGCTGAACTGGCAGCTGGGCCATGACTGCTTTATGGAAAAGCAGATGTCCATGGATTATGCCGACGAGGACAGCCAGCAGGTCTACGACCTCTACAATTTCATCCAGCAGAGCGAAAGCTTCTGCAGCGGCGGCAATCCTAACGCTGTGGCGCTGCTGGACAGTGTATCCGCGGCGGTATTCCGTATTCTGGGCGGCGCGGTGCTGTCGGTGGGGCTGTTCACGGCCAGGGTGCCCGCCGGCCCGCTGACAGTCTTCAACAGCCCGCTCTGTGTTCCGGCAGTGCTGGTGCTGATCCTGGCCGTGGCGTGGCTCTCGCCGGTGTGCGCTTCCAGCGCGGGCATCAGCAGCCCGGATATCGAGGAGGAGGGCCGCTGGGGCAACCGGCTCTGGGCCTTCCTCATGGGGGTATGTCGGGACGACAAAAAGGCGCTGGACGTGCGGATGTACGACCAGTTCGAGTTTTTGAAAGATCACGCCGCCGTCTCCATGCCTGCCTTTGAGCGGGCCCGCAAGGGGAAATTCGGCATCCTGAATGCCACGGGCAACGCCGTTTCGGCTCTGCTCATGGGTCTTGCCTACCTCTTTGTATGCCTGAAGGCCTACGGCGGGGCCTTTGGTCTGGGCGCTGTGACCCAGTATGTGGGTGCAGCCACCAACTTTTTTGTGGGCATCGGCGGGCTGTTCACCGCCGTGGGCGACTGCAGATTCAACGCCCCCTACCTGAAAACGCTCTATGACTATCTTGACCTGCCCAACAAGATGTACAAGGGCAGCCTGACCACCGAAAAGCGGAGCGACCGCCAGTATACCGTGGAGTTCCGGGATGTCTCGTTCCGGTACCCCGGCAGCGAGCAATATGCCCTGCGCCACCTGAGCATGACCTTCAAGGTGGGGGAGCGGCTGGCCGTGGTGGGCATGAACGGCAGCGGCAAGACCACCTTCATCAAGCTGCTCTGCCGCCTATACGACCCCACCGAGGGTGTCATCCTGCTCAACGGCATCGACATCCGTAAGTACCGCTACGATGAGTACATGGATATCTTCTCGGTGGTGTTCCAGGATTTCAAGCTGTTCGCCCTGCCGCTGGGCCAGAATGTTGCCACGGCCCAGCATTATGATGTCGCCCGTGCCGCCGACTGCCTGCAAAAAGCGGGCTTTTCCGACCGGTTGGCCCGGATGCCCAAGGGGCTGGACACCTGCCTTTATAAAGATTTGGACGAGGATGGCGTGACCATCTCGGGCGGCGAGGCCCAGAAGATCGCCATTGCCCGGGCCCTGTACAAGGATGCACCTTTCATCGTGCTGGATGAGCCTACCGCCGCCCTGGACCCGGTGGCTGAAGCGGAGATCTACGCAAAGTTCAACGAGATCGCGGGCGATAAGACTGCAATTTATATCAGCCACCGGCTGTCCTCCTGCAAGTTCTGTGATGAGATCGCCGTGTTCGACCACGGCGAGGTCGTCCAGCAGGGCACCCATGAGGAACTGCTGGGGGAGCCGGATGGAAAGTATTACGAACTGTGGAACGCCCAGGCACAGTATTACACCGAAGAAAGCGCGTGAACCTGGCCTCCCTATCAGGGGAGCTGTCACCGGAGGTGACTGAGCGCTTTTTGGCCCTGATGTTCTGCACAAAAAAATCGGAAAAAACTGGAATTCCCGACGAAATTGGGTGCGAAAGCACAGCACTTTTGGCGAAAAACTTGACCCACATTGGCCGGACGTGTAAAATAAATCAATAGTGAGAAAAATCATGGACGCGAAATTTTTCCATGTGTGCGGCATTCCTTTGATCCCATGGGATGAAACAAGGAGGGAAGTTCGACCCAATGAAATGGAAATTCCAAACCGCGGGGCGGCTTCTGGCCCTGCTGGCTCTGAGCGGGGCCCTGCTGGCTGCCCCTTTGCCCGCGCAGGCCGCGCCCGGTGTGCTGACAGGCCTGACCGGAACCGGCTCCAAGCTGGAACTGGAGCTGACCGAGATGGAGCTGGAGATCACCGATGATGACCCCCGCCCCAAGGGCTACCTGTACACCAGCGGCCAGAGCGATTATTACTTCATCGTCTGGATGAGCAGCAACTCCAATGTTGCCACGGTGGATGGCGACGGCAAGGTGACGGGCCGCAATGCAGGCACTGCCATCATCACCGCCATCTCCGACCACGGCGAACGCGCCGCCTGCAAGGTGACCGTGACCCGCAAAAATGAAGAAGCAGCCAGAAAAAAGCCCACGCTGGATACCACCAGCCTGAGCCTTGTGCTGCAGTACAATGACCTGCACCCCACCCATCAGCTCCAGCTGACCAACAGCGACCACTCCTTCCTCTATGTCTACCAGTGGATGAGTAGCAACCCCGAGGTTGCCACAGTCAGCGATAAGGGCCTTGTCACGGCTCAGGCGGCGGGCACCACCACCATCACGGCAATGGTCTCCAACGGCCAGGCTTTGCGGTGCAGCGTCACGGTGACTTCGGATATCGGCAAGGTGACCTTGAACAAGAGTGACCTGCTGCTCCGCACCGTGGGCACTCAGGAGCGCCTGACGGCCACCGTTGCGGTGGAGGGCGGCGGCAGCGTGCCCATTACATGGGTCAGCAGCAACCCCGGTGTCGTTACCGTGGATGCGGATGGCGTGGTGACCGCCATTGCCGATGGAGAAGCCAAGGTTACGGCCCTTTCGCCCGCCGGACGCTTTGACGTGTGCAGCGTTGTGGTGGGCATGGCGGCGGAGAAGTACGAATCTGAAGCCGACCTTGCTGACGAGCTCAAGCTCCCTGATCCCTACGTTGCCGTAAGGCTGAATAAACTGGCATAAAGAAAAAGCACCCGCCCATGGCTGTTTTTGACGGCTATGGGCGGTTTTTGCGTGTATGGAAACGGATGTGCTGGGAAAAACTTGCCGAAGAGGAATTTTTTGCAAAAAATATTTTGCGTCGCATGGTGTGGTGCACCTGACACATCCGGCCGCCTCCGGCAGGTGAAAAAGGACAAAATGGCCCGAACGTTGTTTAAGACAGGGGGCGGATGCCCCACAGAGCGGCGAAATCTCTGCAAAAAAGGCGGCTGTCCGGCCTGGCTTGACACATTTTGCAAGAAGTTGACGTAAATGGATTGGATTTGCAACTCTTGACAGAAGGCGGGACAAACCATTATCCTTTTATCAGAGGAAAGTATTTTATGTCGCCAGACGTTGGAATGCCTGGTGTACAAGTGTGTGTCAGGAGGGAAAGAATATGACCAACTACCGGAACCGAATCGGGGAAGCCATTGCCTTTGCCCGGAACGTGGCGGGCAGATCTCAGCAGGAGCTTGCGGATATGCTGGGGCGGGACAAGCGCACCATTCAGAAATGGGAGCGGGGCGAGATCCGCATTGCGCTGGAGGATTTTCTGGATGTATTCGATACTCTGCACCTGCCGGTGGGGCCCTATGAAATGTGGATCCGGCATCCGGAGCTTTTTCCGTGCGGCATGGAGGATATCAAGGGCTTCAGCACCGAAAAGAAGCGGAGGGTACTGGCGGATTATTATCTGCATCAGGCTGCACCGCTGGAGATCGAGCAGGAGTATTACATCCTGTTCGGCGACCACGGCAGCAACAGCTGCGGCATCCGGCAGGAGCAGCTGGCCAACCTGCAGACTCCGCTCCGTGACCGCAAACGGATCGTGAACCAGATCATCGACAACTACTATGAGGCCCGGGCCATCGGACATCTGACCGACCCGGAGGGCCAGCAGCCAGTGATGCCCATTCTGGAAGCCTGCTACGATGCCAGTGCACGGAGCGTGGAAGCCAACGAGAACCGATACAGCATCGGCAGCATCGAGCGCTATCTGGATGGCGCAGATGATGCGGCAGATGAATGAACCTGACAGCAGACGGCCATGTGCAGCCGCCTGCTGTTTTTGCGTGCGGCCTGCCTGCGGGAAAATATTGTGAAATTTGCGGATTCCTGCTATACTTATCCTATTGACGAAAAAGAAGGGTGAGATAAATGGCATACAACATGGGCGGTCGGCGCTTCCGGCCGGTGGGCAGCGGAAAAAAGCGGACTGCGCCGCAGTACGGGCCGGTGGGCACAGGCTGCCCGTTTGTGGAGGAGGCCGTGGCGCGGCTATACCGGGAGCAGAACGAGGAACATTTCTGGAGCCTGATGAACGCCCTGAACTATGCGCTGGAATTGCAGACCAAGGTGCTGGTTCCGCTGGATGCGGCGGTGGACCCCCAGAGCGGGGCCGCCCCCTGGGCACACCTGCCCATCCCGGAGGAGCGGGCCGAGGGCCTGCAGCCCTGGCTGCTCCACACCCGGAAAGAGCGGCACTATCTGCCGCTGTTCACCTCGGTAAAGAACGCTGAGGCGGAAAAGGCCAGCGCCACCCGCCCCATGGTGGAGCGCAGCCTGCGCAGCGCCATGGAGTATGCGCTGGAAACGGACGGCATCGATGGTGTGGTGCTGGACCCGTGGACAAGCTCTGCCACGCTGGATGTCTCCCTGCTCAGCGGGCTGCTGAGATCGGAGCGGGGGAGCGACAACCCCGGCGCTCAGGAGCTGGAAGCCGGGCACGCCGCCGCCCGGGCCGGGGATTGGCAGGAAGCGGCGGCCCGCTACACTGCCGCTGCCGAGGCTGGCAGCGCAGAGGCGCTTTCTGCCCTGGGGGACTGCCTGTATTATGGCCGGGGTACCCGGAAGAATAAGACCCAGGCCCGGCGGATGTGGAAAAAGGCCGCGCAGGCCGGGGAGGTGCAGGCCATGATCGCCCTGGGGGATGACTGTGCTGCATCGGGCGGGGAGATGGCGGAGACCCTGCAATACTACCGCCGCGCCCAGAGCGCTGCCCGGGAAGTGCCGGACATCGCCTACACCCCGCAGGTCTGCCTGCGTCTTGCCCAGTACGAGACCCAGTACCTCTCCCGCAAAAAGGCGCTGCTGCAGGTGGCCGAAGCCGTGCAGGGCTTTCGGATCCTGCAGGCTGAGGGCGAAACGGATGCTGCCGACTGGCTGCGGGAGGCTGAACTGCTGACGGATCAGCTGTTGGCCGACGATAAAAACGCCTGAAACACAGTTTCTTTACATTTGTTCTAAGAAATCGTCATAGGAAACCGGTAAGATATTCAAGGAAATATTCTGCGCCGAAGAAAAGAGGACAAGCACTATGAGCAAAGTGATCGGAATCGACCTTGGCACCACCAACTCCTGCGTGGCGGTGGTGGAGGGCGGCAAGCCTGTGGTCATCACCAACGCCGAAGGCGAGCGCACCACCCCCAGCGTGGTGGCCTTTACCAAAGACGGCGAGCGTCTGGTGGGCGGCGCGGCAAAGCGCCAGCTTGCCACCAACTCCGGCCGGACGGTGTCCAGCATCAAGCGGTATATGGGTTCTGATCACCGGGTGCATATCGACGGCAAAGACCTGACTCCGCAGGAGATCAGCGCCATGATCCTGACCAAGATACGCCGCGACGCCGAGAGCTACCTGGGAGAGCCGGTGACCGAGGCCGTCATCACGGTGCCCGCCTACTTTGACGACAGCCAGCGCAAGGCCACCCAGGACGCGGGCCGCATCGCGGGCCTGAACGTGCTGCGCATCATCAATGAGCCTACCGCCGCCGCTGTGGCCTACGGCCTTGACAACGAAGCGCCCCAGAAGATCCTGGTCTACGATCTGGGCGGCGGCACCTTTGACGTCTCCATCATCGAGATCGAGGACGGCACCTTTACGGTGCTGGCCACCGGCGGCGATACCCATCTGGGCGGCGATGACTTTGACGAGCGCATCGTTGAGTGGGCTGTGGCGGAATTCCGCAGGTCTGACCGCATCGATCTGACCAAGGACCCCGCCGCCATGGGCCGCCTGAAGGAGGAAGCGGAAAAGGCCAAGAAGGAGCTTTCCAGCGCGCTTTCCGCCCAGCTGAACCTGCCGTTCATCGCGGTGGGCAAGGATGGCCCTCACCATCTGGATCTGAGCCTGGGCCGCCCCCAGTTTGAGATGATGACCGGTGACCTGCTGGCCCGCACCGTTCAGCCAGTGCAGAACGCCCTGCGGGATGCCGGGATTTCCGCCAGCCAGCTGGGCAAAGTCCTGCTGGTGGGCGGCAGCACCCGGATGCCCGCCGTGGAGCGCCAGGTGCGGGAGCTGCTGGGCTGTGAGCCCAGCCACACCCTGAATCCCGATGAATGCGTGGCCATGGGTGCCGCTGTGCAGGGCGGTCTGCTGCAGGGCGGCGGCAAGCTGGCCGGTGCCACCGGTGCGGCGGCGCAGGGCCTTGTGCTGATGGACGTCACCCCGCTGACCCTCTCCATTGAGACACTGGGCGGCGTGGCCACCCCCCTCATCACCCGCAACAGCATGATCCCCACCCGCAAGAGCCAGATCTTTACCACGGCCCGCCCCATGCAGACCAGCGTGGAGATCAACGTGCTGCAGGGCGAGCGCCACTTTGCCCGCGACAACAAGAGCCTGGGCAAATTCAAGCTCACCGGCATCCGCTCCGGCTTCTCCTCCAAGCCCCAGATCGAGGTCACCTTTGACATTGATGTGAACGGCGTGGTCAAGGTGTCCGCAAAGGATCTGGGCACCGGCCGGGAGCAGAACATCACCATCACCGGCAGCACCAACCTCTCGGAGAATGAGATCCAGCGCGCCATGGCCGACGCCGCCGCCTACGAGGAGGAGGATACCCGCCGCAGGGAGCGGCTGGAACTCCACAATCAGGCCGAGATGCTGGCTTACAAAGTGGATGAGGCCCTCTCCAAGTGCAAGAAGGAGCTGGACAAGGACGAGAAGAACCGAGTCAAGAACGACCTTGCCAGCCTGCGCCGCTGCCTGCGCAAGGATAAGCCCGAAAAGATGAACGAGACCGAGGAAGCAAATCTCCGTCAGGCAAAATCTCAGCTGGAGGCCAGTGCCAACCACCTGATGGTGCTGTACAGCACGGAGCAGGATGCCGGCCAGCAGTAAGCAGGCAATTCCCTACTGAAAAACTTCGTTGAAAGGGTTGACAAACCCGGAAGAGTGGGGTATTATGTATGCAATATCACAAAAATGGCTGTGAAGAGAAGAGTAGGTTTTCGCATTGATCCTTCCAGAGAGCCCGGGCGGTGGAAAAGGGCAGGAAACAGGGAACTGAAAATGGTCTCGGAGCCGCGGGGGCGAAGTGCAAGAGTGCTAAGCCTGCGACGGGAGCGCCCGTTACAGCGTCCGGTTGTCGCGTTGCAAAACGCCGCAGCAGTGAGGCTGTCTCTGTGAGGGGACAGTAAACCAAGGTGGTACCACGGAAGTTTTACGCTTTCGTCCTTGTGGGTGTATGCCCGCTGAGGACGGAAGCGTTTTTTATTTGGCTTCCGGTGCAAAGGGTGCGGATTGTGCCGCACCGCACAAAAACATTTTTGTAAAAGTAGAGAGGGAAAACAAAATGTCTAAGATCACTCGTCGTAATTTTCTGAAAGTTTCCGGCGTGGCCGCTGCTGCCGCTGCCCTGACCGCCTGCGGCGGCTCTTCCTCCACCGCAAGCTCCGCCGCTTCCGGCGCTGCATCCTCTGAGGCTGCCTCCACCGCTGCCAAGCTGGACAAGATCAAGGTCGCCGTTCCCAACGATACCACCAACGAGGCCCGCGCTCTGACCCTGCTGGAGAAGAACGGCTTCTTCAAGCTGAAGGCAGATGCAGGCCTGACCGCCACCAAGAACGACATCGAGGAGAACCCCCTGAACGTCAATGTGGACGAGGTCGAGGCTGCCCAGGTGCCCAACGTCCTGCAGGATGAGGACTACGCTGTCATCAACTCCAACTACGCCATCTCTGCCGGTCTGGACCCCATGACTGACGCTCTGGCCATGGAGGACGGCACCTCTGCCTACGTCAACGTTCTGGTCTGCAAGGAAGGCAATGAGGAGGAGCCCAAGATCAAGGCTCTGGTCGCTGCCCTGCAGAGCCAGCAGGTCAAGGACTTTATGACCGAGAGCTACGGCGGCGCTGTGGTCTCTGTTGTGGAGGACCCCACCGACGGCTATGATCCTTCCATCGATTATGACGCACTGAACGGTGAGACCGTCAGCTGCGCTGCCACCCCCGCTCCCCACTGCGAGATCCTGGAGGTCTGCAAGCAGATCCTGGCCGACAAGGGCATTACGCTGGACATCCAGGAGTACGATGACTATGTGATCCCCAACACCATCGTTGAGGATGGCCAGTGCGATACCAACTACTTCCAGCATCAGCCCTACCTGGACAACTTCAATGAGGAGAAGGGCACCCACCTGGTCTCCGTTGCCGGTATCCACGTTGAGCCCATGGGCATCTACGGCGGCAAGCAGAGCGACCTGAGCCCGATCGAGGGTTAAGCGAACTCCCCCAGTCACCTTGCGGTGACAGCCCCCTCGGGGAGGGGGCCTTTGCCTGACCGTTCTGTTTCAGGCTCCCTCTATGAGGGAGCTGGCAAATCCGTAAGGATTTGACTGAAGGAGCTTATTCAACAGCAAGGAGCAATTTCTGTGATCGAGATCAAACACCTTTCCAAGACCTTCCAGATGAAGGACGGCGCAGTGAATGCGCTGAAGGACATCAACCTGACCATCCCGGATGGCTCGATTTACGGCATCATCGGCATGTCTGGCGCGGGCAAATCCACGCTGGTGCGCTGCATCAACCTGCTGGAGCGCCCCACCGAGGGCAGCGTGGTCATTGACGGCGTGGAGATGGAAAAGCTCACGCCCGCCCAGCTGCGCCAGCGCCGCCGGGAGATCACGATGATCTTCCAGCAGTTCAACCTGCTGATGCAGCGCAGCTGCCTGAAGAACATCTGCTTCCCCATGGAGCTGGCAGGTGTGAAGAAAGAGGAAGCCGAAAAGCGCGCCAAGGAGCTGCTGGAAATGGTGGGCCTGCCTGATAAGGCCAACGCCTACCCGGCCCAGCTCTCCGGCGGCCAGAAGCAGCGCATTGCCATTGCCCGCGCACTGGCAACTGACCCCAAGGTCCTGCTCTGCGATGAGGCCACCAGCGCGCTGGACCCCAACACCACCCACTCTATCCTGACCCTGATCAAGGATATCAACCGGAAGCTGGGCATCACGGTGGTGGTCATCACCCATCAGATGAGCGTTGTGGAGGAGATCTGCGATCACGTTGCCATTCTGGACGGCGGCGTTGTGGTGGAACAGGGCGAGGTGAAGGAGATCTTCGCCAACCCCAAGACCGCCGCAGCAAAGCGTCTGGTGGCTCCCAACGGCGGCAGCGCCGCCCGCGACCTGTCCAGCTTTGCGCCGGACGATCATGTGGTGCGTGTGACCTTCAACGGTTCTTCCGCCGCAAAACCGCTGGTGGCAAGCCTTGCCGCCGAAAAGGGCATTCTGGTGTCGGTGCTCAGCGCCGATACCCGCGACCTGAGCGGCCAGTGCTACGGCTCCATGCTGCTCAAGCTGCCCGCTGACCTGGACGAAGCAAAACAGGCTGCTGCCTACATGCGGGCACAGCCCGGCATTACGGTGGAGGAGGTGACCGGAGAATGACCATTGCAGATTATGGCTTTGCCATCTGGGAGACCTTCTATGTGACGGTGCTCTCCACCGCGTTCTCTCTGGTCATCGGCCTGCCGCTGGGTGTGCTGCTGGTGGCCGGTGATAAGGATGGCATTCTGCCCCTGCCCGGTTGGCTGATGCACCTGCTGAATATCATCATCAACATCCTGCGCAGTGTGCCTTTCCTGATTTTGATGATCTGCGTTTTTCCGCTGACCCGGATCATCGTGGGCACCACCGTAGGCACCAAGGCCACCATCGTCCCGCTGGTGGTCGCGGCCTTCCCGTTTGTGGCGCGTCTGGTGGAGACCAGCCTGCGCGAGTTGGATGAGGGTGTGGTGGAAGCCGCCCAGAGCATGGGTGCGACCCCGTTCCAGATCATCACCAAGGTAATGATCCCCGAGTGCCTGCCCGGCCTGATCTCCAGCATGACCACGGCCCTGACCACCATTCTGGGCTACTCGGCCATGTCCGGTGTCATTGGCGGCGGCGGTCTGGGCAAGATCGCCCTTTCCTACGGCTACTACCGCTACCAGACCAACATTATGATCGTCTGCGTCATCCTGCTGGTGCTGCTGGTGCAGATCTTCCAGACCGTTGGCACCTTCTGGGCCACCAGAAGCGATAAGCGGCTGAGGAAGTAACTCCTTCAGTCGCACTTCGTGTGCCAGCTCCCTCGGAGAGGGAGCCTTAAAGCCTCCCTCTTTGAGGGAGGTGGCAAAGCCGAAAGGCTTTGACGGAAGGAGTTCTCTCCTCATTTCGTCCCGGACGGGAAGTAAAATTCAACGTTTCAATTCCCCGCCGGAGGCATGTGCTCCTGCGGGGAATTGTGCTATTCGGACAAACCCAGTAAAGGAGTATGTTGCAATGAACCGTGATACCATCTGTGTGCAGGGCGGTTATACGCCCGGCAATGGCGAGCCCCGCCAGATCCCCATCATCCAGTCCACCACCTTCAAATATGCCACCAGCGAGGATATGGGCAAGCTGTTCGACCTGGAAGCCGACGGCTACTTCTATTCCCGCCTGCAGAACCCCACCTGTGACCTTGTGGCCAAGAAGATCTGTGAGCTGGAGGGCGGCACCGCCGCCATGCTGACCTCCAGCGGTCAGGCAGCCAACTTCTTTGCCCTGTTCAACCTCTGCGAGGCCGGTGACCATATCGTGGCATCCAGCACCATCTACGGCGGCACCTTCAACCTCATTTCTGTCACCATGAAGAAGATGGGCATTGAGGCCACCTTTGTGGACCCGCTGTGCACCGAGGAGGAGCTGAACGCTGCCTTCCGGCCCAACACCAAGGTGGTGTTCGGCGAGACCATTGCCAACCCCGCCCTGACCGTGCTGGATATCGAGAAGTTTGCCAAGGCTGCTCACGCCCACGGCGTGCCGCTGATCGTGGACAACACCTTTCCCACGCCGGTCAACTGCCGCCCCTTTGAGTGGGGCGCGGATATCGTGACTCACTCCACCACCAAGTATATGGACGGCCACGGTGCGGTGTTGGGCGGTGCCATTGTGGACGGCGGCAAGTTCGACTGGATGGCCCACGCCGAGAAGTTCCCCGGCCTGTGCACCCCGGATGACAGCTACCACGGCATCACCTACGCCGAGCGCTTCGGCAAAGAGGGTGCCTTTATCACCAAGGCAACGGCTCAGCTGATGCGGGACTTCGGCTCCATGCAGTCCCCGATGAATGCCTATATGCTGAACCTCGGCCTGGAAAGCCTGCATGTCCGGATGCAGCGCCACTGCGCCAACGGCATGGCCGTGGCAAAGTTCCTCGAAAGCCATCCCAAGGTGGCCTACGTGAACTACTGCGGCCTGGAGTCCAGCCCGTACCATGCACTGGCTGAAAAGTATCTGCCCAATGGCAGCTGCGGCGTGGTCAGCTTTGGTCTGGCCGGCGGCCGCGAAGCTGCCAGCATCTTTATGAAGGAGCTCAAGCTGGCCGCCATTGAGACCCATGTGGCCGATGCCCGCACCTGCTGCCTGAACCCGGCTTCCAGCACCCACCGCCAGATGAACGATGAGCAGCTGAAAGCCGCCGGTGTGCCCGCAGAGCTGGTGCGCATGAGCTGCGGTCTGGAAAGCGCCGAGGATCTGATCGCAGATATCGCACAGGCTTTGGATAAAATTTAACGGTCTCGCCCTCTCAGTCACCTGCGGTGACAGCTCTCCCAAGGGGAGAGCCAATTACGGCCCATGGTCAGCAGATGCTGAACTTGGGAGATGCGCTGCCTCCCCCTTTGGGGGAGGTGGCATTGCAGAGCAATGACGGAGAGGGCAAGCCATCTAAAGGAGTAACCATCTATGCCCCTCATCATCCCGAAAACGCTCCCCGCCTACGATGCACTGTACGAGGAAAACGTCTTTGTCATGCACCGGGAGCGGGCAGCGTCCCAGCATATCCGCCCGCTGGAGATCCTGATCCTGAACCTGATGCCCACCAAGATCGCCACCGAGACCCAGATCGCTCGGCTGCTGGCCAACACGCCGCTGCAGGTGCACATGACCCTGCTGCAGACGATGAGCCATGAGGCAACGCACGTCTCCGCGGCCCATCTGGAGGCCTTTTATAAGACCTTTGACGAGGTGAAGCATAACCGCTACGACGGCATGATCATCACCGGCGCACCGGTGGAGACCATGGACTTTGAGCAGGTGGATTACTGGCCGGAGCTGTGCGAGATCATGGATTTCAGCGAGACGAATGTCTATTCCACCCTGCATGTCTGCTGGGGTGCGCAGGCGGGCCTGTACTACCACTACGGCATCCGCAAGGAGTTGCTGCCTGCCAAGATGTTCGGCGTGTTTGAGCACCGGGTCATCCGGCCCTCCAACCCGCTGGTGCGCGGCTTTGATGAGGTGTTCTATGCCCCCCACAGCCGCCACACCGCCATGAGCCGGGAGGATATCGACCACTGCGGTGCGCTGCGCATCCTTGCCGAGAGCGATGAGGCAGGGCCTTTCCTGATGAGCACCGAGAACGGCCGTCAGATCTTTGTCATCGGCCACCCGGAGTACGACAAATACACGCTGGATGCGGAGTATAAGCGGGATGTTGCCAAGGGTCTGCCCATTGCAGTGCCCAAAAACTACTACCCCAACGATGACCCCAGCCAGCCGCCGCTCTTCCGCTGGCGCGCGCACGCCCATCTGCTGTATGAAAACTGGCTGAACTACTACGTCTACCAGAACACCCCCTATGATCTGGGAGAGATGCAGCGCGTGAAGCACTCTGAGGGATGAAACCGCTCAGCCGCCTGCGGCAGCTCCCCCATGGGGAAGCCAGGTTTACGCACGACTGTTTTTCTGCCTCTCCTATCAGGAGGGGCGGTATTGGAAAGCAATAACGGAGAGGTATTTATGGGAATCGATAAGAATGAATGGGGTTTCCGGGTGGGGCATCTGCCCCACGGGGAGCGCAATAAGATCAGTGATGTGCCGGGCGTGACAGTGGGCCATTGCACACTGGCGGATGGCGACATCCAGACCGGTGTGACCGCGCTGCTGCCCCACCCCGGGGATGTGTTCCATGATAAGGTGCTGGCGGCCTGCCATGTCATCAACGGCTTCGGCAAGACCACCGGCCTTGTCCAGATCGATGAGCTGGGCACACTGGAGACCCCCATCCTGTTTACCAACACCCTGAGTGTGGGCACCGTGGAGACGGCGCTGGTCAAATATATGCTGGAGCGCAACCCCGATATCTGCGAGACCACTGGCAGTGTGAACCCGGTCGTCTGCGAGTGCAACGACAGCGGCCTGAACGATATCCGGGGCCTGCATGTCACTGAGGCGCATGTGGCTGCCGCTCTGGCAGACTGCAAAGCGGATTTCGCCGAGGGTGCAGTGGGTGCCGGACGCGGAATGCGCTGCCACGGGCTGAAAGGCGGCATCGGTTCTGCCTCCCGGCTGGTGGAGCTGGACGGTAAGTCCTACACCATCGGGGCACTGGTGCTCTCCAATCATGCCACCTTCGATGACCTCATCGTGGCGGGCACACCCATCCACGAGCTGTTGGAAGCCCGCATCCCGCCCCATGAGGACAAGGGCTCCATCATCACGGTGCTGGCAACAGATATCCCCCTGAGCGAGCGCCAGCTGCGGCGGCTCTGCCACCGGGCGCTGGTGGGGCTTTCCCGCACCGGCAGTGCCTGCGGCAACGGTTCGGGGGAGATCGTTCTGGCCTTTACCACGGCCAACCGGATGCCGCATTACTCGGACAAAGCCCTCCTGCCCATGGAGATGCTCCACGATGATGCCATCAACCTGCTGTTCCGGGCGGTGGCCGAGTGCGTGGAGGAAAGCGTCCTGAGCAGCCTGCTCCACGCCGAGACCGTCACCGGCTACCATGGCCGGACGGTGCAGTGCCTTTCCGACCTGTTGAAAAAATAATGTAAATAACAAGCCTTTCCGTGTGGTGCACCTCACAGTGTGACACCAACGGAAAGGCTTGTTTTTTTATCGCTATCTTTATCTCTGCACTAGCGTGATGAATGCCTTCATCTGGGGTGGTGAGCCATTTATCCTTGTGGTAAAACAGCTGCCGCCGCATCTCCACGCGGCAGGCGGGGACATTCAGGCGGGCCAGCGTTCCGGCGGCGAGGGCATTCTGCACGATGTACTCGGGCAGGAAGGAGAGCCCCATGCCGTGCTCCACCATCTGGCAGAGCAGGGAAGCGCTGCCCAGCTCGAGGAAGGGCTTGATGGCCAGCCCCTGCGCCGCCATGCACTGGTCGAGGGCATCGCGGTAGCTCATGCCCCGCTCAGTCAGCAGAAACTCCTGCCCGGCCAGTTCCTGAAGCGTGACTTCCGCCTGCCCGGCCAATGGGTGCCCGGCGGGGGCCACCACGCAGATGGGCTCCGGCTCATCCACAGCCAGCACAAAGCTGGGCTGCAGCAGCGGCTTGTCCAGCGTGTAAGCCAGGTCGATCTGATTGGAGCCCAGCATCTGGAGCATCTCATCGTCGGTGGCGGTGCGGAGCACCAGCTCTACCTGCGGGCAGAGGGCGTGATACTGCTGCAGCAGGTCGGGCAGAAAGGTGCTGCAGACCGAATCCGCCAGTGCCACCCGCAGGGTGCCGCTGACCTGCCGGGCAGGCTGCAGGGCCGCTTTGGCCTGCTCGGCAGTGGCCAGCAGGGAGCGGGCATAGGTCAGAAAGGTCTGCCCGGCATCGGTCAGGCGGATCGTTTTGCCCACCCGGTCGAAGAGCGGCGTTTCCAATTCGGCTTCCAGCTGGGCCACCTGCGCGGAGACTGCCGACTGGGAATACCCCAGCTCCCGTGCGGCGCGGGAAAAGCTGTGCAGCTCCGCAATATGCAAAAAGGTGTTGATGGTACGCAGTTCCACGGCGGCACCTCTCAGCGGCGGGTGATGCCGGTCACGGTCAGAACAGCACCATCTACGACAAAATGGACTTCCAATCCCGAAAACTCCATTCCGTATACCCGCTCCGGGTCGTGCTGGTAGGAGGGGCGGGGGTCGTTTTCCAGCACGCCTCGCAGGCCGTCCCGCTCGGCGGCGGGTACGGCCTCCCACAGCTCCGGTGGGCATTCGACCCGCAGCCTGTGCGTCTGGGTCTGGGCCGTGAAGCCTGCCGCCGCGTCCGGGTGACAGTCGGCGTAGGGGATGTAGGGCTTGATGTCGTAGATGGGGGTGCCGTCCATCAGGTCTGCGCCCCGCACGATGAGCACCGGGCCCACCTCGGGGCGGTGCTCGATGGCCTCCAGCCTGACACTGGAAAGTCCCAGCGGATTGGGCCGGAAGGGAGAGCGGGTGGCAAACACGCCCATCCGGGTGTTGCCGCCCAGGCGCGGGGGCCGGACGGTGGGAGACCAGCTCTCCCGCACCGCGCCGGAGAACTGCCACACCAGCCAGATGTGGCTGAAATCCTCCAGCCCGCGCAGGGCATCGGCGTTGCGGTATTCCGGGGTGAAGATGATCTCGCCCCGCAGGCCGTCCACCAGCCCGCTCTGTCGGGGGATGCCGAACTTGGTGGGGAAGGCGGTGTGGATGTGTGCGATGACCTTCAGGGTCATGGTTTCGTTGCTCATATTATAAACCTCTGCAGAAGCCCACGGCTCTGCCCTCGATCTGGATCTCGTTCAACTGTGGCCCGGCATAGATCATGGGCGGGCAGACGGCGGCGTTGTCGGCCAGAAGCATAACGGTGTCGCCCTGCCGGTGAAAATGCTTTAAGGTGGCCTCATCGCCGATTCGCACGGCGGCGATCTCGCCCTGCTCCACCTCGGGCTGGCAGCGGATGCAGACGATGTCACCATCGCAGATGGTGGGGGCCATGCTGCTGCCGTGGCAGGTCAGGGCAAAGTCGGCGTGCCATGCGGCAGGAACGCCGATGTAGCATTCGATGTTCTGTTCGGCGGTGATGGGGGTGCCGCAGGCAATGCTGCCCACCAGCGGCACCCGCACCATTTCGGGCAGGGGCTCAAACCCCGGCGGGACAAACGCAGTGTTATCCAGCCCCATCAGCCATGCGGGGGTGGTCTCCAAGGCGGCGGCAAACTCCTCCACCTTGGACTGCGGGATGTCGTTGACCCCTTTTTCCAGCTTGGTGATGGAGGATTTGGAGCGGTAGCCCATCCGCTGGGCAAGCTCTTCCTGAGAGAGCCCCAGCTCGAGCCGACGCTGTAAGATACGGCGGGAAAGTTCTGACATGGCAGAGACCTCGCTTTTCCTGAAAAAAGAATGTTCTGCCGTGAGTATATCAGAAAAGTTCTTAAAAATCAACGATTTTCGCGCGATTTTGGTAAAATAGTTGACAAAAAATCAACATCGAACTATAATACAACCAAAGATTGTGAAACGACACGCAGAGATCCAGATGAAAGGAGAACCTTTGATGACAAATACCACACAGATACGCGCCTACATCGAAAGCCAGGGCCTCAAGCTGGGCCATGTGGCACGGGTGCTGGGCATCAGCAGCAGCGCCCTGCATCAGAAGCTGAACGACGAGAGCGATTTCAAAGTCAGCGAAGCCGACCGGCTTGCTGCCATGCTGGGGCTGACCATGGAACAGCGGGATGCCTGCTTCTTTGGCCCGGGCACCCGGATGTGCCAAAGAAAGGGGGCGGCGTGATGACCGCTGAACAGCGCAGAAAGACCCGGGAGGCCCTGCAGAACTACGGTACCCGCCAGTGGGCCCGCAGCCCGGCCAATTGGGGCTGGGCCCGGGCCATCCAGCAGACGCAGGAGTATTACCGCACCGCCGACCCCATCCGTGCAGGCCTGCTCCAGCTGCGCTACCTGGAGCGCCGCAAGGAGGAGGACGTGCTGGAGCGGCTCTGCATCGGACGCACCACCTACCAGAAAGCCCAGCTCGATCTGCTGAGCACCGTAGCCGTTTTTGCCGCCCGCTACGGTGCCCTGTGACGCAAAATGCCCCCGGACAGCCATCCGGGGGCATTGCAGTCAGTGCGTTTTCTTTTCCGGAGTATCGCAGTGCTGGTGGCAGGAGGCGCAGTTGCCGCCGCAGCCTTCGCCTTTCCAGCCGCCCTGCCTGGAGATCCACACCACTGCCAGGGCAAACAGCCCTGCCAGCACCAGAATGGTAATGATCCCACGAAGTGTCAGCATTGAAAAAACCTCTCTTTTTGCGCTGGAATGCGCAATTTCAGTATACACCATTTTGCGCAAAAGAGCAACTGCCTCGCAGTGGGAAAAAATTGCGAAAAAATCAAAATTAGGGCTTGCCAATCTACTTCGGTTGTGGTATAATTCTCTTGTTCCGATTCGGAGGATTAGCTCAGCTGGTTAGAGCACCTGCATCACACGCAGGGGGTCTGGGGTTCGAGTCCCTAATTCTCCACCATACAGTTCGTACTCGAACCCGATTCTTTACGAAAAGGGTTTGGGTACTTTTTGTTTCACAAAATGTTCTCTATGCCAAGAGTATGCAGAACGGTAAACAGGTACGAACAAAGGCAGGATATCATCATGGCGATGGTATCCTGCCTTTCCACGGGAAGGGCCGCAGAAGGCGGGATACGCACTTGCGGCCAATGGCCCACTGACCCGCCCGGCTCGTAGTCCAGAATGCGGTCCACGAGGGCAAAGGGATAGCGGTGCGGCAGGATCGCCGCGATCTCCTCGCTGGTCAGAGTGTTGGCGTTCTCACGCACGGTACGCGGTTCTGCCATGGCTCAGCCCTCCCATCTGCGCAGGGCGATGCAGGCGTTGTGACCGCCAAAGCCCAAGCTGTTGCTCAGTGCGTACTGCATCTCCTGCTGCCCGGCCTGCATTGGGCACATAGTCCAGATCGCACTCCGGATCAGGCTGGGCGTAGTGGATGGTGGGCGGGGCAAACTGGTCTCGCAGGGCCAGTGCGGTGAACACGGCCTCAATGCCGCCTGCGCCACCCAGCAGGTGGCCGGTCATGCTCTTGGTGCTGACGACGGCGAGGTGCTTGGCGTGGTCACCGAAGACCGCATGGATGGCAGCAGTCTCGCAGCTGTCGTTCATGTGGGTGCCGGTGCCGTGGGCGTTGATGTGTCCACCTGCTCCGGTGCAAGTCCTGCGTCGACCAGCGTCAGCTTCATGCAGCCGATGGCACCTGTGCCGCCGGGAGCCGGTGCAGTAAAGTGGTAGGCGTCGCAGTTGGCGCCATAGCCCACCACCTCGGCATAGATATGTGCGCCGCGTGCCCGGGCGTGCTCCAGCTCCTCCAGAACCAGCACACCGCTGCCCTCGCCCATGACGAAGCCGCCGCGCCGTGCGTCAAAGGGCAGGCTGGCCGCGTCCGGGTCGGTGGCGGTGGAAAGGGCCTTCATGCTGGTAAAGCCGCCGATGCCCAGCGGGCTGATGCAGCTCTCGGCACCGCCGCAGACCATGGCAGTCTCGTAGCCGTCGCGGATGCGGTGGAACGCGTCGCCCACAGCATTGGTGCCGCCTGCGCAGGCCGTCACCGGGCAGGTACACATGCCCCTTGAGGCCGAAGCGGATGGCGACCTGTGCCGCCGCCATGTTGGCAATGGACATAGGCACAAAGTAGGGGCTGACCTTCTCCATCCCTTTTTCCTCCCCGCGGCTGTGCTGCTCCTCGATGGTGGGCAGGCCGCCGATGCCGCTGGAAAGGACCACACCGATGTTTTTGGCCTCTGCTTCCGTGTTCAGGCCGCTGTCGGCAATGGCTTCGGCTGCAGCAGCCAGTGCCAGCAGGGTGAAGCGGGCCATCTTGCGGGCTTCCTTTTTGTCCACAACAGTCTCGGGGTCAAAGTCCTTTCACTTCTCCCGGCCAGCTTGCACTTGAAGTCGGTGGTGTCAAACTGAGTGATAGGGCCAATGCCGCATTTGCCGGCCCGGGCGGCAGCCCAGCTGTCAGCAGCAGTGTTGCCCAGCGGGTTCACCGTGCCCAGGCCGGTGATGACGAACTCTGCGTTTTTCCATAAAAAAGAATTCTCCTTTACATTGCCATGCCGCCGTCCACACAGAGCACCTGCCCGGTGAGATAGCTGCTTTGTTCTGCGGCAAAAAACGCCACCGCGTTTGCCACGTCCTCCGGCTGGCCTGCGCGGCCTGCGGGGATGTCCTTTGTCATGCCGGTGCGCACAGTCTCCGGCAGCACGGCAGTCATGTCAGTTTCGATAAAGCCGGGCGCCACCGCGTTGACGGTGACGTTCCGTGCGGCCAGCTCCCGGGCAAGGCTCTTGGTCAGGCCGATGAGGCCGGCCTTGCTGGCGGCGTAATTCGTCTGGCCTGCGTTGCCGCGCAGGGCCACCGACGCTGCTCAGGTTGACGATCCGGCCACAGCGCTGGCGCACCATGCGGCGGGCAGCCTCCTTGCAGCAGAGAAAGGCACTTTGAGGTTTGCGTCCAGCACAGCATCAAAGTCTGCTTCGGACAGGCGCAGGATCAGGTTGTCCCGGGTGATGCCTGCATTGTTCACAAGAATATCCACCCGGCCAAAGGCCTTGGCGGCCTCTTCGAAGAGCTTTTTGCAGCCCTCGGCGGTGGATACATCGGCCTGCACGGCCACGGCCTGCACGCCCTCGGCGCGGCAGAGCGCTGCCGTCTGCTCCGCAGGCTCTGCGCCGTGGCAGTAGTTGACCACCACATTGCAGCCCTGCTTTGCCAGCGCCACGCAGACAGCGCGGCCAATGCCCCGGCTGCCGCCGGTGACGATGGCGGCGCGGGTCAGCTTTTCTTCGCTCATTCTGCTTCCTTCCATGCGTTCAGCACCGCATCCAGCTGCGCCGGGGTCTCCACTGCAGACCACACCCGGGCAGGGTCTTTTTCACAAAGCCGGAGAGCGCGCTGCCGGGGCCGACCTCCAGAATGTGATCCACACCCAGCTCGCCCAGACGGCGGAGGGTGTCCTCCATGTAGACGCTGCTCTGCACCTGCTTTACCAGCAGCTGCGGGATGCTGTCGGTCTCGGCCTTTTCATGCCCCAGACAGTTGAACAGCACCGGCGTCTCCATGGTTCCGAAGTTTTCGGCGGCAAAGCGCTGTGCCAGGGCATCCCCTGCGGGAGCCATCAGACGTGTGGAACGGGCCGCTCACCTTGAGCGGGATACACCGGCGGGCACCGGCTTGCTTTGCAAGCTCTGCAGCCTGCTCCACTGCGGCCTTTTCACCGCCAATGACCAGCTGCCCCGGGCAATTGTAGTTGCAGATCTGCACACAGCCCGTCTCTGCAGCCTGTTCGCAGCAGGCAGACAGTTTTTCTCTGTCCAGCCCCAGCACTGCGGTCATGCCGCACTCGATGCCGCTGGGCGGCGTCGGCCATGGCTTTGCCGCGGTAGGCTGCCAGCTCAACGGCCTGCTTGGCAGTGAAGTACGGGCTGCTTCCAGCGCGGAGTATTCGCCCAGGGAGAGACCGGCCACATAGGCGGGCTTCCCTTGCTCGGCCAGAACGGCGGTTACGCCGCAGGCAAAGGCTACCATGCAGGGCTGGGTATATTCGGTCTGATTCAGAACGCCGTCCGGATCGTCGAAGCAGACGCGGTGCAGATCAAACTCCAGCTCTGCAGCGTCAAAGGCGGCACGGAAAGCGGAAGATGCTTCGTAAAATTCCTTGCCCATGCCAGGGTGCTGCGCACCCTGGCCGGCGTACAAGTACAGCAAGCTTCATAAATTCTGCCTCCATTCGGCCACAAGTTCGTCCATCAGCTCGCGCACAGTGTACATTCGGTCCAGCCTGCCCACATTGGCCCCGCAGAAGAAGTCCCTTCCTCCAGATTGCCCTTGACCGCTTCGATCAGTGCATGGGTGATGCAGTAGGGCACCTTGGCGGGGTCACAGGTCTTCAGGCAGCGGGCACAGTGCCGGGGCGGGAAGCGCTTGCCCTCAGCCATGGCCTGCACCAGCGGCGTGTTCAGGGCCCGGCCGGGCATCCCGACCGGGCTGTGGATGATGCGCACATCCTCGGGCTTTGCCGCCAGCAGCACATCTTTATACCCCTGGCTTGCATCGCACTCGTAGGTGGTGATAAAGCGGGTGGCAAGCTGAACGCCTGCGGCACCCAGCTGGTAAAGTGAGCCATATCGGCCCCGGTATACACGCCGCCCGCCACAAACACGGGGATGCTGTGGCCGAACTGCTCCTCGTAGGGCTTTACCTCCGCCAGCACCTCGGGCAGGATCTCGTCCAGTGTCTGGCAGGTTCGGAGAACAGGTCCTGCTCCGCAAAGCCGAGATGCCCGCCCGCCTTGCAGCCCTCAATGACCACAAAATCGGCGGTGCGGCCGAACTCCTTGGCCCAGCGGCGCAGGATGAGCTTTGCCGCCCGCCCGCTGGAAACGATGGGCGCAATGGCGACCTCCTTGGTGTTCACAATGCCCGGCAGCTCCAGCGGCAGACCCGCGCCGGACACCACAGCATCTACCCCCGCCGCTACGGCGGTGCGGATGGCGTCGGCATAGTCCCGGGTGGCTACCATTGCATTGATGGCTACCAGACCCATACCCCCGGCAATGGCCTTGGCTTTTTGGATCTCAGCGGTCAGGGCGCGGTGGTTGGCGCTGGCCGGGTCACGGGCAAAGTCCGGCTCGCGGTAGCCTGCATCGGCGGTGGAGATGCACCCCATGCCGCCGCAGGCCGCGACCGCCCCGGCCAGCCCGCCGAGGGAGACGCCTACGCCCATGCCGCCCTGTAGGATGGGTACTTGCAGGGTCTTCCTGCCGAGGGTCAGCATTCGGTGTTCAGCGCGGCAATGCGCTGCCTCCCGCTCTCCCACAGGTCTGCAAGAATGTCAGCCACAGGGCGCACCTCGTGCAGCATGCCGGCCACCTGACCGGCCATCAGACTGCCCGTGGCGGTGTCGCCTTCAAAGACGGCGCGGCGCAGACTGCCCAGCGTGTACTTTTCCAGCTCCATCTTATCGGCGCCGGCCTTTTCCTGCCGGACATACTCACGGCTCATCCGGTTTTTCAACACACGGACGGGGGAGCCGCCGATGCGGCCGGTCACGATGGTGTCACTGTCCTTGGCTTGGAGGAGGGCCGCTTTGTAGTTTTCGTGGATGGGGCACTCCTCGCTTGCCAGCAGGCAGGTGCCCACCTGAACGCCGCAGGCGCCCAGTGCGAAAGCTGCCGCCAGCTGGCGGCCATCGGCGATGCCGCCCGCCGCAATGACGGGGAGATCTACTGCGTCCACCACCTGCGGGACAAGGGCCATGGTGGCCATCTCGCCCACATGGCCGCCGCTCTCGGTCCCTTCGGCGATCACGGCATCCATGCCCAGCTTCTCCAGATGCTTTGCCAGAATAGCAGCCTGCCACCACGGGGATCACCTTGATGCCCGCGGCTTTCCACATGGGGACATACTTGCCGGGGTTGCCCGCGCCGGTGGTGACCACCTGCACGCCTTCTTCCACAACGATCTGGGCAAACTCATCTGCCTGCGGGTGCATCAGCATGATGTTCACGCCAAAGGGCTTGTCTGTGAGCTGTTTGCAACGGCGGATATTTTCGCGCAGGGTGTCGGCATTCATGCCGCCCGCACCGATGATGCCCAGTGCACCTGCATTGGAGCAGGCTGCGGCAAACTCACCGGTGGCAATGTTTGCCATGCCGCCCTGGATGATGGGGTATTTCGTGCCTAAAATTTCATTTAAAAGTTTCATAGTTTTATCCTATCGGTAAGCGTCCTCGCCCTCTCAGTCTCGCTCTGCTCGACAGCTCTCCCAAGGGGAGAGCCCTTGGCAGTACGGTAAACTTTTCGGTTTTGCCAAAGGCTCCCACTTTGGGGGAGCTGTCACCGAAGGTGACTGAGAGGGTGAGCCCGTTTGCCGAACATGATTTTTACTCTTTGTATTGAAAAATCGCGCCCCCCAGGTCAGGCCGCCGCCAAAGCCGATGCAGGCCAGCGGTCTTCCCGGGGTCAGCTGCCCGGTCTCGGCCAGCTCGTTGAGGGCTACCGGGATGCTGGCGGCGCTGGTGTTGCCGTGGCGATCCATGTTCTTGTAGAATTTGGCCGGGTCGGCCTGCAGGGCCTTGATGCAGTGGTCGATGATGCGGCTGTTGGCCTGATGGCAGACCACCCACGACCAGATCCTCGAGCGTCAGCTGGGTCTCGTCCAGCACCGTGTGCAGGCAGCGGGGCAGGGCATCCACGGCAAAGCGGAACACAGCCTTGCCGTCCATGGTGATGGGGGCAGAGCCTTCCCGGCTCGGCCCGCCCGCATGGAGGACATCACTGCCGCGTGCCCCCAGCGTCAACGCAAAGGGGGTATCTGCCAGCTGGAAAATGGCGGCTCCGGCCCCGTCGCCGAACAGCACGCAGGTGGAGCGGTCGGCGGGGTCCATCAGGCGGGAAAGGGCTTCGCACCCGATGACCAGGGCATACTGCCCACCCAGAGTTGTCAGCAGTCCCCGCGCCACGGCCATGCCATAGAGAAAACCGGAACAGGCCGCATTGATGTCCAGCGCGGGCCGGTTTTCGGGCAGGCCCAGCGCCGCCTGTACCTGACAGGCCACGCTGGGGGTGGCATCCGGGGCAGAAAGGGTCGCGCAGACACAGCAGGCAATGTCCGCCGGGGCAAGGCCGCTGCGGTCAAGGGCCTGCCGCGCAGCCGCAATGGCCAGCGTGGCGGCAGATTCGTCCTCGGTACACCAGTGCCGGGTGCGGATGCCGGTGCGGCTGGTGATCCATGCGTCACTGGTATCCACCATGCGGCTCAGCGCGTCATTGGTGATCGTCCGTCCGGGAAGTGCCCCGCCGGTGGCGATCAGCTGTAACCCGTTCATGCTTTCCTCGTTTCTCCGATCTGGCGGTACTTTTTATAGCGCTGATCGGCCAGCTGCCGGTCGTTCATGCGGCACAATTCTTTCAGGTGAGCGCGCAGAGCGGCATCCATGCGCTCAAACAGGGCCGCGTGGCAGCGCTGGGCACCGCCCACCGGCTCCGGGATCACTTCTTCCACGATGCCGCCGCGGTACAGATCCTGCGCCGTCAGCTTCATCATCTCACAGGCCTCGCCGCTGCGGGAAGCATCTTTCCACAGAATACTGGCAAACCCCTCCGGGCTGAGCACCGAGTAAACGGCATTTTCCAGCATGAGGATGTGGTTGGCCACGCCCAGAGCCAGTGCGCCGCCGGAAGAGCCCTCGCCGGTGACGACGGCGATGACGGGAACCGTCAGGCCGCTCATTTCCATCAGATTGCGGGCAATGGCCTCGCCCTGACCCCGCTCCTCGGCATCCTTGCCGGGGTAAGCGCCCGGCGTGTCGATAAAGGTGATGATGGGACGGCCGAATTTTTCAGCCTGCTTCATCAGGCGCAGAGCCTTGCGGTAGCCCTCCGGCCCCGGCATTCCAAAGTTGCAGGCCAGATTTTCCTCCAGTGTGGAACCCTTGCGGTGGCCGATGACCGTCACCGGCATCCCGTGGAAACGGGCGATGCCGCCCAGAATGGCCGGGTCCTCCTTGCACTGACGGTCGCCGCGCTGCTCAAAGAAATCGGTGAACAGGGCGGAGATCGTCTCGTCGATGTGGGGGCGCTCCGGGTGCCGGGCCAGAAAGACCCGGTCCTCGGCGGTCAGCGGGCCGCAGGTGCGCAGGATCTCGTCCTCCTCCACAGCCAGCTCTGCCAGCTCGGACGCATGGGCCGTGATGGCCTCCATGTCACTGCCGCTGCCCTTCAGCGCGGCGATCTGTGCGTCCAGCGGGGCCAGCTGCTCCAAAATATCTTTTATCATTCGTGTTTCCCTCCGGCATGAAGCTGCAGGACCTGGATCAGCGTATCCCGCAGCTGGCTGCGGGGCACCACCTGATCCACAAAGCCGTGCTCCAACTGGAATTCGCTGCGCTGGAACCCGGCGGGCAGTTTTTCGCCGATGGTCTGTTCAATGACGCGCGGCCGGCAAAGCCGATGAGTGCCCCCGGCTCGGCGAGCGTAATATCACCCAGACTGGCAAAGCTGGCCGTGACGCCGCCTGTGGTGGGGTGGGTCAGCACGCTGACGTACAGCCCGCCCTTTGCCGAAAAGCGCTGGATGGCGGCGCTGGTCTTGGCCATCTGCATCAGGCTGAAAATGCCCTCCTGCATCCGGGCGCCGCCGCTGGCCGAAAAGATGACCAGAGGCAGGCGCTTGGCAGTGGCGTACTCCACGGCGCGGGTGATCTTCTCGCCCACAGCCGTGCTCATGCTGCCCATAAAGAACCGGCTGTCCAGCACGGCTGCCACACAGGCCACGCCGCCAATGCGGCCGACGGCGGTGACAGCAGCCTCGTGCAGGCCGGTCTTGTTCTGGGCGGCGGCAAGTTTTTCCCCGTATCCGGGGAAGTTCAGCACATCCTGCGGATCAAGGTCAGCGTCCAGTTCCCGGAAGCTGCCGTGATCCAGCACCAGACTGAGCCGGTAATACCCGCCAATGGGCATGTGATAGCCGCAGTTGGGGCAGACATACAGGCTTTTGGCCCACAGGGTGCGGGCAGCGCGGCGGCCGCACTGCTTGCACTCCACAAACTGCGGCTCGTGCCAGACAGCTCCGGCATCCCGCTTGGCTTTCAGCTGGAAAGTGCGCTCCCGCATCCGGTTGGGGAGCAGATCTCGGATATCATTCATCGCACGTTTCCTCAGATATGTGCGGTGATGTAGTTGTAGATGTCACCCACGGTCTTGAGCTTTGCCAGCTCCTCGTCCGGGATGGACACACCGCAGGCATCCTCCAGCGCCATGTTCAGCTCCACGGCATCCAGGCTGTCGGCCTCCAGATCCTCGGTCAGGCTGGCCTCCATGGTCACCTTGTCCTCCTCGCAGTTCAGGGTGTCAACAACGATCTTCTTCATTTCTTCAAACGTCATGGTAATATTCTCCTTTGATTGACTTGTATTTTGTATTTTTATTATCTAAAAAGTTTGAGGTTTCTTGCGAACACGACCATTATATCTGAATCGTCGGATAAGTCAAGAATAATAGCTAAAATATTTTATCTTTTACAATTCTGACACACTTTCCTCCACAGGGGCGTTTCCTCTTTTCCATTGCCCTTTTTCCCCAAACGTGCTAATATGGGTTCAGCACTCAGACAAGAAGGAACGAAAGGATGAATCCCATGAAATTCAGCGAAATGAGTTATACCCGCCCGGATATTGATGCCCTGCTGGGCCAGTGCAAGGCGCTGGCCGCCAAGGCCGCCGGGGCAGCCAGCGGCGAGGAGCTGGTGAATGTTTACTACGAGCAGAGCCGCGCCTTTGCCGATTACAGCACCGCCGCACAGCTGGCAAGCATCCACTACACCTGCGACACCCGCGACGCTTCTTGGAAGGCCGAGCAGGACTTCTTTGATGCCAACGGTCCCGCCGTGGAGAACGCACGGGTGGAGATCAGCCGGGCATTTCTGGCCAACGCCCATGTGGATGCGCTGACCGAAGCCTTTGGCACCACCTGCGTGGCCGGTATGAAGAATGCCGTGCTGGGCATGGATGACCGTACCGTGGAGCTGCAGAAGGAGTACAACGCCCTTGTCAGCCAGTACCAGCAGGTGTACGGCGGCGCGCTGGTCGAGTTTGACGGCAAGCAGCTGACCATTCCCCAGCTGGGCCCCTATAAGGAGAATCTGGACCCTGCCGTCCGCCGCGCCGCCTACGAGGCCGAGGCAGCGTATTTCGATGCCCACCGTGACGAGCTGGACGGCCTGTACACCAAGATCGTCAAGAACCTGAACGCACAGGCGCAGATCCTGGGCTACCACGATTACAGCGAGCTTTCCTATGTACGGATGAACCGCATCGGCTACGGCCCTGCCGAGATCCGGAAGTTCCGCGACCAGGTGGCCAACGATGTGGTGCCTGAGCTGAAAAAGGTGATCGAGCTGCGCTGCAAGCGCACCGGCATCTCCCACCTGACCTTCTCCGACCTGCCTGTGGCGTTTCAGGACGGCAACCCCTCTCCCATCCCCGGCTACGATGCCCGGATGGCCGCCGCCCGCACCATGTACCACGAGCTGAGCCCCGAGACCGCAGAATTCATTGACTTCATGCAGGACAACGAGCTGTTCGACGTGGAGAGCCGCCCCGGCAAGATGTCCGGCGGCTATATGACCAGTCTGCCCACCTACAAGGCCCCCTTTATCTTTGCCAACTGGAACAACACCTCTGCTGACGTGGACGTGCTGACCCACGAGTGCGGCCACGCCTTTGAGGGCTATGTGGCCGAGCGTGACCCCAAGGTCCCCGCAGACCTCGAGTGCCCCGGCATGGAGAGCGCCGAGATCCACTCCATGGCCATGGAGTTTCTCACCGCGCCCTGGCACAAGCTGCTCTTTGGCAAGGACACTGAGAAATACGCCCTGCAGCACGCCGAGGACAGCTTCCTCTTCCTGGCATACGGCTGCATCGTGGACGAGTTCCAGCACAGGATGTACCAGAACCCCGACCTCACCCCGGACGAGCGCAACGCCGTCTGGCTGGAGCTGGAGCACAAGTACCGCCCCTGGGTAGATTTTGACAACCTGCCGTTCTATGGCCGTGGTGCCGGCTGGCAGCGTCAGCTCCACATCTATGAGTGCCCGTTCTATTATATCGATTACTGCCTGTCCACCATGGCTGCCCTGCAGTTCTTCCTGCTCAGCCTCAAGGATCACAAGGATGCCTGGCAACGCTATCTCAAGCTGGTTCGCCGTGCCGGTCTGGCCAGCTATACGGAGCTGATGCAGACCGCCGGGCTGAAGGTTCCCTTTGAGGATGGCTCGATCAAGGCCATCGCCCAGCAGATGGGCCAGTGGATCGCAGAGCATCAGGTGTAAGCCTCCCGGGCCTACGGAGATTTTTTCTTGCAAAATCCGCTCTTTTCTATGAAAAAGCACAGCGCCCCCGCTCACTGCGATCTTGCAGTGAACGGGGGCGCTTTCTTGTGAATAGGAGGTGGATTTTATCGCAAATACAGACTATGGGGATATACGGAGCGGCACAAACTCCATAACCGGAAAGAAAAATTTCCATAAAACGCCAAAAAGCCCTCAGATAAGTCATACCTATACAAGAAAGTTTGAACTTTTCGTGAATTTTCTGTGTTTCGACCATGGACAGGGGAAAACAGTTCTGCTACAATGGGAGCTGTTCTTTCCGCCGGTTTCCACGCGGCGGTTTTTGTTTTTACTATAACACAGGAGGAACTTTCATGTTAGAAAAGATCTTTCACCTGAAAGAAAACCACACCGATGTCAAGACCGAACTCATGGCGGGTGTCACCACCTTTATGACGATGGCCTACATCCTTGCGGTCAACCCCAGCATCCTGTCCGCTTCGGGCATGGATGCCAATGCGGTCCTGATCGCCACCTCGCTGGCATCGTTCGTTGGCACTGCCCTGATGGCTCTGCTGGCCAACTACCCGTTCGCTCTGGCTCCCGGCATGGGCCTGAACGCATATTTCTCCTACACGGTCGTCCTGACCATGGGTTACAGCTGGCAGCTGGCCCTGATGGCCGTTTTTGTGGAGGGCATCATCTTCATCGTGCTGAGCCTGACCAATGTGCGTGAGGCCATCTTCAATGCCATCCCCATGACCCTGAAGAGCGCTGTCAGCGTGGGCATCGGCCTGTTCGTTGCTTTCGTCGGCCTGCAGAACGCAAAGCTGATCGTGAACAGCGATTCCACCCTTGTCACCTATCAGCACTTTAAGGGCGAGACCTTCCACAGCATCGGCGTGGGCGCGATCCTCACGCTGGTGGGCGTGCTCATCACCGCCATCCTGCTGGTCAAAAAGGTCAAGGGCGGCATCCTGTACGGCATCCTCATCACCTGGGTGCTGGGCATCCTCTGCGAGATGACCGGCATCTACATCCCCAACCCCGATGCCGGCATGTACAGTGTCATCCCCACCAGCTTCATCAGCTTCGATTTCTCTGCTCTGGGCAAGACCTTTGGTCAGGTGTTCAAGACCGATTTCTCCGGCGTAGGCATCCTGAACTTCTTCGCCGTGATGTTCTCCTTCCTCTTCGTTGACCTGTTTGATACCCTGGGCACCCTGATCGGTGTTGCTTCCAAGGCCGACATGCTGGATGAGGAGGGCAAGCTGCCCAACATCAAGGGCGCGCTGATGGCCGACTCCATCGCCACCTGCGCCGGTGCCGTGCTGGGCACCTCCACCACCACCACCTTCGTCGAGAGCGCTTCCGGCGTGACCGAGGGCGGCCGCACCGGCCTGACCTCCATGACCACCGGTGTGCTGTTCCTGCTGGCCGTGGTGTTCAGCCCCCTGTTCCTGACCATCCCCAGCTTTGCGACCGCTCCGGCCCTGATCATCGTTGGCTTCTACATGATGGGTTCTGCTCTGAAGATCGAGTTCGACGATCCTGCTGAGGGCATTCCCGCATTCCTGACCATCCTGGCAATGCCCACCGCATACAGCATCTCTGAGGGCATCGCCATCGGTGTCATCTCCTGGACCCTGCTGAACGTCATCACCGGCAAGGCCAAGGAGAAGAAGATCAGCCCCCTGATGTATGTGCTGACCGTTCTGTTCATCCTGAAATACGTCCTGCTGTAACAGGCATTTGCAGCAAACAGAAAGCCCCGGCTCCGGCCGGGGCTTTCGTGCGTTTATTGGTTCCTGTGCGGGTGGGGCGGGCAGGGTTCAGCCGCCGAACAGCCCGAAAAAGCTGGTGTGCGTCATGCCCAGCACCAGAAACAGAAGAATGAGGGCAAACAGCACCCCAATGATGATGTCCATCTGGTGGACCGTGAGGGGGAATTTATCGTAGAGCTTTTCCTTGGGGTTGACGAAATTCGGGTCGTTGTTGTCCAGCAGGGTCTTTTTTCTCTCCGCGCTCTGGGCTTTGGCGGCGGCAAGTTCTGCCTGCTCCTTTTCCAGCTGGGCCTCCCGCTGGGCAAGCAGTGCCTCACGGCGGGCCAGCTCTTCCTCCCGCTGGGTCTGGTTCATTTCTGCCATGGTGGTATCCTCCGGCGTTTTTTCTATCAGTATACCATAGAATTGTGACAGAAAAAACTCCTCCCGCAAAAAGCGGCCTTATTCCGCCAGCAGATCCTCCACCACATCCATCAGCTGAGACGGATCGAGCTGGAACGCGGTACAGCGCGCGGCCAGGCGAAGGACCCGCACCGGGTCAACGGAGACATCTGAGATGAACCGCAGTTTTCGGTGTCGTCCGTGAGATGTAGAATGCGCGGCGATGCCAAAGGATGTATACGCACCACACGCGGGATGATAAAGTCGTTCCATAACACAATGATACCAAAACACACCAATCACCTCTCTATCAAAATTGTCACGCCGCTTTGAAACGGCTGCATGAATGCAGGTTCGCTGCCCACAAAATGTTCTGACAAAATTTATATACCATCTCTTGGCTTCAAAATAAACAGCCAAAATTTCAAAATTTGGCGGCGTGTTTTGCATGTCCGGTGAAACCGGTGGTGCAGTAAAAAGACGAACCGGAAAATGGAAATGAATATTTTTACGGAATATCGTGTAAAATTGAGAAAAATCAACTTCATGCAGCAACAGATAAAAGAATGTTTCACAGAAAGCCGAAAGCACAAAAGAAAAATCTTTGCCGCATCTTAACCACTTTTTGACAGAAAAAAGTTGCGAAATCAGTCGTAAGATCGAGCTTTCTGGTATATCACTTGTTCGCTGTGCGGATAAGGCGGCTCATTCTGCTTTGCCTCCGCATCGCCTGTCACAGACACCGGCGCTGCCCTTGCCTGAACCGCTTTCACTCCGGATGCAAACCAGATGAAAAATCCGACGGACCGCATCACTTGACTTTCCCCTTGCAGGGGAGTATACTCCGGGGCAGTGAAATATTCGGCTATGACGAGAAAGAGTACCCGGAAAGAATGCTGCAGAGAGCTGCCGGATGGTGCAAGGCAGTGCAGGGTGTCCGTGGGAAGATCCTCTCCGAGCTTTCCGGCTGAATGGGCGGCATCTGCGCCCCAGTAAGCGGGAACGGCAGGCCCCCGTTATCACGGGCCGCGCATTGTTGGATGCGCACTGAGGGGCCGGGCTTTGCACCGGCAATAAGAGTGGTACCGCAGAGGCTTTACACGGCCTTTGTCTCTTACAAACCGTAAGGGACAAAGGCGTTTTTGTTTGCGGGAAAGCCATTTTCCGGATGTTTCATTGCCTTTGCATCCGCAAAAATCAGGACCTGGAAAAGGAGAGTTTAACATGAAAACACTGGAAAAAGTAAGCGACTTTGTAGGCAAGTATATGGCTGCTATCGTCATCGTGGTAGCGGCACTGGCCCTGTTCTTCCCCGGCACATTCAGCGTGGTAAAGACCGCATGGGTCAACACCCTGCTGGGCATCGTTATGTTCGGCATGGGTCTCACCCTGAAGCCGGAGGATTTCAAGGTGGTGTTCAGCCGCCCGAAGGACGTGATCATCGGCTGCATTGCACAGTTCACGCTGATGCCCTTCCTTGCATGGGCGCTGACGCAGGTGTTCCATCTGCCCACTGAGCTGGCCATCGGTGTCATCCTTGTGGGCACCTGCCCCGGCGGCACCTCCTCTAACGTGATGACCTATCTGTCCAAGGGCGACGTTGCACTGTCCGTTGGCATGACTGCTGTTTCCACCGTGCTGGCGCCCTTCCTCACCCCGCTGCTCACTCTGCTGTATGCCGGTCAGCGCGTGGAGGTGAACCCCGTGAACATGTTCCTGTCCATCGTCAAGGTGGTGCTGGTTCCCATCGCACTGGGCTTTGTGGTCAATCACTTCTTCCATGCGTTCACCCAGAATGCCGTCCGTGTGCTGCCGCTGATCTCCACCACTGCCATCGTGCTTATCATCTGCGCCGTTGTGTCCGCAAACTCCGCTAAGATCATGACCAGCGGCCTGCTGATCCTGGCCGTGGTCATCCTGCACAACCTGCTGGGCTACCTCACCGGCTTTGGCGTGGGCAAAGGGGCGTTCGTTGCTTCACAAACGCGGTCTTGTTGGGGCGTGCCTGCCCCAAACCCTACTTCATAATATCGATCATGACCGATCAACGACTGATTTATAGTAATTGCCAAAGTCTGCAAGTGCATTGACGATTGGTAACATTTCCATTCCGAGATCGGTCAACCCATATTCTACTTTGGGAGGATTTTCGTGATAATCACGGCGGTAGGCAAGCCCATCATCAATCATCTGTCTTAAGCTCTCGGTCAAAACTTTCTGCGAGATCCCGTCGATGCTTCTTTGCAACTCATTGAATCTCCATGGACGCTCTTTCAGATTGCGCAGAAGCAAGAGTTTCCATTTTCCGCCAATCAGGGATACTGCTGTTGCAACCGGACATTCCGGCAATTCTTCTTTTGTACGCATATCAGTCACCTCTGTATGTAGTATATCACATTCATTTTTGAGTGTACAGTTACAAAAAAGTGCGTACTTGTTTTTGAATGTGCAAGATTCTATACTTAGCGCAGGCAATGAAAGATTGCGAATCAAAATGGAGGTGCTTACAATGGCAAGCTACACAAAAATGACAGTTGGAAAAGAAAATCGGACGGAGCTTCATGAAAAGCTCGCCCTGACTGGTGCGGAGATCAGCCTGAATACGCTTCCTGCGGGAGCAAATGTTCCGTTTGTCCACTCCCACAAGGCAAATGAGGAAATCTACGGTGTTCTTTCCGGCAAAGGCAAGGTCGTTATCGACGGCGAAGAAATCAGCCTTGCAGCTGGCGACTGGCTGAAGATTTCTCCCGTGGCAAAACGTCAGTTCTTTGCTGCAAGCAATTCTGAGATCACTTATATTTGTATTCAGGTCAAGGAAAATTCTCTCGAAGGCTATACTGCAACGGATGCTGTGATCTACTGATAAAACATATCAAAACAAAAGGCAGGATACCATCGCCATGATGATACCCTGCCTTTGCTTGTTTATCGCTCTGAGTAGTCTTTTTTCAGAACTTGTTGGGGCAAAGCCCCTCCATCTGCTAACGCAGACCGTTCTGTTGCTGGCGCAAACGCAAACCTCCGATAAACAAAAACGTACCCGAACCCTTTTCCTAAAAGCGTGAAAGCAAGAACCGCCCCATGGGCAGTTCCCCGATGCGATGAGGATGTGCGGCGAACTTATTCGTTCCAATGTTCAAGTTCTTCAGCGGGGTATGCTTTTGTCCAATGATAGGGCTGCAATTCTTTCAGCTGTACGAATTTGATTTTTTCCTCTTCTGCGGTAACTGCTACCTGCACATCTTCACCCCAGTATCTTAATCTCTCCTGGCAAATACCGCACGGAGACAATATCTGATAGGGGGATTTCTCATCTTTACGGACAAGACACATGCAATGCGTTACCTTTTCATTGAATTTATGTGCTTCAAGCATTGCACCTGTCTCGATGCACAAAACAGCAGATGCGTTAGCAGTCTCAATGCTGACACTTGTGTAATAATTTCCATTCGATGTATGCACGACACCAGCACCACCCCAACCGACAGGATACCGTGTTTCAATCAGTTCTACCGCCCTGCGGTACATTTCGTTTTCGATTTCATAGTTTCTCATATAAATCTCCATGCCAACTTCTGAATTGTTGAGCTGAGTATACCATACTCTATGAAGAATAGCAAAAGGCAGGGTACCACCATCATGGTGATACCCTGCCTTTGCTCATTTACCGTTCGGTTGCTGCGGTAAACTTCAATAAACAAAAAAGTACCCGAACCCTTTTTCGTAAAGAATCGGGTTCGGGTACAAACTGTATGGTGGACGGTACAGGACTCGAACCTGTGACCTCCTGCACGTCAAGCAGATGCTCTACCAGCTGAGCTAACCGTCCAGATGTCGTATCGACTTGAGTATGATACCACATTTTTCGCGCAATTGCAAGGGCTTTTTTGAAAAAAGTCTGCCTTTTCCGTTTTTTGCCCCGGAGGATTGGCGCAAAGGCACCTTTGCGGGGGCTGGCAGGGGAGAGAGCTGCTCAGAGCGCCCGGCGGATGATGTCGTAGAGGATGGGTTTCATGTTGTCGATGTTGTCGGGCTTGCCCTCCAACACGGAGGTATAGCACACCGACATGCACATGCTGCCCAGGGCGGTGATGCGCTGGTAGATCTCCCGCTCGGTGCGGCCCGCCATCTCGGGGCTGCACATCACGATCTGGAGGACCTTGCGCATCAGCGGCTCGGCCTCCCCGCTGGCTTCGATCTGATCCAGCCCGGGCCAGACAAAGCTGCGCTCCAGGAAGCGGAGCATCAGGGTGTCCGCGCGCAGGGCTTCGATGATATGGTCAATGACAAAGATCATCTGGTCGGGGAAGCTGGTAAGCTCGGCGGCGTGCTGTTCGGCAGCGGCACAGGCGTTGTCTAGCAGCTGGTAGCTCACCCGGGCCAGCAGGGCCTGCGTGACCGAACCCTTATCGGCAAAATAGAGGTAGAATGTGCCCTTGCCCACCTTGGCGCGGGAGGTGATATCCTCCACGCTGGTCTTGGAGGTGCCCCGCTCCAGAAACAGCTCGTAAGCTGCATCCAGAAGCGCGCGGCGCTTTTCCTGTTTCTTTCCTTCCACGGTGCTCATAGCTTGCTGCATCCTCTTTTCTGACGTTGTTTTGTCGTGTAAACAATATTTTAGCAGGGAGAAGGGAAGAGCGCAAGAGCAAAAGCCCCCGGACAAGCTATACAATTTTTGCTTTGTGATAAGAAAACTGACTTTTGGTCATTTTTTGTATTGACACCTTGCGTCGATTGGTTATAATAGTGCTTGCTCGGAAATGACCACGGGTCATTTTTAGGGCAGATCCAATCAACTTTCGTATGGAGGGTTCCCATGAAAAAGATCGCACAGAGCATCGTGCGTCTGCGCAAGCTGATCTTAACAGTAGCGGTCCTGCTGTTGATCCCTTCCGCAATCGGCGCGGTTGCTACCCGCATCAACTATGATGTCCTGACCTATCTGCCGCAGGAGCTCGACTCCATGATCGGCGAGGTAGCGCTTGAGGACGACTTCCATCTGGCCTCCACCGGTATGATCACGGTGGAAGGCCTGCCTACCAATGAACTGATCGCCATGAAGAAGGACATTGATGCGGTGCCCGGTGTCACACAGACCTTCTGGCTCAGCGATGTCATCGACCCCAGCATCCCCACCGAGATGCTGCCCGCGGATGTCCAGCAGTTCATGTTCGGTAAAAATGATTCCACTATGCTCATTGTCCGGTTTGATGCGCCCAGCGCCAGCGACGAGACGATGAACGCCGTCAAGCAGATCAAACAGGTGCTGCGGCACGACTGCTACTTTGGCGGCATGAGCGTCATCTTGCAGGATACCAAGGCGCTGATCAATGAAGAAATGCCGCTGTACATCCTGTGCGCTGTGGGTGCCAGTATGCTGGTGCTGTTCCTCTCGCTGGAGAGCACCATCACGCCCGTACTGTTCATGCTGGGCCTGCTGTTCCCCATTGCGTACAACTTTGGCACCAACATCTTCCTGGGTCAGATCAGCTACATCACCCAGGCGCTTTCCACGGTGCTGCAGTTGGGCGTGACGATGGATTTCTCCATCTTCCTGCTCCACCGTTATCAGGAGGAAAAGGAACTCCGCTCCTCCAACGAGGAAGCCATGGTGACCGCCATCTGCAAGACCATGACATCCATCACCGCTTCCTCCCTGACCACCATTGCGGGCTTCCTGGCACTGTGCGCCATGCGCCTGACGCTGGGCCGCGATATCGGTGTTGTTATGGCAAAGGGTGTGGCGCTGGGTGTCATCTGCACCATCGTCATTCTGCCTGCTTTGATCCTGACCTTTGATCAGCAGGTCGAAAAGTACAAGCACCGCACCATCGTGCCCAAGCTGACCAAGCTCAGCTACTTTGTTTCCAAGCACGCAATGCCCATCGTGGCCGTCTTTCTTGTGCTGCTGGTGCCCTTTGTGGTGGCCCAGCAAAAGACCGAGGTCTACTACACCCTGTTCGACTCGCTGCCCCAGGACCTGACCGGTATCGTTGGCACCAACAAGCTGGGCGAGGACTTTGGCATGACCACCTCCCACTTTATTCTGGTGGATGAGGACCTGACCGCAACGCAGGTGTCTGACCTCTGCGATGAACTCAAGGATGTGGATGGCATCACCCAGGTGGTGAGCCTGGATTCCATCACCGGCCCGGGCTTCCAGACCGAGCTGCTGCCCGACAGCGTGACCGAGATCCTGCAGTCCGGCGGCTACAAGCTCATTCTGGCCAACAGCTCCTATAAGACCGGCACCGATGCCATCAATAACCAGTTGACTGAGATGAATGGCCTCATCAAGGCGGTTGACCCCAACGGTGTCATCACCGGCGAGGGTGCCATGACCAAGGACCTGATCGAGGTTGCGGACGTGGATTTCAAGAACGTTAACGTCTGGTCGATCATGGCAGTCGCTGCCATTATCCTGATCTCCTTCCGGAGCCTGTCCATCCCTGTGCTGCTGGTTGCCAGCATCGAGGCCGCCATCTCCATCAATATGGGCATCCCGTACTTCACCGGTACCCAGCTGCCCTTCATCGCCAGCATCGTCATCGGCACCATCCAGCTGGGCGCGACTGTGGACTACTCCATCCTGATGACCACCCGTTATCACGAGGAGCGCAGCTATGGCCGCACCCCGCGGGAAGCTGCCCAGCAGTCGCTGGAGCACTGCAGCCAGTCCATCCTGACCAGCGGCCTGACCTTCTTTGCCGCAACCGTCGGCGTGGCCGCCATCAGTAAGATGGAGCTGCTGCAGAGCATCTGCCGGCTCATCTCCCGCGGCGCACTGATCAGTATGGCTGTCATTCTGGTCGTTCTGCCCGCCGCCCTGATGCTGCTGGACTGGGTCATCCGCCACACCACCATGCACTGGCTGGTCCCTGAATCTTCCAACGCCAAGAAGTCTGATAAGGAGTAATTACCATGAAAAAATCGCTTCGTTTCGCCAGTGCGGCGCTGGCGCTGACTCTCGCCGCAGGCATGACCCTGCCCGCCTTTGCAGCCGTCAAGGCCGATTATTCCAAGGATGAGACCGTCTACGCCGTGATGAATGCCGACGGCTCCGTCAAGTCCACCACCGTCAGCGAGCACCTGTACAGCGCTTCCGGCCTGTCCAATGTCACCGATGAGAGCACCCTGACCGATATCCAGAACACCGAGAGCGATGCCGCGTTCACCCAGGACGGCGAAAAGCTGGTCTGGAACACCGACGACACCGACGTGTACTATAAGGGCAATACCGACAAGGCCCTGCCCATCACCGCAAATGTCACCTATACGCTGGACGGCGTGACCGACAGCCTTGAGAACCTGATCGGCAAGAGCGGCCACCTGACCGTGACCGTCGACCTGACCAACAACGAGACCGGCACCGTGACCGTCAACGGCAAGGAGCGCACCGTTGTCACGCCGCTCATCACTGCTGTGGGCGTGATCTTTGGTCAGGATGCCACCAACCTGAGCGCCGAGCACGGAATGCTGGAATCCGCCGCCAAGAGCAGCGTGGCCGCTTTTGTCTGCCTGCCCGGCGTAAAGGACTCTCTGGACGGCCTGCTGCCCGATGACCTGTCCACTGTGGAGGATTATCTGCAGGACAGCGTCACTGTGGAAGCCGATGTCGAGAACCTGACCGCGCCGCAGGTCATGCTGGCCTGTGCCACCAACGCCGATGCGCTGGGCACCAATGCCTTTGACCTGAGCAGCATCAACGAGCTGACCGATGGCATCGGCCAGCTGAACGATGCCATGAACCAGCTGATGGATGGTGCCGCCCAACTGGTGGACGGTGCTTCCCAGCTGGCCAACGGTACCCTGGCCCTGCTGGACGGCGCTTCTCAGCTGAACAGCGGTGCTTCCGCCCTGGACGATGGTCTGGGCCAGCTGACCAACGGTCTGGATACCCTGAGCTCCAATAACGCCGCCCTGCAGGCCGGTGCCCAGCAGGTGGCCGATGGCGTTCTGGCCTCCGCCAACAGCACCCTGATGGAGGGCGGCCTGATCGACACCCCCATGACCTGGGACAACTACGCTTCCGTTATTGACGAAGTGCTGACCATGAACGAAAAGACACTGGCCGCTGCCCGCAAGAAGATGGTGCGCACCGTCTGGGAGCAGGAGCCCAGCTTCAAGGACAGCCAGCTGGACATTGCCCTGTATCTCTCCGCAACCAAGACCAACCACGACCTGGAAGCTGCTCTGCGGCTGATGCAGAGCTACGACCCCTCCATGTTCAGCGCCATGCTTGATCTGAGCACTGCCAGCGCAAAGCAGACCGTGCATGACGAGCTGAAGTATCAGGCTGAGAACAGCCAGGATATCGCAGATGTCCGTGCCCTGAAGAACAGCCTGGCGCAGATCCAGTATTTCGTGTCCAGTGTCAACCAGTACACCAACGGTGTTGCCACCGCCGCTGACGGTGCCCACTCCGCAAAGGACGGTGCCGCCCAGCTGGCCGATGGCACCAAGACCCTGTATGACGGCGTGACCACCCTGAATGATGGCGCAGGCCAGCTCAGCGATGGCACGGTCCGGCTGAACGATGGTCTGAACCAGTTCAATGAGGAGGGCATCTCCAAGCTGACCGGCGCTCTGGACGAGGAGCAGATCCATGGCCTGAAGACCGTGCTGGACGAGATGACCAGCCGTCTGGAGGACTATACCAGCTTTGCCGGTAAGTCCGAGGATGCTTCCGGCAGCGTGAAGTTCGTCTATAAGACCGGTGAGACGGTCGCCGCTGCGGATGTTACCGCCCAGACCACCGCCGATGTGCAGGAAGGCAACTTCTTCACCCGCCTGTGGCAGCGGATCGTGAACCTGTTCAAGTTCTGAAAAAACGGCGTGCCTGCTTGACAAGCCGCCGGAGATTGACTATACTACAAATAGATTCGTCAAGAAAAATGACCGCTCAGGCACTGAAACGTTGAGGCGGTCATTTTTTATGCCAATTTTAAGGAGACCACAGCATGGCAGAGAGGGAATTGTATCCAGACGGGGAACAGCGCCGCCGCATCATGGATTTTATTATGGCGGCCGGTCAGACCCTTTTGGAGAACGGGGCAGAGGTGTTCCGGGTGGAGCAGACCATGGAGATCATGGCGGCCAGCTTCCACCTGCGGGAGTTCCATGTCTATGTGCTGACCAACGGCATTTTTGCCAGCGCAGGCACGGCGGAGATGAGCGAGGTGCGCAACGTGCCCACCCGTACCACCCACCTGGGGCGGGTGGCGGCGGTGAATCAGCTTTCCCGCCAGATCGCGTCCGGGGAAGTGGACACCATCGATGAGGCCGAGACCCGGCTGGCTCAGGCCAGGTGCATCCCTTTTCCGAAGGACTGGGTGCAGCTTGCGGCGGGCATGGGCGGCGCGTTCTGCTTTGCGCTGATCTTTGGCGGCGACCTGAAAGCCGGGCTTGCCGCCGCTGCGGCCGGTGTTGCGGCCAACGCCTACCTGCTGTTCTGCGGGCGGCACGGCGTGGGGGGCGGGTTCCGAACCATCTCCACCGCCGCCCTCATCACCCTGTGCTGTATTCTGGGCTGCAGCCTGCTGGGCACTGAAGCCAGTCACGCCATCATCGGTACTCTGATGATCCTGACCCCCGGTATCGCCTTTACCATGGGCATCCGGGACTTTGTGCAGGGAGATTACCTGTCCGGCACCATCCGGATGATCGACGCACTGCTCATTGCGGCCAGCATCGCCATCGGCACCGGCCTTGTGCTGAGCCTCTATGCCTTTTTGAAGGGGGTGGCCGTGGTATGACAGAACTTCTTTTCACCGGGGAGCAGCTGGGCCGTCTGGCCCTGCAGTTCCTGCTGGCCGGGGCGGGCACCCTGAGCTTTGCCATCCTCTTTGCCTGCCCCAGGCGCACCCTGCCCTACTGCGGGCTGGTGGGCGCAGTGGGGTGGCTGGTATACGAGATCGCGGAGCTGTTCGGGATGGAAGCCTTTGCAGCCTCGCTGCTGGCGGTCATTCCGCTGACGCTGCTGGCCCGCATCCTTGCGATGACCCTCAGAGCACCGGTAACGGTATTCCTGCTCACCGGCATCTTTCCGCTGGTGCCCGGTGCGGGCATCTATTACAGCGCCTACTACTTCATTCAGGGCGACAACGCTCTGGCGCTGGCAAACGGCATCTCTACCTTCAAGATCGCCGTGGCGCTGGCCGTGGGCATTGCCCTGGTGCTGGGCATCCCCCTGCCACAGAAACGCCGATAAAACAAAAACGAGACCGCCCGGTGGGCGGTCTCGTTGGTTATGCGGGAAAATCAGGTGGTGGGAACCATCCGCAGCAGCTGGGCCCCGGTGGTGACATCCAGCTGGAAGTATGCTTTGTTCAGCTCGGTGTTGTAGGAAACACTGACCGGTGTTTCGGTACCGTCGGCATTGATTTGCATCAGGCTGTAGCCGGAAACGGTATTGGCGGGGACCTCGATGCTGGCAATGACTGGCTGGGCCATCACACGGGCGGGGGTGACTTCCTCGCTCTTTACGGTGCCGCACTTTTCGCAGATGACCCGTTCAATAACAGTAGGATAGTAGAATGCTGCTGTCATTACCTGCTCACCGTTTTTCAGAGTCCCGGTGTGAACAGTCAGGTTGGAAAAGTTGGAGAAGACACCGTTTACCTTGGTCAGCTGGGTGTTATTCTTTACCTTGCCGCATTCGGAGCAAAGTGTAAGGGTCTCGGTGGTGCCATCAGGGAGCTTATGCTGGAAGGTGGTCTCCACACACTCAGTCTTATACTCTGTCGTGGTCTTCCAGGTGTGTTCCTTGCACTCGGTTTTGCCCGGGGTCTCTTCGGCCATGCTGACCACAGAACTGCCTGCCAGCACACAGACGGACAGACCAAAGGAGGCCAGGGCTTTCAGTATACGATTTTTCATAGAAGGATCCTTTCTCCCCGCATCCCGGCGGGGCAGCGCGGTTTGAGTTTGGCTGCTTTTACCATGCTTCCAGCCTGATTATACCAATTAGAAGGAAAAGGTGTCAATGTCCGGGATTAAGTCCCGTGGGAAGATTCACTAGCAGAATACAACGGAATGACAGAAACACAGGAGTAAAATGAATATATACACTGAGAATGGGATGTACCCTGTATAAATGTTTTCAAAAGGGTTTCATTTGTTCCGATTTTTTGCACAACACTTGACTTTTTTATTTGTACAACATATACTAATCCTGTTCCTTGATGACACGATGAAGCGCATCGTGCCGGGAAAGTGAAAAATTATACAATCAACAGAGGAGTGTTTGAATATGAAAAAGATCAATCGCCGCAGCTTTCTGGCTGCCGCTGGTCTGACCGCTGCCGCTCTGGCTCTGACTGCCTGCGGCGGTTCCGCCTCCAGCACCGCTTCTTCCACTGCAAGCAGTGCAGCTTCTTCTGAGGCTGCTTCCACCAGCGCTGCCGCTGAGCTGACCACCGTTGAGGCTGGCAAGCTGACCATGGCCACCAACGCTGCCTTCCCTCCGTATGAGATGACCACCGATGCCGGTGAGTTCGAGGGCATCGACATCGACACCGCCAAGGCCATTGCTGAGAAGCTGGGTCTGGAGCTGCAGATCGATGATATGGACTTCGACGCAGCACTGCTGAGCGTGCAGCAGGGCAAGGCCGATATCGTCATGGCTGGCGTTACCGTGACCGACGAGCGCAAGGCTGTGATGGACTTCTCCGACAGCTACGCTACCGGCATCCAGTCCATCATCGTTCCCGAGGGCTCTGATATCACCTCTCCCGATGATCTGGCAGGCAAGAAGATCGGTACCCAGCGCGGCACCACCGGCTACATCTACTGCTCTGATGACTTCGGCGATGACGCTGTGGTCGCATACGACGACGGCCTGACCGCTGTGCAGGCTCTGAACAATGGCCAGGTCGATGCAGTTGTCATCGACAATGCCCCTGCAAAGGAGTTCGTTGCCGCCAACCCCGGTCTGGTCATTCTGGACACCAGCTACGCCGAGGAGGATTACGCCATCGGTCTGGCAAAGGGTTCCGCTCTGGAGGATGCTGTCAATGCCGCTCTGGAAGAGCTGAAGGCTGACGGCACCCTGCAGTCCATCGTGGACAAGTACATCACCGCTGAATAATTCAGCTGTACCTTGTATCACGGGGAGGCGGCCCCATCTGGGGCACCTCCCCTTTTTTGGAAAGAACAGGTTACAAAATTCTAACAATTTTAGAAAGCGAGGATGCGAATGGCCGCACAATACGAACTGCTGAAAGAGCTGCTCAACAGCGGCACGAAGCTGGACTTCGGGCAGGAAATGTTCTTCAAATTCTATCAGGCGTTCATCCTGAACGACCGCTGGGTGCAGTACATCCAGGGCGTGGGCACTACGCTGCTGGTCACCGCCATTGCGCTGGCACTGGGCGTGGTGCTGGGCAGTGTGGTGGCACTGGTGCGTGTTGCGCACGACCAGCAGCGTCCCGGCCGCAGAAACCCGGTGCTGGGCTTCTTCAATGCCGTCTGTCAGGTGTACACCACCATCATCCGCGGCACCCCCATGATGGTCCAGCTGCTCATTATGAGCATGGTCATCTTTTCCAACAGCCGCAACTTTACCATGGTCGGTGCGCTGGCACTGGGCATCAACTCGGGCGCTTACGTCTCGGAGATCATCCGCGGCGGCCTGATGGCGGTGGACCCCGGCCAGATGGAAGCCGGCCGCAGCCTGGGCCTGAACTACATGACCACCATGGTGGTCATTGTCATTCCGCAGGCCATCCGCGCGGTGCTGCCTGCACTGGGCAACGAGTTCATCGTCCTGCTCAAGGATACCTCGCTCATCACCGTTATCGGCGGCAAGGAGCTGCTGTATGCGGCGCAGGGCATTATGAACCGTACCTACGAGGCCATGTTCCCCCTGTTGGGCGTTGCAGTGGTCTATCTGGTCTTAGTCATGCTCTTTACATGGCTGCTGTCGAAGTTTGAGAGGAGGATGGCGCAAGGTGACCGCTAATCATGCTGAAAAGATCCTGGAAGTCCGTGGTCTGACCAAGACCTACGGCGGTGAGGCCAAAAAGGGCGCAAAGCAGCCCACCCCCACCCTGGATGTCCTGAAGGGCATCGACATCGACATCTACCGCGGCGATGTGGTCTGCCTGATCGGCCCCTCTGGCTGCGGCAAGTCCACCTTCCTGCGCTGCCTGAACCGGCTGGAGATCCCCACCGGCGGCTCTATCAAGTTTGAGGGCATCGAGGTGGATGATGCCCACATCGATGCCGTGCGCCAGAAGATGGGCATGGTGTTCCAGCACTTCAACCTCTTCCCCCACCTGACCGTCAAGCAGAACCTCTGCCTGGCCCCGGAGCTGCTCAAGCTCAAGAGCAAGGAGGCGGCTGCCAAGCGTGCCGAGGAGCTGCTGGCCCGTGTCGGCCTGTCCGATAAAGCCAATGTGTTCCCCAAGAGCCTTTCCGGCGGCCAGCAGCAGCGCATTGCCATTGCCCGCGCTTTGGCCATGGACCCGGATGTCATCCTGTTCGACGAGCCCACCTCCGCCCTTGACCCGGAGATGGTCGGCGAAGTGCTGGAGCTGATGAAAGAGCTGGCCCACACCGGCATCACCATGCTGGTGGTCACCCACGAGATGGGCTTTGCCCGCGAGGTGTCCAACCGCGTCATCTTCATCGATGAGGGCAGGATCCAGGAAGATGAGCCCCCGCAGGAGCTCTTCTCGAACCCCAAGCATCCTCGTCTGAAGGCTTTCCTTTCCAGGATGCTGTAATTGGAACTGAAAAAACTGTATTGAAAAGACCGCCAGAGCAAGCGTTTCTACTTGCTTTGGCGGCCTTTTTGCTGTGAGGGAGGTTATCCAAGAATGACAGAGACCTCTACACTTTCACCGGCCTTTGCCAGCGGCAGGAGGGTGCCCGCAATAGGAGCGCCGTTCACGGTGACGCTCTGCACGCCCTTCTGCACGGCGTGGGGGTTCTCCACCCGGATGTGGTACACGGCACCCCGGTAACGGCGGGTGACGGTGTAGCCTGCCAGCGTGTGGGGGATGCAGGGGTCAACGCGCAGGCCGTCCAGAGTGGGCTGGATGCCCAGAATGTACTGGCTCACGTTCACGAAGGTCCATGCCGCCGTGCCGGTCAGCCAGCTGTTCTTGGCCTCGCCGAAGGTTGGGGCATCGCGGCCTGCCACCATCTGGCTGTAAACGTAGGGCTCGGTGCGGTGGATCTCGCTGATGTCCTCGATATAGGCCGGGCAGGTCTTTTTGTAGACAGCAAAGGCCCGGTCACCGTGGCCCAGCACGGTCTCAGCACAGCTGATCCATGGGTTGTTGTGACAGAAGATACCGGCGTTCTCCTTGTAGCCCGGGGGATAGCTGGAGATCTCGCCCAGATTGAGCCGGTAGGTGGTGTAGGCGGGCTGGAGCAGTACCACGCCGTACGGGGTGTCCAGCCGCTCCTCCACGCTCTTCAGTGCGGCTTCGGCCTGACTGGTCTCTCGGCCGATCCCGGCCATCACGCACATGCCCTGGGGTTCGATGAAGATCTGCCCCTCGTCGCATTCCCTGCTGCCTACGGGGGCACCAAAGGCATCGTAGGCACGGCGGAACCATGCGCCGTCCCAGCCGGCGGTCAGGGTGGCCTGTTCTACTGCGTCAATGGCGGTGCGGGCACTGGCGGCCTCCTCGGTGAGGTGCAGGTGGTCACAGAGTTCGGCGTACTCGCGGCCATATTTCACGAACATGCCCGCAATGAACACGCTCTCAGCCACAGGGCCCTCGCTGGGGCCGGTGATCTGGAAGCTCTCGCCCGGGTGCTCCGAGAAGCAGTTCAGGTTCAGGCAGTCGTTCCAGTCGGCCCGGCCGATCAGGGGCAGGCCGTGGGGGCCCAGATGGGTATGGGTGTAGCGGAAGCTCCGGCGCAGATGCTCCATCAGGGGCTGTGCTCTGGTCACGTCGTTGTCAAAGGCCACCGGCTCGTCCAGGATCGACCAGTCACCGGTCTCCCGCAGATAGGCAGCGGTGCACGCAATGAGCCAGAGCGGGTCATCGTTGAAGCCGCTGCCAACATCGCTGTTGCCCTTTTTGGTCAGGGGCTGGTACTGGTGGTAGGCACTGCCGTCCTCAAACTGGGTGGCAGCAATGTCCAGAATGCGCTCCCGTGCGCGGGAAGGGATCATGTGGACGAAGCCCAGCAGATCCTGACAGGAATCCCGGAACCCCATGCCGCGGCCGATGCCGCTCTCGTAATAGCTGGCACTGCGGCTCATGTTGAAGGTGACCATGCACTGATACTGGTTCCACAGGCTCACCATCCGGTCCAGCTTTTCCTCGCCGGAGGTCAGCTGCCAGCCCGAGAGCAGCTCCTGCCAGTAGTCGGCCAGTGCCCTGCGGGCGGCATCCACCTGTGCGTCGGTGGTATAGCGGGCCATCATGGCCTCGGCCCGGGCTTTGTTGATGATGCCGGGAGCGCTGAATTTTTCCCGGACCGGGTTTTCAATGTAGCCCAGCCCGAAGATGATGCTCTTTTTCTCGCCCGGTGCCAGCGTGAGATGGAAATGGTGGGCACCCACCGGGGCCCAGCCGTGGGCCATGCTGTTGGAGCAATGCCCGGCCAGAACGGCTTCCGGGGCGGCGGGGCCGCCGTAGACACCGCAGAACGCGTCCCGGCTGGTGTCAAAGCTGGTGACGGGGGTGTTGGCCCAGAACACGGCATAGTGGTCGCGGCGCTCCCGGTACTCTGTCTTATGATAGATGGCACTTTCCACCACTTCCACCTCGCCGGTGGAAAAGTTGCGCTGGAAATTGGAGCTGTCGTCCATGGCATCCCACAGGCAGAACTCCACATAGCTGAACACGTCCAGCGTGCGGGGGGCAGCAGTCTTGTTTTCCAGCGTCAGCCGGTCGATCTCACAGGCATCGCCCCGGGGCACGAACAACTCCTGAGCGGCTGCAATGCCGTTTTTTTCGCCCTGCAGGATCGTGTAACCCAGACCGTGGCGGCAGGTGTAACGGTCCAGTTCCGTCTTGGCGGGCTGCCAGCCCGGGTTCCAGATGGTGCCGCCATCGTTGATGTAGATGCGGTGGCCGTCCATGTCCAGCGGGGAATTATTGTAGCGGTAGCGGGTCAGCCGCCGCAGCCGGGCATCCCGGTAAAAGCTGTAACCGCCGCCGGTGTTGGACACCAGACTGAAAAAGTCCTCGCTGCCCAGATAGTTGATCCAGGGCAGGGGAGTGCGGGGCGTGTCGATCACATATTCCCGGCGCGCATCATCAAAATGTCCGAATTTCATAGCCTTGTTCCTCCTTATAGGGTAAACCGGAAATGCTGAAATCATTTGATAGCGAAAACGATTTAGGATTTGCGGCCCAAGGATGGGAAAGGCACTTGTCACCCTAAGAATAGTCTATCCTGCGGGAAAAATCAAGAGCGGACCTGAAATATACAACAAGGGTGCAGCGGGCTGGTTCAGGGGTGGAAACCGGTATGGGAACGAAAAAATTATCGAACGGTAACGAAATGTAACGAAAACGATACAGACTGCATAATTCTGAGGAAATGAAATCTCGCAACCTGCTGAAATGCAGACTTTTAAGATAAAACTTTTCTTCTTCTGCTTGATTTTTAGTGCAAAATGCGCTATATTGAAATTGCGAAAACGATTTAGGATTCGTTCGGGAGCCCTGAGCGGGTCCCTGTGAGGGAGGGCGGCGAAATGTCATCCTTAAAAGATCTGGCGCGTGAATGCGGTGTCTCGGTGGCAACGGTGAGCAAAGCGCTCAATGGCCAGTCGGACATTTCTGCTGCGACCCGCGACCGTGTCCGCGAGGCGGCCCGCCGGATGGGCTATGTGCCCAATATGGCGGCCCGCGCAATGAAGACCAACCGTACCTACAACCTTGGCGTTCTGTTTGTGGACGAGCGGCAGAGCGGCCTGGCCCACGAGTACTTTTCGGCGGTGCTGGACAGCTTCAAGGTGCAGGTGGAAAAGCTGGGCTACGATATCACCTTTGTCAACCGGAACCTCGGCGGCAGAACAATGACCTATCTGGAGCACTGCCACTACCGGGGCGTGGATGGAGCGGTGATCGCCTGCGTGGATTTCAACGATCCGCAGGTGGTGGAGCTGGTCAACAGTGATGTGCCGGTGGTGACCATCGACCATGTGTTCAACAACCGGATGGCGGTCCTTTCCGATAATGTCAACGGGCTTTCGGCGCTGGTGCGGCACGCCTACGCCAACGGCCACCGCCGCATCGCCTTTATCCATGGCGAGCGCACGGCGGTGACGGAGAACCGGCTGGCGGGCTTCTACAAGAGCTGTGCGGAGCTGGGGCTGCAGGTCCCCGAAGAATATGTGCGCTGCGGTGTGTATCACGATCCCGACCGCTGTGCCGAGGAGACCCGGGCCCTGCTGGCACTGCCCCAGCGGCCCACCTGCATCCTTTTTCCCGATGACTTCTCGGCCATGGGCGGCTGCATCGCTCTGCAGGAAGCGGGCCTGAGCATCCCGGAGGATATTTCCGTGATGGGATATGACGGCATTTACCTCTCCCGCGTGATGAAACCCCAGCTGGTGACCTGGCAGCAGAACACCAGAATGCTGGGCCGGATGGCAGCAGATAAGCTGGTGCAGATGATCGAGCACCCCCGTGTGACGCTGGCCGAGCAGATCCCGGTGACAGGAAAACTGTTGGAGGGCGGCTCGGTGCGCAGCATCGAATGAATGGGTTGGATTTGGTTCCGGGCGAACCGGAGCCTTGAATTTGAAACGCTTTTTCACGAAAACCATTGAAGGAGGTTTTTCATTATGAGAAAGATTTCGCGTCGTAATTTCCTGCTGGCTTCCGGTGCAGTTACCATCAGTGCAGCGCTGAGCGCATGCGGCGGCTCCTCTTCTTCTACCGGCGCGGCATCCTCTGCCGCAGCTTCTTCCGCAGCTTCCGATGCTCCGGCGGCTCAGGGCAAGGTGCTGAATATCTGGTGCTGGAACGACGAGTTCCAGGGCCGCTTCAATAACTATTACCCCGAGGTCGCCTCCATCGCTGAGGATAAATCCACCACCACCCTGAAAGATGGCACCGTTGTCAAGTGGACCATCAACGCCAACGAGAACAACAACTACCAGAATAAGCTGGATGAGGCCCTGCTGAATCAGGACTCCGCCGCCGATGATGACAAGGTAGATATCTTCCTGATCGAGGCTGACTACGCACTGAAGTATGTGGATTCCGATTACGCGCTGGATGTCAAGGCAGACATCGGCCTGACCGATGCCGATCTGGCCGGTCAGTACCAGTACACCAAGGATATTGTCAGCGTGGACGGCAGCCAGCGCGGCACCACCTGGCAGGCGACCCCCGGTCTGTTCGCATACCGCCGCAGCATCGCTAAGGAAGTGCTGGGCACCGATGATCCCACCGAGGTGCAGAGCCATCTGTCCGATTGGGATAAGTTCAACGAGGTGGCTGCACAGGCCTATGCAAAGGGCTACAAGATGCTGTCCGGCTTCGATGATGCTTACCGTACCTTCTCCAACAACGTGGACGCTCCCTGGGTGGACGGCACGACCGTCAAGGTAGACCCCAACATTATGAAGTGGGTCGAGCAGACCAAGGATTACACCGATAAGGGTTACAATAATAAGTCCATCCTGTGGGACAGCACCTGGGCGGCCGATCAGGGCCCGAGCGGCAAGGTGTTTGGCTTCTTCTATTCCACCTGGGGCATCAATTTCACCCTGCTGGGCAACTCTCTGGAGACCCCTGTGGCCGAGGGCGGCAAGGAAGAAGTAGGCAACGGCATCTACGGCGATTACGCAGTCTGCGAAGGTCCTCAGCCCTATTACTGGGGCGGCACCTGGATCTGCGCGGCAGCCGGTACCGATAATACCGATATCATCCGCGACGTGATGCAGAAGCTGACCTGCGACGAAGCCATTATGAAGCAGATCACCCTGGATACGCAGGATTACACCAACAACGAGAAGGCCATGGAAGAGATCGCAAACAGCGATTATGCCTCCGACTTCCTGGGCGGCCAGAACCATATCGCCCTGTTTGCAGAAGCTGCAAAGAAGATCGATATGTCCAACGCAGGCCCGTACGATCAGGGCCTGAACGAGAGCCTCCAGAATGCCTTCAAGGATTACTTTACCGGCACGGTGGACGAGGATACCGCAAAGGCAAACTTCGAGACCGCCATCAAGGAAAAGTACCCCGAGCTGACCGATGTGGTCTGGCCCGCATAAGCGCAGCCGGAACCTGAAAACCTTTTGAACCGAATCTGAATGGGGCGGGCCGGACGCTGATCCCGCCCGCCCCGTTTTGCTTTGGGCAGTGTACGTCAGGAGGGCAGTTACTATGGGAGCAAAACCAAAGAAGAACGGCTCGATCAGCTATGCAAAGTGGGGCTATATCTTCATTGCACCGTTCTTCCTCATCTTTGCGCTGTTCCAGCTCATCCCACTGGGCTCTACGATCTATTACAGCTTTTTTGAATATTACCGCAGCGGCCTGAAGATCATCGGCCCTACCTTTGTGGGCCTGAAGAACTACATCACCCTGTTTGCAACCGACCTGCCCAAATACTTTGGCAACACGCTGCTGCTCTGGATCATCGGCTTTATCCCGCAGATCGCCATCTCGCTGCTGCTGGCGGCCTGGTTCACCGACCTGCGCCTGAAGCTGAAGGGCCAGACCTTCTTCAAGACAGTCATCTACATGCCCAACCTCATTATGGCTTCGGCATTTGCCATGCTGTTCTTTGCCCTGTTCTCGGATAACGGCCCCGTGAACGCTGCACTGGTGGGCATGGGCATCCTCAAGGAGCCCTTCAGCTTCCTGAACAGTGTCTGGGGCAACCGCGGCCTTATCGGCCTGATGAACTTCCTGATGTGGTTCGGCAATACGACCATCATGCTGATGGCGGCCATCATGGGCGTGGACCCTACCCTGTATGAGGCAGCGGAGCTGGACGGCTGCACCCCGAACCAGATGTTCTGGAAGATCACCATCCCGCTCATCCGGCCGATCCTGGTCTATGTGATGATCACTTCGATGATCGGCGGCCTGCAGATGTTCGATGTGCCGCAGATCCTGACCAACGGCAAGGGCGGCCCCGACCGCACCTCCACCACCATGATCATGTACCTGAACAACCACCTGTTCAGCAAGAACTACGGTATGGCCGGCGCGGTCTCGGTGGTGCTGTTCCTGGTGTGCGCAGTGCTCTGCGTGATCGTTTACATGGCCCTGACCAAGGAGGACGACGGCCTGAGCAAGGCCGAGCGCAAGGCCCGCAGGCAGGCGGCCAAACAGGTGAAGGGAGGAAAAGCATAATGTCACACGCAGTCAAGACAAGATCCGAAAAAGCGACCCTTGCGGCCCGCCGCACGGTGTGCTATGCGGCGCTGGTGCTGCTGAGCTTTTTATGCCTGTTCTTCTTCTATGTGCTGGTCATCAATTCCACCCGTACCCATTTTGAGATCCAGAAGGGCTTTTCCTTTCTGCCGGGCAGATCCTTGATGACCAACCTGAAAAATGTGCTGTCGGATGCCAACATCCCGGTGCTGACCGGTGTGCGGAACAGCCTGATCGTGTCTGGCTGCTCGGCTGCCCTCAGCGTCTATTTTTCGGCCCTGACAGCCTACGGCATCTACGCCTATAACTTCCGGTTCAAAAAGGCGGCGTTTGCCATCATCCTGCTCATTATGACCATGCCGACCCAGGTCTCGGCGCTGGGCTTCCTGCAGCTCATCACAAAGATGGGCCTGAAGAACAGCTTCATTCCCCTCATCATCCCCAGCATTGCGGCCCCGGCGGTGTTCTTCTTTATGAAGCAGTATCTGGATGCCAGCCTGCCCATGGAGATCGTGGAAGCCGCCCGCATTGATGGCGCAGGGGAGTTCTACACCTTCAACCATATCGTGCTTCCCATTATGAAGCCCGCTCTGGCGGTGCAGGCCATCTTCTCCTTTGTGTCCAGCTGGAACAACTACTTCATCCCCGCACTGGTGCTGGATACGGCAGACAAAAAGACCCTGCCCATCCTCATTGCACAGCTCCGCAGTGCCGACTTCCTCAAGTTCGATATGGGCAAGGTTTATATGCTGGTGGCCATTGCCATCCTGCCCGTGATCATTGTTTATCTGCTGCTGTCCAAGTTCATCGTCCGTGGTGTTGCACTGGGCGGTGTCAAGGGCTGAGCATTCCGTTCTCTCTTTTGGAAAAAGCACCCGCAGCCAGCAGGCCGCGGGTGCTTTTCTATCCTCTCGTGCTCAGTCGGCTTTGGCAATGCGCTGCATCGCGGTGGAAGCGACATACTTCTCCTTGATGGCGCGGAGCTGGGCCATGTGGTCGGTGTTCACGTGGGCCTGCTGCTGGGCTTCGGAGTCCCACTCCTCAACGATGAGCAGCTCGTCCGGGTCGGCGGCGCTCAGGTAGTAATCGTAGCGCTCAAAGCCGTCCTCCTGCTGGACCTTTGCCAGAATGCCGGCAGCGGCGACCTCCTGCAAAAAAGCGTCCCGCTGGCCGGGGAGCATACGGTAGGTGACCAGAAGCATCATGTGTTCCATGGTGAAATCTCCCTTGTAATGTTCCAATGTGTGTTCTTTTAGACAAAAGCCGCCGGAAATCGCTTCCCGGCGGCTTTTGCTTATTAGGAGGATCAAAAGATGATCCCTGGAGAACTTAGTTCAGGATGGTCTGCTCGGTCTCGACATCAAAGAGGTGGACCTTGTGCGGATCAAATGCAACGCGGACGGTGTCTCCGTTGCGTGCCTTGGAGGTGGGAGCGACACGGGCGGTCATCTTGTTGCCCTTGTACTCCAGGTACAGGTAGATCTCAGCGCCCATCATTTCGGACACATCGACCTGAGCCTCCAGGTGGCAGTCGGGGTGCTTTGCCATAAACTCGGGCTCGTCGTCGATATCCTCAGGACGGATGCCCATCTTGACCTTCTTGCCAACGTAGGAATCCAGCTTGCCGTCAGCGGTCTTTTCCTTGGGCAGGGGGATGGTGTCGCCGCCCAGGTCAATGGCGTACTGATCGCCGTTCTTGGTCACGGTGCCGTCCAGGAAGTTCATCTGGGGGCTGCCGATGAAGCCGGCAACGAACATGTTGCAGGGCATGTCGTACAGGTTCTGGGGGGTATCGACCTGCTGGATGATGCCGTCCTTCATAACAACGATGCGGTCGCCCATGGTCATAGCCTCGGTCTGGTCATGGGTAACGTAGATGAAGGTGGTGGCCAGCTTCTTGTGCAGCTTGATGATCTCGGTGCGCATGCAGGTACGCAGCTTTGCATCCAGGTTGGACAGGGGCTCGTCCAGCAGGAAGACTGCCGGGTTACGAACCATTGCACGGCCCAGAGCAACACGCTGACGCTGGCCGCCGGACAGAGCCTTGGGCTTGCGGTCCAGCAGGTGCTCGATCTCCAGGATCTTGGCAGCCTCGTGAACGCGGCGGTCGATCTCGTCCTTCGGGGTCTTGCGCAGCTCCAGACCGAAAGCGATGTTCTTGTAAACGGTCATGTGGGGGTACAGAGCGTAGCTCTGGAACACCATGGCGATATCACGATCCTTGGGAGGAACGTCGTTGATCAGGCGGCCGCCGATGTACATTTCGCCCTTGGAGATCTCCTCCAGACCGGCGATCATGCGCAGGGTGGTGGACTTGCCGCAGCCAGAGGGGCCGACGAAGATGATGAACTCCTTATCCTGGATCTCCAGGTTGAAGTCGGTAACAGCAGGAGCAGTAGCGCCCGGATAGATCTTGTAGATGTGCTGGCAGCTAATCGAAGCCATAGGTCATTGCCTCCATTAAAATTTTTCTATGTTACGGCACCTTGACGGTGCACGCTCTCGTTGGTATTATAATAACAGATAACTTTGTGATATAAAATAGCATTTTATTGATTTGAGGTGTCAGATATTGCTTTATGATTGGACAAGCACCGCAGCCCTTGGCGTGGTGCGGGATATCCAGCCCAAAGAACCCCTGACCCTGACCGGCGAGGGGTTGTGGGTCTGCCTGATCTCCAGCGGCAGATGCACTGCCAGCCTGACCGATGCCTCGCCCTCCCTGGCGGGCAGCGCCCTGATCCTGCCGCCCCAGAGCGCGGCGGCGGGCCATCTGGTGCTGAGCCGCGCCCCGTTGACCCTGACCCCGGAAGGGGAGAGCCACCTGCTCTGCATCCAGCTGACCGGGCAGGCGGCGCTGCAGTTTCTGGCCGGGCTGCCGGAGCTGCCGTTCCTCGCCCGGGGCGAGACCTGCCCGGCCGCTGCCGAGCTGATGGGCCAGCTTGCCGCCGAGGCCGATACACCCCGCAGCCGGGCCGCCAGCCAGCTGGCCTTTGCCCTGCTCTGTGAGCTTGCGGGGGCCGACAGCGCCGCCCCGCCCCTGCCGCCGCTGGTGGAGGCCGCCATTGAGGATATCCGCCAGAACTACGCTGGCCTGTACGGCGTGGAGGAGCTCAGTGAGCGGCTGGGAGTCTCCAAGAGCCACCTTGTCCGCACCTTTACCGCCGCCGTAGGGGTGCCCCCGGGGCGCTACCTGACCACTGTGCGGGTGGAAGCTGCCATGCGGCTGCTCCTGCACCGGGAATACACGCTGGATGTCATTGCCAGCCTGTGCGGCTTCTCAGGGGCCAACTACCTGTGCCGGGTGTTCAAAAAAGAGACCGGCCAATCCCCCGCACAGTGGCGGGCCTTGGCCGGTCAGACAGCGCGGCCCCTCAGCCCGGCGGAAAGCCAGCGGGAGCAGGCACTGTATATTTAAAATGTTCAGGAGCCGGGGCAGCACCCGGCTCTTTTCCGTGGAGGCGCTCAGCTGCACACAGACTGCGGGCGCTTGAGCAGGAACACCGTCAGGGCCAGCGTGATGGCCTCGGCGGCGGGGAAGGCCGACCACACACCGTTCATGCCGAACAGGGCGCTCAGGATCAGCGAGCAGGTGACGATGGCGGCCACGCCCCGGCTGACCGAGGTGATGGTGGCCTCGGTGGGGCGGTTGACCGCACCCAGATAGCCCGCCGCAACAATATTGCAGCCTGCAAAGAAGTAGCCCAGGAAGTAGATGCGCATACCGCTGTGGGCATATTCGGCCATCAAAGCAGAGCTCTCGCTGTTGAAGAGGGCAACAAAGGTATCGGTAAAGCCAAACACGGCACCGTACAACACCGCCGCCAGCGCCAGCGCGGTACCGCAGCCCAGCAGAAGCAGCTTTTTTGCCCCAGCCATCTCATTTTTGCCGTAGCACTGGCTGATCAGCGGCTGGGCACCCTGGGCCACGCCGTTGAAGATGGCTGTTGCCACCAGCGCAAAGTTTGCCACCACGCCGTAAGCGGCCACGCCCACGTTGCCCGCCAGCCGGAGCAGCAGGAAGTTGAACACAGTGGTGGTCACGGCAGAGGAGAGCTCCCCGACAAAGCCGGAGATGCCCAGCTGGCAGCTCTGCACCAGCAGCCGGGCCGAGGGGGCCTGCCGGACAAAGGTGAGCGTGTTGCTCTTTTGAAAAAAGTGGCGGCTGCAGATGGCGATGCTGAGCACCGGCGAGATGGCCGTTGCCAGCGCCGCGCCGGGCAGGCCCAGCCCCATGGGGAAGATGAAGATGTAATCGAACACCACATTGAACAGGCTGCCGCTCAGGGTGGCCACCATGGCAAGGGACGGGTCGCCGTCGTTGCGGACGAAGGCCGAGAAGATGTAGTTGCACATGAAGAAGGGCGTGAACAGCAGGAAGATGCGGGTGTAGTTCAGGCCCAGCGCCACAATGTCCGCATCGCCGCCCATGAGCTGCAGAAGCGTGCCCGGGCAGAACGCGCCCGCCAGCATGAACGGGATGGCGATCAGGCAGGCGCAGAGGATGGCGTTGGAAAAATAACCGCTGCGCCCGCGCCTCGCCCTGCGCCTGCAGGATGGCGTACCGGGTGGCCGCACCCAGACCGATCATCGAGCCGAAGGCAAAGATTAGGTTGTACATGGGCAGGCAGAGGTTCAGCAGGGTCACGCCGTCGGTGCCCGCCGCCTGGGCAATGAAATAGGTGTCGGCCAGAATATAACACGATGTGCCGATCAGACCGAAAATATTCTGCGACACATACTTGAAGAACTGCTTTGTCAGGTTCATGGATGCTTCCTTTCCGCAGGGAGAATAGGGGAGTGAAACGTAAAAACGACTACTACTATATCATAAAACCTGGCATATTTCAACGAAAAAGCGAGGAAACACGCCATCATTTCCCAAACGGAACACTTCTCCCCGGGGAGATGCTGCTATCCGAAAATGCCATACAGATACTTCCCTTTTTGTGCAACTTGCCAAAGATGGTTTTGGGTTATTGACAAAAAAAGTTTTATGATTTTTATGTAAGTTGCCACATAAAAACAGAAGAATCGGCAAACCAGTCGAAAGGCTGCGACGCAAAGCTACAGGGCCTGTAATATGGCAGCCAGCCGCACTTTCTCAACCATACCGCACATGGGCATCACCTCAAGGGGCGGTAGATTCCCAAAGTGCAAAACGCAGAGCGTTGTACCAGCCATTTGGCCGGTGCGGCGCTCTTTTTGCTTTGTGCGGGCATGGTTATATTTTGGGAATAATTCATAAAAGGAGGAAAACGATATGAAGTTGAAACGACTTGTCAGCGCTGTCTTAGCGATTGGTATGGCTCTGACCATTCTGCCCACTGCGGCGTTTGCAGAAACTCCGCATGTTACTAATGTTAAATTCAATGGTGAAGAAGTAGATACTACAGGAACAACAGAAACACCGAATCCAGTCCGTCCTGGCTATACAACATATACTGCTGGTGGCTCTAATTGGCAGTGGGTGTATCACGGTGCATGTTATATGCTTACGTTTGGTAATGCCATACTTGCTCCAGAATCCACGGAGGATCACGTCGAAAATCCAATCAAATGTCAGGTTTATGCAGGTGGTGGTTCTATCGAAAACGGAACTTTTGAACAGCGCGTAGTTCTTGGCGGCTGTAAGGTAAACGGGGGAAATTACTACCAGATAGAAAATCGAAATGGTAATGTCGATAAAACCGTTGAGAATGCTTTCATCAATATATATCAAAGCAATAATCCCAATACAGTGCTGAAAAACAGTATCGTTTATGGAAATGTGAAGATGACGCAGGGCACGATTGAAAGCGGCATCATTTGCAATATTCCAGATAATACGAATGTTACTGTGGGATCCTATCAAACTCTTACGGCTGAAGGTGGTATCATCACTCCCGTGATGAGCGGTAGCATTCCGGCGGATGTAAAGTTCATGGGAAAGGCTTATATTGTGGGTAATCAGAACCTTACCACAACATTCACTATTAAGCCGGCTTCCCCGACATTTGCAAAATGGGATTACGACAAAGCAGCAATTGAAGCAGCTGGTGGTAACATCATCGAGGATGAAAATGCGCACAGTCTGACTGTTACCATGCCTGCTACGGGCAATGTTGACATCAAGGCCGTTATGGAGCCTGCTGATCTTAAAGTTGGTGTCGTTGATGGTAAAACTGTTCCTGTTTACAACGGCGCATTCTATGCTGGCAGCGATTTGGATGGTTGGCATTATGACGAGAAGAATGATACCCTCACTGTCTATAAGGATGGTTCGATTGATCTTGGAAACAATGAAGTTGACTGGAAAATAGAAACTACGGTATCATTGAAGGCGGTATTTTCAATTATAAGAATAATCTGACGGATAGCCTGACAAACGAAGAGGGGCGACCATCAAGGGTGGTACCTTCAACGTAATAGTCGAAAATTCTTATGGTGGTACGATTGATGGTGGCCTGTTTAAGAACAATGTAAGAAATTACGGCGTTGTCAATGGTGGTACCTTTATGGGCGGTTATTCAAATGCTGCAAAAACTGGCTCCTTACCGGATAATAGTACTGTAATTTTGAGCAATGGCTATACATACGGTGGTGTTTTTAACCACAGCGCAAATTTTAGCCATGACAATTTTGCAAACGCACAGGAAGGTATTAAAGCTACTTGGATTACCCTGAACAACTGCACTGCTAATGGCATTTCCGGTATGGTTGGTATCGTTGGCAACCAAACCCTGACCATTGAAGCAGATACCGCTTGCACCGGTTGGGGGGTCAGTACTGATGCGGATTATGAGGAAAAAGTTGTAAAGCAGATTCCTACCGATAATGCAAACACCTTCACTTTGAGCCTGAGCGGCGACGACGAGCGCAACGTTACGCTGACCGCCTTGCTCAAGGAAGGCTACTACCGTATGAATCTGGTGGATGGCACTGCCACCAATGCAAACGGTGATAAGATTACTTCTGCAAAGGTTGGCGATACCGTTAAGCTGACCGCCGCCGATGCCCCGGAGGGCATGGTGTTCGACCGTTGGGAAATTACTCCGACCAATGTCGAACTGGAACTCAAGGGTGGATTTGAAGCTGGCTCCGCAACTACCAGCTTTGTAATGCCCGCACAGACCCTGACCATCCGTGCAATGTACCGCATGGCCGATGTAGAAGAACCCGACGTGCTGGGAACTGTGGCTGTCGTGGCCACCGCCGGTGTAGGTGCAGCTGTTCTTGGCTGGACGGGCTACAACATTGCCGCTGACCTGTATGCACAGTCCATCCTGCCCGAGGGCACTGCAATTCCTGAAACCAAGGAAGCTCTTGCTGTGATGCTGTGGCAGAACGCAGGCAAGCCTGAAGTCGCAGCTGCTGACGGCGCTTCCCTGACTGAATCTGAGCAGGCCCAGCAGTGGGTCGTTGCCAACGGCCTGATGGAAAACGAGGAGGATGGAACCTTCCATCCTGAGAAGGGTGTAGGCAAGTTTGCCGCGCTGAATACCATTAAGGCACAACAGGAAGCTGCGAATACGCAGTAACCCCTTGGAACGAAACCTCTCAGCCGTCACTGACGGAGAGGTTTTGCCCCCACAACCAAGCCATTCTCTATTCCCAAATAACCAGTGGAAGCGCCCTGCCGGGGAACCGGTGGGGCGCTTCTGCATAGGGGCGGGAGCCGAAACCGCCGCTTTTTCCGCTCTAGCGCCGTGGTTTTTATTGACAAGCTCCCGGCTTGCTATTATAATAGAACAGTCATAATAGCATTCGTGCGCGGCTTTGCGGCTGCGTCAATCCAATAGACAAGGAGAAGATCCAAAATGGCACAAGAAATCAAGATGTCCGCTTCCGGCCTGAAGGCGATGCAGGACGAACTGGAATACCTCAAGACGGTCCGCCGCAAGGAGCTGGCCGAGGAGATCAAGGAAGCCCGCAGCCACGGCGACCTTTCTGAGAACAGCGAGTACGATGAAGCCAAGAACACCCAGGGTCTGGTGGAGAACCGCATCACCGAGCTGGAGCAGATGGTCAAGAACGCTGTGATCATCGACGAGAGCGAGCTGAGCGTGGACAGCGTTGCTGTTGGCACCCACGTTTCCATCAAGATGATCGGTGATGATGAGGCCGAGGAGTACGATATCGTTGGCCGCACCGAGGCTGACCCCATCAACGGCAAGATCAGCGACGAGAGCCCTGTGGGCCACGCTCTGCTGGGCAAGGCCGTGGGCGAGAAGGCTGAGGTCCTGCTGCCCTCCGGCCAGACCGTCGAGTACGAAGTGCTGGCCATCACCCACGCCGCAAACTGAGCCTGAACGGGAGGAAACCATGGAAGAGCAAAAGAGAAACCCCGCTCAGGGCCTGTCTGAGAGCGAGCAGGTGCAGGTGCGCCGCCAGAAGCTGGCCGACCTGCAGGCTGCCGGAAACGACCCCTTCACCCTGACCAAGTTCCCGCAGGACGCATACTCTGCCGACCTGAAGGAAGAGTTCAAGGATCTGCCCAACGAGACCGACAGCGGCAAGCAGGTCGCGCTGGCTGGCCGTATGATGTCCAAGCGCGTGATGGGCAAGGCAAGCTTTGCCCACCTGCGCGATGACAAGGGCGATATCCAGCTGTATGTCCGCCGCGACGAGCTGGGCGAGGAGGCCTACGCCGCCTTCAAGAAGCTGGATGTGGGCGATATCATCGGTGTCAAGGGCGAGGTGTTCCGCACCAAGACCGGCGAGCTGAGCGTTCGTGCCACCGAGCTGACCCTGCTGGCCAAGAGCCTGCGCCCCCTGCCCGAGAAGTTCCACGGCCTGACCGATACCGAGATGCGTTACCGTCAGCGCTATGTGGACCTGATCGCCAACCCCGAGGTGAAGGATACCTTCGTCAAGCGCAGCCAGATCCTGAAGGAGATCCGCGCCTATCTGGACGAGAAGGGCTTCCTGGAGGTGGATACCCCCATCCTGACCCCCTTTGAGATCGGTGCCTCTGCCCGCCCCTTCTACACCCACCACAACAGCCTGAACATGGACATGGTGTTGCGCATTGAGACCGAGCTGTACCTCAAGCGCCTGATCGTGGGCGGCATGGACCGCGTGTACGAGGTTGGCCGCATCTTCCGCAACGAGGGCATGGACCCCAAGCACAACCCCGAATTCACCAGCATCGAGCTGTATCAGGCCTTCACCGATTTCCACGGCATGATGGATCTGGTGGAAGAGCTGTACAAGCGCCTGGCCCTCAAGATCTGCGGCAGCATGGTCATTCCCTATCAGGGCAAGCAGATCGATATGGGTCACTGGGAGCGCCTGACCATGGTGGAGGCTGTCAAGAAGTATTCCGGCGTGGACTTCAACGACTGGAAGTCCGACGAGGATGCCATTGCCTCTGCCAAGGAGCATCATGTGGAGCTGCCCGAGGTTCCCACCAAGGGCGCCATTCTGGCCGAGTTCTTCGATGCCTTTGTTGAGGACAAGCTGATCCAGCCCACCTTCATCTATGATTATCCTGTCGAGATCAGCCCGCTGGCCAAGCGCAAGCCGGATGATCCCGCGTTCACGGAGCGCTTTGAGTACTTCATCGATTGCACCGAGTACGGCAACGCCTTCAGCGAGCTGAACGACCCCATCGACCAGAAGGGCCGCTTTGAGCGTCAGGTCGCCGAGCGCAAGGCCATCGAGCCCGATTGCAAGGCTCAGGTGGATTACGACTACGTCAACGCTCTGGAGTACGGCCTGCCCCCCACGGGCGGCCTGGGCTTCGGCGTGGATCGCCTGGTCATGCTGCTCACCGACAGCGCCTCCATCCGCGATGTTCTGCTGTTCCCCACGATGAAGCCCATCGACCAGTGAACCACAAGAAAATCAACATAGAAACGAAAGATTGTACTTCTGATTTTCTTACAAAAGCTGTGTCATTCCGTTTTGACATCAATTTGACAGCAAAATCCTGAAGAATCACGTCCCGTTATGAAGCGTGACGGATTTCAGACAAAACGCACAAGGCTTGAACAAAGCTGTAAGAGCACTTCTGGAATCATCCGAGAGGTGCTCTTTTTGTTTGCTCCTGCGGCCAACTTCTGTCAGACAGTCACAAAAAACGGAGGATAAGATTATGAAAAACGACTATAAGACCATCAAACCCATGAAAGGAATCCCTGACCAGCTTCGCAAGCTGCGCCGCCAGTTCCTGCGTTACCAGCAGGCAGAGATCGTATACAGCCTTTCTCACAAGAAGCTGCTGGAGCTTGCCAGCGATGCCGGGGCAATCTACCGCTTCGACAGCACGGTACTTATCAACCGGGAGATTTTTGATGCCTATTTGGAACGCTTCCATGAACCTGCAAGAAAAATTACCGTGGAGGAGGTCGAGGACGAATGAGCGGCAGCGTATGGATGTTCTCTGACCAGATCGACGATGAAGATATGGATTTCATGCGGCATGAGTTCGTGACTTATAGCATGGCAAGCGATTATTATGGACTGGGACTGAAACCTGTCACCCGGATGGCACATGAATGTGGGGCTATCTATAAGATTGGCCGGAAGATTCTGATTCGGAGAAGCATTTTTGAAGAGTACCTGCGCCAGCAGAGAAAGATTTGAGGTGTGCGATGGAAAAGTCGAACACTAGATTGCATGATGATAATAATGGGCTGGACTATGTGCTGGTCGGAGATTACTACTTCCCGGCTTTAATTCTGGCAGAGGATTCTCGTCCTGTTAGCTGCTGGGGTAGAATGTACAAACGGTATCTTAAAGAACATTGCCCTGCACGGTATCAGGCTCTCCTGCTGTCTGGCAGATTGAACAGCTATCTGACTGACATTGATGCACAGGCAGAGGGGCGGCTGGAGTTGCTTACCCAGCAAATGGCAGAAAGTGAGGGCGTGAACGAAGAACTGAAAGCTGTAAATCAAATGGAATGGGTGCAGAGGATGAACAGCATCCAGAACCGAGCGGAGGAAGTTATTAAGAACGAATTGATTTTTGTGTAATGCCTAAAGGGGAAGATGCTGAGTTATGCGGTGTTTTCCCCTTTTATGTTTATAAGTTATGATTGCAAATTGATACAGAAGCATAAATTTCAAAATATTTTGAATGTAAAATGGAATATATTTGCATTCTCATTGACGCACTATTGTAAAAGCATTATAATTGTTACATAAAATTCACACAAACTACGCCCTTACAATTGAGCAATAAGGAAAAGTTATGACGAATGACATCGAAGCAACCGTTGCCCTTTGCAAATGCGGAAAAACTCATAAACTCTACGGCGTCCGCTTTGAAAAAGGCAGGCAAGAAGCATTGGAAGTACACATGGGCATTTCCAATCAAAGAATCAACCGCAAAACACGAAGGTTACGATAAGACTTCAATTGTTGGTGTAATTGAGCCGACAAACGATTATCCGGGTTGTCCTTATTGTAAGGCTCAGTCATTCGTAATATGCAGCTGCGGAAGACTGAATTGCGATAATACTTCTGGTCTGGGCGGTCTTTTCACCTGTGAATGGTGCGGAACGACTGGTAAACTCGGTATTTATGATGGTTCTGGTTTTGACAGCAGCGGAGATCGGTAAAAGATTATGAGTATCTTCAACAAACCACAACAGAAACCCATGCCGACTTTTTCTACCAGTCAGACGGTTCTGCCTTCTGCTGCAATCTCCCGGATTGAAAGCGGCAGTCTGGCGGAATTAAACGTTCCCAACCTGATGCTTAAAAAAGGCGAAAAATGCTGCTTTGTAGACAAGAGCTATGAAATGGTTGAAACGACCACAACACGAAATATCCGGAAATCCGGCGGCACCAGTATGCCAAGCGTCTTTTTCAAAGGAGTACGGTATCACATGGGCAGCAGCGAATCTGTCCCTGTGACAGAGACCAAGGTGGATTACATACCGGGATACCTTTATATTACCAACAAACGTATTATTTTCACCTCACAGAAAGGCGGCTTAGAAAAGTCCATTGGTTCTCTTTCCGCATTCCATCCCTATTCCAACGCAATCGGGTTTCAATTTGGACAAAAGGTCATAAACTTTATTCTGCCTCGTGCGGATCTGGCAGTACAGACACTTCAAATTATGACGTAAATCATCGAAAGGGTATTGCAATATGGGAAATCTAAAAGTACATGATAAGCTGGATATTCAAGCTGGTGGACAGGTTGAGGTTCTGGATGAATTTGGTTCTGGTGGTCAGGGTACGGTCTACAAGGTATCGTACAACGGCAAAACCTATGCTCTGAAATGGTATCATCCGGGAGTTTTCAAGGGAAAGGAAAATGACTTCTATAAGAACCTCGAAAACAATATTAGCAATGGTGCGCCAACGGATGCTTTTCTCTGGCCAAAAGCCATTACCAAAGTTTATAACGACCAGTTTGGCTATCTGATGGATGTGCGCCCGTCTGGTTACGAAGAACTGACCAACTTTTTTGTGGGTGGCCGAAAGCAGAAACAGGCGCGTTTCAAAAGTTTCTACGCCCTCTGTACGGCAGCAATCAATATTATCGAAGCCTTCCGTGCTCTGCACAATAATGGATACAGTTATCAGGATATCAACAACGGCAACTTCTTTATCAATCCGGAAAATGGCGATGTGCTGATTTGCGATAATGATAATGTCAGTCCATTCGGAACCAATCTTGGCATTATGGGTAAGCAGCGCTGGATGGCTCCGGAAATTGTTATGGGTAAGAATGACCCGGACAAGAACAGCGACCGGTTCAGTCTGGCAGTGGTATTGTTCCGGCTGTTGTTTATCAATCACCCGTTGGAAGGCCGTTATAGTACACCTCCTTGTATGACAAAAGAATTAGAGCAGAAATATTATGGCAGTGCTCCAATTTTTGTCTATGACCCGACCACTTCGGAAAATCGTCCGATTCCGGGAACCGACCACAATCTGAAGCTGTTCTGGAACGTTTATCCAGACTATGTAAAAGATGCTTTTATCCGTGCATTCAGTCATGATGTGATGATGAAGCAAAAGCCACGCATTCTGGAAAAAGAGTGGATGGATATTTTTATCCGCCTGCGCACGGAAATTGGCCGCTGCCCATACTGCGGTCAGGAAACATTTTATACATTCAAGGGCAGCCACGATATTCCCTGCATGGAATGCGGCAAAAAGATTCCCATTACAAATGCTCTGCAAATCAAAAATCAGATTCTGCCTATCTTCCCCGGCTTGAAAATCAGTTTGTGGACAGTGGACAGCTCTCTGGAAGATATCCGCACACAGGTAGCCGAAGTAGTGAAGAATCCGAAAGATCCGAGACTACTTGGCCTCCGAAACCTCAGCCAGCGCACTTGGAGCGTAAATCTGCCAGATGGTTCTCAGCGTCCCCTGCCACCACAGCAAGTTGTACCCGTTCGCGCTGGATTTGAAATCCATTTCCTTGGTGGAACGAATGATTCTGGAATTATCAAGTAAAAGAGAAAGGTGAAGAAAAATGTCTCTGTTGGATAACGTAGCACCTGCCCCTCGAAAAGTCATGACGCTGTTTTATGTGGTCGATACCTCCGGCAGTATGTGCGGAAGCAAAATCGGCAGCGTCAACAGCGCAATGGAGGAAGCCATTACCAGTGATTTGCCGGAGATCAGCGCAGCAAACGATGATGCTGAAATCAAAGTGGCCATCATGCAGTTCAGCAGTGGTTGTTCGTGGATCACTCCGCAGAGTGGTCCTATTGCTATTGGAGATGTGATCTGGAACGATCTGAATGCAGGCGGCGTGACCGATTTGGGCGCAGCCTGTAAGGAACTGGATAAAAAACTCTCTCGCAATGAGTATTTGAACAGCCAGACAGGAGCGTATGCTCCGGTCATTCTGCTGTTCAGTGATGGCGGCCCCACGGACAACTGGGAAAAGGAATTAAAACAGCTGAAGCTGAACAACTGGTTCAAACACGCTATTAAAATTGCCATTGCCATCGGTGACGATGCAGATAAGACGGTTCTGGCCGAGTTTACCGGAACGATTGAGTCTGTCATTACGGTCAATGATAAGCACACGCTGAAAGCTCTGATTCGCAAGGTCAGTGTCCGCGCATCGGAGTTCCAGAGTCACAGCAAGCAATCCGGTGATACGACCTCCAGTGCCGAGGATGATAGTGCCAAAATTGCACAGGATGCCGTCAATGAGATTAAGCAGGATGCTTCTCAGAACAGCCCTGTTTCTGGTGGTGACTCTGGTGCCATTGATGTTTCACTGGATCAGGATTGGGGCAACTGGTAAAAGCTGATTCTCGGTGGGAGGTCAAATTATGGCTGAATATTACCAGTTCGCTCATTCTGTACAAGGCTATAACCATATTAAAGCAAACAAGGTTTGTCAGGATGCATCCGGTGAGTGCCACTTTGAAGATGTAAGCATTATTGCTGTGGCAGACGGTCACGGCAGCGATAACTATATTCGCACAGACCGTGGCAGTAAATTTGCGGTTTCTGCGGCTTTGACAGCTATCAAGGCCTTTGTACAGGAAGCGCGGGAAAATCATCTGTCCACTGTTCCTGATTCTGAAACCGAATTGATTCAGGTTTCCAAAAATATTCTTGCTCGGTGGTATACGCAGGTAGAAAATGATGTTGCCTGTGAACCATTCCAGCCGGAAGAACTGGCAAAAGTATCAGAGAAATATAAGCAACGGTACGCTTCCGGGCAATATAATGCCAAGGCTTATGGAACGACCCTGATTGCAGTCTGTATGACCAGCGAGGGTTGGTTTGGCATCCACATTGGAGATGGGAAATGTGTTGAACTTCTGGAAAATGGAACGCTTTGCGAGCCTATCCCATGGGATGAAGCTTGTGAACAGAATATTACCACCAGTATTTGTGACAGCGATGCAATTGAAGAATTTCGTTATGTAATTCAAAAGGATTTCCCTGCTGCAATTTTTATCGGAAGTGATGGCATTGATGACAGCTATTCCTCTGAGATGGAATTGCATGAACTGTATCGAAACATTTTCATTGTCTTTGCAGAACATAGTACAGAAGTTGGTAACAATGAAGTCCGTGACTACTTGCCAAAAATCACCAGACGGGGCAGCGGTGATGATGTTTCCATTGCAGGCATTATTCGCACGGATCTTTCTGAAGGTTCAGTTGCTAAAATTAGGCTGTGCGGCGAAGAAATCCGGCTGAAAGCCCAATTAGAAAAGGCAGAGCGCACCCATCGATCCGCCATCGAGAAGAGAAACTATATCGAAAACAACATGAAGCGAAACCGGACGGAACTTCAGAAACTGACGGAACGTCTGCTGGATGCTGAAGCTGGTCTAAAAGCATCGGAGGTCGCTCTTTATAAGGCGCAGGCTGAATGGAAGTCACTGCAAGCCAGACTGAACGCACTGGAACGCGATACCTTGGGGAATGTTGCAATACAGGCTGAGAATGTAGTTGTACCCGATTCCGATGCGAAAGACTTGATTTCCATTCAGGATGCGGCAAAATCGGAAGTAATGCAGGAAACTCAAGGGATTTCACATTGATTCGTCAAAAGGTCTTCGCCAGATGTGGCGTGGGCCTTTTTGTGTTGTGTGTGAGGAAAGATCATGACCGAATTTGGAAGATATCTGAAACAGTGTCCACCGGCACTCAAAGATAAAACCCGAACATTAAGTTTGCTAAAAGATGCTCTGAAGAATGACTTGCCGAAGTTTCGCGTATTGCAAGCAGCCTATGAACTTGGAATACTAGAAGCCATCCAACGCAGCAATCCGATTTCAACAGATGATAGGTTGAAAATCACGACAGGTCTTGTCAGCCAGTATGCCATGCTGGAAAACGCAGCTAAGAATGCTATTGATTATTGGCAAGACAGCGTTGATGCAGATATTCTTTATCGTGCACTTAATGATGCTGACGAGTGCAGAGAATCTCGCATAAATTCCGCTGAATCTACTGCACGACCTGCAATTCCGATAAAGCCACAACAGAATCCAGCTGAAAATCTGCTCAAGATCGAATCAATTTCGCAGGATTCTATTCGCATGGGCATTCGGCTTCAATGGGAAAAACAATCGGAAATCGAATGCTATGAAATCTGGCGGGCAAAAGAATCAGAGCAACCTGTCAAAATCAAGGAAGGTTCTTTCCCTATTCCACGGTATCAGGATTACGATGTGGAAGCTAACTGCTGCTATACTTATGCAATCCGGGGATTGAATGAATCTGGAAAAGATATTGCACATTCCGCAGATATTCAGCTGATTGCCCCAAGCAAGCCACCTGTATTTCAAATTCGAGAGTTGCAGTTTACCTTTTCTGGCCTCCAACTCAAATGGAGTATGCTTTTTGAAGCAGAAAAATATATTGTCCAGAAATACTCGGATGTCTATGGATGGACAACTCTTGCGGAGCTTCCTGTGGAGCAGACCATGTATCTGGATGCTGCCGCTCAGGGTGGAAAGACAATTAAATATAAAATCCGGTGTGTCTGTAAAAATGGCACCGCGATAGAAACCGCTGAAATTGAATTGAATTTATAAAGGAGCCAGACTACTATGAGTCTAAACCTGTTGGTGTCAATTATAATTTATGCACTCATGGCGTTTTTTGTTGGATGTGGATTCTACCATATTGTCAATCTATCAAAATATCAGAAAGACTTTGCATTAATAGGGAAAAGAATTAAAACCGATGCCCAGGCTGTTATTGATTTACAGGAGTATCTTGACGGAACGACTAGCGAGCAAAACAAATTATTTCAGTCTGATAAATTAAACGCCAAACTTGAAGAGTATCGAGCTGCGTATCAGCGAACAAAAAGCACTAGTTTTGCGGCTCCTTTTGTCGATATTACAGATTTCTTTAACGGGGAATTCTTAGACGAATTGGGACACACCGGATTCTGTGAATTGGTTCCCGGAACTATGACTGGCCTTGGAATTTTAGGAACCTTTGTTGGCTTAGTTCTCGGTGTTGGTGGATTTGACACATCCACTACAGATGCTGTTATGGTTAGTATCACCCACCTTCTTGGTGGCATGAGTACAGCTTTTTTGACAAGTATTGTTGGTGTGCTACTATCTCTTGCGTTTTCACATATCTATAAAAAGTACGTCGACAGCACAAATCAAAGCCTTGAAGATTTTGTAACTGCATTCCATGACAAGAATCTAGATGGCTCTTCCAGTAATGCCGAAAACCAGCTTTTGGGTTACCAACAGCAGCAGACCGAGTTGATGAAAAACTTTGCTACCGTCGTTTCGGAAGCTGTCAGCACCTCTATCGCTAATACCATGCGTACCGAGCTGGTTCCGATTTTCGATGAAATGAAGTCTACTGTTAAAGAGTTCAGCGAAATTGCAAGCCAGCAGCAGAAAGATGGCCTAAATCAGGTCGTGCAGGAATTTATTCGCTGCATGAACGAATCCCTGCGTGGGCAGTTTGATGAACTGGCCGCAACGATTCAGAAAACTTGCGAATGGCAGAAAGCGTCCACCGAGCAAATGCAAAAAATTGTGGATAGCATTTGCGATACATCGAACGAAATTGAAAAAGTCAATGCCGTTTCCCATCAGACCGTTGAAGAAATGAACGGTTTTGTCACGCTTCTGAAGGAGTATCAGGAAAAACTCCATTCTGAAGCAGAACTCATTCAGCAGCAGATTGCAAACAGCAATGAAATCAGCGAACGACAAGCCAATTATTTGGATAAATTGGTGGAAAGCGAAAGCCGTGTTGCTGATTTGGCAGACAACGTGAAAAAAGAAGCGGATGCTGCACAGCAGGCCGTTGATATGCTGTCGGACCATTGCAAAGACCAGATCAGTGGTATTGTGGATGCTGCCAAGCAAGATATGGACGCTCTGGCCGCATCTACAAAGGTTTTGACAGAGGCTAGCCATTCGCAGATGGAAACGCTGGCACAGACTGCTGAAAGCGAAATGCAGTTGCTGTCCAACACTGCCGCCCAACTGAGCGAAGAAAACCACAAACAGCTGATGGAACTGACGAAGGCATCCTCTGAGCAGATGTCCGTGATTTCTGAGGCTGCAAATAATGTGATGCAAAATAGCAAGCAGCAGATTGAGGAAGCAATCAAGGCAACACAGGCACAGTCGGATGCTTTGATGCAGGCTACCAATGACTTCTCCGACTTTGTACAACAAGAGCACAAAAAATTGGTGGAAGCTGTGGATAAAGAGGTGTCTGGTCTGTCCAATTTTGCAGGTCAGACTACAAGCGAAATTCAGTCTGCGACCGCTGGCATGGAGAACGCGGCAAAGCTGCTGGATAAGAATCTGGATGATGTACTTGATCGCACCTTTACGTCGTTCGACAGCAGCCTGACCGATATTTCGCAGCACCTGAGCGGCACCATTGCCGATGTGCGCGATACTACTGAGGCCCTGCCGCACGTTATCCGTGAATCTACGAAGCAGTATGAAGCGGTTCTCGCTAAACTGACCAGCCAGACTCAGAGTTATCTGGATGCAATGGAAAAGTTGACCGCACTGGTTGAGCAAAAGGCTCCTGCTGTGGCTAATGAAGAAGGGAATCGTCAATGAGACGCTATACCAAACGAAATAAAAACGGCGAAAAGCTGAATTTCTGGCTTTCCTACTCTGACATGATGGCGGCACTGCTGCTGGTCTTTATTCTGATCCTGTCCTGTACCCTGCTGGAAACCCGCGCAACCTATGAAGCGAAACAGGCCGAGCTGGAAGAAAAAGAACAGATTATTCTGAATCAGCAGTCGCAAATTGATACGATTGTGGGTGTTCGTGGAGATCTGATTGATGCCCTGAGCAAAGAGTTCTCTGGTAACGACCTTTCCGTCAAGGTGGATGCACAGTCTGGTGCAATCACTTTTGATTCAACGCTGCTCTTTGGCTACAACGATGATAAACTCCAGGATTCCGGCAAGACTTTTCTGGCAGAGTTTTTGCCGAAATACTTTTCTGTTCTGCTGGGCAAGGACTTTTCACCGTATGTCGCTGAAATTATCATTGAGGGACATACCGACACAGATGGCGGTTATATGTACAACCTTCAATTGTCGCAGAACCGTGCATTTGCCGTCGTGTCCTACTGTCTGGATGAAAATAACCATTTTCTTTCGGACAGCCAGTTGGAAGAGCTGCGCGTTTTGCTGACCGCAAATGGACGCTCGTGGAGTGCGCCTATTTATGCAGCGGACGGAACGGTTGATATGCAGGCATCCCGCCGTGTGGAAATCAAGTTCCGCTTAAAGGATGAGGAAATGATAAATCAGATTGCCGAAATGCTTGAGGAAACAAAATGAAAACAAGCTATAAGCCTTCTAAACTTCCGGCTATTGCTGCGCAGGTGCGGAAAGAACATCCTACAAGTTCTGAAATCAAGAATTATCAGCTTGATAATAGCTTCTTAGACGAAGTGCGCCAGTGGGCTAAACTACCCAAAGAAGATGTAGATGGAGAAGCCATTACCATTCCAATTCGCAAAGTGCGGCTGCTGGCAAATTATGTGCCAGCAAACTCTCTGCATCTTCCGCTTCTCAACCTGACAAGGATTTTATTTCTGCGCGCAAATGAAGAAATCGCACGGTCGCTCTTTATTCTCTGGCAGGATTATTTCACGAATCAAGATCTATGCTATCTCCTTTATCGTATCGTACAGGACAAGCCTGAACTGGTAAAGAAAATCGTTTCCAACACCAAACTGGAAAACACCACTATGATGCAGTGGTTTCCCAGTAAAAATATCCCCTATGCAGTCGGCAGAGAGTGTATGCGTTGGCAAAAATCTGACCGCATCCGTTTTTCTGACCGCCTGATGACGTTGGGAATCATGCCATCCACTCGGCTAGGACAGCTTTGTATTCAGGAATACCTTACTTTCTGTGATCGAACAGGCTATCTTGAAATTTCTGACCGGGATATGCTGCCTGCTTTGAAGAAGTATTCTCCGGATTCTATAAAGCTGTTCCTGAAGAATATCTTGACAGAACTGAAAGTTGAGGACTTTCAGAGATACTACCAGTGTGGCTCCTATCTTCGCAATATTTATACCAGCGATGCAGGAACGCTAAAGTATAAGAATTTCTTTTCCGGTTTCACGCCTGAGCAGGAACTCAAGTATCACCGCTGGCTGAATTATATTCTGATTCGAGAGAGCTTCTCCAAAAACAGCAATGATGAACGTCTGCAATTCTGGAGCCAATATGTTCCATATAGTACAGATGCTTATCGTGTATCTGCAAGCGAATGCCTTGTAATCGAATTTGAAATGTATAGCATTATTGAGTTTACTACGAAAACCATGGGGCCGTTATATATTTATCGCAAAGATATTTTTGAAAAATTTGTCAAGAAATATCTTAAACGCATGAATAATACGGAACTGCGGCACAGCTTGTACAATGAACTATTGCAGTACGCCACGGAAAGAATTATCCATCACGATAATTGGCAGTATAAGACCAGTCGTTATCTGATGGCGCACAGTATTATATCCTAAATATTTGATGATTGCTCTCAATTGTCTGTTGTTTTACAGGATTTATGCCTAAGGCTCAAAATTGAACAATTAAGATTTCATTATGGAGGCTTTCCTAAACTTAGGAAACATCGGCCAAGATAACAGAGATCATTATTCAGGAGGATATATGGGACTGGATGACTACAATATTGAATCTAAAATCATATTGAGCCGTTTTTACAATAGAGTTAAGAAAAAGGCAAGGGGATCACGATGCTTATTATGTGGAAAGAAAACAGATGGATTTTGCAAATCACATTCAGTTCCACAATTTTCGCTCAAATATATCGCTGAAAGTGGAATGGTATTTCATCCGTCCATCTTTATGGATATCGAATCGCTTGATGTTGAAAAAGGAGTAATGAACTCTGGCATTTTTCAAAGAATTTGCCGTGAATGTGATGGACGTTTTTTCAGGATTATGAAAATGAGCGTAATCTTCAGAAACATCTAACTGACAAGATTTTGGCTGAAATTTGTATAAAAAATGTTTTATACACCTTAGATGAAAAGATAGAAGAGAAAGCATTCTACTCGGAAATCATCAAAGAAATTGAGTTTAAGGCCGATTATGGTTATATTGAAAAAAGTGTCAACAATGCAATAAAGAAGTTTGAAGATGAACTTTGTTTCTATAAAAGCATTCTTCAATCTCCATCAGAGAACCCTTTTCGTATTATTTTTTATGAGGTGCTTCCATATAGAGTTCCCTTAGCGGCGCAATGTTTATTATCTCCGTCACATGATCTTTGGAATAACGAAATAAACGATTTAGCAGAAATTCACTCTGATAAGTTGCAGATTTTGCATTTGCTTGTTCTTCCTTTGAAAAGCACGAGTGTCATATTGCTTTTTTACCATAGTAAAGATGCGGTATACAGACAGCTTCAAAATCAATTTAACATTCTTTCGTATGAAAAGAAACTACAATATATCAACTATCTTATCTTTGCATACAGTTCCAATTACTTTATATCAAAAAGTATATCGTCTGAAATTCTCCAAAGCAAAAAATTACATGCGCTGGCTAAAGAGATTGATGGACGACCCAATTGGGGACAGATTACAATTGAAGATTTGATTTTTCATTCTTATATTCCAATAGAAATGGATGAAATTCCAAATTTTCTGACTAAGGAATTGGCAGCGGATTAATAAAGCAGACTAAAAAATCTATGAATTTAAATATTATCCTAATAAAATATCCACAGTGCTTGGAAAGTCGTGCAAAGCTATCCGCCATCCTGCGCGACTTGTACCCCAGCGAACGCCGAGAAATCAATATTGTTTTGGATATATCAAGGAACTCCCAATATCGACAATAACAGAATCACAGAAAAGCGTTGCATGATGGATTACTTTATTCTCGTGATTAACAAGGATGAACACATAACTTCATCTGAGTTCGCGTTAAACTACGATGGTGCTCGTTCGGATTGTGGAATGAAGGTGGACCTTTATAGCCTTTGCGGAAAATTAACGCGTGCAGCTTCCGATTACTATCACAGTAATAAAGAACTCTTCGAATTTTTTCAGTATCAGTTAATACAATAATACAGTCTCACCCAAGAGCGGCAAAGTTTCATTGCGAACTTTGCCGTTTTCCTTTTGCTCCAAATTTGTGAAATTTCCAAAACTGTATTCCAAAACAGCTCTGCGGATTCCTATTAGTGTAGGGGCTTTCAAAATCTTTTGTAAAACAGCTTTTCTCTGGTTCTATAAGTGGAAAATGAACAAAATCTATATTCTAAAATTAGTCAATTCAACAAAATTTTCAAAACTGTATTTCAAAATAGCCCTATAGATTCATATTGGTGTAAGAAGTTTTCCAAGCGAAATTTGAAAATTAGGTTGCCAAACACCCATTTTAGAATGCTATAGGTATAGGGACACGTTAGAATAGTGAATTTTCTTTGAACTTTCGCAAGACCCGGTTTAAAAACGCCCCTTTAAGTTTGTATAGGGTGTAGGGACTACTTTCAGAAACGAACCCCTTTGCATTTTGGAAAGTCCACAACTTCTTACAAAACAACATTGTACCTTGACAACAACATGATCGGCTGCAAGCCACTATGCTTTTTCGGAGAAGCGCCGCCACGACAAGAGCGCACCAAGAAGAAGCCATACGCCGGAGGAAATCGGGCAGGAACAGCTTGCGGGCAGACCGACACCGAAGAAGAACCGGGCAAGCTGGCAGAGAGGACTTCGCAAAGTTTTGTCTGTCAGGTTGTTCGGCGCAAGAGTGCAGAGAGGTGCGGGTCGCCTGCGGCGACCTCAAAAGGCCACTGGCCTTTTGAAGCACCGACCGAGCCGACAGGCGAGACCGGCTCTTTGCGCGGGTCAAGGGCGGCAGCCTTGCCCAGTGGATGTGATGCTGTGCGTCATATCCTACTGGGTATTATCTGGCGCATAGCAGGCGGCAGATTTGCAGCTTCGCTGCACCGCGTTGCCCCTACCCCGCGCACGGCGCTCTCTGCGTGACCCCAGAAAGGAGAGATGGTCGCTGAAACTGACCCGACACAATGGCCGCGCCGGAAAGCACGGCACTTATAACCCAAAGCACAATGACCGCAGTTTTGAAATTACCAACAGCGAGCATATCGACCCGGAACGTGTCCAGCAAAACATCTATTGGGATTGCTACAACGGCATCCGTTCTGCCTTGCAGCCCAAAGATGTGGATAGTCTGGCTGACACCTTTGAAGAAGTCGAAAAGCTCTACTACAAACTCCATTACACCAACTTCACCGAAAGACAGAATGAGCGCAACGCCAAAATCCGGCACACGGAACGAAACCGCTCCACCGAAGATTTGCTTGTCAGCAAGAAAACCTGCCCTGAAGAAAGCATCTATCAGCTTGGAACATTGGAAAGCCACGCTTCCCCGAAAGAGCTTTTTCAAATCGCCACAGAATTCATGGACAAGTTCCATGAGCGCTTTGGCAAGCACGTTCACATTCTGGATTGGGCGTTACATCTGGATGAGGGAACGCCGCACATCCACGAACGGCATGTGTTCGATTGCGAGAACAAATACGGCGAAACCGCACCCCAGCAAGAAAAGGCGTTGGAAGCACTTGGCTTTGAACTACCAAAGCCGGACAAGCCCCTTGGCCGTTATAACAACCGCAAGATCACATTCGATGCAGCCTGCCGCACGATGCTATTCGAGATTGCCAAACACCATGGTCTGGAACTGGACGAAGTGCCGGAATACGGCGGACGGGCTTATCTGGAAAAGCAGGACTATATCATGGCAAAGCAAAAAGAACAACTTGCTCAACAGGAAAAAGCCGTACAGGAACAGACCGCTCAGCTTGAAAATTTGAAACAAGAGAATGAGAAAGCACATCATCAGCAGGTTCGCCGTACAACCTATCAGTCCCTAGCACTTCTGAGCAACGATAAAAAAATTCAAAAGCAGGAAAAACAGTTAAGTGAACTTTCTCAGAAGATTGAAGATACCGAGAACTTGTTGGATGAGATTTCTGCGGTTGCCTACGACAAAGCTGTGGCTGTTGTTTCAGAAAACGCTGTGAACGATGCTTTGAAAGCAAGCACAGAACAGGTCGATATATATTTGGACTGGCTGAAAGAGCCGGGGCGAACGGCAAGCAAGGAAACATTGGACTACACCACATATCAAATCACAACGCTGCGAAAAAATATTATTGCAGCAGTAAACAGGATTACCGCAAGATTGACAACTGTCCTTATAAAGCCGGAAATCAAAAAACCTGCCATCGAGCAAATCAAAGAAAATACTCGTCCGTCTGTTCTACAAAAGCTGCATCGGCGGCAGGAAGAAATCAATCAGCGTGAGCAGACATACACCAAACCAAAGAAGCGCAGTCATGGCATAGAACTGTAAAGGAGGCCAACTTTCAAGAACAACAATTTATTTGAAATCGTAAAGCTGAATATCACCACCCGGCAGGCCGCAGAAGCCTATGGTTTTCGTCCAAACCGCAGCAGCATGATTTGCTGTCCATTCCATGCAGACCGCAATCCCAGCATGAAAGTGGATTTTCGGTTTCACTGCTTTGGCTGTGGAGCGGATGGCGATGTGATAGACTTCACCGCAAAACTGTTTCAACTTTCTTTGCGGCAGGCGGCTGAAAAGCTGGCTGCAGATTTTGGACTTTCTGCAACAGATAATTTTCAACCACTTCCCTGCAAGCCGGTGGAAAAACCGCTAAGTCCGAAAGAGCAATTCTACAAAATCCTGTGTGGCTATCGTTCTCTACTGGCAAATTGGCGCATGGCCTATGCACCCAAAAATCCAGAAGCATCCCTGCATCCTTGTTTTGTAGCAAGTCTACACTATGCAGACCGTGTGCAATATCTGCTGGATATTCTTTTGCGGGGAAGTCCAAATGAAAAGCAACAACTATTGAACGGAAAGGAAGTGACCGCCCTTGGAAAAGCAATCGAACGATGCAAGGAAACCGAAGATGCAGCATAGTGCACCCGCCCGAAACTGGGTGGGTGACAACGGGAAAATCATCGAACCATTGTTTGCAGATTACTTTTTGAGCCTGCACCCCATGCGCTGCTTTCAAGGCAGATTGTTCACGGTGGATGGCATGATCGAGGATGAAGCCCCATTGAAAAAGGAAATCTATGAGCAAGTCCGCTATTACGCTACCACCAGCGTAGCACGACGTATTGAACATATCATGCAGGCCATCAAGCTGGCCTGTGCATCCGAGTCGCCGGAGATTCAGACAGACCGCATCCATGTCCGAAACGGCACATACTTTGTGGACGGTCACTTTACCCCTGAAAAAGAATACTGCATGAACCGACTGCCCATCTCCTATGTGCCAGAAGCACCAGCACCGACACGCTGGCTGCAATTCTTGAACGAACTGCTATACGAAGAAGATATTCCGGCCTTACAAGAATACATTGGCTATTGCCTGCTGCCTGTTACCAAAGCGCAGAAAATGCTGCTGATGGTCGGCAAGGGCGGCGAGGGAAAATCCAGAATCGGGCTGATCCTGCGAGAATTGTTCGGCAACAGTATGTACACAGGCAGTCTGCAAAAGGTAGAAACCAACCGCTTTGCCCGTGCAGACTTGGAGTACAAGCTGCTTCTGGTAGACGATGACATGAAAACTGAGGCCCTGCCGCAGACCAACAACATCAAGACCCTTGTTACACTGGAAGATAAAATCGACATTGAGCGCAAAGGACAGCAGAGTGTGCAGGGTACGCTGTATGTTCGGTTTGCCTGCTTCGGAAATGGCAGCTTACACGCACTCTATGACAAGTCTAACGGTTTCTATCGCCGCCAGTTGTTGCTCACCACTAAGGAAAAACCTGTTGGCCGGGTGGACGATCCTTTCCTCATCGATAAGATGCGGAATGAAAAAGAGGGCATTCTGCTTTGGGCATTGGAGGGGCTGCATCGGCTGATTCAAAACAATTACCAATTTACTATCAGCGAACGCACCGCCGCGAATCTGAAAGAAGCGATGGAGCAGGGCAACAACATTCTGGGCTTTCTCAAATCTGAGGGCTACTTTGAAATTCGGCAGGGGGCCAAGTGCAAATCCACGGATTTCTATAAGGTCTATGAACGATGGTGTCTGGACAATCTGGAAAAGCCACTGGCCGCATCCACCTTTATCCACCATCTGAAAGACAATCAGAAAAGTCTGGGCATTGTCTATGATGATAAGTGCATCGGCACAAACCGGGGCTTTCACAATGTAGCCGTTGACCTGTTTTTACCCGTTGATGTTCCAAGTCCGTGGGATTAAAAATAAGAATCAACTTGAAAAAGCCCTGCTCAGCCTGCTCAGCCTGCTCACAGTGTGCAAAAAGTGCAGGATAAGCAGAGTGAGCAGGCAATTTTGAACTTACATCAAAAATAAAACATGGAGGGTTTTGCTTATGGGTTACGCCCGAAAGGACGTTGAAAGAACAAAAATGAACGCGAAAAAGTTTGTCCGCTATCAGGAAGGGGCTGAAAAATACAGTCTTGGTCTGACAAAATTTCAGGAGTTAGCAAAGGAAGCTAAAGCCGTTTATAAAATCGACAAGGTGGCGTTGGTCAACTGTGAGATTTTCGAGCGGTATCTGGAAACCTTCCGCATTGCATAAAAATAGGCCGGAGGAAAATCCCCCGGCCCCAGACCGCCCACAGTGTTGCGCTGCAGAGCAGCTCGTGGGAGAAGTCACCTTTATTCTATGCAAAATTAGAGCTTTTCTTTCCAGTCATCCCGGAAGCCGTAATAATCCATTCGCACAAACGGATATTTTTCCGTCAGAGCAATGACGGCTTCCTTCATTTCCGCAAAGTTCTCAGCAGGCAGAAGCCTTCTCATGACGAGGAAGAACCCAAAGAAATGCGCGTTATCCATCGTGCCATCCTCGCGGCGGATCAGCAACGCCTGTTCTTTCTTGTTGAGGGAAGGTTTTTGCTCAAAGAGACGATTGTAAATGCGACTTCCATGTGCGCAGAGATTGCGGATAATCGTCATGCTGTGCATATACTGCCCCAGAATTTCCGGGCCGCGATTCATGGTAAGCCCGAACCGATGGGCAATTGTTTCTTTGAGCGGACGTTCGGAAATGGAATACAGGAAAGAAATGTCGGAGATCGTCAGCAAATCAACGTAGGCCCAGAGCGGAATCTCTTGGTGCAGGTCGTTGATGAAGTGCTTTAAGTAGGCTTCGTGGGCCAGCCGCTGCCGCTTCTGCTGGTTGGCTTTGTCGACGATTTCCTTATGTTTTGCTTGATTGGAGAAATTTGAGGCATCCAGATAGCCCAGCGGCCCATACACTTTTGTAAATTCATAGGCATAGATGGACTTCATCTGCACCTCAATGGTTTCGATATGGTGCAGGATGATATGACGGAACTCATGGTCGAAATTGTAAATGTCTTCGATATTTTGGAACGTGGCAGACTTCGCAAAAACATCGTTCTTGCGGAGCGTCAGAGAATAGCCGCTGACACGGTAATAATTGTTCCGCAGCAGAAAATCCTTTGCTTCGGCTTCATCCTCGATGGTAAGGCCGCGTGAACGAAGAATCTCGATTTGTTCGTCTATCGTTTTGAAGTCCTTGTCTGCCATGAAAAATCTCCTTTATAAGCAAAACGCCCCCAAGTGTGCATACGCTATGCGCAGAGGCCTGGGGGAGTTGTTACCATTATAATAGCAAATCAAGGACGAAATGTCAATGAGCAGAGTGTGAACTTTCGATTTTTCGTAAAAATTTTCAAGAAGGGCTTTTTACAGCTTGACTTCCTGTCACACGGAAAGTATACTGGTACTGTGGAGGTATGAGAGCAGCTATGGCAAAGATGGGACGACCAAAATCCGAAAATGCAAAAAAGAAAACCTTGAGCATTCGGGTGGAGGATGCTCTGTATGAACGTATCTGCACTTATGCCGAACAACATCAACTGACTGTAACAGAAGTTGTCTTGCAGGGGCTGGACAAAGTTTTGTCCGACTTTGAATAGTATCAAGCCCTTCTTCTTTCGGGAAGGAGAATTGATATGGCAACGACACGAAAAGACCTGCGGGGGCGTACCCTGCGAAAAGGTGAGATGCAGCGCAGCTCCGATAAGCGATATGCGTATTCTTACACGGACCCGCTGGGGCGGCGCAAATACATCTACGCAAATGACCTTGTGACCCTTCGGGAGAAGGAAGCACGGTTCACCAAAGACCAGATGGACGGTCTGGATATTTACGTTGCAGGCAAAGCAACGGTCAACTTTGTGTTTGACCGCTACATGAGCCTAAAAACGAATCTACGCCAGACCACCCGGAGCAACTATCTTTATATGTATGACCGCTTCATCCGCGATACCTTCGGCAAGAAGAAAATTGCAGAGATTCGGTATTCGGATGTGCTGCAATTCTACAATTACCTGTTGGATAAGCAGGGCTTGCAGACGAACACGCTCGAAAGCGTTCATACGCTGCTACATCCCACCTTTCAGCTGGCGGTTCGGGATGAGATCGTCCGCAAGAATCCCACAGATGGTGTGATGGCAGAAATCAAGAAAAGTTCCGAGCAGACCACTGGTGTGCGTCATGCCCTGACGATTCCGCAGCAGCGGGCGTTCATGGAACATATCGCCAATCACCCGGTCTTCTGCCACTGGTGGCCGTTGTTCACGGTACTGCTGGGAACAGGCTGCCGCATTGGTGAAGCGTTGGGCTTGCGCTGGGATGATTTGGACTATGAGCGGCGCACTATCAGTATCAATCACAGTCTGGTCTATTACCCGGTGGGCGAAAGCTGCAATTCTGTTCTGCACATCTCGAAACCTAAAACGGAAGCAGGCGTTCGGACGATCCCTATGTTTGATACTGTGAAGGATGCCTTTGAAATGCTGCATGAGGAGCAGAAAGAATCCGGCTGGAACGATGTGGAGATTGATGGTATGACAGGCTTCATCTTCTGCAATCGTTTTGGTAACGTCCCGAATCCGCAATCTGTGAACCGCGCCATCAAGCGCATTATTGCAGACTACAACGCAGGCGAGGAAGTAGAAGCAAAGAAGCAGCATCGCGAAGCGGTTCTGCTGCCGGACTTTTCGGCACATCATCTGCGACACACGTTCTGCACAAGGCTTTGCGAAAAAGAGACCAACCTGAAGGTCATCCAATCGGTCATGGGGCATAAGGATATTCAGACCACGATGGACATTTATGCCGAGGCGACCGAGGAGAAAAAACAGGAATCATTTGAGCGTTTGGCTGCTACACTGGATATTTTTTGATAGCAAAAGAGGGCTCTTACTGAGCATTTTGTCTGACAGCAAAATTCTTCCAAGGACAGCAAATTGACAGCAAAACTACGAGAATGACGGCGAATCACGAAGGATTATAAATACCGGGAATGCAAGTAAAAACGCGATTGTGAAGCATCACGAAGCATTGTAAGCTGGTTCTGGAAAGTATCCCCACGATGAAGCCGATTGAGCAGTAAAATGCAAAATTAAAACACAGATACGATGGAATTTTGAATGGATTTCAAACGGCATCTGCGGTAATACACCACAACTACACCAATTTTGGGACGTTTTCCCGAAAAAGAGCCTTACAAAGCGGTGTTGTGTAAGAATCGAATAAGCGGTTGGTGTAGTAGGTACACTGAACCCAAATACGACAAAGGCAGGTACACTGTGGAAACATGGTGTACCTGCCTTTTTTATCTGGGATACAGAGAATCAATGATTGACAAAGGCAATGGCTGCGGCACAAAATAACGTGTCGTAGCCATTTCTTGCTTTTGTAATACCTTGGAAAATGAATGCACAGCCGATCAGACTTTTGGCCGTAAACAGCTCATGCAGGATGAAGAAAGCCAGACTTCTTACAAATGCTGTTTTCAAAAGCCTTGTGTGCGTATAGCCACTTTTCTGCCCAATTTCCGCCGCACAGTGTCAGTGCTCCGATGCCAAGCCCCAGAATCACAGCCCCCAGTATATCACTGGGGAAGTGCACATAAAGGTACAACCGTGAAAAGGCGATGAGTATCGCCAGCGGAATCGCAATGAGGCCAAATCGTCTATCCGCTGCGGTCAGGATCGTTGCACCGATAACAGAGGCCAGCGTATGACCGGATGGGAACGAGTAGTCGTTCGGGACAGCGATCAGAAGCGGTACGCTTTGATCCAGCCAACAGGGGCGCGGGCGGGCAATCAGATGCTTCAGGAATACATTGCCGACCAGACCCCCCATGGCAAGACCTGCCAGCATAATAATCCCGTACTTCCGGTATTTCTTTGTGCAGAGCAGCCCACCTGCTGCCAAGATCCAGACGGCACCACTGTTTCCCAGCATTGTGATCTTTGGCATCAGCATATCCAGCAGCGGGCAGGTCAGAAACGCCCGGATCTCATGTAAAGATCGTCCAGTCCAGTCTCACTTGTTTCCACCATCCTTTTTCTCCATGGTTTTCTTCAAGCCTTCCAGTGCGAATAGCAGCACGATTCCCAGCAAAAATGCAGGAATCTGAAAATTCGTGAAACTCAGCGGCGGCAGAGGAGTGTCCAGACTGGCCGGGCCGTTTGCGATGGCATAAAGTGAGCCCAGCATCAGTCCCAAAACCAACCAGACCATAGCACTGCGGTGATTCTGCAAGGCGGTGCGGATAGCGCGGATGGACAGTCCGATGCCTGTCAGCACTCCCAGCCCCAGTGCGCACAGTCCCGGAATGACAACAAGCTGCAAGCCGAGCAGGCTGTGAACAGCCTGAATGGTAGGCAGATAGACACCGGCGATCAGCAGGACAGATGAGCCGGAAATTCCGGGCAGCACCATAGCCGTAATGGCTACCGCACCGGAGAGAAATATCCAGCCAAATTGCAATGGCTGAAGCTGTGTGTAGTTGATAACTCCCAGCCCAACGGCATGGGTGCGGAGCAATGTCAGCCCAACCACAGCTGCAACTCCCACCAGCAGAAACCCGCTATTGCGCCAATTTTCAAGTGCTTCCTGCTCTGCCATCGTAACAAATGGGATGGAACAGACGGTCAACCCCAGAAAGAGAGAACTCATGAAATAGATGTTCTGCTCAAACAGACTGGACAGCAGCACCACACAGCTTACCATGCCAATGCCCCAGCCGATACCCAATTTCAACAGGTACGTCAGGGCAGCTTTTCGTTGCTTCCAATTGCCCCGAAACAAACCGTGGAGCGCATTGATAAAGCGATCGTAAAAGCCCAGAATGAAGGCGATCGTTCCCCCGGACACGCCGGGAACGCTATCGGCCAGTGCCATGCAAAAGCCATGAAATGCGGTTAAAATCATAAAAGTCCCTCCAAGTAAAAAAGTTTCGATCACTGCTTAGAGTGTACCGAAACTTTTTTAAGAGGGATCGTTTCAACCTTAAACCGTTCTTAAACTATATGGAGTCGATAGCCCACACCCCACACCGTTTGCAGAAGTTTCGGGTCGGCAGGGGTATCTTCAATTTTCTCCCGCAGGCGATTGATGTGGACTGCTACGGTAATGTTGTCCCCCATCGACTCCAAGCCCCAGATCAGTTCGTATAAGTCCTCTCGGCTGAACACCTGCTCCGGGTGGCGCATCAGGAAGAACAACAATTCGTATTCTTTATTTTTCAGAGGAACCTCTACGCCATTTTTTGTGATGCGCCGGGCGGCGGGGTCGGCTGTCAGCGGGCCGACCGTGATTGTTTTAGGCGTGTCGGCGCAAGGTTTCAGGCGGGCATATTGTGCCAGATGCGCCTTGACCCTCGCCACCAGAACGCTGGGCGAAAAGGGCTTTTCAATGTAATCATCCGCACCGAAGCCAAGACCGCGAATCTTGTCAACATCCTCGCCACGGGCGGTCACCATAAGGATGGGAATATCCTTTTCGGCGCGCACCTGTTTGCAGATGGCAAAGCCATCGATACCGGGCAGCATCACATCCAGCAAGATCAGGTCAAACGGCTGATGCAAGGCGGCATCCAGTCCTGTGGTTCCATCCGGGGCAATGGTCACGGCGTATCCGCCCAGCTCCAGATAGTCCCGTTCGATGGCCGCAATGTCGGCATCATCTTCCACAATAAGAATTCGTTTCAGCTCCATATTACCCTTCCTTTGCCATTGGCAGCTGCATCACGATACGCAGTCCTCCACCGGGAGCATTCTCCGCCCGGACATTTCCGCCCATTTGCTGCATCGATTTTTTGACGACGGCAAGCCCTAATCCGCTGCCTGCACCGGGTTTTGTGCGCGCAGCATCTCCACGATAAAACGGTTCAAAAAGGTACGGAAGCTGTTCTTCCGGCACACCGGGTCCATTATCCTCCATCCAGAGGGTAACGGTATCCTCCTCACACACAGAGCCAAAAGATAACGCGTTTGCGCCATATTTGCGGCTGTTATCCACCAGATTGTTCAGAACGCGCTGCAAAAGCTCCCGGTCGGCCAGAACGGTGCAATCGATGACTGCATCGCAATCTACCGACATTCCTTCGTGATCGCAGGTGTTCAGGATATGGTGCAGCGTCTCTTGCAGCGGCAATGCCTTCAGGTGCATCGGGTATTCACTAGCCCCCAGCTTTGCCAGCTCAAACAAACGATTGACAAGAGCCTCCAAGTCCGTTTCTCTTGCATAGATGGTCTGTAAATACCGCTGCCGGGTGGGTTCGTCCGGGGCAACGCCCTCCAGCAGCGCCTCCGTATAAGCCCGGATGGTGGTCAGCGGACTTTTCAGATCATGGGACATTCCGGCAATCAGTTCTTGCTTTCTCTGCTGCTCTCTTTGCTGCTCGGTCAGAGATTTCTTCAAGCGTACTGCCATGGCATCCACTGCGTCACAGGCCATACGAAATTCATCCTGTTCTTCGTAGGCAATGGGCGAATCCAAATCGTCCTCGATCCGCTTGACCCCCTGCATCAAAGCGTCCAACGGTTTTTGGATATGTGCAAATAAATTCCGGGTCAGGTATAGGTTGGTAAACACCACTGTCGCCAGCAATGCAACGAAAACGACGGCTGCGTACAACAGAACACAGGCTTTCAGACCCTGAAACATCGGTTCCAGTTCTTCTCCCATATTGTGCAGCTCGTGCAGGGTCAGGCCCATCCGGGGCAGGTAGATCGATTCCAGCAGGACGATCGCCCCGCCAAAGCCAAGGATCAACAAGATCCCTGCGATCAGAATTGGAATCACCAGCATAATGATGTTTGAGCGCCTGAGCCGTTCTTGAATCGTCATAAAATTCCCTCCTGCTTTTGATAGGTCTATCATATCACAAAAAGGGACAAGAAACTTAAACCAATCTTAAAACTTCCGCTTAAAAATCATTTTCCTGTCAAGAGGGCTGGCATCGTCCAGCCCTCTCTCTTTTTGCCAAAGTTTCCCTCGCTTTTTCTTACAAGCTGCCGAAAGTAACGTATTCTCAAAACTTTTTGTTGACACAGCTCGATTTTTGTGGTAATCTATCTCAACAATTGAATATAACATATTTTTACATATTCGTTCTGGCCCTGCGGGGCTGAACATCTTGGCTTTCAGCCGTTACATAACCGACTAGCATGACCTTCCAGAAAAAGCGAAGGCAGGGCTGGTCTGTTTTGTGACGGCTTTTTTGTTGCCGTTTTGCCTGTTGAACCTTGAAAACCGCATGACCGTCTGCATGGGATACCCGGCGATGACCCCCAAGTGGGAGAGCCGGAAAACGCCGCCGGAAGGGGGCAGGAAAGCCATGCAGGGAGAACGGCAGGACGTTGATTTCTCAGTTGCGGAGTAAGAAAATGTGGTCAAAATGACCACATTTTCTTACCGTAACGCCAATGAAAGGACGGAATGCCTATGAGTAATTTTACCCCTGCATGGTTCAAGAAGGGCTTTTTCAACGAATCCCTGTTTTGTGACGATTTTCTGAGCATCCACCAACTGCTTTACTCGAATGGCGCATTTTTCACCCCGGACGGCAGAATGGTGGACCCCATGCCCCTGCGGTGTGAGATCTTCGAGATGATGCGTGAATACGTTGGGGCGAACCTTGCCAAGAAGGTCACCAATGTGGTGGATGTGCTGAAGCTGGCGGCACAGGTGGAGGACTTTCCGCCTGTCACCGACCGCATCGCACTGGCAAACGGCACCCTGTATCTGGACGGTACCTTTCAGGAGGGCAAGCCGGAGATTGTCCGCAATCGGCTCCCGGTCAGGTATGACCCGAAAGCTCCACAGCCTACCCATTGGTTGCGGTTTCTGTCCGACCTGCTCTACCCGGAGGACATCCCCACGGTGCAGGAGTTCATCGGGTACTGCCTGATCCCCAGCAACAAGGGCCAGCGCATGATGGTCATCAAGGGCAGCGGCGGCGAGGGCAAATCGCAGATCGGCGTTGTGCTGTCCCGGCTGTTCGGCTGCAACATGAAGGATGGCAGCATCGGCAAGATCTCGGAGAACCGCTTTGCCCGTGCCGATCTGGAGCACACCCTGCTCTGCGTGGACGACGATATGCGGATGGAAGCCCTGCGCCAGACCAACTATGTCAAGTCCATCGTGACCGCACAGGGGCAGATGGACTTGGAGCGCAAGGGCAAGCAGAGCTATCAGGGCTGGATGTATGCCCGCCTGCTGGCGTTCAGCAACGGTGATCTGCAGGCTCTGTATGATCGCTCGGACGGCTTCTACCGCCGCCAGCTCATCCTGACCACTAAGGACAAGCCCCTATCTCGTGTGGACGACCCGGACATTGCCGAGAAGATGGCGGCAGAGGTCGAGGGCATCCTGCTGTGGGCATTTAAGGGCTTGCAGCGGCTGGTGAAAAACGGCTTCCAGTTCACCGAGAGTGACCGTGCCAAGCGCAACCGGGAACTGGTGAAGCGGGATAACAACAATGTGTTCGATTTTCTCGAATCCGAGGGCTACATCCGCTTGAAAGCGGATGCCAGTACCAGCTCGAAAGAGCTGTATGAGGTCTACCGGATGTGGTGCGAAGAGAACAGCCTGAATGCGATCAAGGCCAGAGGGTTCAGCGATGCGCTGATTGCCAACCAGCGCAGGTATAATCTGGAATCCACCAACAACATCGTCAACTCGTCCGGGCGGCGTGTCCGGGGCTTTGTGGGCATCGAAGCCCTTGTGCAGCCCGACCTCACCCCCAATGGCTGGCGGGCATGACCCGCTTTTGATCCCCCTATATGGTGCGTTTTCGGTCTTTCGCTGCGTACGTGCGTACAGAGAAAGCCACCTGCTGCGTACGCACGTACGCAGCAAAACGCCAAAGTTCTCCTTTATAGGGGGGCAAAGTGTCAGGTTGGCAGTTTGCCAAGAGTGGTAAGTGACGGGAAACGGTACTTACCAGCTCCTACCCAATTCCCCAAAATGGGAATCAGGGTGGGATGGCCGTTATCAGACCGTCTATCTGCCTGTTACCATTTTGGGAACAGGCAAAATCAGTTGGTCATTTTGGCCAACTGAAAAAGCCGGACGAGCTGCTGGGCAGGGATTCGCAAATCTTTGACCGCCAGCTTGCCAAAATCAACGGGCCAAAATGGCCCGTTGAAGGGAGTCAAGGGGGAACGCCTTGCCCAGTGATATGATGCTGTGCGTCATATACTACTGGGTATTATCTGGCGCAAAACGGCGGCAGATCCAGCAGCTCCGCTGCTGCGTTCTCCCCACCAAGCTGTTGAAACGGAGGGATGTCTATCTGAAATTAACACGACACAACGGACGAGCCGGAACCCACGGCACTTACAACCCCAAGCACAATGACCGGAGTTTCAACCTTGCCAACAGTGAGCACATCGACCCGGAACGAGCCAAGGGCAACATCTACTGGGACTGCTTCCACGGTTTCCGTTCGGCTCTTGACCCACAAGACCCGGATGATCTGGCGGCAACCTTCTCGGATGTGGAACGGCAGTTCTACGAAACCCACTACACGGCTTTTGTCGAAAGCCAGAACGAGCGCAACGCCAAGATCCGGCACACGGAGCGCAACCGCTCCATTCCTGACCTGCTGTCCAGCCGCAAGACCTGCCCGGAAGAGACCATCTATCAGCTTGGAACGCTGGATGAACACGCTTCGGCAGAGGACTTGCTGAACATCGTCACCGAGTTCATCGAGGAGTTCAAAGCAAAGTTTGGCAATCATGTTCACGTTCTGGATTGGGCGCTGCATCTGGACGAAAGCACACCCCACATCCACGAGCGTCATGTGTTCGACTGTGAGAATCAGTATGGCGAAATAGCACCCCAGCAGGAAAAGGCGTTGGAAGCGTTAGGCTTCGATCTTCCCGACCCGGACAAACCCCTCAGCCGCCGCAACAACCGCAAGATCGCCTTTGATGCCGCCTGCCGGAAGATGCTGTTCGAGATTGCCAAACGGCATGGGCTGGAATTGGAGGAAGAAGCGGAGTACGGCAGCCGCAAGTATCTGGAAAAGCAGGACTTTATCCTTGCCAAGCAGAAGGAGCAGCTTGCCGCCCAGCAGAGCAAGCTGGACGAACTGACCCTCAAGGTCGGCGACATGGAGACCCTGCTGGAAGATGTTTCGGCTGCGGCCTACGACAAGGCGGTGGAGGTCGTGACCGATGTGGTGCGCACCGAGACCCGCAAGGAAGATATGCGGATGATCGAGGACATGAAGAAGTGGGTGCTGTCCCCGGAACGCAAGGCTCCGCAGGCCACGAGAGAGTATGCCGCCCATCGGTTGGATACCGTGCTGGACAAGTTCCTCAAGACCATGCAGACCACCGCTGCCCGCTTGCAGGAGAAACTCCTGAAGCCGGAGGCTCGGCAGAAAGGCAAGGAACAGGTCAAGGAGAAAGCACGGGATTCCGTTCTGCAACTGCTGAGCCGCTTGCAGGCAGAACAGGCGCAAAACAAACCATCGGCACAACCCCACACACAAGAGGGGCACTCGGAAATCTGAACCTCATCGGGAACGTCCGGGGCAGAAAGCTGGCACTATCTGCCCCGGCACCCGGTTACAAGGAAGTGGAGGTGCAAGTGAAGGAAGTTCCGATTTGGCAAAAAAGCAATCTGACCCTAGAGGAAGCGGCTGCTTACTCTGGGATTGGTATCAATAAACTGCGGTCAATGACCGATAGCGATGAATGCAAGTTCGTTCTTTGGAACGGAACCAAACGGCTGATCAAACGCCGTAAGCTGGACGAATATCTGGACAAGGCATTCTCGATCTGATGCGGTTCAAAAATTGACCGTTTGATGTTGCAGGGAGTCTTGCGTCATGGTATACTCATGGCGTAAGGCTCCTTTTCAACATTCTGTGAATGAAAAGGAGAGTTTATATGCAAAGACGTAAAGATAATAAAGGCCGTGTTTTGAAGGATGGCGAGGTCTACCGCAAGAGCGACGGGCTGTATATGTACCGTTGGACTGCGAAAAACGGAAAACGCCACACCATCTATGATGCAACTTTGGAGGGGCTGCGCGAAAAGGAAGAGAAGATCCAGAACGATTTGGCAGATGGCCTCCGCATCCCGGAGTGCAGCTTGACCCTGAACGACCTGTTTGAACTGTGGCGTAAGAACAAGGTGGGCTTGAAAGAGCATACCTTCGCCAATTACGTTTATATGTACAATCGGTTCGTCCGGGATGAGATCGGCATGATGAAGCTCAAGGACATTCGCAAGTCGTATATCCGCAGCTACTACAATGGCATCGTCCGCAATGGCAAGATGGCGTTGAACACGCTGGAAACCATCCAGAATGTTCTTCATCAGGTCTTTGCGGTGGCGGTGGACGATGAGTACATCCGTGTGAATCCCACGGATGGTGTTCTGACGGCCATTAAAGCCGCCCACCAGTACGAAACGCCCAAACGCCACGCTTTGACCCTGCCCCAGCAGCAGGCGTTCCTGAACTTCATCAAGAAAACGCCGAAGTTCCAGCACTGGCTTCCGATGTTCACCTTCATGCTGGGCACCGGATGCCGCATCTCGGAAACGGTTGGCCTGTGCTGGAGCGACATCGACTTTGAGAGTGGGTTTATCACCATCCGGCACAATCTGGTGTACCATGACCACGAGGTTGGCGGCTGCTACTTCACCATGTCCACGCCCAAGACTGCCGCAGGTAAGCGGACAATTCCGATCTTGCCTGAAGTGCAGAAGGCACTGGAGCAGGAGCGCGCCAACCAGCAGGAGCTGGAACTGGTATGCGAATACGAGATCGACGGAATCTCGGACTTCGTATTCCTGAACCGCTTCGGCCAGCCGCAGAACCCGCAGACGGTCAATCGTGCCATCAAGCGCATCAGCGTGGCATACAACGAAGCCGAACTGGAAAAGGCCGAAAAGGAAAAGCGGGAACCGCAGTTGCTGCCGCCTTTCTCCTGCCATAATCTCCGGCACACGTTCTGCACCCGGCTGTGCGAAAATGAGACCAACCTGAAGATTATTCAGGACATCATGGGCCACAAGGACATCAGCACCACGATGGAGATTTACGCAGAAGCCACCAAGGAAGCCAAAGCCCATTCCTTTGCAAATCTGAACGGCAAATTGGGCATTTCGGTCTGAAATCCACTACACCAACTACTACACCACTTTTACACCAAATTGCCGGTAAGTTGTGGAGAGTTGCGTAGGGTGACGTACGGGAGCAGGAAAAAGGAAGCCGCATGAGTAGGCTTATAAAGGAAAATAAAGCCCTGTGTGAGCTTTCCTTGACCTGTCCCCACGATGAAGCCGATTGAGCAGTAAAAGAAGGCTGTCGGGGCCCGCCGGCGCAAAGCTGTACGAAGCTGCCGGAATTGTTCCCGGAATGCCCGGAACGGATAGAAACAACTCAAAAGAGCCGCTGCACCTGTGTAAGGTGCGGCGGCTCTTTTTGCATCTTTTCAGCGAAAGCTGGGGCTCGGGAGCGCGGTTCAGCGGGCCTTCTTGGGGCCGCTTTCGTCCGGGGCGGAGTCGGGGGCGCTGTTGCCGCCGGAATTCAGGATCGCGGCAAACTGCTGCAGCTGCTTGAGGGAGCTGACCCCCAGCTTTTCGTAGATGTTCTTGTTGTGGAAGCGCAGGGTGCTGTCCTTGATGTCCAGCTGCTCCACGATCTCCCGGGAGCGCAGCCCGGCCACATAGCCGTCAAAGATGCGGCGCTCGGTCTTTGTCAGGTTGGGGATGCCCTCCAGAAAGGTCTGGAAGGCATCGGGGACGGATTCGTTGCGGCACACGTCCGCCAGCCGGGAAAGCTCTGTCTGCATCTGCTGGCGCTCCATCTGCAGCTCGTCCATCCGCCGCCGGGACTCCCGCCGGTCCTCCTCAAACTGCCGGAACGCAGGCGAGAGGATGTGCTGGTGGAAGTACATGCAGCAGAACACCACAAAAAAGAGGATGAACAGGCCGATCAGCAGCATTTGCAGATTGCCGGAAAAGATCAGCCTGCGGTAGTCCGTCATGGGGATGCAGACGGCCAGCCGGTAGGACTGGTTCTCGCTCAGGCGGCAAAGCTCCGAGATGCCTGCATAGGCGCTGTCGGAGCCGATCAATTGGGTCAGGCTGCCGCCCATGCTGCGCAGCACCAGCATGTCCCGGGGGGCGTGGAAGTAGCCGCCGGTGGTGCCGCTGCTGAGGGCGGCGCTGGCGTTCAGCCCGCTGTCTGCCGGGGCAAGCAGGCAGATCAGGTGGTCAAAGCCGGTGGGCTGGGCAAAGTTCTGCTTGAAAAAGCTCTGGCTGATCTCAAAGCCGCACAGCCCGTACAGGGTGCCGTCGCGGCCCCGCAGGGGCAGCAAAAACAGCTGCACCTCCTCCGAGGTGCCGGGGAGGCTGAACCGCTCCGTCAGCGTATAAGCCTGGTACAGCGGGGTGCTGCTGGGGGTCATCCAGCGGTCGTAGTCCGGGAACTGGTCGGTCTGGAATTCCATGCGCCATTTGCGGTGGGGCATCACGCTGTGGGTCTTGCCCACAGCGGCGCTGCCACGGTGAACGGCAGCACCGGTGCTGTGCTGAACGTGAAGCCCGGCGATACGGTGACCCTGACGGCAGACACCACCAAGTTCCCGGAGAACGAGGAATTTGGCTGGTGGGAGATCACCCCCTATGGGTCTGTTTCCAACACCCTGACGGGCCAGTACCAGCGGACCGCAACCTTTACGATGCCCAATGAAAATGTCTCTGCCCGCGCCATGTCCAAGAGCGCCGGTGTCTCCACCGGTGGCGACGACGGCGGCGGTGGCGGCGGCGCGGCCATCCTGCTGGTGGGCGGCGCAGCCGTGGCCGGTCTGGTGGGTTACGGCGTGTACAGCTATGTTTCCGAGCAGCAGCTGAAAGCCCTGCTGCCGGAGGGCGTGGCCATGCCGGAGAACCGTGCCCAGACTGCCCTGCTGCTGTGGAACACCGCAGGCCGTCCTGAGCCTGCCGAAGCCCCGGCCTTCAAGGACGTTGCAGACCCGGACACCGCCAAGGCGGCGCAGTGGTGCGTGGAGCACGGCCTGATGGATCAGAAGCTGGGCGGCCGCTTTGCCCCCGACAATTCCGACCCGGCCTACAAGACCCTGAATGCCTATCAGCAGCTGGTGGGGTAACAAAACAAACCCTCTCAGTCATTGCTTCGCAATGCCAGCTCCCCCGAAGGGGGAGCTCATAGCGGCCTTTTGATAAGGTTTTGCGAAAACCAAAACCTAGGCGCAGTGTGACCTCTCCCAAAGGGGGAGGGGGCGCGGCCTAAAAAATAAGCATCCGCAGCGCACTGCGCCTGAACTGAAACAGCCCGGCCATGCGCTGCGGATGCTTTTGTTGTGCGGCGGGGCACGCCGCCTAAAACAAAAAATCCGAACCCTTCTCCTATCGAGAAAAGGTTCGGATTTTCATTGTTTGGTGCGGATAAGAGGACTTGAACCTCCACCGAGTTGCCCCGATTAGAACCTGAATCTAACGCGTCTGCCAATTCCGCCATATCCGCATATTCTGTTTTGTTCGTGGGCCGTTCGGCTCGGAACGTTAGTTATTATACCATGGAATCCGGAATTGTCAAGCGCAATTTCAAAAAAAGTTGTACTTTTCGGCGGAAAGCGGAAAAACAACGGAAATACGTGTTAAAATGGGCCGGAAAAGCAAAAAATCAGACCGGAAACCTTTCGGCTTCCGGTCTGATTCTCTAGCAGGGTGCCTTGTGGGACTCGAACCCACGGTCTCCAGATCCACAATCTGGCGCGTTAACCGACTACGCTAAAGGCACCACATAATATGCGCCCGAAGGGACTCGAACCCCCGGCCCACTGCTTAGAAGGCAGTTGCTCTATCCACCTGAGCTACGGGCGCACGTTGTTATCCCATGGGGTACTTATCTGGCGGCAGTGTGCGTTCGGCACACGCTGCGAGAAGTATAATACCATACGCATAGGCTTCTGTCAAGCAGAATTTCAAATTTTTTTGGATTTTCCGGCGCAGGGGGCATTTTGGGGTCACAGCAGGTACATTCCGGCGGCCCCAAGGGCAAAGCCGAGCAGAGCACCGGCGGCCACATCCCGGACATAGTGCGCCCCGGCAAGCACCCGCAGGGCGCAGATGAGCAGGGCAACCACCACCATGTAGGCCCCGGCGGCAGGGTAGAAGTAGCACCACACAGCGGCCAGCACGGCGGCGCTCAGGGCGTGGCGGGAGGGGAAGGACTTGCCATGGGTCTCCTTGGGCACCAGCGGCGTGAAGCCGGGCTGCTCATACGGGCGGGGAAAGTTCAGCCTGGCCCGCAGGAGCGTGCCGCCCAGAAAGACGAAGGCCGGCACAAAGACTGCCCGGGCGATGAGCTGCATAAAATCCAGAGCGGCGGCGCGGTTTGCGGAGAGCAGCCGGAACCACCGGACATTCAGCAGCACCAGCAGCAAAGGGTAGCAGGCAAAGGGCACGGCAGGCAGCCAGCGGTTCAGGGCGATCACCAGCTTTTTCAGGGCGGGGCGGGCCTCCAGCCAGCGCAGCAGGGCCTGGTAGTGTTCCGGGGTCATGGTATCCCTCCCTCAAAAACAGGTGTCCAGATAGTTTTCAACATCAAACGGCTCGGGTGTGGAATCTTTGCGCAGGTAGAGCGGGTGATGGGGGTGGCCTTTTTTGCTCCGCTTGCCAAAGGTGACCCACGGGATGTCCCGCTCTCTTGTCAGGGCCACCATCTCCCGCATCAGGCCGGGCAGGTAGTCCCGCTTTTCGATCAGGGTGCCCCATGCGGCCCACATGGTGGGCTCGGTCTCGGCCAGAACGGCCCGCAGCCAGCGCAGGTTCTCGTCGCAGAGGGCGCGGTCCGGCACCCGGTCCATGTCGTTGGGGTCGGTGGCGCGCTGGGGATATACGTTGAACATGATCCAGCTGTCAAAGCCGTTGGCGTTGGCCAGCCGCTCCACACTCTTTAAGGTGGGGTCCAGCGCGCCGGGCTGGGCGGTGCTGGGGTTGATGCCGATGCACACCAGCGGGTGCCTGCCCACCCGGCCCAGCACATAGCGGTAGGGCAGGTAGGTGTGGGGCTCGTAGTACCAGATGCCGCCGGGGTATTCCCCCGTTCCAGGCGGGGCAGCTGTTCAGTCTGCATGAAAATGTACCTCACAAATATGGTTTCCTATTTATCGTACCTGAAAAAATTCTGTAAATCAACACCTTTGCCGGAGAAAGTCTCCCATAAATCCGAATTTCATGTTATACTGTTCTTGGACCTGTGCCGCATACACGGCGGCACGGGCCGGGAAAAGAAAACAGGAGCCATTGAAGAAGGGAGTTCTGCTATGGCCATGATAGAAGATTATAGAAGCGCCCTGCGCGCGGGCCAGCGTGCCTACCGTGCCTGTGTGGCGCGCGGCCAGTCGCCGTACCTTGCGGTGCTGGATGATATCCTGAACGGGGTGAACATCGTTGCCCAGGAGCCGCTGGGGCTGGTGGATATCCCCGCCGAGAGCATTGTGGGCACCAAGACCAGCGGGCGGCACACGGCCTTTGCGGCCAACTTTATGCCCCTGCTGGAAGAGGACACCGAGTTTGCCGTCAAGTGGTCGAATCTCTGCGAGGCCCATCTGGAGGAGGGCATCCACACCCCCATCATTGCCTACGAATACCTGAACAAGTTCTATGTGCAGGAGGGCAACAAGCGGGTATCTGTCCTCAAATACTACGAGGCGGTCACCATTCCGGGCACGGTCACCCGGCTTGTTCCGGCCCGGAACGACACGCTGGAAAACAAGATCTACTACGAGTTTCTCGATTTTTATAAGCTGAGCAAGATCAACAATGTCCAGTTCTCCCGGCTGGGCGGCTATGCAAAGCTGCAGACGCTGGTCTGCAAGGCCGCCAGCGAGGTATGGTCGGATGACGACCGGCTGAACTTCTCGGCCCTGTATACCATGTTCAGCCAGCAGTTCTATGCGCTGGGCGGCTCCGCCCTGGAGCTGACCCCGGGCGACGCGCTGCTGGTGTACCTCTCGGTCTACCGGTATTCGGATGCCTGCCAGTCCACCCCCAGCCAGGTGCGGGAAAACCTGGCCAAGCTGTGGGATGAGATCAAGATCCTGACAGAGCCCCACGCCGTGGAGCTTTCGCTGGAGCCAAAGCCCGGCAGTGAGCCGCTGCTGAACAAGCTGAACATCTTCAGCAAGCCCAGCCAGCTCAAGGTGGTGTTCCTGCACGAGTACGATGCTAAAAATAGCGCCTGGGTGCGGGGCCACGAAAAGGGGATCGAGGCCCTGAAAAAGGAATTCCCGGACCGGCTCATCATCACCAACCGGGAAAATGTCTCCCCCGAGGTGGACGCGGAGCAGATCATGGAAGAGGTGGCCCACGACAACGCGGACGTGGTGTTCACCACCAGCATCCGGATGCGGCCCGCCTGCCTCAAGGTGGCGGCCCAGCACCCCAAGACCCGGTTCCTGAACTGCTGCCTGAACGCGCCCCATCCGCTGGTGCGCACCTATTACCCCCGCACCTATGAGGCCAACTACCTGCTGGGAATGCTGGCGGGCATCCTGAATCTGACCGACCGGGTGGGCTATGTGGCGGCCAACCCCGTTTACGGTGTGCCTGCGGCCGTCAATGCCTTTGCCCGGGGCCTGCGCACCGTGCGGCCCAACAGCCATATCCTGCTGCGCTGGGCCTGCCTGCAGGAGCCGGGGAAACCGCTGGATTTCTCCGACTGCCCGGATATCGAGCTGTTCTACGCCTGCAGCCCCTTTGAGCCCACCGGCAGCGCCAGGGAATACGGCCTGTGCCGCCGGATGCCGGATGGCAGCATCCAGCCGGTGGCGCTGCCGGTCTGGAAGTGGGAAGTGTTCTATATCGGCATCATCCGCTCCATCTTCGAGGGCACCTGGGACAGCGGTTCCAGCGGCAAGGCCATCAACTACTGGTGGGGCTTCCGCAGTGACGCGGAGCGGCTGGATTACTACGAGACCCTGCCCAAGGGCACGCAGCAGCTGCTCGATCTGCTGGAAAAGAACCTTGCGGCCAACGAGTTCCCCATCTTCCCGGCGGGCATCTTTGCGCAGGGGCATATCCCCAAGGCACCCACCGCAGACACCTACACCCCCAAGGAACTGATGGAGATGGACTGGCTGGGCGAGTGCGTGGAGGGCAGCCTGCCCCGGTACGATCAGCTGGATGTCAGAACGCTGGGCCTGCTGGAGATCAACGGCCTGAGCAGCCTGAAAGAGACGACGCTGTAAAAAGCTCAACAGAACGGAGTGTTGCGGACGTGAAGATACTTGCAATTTCCGATACCCCCTCCAAGGCGCTGTGGGACTATTGCTCCCGGGAACGCCTGGCCGGGGTCGATCTGATCCTCTCCTGCGGGGATCTGCCAAAAAAATACCTCGAATATCTGACGAATTTTACAGCGGCCCCCATTTTGTATGTCCACGGCAACCACGATGGCCACTACCGCACGGAGGGCGAGCCGGGCGGCTGCATCTGCGTGGACGATCAGGTGTATGTCTGGAAAGGGCTGCGCATCATGGGGCTGGGCGGCAGCATCCGCTACAACTGCGAGGAGACCTTCCAGTACACGGAGAAGGAAATGCGCCGCCGGATGCGGCGGCTCTGGTTCAAGGCCCACCGGGCGGGCGGCATTGACCTGCTGCTGACCCATTCCCCGGCGGCCGGCCTGAACGATGGCGACGACCGGGCCCACAAGGGCTTTGCCTGCTTCAACGACCTGCTGGAGGAGTACCGGCCCAAGTGGTTCGTGCACGGGCATGTTCACCTGAACTATGATGCCAACCTGCCCCGGGTGTGCACCCACGGCCAGACCACGGTCATCAATGCAACGGAGCGCTATACGTTTGAGATCCCGGACCCGGACCCGGTGGCCCGGAAGCGCTTTTTTTCTGGAATGACCCGGCATTTCCCACCAAAAACTGAAAAAGGAGAAACACCCAATGGAACAAAATGAGAAGCTGCGGGCGCTGGAGACCCTGCAGAAGAAGCTGTACGCCTACAACTGCGCCTCCAACAGCCTGTATCTGGACGCTGTGACCGTGGCCCCCAAGAACACGGCCGAGGGCCGGGGTGTGGCCCTGAGCATTCTGGCCGGTGAACTGCAGAAGCTGATGACCGCCCCCGAGACCCTTGCACTGGTGGAGGAGCTCTATGCCCGGCGGGAGACGCTGGACACCCTCCACCGCCGCGAGGTGGAGGAGCTGCGCCGCAGCTGCCGGCAGCTCACCCGCATCCCCGCCGAGGAGTATATGGCATACAGCGAGCTGACCAACCGCGCCAGTGATGTCTGGCACAAGGCCAAGGAAGAAAACGACTTTGCCTCCTTCTGCCCCATCCTGCAGGAGCTGGTGGAGTATAACCGGAAGTTCGCGGGCTATTACGATGCGGAAAAAGCGCCCTACGATGCCCTGCTGAACGAGTATGAGCGGGGCGTGGACACCCAACAGCTGGACGTGTTCTTTGACACCCTGCGCAAGGGTCTGGTGCCTCTCATCCGGGCCATCGGCGAGAAGCCCCAGATCGATGACAGCTTCCTGCATCTGGAATATCCGGTCGAGCAGCAGAAGGTGTTTGCGGACTATCTCATGGAGGTCATGGGCCTTGACCGCGGCCACTGCGGGCTGGGCGAGACCGAACACCCCTTTACGCTGGAGTTCAACAACAAGGATGTCCGCATCACCACCAACTACGACCTGCACAATGTGGCCTCCTCGATGTACTCCGTTCTCCACGAGGGCGGCCATGCCCTGTATGAGCTGGGCATCCGGGATGACCTGCAGTACACCTGCCTGACCGGCGGTGTGTCCATGGGCGTGCACGAGAGCCAGTCCCGCTTCTACGAGAACCTCATCGGCCGCTCCCGCGCCTTTATCGGGGCCATCTATCCCAAGGTGCAGGAATTCTTCCCCGCACAGCTGGGAAATGTGACTGCGGAGCAGTTCTACCGCGCCGTGAACAAGGTGGAGCCCAGCCTCATCCGCACCGAGTCCGATGAGCTGACCTACTGCCTGCACGTTATGGTGCGGTACGAGATCGAGAAGCAGCTCATTGCGGGCACCCTGACGGCAAAGGAGGTCCCTGCCGCATGGGCAGAGCTGTACAAGGAGTATCTGGGCGTGGAGGTCCCCAATGACCGCGAGGGCTGCCTGCAGGACAGCCACTGGTCGGGCGGCTCCTTCGGCTACTTCCCGTCTTACGCTCTGGGCAATGCCTACGGTGCCCAGATGCTCCACAATATGGAGCAGGAGTTCGATGTGTACGGCGGCGTGGCCCACGGGGATCTCTCTGCCGTCACCGGCTGGCTGCGGGAAAAGGTGCACCAGTACGGCCACCTGCTGGAGCCTGCTGAAGTCGTCAGAAACGCCTGCGGCACCTTCGACGCACACTACTATCTGGATTACCTGACCAAAAAGTATACGGAACTGTACAACCTGTAATTAACCCGCACAAAACAAAGCCCTCCCGGCCGATCGACCGAGAGGGCTTTATATATGCTGTTGCAAAGGGCGGCGGGAAGCTTTCCCGCGCAAGTGAAACGGGCCATTCCATCGCCCGCCCTATTGCCTGCGGCAACAGGGTCCCACCCCAGCGGACACTTGCTTTGGGAAACTTCCCGCCGCCCGCCCATTACTGCTTTGCGAAGATCTTTACTTCATCCTTGTCCATAAAGGCGGCACCGGCGAAACCGGAAGCCTCCAGCTGGCCCAGCTGCTTGCCCAGCTTCTTGGCCTGAGGCAGAACGGTGACGTTGTAGGTGTCGCGCAGCTGTGCGGCTTTGGTCAGCACGGCGGGGAAGTCCACGTCGCTGTTGTAGAGCAGGGCAATCTTCTGCTTGGCACCGGGGATCTGATAACCCTGCTCCAGCAGGATGCCGCAGACGCGCTCGAAGCCGATGGAGAAGCCCACGGCGGGCACCTTGGTGCCCAGGAACTTGCCGATCATGTTGTCGTAGCGGCCGCCGCCAGCCACTGCACCGCTGAACTGCGGGCAGGTGATCTCAAACACCATGCCGGTGTAGTAGCCCTGTCCGCGTACCAGGCTGGGGCAGTAGGCCACATCGAAGCGGCCGTTGGCCATGGCCTTTGCGGTGGCCAGCACGTACTTCAGGTCATCGGCAATGGCGGGGTCGGCACAGCGGGAAGCTACGGACTCCAGTGTCACATCACCGGCGGCAATGAAATCGGCCAGCGCGTTGATGGCAGCTTCGGGCAGCTGCTTCTCGGTCAGCTCGGCCTTCACGCCCTCGGCACCGATCTTATCCATCTTGTCAAAGGTGATGCAGACAGAGTCCAGTGTGTCGGCGGCAAAGCCCATGCTCTCCAGCATTCCGCGCAGGATGCGGCGGTCATTGATGTTCACGGTGAAGCCGGTAAAGCCGATGCCCAGCAGGGCGCGGGCGGTCACGTCGATCAGCTCCACCTCTGCGTTGGGGCTCTCGTCGCCCAGAATGTCGATGTCGCACTGGACAAACTCGCGCAGGCGGCCCTTCTGGGGGCGCTCGGCGCGGAAGACGCGGTCGGTCTGGATGACCTTGAACGGGTGGGGAAGCTTGTCCTTGTTGGCGGCATAGAAGCGGCTCAGGGGCAGGGTCAGGTCATAGCGCAGGCCCATGTCGGAGAGCTGCTTGGGGTCGCCGGATCCCAGCGCGCTGGTCAGCTTGTCTCCGCGCTTCATCACCTTGAAGATGAGGTTCAGGTTGTCGCCGCCGTCGGATTTGTCCAGGTTCTCCATATCCTCCAGCATGGGGGTGGAGATGCGCTCAAAGCCGGAAGCACGGTAGGTCTCCAGGATCTTGCTCTGGATGTAGTCGCGCAGGGTCTGCTCAGCGGGCAGCAGATCGCGCATACCCTTCAATGCCTGTGATTTCATAGTTGGAATTCCTCTCTATAGCCTGCTCGCCCTCTCAGGCCGCTCCGCGTCCAGCTCTCCCAAAGGGAGAGCCCTTGGCAAAACCGTAAACTTTGTGTGGACTGCCAAAGCCTCCCACTTTGGGGGAGGTGGCATCGCGCAGCGATGACGGAGAGGGCGAGGCCGTGTTTAGTTGTTACTTTATCCATTATAAAGGAATCTGCCGTTTTGTCAATTGAAATGGGTACACTGTAAGGGAAAAACCATTCGGAGGGCAGGCAATGAAACAGCAATTTGCAGCAAAACACCCGTGGACCATCCTGGCGGCGGGGGCGGCCATTCAGATCCTGACGGGCCTGCCTGCGGCGTGGGGCGTGTTTCAGCAGCCGGTGATGGACGAGTTCAGCCTGACCGAGGACGGCGCTGGCTATGCGTTCGGCATCCTGATCGCAGCGTTCGGAGTGGGATGTGTCATCGGCGGTTTTTTGCAGGACAAAAAAGGCCCGCGCTGCGCGGCGCTGTGGGGCACGGGCCTGCTCTGCGGCGGGTTCTTTGCGGCGGCCCTCCTGCCCGGGGAGAAGGGCGCATGGTTCTGGGCAGTGTTCAGCATTCCGGCGGGGCTGGGCACGGCGTTTCTCTACCCGTCCATCCAGTCCTGCGCCCAGAAATGGTACGCCGGGCGCAAGGGCCTTGCCACGGGGGTCATTGGCGGCGCGGTGGGCCTGAGCGGTGCGTTCCTGACCGGATTTGTCCGCACGGCGCTGAAGGGCTTTGGCCCGGTGCAGGGGATCCGGGGGGCGTTCTGGGCGCTGGGGGCACTCACGCTGCCGGTCTGCCTTATGGGCAGTGCCCTGCTCACCGACCCGCCCCCGGCAAAGCAGAAGCCCGAGGAGCAGGGCAGGGGAAAAGGCACCCCGGCCCTCGACCTTGCCCCGCTGCAGATGCTCAGAACAAAGCAGTACTGGCTCTGCGCCGGAGCGGTCTGCTGTTCCACCCCGGCGGTGCTGCTGTTCAGCCCCATCATCTTAAAGCTGGGCATGGAGCGGGGCCTGGACGAGGGCGCTGCCCTGTGGAGTGTGGTGCTGGGCAGCGTGGGCAGCGCGGCGGGCCGCTTGCTGATGCCCCTGCTCAGCGACCGGATCGGCCGCCGCCCCACTGATCTGATCCTGTTCGGTGTGTCGCTGGGGCTTTCAGCGGCCTTCCTGTTCGCACAGGGGTGGCTCGTTGTGGCCGTGTACGCAGGGCTTACCTTCTGTTATTCGGCGCTGGCGGCGGTGCTGCCTTCCCTCTCCACCGACCTGTTCGGCCTGCCCCATGCCGGGGTGAACTACGGCTTTCTGGCGCTGGGGCAGAGCGTGGGCAGCCTTGCCTTCCCTTTTGCGGCGAACCTGTGGGGTCTTGCCACCGGGCGGCACTGGCTGGCCATGGCAGGCGCGGCGGCGGGCTTTGTGTGTATCTGGGCGCTCCGGCCTGTCAGGGCCCAACAGCCGCCCAGAAAAAACTGAACCGGACAGCGCAAGATATTCCTTTTGACAAATATGATAGAAATGTGACGAACTGGGCAGTGAAAGCGGTGAAAGTGCTAGTTAGCAGCAAATAACCATTAAAAATGCTTGTGAAAAAATCCGCAAAACGTCTTGCAAATTCCGCCAAGGTTCTCTATAATAAAATCATGCGTGGTAGTACCGGCGTGGCGCGGAAGAGAGCGGCGCAGCCGGTCAATGCAAACGGCAGGACACCCCCTGCCAATGGCATCAATTTGTCAAAAGGAGAGTATGATTATGACCTATTCGCAGCAAGTACAGAATATGTGCCCGATCACCAAAGGTCCTAAGCATGGTCCGGCTCCCATCCCCGAAGAGGGCGCATGGGTCAAGGCCTATGAGATCAAGGACATCAGCGGCTACACCCATGGTGTGGGCTGGTGTGCACCCCAGCAGGGCACCTGCAAGCTGTCTCTGAACATCAAGAACGGTGTCATCGAGGAGGCTCTGGTGGAGACCATCGGCTGCTCCGGCATGACCCATTCCGCTGCTATGGCTGGCGAGATCCTGCCCGGCAAGACCATTCTGGAAGCTCTGAACACCGACCTGGTGTGCGATGCCATCAACGTGGCAATGCGTGAGCTGTTCCTGCAGATCGTCTACGGCCGCAGCCAGACCGCTTTCTCTGAGGACGGTCTGCCCATCGGCGCAGGTCTGGATGACCTGGGCAAGGGCCTGCGCTCCATGACCGGCACCATCTTCTCCACCAAGGCCAAGGGTGTCCGTTACCTGGAGCTGACCGAGGGCTACATCAACAAGCTGGCTCTGGATGCCAACGATGAGGTCATCGGCTATCAGTTCGTCAAGCTGGGCAAGATGATGGAGGATATCCGTCACGGCAAGACCCCCAACGAGGCTTACGAGAAGAACGTGGGTACTTACGGCCGCTTCAGCAAGGAGCAGGGCGCTGTCAAGTACATTGACCCGCGTGAGGAATAAGAGAGGAGGAACAACTCATGGCAACTTTTGAATCTATGGATCGCCGTATGCCGAAAATCGAGGCATGCCTGAAGGCCAACGGCCTGGAATCTCTGGACGCCTGCAACGAGATGCTCCTCGCTAAGGGCATCGACTGCGACAAGATCGTGCGCGGCGTGCAGCCCATCTGCTTTGATAACGCTGTCTGGGCTTACACCCTGGGCACCGCCATCGCCGTCAAGCGCGGCCTGACCGACGCTGCCGAGTGCGCTGCTGCCATCGGCGAAGGTCTGGAAGCTTTCACCATCCCCGGTTCTGTCGCTGAGCAGCGTCAGGTCGGTCTGGGCCACGGCAACCTGGGCGCTCGTCTGCTGAGCGAGGACACCACCTGCTTCGCTTTCCTGGCAGGCCACGAGTCCTTTGCTGCTGCTGAGGGTGCCATTGGCATCGCCCGCACTGCAAACAAGGTCCGCAAGACCCCCCTGCGTGTTATCCTGAACGGCCTGGGCAAGGATGCAGCTTACATCATTTCCCGTATCAACGGCTTCACCTATGTGCAGACCGAGTACGATATCCCCACCCAGACCCTGACCGTCGTCAAGGAGATCCCCTTCTCCGAGGGTGAGCGCGCTGCTGTTAAGTGCTACGGCGCTAACGACGTTATGGAAGGCGTTGCCATTATGAAGAAGGAGGACGTTCAGTGCTCCATCACCGGCAACTCCACCAACCCCGTCCGCTTCCAGCACCTGGTCGCCGGCACCTATAAGAAGTGGGCCATCGAGAACGGCAAGAAGTACTTCTCCGTCGCTTCCGGCGGCGGCACGGGCCGTACCCTGCACCCCGATAACGTCGCAGCCGGCCCCGCCAGCTACGGCCTGACCGACTCTCTGGGCCGCGTCCACGGCGATGCTCAGTTTGCAGGTTCCTCCTCCGTGCCTGCGCACGTCGAGATGATGGGCCTCATCGGCATGGGTAACAACCCCATGGTCGGCGCAACCGTTGCCTGCGCAGTTGCTGCTGCACAGGCCAACGCCTGATTTTTTCCCTTAGTTCGGCAAAGGGGGCTGCCTTCCGAATGGGCAGCCCCCTTTTTATGCTGAGATATGTTCGCGCAGGCTAACTGCCTGCAACGTTGCTTCAACTAAGAAGGAAAAAGAAGAAACCATGAAAAACACGAAGATGAAACAGAGCATTGCAGCGCTGGCCATGGCTGCTGTCGTTGCAGTGAGCCTGCTGGGCTACGGCTGCGGCAGCAAGCCCGCCTCCACCACCGGCGCGGGTGCTACCGGCGATTTTACCGGCACTGCCAAGGGCTTTGGCGGCGATGTTACCGTTACCCTGACCCTTGCCGACGGCAAGATCACCGGCTGCACCGCTGAGGGTGCCGATGAGACCGAGGGCGTGGGCTCCAAGGCAATCGAGCAGCTGCCCGGCGAGATCGCCGAGAGCGGCAGCATCGAAGTAGATGGCGTGTCCGGTGCTACCATCACCTCCAATGCCATCAAGGAGGCAGCCGCTGCTGCCATCACCGCTGCTGGTCTGAAGCCTGAGGATTTCCAGACCGCTGTGGAGAACAACGCTGAGCCTGCTGAGGACTCTACTGTTGATACCGACATCGTCATCGTGGGTGCAGGCGGCGCAGGTATGACCGCTGCCCTGACTGCCACCAGCGAGGGCAAGAGCGTTGTCATCGTGGAGAGCCAGGCCATGGTGGGCGGCAACTCCGTGCGCGCTACCGGCGGCATGAACGCCGGCAAGACCGTGTATCAGGATGAGAACGAGTTCGGCGAGTCCGCAGGTGTCGAGAAGACCCTGAAGACCGCTGCCGAAAAGTATGCTGACAATGAGACCATCACCGCTCTGGCTGCTACCGTGGCCGAGCAGTGGGCTGCCTACCAGGCCAACCCCACCGGCTACTTTGACAGCGTTGAGCTGATGGAGCTGGATACCATGATCGGCGGCAAGGGTATCAATGACCCTGCTCTGGTGGAGACCCTGTGCTCCAACAGCGCTGATGCCATCGACTGGCTGGGTGAGCAGGGCATCACCCTGAACAGCGTCTCCAGCTTCGGCGGCGCATCTGTCAAGCGGATCCACCGCCCTGTGAATGAGGAGGGCAAGGTCGTCTCTGTGGGCGCTTACATGGTGCCCCTGCTGGAGGAGGACTGCCAGAAGGCTGGTGTCCAGATGATGCTGAACACCACCGCCACCGAGATCCTGACCGATGACAACGGCGCTGCTGTTGGCATCAAGGCCACCGGCGCTTCCGGTGAGACCATCACCATCAACGCCAAGGCCGTGATCCTGACCACCGGCGGTTTCGGCGCAAATCTCGATATGGTCGTTGAGTACAAGCCCGAGCTGAAGGGCTTTATGACCACCAACGCCCCCGGCATCCTGGGCCAGGGCATCAAGATGGCACAGGCCATCGGTGCTGACACCGTGGATATGGACCAGATCCAGATCCACCCCACTGTCCAGTACGACAGCGCTTCTCTGATCACCGAGGGCCTGCGCGGCGACGGTGCTGTGCTGATCAATTCCGAGGGCAAGCGCTTCATTGACGAAGTCAGTACCCGTGACGTTGTCTCCGCCGCTGAGATCGCTCAGCCCGGCAGCTACAGCTGGCTGATCATTGATCAGAAGATGGTCGATGATTCCAGCGTCATCCAGGGCTACATCAAGAAGGGCTACACCGTGACCGGTGAGACCTATGAGGAACTGGGCAAGGCAATGGGCGTTGATGAGGCTGCTTTTGCCGAGACCATGAACACCTGGAACGGCTATGTTGAGGCCAAGAACGACCCCGACTTTGGCCGCACCAGCTTTGCAGACAAGCTGGATACCGCTCCCTACTATGCCATCAAGGTCACCGCAGGCGTGCACCACACCATGGGTGGCCTGAAGATCAACACCAACACCGAAGTCCTGAACGAGAACGGCGAGGTCATCCCCGGCCTGTTCGCAGCAGGTGAGGTGACCGGTGGTGTCCACGGTGCAAACCGTCTGGGCGGCACTGCTGTCTCTGACTTCGTTGTCTTTGGCCGCATTGCAGGCGCAGCTGCCAGCAAGTACGCTGCATGAAACGCCTGAAAGGCTGGCAGAAAAACCTGATCTTTGCGGCCGTGGTGCTGGCCGCGGCAGCACTCCTGTTCGTGCTGTACCGTGCCAACGCCCCCAAAGCGGAGCCGCTGGTGGCCGTGGTCGATTTCGGCGACGGCATCACCGAAACGATCCCGCTGGACGAGGACCACGATTATCTGTATGATGTGGACGATTACATCGTGCATCTGCAGGTAAAGGATGGGGCCATCGCCTTCCTCGACAGTCAGTGCCCGGACCATGTGTGCGAGCAATTCGGCTGGCTGAGCGAGCAGGATGCCTGGGCCGCCTGTGTCCCCCCGCCGGGGTCTATGTAACGGTGCAGGCCGCAGAAACAGAATAAAACAAAGGCCGCCGTGCAGAATCATCTCCTGCACGGCGGCCTTATTGTATAGGGGAAAATGTTATTTTACATATTTCCCTTCGCAGATATTCTTGCAGCAGGCGCTGATGGGGAACCAGCAGCAGTCCCGGCAGATATCGGCCAGCATCTCGGGGGTGGCTTTGGCATCGATCTCCCGGATAAGGGCCTGGTAGTCGTATTCCTTTTCCTCCAGCCCGAAATACTCCACGGTCTTGCGGTCGTACCGCTTGACCTTTTCCTGTGTCGCACAGGTCAGTGCCCAGCTTGTTGGGGCAGCAGGAACAGAGGGTGTCGGTGGAGAAGGTGAGCTGGATCTTCGTCCCGGGCACCTCCCGCAGCTGGTGAACGACATCGTTCATGTGCTCCACAAAGGCTTCGCTGTAGCCATGGCCGGAGTAGCCCTGGGTGCAGAGCAGGTGATGCGGGCGCAGTACGATGCTCATGCCTTTTTTCCCCGGGATCCGCTTCCGGATGTTCAGGCCCAGCACGCAGGCCAGCACAGCCTTGATGATGGCGGTGGGGATGAAGGGAAGAACGCAGGCGGAAACAGCCACGGACACGGTGCTGTGGGCGACGATCACGAACAGGATGACACCCACGATATAGTTGACCACAGTGCCCACGACAACCGCCACGGGGAAAGCACCCTTGAAAGCATCCCTGTGCTCCACGCCCAGGCCGATGATGTAGGCCATGATGGGGAAGGAGATCAGGAAGCCGCCGGTGGGGCCGACAAACTTGTCGATGCCGCCGGAGAAGTTGGCCAGCACCGGCACGCCCACAGCGCCCAGCAGCAGGTAAACGAGCGTGGCAATGGCGGACAGCTTGGAGCCCAGCACCACGGCTGCCAGCGTGATGGCGAAGGTCTGCATGGTCATGGGCACGCCCAGCGGCATGGGGATGGAGATCTGTGCCATCACGGCGATGACGGCGGCAAACAGGCCCGCGTAGCAGATATCGCGCACCGAGAACTTACTGTTCTGATTCATAGAAAAAATCCTCCTCTGGTTTGGTACAAACAACGTCCCGATTAAACCAGAAAGCGGCGGACAGGTCAACTTGCGATTTGCACAAAGGTTTACAATCTGTGAAAATTTGCTGAAAAGCGTTCAAACGAAATTTGGACGCTTGTGTATCCGGGCAAAATGCGATACACTACACCTATACATAGGAAAGGAATCTGACAGGCCGCCCTTCGGCGGGTCTGAATCTGATAGGAGGAACATGATGATCTGGAATAAGAAGAAGGACGGCGCGGAGAACCCGGGTGCGGAAACGCCTGCGGCACAGACAGCCAAGGCCCCGGTGCTGTTTTTGCAGAAGAACTGGAAATGGCTCGTGCCGGTGGTCTGTGTGGTGATCGCGGGCGGTGTGTTTTTGCTCAAGCCCAAGAGCGCCAGCACCACAGCCGTGGACCCCAGCTATCTGGAAGCCAGCCCTGAAGTGCGGGATGTCTCCAATACCCTGAGCGGCACCGGCACCCTGAACCCTGCCAACACCTACACCGTGAAATCTCTGGTGGAAGGCAAGGTGCTCACCGGCGAGTTTGAGGAGGGCGACGTGCTGGATGAGGGGAGCATCCTCTACACGCTGGACAGCTCGGATGCTTCCACCAATTTTGAAAAGGCCGAGATCGCCATGCAGCAGGCACAGCGCAGCTATGACAAGGTGGTGGACCGCCAGTATGTGCGTGCCGAAGTGGATGGCACCGTGAGCACCCTGAAGGTCGCCAAGGGCGACGAGGTGACCAGCGGGCAGGAGGTCGCCATCATCCGCGACAGCTCCAAAATGCTGCTGACGCTGGAATTCCCCGCCGCCGATGCCGCCAATTTCAGCGTGGGCCAGACCGCCCAGGTGACGCTGGACGGCACCTTTGAGCAGCTGGACGGCACCGTGACCAGCGTGACCGGAACGGATGCCCTGAGCACCGGCAACCTGCTCACCCGCACCGTGACCATTGCCGTGCAGAACGCGGGCGGCCTGACCACCGCGCAGGCGGCCACCGCCTCCATCAACGGGGTCAGCTCCATCGGTTCTGCCACCTTTGGCTATCAGGCGGAGCGCACCCTGACCGCACAGGCTGCAGGTACTGTGACCTCCATCCATGTGCAGGAGGGCCAGACTGTTGCCAAGGACGATATCCTGATCGAGCTGAGCGGCGATGACCTGACCGAGAGCATCCAGTCGGCCTCTGAGACTCTGCGCAGCGCTGAGATCTCCCTGCAGAACCTGCAGGATACCATGGCCAACTATACCGTCACCTCTCCCATCAGCGGCACCATCATTGAAAAGGATGCCAAGGTGGGCGATGCGGTCAAATCCGGCGATACCCTCTGCGTCATCTACGACCTGAGCTATCTGGAAATGGTCATCAACGTGGACGAGCTGCAGATCAGCTCCCTGTCTGTGGGCCAGAAAGTGCAGATCACAGCCGATGCCGTGCAGGATAAGAACTATGTGGGCACTGTGACCCGCGTCTCCATGAAGGGCACTTCCAACGGCGGCACCACCACCTACCCGGTGACCATCCGCATTGACGAGACCGACGGCCTGCGGCCCGGCATGAACGCCAACGCCGAGATCGTGGTGGCTGAGGCTGCCAATGCCCTGACCGTGCCCAATGCGGCCATCGTCCGGGGCGGATATGTGCTGGTGACCCAGGATTCCCCCAGCGCCTCCAAGGCGGATACCACCATGGAGGCCCCCGAGGGCTTTGTCTATGTGGCCGTCAAGACCGGTGTCAGCGATGATGATTACACCCAGATCGTCAGCGGCATCCAGGAGGGGGACACCATTGGTTACGACCCCAACTCGGTCAGCAGCGACAGCTACTATGACGATGGCAGCGGCATGATGATCTTCTGATGGGAGGATGGAATGAGTGCTCTGATCGAATTTGATGCGGTCTGCAAGTATTACCAGATGGGCGACACCACGGTAAAAGCCGCCGACCACATCACCATGAAAATAGAAAAAGGCGAGTTTGTTGCCATTGTGGGCCAGTCCGGCTCCGGCAAGTCCACCTGCATGAACATCATCGGCTGTCTGGATGTGCCCACGGCGGGCACCTACCGGCTGAACGGTCGGGATGTGGGCAAGATGAGCCGGAACGAGTTGGCCTCCATCCGCAACGAGATGCTGGGGTTCATCTTCCAGCAGTATAACCTTCTGCCAAAATTGAATCTGCTGGAAAACGTGGAGGTGCCGCTGGTCTATGCGGGCATGCCCCGTGCAGAGCGCCGCCGCCGGGCCCGCGAGGTGCTGGAGCAGGTGGGGCTGGGCGATAAGCTGAAAAACAAGCCCAACCAGCTTTCGGGCGGCCAGCAGCAGCGCGTATCCATCGCGCGGGCGCTGGTGCGCAACCCGGCGATCATTCTGGCGGATGAGCCCACTGGCGCGCTGGACAGCCACACCGGCCGCGAGGTGCTGGGAATGCTGCAGGACCTGCATGGGCAGGGCCATACGGTGGTGCTCATCACCCATGACAACTCCATTGCCGTGCAGGCCGACCGCATCATCCGGCTGGAGGATGGTCAGGTGGTCTACGATGGCGACTCCCGCGCGCCGGAAGCCATCGTCCAGCCGACGCTGAACTTTGAACCAGCAGAACAGGAGGGGAACAAATGATCATTGAGACCTTCCGTCAGGCCCTCCAGAACGTGTGGAGCAACAAGCTCCGCACCTTTTTGACCATGCTGGGCATCATCATCGGTGTCATGGCGGTCATCGTCATCGTGGGCCTGGGCAACGGCATGACCCAGAGCATGCGGGACAGCTTTTTCAGCACTGGGCACGAATGCCCTGTCCATTCAGGTCTGGGGCTACGGCTCCCGCACCGCCTCGGTGGAGGATGTGTATAAGATCGCGGATAAGAACAAGGAGCTCATCTCCGCAGTCTCGCCCCAGCATCGATTTCAGCAACAACACCCCCAAGGTGGGCACCACGACCTACCGCTACGGCACCAGTGTTTACGGTGTGGACGAGCACTACGCCGAGATGAAAAACTATACCCTCGCCCAGGGGCGCGGCCTGCAGTACATGGACATCAAGGACAACAAGCAGGTCTGCATCATTGGTGATTACCTCAACCGGGCGGCCTACGGCGGCAATGCGGTGGGCCAGACCATCAAGCTGGGGGCCTACAAGTTCCGGATCGTGGGCGTGCTGAACGCCAAGGTGACGGACAAGAACATGCAGCAGGGCTCCGACGATGACTGCATCTATGTGCCCTACACCACGGCCATGCGGCTCTCCAGCCAGTCCAGCGCCAAGAACTTTGTTGCGATCATGAAGGACGAGAGCCGGGCCAACGAGGCCAAGGCGGTGGTGGAAAGCGGCCTGTACGACCTGCTCAAGAGCGACAACGCTTACTACATCTACAGCGCCAGCGAGTGGCTGGAGGAGATGAACGAGATGATCAACATGGTCATCATCATCCTTACCGGCATTGCCAGCATCTCGCTGCTGGTGGGCGGCATCGGCATTATGAACATCATGCTGGTGTCGGTGACCGAGCGCACCCGGGAGATCGGCATCCGCAAGGCACTGGGTGCCAAGGAGCGGGTGATCCTGTCGCAGTTCGTGGTGGAAGCTGCCACCACCTCCGCACTGGGCGGCGTGCTGGGCATCGTCCTTGGCTATATCGTGTCCATGGCGGCAAACCGCATCCTGCCCATGATCTCCAGCGACATTGATGTGACCGTCAGCCCCTCGTTCAACTCCATCGTGGTGGCCTTTGGCATCTCGGTGGGCATCGGCGTGCTGTTCGGCTATCTGCCCGCCAAGCGCGCCGCAAGGCTCAACCCCATTGAAGCGCTGAGATATGATTAAACCTCTCACCGCTTCGGTCTGGCTTTGCCAGCGCCTTGCGGAGCTCCCCTAATAGGGGCAACAACGACGACCGCCGCCAGTGGCGGATGAAGGGAGGAGTTGTTGGGGCCGCGGCCAGCAGGATGCAAGTGCAAGGCTTTGCACGAAGCAGATGCTGGGAGCCGCAACCCGGAATACATTAGAAACTATTTTAAGGAGGATTTTCCATGAAAAAGCGAATCCTTGCATTTCTGCTGGCGGTAAGCATTGCCGTGTCGATGCTGGTGCTGCCGGCATCGGCAGCGGGCAACGCCAACACGGCGGTCCAGCTGTCCATCACGCTGAACGCGATGGACAGCAGCCAGCAGGCTGCTCTGAACGCTGTGGTCACCCGCGGTGCGCTGGCCCGGATGCTGGTGTCCTACTCCACCTACCGCGAGAGCGTGGGCTCTCAGGGCACGGTGGGCACCCTGTTCACCGACCTGCCCGGCACTTCGCCCTATGCCCCCTATGTCCGCATTGCGGTGCAGAATGGCTGGATGAACGGCTACACCGACGGCTCTTTCCGGCCCGACAATGCCGTGACGCTGGAAGAAGCGGTCACGGCCATCCTCAAGCTGATGGGCTATAAGATGACCGACCTGAGCGGCTCCTTCCCCAACGCACAGCTGAACAAGGCCAGTGAGCTGGGCCTGCGCAATCAGGTGGACCGCAGCCAGGGCGAGGTGCTCAACTACGAGGAGTGCGCCCTGCTGTTCTACAACGCCCTGACAGCCAACACCGCCAGCGGCAGTGCCTACGGCAGCAGCCTGGGCTTCACGGTCTCCAATGGCCAGGTGGATACCTCCAGCGTCATGCTCAAGAGCCTGAAGGGCCCCTTTGTGGCGGGCGATACGGTCCAGCTGCCCTTTGTTCCCAAGATGGTCTACCGCAACGATAAAGCGTCGGAATCTGCGGAGCTGAACAAATACGACGTGTATTATTACAGTGAGAGTTTACAGACATTGTGGGTCTACACCCGCCGCGCCGCTGGCCGCATCACGGCAGTTTCGCCCAGTGCCAGCGCCCCCACCAGTGTAACGGTGGCAGGCACCAGCTATACGCTGGGTTCCTCTGCGGTGGCCTCCCAGGTGTCCTCCCTCAACGGCGGCGGCGTGGGCGAGGTCGTCACCCTGCTGCTGGGCATGAACAATGAGGCTGCCGGGATCGTGACCGGTGAGGAAGCCGACAGCGTGTTCTACGGTGTCGTGCAGACCGCCACCCGCAGTCTGGTGGAAGAGAACGGCGCGGATGTTCTGCAGAAGGTCTCCGTCATGTGTACCGACGGCATTGCCCGCACCGTGAACGTGGACAAGAGCCTGAACTTTCCGCAGGGGTGGCTGGTAGAGATCAAGGTCACCCCGGAGGGTGAGAGCGTGGAGCACATCGAGGACCGCTGTGTCAACGGCACCATCAATGCCAATGCCACTGCTCTGGGCGCAGCCGCCCTGGCCGACGATGTAGAGATTCTGGATACGACTTCGGAGGGTGTGGCTGGGACGGTTCGTCCCAGCCGCCTATCGGGGGTAACACTGAGTGACCTCGATGTCCGCTACTATACCGTCAACGATGCCGGACAGATCGACCGGCTCATCCTGAACGATGTGACCGGCGACCTGTGGAGCTACGGCGTGCTGGACGATGTGAAAAATCTGGCCATGAATTATTCTGACCTGAAGAGCCTCGTCACCGGCATTGTGGCGGGAGATTCCGCTTCCGGCACCACGACCACGACAGGCACCACCACCGGAGCGGCCACGGGCGGCACCGACGGCTCCGGCTCTACCTCGGATACCACCACCACTGTGACCGGTGCCACGGCGGCAGACCGCCTGTCCAACCTGCTGGTGCCCACCACCAGCGAGATCCTGTGGGGCATCGTTTCGGGCGATATCCTGAGCACGGCCTGGCAGAAGCTGACCAGCAACACCGGCTCCCTGATGAGCATTGGCTTCCAGCAGATCGCGGAGATCACGGGCACCCCCTTCAAGCAGATCTTTAACTACATCGGCGGCGGGGCGACCTATATCTGCTACGTCAACGGCGCGGTGGCCAGCTACACCACGGCCATCAAGTATCCGGTGCTGGCGGGCGGCATTGCCGTGCGGCGGGAGACCACCGGCTCTGTCAAGGCCATGATGCAGCTGATGCCCCTGAAGATCGACAAGGTCGGCGCGGCCTCGGTGCTCTCGGGCAGTGAACGCTACGAGATGGCAGACAATGTGCAGGTCTACCTGTGGTACAAGGGCCAGTATTACCCCACCAAGCTGGCTCAGGTGGATGCGGACGGCTACCAGCTGACCGGCTGGTACGATAATTTCGGCTGCGCTGCCGGAAAAAAGGTCCGCGTCATCATTGCGGTCAAGAACGACTGATGCTTTATTACAGCGGCCTGAGCCGCACACTGCGGCAGCTGCGCTGGGTGCTTTACCCGCGCCGCTGCCCTTTTTGTGATCGGGTGCTGGGGAACCAGCCTGCCTGCCCGGACTGCGCCGATGGGCTGGCAGAGCTGCGCCGTGCACCCTCCATGCGGCTGCGCGGCTCCGAGCACTACCTGGGGCGGCTGGATGGGGCAGCCGCGCCCTACCGATACACCGGCCTTGTCCGCCGCGCGGTGCTGCGGGCGAAATATCAGGGCGCGCCCTGGGCAGCTGTGGAGCTGGGCGTGGAGATGGCCCGCCTGCTCTTTGGCAGCGAGATCAGAATGTGCGGCTCTGAGCCCCTGCCCGAACCGGTGCCGGGCCTTGACAGGGGTTACGACTGCATCCTTCCGGTACCGGCCTCCAGCAAAAAGCGCGGCTACAATGTGCCGGAGCGGATGGCACAGCCCCTTGCCCGGGCGGTGGGCGTGCCGGTGGTCACGGACGCGCTGACCCGTGCCCGCTCCACCCGGCGGCAGGAGGGACTTTCCCTTGACGAGCGGCTGGCCAATGTGGCGGGTGCCTTCCGGGTAGCCCGGCCGGAGGCTGTGGAGGGAAAGCGCATCCTTCTGGTGGACGATGTCCTGACCACCGGAGCCACGGCCTCGGCCTGCGCGCAGGCTCTGCTGGATGCCGGTGCGCAGAGCGTGTTCGCTGTGGCGCTGGCCACGGTGGAGTTTCCGCAGCCGGTGGGCAGCACAACGGCCATTGCCGAAAATGAAGAAGAAATTTGAAAATAGTGCTTGACAAAACACCATTCTTCGGGTATACTGATTGAGCTGTGAGCGACAAGCTCGATCAGATGTCCGGGTGTAGCGCAGTTTTGGTAGCGCGCTTGAATGGGGTTCAAGAGGCCGTGAGTTCGATTCTCGCCACTCGGATTGAAACAAGACCGACGATTTCAAAAGAGATCGTCGGTCTTGATTTTTTATTCGGCTGTTTCTGGTGCGCTGTCCCGGAGGGGCGGGCACCGCTGCAAGGAGGGCGAGTCTATGAATGCTGCACTGCGCCGGGATGCGGATGCGATCCTTCGTTCCAGCCTGAACGCTGTTCTGCCGGATGAAGCGGTGCGCCGCGCGCTGCGGGATCTCCGGCCCGGGAAGGGCCGGGTGCTTCTGGTGGCGGCGGGCAAGGCGGCCTGGCAGATGGCACACGCGGCGGTTGAAATGCTGGGCCGGGTGGATGGCGGTGTGGTCGTGACCAAGTACGGCCATGTGAAAGGTGAGATCCCAGGTGTGGCCTGCTATGAGGCGGGCCACCCGGTGCCGGATGCAAACGGTTTTGCGGCCACTCAAAAGGCGCTGGAGCTGGTGCAGGGGCTGACTGCCGGGGATACGGTGCTGTTCCTGCTTTCCGGCGGCGGCAGTGCGCTGTTCGAGCAGCCGCTCGTTCCCGGGGCAGAGCTGCAGGACATCACGAGCCAGCTGCTGGCCAGCGGGGCCGACATTGTGGAGATGAATACCATCCGCAAGCGGCTTTCCGGTGTGAAGGGCGGGCGGTTCGCGCAGCGCTGTGCCCCTGCGCAGGTGTTCAGCATCGTGCTGAGCGACATTCTGGGCGGACCCGCTGGATATGATCGCCAGCGGCCCGGCGGTGCCGGATACCTCCACCTGCGCCCAGGCGCTTGCCGTTGCCGAAAAGTATCATCTGGCACTCTCAGCACAGGCCCGGGCCCTGCTGGCGCAGGAAACGCCCAAAACGCTGCCCAACGTGACCACACAGATCACCGGCAGCGTGCGGGAGCTTTGCCGTGCCGCGGCCAGTGCCTGCCGGAATCTGGGATATGAACCGGTTCTCCTGACCGACCAACTCTGCTGCGAAGCACGGGAAGCAGGCAGCTTTCTTGGCTCCATTGTCCGCACCCAGGCAGGGCAGGGGAAAAAGCTGGCCTACATCGCGGGCGGCGAGACCATCGTTCACCTGACCGGAAAAGGGCTTGGCGGAAGAAATCAGGAGCTGGCCCTTGCGGCTGCGCCTGCCATTGCCGGGCTGAACGCGGCGGTGTTCTCTGTGGGCAGCGATGGCACAGACGGCCCCACCGATGCCGCCGGAGGCTATGTGGATGGGGATACCCTTGCCGCGCTGGAGGCCGGGGGCTGGAGCGGATACGCCGCTTTGCAGAACAACGATTCCTACCACGCCCTGAAAGCAGTGGATGGCCTGATCATCACCGGGGCAACGGGCACCAATGTCAACGATGTGGCGGTGGCCCTGATCGGGGAAAAAACACCGCTTGTGAGCCTGGAAGTTTCCCCGGAGTGGTGATTGCATTCCTCCGTTGAGTATGTTATACTGAACAGCGAACTGAATAGAAAACAGCAGGTGCGTACCGCCCGCGGCTCTGGCCGGGGGCAGGCACGTTAAAAGGGAAGCGGGTGCAAATCCCGCACGATCTCGTCACTGTGATAAGGGAGTTTACCGCCAGGGTGCAGCTGCACCGGTCACTGGAACGCATGTTCCGGGAAGGCGGCGGTGGATGTTGAGCTTTCAGCCAGGAAACCTGCCCGCTGTTGGTACGGGGGCGCAAACCCCAGATCACGAGGAATTGGTTGTACCAAAAAGCCTGAAAAAAACTGAAAAGGGTCTTTTTTGCTTTGCCATCCCGCAAGCAGAAAGGCCCCTTTTTGTTTTGCCGGGCACTCTTTCCTGTACCTTCTGTTCAGCAAAAATCATGTTCAAAAACAGGAAAGGAACGAACAAAAATGAGAAAACGCACCATCCACAAAGCAGCGGCCGCTCTGACCGCTCTGGCCCTCTGCGCCGGTGTACTGACCGGCTGCGGCGGTGCCGCAAGCAGCACCACTGCTTCCAGCACGGCAGGATCTGCTGCCAGCAGCGAGGTTTCCGGCGAGGAGGCTGACGAATTGGCCGCAAAGAACGTTGCAGACCTGATCGATGCCATCTATGTGCAGGAGCGCACCGATGACACCGATGCCCAGTGTGAGGCCGCCAAGGCCGCATGGGATGCCCTGACCGATGCCCAGAAGGAGCTGGTCGAGGGCGAAGAGGCTGACCCTGACTACTTTGGCCGCGACACCGGCGATGCTTCCAAGGACGACAGCCGCAATCAGGACGACATCGGCGAGAATGAGCTGCTGGTGGTCTCCTTCGGCACCTCTTTCAACGACAGCCGAGTGAAGGATATCAAGGGCATCGAGGATGCGCTGCAGGCCGCTTATCCCGATTGGTCTGTCCGCCGCGCCTTCACCGCACAGATCATCATCAACCATGTTCAGGCCCGCGACGGCGAGAAGATCGACAACATGCAGCAGGCTCTGGACCGCGCTGTGGCCAACGGCGTGAAGAACCTGGTCGTCCAGCCCACCCACCTGATGCACGGTGCAGAGTACGACGAGATGATGGAGATGATCGACGAGTACAAGGACAAGTTCGAGAGCGTCGCCGTTGCTGAGCCCCTGCTGGGCGAGGTCGGTGCCGATGCTGCCGTCATCAACGCCGACAAGGAAGCTGTTGCCAAGGCCGTTACCGCTGCCGCTGTGAAGGATGCCGGTTTCGACAGCCTGGAGGCCGCTGCTGAGGAGAAGGTCGCCTTCGTCTTTATGGGCCACGGCACCTCCCACACCGCAAAGGTGAGCTACAGCCAGATGCAGACCGCCATGCAGACCCTGGGCTACAGCAACGTGTTCATCGGCACGGTGGAGGGTGAGCCCGAGGAGACCGCCTGCGAGAACGTCATCGAGGCTGTCAAGGCCGCCGGTTACACCAAGGTCATCCTGCGCCCCCTGATGGTCGTTGCCGGTGACCACGCCAACAACGATATGGCCGGTGCGGATGACGATTCCTGGCTGAGCCAGTTCCAGGCCTCTGGTGACTTCGCATCCGTGGAGTGCCAGATCGCCGGTCTGGGTGAGATCGAGGACATCCAGCAGCGCTACATTGAGCACACCAAAGCCGCCATTGATTCCCTGAACGGCTAATATTCCGCATTCCAATGCCCGAAGGGAGAGATCTTTTCGGGCATTTTTTATGGAGAGCTTCCCCGCATGAGGAGAAACACTCCCATTTCAAATTCTGAATTTCTGAGGTATTTTGTTTATGCACTGCAAACAGTTTGTTTCCCTGTCCGTTGCTTCTCTGATGCTGGCCGCCGTCCTCACCGGCTGCGGCGGGGCTTCTTCCACTGCTTCCTCTGCTGTCAGCTCGGAAGCCGCTTCTGCCGTGAGCGCTGCCGCCGCATCCGAGCCTGCCGAAGCCGCCTTGCCGGATGGCGTGTACACGGCTGAGTTCGACACCGACAGCGGCATGTTCCACGCCAACGAAGCCTGCAATGGCATGGGCACCCTGACCGTGGAGAACGGGCAGATGACCTTCCACGTCAGCCTGGCCTCCAAGAAGATCGTCAACCTGTATGTCGGCATGGCCGCCGATGCCGAGGCCAACAAGGCAGATTGGCTGCTGCCCACCACCGACACCGTCACTTACTCCGACGGCACCTCGGAGGAGGTCTACGGCTATGATATCCCCGTGGCCGCTGTGGACGAGGACTTCCAGCTGGCACTCCTCGGGACCAAGGGCAAGTGGTATGACCACACCGTGAGCATCCGCAATGCACAGCCCAAGGCTGAGGAAGCTGCCGAGACCCCTGCGGACGGTGAATACAGCGTCAATGTGACCCTGGAGGGCGGCTCTGGCCGTGCCACCGTGGAAAGCCCTGCCGCCCTGACCGTGGCGGACGGCAAAATGACCGCTGTCATCCGGTGGAGCAGCCCCAATTATGATTACATGATCGTGGACGGCGAGAAGTATCTGCCCACCAACACCGAGGGCAACTCCACCTTTGAGATCCCTGTTTCTGCACTGGACACCCCGCTGGCTGTCACTGCCGATACCGTAGCCATGAGCACCCCCCATGAGATCGAGTATACGCTGACCTTTGCGCTGAACTGATGAAACTGACGAGACAACAATTCCTGCGCGTTCTGCCTGTTACAGTACTGGCTCTGTCGGGTTGCGCCGCCTCCGAAACGGCTCCCGCCAGCACAGAAGAACTGGTCTTTGACCATGCCTGCCCACTGGATTACGCCACACAGTTTACTGCCGACTGCTATGAGGGCGGCTATACCATGCTGACCCTGACCGAATCGGGGGAGCAGTTCCTTGTGACCCCGGAGGATGCCGCTGCGGTGGAAGGCCTGCCCGAGAGCGTGACGGTGCTGCGTCAGCCCATCCGGAACATCTACCTTGTCTCCACCTCGGTGATGGACCTGTTCCTCGCGCTGGATGGGCTGGACAGCGTGACCCTTTCCGGCACCCAGGCGGAGGGCTGGTATCTGGATGAGGCCAGAGCCGCCATGGAGGCCGGGCGCATTGCCTATGCGGGCAAGTACAGCGCCCCGGACTACGAAAAGATCCTTGCGGCCAACTGCGGCCTTGCCATCGAGAACACCATGATCTACCACACCCCGGAGGTCAAGGAGCAGCTGGAACGGTTCGGCATCCCGGTGCTGGTGGAGCGCTCCAGCTATGAGAGCGGCCCGCTGGCCCGGCTGGAATGGCTCAAGTTCTGGGGCATCCTGCTGGGGAAAGAGGAGCTGGCGGAACAGGAGTTTGCCCGGCAGGTGGAGCGCCTTGCACCGCTGACCGGGCAGGCTTCCACCGGCAAGCGCTGTGCCTTTTTCTCCATCACAGCCAACAACCTTGCCAATGTGCGCAAGGGCGGCGACTATGTGGCCCAGATGATCGAGATGGCGGGCGGTGACTATGTTTTTGCGGACCTGACCGACAACGGCAACAACCTTTCCACCATGAACCTGCCGCTGGAGGATTTTTACGCCGGTGCAAAGGATGCGGATGTGCTCCTTTACAACAGCACCATTGAGGGCGTGGTGCATACCACGGAGGAACTGGTGGCAAAATGCCCCCTGCTGGCCGAGTTTAAGGCCGTGCAGAGCGGCAGTGTCTGGTGCACCACCCAGAGCTTTTTCCAGCAGAGTACGGCGCTGGTCGATTTTGTGCTCGATCTGCACCGTGTCTTTACGGAGAACGACCCCGCCGACCTGCAATTTTTGAGGAAAGTAGAGTAACCTATGACCAGCAAAAAGCGCCTGATCCTTTCTTACGGCATCCTTGCCCTGCTGCTGGCGGTGTTGTTTGCTGCCAACCTGTTCTGGGGCAGTGTTGCCCTGACCCCCGGTGCCGTGCTGGCGGCCCTGACCGGCCGCGGGCAGGACGCACTGTCGGTGGGCATCATCACCCAGCTGCGCCTGCCCCGGGCCGTGATGGTGGTGTTGCTGGGCGCGGCACTCTCTGCGGCAGGCTATCTGCTGCAGACCTTTTTTGCCAACCCCATCGCCGGGCCTTTTGTCATGGGCATTTCCAGCGGAGCCAAGCTGGCCGTGGCACTGGTTATGGTGGCTTTTCTGAACCAGGGCCTGCTCACCAGCTCCCTTACCCTGATCACAGCCGCCTTTGCGGGGGCCATGACCTCCATGGCCTTTGTGCTGGCGGTCTCCCGGCGGGTGCAGCGGATGAGCATCCTTGTTATCTGCGGCGTAATGATCGGCTACATCTGTTCGGCCGTCACGGAGTTTGTGGTGGCCTTTGCCCAGGACAGCAACATCGTCAACCTCCACAACTGGTCTCAGGGCAGCTTTTCCGGCATGACCTGGGGCAATGTGCGGGCGGCGGCGCTGGTGGTGCTGCCCGCTCTGGCGGCAGCGTTCTGCCTTTCCAAGCCCATGGCCGCCTACCAGATGGGGGAGGCCTACGCCCGGAGCGTGGGCATCAATGTCAAAGCCTTTTCCCGGCTGCTGGTGCTGCTTTCCAGCCTGCTGGCCGCCTGTGTCACGGCCTTTGCGGGGCCCATCTCCTTTGTGGGCATCGCGGTGCCCCATCTGGTCAAGCAGCTGTTCGGCAGCGCAAGGCCGCTGGTGGTGCTGCCCGGGTGCTGCCTGGGCGGGGCGGCCTTCTGCCTGCTGTGCGACCTCATCGCCCGCAGCATGTTTGCCCCCACCGAGCTTTCGATCAGCGCCGTAACGGCAGTGTTTGGTGCACCGGTGGTCATCTGGCTGCTGGTGCGCCGGGGTCAGGAGGGTGTGCGATGAAATACCTCTGTGAAACGAAAGAGCTGGCCATCGGCTATGGCAGCGCGCCCCTTGCTTCCGACATCACGCTGGGGGCGGTGCCGGGGCAGATCCTGGCCCTCATCGGGCCAAACGGCGCGAGCAAATCCACCCTGCTCAAAACGCTGGCGGGCCAGCTGGCCCCCCTGGGCGGGGCTGTCCTGCTGGATGGCCGCAGCCTGACCGATTACACCGGCCCGGCCCGGGCCCGGAAGCTGGCCCTGATGCTGCCCCACACCCGCCGCACCGAGCTGACTTCCTGCTTTGAGTTTGCCGCCGCCGGGCGTATCCCCTATACCGGGCGGCTGGGCATCCTGTCCGATGCCGACCGGCAGGCCGTGCGGGACGCGCTGGAACTGGTGGGGGCTTCCCCTCTGGCGGGCCGGGATTTCAACTGCATCAGCGACGGCCAGCGCCAGCGCGTTCTGCTGGCCCGCGCCATCTGCCAGCAGCCCGGAGTTCTGCTGCTGGACGAGCCGACCTCTTTTCTGGATGTCAAGGGCAAGATCGAGCTGCTGACCATCCTGCAGAAACTGGCCCATGAGCGGGGGCTGGCCGTGATCGTCAGCCTGCACGAGCTGGACATGGCGCAGAAGATCGCGGATGCGGTGGTCTGCGTGTTCCCGCACAGCGTTTCGGGGGTGCTGACCCCAAAGGAGGCCTTTGCCCCGGAGAACATCCGGGCGCTGTACAGCCTGACCAAGGAGCAGTACGAGGCCGTGTTCGGCCCGGAAAAGCCTGCCGGGCCAAAGTTTGAACATTACGTCCGCAGTGGGCAGAAGCTGCTCCGCTGCGGGTACACCACCGGCACCTGCGCGGCGCTGGGTGCGGCGGGGGCCGCGCGGCTCCTGCTCACCGGCCATGCCCCGGAGAGCGTTGCCCTGCGCACGCCGAAGGGCATCGTGGTGGAGGTGGCCCCGCTGTACTGCCGCCCCGCCGGAGCCGGTGCCGAATGCGCCATTGAGAAAGACGGCGGGGATGATGTGGATGTGACCACCGGCCTGCCCGTGATCGCCGCCGTAGAATTGCTGCCCGATACCACCGAGATCCGCATCTCCGGCGGCAAGGGCGTGGGCCGGGTGACCAAGGCCGGGCTGGACCAGCCGGTGGGGGAAGCTGCCATCAACCATGTGCCCCGGCAGATGATCGCTGAGGCCTTGCAAAGGGAAGCCGAGAGCGCCTGCTACACCGGCGGCTTTGCCGTGACCATCTCCATCGAGGGCGGGGAAGAGGTGGCAAAGCGTACCTTCAACCCCCACATCGGGGTCGAGGGCGGGCTTTCGGTGCTGGGAACCAGCGGCATTGTGGAGCCTATGAGTCAGCAGGCGATCCTGGACACCATCCAGCTGGAAATGAATCAGGCCGCTCTCCGGGCGGGCAGCCCCAGGCGGCTCATCCTGGCCCCCGGCAATTACGGGCTGGACTATCTGCACGAAAGATACCCGGGGTTTCACGCTGTTCCGGTGGTGAAAACCTCGAACTTTATTGGAGACACGCTGGATATGGCTGCTGCGGCCCGCTTTGAAGAGGTGCTTCTGGTGGGCCATGTGGGCAAGCTGGTCAAGGTGGCGGGTGGCATTATGAACACCCATTCCCACACTGCCGACTGCCGCACCGAGCTGTTCTGCACCCACGCGGCGCTCTGCGGCGCTTCCCGGGAAGTCTGCGCCGCCCTGATGAACGCTGCCACCACCGATGCCTGTCTGGAACTCCTGGACAGCGCCGGCCTGCGGGCTCCGGTGCTGGAAAGCCTGCTGCGGGCAGTCCAGCTCCACCTTGACCGGCGGGCCTGCGGGGCATTCCGGGTGGGGGCGGTGCTGTTTTCCAATCAGCACGGCCCGCTGGGAGCCACCGACACTGCCGCACAACTGCTGGACGAATGGAAGGAGCATTGAGATGGTACATTTTGTAGGCGCAGGTCCCGGCGCACCCGACCTTATCACCCGGCGGGGCGCGGCCCTGCTGCAGGAAGCCGACTGCATCATTTATGCGGGCAGTCTGGTCAACCCGGCTCTGCTGGGGCTGGCGAAGCCGGAGTGCGCCGTTTACAACAGCGCCGAGATGACGTTGGAACAGGTGCTGGACGTGATGCGCCGGGTGGAAGCCGCAGGCGGGACCACCGTGCGGCTCCACACCGGCGACCCCTGCCTGTATGGGGCCATCCGGGAGCAGATGGACGCACTGGATGCGGATGGCATCCCCTACGATGATACCCCCGGCGTGTCCAGCTTTTGCGGGGCGGCGGCGGCGCTGAACGCCGAGTACACCCTGCCCACCATCAGCCAGACCGTGATCATCACCCGGATGGAGGGGCGCACCCCGGTGCCGGAAAAGGAGAAGCTGGCCAGCCTTGCCGCCCATGGGGCAACCATGGTGATCTTCCTTTCCATCGGCCTCATCGACAAGGTGCAGCAGGCCCTGCTGGCAGGCGGAGCCTACACGCCGGAAACTCCTGCCGCCGTGGTCTACAAGGCCAGCTGGCCGGAGCAGAAGGTGGTGCGCTGCACCGTGGGCACGCTGGCCGGGAGCACCCGCGCCAACGGCATCACCAAGACGGCGCTCATCGTGGTGGGGGAGTTTCTGGGCACCCGGTATGAGCGGAGCAGGCTCTACGACCCAACCTTTACGACGGAGTTCCGCAAGGGGGCAGACCAGTGACCCGCGCCTATCTCGCCTTTACGGAAAAAGGACTGGCGCTGGCCCAAAAGCTGGCCAGTGCCCTGCCCGGCACCGTAGACCGCTGCGGCCATGGCGGGCCCGGCCTTGCCGATTGGGCCGCGGAGCAGTTCACCCATGCGGATGCCCTGATCTTTGTGGGGGCTGTGGGCATAGCGGTGCGGGCCATTGCGCCCCACTGCCGGAGCAAGGTGGTGGACCCTGCCGTGGTGGTGCTGGACGAGTGCGGCCATTTTGCGGTGCCGATCCTTTCGGGCCATCTGGGCGGGGCCAACGATCTGGCCCGGGCGCTGGCGGCGGTCTGCGGTGCGGTGCCGGTCATTACCACGGCCACCGATGCCAACGGTGTGTTTGCCGTGGATGCGTGGGCCAGGCACCAGAACTGCGCCGTGCTGGAGCCGGAGCGCATCAAGCGCGTCAGCAGCAGGCTGCTGGCGGGCGGGCCGGTGCGATACCGCTCGGAATTCCCCATTGCCGGGCAGGCCCCTGCCGGGGTGATCCCGGCGGGGGAGGCAGAGCGTGCCGACTTTGTCCTGACCCTTTTCCCGGCGGGCGATGCGCTGCACCTGATCCCGAAGATCGGTGTGCTGGGCATCGGGTGCAGGCGGGGGACCAGCGCCGCACAGCTGGAAGCGGCCTTTGCACAGTTCTGCGCGGCCCACGGCCTTGCAGCAGTGTGCATCACGGCGGCGGCCAGCATCGACCTGAAAGCCCATGAGCCGGGCCTGCTGGAATTTTGCAGAGCCCACGGCTGGCCGGTGCAGTTCTATTCTGCCGCACAGCTGCAGAACGCCCCCGGGCAGTTCACACCTTCGGCCTTTGTCCGGAGCGTGACCGGTGTGGACAATGTCTGCGAGCGGGCGGCGGTGCTGGCGGCAGGCGGCACGATCATTCTTCCCAAACAGGCGGGTAACGGCGTGACCTTTGCGCTGGCGCTTCGTCCCTTTGCCCCGGATTGGAGGTGGCAGGATGCCTAATGTTGTTTTTGTTGTCGGGCTTGGGCCCGGGGATCCCCGGTTTCTGACCGCACAGGCGCAGAGCGCCTTAACGCAAGCCGAGGTGCTGTGCGGCTATACGGTCTATCTGGATCTGGTGCGCCCCTACTTCCCGGACAAGCTCTATTATTCCACTGGCATGACCAAGGAGATCGACCGCTGCCGCTGGGCGCTGGAAACGGCCCGGAGCGGCAGGGCGGTGGCGCTGGTCTGCTCGGGAGATGCCGGGGTCTACGGCATGGCAAGCCCTCTGCTGGAGCTGGCCGAGCACTTCCCGGACGTGACGGTGGAGGTGGTGCCCGGCCTGACCGCCGCCCTGAGCGGCGGTGCGGTGCTGGGTGCTCCGCTGGCCCACGATTTCTGTGTGCTCTCCCTCTCTGACCGGCTTACGCCGTGGGAGGTCATTGAGCGGCGGCTGGCGGCAGCAGCCATAGGGGATTTCTGCATCGCGCTGTACAACCCCTCCTCCAAGGGGCGGCCGGACTATCTGGCGCGGGCGGTGCGCATCCTGCTGGCAAACGGCAAAGCACCCGGAACGGTCTGCGGCATTGTGCGGAACATTGGCCGGGAGGGGCAGGAAAGCCGCGTTCTGACGCTGGCTGCGCTGGAAACCACCCCGGTGGATATGTTCACCACCGTGTTTGTCGGCAACGCCCAGACCCGCCAGCTGAGCGGGCGGATGGTCACGCCGCGGGGGTACCGCGCATGAGGGCCGTGGTATTCAGCGGCACCACCGAGGGCCGTGTGTTTTCAAAACAGCTGGCCGCACTGGGGGCCGAGGTACTGGTCAGCGTGGCCACCCCGCTGGGGGCCGAGGAACAGGGCGAAAGGTCCGGCATCACCGTCCACTGCGGGCGGCTGACCCCGGAGGAGATGACCGCCCTGCTGCAGGGGGCTGACCTCTGCGTGGACGCGACCCATCCCTATGCCGTGGAGGCCACCCGGAACATCCGGGCAGCCTGCAAAACAGCAGGCACGGAGTACCGCCGCCTGCTCCGGCCCGAAAGCCCGCTGCCCGCCGGGAGCATGGTGTTTGCCTCTGCGGCCCATGCGGCGGGATTTCTGGCCCGGACGCAGGGAAATGTCCTGCTTGCCACCGGGGCCAAGGAGCTTTCTGCCTTTGCTGTGCTGGAACCGGCACGGCTCTTTCCCCGTGTCCTGCCCACCCGGGAGGGCATTGCCGCCTGCGAGGGGGCAGATATCCCCCATAAGAACATCATCGCCATGCAGGGGCCGTTCTCCTATGCGTTGAACCGGGCGCTGATGGAGCAGTTTGCCATCCGCTTCCTCGTTACCAAAGATGGCGGCGCGGCGGGCGGCTTTGAAGAAAAAGCCCGGGCAGCGCAGGACACCGGGGCTCAGCTCATCGTCATCCGCCGCCCGGCCGAGCAGGGCGAAACGGCGGAACAGATCCTGACACATTGTAAGGAGATGCTGCAATGATCACACTCATCGGGATGGGGTCAGGCACGCCGGAAAGCCTGACCGCGCAGGGCCTTGCCGCCCTGCAGAACGCCGGACTGATCCTGGGGGCAAAGCGCCTGCTGGAACAGCTGCCGCAGGGCTGCACGGAACACCGGAAGGCCCTGTATCAGCCTGAGGATGTCCTTGCCGCGCTGGCGGCTGACCCGGAGGTGGATGCTGCCCTTGTGTACAGCGGCGACACCGGGTTTTACTCCGGCGCGGCCCAGCTGCTGCCGATGCTGCGGGCCTTTGGCATCTCCTGCCGGGTGCTGCCGGGGCTTTCCAGCGTTCAGCTGCTGGCCGCTGCGGTGGGCCGCTCCTGGCAGGAGTGGAAGCTGGTCTCGGCCCACGGCTGTGCCTGCGACCCGGTGGCCGAATGCCTGACGGCCGGGGGAAAGCCTGTGTTTTTCCTGACCGGCGGAGCCGAAACGCCTGCCTCCCTCTGCGGCCGGCTGACTTCTGCCGGGCTGGGCGATGCCCATGTGCTGGTGGGCGAAGAGCTGGGCCGGGCAGAGGAGAAGATCCTGTTCGGCACGGCGCAGGAGTTTGCGCAAAAGCAGTTTGCAAGCCTGAGCGTTCTGCTTGTGGAGCATCTTCCTCAGCCGCCCCGGCGGGTGCCCGGCTTCCCGGATGAAGCCTTCCACAGGGGGGAGGTGCCCATGACCAAGCAGGAGGTGCGGGCGGCGGCGCTGGCCAAGCTGGCCGTGCAGCCCGGCGATACCCTGTGGGATGTGGGGGCGGGCACCGGCAGCGTGAGCGTGGAACTGGCACTGGCTGCACCCCGGGGGCATGTGTATGCCGTGGAGTGTGACCCGGAGGCCTGCGGGCTCATCCGGCAGAATCGGGAAAGGTTCCACGCCTGCAACCTGACACTGGTGGAGGGCCGCGCCCCCGCCGCGCTGGCTGACCTGCCCGCCCCGGATGCCGTGTTCATCGGCGGGACCAAGGGGGGCATGGAGGCTGTGGTGGACACGGTGCTTGCCCGGAATCCAAACGCCCGCATCTGCATCTCTGCCATTGCGCTGGAAACGCTGAGCGCCGCCGTGGCCGCACTGACTGCCCACGGCCTTGCTGCGGAGGTGACGCAGATCGCGGTCAGCCGCACCCGGCCTGCGGGCAGGCTCCACCTGCTGATGGCCAATAACCCCATCTTCCTTATCACAGGAGAACGCAAATGATCCAATTTCTTGTGGCCGCGCCCTGTTCCGGCAGCGGCAAAACCACACTGACCTGCGCTCTGCTGGCGGCGCTCAAGCGGCGGGGGCAGGACCCCTGCTCCTTCAAGAGCGGGCCGGACTATATCGACCCCATGTTCCACCGGGCCGTGCTGGGGGTGGAGAGCCACAACCTCGACCTGTTTTTCTCCGCGCCGGAGATGGTGCGCGCGCTCTATGCGCAGGCCGCCGCCGGGCACGGGGCAGCCGTGTGCGAGGGTGCCATGGGCTTTTACGATGGACTGGGCGGCGTGAGTGACACCGCCAGTGCTTGGCATCTGGCCGATACGCTGGGCCTGCCGGTGCTGCTGGTGGTCCAGCCCAGAGGGGCCAGCCTGACACTGGCGGCCCAGATCAACGGACTGAAACAGTTCCGCACCCCCAGCCATCTGGCGGGCATCCTGCTCAATGACTGCGCCCCCCATTTGTATGCTCTGCTGGCTCCCATGCTGGAACGGGAGACCGGCCTGCCGGTGCTGGGCTATCTGCCCCACCTGCCGGATGCCGCCCTTGAGAGCCGCCACTTAGGGCTGAAAACTGCCGGGGAGATCGCGGACTTACAGCAGAAGATCAGCCGGATGGTCGATGCGCTGGTGGTGGATTGGGAAAAGCTGTCTATCCTGACCGAAGGCGCAGCGCCTTTGGTGCACACCGATCGGCTCCTCCCTGCGGGAAAGCTGCCGCCCCAGGGAGCAGAGGAACAGCGCCCCCGCGTTCCCATTGCCGTTGCAAGGGATGCGGCGTTTTGCTTCACCTACGCCGAAACGCTGGAAGCACTGGAGCGGGCGGGGGCGGAGCTCTGCTGGTTCAGCCCCCTGCAGGACTCCGCCCTGCCGGAGCAGATCAGCGGGCTCTACCTGCCCGGCGGCTACCCGGAGCTGTATGCCGGGCAGCTGAGCGCGAACCGCTCCATGCTGGCCTCTGTGCGCCGGGCTGTGGAGCGCGGTCTGCCCACGGTGGCCGAGTGCGGGGGCTTTCTCTATCTGGGCCAGAGCCTGGAGGATGCCAACGGGGAACGCTGGCCCATGGCAGGTGTCCTGCCGGGGCAGGGCTTCCGGGTGGGGCGGCTGGTACGGTTTGGATACGCGGCATTGACTGCCCACGCCGACAGTATGCTGTTCCGCGCCGGGGAGCGTCTGCCCGTGCACGAGTTCCACCACTGGGATTCCACAGACAACGGCACCGGCTTTACCGCCGCAAAGCCAAACGGGAAACAATGGGACTGCGGCTTTGCAAATGAGCATTTCTATGCGGGCTTCCCGCATTTGTATTGGGCGGGCACGGCCCTGCCCCGGCGGTTCGTGGATGCCGCCGCACACTATCATCAAGAGGAACAGGACCAATGACAGAGCTTGAACTGAAACAGCTTCTTTCCAGGATCACCCGGCCGGACGAGACCGCACGCACCGCCGCCCATGCCCACTGGGCCAGCCTGGCCAAGCCGCTGGGCGGGCTGGGCAGGCTGGAGACCATGCTGGAGGATGCCGCCGCCCTGACCGGTACGGCAGAGCTGGCGTTTTCCCGCCGGGCCGTGCTGGTGCTCTGCGCCGACAACGGCGTGGTGGCGCAGGGCGTGAGCCAGACGGACCAGAGCGTGACCCGGGCCGTGGCCGAGAACCTTGCCGCCCGGCGCACCAGCGTCTGCCAGATGGCAAAAACGGCCCGCTGCGAAGTGATTCCTGTGGACCTTGGCATGGCCGGGGAGCCGGTGCCCGGGGTGCAGAACTGCCGCATTGCCGCCGGGACGGCGGATTTCACCACCGGCCCTGCCATGACCCGCCAGCAGGCGGTGGATGCCATTGCGGCGGGCATCGGGCTTGTCCGGGCGCAGAAGGCGGCGGGGATGCAGCTGCTGGCCACGGGGGAGATGGGCATTGGCAACACCACCACCTCCAGCGCCGTGGCCGCTGTTCTGCTGGGTCAGCCCGTGGAGCGGATGACAGGCCGGGGTGCGGGCCTTTCCGACGCAGGGCTTGCCCGCAAGCTGGATGCCATCCGGCGGGGCATTGCGCGGAATCGGCCCGATGCCGCTGACCCTCTGGACGTGCTTTCCAAGCTGGGCGGGTTCGATATCGCCGGGCTGTGCGGTGTTTTTCTGGGCGGTGCGCTGGAAGGCCTGCCCGTGCTGATGGATGGCTTCATCAGCGGGGTGGCGGCGCTGTGCGCGGTGCGGCTCTGCCCCGCCGCAGAAAAGGCCGTGTTTGCCAGCCACTGCTCCACCGAACCGGCAGCAAGGCTGGTGCTGGAAGCGCTGGGCAAAGCGCCCCTGCTCACCGCCGGGCTCCATCTTGGCGAGGGCACCGGAGCGGTGGCAAGCATCCCGCTGTGGGATATGGCACTGGCCGTTTACCGCGATTGCTATTCCTTCACGGAGGGCGGCATTACGCCGTACACCCCCCAATGCTGACGCTGGTATTGGGCGGTGCCGCCAGCGGTAAAAGCGGGTATGCCGAGAGCTTGGTGATGAAAACCGCGCTCCCGCGCTATTATATCGCCACCATGCAGGTGTGGGATGCCGAGTGTGCCGCCCGGGTGAAAAAGCACCGGAAGATGCGGGCGGCAAAGCAGTTTGAGACCGTGGAGTGTCCCCTGCATCTGGAGAACATCCGTCTGCCTGCCCGGGGAACTGCGCTGTTGGAGGATCTGGGCAACCTGACCGCCAACGAGCTCTACGACCCCGCCGGGGCGGGAGAAAATGCAGCTTCGGCTATTTTGGAAGGACTGGACCAATTGGCCGGACAATGCGCGCACCTCATCGTGGTCTCCAACGAGGTGTTCAGCGGCGGTGCCGACTACGCAGGCGACACCGGGCGCTACCTGAAAGCTCTGGCGCAGGTGAACAATGCCCTTGCCGCCCGGGCTGACCATGTGGTGCGGGTGGTGTGCGGCATCCCGGTCTACTATAAAGGAGTGGAAAAATGATTGGATTGCAGACCATTGCAGTGGCCTTTGCCATGTTTTCGGCCCTGCCGGTGCCGCAGTTCGCGTGGAACCAGAAAAACATGCGGTATGCCATGTGTGCCTTCCCGCTCATCGGGGTGGTCATTGGCGGGCTGTGGTGCCTGTGCGGCGCTCTGCCCCTGCCGATGCCCGCAAAGGCGGCGGGGTTCTGCCTGATCCCGGTCTGGGTCACGGGCGGCATCCACCTGGATGGCTATGCCGATACCTGCGATGCCCTTTCCAGCTATGGCGACCGGGAAAAGAAGCTGGAGATCCTCAAAGACCCCCACTGCGGTGCCTTTGCGGTGATCCGGCTGTGCAGTTATTTTGCGGCCTACCTCGCCCTTTGCGCCTGCGTGGACTTCACGCCCCGGGTGGGCCTGTGCTGGACACTGGCCCTTGTGCTGGAACGGGCCATCTCGGGCCTGGCCGTTGCATCGTTCCCGATGGCAAAGAACACCGGCCTTGCCCACACCTTTGCCACGGCGGCGGATCGAACTACTGTCCGCCGGGTGCTGATGGTGCTGGCCGCTCTGCTCAGCGCCGCCCTGCTGGCACTGGGCGGCTGGGCGCTGGTGCTGGCGGCGTTGCTGGTGTTTGCACGCTATCATGTTGTTTCAGGTAAGCAGTTTGGCGGCATCACCGGCGATCTGGCTGGATGGTTTTTGCAGAAAGCCGAGCTGTGGATGCTGGCGGCGCTGTGTGCCTGCCAGTGGGGAGGACTGTTATGATCTTTATCACCGGGCCGCTGTACAGCGGCAAGCGCACCTTTGCCCAGCGCCTGCCCGGCACCCGCATTGCGGAGGTGCAGGCCCTGGCCGCAGAGGCCGAGGATCTGGAAAAGCTTGCGGAGGAGCTCTCCGCTTATGATATCGTGATGGCCACCGAGGTGGGCGGCGGCGTGGTGCCCATGGACGCAGGGGAGCGGGCCGCCCGGGAAGCCGCCGGGCGGCTGGCCTGCCTGCTGGCGGCTCGGGCCGGGTGCGTGGTGCAGATGTTCTGCGGCATCCCCACAGTGCTGAAAGGAGAACTGCCCCCATGCTGATCTATCTTCTGCGCCACGGCCTGACGGCCTACAACGCCGAAAAGCGCTATCAGGGCCAGCGGGATATCCCCCTGAGCCCTGCGGGCCGCGCCCAGCTGCGGCAGGCTGACCTCCGGCCGGAAACGGTCTATATCACCCCGCTCTGCCGCACCCGGCAGACCGCGGAGGTGCTCTTCCCGGGTGCAAGGCTCGTGGAGGTGAAAGACCTGCAGGAGATGTGCTTCGGCAGCTTTGAGGGCCGCAATTTCATTGAGATGGAGCACGACCCGGATTATCTGGCCTGGGTGAACGCCAACTGCGAAAGCCCCTGCCCGGACGGCGAGACCAAGGCTGTTTTTTCGGAGCGGGTGTGCAGGGCCTTTGCCGCACTAGTGGACAGGGCCCTTGCCGATGGGGAAGAGACACTGGTCATTCTGGCCCACGGCGGCACCCAGATGGCTGCCATGGAACGCTACGCCCTGCCCCATGCGGATTATTACCACTGGTGCGCCCCCAACGCGGGCGGCTACGTTCTGGATGCAGGAGATTGGGCGGAGCAGCGGGTGCTGCACCTGCTGAAAACTGTGCAGTACACAAAGGAGGATGCCCGATGATCGAATACGCAGTACTCGGCGGTTTTGTGCTGGACTGCCTCTTCGGCGACCCGGCCTGGCTGCCCCACCCGGTGGTGTACATGGGCAAGGCCATCTCGGCGCTGGAAAAGCGCCTGCGGGCCCGCCTGCCCAAAACGCCTCAGGGGGAACTGCTGGGCGGTGCCATTGTGGCCTTCTGCCTGCCGGTGGGCACCTTTCTGCTGACGAGCCTTGTCTGCCTGGGGGCTGCCCGCATCAGCCCGTGGCTGGGGCTGGCCGTCCAGATGTTCTGGTGCGGGCAGGCACTGGCCGCAAAGGGGCTGGCGCAGGAGAGCACCAATGTTTACCGGGAGCTGGTCAAGCCCGACCTGCCTGCCGCCCGCAGGGCGGTCAGCCGCATCGTGGGGCGGGACACCCAGGATCTGACGCTGGAGGGCGTGACCAGAGCCGCTGTGGAGACGGTGGCCGAAAACGCCAGCGACGGTGTGATCGCGCCCCTGCTCTATATGCTCATCGGCGGGGCACCGCTGGCCCTGACCTACAAGGCCATCAACACGATGGACAGTATGCTGGGCTACAAAAACGAAAAATACCTCTACTTTGGCCGCATCCCTGCCAAGCTGGACGATGCGGCAAATTACCTTCCCAGCCGCCTTGCCGCCCTGCTGTGGGTGGCTGCCGCAGCCTTTACGCACAATGACGCAAAAGGGGCGTGGAAGATCTGGCGGCGGGACCGCCGGAACCACGCCAGCCCCAACAGCGCCCAGACCGAGAGCGCCTGCGCCGGTGCGCTGGGGGTGCAGCTGGCCGGGCCCGCCTATTACTTTGGCGAATACTACGCCAAGCCCACCATCGGCGATCCGCTGCGCCCCATTGAACCGGAGGATATCCTGCGTGCCAACCGGATGATGTACGTGGCAAGCGCCTTTGCACTGGCGTGGGGCGTGGCAATACGGGCTATTTTGTAACCACCTCGCCCGCTCAGTCATGCTTTTGCAACAGCTCCCCCAAAGGGGGAGCCAAGAGCTGGGATCCAGAACCATCCAGGAAAAGGAGAACGAACATGCAACTAGTACATGGCGGCGATTGGGCCGGTTACCGGGCCGAGTTCGGGCGGGATGCGCTGGATTTTTCGGCCAACGTCAGCCCGCTGGGCCTGCCGGAAGGGGTGGCCCGGGCCATCACGGCGGCATTGCCCACGGCCGACCGCTACCCCGACCCCCTGTGCCGGGAGCTGCGGGCAAAGCTGGCGCTCCATGAGGGCGTGCCGGCGGAGCAGATCCTCTGCGGCAATGGGGCGGCAGACCTCATCTTCCGGCTGGTCTGGGCCCAAAAGCCCCGCCGGGCGCTGGTCACTGCCCCCACCTTTGCGGAGTATGCCACTGCTTTGGAAAGCGTCGGCTGCACGGTGGAACGCTTCTTTTTGCGGGAGCAGGAGGATTTTGCGGTCACGGATGCGTTCTGTGCGGCCATCCGTCCGGGGGTGGACATGGTATTCCTCTGCCAGCCCAACAATCCCACCGGCCAGCTGACGGCCCTGCCGCTGATGGAGCAGATCCTCCGCCGCTGTGCGGCGTGCGGCACCCTGCTGGTGGTAGACGAATGCTTCCTCGATTTCCTGCCCGACCATGCCCTGCACACGGCAAAAGGCCTGCTGGGGGAGGGAAATCTGGTCATCCTGAAAGCCTTCACCAAGCTTTACGGTATGGCGGGCGTGCGGCTGGGCTATGCCCTGAGCGCCGACACAGCACTGCTGGAACAGATGCAGGCCTGCGGCCAGCCCTGGGGCGTGTCCAGTCTGGCGCAGGCGGCGGGCCTTGCCGCGCTGGAGGAGACAGCGTATGTGGAAAAGGTCCGGGCCCTCATTGCCGAACAGCGGCCCCGCCTGACGGCCGGGCTGCGAGCGCTGGGCCTGCGGGTGCTGGACGGCAGGGCAAATTACCTGCTGTTTCAGGCCCCGGAGACGCTGGGAGAAGCCCTGCGGCAAAGGGGTGCTGTGCTGCGCAGCTGTGCGAACTACCCCGGGCTGGGCCCCGGCTGGTACCGCACCGCTGTGCGCACCGGGCCTGAAAACGAACAGCTTTTGAAACTTCTTGCGGAGGTGCTGGAATGAGCAAGGCAAAGTGCATCATGGTGCAGGGAACCATGAGCGGGGCAGGCAAAAGCCTGCTGTGCGCCGCCCTCTGCCGCATTTTTGCGCAGGACGGTTACCGCGTGGCTCCCTTCAAGAGCCAGAACATGGCGCTGAACAGCTTTGTCACCCGGGATGGGCTGGAAATGGGCCGGGCACAGGTGGTGCAGGCGCAGGCCGCAGGCATCGAGCCGGATGTGCGGATGAACCCCATCCTGCTCAAGCCCAGCAGTGACGTGGGCAGTCAGGTCATCGTGAACGGCGAGGTGCGGGGCCAGATGCCCGCCGCCGCCTACTTCAAAATGAAAAGAGCGCTCATCCCGGAGATCCTCTCGGCCTACAACAGTCTGGCCGAAACTGTGGACATCATCGTCATTGAGGGGGCCGGAAGCCCGGCGGAGATCAACCTGAAGGCAGACGATATCGTCAACATGGGCCTTGCCCGGCTGGTGGATGCCCCCGTTCTGCTGGCGGGAGACATCGACCGGGGCGGTGTGTTCGCCCAGCTGTACGGCACGGTGGCGCTGCTGGAGCCAGAGGAGCGCGCCCGCATCAAGGGGCTGCTCATCAATAAATTCCGCGGCGATGTGGAGATCCTGCGCCCCGGCCTTGCTATGCTGGAAGAAAAAACGCAGCTGCCGGTGCTGGGGGTCGTGCCCTACCTGAAGGTGGACATTGAGGATGAGGATTCTCTTTCCACCCGGCTGGATGCGGGCAAAGCGGTCCACCCGCTGGATGCGGCCATCCTCCGCCTGCCGCACATCTCCAACTTTACCGATTTCATGCCGCTGGAGCAGCATCCGCTGCTGGGCGTGCGGTATGTGCAGAATACCCGCCAGCTGGGCACACCGGATCTCATCATCCTGCCCGGCACCAAGAACACAGTGGATGACCTGCTCTGGCTGCGGCAGTCCGGGCTGGAAGCAGCCCTGTTGAAGCTGGCGGCCAGCGGCACGCCGGTGCTGGGGGTCTGCGGCGGGTATCAGATGCTGGGCGAGACGCTGGCCGACCCTGAGGGCACGGAGAGCGGTACGGCGCAGACCGTGCGGGGGCTGGGGCTGCTGCCCACCCACACGGTCTTTACCGGCCAGAAGCACCGCACCCAGGACACTGCCGCTGTGACCGCCGCCCCCTTTGCGGGCGCGGCCCTGACCGGATATCAGATCCACACTGGCCGCACCGAGGTGCAGGGTGTGCCCTTCTGCACACTGGCAGACGGCACACCCGAGGGCTGCGTGCAGGACAATGTGTTCGGCACCTACCTGCACGGCCTGTTTGATACCGGTGAACTCACCGAGAAGCTGGTGGCCCTGCTCTGCCGGCGCAAGGGCATTGCGCCGGACAGCGCGGCCCTCATCCCGATGGAGCAGTACCGCCAGCAGCAGTTTGACCTGCTGGCCGATGGCGTGCGCGGCGCGCTGGATCTGGATGCCGTTTACGCGGCCATGGGGTTGGAGAACCCGCGGAGGAATGCACAATGATCCCACAACATCATCTGCCCGCCGACATTGAGCGGACAAGCCTTTCCATCATCACGGCAGAGCTGGAAGCGCAGGGCCTGACCCCGCCGCCCGAGACTGCCGCTGTGGTCAAGCGGGTCATCCACACCACCGCCGACTTTGACTATGCGAAAAATCTGCGCTTCACGCCGGGGGCTGTGGCGGCAGGCGTGGCCGCCCTGCGGGCCGGAACTCCCATCATCACCGACACCAACATGGCACTTTCAGGCATTTCCAAGCCTGCTCTTGCCCGGCTGGGCGGCAGTGCCCTCTGCTATATGGCGGACCCCGAGGTGGCGCGGATCGCAGCCGAGACCGGAACCACCCGGGCAGTGGCCTCCATGCACCGCGCGGCGCAGGAGCACCCCGGGGCCATTCTTGCGGTGGGCAATGCCCCCACCGCCCTGCTGGCCATTGTGGAGGAGATCGAGGCCGGGCTGCGGCCTGCTCTGGTCGTTGCCGTGCCGGTGGGATTTGTGAATGTGGTGGAAAGCAAGGAAGCGCTGTTTGCCGCCTGTGCAGCCCACGGCGTGCCTGCCATCGCGGCCATGGGCCGCAAGGGCGGAAGCACCGTGGCCGCCGCAGTCTGCAATGCCCTGGTCTACTCTGCCGCCGAGATGCTGGACCCTGCGGCAAGAGGGTGGAAATAGGGCGGAACCGGTAAAAACGCCCCTTTTTACGCTTTTGCTTGACTTTTTGGCAGAAACAAGGTATCGTTTATCTGTATGACGATTGATATATGAGTTGAAGCTTTGCGTGAAAAAGGAAACATTATGGCACAGACGATTTTAGAAGAAAAGAAAAAATCCCGGCTGATGACAGAGGGCAGCATCTGGAAGAGCATCCTGCTCTTCTCGGTGCCGCTGATCCTGGGCAACATGCTGCAGCAGCTGTACAACACCGCCGATTCCATCATCGTGGGCAACTTTGTGGGCAGCAATGCGCTGGCAGCCGTCGGCTCCAGCGGATCGCCCATCTTCCTGCTCATCGGGTTCAGCCAGGGTATTGCCGTGGGTGCCGGTGTCGTGGTGTCCCAGTTTCTGGGAGCCAAGGACAGGGAGGGCGCGCACACTGCAGTTCACACCTCCCTGGCCCTTTCGGCCATTCTGGGTGCGATCCTGACCGTGTGCGGCATTGCCGTCAGCCGTGCCCTGCTCACCGCTATGAACACCCCCGCAGAGGTGCTGGAGGATGCGGTGCTCTATATGCGGCTCTATTTTGGCGGTGTGCTGTTCAGCGTGGTGTATAACATGGCGGCCGGTATCCTGAACGCCGCCGGCAACTCCAAGCGGAGCCTGCTCTACCTGGGCGCTGCCTCCATCACCAACATCGTCCTCGACCTTGTCCTGATCGCCGGATGCAAGATGGGCGTGGCCGGTGCGGCCATTGCCACCGATATCAGCCAGCTGGTGTCCTGTGTGCTCTCCCTGCGCTTTCTGATGCGGGTGGAGGACGATTACCGCGTGACGGCAAAGGAAGTGCGCGTGCACAAAAAGATGGCGGTCCGCATCATCAAGGTGGGCCTGCCCACCGGTATCCAGAATATGGTCATCTCCCTTTCCAATGTGCTGGTGCAGGTCAGTGTCAACGGCTATGGTGCCGCTGCCATGGCAGGCTTTGCCGCCTATATGAAGGTGGATGGCTTCAACATTCTGCCTGTGCTGAGCTTTAGCATGGCGGCCACCACCTTTGTGGGCCAGAACTTTGGTGCGGGCAAGATCGACCGTGTCAAAAAGGGCACCTTTGTCACCCTGGGCATGTGCATCGTTTACACCATCCTGACCGGCATCCTGCTGCTCGTCTTCCAGGATTCCATCATGCACCTGTTCACCGGCGATGAAACGGTCATTGCCTACGGAAAGATCTGCATGCTCTATTTCTGCCCTTTCTACTGGATGCTGGGCATCCTGCAGGGCCTTGCCGGTACGGTGCGCGGCACCGGCAAGAGCGTGCCGCCCATGGTGGTGCTGCTGATCTCCCTGTGCCTGTTCCGCATCGTCTGGATCCAGTTTGCCCTGCCCCTGTTTGCAGGCATTGAGGGTGTGCTGCTGGTCTACCCGGTGTCCTGGGCTGTGGGTGCAGTGTTGATGGTGCTCTACGCCTGGAAGGGCAAATGGATGCAGCTGCCGGAAGCAATTTCGTAAATCAAGCGCACCCGATTCCCCGGTAAAAGTGTGTTTTATACAAAAAATAACGCATGAATGCGTAAAAATATTCAGGGGGGGGGAAAAATCTGCGAAAATCAGTTGATTTCTGCCGAAAAATGCCGTATACTGAATTATGGTTTCAAATCGAACGACGGACTTCGACAAAAGGGGCTGATAAGATGGAGTGCACACAGGCAGAGGCTTTTGAACAGTATATTCGGGATCTGCGCGTTGTGCGCTCGATCTCCCGGCCCAGCTTTCCGGAGGGCAAAGCTCCCGCTGCTGTGCTGGAAGAGATCCAGACCAACGCGCTGAGATGCAGCACCCTGATGCGGCAGAATGAGGCACTGCTGGCGCAGTTTGTCTACGACCGTGACCCTGCCTCCCTGACCGAAGAGGATATCCAGGGACTGAGTGCCTTTGCGGGCAGGCTGTTCAACTACGCGAACAGCGAGGATATGGGCGTGGCGTTCAAGGTGCATCAGCTGCTGCTGGCAGCGGCCCGCAGCCGGGAAGACGTGCCCATGATCGTCAGGGAGCTGTACTACACGGGCATCACCCTGCATTATATGAACGTCCGGGATGAGGGAACTGGCATCAACCTGTTGGGAGATGCGATCCAGGTCTATTTTACGGAAGCTGCTGAATACATGTCACGGTATGAACAGCTGGACAGGAATACCCGGCAGTATCTCATCCGCTGTGTGGGCAACACCCGGCTGGGGATGTCCCGCGGCACCCATGCGGAAAGCTGCCGGTATCTGGAGCGGTTCCACCGCGCAATGGAGGTCATCCAGTCTGCGCATTACCATGCGCTGGACCCGGAGTTCCCCTGGGATAGCTACATCTATTCCATGCACATGGACCGCATGACCCTGCTGACCCACCTGCGGCAGGAGGAGGATCCCGAGGTGGCGCGGCAGGTGCTGGAATCGGCGGAATACATCTGGGGGCACAAGAAGAAGTACAAGGGTCAGGATGCGCGCCTGCAGAACTGGCGGGTGCCCTATTTTTACGCCGCTGCCCGCTACCATGCCGGGGTGGGCAGCCTGGAAGACGTGGTCAAGATCCTTCTGGAATCGGCGGGAAGCGTGGCGCAGGATGATTATTCTGCCGAGGCCATCAACCGGAAGCTGGTTCTGGCGGCCTATCTCTCGGTCTATGCAGAACGTCTGGACGATGCGGGAGCACAGAGGTATCGTGCAACCGTGGAGCAGGTACGCCGTTCTGCGGATCAGTATCTGGAACAGATGCCGGCCAGCCAGTATCCCCGTGTGGTAAACTCTGCCGCCTGGGAGCTGAGCAAGATCAACACCAGCTCAGATGAAACGGCGAACCGCCGGATGCTGGGCAGTATCCTGGCCGGGCACAAGCCGACCTATGTCCACTCGCTGATGGTGGCAGAGCTGACCCGTGCCCTGCTGCATCGGCAGATCGAGACAAGGCCCGAAACACTGGTTGGCCTGCTGGGCTGCAGGAGCGCAGCCGAGGTGCAGGCCCGGCGGGAAGAGCTCTGCCAGACAGCCTATGAGTGCGGCCTGTACCACGACCTTGGCAAGTGTGCCGTTCTGATGTACATCGACAACAACGCCCGCCGCCTGCTGGATGAGGAGTTTTTCTGCATCCAGAGCCACCCAAGGACCGGCGCTGACATTCTGAATAGAATGGGCTGCGGAAGAACGCTGGCCCTGGCGGCGCTCTATCACCACTGCTATTACAACGGCAAGGGCGGATATCCCAATGATGTACCCTCCTGCCCGCCGGAGATCAAGGGAATCGTGGATGCGCTGAGCGTGGCAGATTCGCTGGATGCCGCCACCGATAATATCGGTCGGTGCTACAACCTTGCCAAGCCCTTCCGCACGCTGCTGGGAGAGCTGCGGGCCCAGAGCGGCACCCGCTATGCGCCCAATGTGGTCGCCCTGTTCGAGGATGAGCGTTTCTGCCAACAGCTGGCAGAGAACACGGATGCCGAGCGCAAAAGGGTGTATCTGCAGGTGTATCACGCCGGAAGTGAAGAAAAATAAATATCATAAGCAAAAGGAGCCTCTTGGGCTCACATCCCCTGTCTCTACAGGGAAATAGGTGTGAGTGCCAAAAGGCTCCTTTTCTTTTGCTCTTATGATATTAGATGCAAAAAGCTTTGTCAAGCACCGGCGGCTGCATCGCTTCAGCCGGGGTACTTAGCCACTTCCAGCAGTTCCTCTGCCCGGCGGACCTGTTCCGCCGTGGGGGGAACCGCATCGGGCAGGGGATAGGAGATGCCCAGCTTCTGCCACTTGAACAGCCCCAGCGTGTGGTAGGGGAGAACCTCCACCCGCTGCACCGTTTTCAGGCTGCGGATGAAATCTGCGGTCCTGCGCAGCCCTTCCTCGTCATCGGTGAGACCGGGCACGAGGACGTGCCGGATCCACAGCGGAATGCCGAGGTCGGAGATGTGCCGTGCCATGGCTAGGATGTTGGCATTGTCCCTGCCGGTAAGCTGACGGTGCTTCTCCGGGTCGATCTCCTTGAGATCCAGGATCACCAGACTGGTGGAAGCCATCAGGGTATCGAAGGCGGCCAGGTAGGCGGGGTCATCGGGCTGGAACGGCTGACCGGCCGTGTCCAGCGCGGTGTGTACCCCCTTGGTGCGCGCCAGCTGGAAGAATTTTGTCAAGAAGTCCATCTGCCGCAGCGGCTCGCCGCCGCTGACGGTGATGCCGCCCTTCTTGCCCCAGTAATTGCGGTAGCGCCAGACGTGCTGGAACAGCTTCTCCGGAGACCATTCCGTGCCGCCCTCAGTGATCCACGTTTCGGGGTTGTGGCAGTATTTGCAGCGCAGGGCACAGCCCTGCAGAAAGACAACGAACCGGACACCCGGCCCGTCCACCGAGCCGAAGCTTTCCAGCGAGTGGACGAGACCGACAGGGTCACAGTGCGGCATGGCAGGTACGGGAGATCACGTCCATCTGCTGCTCGCGGGTCAGGTCGATGAACTTGACCGCATAGCCGGAGACGCGGATGGTGAAGTTGGCGTATTCTTCCTTTTCGGGGTGCTCCATGGCATCCAGCAGCTTCTCCTTGCCGAACACGTTCACGTTCAGGTGGTGTGCACCCTGATCGAAGTAGCCGTCCATCACCTGCACCAGGTTCTCCTTGCGCTCCTCCTCGCTGTGGCCCAGAGCCTCGGGGTTGATGGTCTGGGTGTTGGAGATGCCGTCCAGAGCCCAGTGGTAGGGCAGCTTGGCAACAGAGTTCAGGGAAGCCAGCAGGCCGTTCTGCTCCGCGCCGTAGCTGGGGTTTGCACCCGGAGCAAAGGGGGTAAAGGCGGCACGGCCATCGGGCAGGGCACCGGTGTACTTGCCATATACCACGTTGGAGGTGATGGTCAGGATGGAGGTGGTAGCCTCGGAGTTGCGGTAGGTGTGGCGCTTCTTGATCATCTCCAGGAAGGTGCGCAGCAGCCAAACGCCGATCTCATCGGCACGGTCGTCATCGTTGCCGTATTTGGGGAAGTCGCCCTCCACCTCATAGCCGGTGGCCAGGCCGGTCTCGTCGCGAACGACCTTGACCTTGGCGTACTTGATGGCGCTCAGGGAGTCGATGACGTGGGAGAAGCCTGCAATGCCGGTGGCAAAGGTGCGGCGCACATCGGTGTCGATCAGGGCCATCTCGGCTTCCTCGTAGTAGTACTTGTCGTGCATATACTGGATCAGGTTCAGCACGTTGACGTACAGGCCGGCCAGCCAGTCCAGCATCTGAACATACTTGGGCAGCACTTCGTCATAGTTCAGGTACTCGCTGGTGATGGGGGCATAGTTGGGGCCGCACTGCTCGTGGCTCTTCTCGTCCACGCCGCCGTTGATGGCGTACAGCAGGCACTTTGCCAGGTTGGCGCGGGCACCAAAGAACTGCATCTCCTTGCCGGTCTGGGTGGCAGACACGCAGCAGCAGATGGAGTAATCGTCGCCCCAAACGGGCTTCATCACATCGTCGTTCTCGTATTGGACAGAGCTGGTGTTGATGGATACCTTGGCAGCGTACTTCTTGAAGTTCTCAGGCAGGGCAGAGGAGTACAGAACGGTCAGGTTCGGCTCCGGTGCGGGGCCCATGTTCTCCAGAGTGTGCAGGAAGCGGTAGCAGTTCTTGGTGACCATGCTGCGGCCGTCCATGCCGATGCCGCCCACTTCCAGGGTGGCCCACACGGGGTCGCCGGAGAACAGCTGGTTGTAGCTGGGGATGCGGGCAAACTTGACCATGCGGAACTTCATCACCATGTGGTCGATCAGCTCCTGGGCCTGGCTCTCGGTCAGGGTGCCGTTCTCCAGATCGCGCTGGATGTAGATATCCAGGAAGGTGGAGATGCGGCCCACGCTCATGGCAGCGCCGTTCTGGGTCTTGATGGCGGCCAGGTAGCCGAAGTACAGCCACTGGCAGGCCTCTTTGGCGTTCCTGGCGGGCTGGGAGATATCGCAGCCGTAGGCCTCGGCCATCTTCTTCATGCCCTTCAGGGCGCTGATCTGGCGTGCGATCTCCTCACGCAGGCGGATCACATCATCGGTCATGGTGCCGTCGCCGCAGTTGGCGAAATCTTCCTGCTTGAACTTGATCAGGGCATCGATGCCGTACAGGGCCACGCGGCGGTAGTCGCCCACGATGCGGCCGCGGCCGTAGGTGTCGGGCAGGCCGGTGATGATGTGGGTGTGGCGGGCAGCCTTCATCTCAGGGGTGTAGGCATCGAACACAGCCTGGTTGTGGGTGCGGGTATAGTCGGTAAAGATCTTGTGCAGCTCCTCGCTGGGCTGATAGCCGTAGGTGGTGCAGGCCTGCTCTGCCATCTTGATGCCGCCGTAGGGCATGAATGCACGCTTCAGGGGCTTGTCGGTCTGCAGGCCGACGATCTGCTCCAGATCCTTCAGGGTCTCGTCGATATAGCCGGGGCCGTAAGCGGTCAGGCTGCTGACGACTTCGGTCTCCATGTCCAGCACGCCGCCCTTGGCGCGCTCGGCCTTCTGCAGCTTCTGCAGGGCACCCCACAGCTTGTCGGTCGCCTCGGTGGGGCCGGCCAGAAAGCTTTCGTCGCCGTCGTACGGGGTGTAGTTCTTCTGGATGAAGTCGCGGACATTGACTTCCTCTTTCCAGATGCGGCCCTCAAAGCCTTCCCACTGTTCAAAATTGATCATTGGAACCTCCTTGCTCCATTCCATGCGCGGGTTAGCGCATTCTAACTATTGAGCCTTTGAAAAACCGCACTGTATCGGCGGCTTTCTGGGGGCGAAACGGTCTTGAACTGCCGTCTGCGGCAGTTCCAACTACAAGGTGTAGACAAAAATGAAAACCTGCCCACAAAATCTTGCGTTACTATAATAACAAGAACCGCTTTAAAAAGCAATAGAAAACAAGTGGGTTTTCTTCCAAAGCAAGGGGGATTCTTTGGGCAGAATGTAGAAAAAAAGCTAAAACCCCGGCGACACACACCTTTTTCGCGAAAAATTGCAAATTGAGGGTTGACAAGACTAACTGCTTATGGTATTCTGTTCTCACAGCACTGGTTAGCTACTTCTAACCACGCTGCACCAAAAAACGGAACGTCTGCAAGCGCTCCGTTCCATTCCTCCATTCCATACTCTCTTTTTCTTGGCAGGATGCAGCATTCTGGTTTGCTCTGCATCCGCTGCGCGGCACACAGGGCTCTGGTACGGCACTGTGCGCAGATGAAAACAAAAACGGGACACTCAGCTTGACCACCTGAGTGCCCCGATTTTTGTTTTGTCTCGGTCGTTGATCAGCCGCATCACGGGGAGCGGACAACATTCTTTAAACCACCGCATCCCGCAGCAGCTGGTAGATCGCCTCCGCGTTTCCATCGGGGGAGCGGAGGAAGACGAACTTTCCGTTTACCTGGCAGACCCCGTCCGAATAGACGGTGAAAAGCAGGTTCTGGCTGGCATCGTCTGCAAAGCGCAGGGTGATGGAATGCGCTTCGTAGTCGTGGGAGTAGGAGCGGGCGTTCTGGTTGAACTTCTGGTAGCAGCTCGTGTTTTGCAGGATCTTGAAAAATGCCTGATAGGTGTCATCGCCCGCAGAATAGGCACGGGTGGTGACCACCGACGGACTCAGGCTGACGGTATCCTCCACACTGACAGAGACGGAAGTGCTTTTATTGATGTCGGTTTTCAGGTCAACGCGGCGGTTGGAAACGAATAACAGCACGAACAACACGACCCAGAGGGCCATGATGGCATAAAAACGGAGACTTTTGTTTTCCATAAGGCGTTCTCCTTTGGCGGGCCGCCCAGCTGGGCGGCCAGAGATCTTCAAAGAGTACGCTCTCATTATAGTGCCGGAACGCGCAGGATGTCAACTGTTCTCCAGATGCTTCTGCGCCGCAAAGGTACCTGCGGCGCTGGCGGCAAACACAAAATAGTAGCTTGCGATGCGGAAGAGCATCAGGGTGCTCATGGCTTCGCCACTGGTCATAAAGCTGCTGAACACCAGCAGAAAAGCCGTTTCAATGGAGCCCATGCCTGCCACATTGGGCAGGGCGTTGGAAAGGAAGAGCATCAGGCTGGTGAGCAGCTGTACCTGCCAGAAGCTCAGCCCGCAGGAAAGCCCCATGAACCGGATGCAGAACCACGGCAGGGTGAACATCAGAAACAGCTTGAGGGTCTGCACGGCAAGGATACGGGCACAGCGGCCCTTGTCGGCCAGCAGGAGGCGGCTCTCGGTGGCCAGGGTGTTCAGCTGCTCCAGCCACTTTTCCCGGCGGGTCTGCCACGGTTCCGTTTTGGGCAGAAAGCCCATGGCCCAGCGGGCCAGCCGCTGCACCAGCGGCGAGACACAGAGCAGCACCAGCGTCACGATGACCAGCGCCACCACGCAGTAGGCGGCGGGCAGATAGTGCATCACGCCGGAGGTGTTGGCGGCGAGCCAACGGTGCTGCAGCAGGAGCATCACAGTGGCATAGAGCAGAACGGTGGTCTTGTGGAATACATATTGCAGGGTCATCAGGCCCACACCGGGGCCCAGCGGCAGGCCGCAGTGGTAGAGATAGTAGGACTCCATGGGCACAGCCCCGGCACCCAGGCCGACCACGTTGCCAAAGGTGCCCACAAAGGCGGCATCCATGCCGCGCCGCAGGGTGAAGCCCGGCAGGCGGCAGCGGATGATGAGCCAGCAGACGACCCCCTCAAGCAGGGGGTACGTCAGGCCGATGGCAAGCACCAGCAGCACCTGCCAAAGGGAGAGCTGGGCCAGCGCGGTCGAGATTTCGGCCCAGTGGCTGCTGAAGATGAAAACCACTACACAGGTCAGCGCCAGCAGCACCAGCAGAGAAAGGATCGCCTTTTTGCGGGAGGGCTGCTGGGGGGTGTTGGTCTGTTCCATGGGACAAGGCTCCTTTCACGATACTGCTTGCAGTATAACACAGCGGAACCTTGTTTTTGTGAACTGAAACAAAATTTTTTCTCGTCACTTTGTGTGATATGATAAAAAAGAACCTCTCAGGCTCACTTCGTTTGCCAGGCCCGGGTTGCGGCTCCCAGCATCCACTTCGTGTTGGAAACAACACTTGTGTCTTGCTGGCCGCGGCCCCAACAGCAACGCCCTTTATCCGCCACTGGCGGCGGTTGTTGCTGTTGCCCCTATGAGGAGAAGTGGCATTGCGAAGCAATGACGGAGAGGTTTTGTGTTACTTTTTCGCTGTCAGATCTTCCACAGCAGCCCGGAGCGTCTGCTCAAAAGCCTCCTTGGAATAATACTGCTCGTACATTTTACGGCATTCTGTCCGCATGGAGGCCAGCTCTTCCGGGTGTTCAATGGCGTGCTCCAGCAGGACAGCCAGCTGCTGCGGGTCGTCGTTGTGGTAAACGAAGCCGTTCCGCCCCTCGGAGATGAGCCCGGCGGTGCCGGTGTGCTCCGATACGATGGATGGCTTGCCGAAGATCAGACCCTCGGTGACAAAGGTGGGCATGGGGTCATCGCGGGAGGCGCAGACCAGACCGGTGCACTGCTCCATCAGGCTCTTGATCTCGTCACGGGTGAGCCGCTTGCAATAGAACACGTTTTCCGGGTAGTCTGCGGTCAAGGCGCGGACGGAGTCCATCATCTCCTTGTCAGCGGCCTGGCCCACAAAGAGGAAGGAGGCCTTCTCCCGTACCTCGGGCGGCAGCAGGCGGATGGCCTTGCAGAAGATATCGTGGCCCTTGCGGCGCTCAAAGGAGCCCACCGTGGCAAACAGAGGGCGGCCGCGGTTGTAGCCCAGATCGGTGCGGACAAAGTTCTCTGCCGCGTAATCGGGCAGGCCGTAGATGAGCGGCCGGATCTCGAACTCGGGCCGCACGGCGCGCATGGCGTTGGCGGCGTGGCTGCCCACCGAGTAGACCCGGACATTCTCCCCCAGCTGGGTGGGGATCTGGTGGGCAATGTGGGGATAGCCTGCAAAGGCATCGTGGAGCCACCACAGCACCGGCACGGCGGTGCCGCTCAGGGCACGGACAGCCCGGGCCATGACCACCGTGTTGACGATGACGAAGTCGGCACAGAGAGCCATGCCCCAGGCATCGGAGACATTGCGGCAGGACGACCGGGTGATGACCGAGGCCCCGGCATCCAGGAAGAGATGCAGGGAGCCGCCGTCACTGGGGCCCAGCACAAGTACCTCATACCCCATGCTGCGCAGCACCGGCACGGCACTCACCAGCACGATGGGTGCGCCGGTCATATCCAGCACATGGCTCATAATAAAGGCACGTTTGCCGTGGGCCGAAAACGCATCCTCGGCGCAGATGCCGCGCTCGTAGTGGAGCAGGGCCTGCGGGATGAGAGCGGGCTTAGTGCAGAGCTGCGCGGCCAGCGCCAGCAGCTCAGGCACATTTTCGGGGTCATGGGCGGCGGCGCGGCAGCGCTCCAGCAGGGTGCGGCTGACCACGGCGCAGCGGTTCTGCGCCTGCAGCGGCTGGCTCTGATAGAGGGCAGTCGCCCCGCCAAAGCCGAACACAGCGTTGCAGACGGCGTAATCCGCCCCATCCTGCAGGGCTTTGGCAAAGTACATCAGGGCGGTGGACATCAGCTCCACGTCCTCGGCGGCCAGAAGCACGCCGTCCACGCTTGCGGTCAGTTCCCCGTCCAGCCGCTCCACCAGCCGGAACTTGCGGTGGAGCTGGTCAGTCAGAGTGGCTTTCAGGGCCGTGCTGCGGGCCGATGCGCAGACCAGCAGATAGGTGCTCTGGGTGTTGCTGTACTCCTGCAGGGCCAGCTGACGCTGCTGCAGGGGGGTGTAATTGTTATACATGGCTGTTCCTCCGTTCCGCTTCTCAGTTTCCACGGTGGAACAGGCGCATCAGGCTGCGGATGGGAGCAGTGAGCTTCCAGCTTTTACTGGAAAACACGCTTTCCAGCGAGGTCTCGTAGGCAGTGCTCCGGGCCTGCAGATCGGCGTTTTTCTGGCACAACTGTGCGATCTCCTGCTGCAGGGCGGCCACCATCTGCTGCTGGGCCGCGGCATTCTGCTCCAGCTGCTGGATATGCTGCTTTTCGCTGTCCTTGCGCAGCTGGAGCTGCTGCACGCCCTGCAGCACGGCGCAGAACAAAGGCTCGTCCGTCAGGGTCTCCAGCGGGAAGTAGCCGTAGCTCACCACCAGCTTCATCCCGGCGGGGTAGTGGGTGGTGCCCTCCAGCCGGTAGTTGGGGTCATCGCCCAGGAACAGGGTGCTTCCACCGGAAAGGTTCAGGCCATTGGTGGGCACGCAGATGATGCGGTCGTCTGAAAAGATCAGGTTGGTGATGCAGCAGGGCAGCTCACCCGGGTCGAACCGCAGGGCCTGCACGGCTACCGGCAGCTCAAAGGTCGCGGTCACAGCACCGGTCAGCTCGTCGGTGGTGCAGTCGGGCGCGGTCAGGGTGTCCTTTTCCGAAAAGCCGAAGCCTGCATCATAATAGAGCAGCGGCTGCAGCAGAGTGGGCGAGTCAGTATGCATCTCGCGCTGGGGGTGTGCCGCAAGGTAGGACTGCACCTTCTGTTCCAGGGAAAGGCAGCGCTCTGCCAGATGGGAAGCACCTTCGTCCGAAAGCTTGAGCTGCTGTTCCAGCTCGGCGATCTTTTCCTGCAGAGCCGCAGTGTTCTCAGGAGCTGCGTTGTTCATAACCGGATTCTCCTCATAATATTATTTCACTTCAGCAGAGGGGGCACCCTCTGCAAAAAATCAGTGTTTTGCCGCAAAATGACGCTCAGGCGCTTCGGCGCGGGCGCTGCGCCGGCGGGGCGCTTCCGCCGCCTTCTGCTCCCGGCGGGAGGTGAGCCAGAACTTCAGGTCCCGGCGGCGCACCAGCAGTTCGCAGATGAGCAGGGTGGAGCCCAGCGAAAGGGTGAACTGCAGCACCATGCCCAGCACCGGGTGAGCCGCAAACTTCTGGGGCATCAGGTACCAGGGAATGGCCGTGAGCTCCACGGTGTGGACGCAGAAGATGAACAGCGAACGGCGGCCAATGGCCTGGATGGCGTGGATGACAACGTTCTCCACCCTGCGCTGGAACCAGATGACGATGGAAAGGATGCCCAGGCCCGTCACGGCATCCAGCAGGATGCTCACGGGGCCGAGGGTCCACTCGGCCATCGAGACGCAGTCGGTGCTCTTGGTAAGAAGCACCAGTGCGGCCACAGCCAGCGCCGCCGCGATCATCCCGCCGCGCAGACGGGGCGAGAGAGGCTGTTCAAAGATCTTATACTTCTTGGCAAGGTAGCCCACATACAGAGCCGGAACGGTGACCATGCCCTGGCCGATGCAAAAAGGAGCCTCCCAGGTGATGCAGATGCCCCAGCCTAACAGCATGGTACCCAGCACCGCCCAGTTTATGTACTGCTCCGGGAAGATATTCAGGATGAGATCCAGCAGGACCCATGCGATCATCAGCGAGAGCAGATACCACATGGGGCCGCAGGAGAAGAACAGCTGGCCGAAATAGGTGGCCGTGTGGGGCAGGCCCAGTGCAAAGCCGCCCAGAACCTTGTAGGTCTCGTAGGTGGCGTTGTGCAGGCTGCCGAACAGGCTGTAATGGATGATAAAATGGAACACGGTGGTGGCAATGCCTGTATAGATGTAAGGCTTGAGCAGCGTTTTGAACTGCTGGTCGATGCACTTGCCGATGGAGCGCTTGCGGAAGCCGTAGCCGCTGGCAATGTAAAAGGCCGCCATCAGGGATTCGCGGTAGGCGAACATGCAAAAGGTCAGCGGGTTGATGTGGCTGGCATCGCCCATGGGGTAAAGCTCACCGGTGTGGGCAAAGACGATGGTCAGCATGCCGACACCCTTGAGCAGATCAAACATGCCCAGCGAATTTGCGGCACGGCGTTTGGTTCCCTCCATAAAAAGGTCCTCCTCTGCGCCGCACCCCGCCCCGGGATGGCAGAATTGCCGGATTTTTGGCGCATCATGTTAAAAATTAGAGATATTTATAATAAGTATAATGCTTTTTGCCCTTGCTGTCAATCAAACGCAGGGAGAAAGCACGGTGGGCGGATACCGGGAAAAGTGTACCACACTCACGGCCTGCCCGCAACAAAAGGCAGGATTTACATCCGGGTGCACAGATTGACTGCAAGTTTAAGTTGCATATTTGTGCAATTAAATCTTGCATTTAAGCCATCTATGCGGTATACTCTAGGCTAGAGTGCCCAGAAGATTCCATTTGGCGGAAACAAAAGGGAATAATTTAACAAAAATAAACAGGGAGTGTAAAATAATGGCAAACAAGGCTTGTAACGAAGTTGTGACCGTGGCAAATATGCCGATGACCGTTTTTGATATGATCTCTGCGATGCAGAATAAGTATGCTGACCGTGTGGCGTTCCGCTATGTGGAGGGCAAGGACACGGTGGTGGAAAAGACCTACGCTCAGTATGTGCAGGATATCCGCAAAGCGACCGGCTACCTGCAGCAGGAGCTGGGTGAGCCCAAGGGCAAGAAGATCGTCATCCTGAGCCGCACCAACTATGAGTATGGCGCGGTCGTTTTCGGCACCATGATGGCAGGCGCTGTCATCGTGACCCTGAACCAGGGCAAGACCTGGGCCGAGCTGGAGTATGAGCTGGGCATGGTGGAGCCGGACCTCATCTTCAATGATGGCATCGATTACGGCTACCGCGCCCAGCTGGAAGCGCTCTATGGCGCTCGGCTCCGCCCCATGGATGCCTGGACCGCTGCCCCTGAGGCTGAGATGGTCAACCGCATCGACCACGAGGGCCTGCTGATGCTGATGTTCACCTCCGGCACCACCGGCCGCAGCAAGGGCGTGATGCTGAGCGAGAAGAACTACTTCACCGCCTGCCAGATGTACATCGATGGCCAGAAGTCCGTCCTTGACTATGAGGAGCGGCTGGTACCCCAGTACCTCGACCAGACCTTCAGCCACTTTACGCTGGTGCCCATGTTCCATCTGGCCGGTTTCATCCGCTACTTTGTCTATGGCATACAGGGCTGGACCTTGAATCTCTGCTGTGATGCCCGCGACCTGCGCCGGGATATGAGCCTGATGCACAGCGATGCCATGTCTACCCCTCCGGTGCTGGTGGAGATGATCTGCAACGAGGTCAAGCGCGGCCATGCCGACCGCCTGAACGGGCTGTGGAACCTGAGCTGCAGCTCTGCCATCCTTGACCCCGCCATTCTGAGCGATCTGGTGAAGAATGGCTTCTACATCAACCAGTGCTACTCCATGACCGAGCTGGCCGGCTATGGCCTGCTGAACGTGACCCAGGAGGGCGACCACCTGCGTGCCCTGGGCAAGCCGGACGGCTTCTCTGAGGTCAAGTTGGACGAGACCGGCGAGATCTGCGTCCGCGGCGGCTGCGTGATGCTGGGCTACTATAAGGACCCCGAGGCCACTGCCGAGACCATCGACAAGGACGGCTGGCTCCACACCGGCGACCTGGCCCGCGTGGACGAGGAAGGCTACTACTATATGACCGGCCGCAAGAAGAACCTCATCATTCTGGACAGCGGCGAGAACGTCAGCCCCGAGGAGCTGGAAAAGCTGCTGGGCAAGTGCGATGCCATCAAGGAGTGCATCGTCAAGGAGATGGGCAAGAAGATCGGCACCGTGGTCTGCTGTGAGGATGACAAGCAGCAGCAGGTGAAGGCTTTTGTCACCGAGCTGAACCGCACCCTGCCCATGTACAAGCGCATCTCCGTTGTAGAATGCAGCGCCGAGCCCCTGCCCCGCAACGCGCTGGGCAAGCTGCTGCGCAAGTAAAATCAAACGGGAGAAAAAAGGAGCAGACCATGGTAAACAATGTCTATGATCTTGTCACCCGGACAATGGAGCAGGAATTCCCCGGGCGGGTGGCCTTCCGCTGGGTAGAGGATGCCACCGGCACCGTGAAGGAAAAGACCTATGCCGAGTATGCACAGGATATCCGCCGCGCCGCTGCCTGGTTTGCCCGGAACATCCCGGAGGTGGAGGGTAAGCGGGTGGTCCTGTTGAGCCGGAACTGCTATGAGTACGGCGTGAATACCTTTGGCGCTGTGCTGGCCGGGGCTGTTCTGGTAACGATGAACCAGAAAAAGACCTGGGACGAACTGAGCTGGGAGCTGGAGCTGGCAGAGCCTGCCCTCATCCTGAACGATGGGGTGGACTACGGCTGCCGTGACCAGCTGGAGGCTGCGTATGGGGAACGCCTGCGGCCGATGGATGTCTGGAAGGACACCGCGCCCGGCGGGCTGGAAAAGAAGATCGACCCCAATGCCCTGATGGTCATGCTGTTTACCTCCGGCACCACCGGCCGCAGCAAGGCCGTGATGCTGGCAGAGCGGAACTTCTTTACCGTGATGCAGATGCACGTTGCCATGGGCGACCACTTGCTGGACTTCAAGCACCGGCAGCTGACCGAGGACAAAAACGATGTCCTGAGCAACTTTGCCATCCTGCCCCTGTTCCATCTGGGCACCTTTATCTGCCTGTTCTCCTGGCCCTTCAAGGGCTGGGCCCTGAACCTTTGCAGTGACCTGCGGAATTTTTACCGGGATCTGAGCCTGATGCACAGCGATTCCATTGCCGTGGCCCCGGTGCTGATGGAGAGCATCTACAAGGATGTCAAGCGCGGCCGCGCCGATAAGCTGAACGGCCTGTGGAACCCCTGCGGCAGCTCTGCCATGTTCGACAGCGAGATGCTGCTGGGTCTGGTGGAAAACGGCATGTACATCACCCAGTGCTACGGCATGACCGAGACCTGCGGCGATGGTCTGGTGAACTACGCCCAGGCAGAGCCCCATATCCGGGCGCTGGGCAAGCCGGACGGCCACTGTGAGTACAAGCTGGATGAGACCGGCGAGATCTGCATCCGGGGCGGCTGTGTGATGCTGGGCTACTATAAAGATCCCGAGGCCACCGCCGAGATCATCGACAAAGATGGATGGCTCCACACCGGCGACCTGGCCCGTGAGGACGAGGACGGCTATTACTACATGGTGGGCCGGAAGAAGAACCTGATCATTCTGGGCACCGGCGAGAACGTCAGCCCCGAGGAGCTGGAAAGAAAGCTCAACGCCTGCCCTGAGGTGCAGGAGTGCGTGGTCAAGGAGATGGGCAAAAAGATCGGCGCGCTGATCTGCTGTGCCGAGGAAAAGCAGGCGGAGGTCCGGGCCTTTATCACCGGGTTGAACCGTACCCTGCCGCTGTACCAGCGGATCACGGCGGTGGAGTTCAGCGCCGAGCCCCTGCCCCGCAATGCCATGGGCAAGCTGCTGCGCAGGTAAGCGCGGAAATTGTAAAAAAAGCGCAAAACCGGGCGGTCGGTGTGTTGCATTTCCTCCATAAAACAGGTATTATAAAACACAGGAATGCCCCGCCGGCTGGCTAAACCGGCCCGGCGCGTGGCATACTGAAACTGCGCCCTTGCAGGCGATAAAAAATCCCTCACGGAAAGGAAGATTTTTTGATGGAAAGAGCAGAAATCATGTCTCAGATCCTGGCAATTCTGGAGGATGTGGCAGAGATCTCGCCCGAGGATGTCAACGAAAACAGCGTGATGATGGATGATCTGGATCTGTCCTCTATGGAGATCCTGACCATCGTGGCCGATCTGGAAGAGACCTTTGGTCTGCGCATCCCCGAAAAGGAGCTGCGCAACTTTGTGACCATCGGCGATCTGGCCGATTATCTGGCCGAGAACGCGGGGTAAATTCCGGATGAATGCAGAGCAGCGTGCGGTGTTTCAGGGCATCGTCTACTACTACCGCGAAAATCAGGTCCTCTGCCGCTATCAGGCCACGCTGAAGGAGGCCGTTGACCCGGCCCTTCTGCAGCAGGCATTGGATGCGGCCCGCCCGCTGGCAGAATATTATTTCTGCCATGTGGTGTGGGAAAAGCGGGAGGCCCGTCTGGAGTCCAACACTGCCCCCTGCCGTGTGCGGCAGGGCAGCACCCAGCCAAAGATCCCCGAGGAGACGAACGATTATCTCTTCTCGCTGGGCTATGAGGGGAACACGGTCTATCTGGACTGGTTCCACTTCCTGGCCGATGGCCGGGGCGGCGCGCCCTTTTTCACCCTGCTGCTCAAGCTCTACTGCAACCTGCGCTCCAACGCTGGTTTTGTGTGCGAGGCCCTTGCTTCTGACCCGCCCTATGATGTGGAACAGCTGCTGGCCCGCTACCCGGAGAGCCAGGTGGCCAACGACATGCAGAAGGACGTGCTGCAGATCCACGAGGGCACGCCCCATTTTCAGCGGCTGCGGCTGGACAGGCAGAGCCTTGTGGATCTGGCGCAGAAGGAGGGCGTGAAGCCCTTCAGCGCCCTCATGGGGCTGACCTGCCAGGCAGCGCAGCGGTATCTGGAAAAGAACGACCTTGTGTACAGCTATGCCGCCGACACCCGCGCGGCGCTGGGGGTGCCGCATGCCCTGTACAACTGCATTGCGTCCTTTCAGCTGTCCCTGCAGCTGGAACCGCAGGCCCGGCTCCACAGCTTTGCAAAGCGGCTCGACCATGAGATCCGGGAAAGCCTGACCCCGGAGCGCCGCCTGTTCCGCATGGCCGAACAGATGGGCTGGGTGTATCAGGTGTTCCGGCAGAAGGCCGCGCTCAAGATCAAGAAGCGTGTGTTCCAGATGGGCGAGTACATCAGCGGCTTCCCGGCAGATTTCTGGGTCAGCTACATCGGCAGCCCGCTGCTGCCGCACAGCCCGGAGCTGGAAGCGTACCTGACCGATTTCCAGACCTGGGTGCTGCCGGACGGCGCGTCCCTTGCAATGGAGGTCACCAGCCTGCACGGCGTGCTGACCTGCTGCATTGAGAACAAGGTGGACAAGCCCGGCTACCTCGAGGCCCTGCGCGACGTGATGGAGCAGGAGGGCATCAGGGTGCTGGAAGCGGTACATATCTCTTAAAAGAAAATGACCCTTTCCGTCATGCGTCGGCGTGGCGGAAGGGGTCATTTTTCATATTGTGGAGGTGGGCCGGATGCTGACCTCGCCGTGCTGCAGGGCGATCTGCCTGCCGCCCTCGCGCTCCACCACCAGACGGCCCGCATCGTCAATGGAAAGGGCCTTTGCGGCATAGGTCTCGGCCCCGGTGCAGACGGTGACCCAGTGGCCCGGCACAAAACAGCGGGCCCGGTACTCGTCCAGACAGTCGAAGGCCGGGCAGAGGGTGAGCAGCTCCCGGGCAATGGCCCCGGCCAGCACTGCCCGGCTCACGGGTGCGGGGCCGCCGGGGTAAAGGCTGCCTGCCGTGCGGGCCAGCTCCTCGGGCCAGTCGGCAGGGGAGGTGGTCAGGTTGAGGCCGATGCCCACCACCAGCCATTCCAGCTGGCCGCTCTCCATGTCGGTCCCGGCTTCGGTCAGGATGCCGCAGACTTTGCGGCCCTGATAGTAAAGGTCGTTCACCCATTTGATGCCCAGTTCCAGCCCGCACAGGGCCTTGACAGCCCGGGCCACGGCCACCGCCGCACTGATGGTCGCACTCTGGGCATCGGCAGCAGAGAGGGCGGGCCGCAGGATGAGGGAGAGGTAGACCCCTTTCCCGGCAGGGCTTTCAAACCGCCGCCCCAGCCGCCCGCGCCCCGCCTGCTGATGGGCCGTGAGCACCAGCGTGCCGTGGGGTGCACCGCCCAGTGCCAGCTGCTTGGCCGTCAGGTTGGAGCTTTGCAGCGTGTCGTAGATGTGAATGGGAGCGGGGTAGGGGCCCACCGCCTCGGCGCAGAAGGGGTCGCCGCCTGCCAGCCGGTAGCCCCGGCGCGGGGCGGAATCCAGCGCGTATCCCTGGGCCAAAAGCGCCTGTGCCGCTTGTGGACAGCCGCGCGGCTCACGCCCAGCGCTTCGGCCAGCTGCTGGCCTGAGATATAGGCTCCCTCTGCCGCCGAAAGCGCCTGCAGCAGGGCCTGTTTGGTGCTTCCCCCCATGGAAACCGCCTCCTTCTTGTGCTATAGTAGTAATAGTATAGCATAACTTGAGGCATTGCAAAAGAAGAACCTCTCCGTCACCTGCGGTGACACCTCCCCTGATAGGGGAGACAAGCCAGCCGCAGCATAAACTTGGCTCCCCTATTAGGGGAGCTGGCGCGAAGCGCCTGAGAGGTTTGATCCATTTTTTTTTTTTCAAAATTTTTGCAGGAAAACCGCGCTCTGTTTCGTATTCAATTACAGAGCGGCAGGAAAGGAGGGAATGCGGACCGTTGACAACACTGGAATTCAATGCGCTGGTACGGCAGTATCAGGGGCTGGTCTACACGGTCTGCCACCAGCTGGTGCCGGACGAGGGCGATGCCCAGGATCTGGCACAGGAGACCTTTCTGGCCGCATGGCGGGCCATTGACCGCTGCCCGCCCGGGTACGAAAAGCAGTGGCTGGCGCGTATCGCTTCCAACAAAGCCAAGGACTACCTGCGCAGTGCGTGGGTGCGCCGGGTGAACACCCCGGGAGATGATATCCTTGCACTGGAAGGCGCGCCGCCCGGCTCCGACCCGGAGCAGCAGGTGCTGGATGCCATGAGCGAGGAGACCCTGACCGAGAAGATCCTGGGGATGCGGGAGCCGTACCGCACCCCCTGCCGCCTGATGCTGCTGGAGGGCCGCACCGCCGCCGAGGCAGCAGCCCTCTGCGGCAGGCCCCAAAAGACGGTGGAGGCGCAGATCTACCGGGCAAAGAAAATGCTGGCGGAGCAGATCCGTCAGGAAAGGAGGAGCGAAGATGGAATTGTTTCGTGAAGATGGCTGCATGACCGACGCGGGCTTCCGGGCCATGATGGACGGCCAGCTGGATGAGCTGGGCAGGCTGGAAGCCGCCGAACACCTCTCTTATTGTGACCAGTGCATGGACCGCTACACGGCCCTTTTGACCGCCGACGCGCTGGAAACACCGCCAAAGAGCATGCAGGGTGCGGTGATGGGCACGATCTGGGCCCGCCTGATGCAGAATACCTATGGCAGGGCTGCCGTGGCCGGTGTGGCCGCTGTGCTGGCCCTGACCCTGTGGCGGAGCGGGGCGCTGCAGCAGATCATCCAGTATGGTGCCGGGCGGGAGACCGTGCTGGAGACCGACCAGAGCCAGCTCTGGGAACCCGGCCAGAACGACCCGGCCCCGGAGAACACCCCGCAATACCGCCCCATAGAGGACGACCGGCCGCAGGCCGCGCCGGAACAGCTGGGGAGACCCATGGAGACAAAACAGGACCGCCGCTATGCCGGCGAAAGCTCCTCTTTGCTTCACAAGCTGTTCACGGATGTGACCGATAAGATCGCGGGCAATACCCAGAATACAGAGAAATGAGGGAACGATTATGAAGAAAAATGGCATCCTGACCCTGCTGTTCGCCTTTATCCCCGGCGCGGGCCAGATGTATCAGGGATATATGAAGCGCGGCCTTTCGCTGATGCTGATGGCCGCTGCCATCAGCATGGCAGCCATGCTGATCCCGCCCATCGCGTTTGCGCTGCTGGTGGTGTTCATGTACAGCTTTTTCGACACCTTCAACCTGCGTGCCCAGATCAGCATGGGCACCGCCCCGGAAGACGATTATCTGGTCCACTTCGATCCGCAGGACAAGCGCCTTGCCCGGATGATGATGGACAGCCACAAGCTGGTGGGCTGGTGCCTGATCGCCATCGGTGCGCTGATCGCCTACGAGCAGATCATTATGAACACGCTGGGCGACATCCTGTGGCGCTGGGGCCAGAAGGCTCCGGTGTGGCGGGCCGTCTATCTGGTGATGGATCAACTGCCCGAGGTGGTGCTCTGCGTGGCACTGATCCTGTGCGGCATCTGGCTGGTGCGTGGGCCCAGGGCAAAGAAGGCTGCTCCGGAAGCCGCCGCCCCGGAGGAGACCGATTTTCAGGAGTATCAGCCCGAAAAGAAGATGCCCAGCCTGCTGGATCGCTTTGCCCGCAAGGCAGAGCCGGATACGACCGGTGAGGTGAGCCTTGACCCGGAGGATGAGGACGATGGACGAGAAGAATAACACAACAGAGCGCCCGGCCCCCAAAGCCCCGGAGAGCGCCTCGGTGCGCCGGGTGGGCACCCTGACGCTGGGAGTCTGCCTGATCGCCTGCGGCGTGCTGTTCCTCTGCTATTTCTTTGTGCCGCATTTCAACTGGGATCTTGCGCTGAAGATCGCCCCGGCGGCAGGGCTGATCCTGCTGGGGTGCGAGGTGCTGTATTTTGCCGCAAGGCCCCAGCGCTGGAAGTACGATTTCCTCTCGGTGCTCCTCTGCATCGTGCTGATGGTCAGCGCCTTTGGCGGGGCCTGCCTGATGGCAGCCTTTGATTTTGCCCTGCACAGGGGGGAGTTCTGGATCGAATACGATGCCCGGCAGGAGCGGGGCCTGAATGATGCGGAAAGGGACCGCCTGCGCCTTGATCTGGACGAGGGCACCGGCCCTGACCTCGATGAGGAAAATGAGGACAGCAGCGCGGCCTCCCACACGGAAGTGTGAGCCATACAAAAAACATATCACAGCAATACAAAAGATACCTTTTACAGGGGCACCTGCCCGGGTATACTGAATGTGCACCCGGACGATGGGTGCTCGAAGAAAAAAGTGTAAAAGCGAACCGCCATGGCATCTGTCACCATGGCGGTTCGCTTTTTGCTGTATCGTGTATTACTTGCGGGCGATCATCTCGGTGTAGGCCAGCACTAGCGGGCCGACGCCCTTTGCATCGTTGCAGACCACCGGCTCACTGAAATAGTAAGCCAGCGAGCCGTCGCGGTGGTCCTTGCCGCCGAGGCCGGCCACCAGGCAGATGCCGCCCAGCTGCAGGCTGCCGTCCGGGTTCTTGGACAGGTACTTGTCGCAGGTGCCGTAGAAGGCCTTTTCTCAGCCCAGGCAGCCATCCGCTTGGGCAGGTAGCCCAGGCGCACGCCCTTGAGCACGGCGTAGGCAAACAGGGCAGTGCCGCTGGTCTCCAGATAGTTGCCCTCCACGCCGGGGTGATCCATCACCTGCCAGAACATGCCGGTCTCCTCGTCCTGGAACTTGTGCACGTCCTCAATGGTCTGGCGGAGCATGTGCCATGATGCCGCGGTACTCGTTGTACAGCTGCTCGTCCATGCGCTCCAGCGTGTCCACCATGGCCACCAGGAACCAGCCCATGGCACGCAGCCAGAAGTTTGCGCTGCAGCCGGTTACAGGATCGGCCCAGTACATCTGGCGGCTCTCATCATAGCCGTGGTAGTACAGGCCGGTCTTTTCGTCCCGCATGTGCTTTTTGATGTTCATAAACTGCTTGTAGCTGTCAATGCAGCCCTGCATCTTGTTGTAGCGGGTCTCATACTCCATGTAGAAGGGCTGGGCCATGTAGGTACCGTCCAGCCAAACCTGCCAGGGGTAGATATCCTTGTGCCAGAAGTTGCCCTCCTTGGTGCGGGGCTGGGTGAGCAGCTGGCTGCGGATGGTGTCGATGGCCTTGCGGTACTTCTCATCCCCGAAGATGTCGTACAGGGTGAACAGGTTCTTGCCCTGATTCACGTTGTCCAGGTTGTACTCCTTGGGGTCGTAGGTCTTGATGGAGCCATCCTCCTGCACAAAGAAGTCGATGAAGTCCTTGGAGAAGCTCAGGTACTTCTCGTCCCCGGTGGTCTTGTACAGGCTCAGGCAGGCCGTGATCATGCAGCCGTCGATGTAGTTCCACTTGTTGGGCTTGCCGCTGCGCACCTTTTCAATGTTCCACATGGGGGCTTCGGCGCTGGAATTGGCAATCAGGTAGTCCACATAGTCGCCCAGCAGGGTGAGAATTTCTTCATGGGTCATGGGTCAGTCCTCCTCGAAATGGCCGACATTGGCAAAGCGCAGGCGCTCGCCTTCGTAGCCGGTGATCTTGACGTTGTGCAGGTCGATCTCCTTGACGTTCTCCGCGTAGATGGCCAGCTTTTTCACGTTGGGGCGGTTATCCGCCATGGCGGCCTGACCGGCCTCGGCATTGGGGTCAAAGGTGATGGTGACGTTCTTCATGGAAACGCGCTCGATGGGCTGCTCCGGCAGGCCGTCGAAGTAGCAGCCCGCGAACTGTGCGTCGGTGGCCACGATGTCCTCCATGGTCAGGCTGCCCAGCTTGGGGGTGTACTCATCCACCGGCATGGCATCGCGGCACTGCACATAGGGGCCGTGGCCGTCCGGGTCACAGAAATAGAACATGTTGATGACAAAGGGAGCCTTGACACCGCGCATCTCCACGTTACGGAACACCAGCCCGTCGATGACGGCGGTGTTGCCGCGGCCGCGGCGGGTCTTGACCCGCAGGCCGCGGTCGGTGTGGTCCATCAGGCACTGGGTCACCACCATATCCTTCACGCCGCCGCTCATCTCGCTGCCGATGACGATGCCGCCATGGCCCTTGTCCAGCAGGCAGTTCCGGATCACAGTGTGCTCGCAGCTCTTTTTCAGCTTCATGCCCAGGAACACTTTGCTGGCTTTCATGGCAATGCAGTCGTCACCCACATGGATGTTCGCGCCGATGATGCGGATGTACTCGCAGCTCTCGGGGTCGATGCCGTCGGTGTTGGGGGCGTTGTAGGGGTTGTTGATGTTGAAGTTCAGCAGATCCAGCTGCTTGACGAAGATGGGGTGGATGGTCCAGGAGTAGCTGTTCTGGACGGTGATGCCGTGCAGGCAGACATTCTCACTGTCCGCCGCGGCCACCGCGCGGGGCCGCCATGCGATCCGCTTGACCTTCTGGTTGATCCACCAGTCGCCGTTCTGGGCATCGCAGTCCAGCGTGCCCTCGCCGGTCACCACCACGTCGTGCACCTGCGTGATGTTCAGCAGGCCGGCAAAGCTGTCCAGCGGGTTGCCCTCCCAGCCAGTCAGGTAGTATTCATCCACCTCGTTCTCACTGGGGATGACACCGGGCAGGATGGGGTAGTGGGTGCGGTCGTTGTCGCCCAGCAGCACAGCGCCCTTTTCCAGGTAGAGGGTGGTGCAGCTCTTCATAAACAGGCTGGAGGTGCGGTAGCGCCCGGCGGGCACATACACCGTGCCGCCCTTGGGGCAGGTGGAAAGGGCAGCCTGCAGCTTGCCGGTGTTGTCGGTGGTGCCGTCGGCCACCAGGCCGTAGCGGGATGCGTCCACAAAGAAGGTCTCAGCCTCAGTGGTGAAATCGAGGGTCAGGGTCTCGCCCTCAGCCTGCACGGCAACCGTGTAGGGGGTGCCGGGCAGCAGGCTGAACAGGGAGAACACATTGGTCTCGCAGGCGGTGTAAACGGTCTCACCGTTCAGCTGGACGGTGAAGGGATGCGCCGGACGATAGCACAGGCCGTTTTCCAGCTCGAACACGGCACTGCGGGTCATGGAACGGATCAGGGAAAGCTTCATAAACAGGATGCCTCCTTGGATGTTGAAAGATTTATGGGTTGCCCACAGGTGGCGGGCATGGTACACTGAGAAAAAGAAACTGTTGAATGGGGTGTGCGGATGAAAGCGGAACGGGAAAAATGGAGCGGCCGGGTAACGGCAAAGGCGCTGCGGTTCCAGACCGGCCAGTATGAGCTGGCTGAGGAGGAGGAGATCTGCCGGATCATTCTGGTGTCCGGCGGCAGCTTTACGCTGGTGCGGGGCGGCGAGAGCCTGCTGGTGAACCCGGGCTGTGTGCTGCTGCTGGGCCCCGGCGGGGGCCTGCTGCAGCAGGCGGGCCACATTGCCCCCGAGCTCCTCGGCTGCCGGTTCCCCGCGGGCGTTCTCCCGGTGCTCAAGAACCTGATGCAGCGGGATTTCATGCCGCTGTTCGAGCCGGGAGCACAAACGGCCCTGTACGGCCCGGTGCAGTGGTCAGGCCGCCTGCGCACCCTGTTGGGCATGATGCAGAGCGCCGAGAGCGAGCCGGAAAGCCCCGGCATGATCTATCTTACCCTCATCCTGCACTATGTGGAGCAGGAGTGCCGCAGTGAAAAGCAGGATATCCGCCCCCGCAACGAGACGGTGGAGCAGATCTGCGCTTACCTTGCAGCCAACTACCAGCAGAAATTTTCCCTGACAGATGTGGCTGCGCGGTTCTACCTGTCGCCCTATTATCTGAGCCGGCTGTTCCGGCGGGTTACGGGCCAGTCCATTGTGGATTACATCAATGGCCGCCGCATCGAGGCTGCCCAGCGTCTGCTGGAGAGCACCGACCTGAACATCAGCGCGGTGGCCGAGCAGACCGGCTTTGCCTCCGCCGCCCATTTCCGCCGTGTGTTCCGCGAGACGATGGGAACGGGGCCGCTGCAATACCGCAAGAGCCACCGCGGATAAGAACAACGCCCCTGTGCTGCGCACAGGGGGCGTTGCTTATTCATCGAAAGTCAATGGTTCTGTCCGCAGAGGGGGTGCTTAGCCCTTGACAGCACCGGCGGAGATACCTTCGACGAACTGATCCTGTGCACAGAAGAAAACGATCAGCTGCGGCAGGATGGAGATCAGGGACAGGGCCAGGATACGGTTCCAGGCAAAGCCGGTATCACCGTCCATGGACAGCTTGACGAACAGGGACATGGGGTACTTGGCAGGGGTCTGCACATAAAGCAGGGGGCCCATGAAGTCGTTGCAGCTCCACATGAACTGGAACAGTGCGCAGGACACCAGAGCGGGCATCAGCATGGGGACAATGACCTTGTACAGGGTCTGGAAGGAGTTGCAGCCATCAATAGCGGCAGCCTCGTCTAGATCGCGCGGGACATTGCGCATGAACTGCACCAGCTGGTAAACAAAGTAGGTCTCAGTTGCAAATGCAGTGTGGACCCAGATGGCCAGATAGAACGGGCTGTTGACCCAGCCGAACTTGGTGTACAGCAGGAACTGAGGAACGTTCAGAACGACCTGAGGCAGGAACAGGGTGGCCAGCATGATGCTGAACAGGATCTTCCGGCCCGGGAAGTCGAAACGGCCAAAGCCGTAAGCTGCAATGCAGGAGGAGACCACCGTGCAGATGACCTTGGGCAGAACATAAGAATAAGTGTTCAGCATGGCCTGCAGGATGTTGATGGAACCGCCGAAGTTGTTCAGCGCGTTCTTGTAGCCCTCCAGGGTGGGGTTCTTGATCCACAGGCCGATGCCTGCAAAGATCTCGCTGTTGTCCTTGAAGGTTGCGCTGACCATCCACAGCAGGGGATAGATCATGATCAGGCCCACCAGGATCAGGACAAGATACTTAAAAAACGTCGCAATGGCGTTGGATGCTTTCATTCCCATACTGTCACACCTTACCTTTCATCCGAGTAGTAGACCCACTTCTTCTGGCTGGTGAAGGCGATGATCGTGAGGATGCAGACGATCACGAACATGATCCAGGCCAGAGCGGAAGCCATGCCCATCTGGTTGGACTTGAAGGCGTAGTTGTAAACCAGAATGGAGATCAGGGTGGTGGAGTTGCGCGGGCCGCCGTTGGTGATGATGAAGGGGCCGTTGAACTCCTGGAAAGCCTGGCAGATCTGAGTGACCAGGTTGTAGAAGATGATGGGGGTGATCATGGGAACAGTGATGGAGAAGAACTGCTTCCACTTACCGGCACCATCAATGGTGGCAGCCTCGTACAGGTCTGCAGGCACGCCCTTCAGGGCGGCCAGGAACAGCACCATGGCGGAGCCGAACTGCCAGATGCGCAGGAAGCAGATGATCCACAGCGCATAGTTGGGGTCGCTCAGCCAGGAGGGGCCCTGTGCGTGGCCGAAGGTGATGGCGCGGATGATGGTGTTGACCAGACCATCATCACGGAAAACAGCCTTCCACAGCACGGCGATGGCAACGGAGCCGCCCAGGATGGACGGGATGTAGTAAATGGTACGGAACAGGTTCACGCAGGCGATCTTGAAGTTCAGGATGTAAGCGATGAACAGCGCAAAGATCAGCTTCAGGGGCACGGTGATGAAGGCGTACTTGAAGGTGGTGACCAGAGCCTTGGTGACCTTGGCATCAGAGAAGGCGGTGACGTAGTTCATCACGCCGTACTGGTGGATGCCGTTGAAGAAGTTCATGTCGGTGAAACTGTAATACAGCGACTGACCGAAGGGGATGGCCTTGAACACGATAAAGCCGATGATCCAGGGATCAGGTAGATCAGACCCTGCCACTTATCCAGGAACTTCTGTGCGGGGGTACGCCCGAGAGAGGGCGCTTTGCTTTCTTTCATCCGGGGATCCTCCTTTGGTGAAAATCAGTGCAACAAACCTTATGTCACACTTTGGCAACAGATTTGTCAGAAAATTGTAACCTGTGCCTGAGAAAAAAGGGGCATCGGGCCTACGGGTGGACGATGCCCCTGATATGTAATTTGACTCAGGTCAGCAAAGAAGATCAGACAGTGTAGCCAACAGCAGACATGCCGTCCAGCAGAACGTCAACAACATCTGCGCCGCTCTTGTTGTCGTAGTCGACGGTATCGAACACTTCCTGATAGGTGCCGGTGCCGGGAGCCTTCAGATCGGAAGACTCGAACAGGGGATCCAGCTGGCAGGAAACGAAGCTCATGACCTTGCCGTTTGCCTCAGCGACCAGCTCGTTGATCTTACCGGCAGCCTGAGCGGTAGCCAGACCAGCCTTGGAAGCGGGGATGCCGCACTCGGAGCCCATGATGGCAGCGCCGTCGCCGTTCCACAGGTACTCGATCAGGGTAGCAGCCTCAGCGGGGCTCTTGCAGGTCTTGGTGATGGCCATGCCCATGGAGACCTTGGAGAAGCCGCCGTTGTAATCGCCGAACTTGATCTCCTCACCAACGGTGAAGCCGGGCTTGTTCTCCTCGTCCAGAGCGTCCTGGTACTTGGAAGCAGCGGAATCCCACTCGAAGATGCCAGCGATCTTGCCGGTGATCCACTCGTTGGACTGGTGGGTAGCACCGTCGCCGTTTGCACCGTAGTAGGTGGGCAGCGGCATGATGACGTGGCCGTCGACCAGGCTCTTGATGAAGTCGATGCCCTCGGCGATCTCGTCAGCGGTGTAGTTCAGGGTAGAGGTGGTGGGATCTGCCCAGTCCTTGCCGTACTTGGACTCGAGGTAGAACACCATCAGGATCATACGGTCGTATGCGCCCAGGTGCAGGGGATAGTAATCATCGCCCAGCTTCTCCTGGAAAGCCTTGCCTGCTGCAAACAGGTCATCCTCAGTGGCGGGAACTTCGGTGATGCCAGCCTTGTTAAAGGTGGTCATGTTCCAGTAGAAGATACGGCCGGTCATGGAGATAGGCACGCACTGCTGTGCATTTGCAACGTTGCAGGCACCCAGCTTTGCGTCGTCCCACTGGGACATATCCAGGTAATCGGTGACGCTGTTCAGATCCAGGAAGGTCTGGCCGTTGCCGGAGTAATTGTACAGCCAGTTCCAGTTGATCTGGCAGACATCCTCAGCCACGCCGCCTGCAAACTTGGTGGACATGGTGTCCTCCCAGCCGGACCATGCAGCGAAGGTGGGGTTGACGGTGATGGTGGTGTGCTCAGCAGAGAAAGCCTTCAGGGCCTCCTGGTAAGCGTTGTGGCGGGACTCGCCGCCCCACCAGCTCATGGTCAGGGTAACGGGATCGCTGCTCAGGCCAGCCACGGAAGCAGCCTCGGCTGCGGAAGAAGCGGTGCTGGAAGCAGCGCCGCCATTGCCGCCGCAGGCAGCCAGCAGACCAGCTGCACCAACAGCACCGGTGACCTTCAGGAAATCACGACGGGAAATTGCCTTGCTCATTGTTGTTCTCCTCCTAATAAATCAAAAAACATCGAGCGGGCCTTTCTGCACAAGGCTCGTTGTATACAAATATGATAACAAAAGGGATGGGAAAAAGAAAGATGTAAATTGAAGTGATACGGACAAAAAACGAACAAATATTGCTCTCGTGATTTGCGGCGATTTGACGGCATTGCCGAAATGAATAAACTTGGAGCGAAAAAATATACAATCTGCATAATTGGATAGATTGCATAGAAACGGGCCGAGAGAGTGTGGCAGAACCTCTAAAATTGCAATGGTTTTGTAACTTTTTGCGAAATTGACGGTATAATGTTGTATACAACGTGTGAAAAAAGTGACGATATCGCTGTTTTATAAACTGATATATCAATTGCGCAAAAAACGTTCGCAGTGGGATACAACTGATATATCACTTCAAAAGAGGACGAGCAAAAGAGCGCTGCCCGGCTGGGCAGCGCTCTGAAAACTGTAAAAATCTTTTGGGAGATCTGGGCTCTCGTAGTAGGAGAAGGCTCCTGTGCCTGCCGGAGATCGACACTTACTGTGCGTTCCGTTTGGCGTAAAACGCCCGCCGTGCCTTGAAATAGCACTGGGGGCACATGCTGACGTACTGCACATCGTTTTCCAGATCGATGGCGACCTGCTCGCCCTCAAAGACGAACTCCCCATTGACCTTGCGGCAGTTGCAGGTGGCCTTGCGCCCGCAGGTGCAGATGGTCTTCATCTCCTCAATGGTGTGGGCCAGCTCCAGCAGACGGGTGGAGCCGGGAAAGCCCTTGAGGGAGAAGTCTGACCGCAGACCGTAGCAGATGACCGGGATGTTCAGATCTACCGTGACCATGAACAGCTGCTCGGCCTGTGCCGGGGTAAAGAACTGGCTCTCGTCGCAGAGAACACAGGCCAGCGGCTGCTCCCCGGCAGAAGCGGCGCGCACGGCCTCGAACACATCCACCTCGGGCGGGATGAGCAGGTCGGCCCTGCGGCGCACGCCCAGGCGGCTGACCAGCTCACCGCCGCCCTTGGTATCCACCTGGGGCTTCAGGATCAGCACCCGCATCCCCTGCTCTTCGTAGTTGTGGGCCACCTGCATCAGCGCGGTGCTTTTGCCGCTGTTCATGGCACCGTATCGGAAGTATAGCTTCGCCATAGTTGCTCTCCTCATAAAAGGCAACCCTCTCTGCTCGTTCGGGGGGAGAGGGCTGCCTGTTTTCTGTGATATGTTATGAATGGATCATGATCAGTCCTGATTGCGCAGGCGGTAACCCAGGCTCATCAGGCTGTCGCCCAGGTGGACGTTCTCCACCACCACTTCTGGGTAGGGCACCGACAGGTCATAGTGGGAGAAGTTCCAGAAGCCCTTGATGCCCAGTTCGACCAGCCGGCCGCTGAGCTCCTCCGCACCGCTGCGGGGCACACAGAACACAGCCACCTCAGGCTTATGCTCTGCGCAGAAGGCCTCCAGCTCGTCAACGTGTAAGATCTGGATGCCGTTGATCTCTTTGCCCACCTCGCTGGGGGAATTGTCAAAGGCGGCGATCAGCTTGTAGCCGTTGGTGTCGGTGGTGATGAAGCGGCTGACTGCCTTGCCCAACCGGCCGCAGCCGATGAGGATGGTGGGCAGCAGGTCACCGTTGCCGAACAGCAGATGCTCCAGGATGGAAAGCAGGTTCTCCACCGAGTAGCCGATGCCCTGGCGGCCGTTCACGTCGCCGATGCAGTTGAAATCCTGCCGCACCTGAGAGGCCGTGGTGCCCATCTGGGCGGCCAGCTCGCGGGAGGAGATGCTGGTGATGCCGTCGTTCTTCAGCGTCCGCAGGTAACGGTAGTACTTGGGCAGGCGCTTGATCACCGGAAGGGAAGCTTTGCCGGGATTGTTCATGGAAATGGTTCTCCTTTCATCCAAAGGGAATGCCGGTCTCTTTGCGCCCTGCAAGGTGCACCGGCAGTTAAGACAGTTTATGAACAATAATGATATATACTTGTCAATCTTATTCTTAGTATAAAGTATACTGCAATGAGACAGAATGTCAAATCCTCTGGGCCAATTTTTTTCAAAGTAAAGAAATCTTAGCCGCCGCATATTGCTTCGATCCCCGGGAACACTGAAAAAAACACCCTGAGGAGGAGCCAACATGCCGGAATATGAAGAGGAAACCACCGAACAGCAGCGGCTGGAGAAAGAGCAGCTGGAAGATCTGGGTACGGTGTGGCGCACCCGCGGCCCCCATGCCATCCACTGCCTGACCGTGATCGGCCAGATCGAGGGCCATGTGGAGGCCCCGCAGGGCCAGAAGACCACCAAGTATGAGCATGTGATCCCGCAGCTGGTGGCAGTGCAGGAGGACCCCGCTGTGGAGGGCCTGCTGGTGCTCATCAATACCGTGGGCGGGGACGTGGAGGCCGGGCTGGCGCTGGCAGAACTCATTGCCAGCATCTCAAAGCCCAGTGCCACGGTCGTGCTGGGCGGGGGCCACTCCATCGGCATCCCGCTGGCAGTCAGCGCCCGGCGCAGCTTTATCGTGCCCACGGCGACCATGACGGTGCACCCGGTCCGCCACTCCGGCATGATTTTGGGCGTGCCCCAGACCATGCGGTGGTTCGAGCAGATGCAGGAGCGCATCACCGGCTTTGTGGCGGGCCACAGCGGCATTACGGCAGCGCGCTACTCGGAGCTGATGCTCCGCACCGGTGAGCTGGTGATGGACGTGGGCACCATGCTGGACGGCAAAAAGGCCGTAAAGGAAAAGCTCATTGACCAGCTGGGCGGCATCTCTGATGCACTGGACTGGCTGTACCGGGAGATCGAGCGGGCAGAGTGAGAGCACGGGTCTGCCCGGGGCGGTATCAGGCTTACAGCTCGCCCTTCCGCAGATACTTCACCATCATGGGGGCTTCATAGACCAGCATGAGGATCCAGCCCACAACATAGCTGTACGGCAGGGCCTCGATATCCATCTTCATCAGCAGCACAAAGACGGCAGCGGCCGCCACACGGCCTGCCATGTTGAGCGTGCTGCTGTTCAGGGTGATCTTAAGGTCGCCCAGGCCGCGGAAGCCGCCCTGGATGCCATTGGTCAGCGAGGGCATCAGGTAGAACAGAGAGACCAGCTTCAAAAAGCGCACTCCCAGATGCACCACGGCGGCATCGGTGACGAAGAGCCGGATGATGGGCTCGGCAAAGAAGAAGCAGGCAGCGGTGATAAAAATGGCGTAGAGGAACTCCAGCTTCAGGCCGCAAAAGAAGCTGGCACGGACGCGGTCTTTTTTGCTTGCACCGCGGTTCTGGGCCATCAAGGTGGTGGTGGCGTGGCCGATGTTCTGCTGGGGCACATAGGCAAAGTCATCGATGCGGCCTGCGGCGGCAAAGGCTGCCATGGCGTTGACACCCATGGTATTTACGATGGCCTGAATGGCGATCTTGCCCAGCTGAACGGTGGCCTGCTGCATGGCGCTGGTCCAGCCGTAGCTGATGGTCTTTTTCAGCAGCGAGGAGTCAAAAATGAACCAGCGCCTGCCCAGCTGCAGCACAGGGACCTTCCAGCGGATATAGATCAGGCAGAACACGCAGCAGAGCGCTTCGCTCAGCACGGTGGAAAGGGCACAGCCCTCGGAGCCCCAATCCAGCACCTCAACAAAGAACAGGTCACCGCCGATGTTCAGCACCGAACTGATCATCAGGAAGTACAGCGCGCTTTTGCTGTCGCCCAGCGCGCGCATGGTAGCGGCGAGGAAATTATAAAAGAAGGTGAACAGCAGCCCACCGAACACGATGCGCAGGTAGTTCACAGCGATGGGAAGGATCTCTTCCGGCACCTGCAGCAGACGGAGCAGCGGATTTGCCAAAATCACACAGGTCAGCGAGAACACCAGGGAAAAGACGGAGCCTGCAATGGCGGTGGTGGAGACCTGACGCTCCACCAGCCTGGTGTCGCCTGCCCCGAACGCCAGGCTGACAAGGATGCCTGCACCCAGGCAGACACCGTTGATGAACAAAATCGCCAGCGTCATCAGCGGGTTGGAGGTGCCCACGGCGGCAAGGGCATCCTCGCCCACGAATTTGCCGACAATGATGCTGTCCACGGCGTTATAGGTCAGCTGGAACAGGTTGCCCAGCACAAGTGGAATGGTGAAATTGACCAGCAGCGGTGTGATCGGGCCGGTCGTCATATCCTTGGTCATTTGGAACTCTCTTTTCTTTATAGATTAAATGCCTGCCGTCCGCTGAAGATAGCCAGCGCCGAGCGGCTGGTGCCGGTGGCAATCAGCTGTGCGGCGGCGTGGAGGGCTGCACCGGCGGCAGGGGAGGCGGGAATGGCATCGGTGGCAAGGACCCGCTGTGCAGCGCGGTTGGCATCGGTGCTGGTAACGGCGGCTACATTATCCACAACATAGGCGTTGTAATTGCCCGGCACGATGCCGTAGCCGATATCCGGGATGCCGTGCCCGCCGGTGAAGCCGCCGCCCAGAGCCTGATTTTCAAAGGGTTCCACGGCCACGATGCGGACATCGTTGGTCCAGGCCTTGATGGTCTCGCCTACGCCGGTGATGGTGCCCGCGCTGCCCACGCCGACGGTGATGGTGTCCACGAGACTGCGGCCCTCCCGGGAGATGGCCTGCACGATGGCGGGGCCGGTCACCCGGCGGTGGTATTCGGGGTTATCGTCGTTGGCAAGCCAGTTCATATAGTACCAGCCCTTTTCGGCGGCGGTGGTCTCTGCCAGCGCCCGGGCCCCCGCAAGGCCCCGCTGGGCGGGGGAATGCAGGATCTGTGCCCCCAGCCGGAGCAGGTATTCCTGCCGCAGGGCCGGGGCATCCTCCGGCATGGTCAGCACCACGGGGTGGCCCGCCGTCCGCCCGGCAAGGGCCAGCGCCATGGCAAAGGAGCCGGAGGCCGCTTCAATGATGGGCTGGCCCGGGAGCAGCTTGTGCTTTTCCGCCGCAAGGGCAAGCATCCCCTCGGCCACCGAATCGCGGGACGTGCCGGTGGGCCCATTATAATCAAGGTAAGCATACAGCCGCCCTTTGAGCCCACAGGCGGCAAGATAGCCCCGCAGCTCCACGATCGGACAGGGGACCAGGGTTTGATAGATGTTTGGATAGATTGCCACGAAACTCCTCCCTTACGCAAACCTGAGCAGTCAGCACAGAACTGTCTGCCATGCCAAGGGCTCCCCTGTTAGGGGAGCTGGCAAAGCCATCAGGCCTAGACTGAGAGGTTTAATACCTATAAGGTAGCGCATCCTGTGCCCAGCGTCAAGCCGCAATTGGACAAAATGGAGAAAAACCTGCCGAAAAATCAGCAGAGTGATGGAAAAAAGCCTTGACAAGGAAAAGAATGTCTGCTATACTCCGTATGTAAAGCAAATGAACTTTACAACAAACGGAGGTCAGGGCAGAACGCATCATGGCAAAAGACTTTGAAATGGGCTATCTGCTCGATTTTTATGGCGAGGTGCTCACGCCCAAGCAGCGCGAGATGCTGAACCAGTATTACAACGACGACCTCTCCCTCAGTGAGATCGGGGAAAACTTCGGGATCACCCGTCAGGGCGCACGGGATGCCATCAAGCATGGCGAGACCACCCTGAAAGAGCTGGAAGCCAAGGTCGGTTTTGCAGGCCGCTACCGCCGGGTGCAGGAAAAGCTGGAGGAACTGGAACAGCTGGTCATTGACGCGCGGTTCGAGTGCACCGGCCCTTATGCCAGGCTCACCACCACTGAGTATGCAGCAACGCTGAACAAGATGCTGGGATTGATCCGCTCCATCGACGAAGTCAACGAGAGCTGACACCATTACTATTTTGAGAGGAGCACCGAACATGGCATTTGAATCTTTGACCGACCGCCTTGCCGGTGTGTTCAAGAAGCTGCGCGGCCACGGCAAGCTGACCGAGGCCGACATCAAAGCCGCCATGCGCGAGGTGCGGATGGCCCTGCTGGAAGCCGATGTCAACTACAAGGTTGCCAAGGATTTCTGTGCCAAGGTCTCCGAGCGCGCCATGGGTCAGGAGGTCATGGAGAGCCTGACCCCCGCCCAGCAGGTGGTCAAGATCGTCAACGAGGAGCTCGTTGCCCTGATGGGCGGCGAGGAAGCCCCCCGCCTGATCGTCAAGAACAAGGGTCAGACTATCATCATGCTCTGCGGCCTGCAGGGCAACGGTAAAACGACCCACGCAGCCAAGCTTGCCAAATACTTCATCAAGCAGGGCCGCCGCCCCATGCTGGTGGCCTGCGATATCTACCGCCCCGCCGCCATCGACCAGCTGCAGGTGGTGGGCGGGCAGGCAGGTGCGCCCGTGTTCACGCTGCCGGGTGCCAAGCCCCCGGAGATCGCCCGCAAGGCGCTGGCCCACGCCAAGGATTACGGCAACGACATCGTGATCCTGGATACCGCCGGCCGTCTGCAGATCGACGAGGTCCTGATGCAGGAGCTCGTGCAGATCAAGGAAGCTGTCCCCGTGGACGAGACGCTGCTGGTGGTGGATGCCATGGCAGGCCAGGATGCTGTGAACGTTGCCAAGACCTTCAACGAGACGGTGGGCATCGACGGCATCATCCTGACCAAGACCGATGGTGATACCCGCGGCGGCGCGGCACTTTCAGTGTTGAGCGTCACCGGCAAGCCCATCAAGTTCCAGGGCACCGGCGAAAAGCTGGACGATCTGGAAGTGTTCCATCCCTCCCGCATGGCCAGCCGCATCCTGGGCATGGGCGATGTGCTGAGCCTCATTGAGAAGGCGCAGGATGCCGCCGATGAGAAGGCCGCAGAAGAGACCGCCCGGCGGATGATGGAAAACAAGTTCGATATGAACGACATGCTGGCCCAGTTTGCGCAGATCCGCAAGATGGGCGGTGCAGGTGCCATGCTGAGCATGATGCCCGGCATGTCCGGCATTGATGCCAGCCAGATCGACGAGAAAGCCTTTGACCGCATCGAGGCCATGATCTATTCCATGACCAAGGAAGAGCGTGAAAAGCCCTCCATCATCAACCCCAAGCGCAAGCGCCGCATTGCAGCGGGCAGCGGCACCCGGGTGGAGGATGTCAACAAGCTGCTCAAGCAGTTTGAGATGATGCAGAAGATGATGAAGCAGTTCAAGAAGAGCCCCAAGGGCTTTGCCCGCCGCCTGGGCGGCATGATGGGCAACCCCAATGCCTTCCGGGGCCTCAAATAAACCTTGAAGCTTGCCTCCCCTGCTGGAGGAGGTGTCACCGAAGGTGACGGAGAGGTTTTCTTTCAAACACAGGTATACACCCCGCAGGGGTTGTACAGATAGATTTAATCAAACCCCAAACGGGGCACAAACATTTTTGGAGGATATTTACCATGGCAGTTAAGATTCGTCTGCGCCGCGTTGGCGCTAAGAAGGCTCCCTTCTATCGTGTTGTTGTTGCTGACAGCCGCTTCCCGCCGCGACGGCCGTTTCATCGAGGAGATCGGCACCTACGATCCCAACCAGGAGCCCTCTGAGGTGAAGATCGACGCTGAGAAGGCCAAGGCTTGGATCGCCAACGGCGCACAGCCCACCGATACCGTCCGCGTTCTGCTGAAGAAGTCCAACATTCTGTAAGTAGGAGGGCTGACTCATGCAGGAGCTGTTGCTGGCAGTTGCCCGCGGTCTCGTGGAGGACAAGGAAGCCGTCAAGGTCACGGTGGACGAGCCCCGCGAGGACGGCACCATCGTCTACCACCTGAGCGTGGCAGAGGGAGATATGGGCCGTGTCATCGGCAAGCAGGGCCGGATCGCAAAAGCCATTCGTGTGGTGATGCGCGCGGCTGCTGTGCGGGTCGATGAAAAGGTCCTTGTTGAGATCGACTGAGCACCCTACGGGCCCTTTGCCGCAAGGCAAGGGGCCTTTTTGTATTATTAGGCAGCTCGCCCTCTCAGGCCGCTTCGCGTCCAGCTCCCCCAAAGGGGGAGCCCTTGGCAAAACCAGAAACTTTGTGGTGACTGCCAAGGCCTCTCCCCTCGGGAGAGGTGGCATTGCGTAGCAATGACGGAGAGGGTGAGGATGCTAAAGGAGTAAAAGCAATGCAGAAATACTTGGAAGCCGGCAAGGTGGTGACCACCCACGGTGTGCGCGGCGAGATGAAGCTGGAGCTGTGGTGTGACGGCGTGGCCTTTCTGAAAAAGGTGGGCCGCCTGTACACCACCCCCCAGGGCGGCAGGTGCTACAAGATCACCTCCATCCGCCCCCAGGGGCAGATGGCCCTGCTCCAGCTGGAAGGGGTCAGCGATATGGATGCCGCCCGTGCCCTGCGGGGGCAGGTGTTCTACTTTGACCGTGATGATGCCACCCTGCCTGCGGGCAAGTGGTATGTGGCCGACCTCATTGGGTGTGAAGTGCGGGATGCCGATACCGGCAAGGTGTACGGCGTGGTGACCAGCGTGGACCACCCCGGCGCACAGGATATCTACACCGTCAAGGCCCCCGGCGGCAAGGAATATATGTTCCCCGGGGTGGATGCCTTTTTGAAAGAGCGCAACCCGCCGGAGGGCTATCTCCTCGTCACCCCCATCCCGGGCCTGCTGGATGACGATTTTGACAGTGAGCGGGAGGAGGAGTGAGCCATGGGGATGCGTGTGGACATCGTGACCCTTTTCCCGGAGATGTGCCAGCAGGTGCTGGATTCCAGCATCATCGGCCGTGCCGCCAAAAAGGGATATATTGAGACCCACTGCCACCAGATCCGGGACTACACCCTGAATAAACAGAAGCAGACCGACGACTATCCCTATGGCGGCGGCTGCGGCATGGTGCTCTATGCCCAGCCCATTGCCGACTGCCTGCGGGCAGTCCAGAAGGAAGTGCAGGAACAGGGACGGCCTGCGCCGCATATAGTATTCCTGACGGCAGGTGGGCAGCGCTATACCGAGGAGCACGCCCGGCGGCTGGCCCAGTACGACAACCTGACCCTGGTCTGCGGCCACTACGAGGGCATTGATGAGCGCGTGATCGATGCCTTTGCGGACGAGGAAATCTCCATCGGCGATTATATCCTCACCGGCGGTGAGCTGGCCAGCCTGGTGGTAGCAGACAGCGTCCTCCGCCTGAAGCCCGGCGTTCTGGCCGAGCAGAAGGGCTACGAGGAGGAGAGCTACTGGGACGGCCTGCTGGAGTACCCCCAGTACACCCGGCCCGAGGTCTGGGAGGGCCGTGCTGTGCCGCCTGTCCTGCTGGAGGGCAACCACCAGAAGATCGATGCCTGGCGGGGGCAGCAGAGCCGGGAGCGCACCCGTCTGCGCCGCCCGGAGCTCTACGAGCAGTGGTGTGAGACCCATCCCCTGACCGAGATCCCCAAGTGGAAGCGGGGCGAGAATGTCCGGCTGGTCAAGACCGCCGAGCAGATGGAGGCTGCCGCAAAGCTGTTTGCGGAGGGCCGCCGGAGCATTTGTGCCGGGGGCTGGGTGCAGGAAGCGCTGGATGCCCTGACCCCGGAGATGTTCCTGCCCCAGCTGCAGCAGGAAAAGCAGGAAGGCTGGGTCTGCTACCTCCACTATACCAAGGATGTGCCGGATGCCACGGTCAGCGTACACCACAAGACCGGGCAGGTGGAGCACCTTTTTGTGACGGAGAGCGCCCGGGGCAGGGGCATCGGCCAGAAGATGTTGGATTTCGCCCGGAAGAAGCTGCCGGAGCATGAGCACCCGGTGCTTACGGTGCTGAACACCAACACCCGGGCACTGGCTCTTTACCGCCGCATGGGCTGGCAGGTAGTGGGCGCAAAGGAGAAATTCGACCCGGCCAAAGACCCGCTGGTGGTGCGCCCCAGTCAGGTGCTGGAAATGCGCTATCAGGGCTGAAAACAGGGTCGAACGGGCCGGGAAACCGTCGAAGGTCGAAAAAATGTTGAAAACTTTTGTATTACCCGGCCAACACTGGGGGAATAATTTTGTTATCTTTGTATAAAAGGTGAAAAAGACCCCCCTCATCATTGGGAAAACCGCCAAAAATGCGTTCTGGGGCTGTACATTGGTTTCGGCTTGCGCTAAAATAGGTACAACGCAACAGGCAAGAAACAAATCGAATTCCCGAGAACGATAATAGATAGGAGCGTTTTACTATGTACGTCAAAGAAGTTACCGTTGAAAATCAGGTTG